>Ga0209902_100144_pt1 | contig 126514 bp, 156 predicted proteins | sample FECB27metaG_FD_188304 | JGI IMG/M metagenome (GOLD analysis project Ga0209902, IMG submission 188304) | Cyanobacterial communities from the Joint Genome Institute, California, USA - FECB-27 (SPAdes) (version 2) | ecosystem: Environmental > Aquatic > Thermal springs > Hot (42-90C) > Microbial...
GGCGAACATGAAGCCTTCATTGAACTGCACTGCGGCCCCAATCCCGATGCCCACCATCAAAGCCACAAACGTGGCGACGAACCCCCGCCAGTCCGACAGGAAGTCGGCGAGGCGGTAAATCAGTCCGCTGATGCGATGGGACTTGGGTCTAGGGTTCATGGTGGCAGCCAGAACGTCCTTGGCGCCGTTAAGATGCAAGTGTGTTGATCACGGTTCACGCCGCGGGAACCTGCGGGCCCTGCTGGAGTTTCCAGCCACGGCGGAGAACAAAATTGGAGGATCAACAAAAATGAAAAAGACGAACCTTCTGGCCAGTCTGGCGATTGCCGCCTTGCTGGTCGGCGCGCCTGCCATAATCCAGCTGCCCTTAACGACGTCGATCGCCCAGGCCCAAGAAGCCAGAGTCAGCTTCAGCGTGTTTTTCGAGGACCTTCGGCCGCACGGCACTTGGGTGAAACACTCCAAGTATAAGTACGTGTTCTGCCCCAAGGTCGACGCCAAGTGGCGTCCCTACACCAACGGCCGGTGGCTGTTCATAAAGGATCGCGGCTGGTACTTCGACTCCCGCGAGCCCTTCGCTTGGGCCGTCTACCACTATGGTCGCTGGGTTGACGATGATCGCATCGGCTGGTGCTGGGTGCCAGGCAACCACTGGGCCCCGGCTTGGGTGAGCTGGCGGCGTAGCAACGACCACATCGGCTGGGCGCCCTTGCCGCCGGAGAACGACGGCTTCCAAATCAACATAAACGTCACGGTCGGCGAGCCGCCGGAAGACGACTGGGTCTTCGTGCCGGTGCGGTCATTCCTCGAGCCCGACCTTCGCGTGACGGTGATCATCGCTGATCGCGATCCGGAGATTTTCCGTCGCACCGAGTTCGTCGGCCCTGTGATCATCCAGAACAACGTGGTGATCAACAACGTCATCGATATCGACTTTATCCAGCAGCAGACCAACCAGCAGGTAACGGTGGTGGAGGCGCAGTCGACCACCGACCCGGCGGCGGTAACAGCCGACCCGGCAGCCGGCACCATCCAGGTGTTTGCGCCCACGGTCGATGAGCCCAAGGAGGAGGAAGCCCCGCCTGAAGCAGTCGAGCCCGAGCAGGCCGCCGAGCAACTGGGCCAGCCCGCCGAAGGCGAGCCCCCGGCAGAAGAGGCCGCTCCGGCCGAAGGCGAAGCCGCCCCGGCAGACGCGGCGCCGGCCACCCCGGCCACCGAGTGCCCCGAGGGTCAGCAGCTGGTCGATGGCAAGTGCGTGCCCGCCGGCGAGGAGCCGGCAGCCGACAAGCCGGCGGCCGAACAGCCTGCCGCTGAGCAGCCTGCGGCGGAACAGCCTGCGACGGAACAGCCGGCCGCGGGGCAGCCGGCACAACCGGCCGAACCGGAGGCCGCGCCGGCCGATCAGGCGCCCGCCGCCGAACCGGCCGCCCCGGCCGAGGAGTCCGTCACCTGCCCTGAAGGCCAGCAGTTGGTCGAGGGCAAGTGCGTGCCGATCGAGGGCGAGCAGGCGCCTGCTGCTGAAGCGCCCGCAGCCGAGGAGCCCGCCGCCCAGCAGCCTGCAGAAGAGGCGGCCCCCGCCGATGAGCAGGCAGCGCCGGCCGAAGAAGCTGCGCCCACCGACCAGGCGCCCCCCTGCCCGGAGGGTCAGCAGTTGGTCAACGGCAAGTGTGTGCCGATCGAGGGCGAGGCAGCTCCGGCTCAATAAAAGTTTGACGGCGGCGGGCACCACCCGCCGCCGCTTCCTAGCAGCGGGCGGCCATGTAGCGCCCGCTGCGAAAATCGCCACGAGGTGCCGTGGAGGATGCCGCTAGGGCGTTAGAACGTCTGATCGGCGGATATCGCAGGAGTTGTCATTTTGAAATGCGCGCTGACTGCTGTGCCCGCTAATGTGGTTGTCCGCACTGAGGACAGATATGTCAGAGCAGTCCCTTCCCAGTACCGCCTTGGTCGTCGAAACCAATTATCTGGTGGCATCCGTGATCGAAGCCCCGTTGGCGAATGCTGGCTATCGGGTTTTGATCGCAACCGATCCCGTGGAGGCCCTAAGCTACCTCGATCGCCAGTGCGTCAACTTGGCGGTCATCGACTACCGTCTTCAGCACGCCGAACCGGATGGGCTGGTGGCGGCCCTAACCAGACGCGGGATTCCGTTCGTCTTCTGCACGGCGGCCAGTGCAGAGGAGGTGTTGGAGAACTTCCCTGGTGCCCGCGTCATGCAGAAGCCGTTCAGCGACGAAGATTTGCTGAACGCGATATCGACACTTGCACCCATCGCAGGGAACTCAGTTCGCCAGACGATGGGCTAGAAGCCTCCACCGCTATCGATGAGCCCATGGGCCCGGCTGGCCAAGCAACAAACGACGCATGGTTTCAACTAAGGACCAGGATTCGTAGGGTTTGTCGAGAAACACCGCCCCCGAGGGGAGCTGCCATTCTTCCAAGATCGCCTTGCCCGACGTGACCAACAAGTGGATGGGAGGCCATCTTTCCCGGATGAGCTGTGACAACATCACACCGTTCATTGAGCCCGGCATATCCACGTCGGTGAACACCAACCGAACATCGTCCCGCTTCTCGAGTATCCCTACCGCCTGATCGGCATCTCGAGCCTCGACCGCAACAAAGCCAGCCTCCTCGATAAGCTCGCAGGCCACCATCCTTACAAGAGCGTCGTCCTCCACGACGAGCACCACCACAGTATCGTCCATTCCATCCCCCGCATAACCTAAGCAAACTTAGGAACGCGAGGTCAGTTCCACTTATTGAACCAAACCGGCGGCCCAGCGTTTTTGGTGTCGGGTCTAAAGACCGGAATGGCGTTGGCCCGTCTCCAAAGTCATACTCAGCGGTCGCGCATCGCCCCTACGGCGCGGCCGTTCTCTTTGGTTAAAACCTGACCGTAGAAACCATGAAGATTCCCAGTGGCGATGCTTGGTAACACTGGACCCCGGCGCATGGCGGCACCGGGGTCCGCGCAGTCATCGTCGAGACTTTGGCTCCCGACGCATACACAACTATCACGTGTATGCCAGCGTTCCGACCGCTCGCTGATATGTGACTTGGACAGCCTGGTGTGGCCGTTTGGCCCGCCGATTGAATGGGTGCCATCGGGCAAACAGCTGCGCCTAGCCTTGGCCGATGACGCTCAGGGTGCCGGTGGGTCCGCCGCAAGCGCCGCCGGCACTTTCCTGCTTCCCGAGTCCCAAGGACCCGAACCATTCGGCTCTGGCGCCACTCGGCCGGAAAAGCGCACCGACTGGAACTTATTGTTTCTTACCGAGTTCGTTTCGTGCACCCGACTAGCGGCGGTCGTGTAAGCACGGAGCTGAAAATGGCCCGAACCATAGCCGCCTTCTTTGTCCTCTGCGCAGCGTTTTTGCTTTCGGCCGCGTTGACTGCAAGCTCCTTGACGTTCACCGCCGAAACCGTTGCGAAGATCGCTAACCAGACCCTCGTTAAGACCAACATCCGCCCCAGCTACGTAGCCTCGACCAAGGTCGCGAAACCGTCCGATCTCAATATCGCTACCCTAACCCGAGTAGCCCCGGTCTCCACCTCTCCGGAGGCCGCGTCGCCGGCCCGCCCTGTCTTCGTCGTCGCGACCGAGTCACTGCGTGTTCGCGCCAGCCCAGCGAAGAATAGCCGACAGCTATTCGGGTTGAAGGCTGGGACCCAAGTTACCGTGAGCCGAGCCGAGCGGGGCTGGATGCTGATCACGGCCGGTGGTCGGAGCGGCTGGGTCTACGGCAAGTATCTGCGTCCCGCGAGCGACAATCGGCAATTGCAGGCGCAGATCGAGTAACGGGCCTGTCAAAATGGCCCGGAGCGCCCCCGCACCGCAACGAGGGCGTAAAGACGGCAGGCGCCCATTGTATCCAGTACCGGGCGTCTGCCGTCTCTTCGAAATTGGGTCGCTCATCCCACCTTCTTCGGGCGCGACCCTAGCACCGGGCGCCCTGTGGCCGGGTTGCCCGCTGCGACCGCTGTCCTGAACCACTGCACCGCTTCCTACGTTAGTGACGTCGGTGGAGGTGTGCTTGCGTGTCAGGCGTTCCAGTTTATCAGCTAGTCGTGCACATCGTGATCGCGAGCGTCCTGCTGATGGCGGTCATCTACGTGCCGCTCCTTTCAGATCGTGGCATGCCTCGCTGGATGACGGCAGGCATGGTGGCGGTGACCATGGTTCTCGCAGCCAGCGCGACTTTCGCGATGATCACGGGTCACTGGCCGACCCTGCAATTTCGCTGAAAGTAGAGTCAGGAGCCTGTCACCACTCGTACGGTATAAGTGCTCGTCGGCTGATCAACCCTCGCCCGACCCGGCGGCACCGCACCCCATGGATGCACATCTCCGCCCCACAGCGGTGCCGCCACCCCCATTCGCGACACGCCACAATTTTGATCGGAACCGCCTTGCGGGCGACGCCCATGAAGGAGCGGGTCGCCTCGCCGGGAACCGCGCTCTCTGATCCCGCGTTCACGGGCGAGGATCACTATGGCTTGGACAGAATGATCGACTTCACTGCGGCCCAGAAGCGGGCTTCACCGGACCACGTCGTAAGAAACAGGCGGGCGATGTCGCTGATCAGGCCGTTCGTGCCCCGCTTCGAGGACTGGAACCAAAGGGCTGCACAGGCCAGTGCCACGGCACTGTCTAAATTGGCCTCGCCAGCGGAGCGCAACCAGCAAATCCAGATACTGACTATGCTTCGTCACGAAGTCGACAATGCCTACGAGGAGTTCGAGGCCGCAGTGAACGGCGAACGCCAGCATAGCCGGATTGATGATCTTCGAGCAGCATTCCTGAGGCTGCGTCACGTGCTGAGCCGATGGCAGCGCGGCAATTAGAGATGCTCTGTGACCATCACCAAAGATGCCCTAGGACACCAACGACGTAAACGCCGGCGGACATCAGTGACACGATGATCGCCCATCCGATAATCATCCACCCAAAACCGTACCGACCCCTGAGCACGCCCAGTTCCCCGCTGTCGATGAACGAGCATAAGGCGCTGTCTTGCGTCTTTCAACTTGTCTGCTAAGCCCATGCCCGTCGGGCCCCGCGAATGAAACCTGAAAACGGGATAGCAGCGAGAAAAACTTATGCAGATCGTTCCGTGGGTACTGCTGGCGCTAAACGTCTCAGGCGCAATGATCATGGTGAAATGGGGTCTGCCCAAAGAAGTCCCGGTCATTGGCCGCGAAGACGCAGATCCGCTCCTCGGCTACCTTGGCCTGCTACTGTTCGCTCTGAGCATAGCGGTGCGCGTGGCAAGCAACATCACGAGCTAAAACCAGGGTACCGACCTCCACGTGACTTTCCTGATCTTTGTGACTGATGATGGTTCTGCGACGGGCTGCGCCCCGGTGCTGGTGACGCAAAGCGATCAGGTTGAGTTGCCACCGCATCCGGAAGGCGGCAACTGGCGTTGGATCCTCACCTCGAGCGAAAAGCCGACAGAAGCGCTGAACGGGCGGAAGTTCGTACGCTTACTGCAGAAGCATGGCTACGCGGTGTCAGATTTGCCGCTCGATCGCCTGCTGCGGGTTCGGCTGGCACCGGTTCGTCTCAGTTTGAAGGAACCCAAGCCCACCCTCTAAATTGACCGCTGGTGGACCAATGAAAGCGAGGCGCGCAGAAAGAGATGCGTTATTTCTTCGATGTTTATGAGCATGGTCAGCCTGAGTCCATTGACGCAACGGGGGCTATCTTCAACAGCTTGGATGAAGCGAAAGCCGAAGCGGTCAGGCGTCACAGCTCTCGGATGATTGAGTGTTCCCACCGAGGCTGCATAGCGCCCGCGCTCACGCTGGGGCTACGCGACGAGACCGGCAGAATTGTCAGTCAAGCCGTCACCCACCTGTCGTGGACGGACCGCCCGCCGGGTCAGTAGCCATGCGGTATTTCTTCGACATCTTCGACGGCGATCACTGGTCGCGCGACGAGCTTGGGGTCGACTGTGCACATGACATGAGTGCGCGCCACCAGGCAGTTCTTGCGCTCACCGAACTCGCCCGGGAACTCCTGCCTCCCGATGGCTCCTCTATGGAACTGGTGGTCCGCGTTCGAGTGGCGGAAGCGACGGCGTTCACTGTTCGGCTGTCTTTCAACACGGCCTCAGGACCGGCACTTAGTGATCCTGCTGTCATGGAGAGGTGAAAGAGCCCCGACCACGGGGGATGGTCGGGGCTAGGACAGCAGCGTCAGGACATTGTTCTCATACAATTTTGAACGTGGCACTTTGTTCCATCGCAAAATCACCATGCCCCCTTTGCCTTCCAAGCAGGGCCGGCGGTGGGCGTCGAGTTCACAGCGGTTCGCGACGCCCGCCTTGAGGCTCTTCACTCAATGAGGCCGCGCCGCTGCAGCCAACTCTTGCCGCGCTGGGTGATGTGCACGCGCTTCTTGTCGCCACCCATGATCAGCCGCTCATCCCACAAGATCTGGAACTCAGGCCGATCCTCGATCGGCGTGCCGACCTCTTTGGCCAGGCGGATGAGTTCGTCGATCACGATCTGCGGAAGGTCGTAGTCCTGCATGCCGCCTAACAGATTCCCGAAATGCAAAAAGCCCCGGCCTCCAAAAGGGAGCCGGGGCCACACTCGTAGGGATATGTTCGCTTACGTGCGATCGTCTACGTAGACCGTGAACGAACCATCCGTCTCAGTCGTGACGGCGACGATCTTGTCGATCGGACAGCTACTGGTCTCGAGCTTGGTCTTGAGATCCGCATTGCCTTCGATTGAGGTCTTGAGGCCCGCGACCTGAGCAGAGTTCTTGGTCAGGGCGTTATCGAGCGCTGTGGCGTCGGCTGATGCGTCACCCTTCAGGGTCGACACCTTCACGCAGTTCACCTTCGAGGTCGCGGTGAAGGTGCCGATATCAGCCATCTTCCCCGCATTAAGGCTCGAGATGAGCGACCCGTAGTTCATATTCCCGCCTGCGGTTGCGGCGTCCGTCGACGTGGTCGTCGTTGTCGTCGCATTCGCATCCTGGGCGACAGCGGCAAACGGGGCGCTCACCAAAGCTGCCGCGATCATGAGAGTGGCAATGGTTTTCATCGGGTTCTTCTCCTCTTTTTGCCCTCGGCGCAGACAACTTCCATCGCAGGATCCGGTTCCGAACTTAAGGCTGCTAACCCGGCGGCTTTCCACCTGAGTTGATCCACGTCCAGAAGCCAGTGGCGATGATGCCGCCGGCGACCACCGATGACGTTGCGCAGACGGTCGGCGCAAGCCCCGACCTGGTGAAGCTGCACGACGACATCGTGACCGCGCAGAAAACGGTCTCCTCCCGAGCTCTTGTGGGTATTCTGCTCGACGCCGTAAGGTCGGACGCCTGGGGGGTGCAAATGTGGGGATGGCTCGCAACGTTTGGCGTCTTGGCCGCCTTGCTTCTGGTGGCATACGCACTGCCGTGGTGGGCGGCGATGGCCATGCTGGTGGCAGGCGTGGTCGGTTACGGCCTGTTTGCCAATTTCGATAAGACGCTGCGTGCCGCCTCTGTAGCGCTCATTGCCGCAGGCGTTATCTTCAGTGGTGTGAAGTTGATGCAAAACCACCAGGGGGGCGACTGTCCGATTGAGGTGAGCCGCTCGGGCTCGTCGAGAAGTTGCTAGCTGGGCGATGCTCACCAAAGATGCGGTGCAGCCAGCTGCTGCCTGGCTCCGGCGACTGTGGCGTGGTGCTGGCGACCTGTTGTCGAGGGGGATTTGCGAGCATCGCCCAGTCTGACGCGAACCCATCGCGAGGCAACGCGTTTCCTCTTGAGAAAGGAGACCGACAATGGCCCAGCAATCGACCACTCAACCGCGGGAAGCCCCAAAAAAGCAAGGCAAGCACACTCACGATCAGCAACAGCGGCTCATCAACAAGGACGAAATCACCAAGGGGTCCGATGCATCGTTGCCGGGCGAGACGCTGAAGCATGCAGCAAAACGCTACCCGAAGCCTGGTCCGGGCGACGCCTACAACATCTCTACTGGAGATCGCTCCATTCAACGCGGCGCCAACGACGCCGGCCCGCACGACAAGAAGCACTAGGAGATCGGCGATATGACCAAGCGCCAGATAGACGACAATATTGATGACCTGGGCCGGCGACCGGACGGGTCGAAGCAGGAACAGCCCGGTACTGAAGAGGTTGAGCGGATCAAGGAGGATACCGTTGAAGCAGAGAGGGACGAAGACGAGGTTGGCGATGCCAATCCATCACCGATGAACCCCGCGTTCCCGTAACTTGCGAACGGAAGGATTCGATCATGTCTGGTGAGCGGCGTGATCCTTGGACTGATCCCGACTTTGAGCAATCGGTCCGGGACACGGCCTACTTCATGTGGGAAAACGATGGTCGTCCTAACGGTCGGGAGCAGGAGTATTGGTTCCGCGCGCTTGAGGTATGCCTGCGTCGCCGCAACCTCGATAAGCAGCTTCAGGAGCCTGCCACTCATTATCCAGAGCCTATCGACCCGGTCGCTGAACGAGCGGTCGAGGTCAGCCGTAAGGTGGCACTGCAGCGGCCGTTCAAGAAGGATCCCGACGAAACCGTTACCGGCCGCTTCAATCAGAAGATTCGAAGGAGCAAAAATTGACTTCGGATGCTGGCGACGACATCGTCTTCTACCGGAGCGAGAATGGGGATGAGTGGGTGTTGGTCGGAGGCACTGTTGGGACCACAGTGCGCCACCGGCCCAACTTATCCTCCGGAGGGCAAAACCGAGACATACCGCTCGAGGAATTCCTGCCCCGTGAACAGAATACCCCGCAGGGGCAAGCTCTTAGGGAATTGCTTCAGGCCGATGGGTTTATCTAAGGCAAAGCTTCCCTTTGCGCGGGGAGTGCCATTGCTCCCCCGGATCGGTAGCGCCTCGGCAACGTGGCTGGCGTCTGATCACCGGTCGTCCCAAGCGCGTCCGCGCGCGATGATGTGTAGGAGTCGGTGGCAGGTCGCACAGAGGAGAGCGAGGTCCGTAACCTTCGTTTTGCGTTCACCGGCATCGGCAACCGAAGTCACATGATGCGCCTCAAAGTCAATGATGGACGCGGGGAGATGGTCGTGGTTCACGCCGCAGATATCTGCGCCATGCGCGCGACGTCGCTGCAGTAACAGCACGTGGCCAGAGACGCCCGGATTCCAAAGCACTTAGCCCTTTTCCATGTCGCGTCTATGTCGCACTCATGTCGCGTGGAGGCGCGGCGACCCCTTGGAAAAAGCCGGAAATCTCTAGGGAAATCGTGGCGACTGCCGATGCCCGCGAAAGTGCTAGCCTGAGAGTCCGGACTTTCCACTAACTTATTGATTCTGCGTACTGAATTTTGGTAGCGGAGGAGCGCTACCGAGGATTACCCCAGCCGTTCACCTCCCGTTTGTTTACGAAGCTACGGCGAACCGCGGGTAACAAAACCCCGCCGGTTGGGGCGGGGCCGAATACATGTGCTGTGTCTGGCGCGACCGTTCTGCTCGCCTGATCAATCGGGCTTGTCCGCCTCCGATTGCTCTTCGGCTGGAGTTTTCTCTTCCTCGCGAGCCCATCTCCGGCTCCAGTAGAAATTACTTACGATAAGGCTGTCCTTGAGGAGGTGCACCCCTTGGAACATCTCGTGCTCCCCTAGGACCTCCTGAGTGTGTTGGTCGACCAACCGTGAAGCCGCTACTTGCAGAGCGCCGCGGTGGATCATTAGTTCAGCTTTGATGCGCTCAGGGTATCCGGACATCGATAGCTGTTTGTTCGCCTCCTGCTCGCGATCGTCGGCCCATTTGTCAGGGTCGAAATGCGGCGGATCCAGGTTTAGGAAGCGGCGATACAACTTCTGCTTCGGGTAATGGCCGAGGACCTTTCGGTACTTCTCCAGTACGTCGAGGCACTGCAGCATCATGCCGGGAAGTTCGTCCGGCCGGCCGGCACCTCGAACCGTTCGCAGCACGTTGGCTGCAAGGATACGAAAGGGGTATTCGAGATCGCTCTCGGCTTGCTTCTGTTCAATCTGGGTTGAGGTTTGGCTGCTGACAACCTTGAGGGCCACGCGTCATCTCCGTCGCCCCAGAGTTTGAACTATGCCGCGACGGCAGTGGACGACAGGGCAGGGGGGCTGTCAAGCTCGGGAGCCCTAATCACCCACGTAGCAAGCTGGCGACCGTCCACCCGGCCGGCTGTACGCACTGGTCCCACCACAGCGAGCCCCGTTGCGCTTCCGGTCATAGGGACAGTCACAAGTGCCGACGTATGCCGACCTAAGGGGGTCGCCGGCCTTCGGTTCGGGCTTCGACTGTTTGGGTGGCGGTGGAGTCTTCGGCGCTTGGAACGCCGGCCGCGAAGGCGGACCTGTGCCGATCGCGGCCAAATACTGCATGTTGACCCAACCACGACGATCGGCGCCCAACGAGACCAAGGCCCAAGCCCCATCGGCCCCCAGCACCGAAACGGTATCCCCGCGCGACAGAGAACCCAAGACACCGCCATCAGTTGAAGGGAGATCTCGAACCCGGAGAGAGTCGACCGTCACAAAGTGGGTGGCAGGTACCCTCGTTGCTGCAGGGGCGGTCTGAGGGGTTTTTGAAGGCCGGGGAGGGGCTGAGGGCTGGTTCGGTCGTGGCGCAACTTCAGAGCCGGGGTCGCGAACGGTAGTCGGTTGGCCAAGGTTGTTCGCTCCGTGCTGAGACGCGAACGCCAGCACGATCAAGACGACTACCCAAAACGCAACTTGCCCCCGGCCCGCCATTCCCCACTCACGCGCTTACGCGACACAAGGCGATTGGCCTGCCAACAGGGGTTTACGTGCCCCAACCACCTTCGCCGAGTTCGCAAGCGATGCCGTCATTGTCGGCATCAAGATTGTAAGGATCGTCGTAGGCGTTGATGTAGATGGGGCCGTTGACGAAGTAGGGGCCATCTCCGCCGCCGCCAGCGCAATCGTAATCCACCGATGCACTGCGGTAGCTGGGGGCGTTGTAGCCGCCGCCGCTGCACCCGTTCTGACAAGCGATTCCGACGCCCACAGCCGTCGCCACGAGCGCTGTCGCGACTAACACGCCGTTTTCAGCCTCAACCTTCTTGCGGCATACCTCGGAGGTTAGCCCGCGCTTCTGCGCCTCCGTTGCAAGGTCGAAAGCAAACTGTTGGTTACCTGCCTGGTTGGCGTCGAAGAACGTGCGGCAGAGTTGCGTATCCTTCACCTTTGACGCGTCGGCGTAGAATGTTTTGGAAGATGCGGCGCAGTCCGATACGAGTGCGCAGGCCGAAAAAACGGCCAGAATACTGTGCAATTTCATTTGAGCCCCCTGCCCAACCCGGAGGTAAACACTTCGTTAAGAAAGAGTCAAAGGCGGAAGACCGAGTGTGGTTACTGGAGGGCCGGTGGTCAAAATTCGGCGGCTTCGCCAGCCTGAGATAGCAGCGAGACTGAACACGGATACTTGCAGCCCGGCGCCGATGAAGAGGGAGGGGCATACTTGCCACCTGGCGGCCGTGCCGGGTAGCGTCCCCGGCCATGTGCCACGCCTACTCGATCACCACCAACGTTGAAGCCATCCGCCAGATGGTGCAGACCATTTTCCGTTTCGATGTGGCGGCAAACATCGGCAACCTCGCGCCGCAGACCGGTGTCTATCCGGACATGCTGGCGCCGATCATCCGGAACCAGCCCGGGTTTCGTGAGCTGATCAAGGTCCGCTGGGGCATGCCGACCTCATCGCAGGCGCTCTACCAGGCCGCGCAGGCCCGCGCCGACAAGATCGCGAAGAAGCAGGGCCGCGACCTCAGCGCGGATGAATTCGCCGAGCTGCTGCGCATGGAGCCCGACCGCGGAACTCACAACGTGCGGAACACCAAGAGCCAGCACTGGAAGCGATGGCTGGCGCCGGAGTTCCGCTGCATCGTGCCGTTCACGAGCTTCGCCGAGGTGAGCAGCGAAATCGGCCCGGACGGCAAGAAGCTGGGCAACACCTGGTTCGCCTTCGACGACAGCCGACCGCTCGCCTTCTTTGCCGGCATCTTCGCGCCGCAGTGGACCAGCGTCCGGAAGACCTCGGAGGGGATGGTCACTACCGACCTTTTCGCGTTCCTCACCACCGATCCCAACAACATCGTCGCCGTCGCCAATCCAGACGCCATGCCAGTGATCCTCAGGACGCCTGAGGAAATCGAGATATGGATGACCGTCCCATGGGAAGAGGCGCAGAAACTACAGCGGCCGCTGCCCGACGGAGTGCTGCAGGTCGTTTCGGTTGGCCCGAAGGAAGATCCGCCACCATCCGAGCCGGACGAGCCTGAGCCTTCGCTGTTCTGAGAGAGGCTATCCGAATGAGCGCCGTTGCGGACGAGCATCGGGCACAGGCGTTTCGATGTCGTAGGCAATCTTGCAGGGAAACGCGACCGTGAGATCGGGCTTATCGAGAGCGCGCTGAGCCAACGCACAGCCGCGCCAGGCAGCGATCCTCGGGTGAAGGAGTGTCATCCGGATATCAGGGCCAAATTGCTTCAGGAGAGTCTCGCGTCGATACTCGCCGCGGCGGCCGCATTGCCGACAGTGAACAACGATCCACGGCTCCGCGTATTGGCCCAGGTGCTCCTCTCCCGCACGAATGCCGCGCATCTGCCGCCGGCCCGGCCCTCCTGGTTCCGCCTTGGGTGGCTCAACCGGAGGCGTGGACATGTGAAGGATGATGTTCTCGGTGCCGCAACTGGGGCAGCGAAGCTTGCTGGCAAGCTCATCGAGCCGGACAAACGGGCCAAGCGCAGCGACCACTGAAGCGAGATCGAGCGTGACCTTTTGCATGCATGGGCGTGTGGACTTCAGCCCAGCGCGGCGCCGATCGCATTGGAGGGTGATCGGCCAGTTTCGCTCGAGCGCCTCACCTAAGGTCATGATGCAAACGCTAGCGCTGGATCTTTAGCCGGCTCTTGAGCTTAAGGGGCTTCTCCGGCCGGGTCAGCGCAGCCTTGACCAGCTTGAGATCCAAGCCAGTCATTTCCACCAGGTCCGCCGGCTCGAGGTAGGGATGGTCCCGCTTCAGTTGTCGAATTCGGGCCGATTGGTTGGTCTGAATTTCAATGGGCATCGTAACCTCCAACGTCTGAGGTTAGGACTCATACACCCATGAACGAAACGAGAACAAGCCACGAGGGATTGTGGGTCTGGGCCGTGCCACGCTACCATGTGGCATGCGCGAAGAAGACGTGACCTTCACCTTCCTCGAGGATGGCTTCTACCTGCCGAGCATCGGCCAGGTGCTGCCCGAGGGTGAGTATCGCGGCCGGATGACGTGGGACGATGCCGGCAAGCTCATCGAGGTGCTGCTGATCGTGCCGCGGTCGATCGCGAAGGAACTCAACCTGGTCAGCACCCAGTTCAACATCGCCTCCGACTATCGCTCGGGAGTGCTGCGCGAGGACCGGCAATGAGCGACCTGCCGAAGCCAGGAATGCCGCTGGTCGAGTATCTTGAGCCCGGCGTGCAGCGCTGGACCTTCGCCAGCGATGATCCGGTGGTGCGGCAGCGGGAGTACTGGCACTGGCTCGGGTGGTTCGGCCTCGACGACGACGCCAAGCCCTTCGAGCAGAACGAGCGGTTCTGGTTGGTGAAGGGGCCGACCGACTAGCTCGGAATGAACCCGCGCCGCTGCAGCCAGCTCTTGCCGCGCTGCGTGATGTGGCAGCGCTTCTTGTCCCCACCCATCACCAGGCGCTCATCCCATAGGATCTGAAACTCGGGGCGGTCCTCGATCGGCGTGCCGACCTGCTTGGATAGCCGGATAAGTTCGGTGACCGCGATTTGAGGGAGTTCATAGTCCTGCATGACCGCGACTTAGCAGATTCTAAAGCAGTGCCACCTGACGCCGATAATACCGTTTCATCACTCTGGGAGTGTGAGGACTGGCCAGAATTCCAGAGCAAACCCGGTCGAAGACTGGTCCTGCCATTGAAGCCTCGGCAATGAACAGCCCCTTCTCAAGGCCGCTGATGAGCGTGGCGGCGAGTTCCGTCTTGGCTTTGCGATACATAACCCACGACTTATGTGTCAGCCAATCATGATCACCGACATCAAGGATGCAGCTTCCGTCGCAAAGGTTGTTGGTCCACGAAGTGACCGAGACGATCAACTGCAAGTTGGCGTCGCACGGGTCGGTGCAGACAACGTGTAGATGTTTGCGGCCAGCATTATGCAGGGGCCCAGACGGGATAAGAAGAGTACCCGCCTTCTGAACCAATCAGTGCACTCGCGCCCGTTCGAAAGCCAAATCTATCTCGCGCTGCGCCGCAAGCGTGGCCTCGACCTCATCGGCGTTCTCAACCCCCAATGCCTGCAAAATGCGACGGTACGGAATCTTTGTGGACCCGCCATTCGGGTCCTCCCATTCCGGAACGTTGTCGGGGTTGTGCGTCCACTCGACCAGGTCCCATTTGTCCATATGTCCAAACTGGGCCCACACCTGCTCTACGCAGGCCAGATCCGCGTCGCTAAGTTCGTCAAGGTCGTCTTCGGTCATTGCGCGAGCCAAAGCGATCTTGTGATTGGCCCGGTCCTCCAGCACGTCTGACCAACCGCACGCCCTGAGATCCACCTCGCCGTTGATATGCCGATACGTCAACGAGTTCACAGGCCCGTTCGGCATCGAGTATCGGTCCTCGTCGAGTATGGGGAACCCGTGGCGCCTAATGCTCTCGCGGTCTGCCAAGTAGACCAGCTTCACCGCTTTTAGGATGTTGATGGAGTTGCTGCCACCCTTGAGGATAAGCGCCGCAATCAACTGCGCTGCCTTTTTCGGCTGATAGGTCAATGCCGACTCCTTCGCGTACCAGAGGTATATCCCCAGCCGTCAAAAATACAAGATAGCTCGAAATTGTGGGGCAAACGTGAAGGGGTGGGCCGAGTCCGTGCTCACGGTCGGCTTTCCGCGATACGCTCAAGTCGAGTCACCCGGTCGGACACGGCGGCAAGTTGCGCCCCTTGGCGCACCTGCTCCACGAGTGTGGCGGTAGCCGTCTCCAGCGTGCGTTCTACCGCCCGTAATCGACCGTCGAACGTTGCCCAACCGATCGTCATGGTGACCATCAACCCGCCGAAGGTGATGACGTGGCCGAGGTTGATGGTGAAGTCGAAGCGAGGGCCGGGCATCACCGCTTCCCCGCAAGCTTGAGCTTCAGCAGCTTCTCGACCAGCGTTTCGCCGCGCTTGCCGAGGGCGGTGCGGCTCAGTTCCTCGACGCCGGCGGCCTCTCGGCTCGGCATCTTGTCGATCGGCAGCTGTTGCCCGTCGATCACCACCTGGGGGCGCACCGTCGCGCGGAACGACTGGATCTGGCTCCAGATCAGGGCGCCGATGGGGATCAGGCTGCCCAGCGTGATTTCCTGCCAGCGCCCCTCGATGATGGTGACGACGGCCACCTGAAGCGGCGGCGGCAGCGCATTGTAGAAATTGATGACGGCGAGCAAGGCGGCGCCGAGCCAGCCGCCCCAATCGAGGATGCGGCGCAGGAACCAGCCGAAGGCGGCGGAGGAAAGAAAGGCAGTCATTTTCGGATTCCTCAGAACGGGAGCGGGACGATGAAGGCGGCGGCAACCAGACCGGCCACGACGACCAGCCCAAAGACGGACCAGCCGAGGCAGCCCCAGCCCTTGCTGGTGCGGGGCGGGGTGGCGGGCGCTGGATCGGTGGGGATGGGTTGCGGACGGGGCAGCGGGGTCGAAGCGCCTGGCGAGCGCGAAAGCTCGTTCAGCACCTCGGCCAGCACGGCTTCGGCGTTGGTGGCCTTCGTCAGCGAGGCGTTGATGCCGTCGCCTGCATAGTAGCTCTCGCCGCGCTCGACGGCGCGATGGGCACCCTGTTGCCGCGACAGCACGGGCCAGCTGGCCCATTCGCGCGCCAGGCGGTTGCCGAAGTCACGCAGCGACAGGGTGTTGCCGGCGAACTGGCCCCAACCGCGGCGCTTCAGCAGCGCGAGGCCGAAGCGGTCTTGAAGGTCAGGCGAGAACTTGGCGGATAGCGGCACGCCGAGCTCGGCGACGAGGCTGAGGAGCGTGGGGCGGATGATCTGATACCGCCCGGCCGCGCCGCTCGGCGCCTTGAGATTGCGGACCCAGCGCTTTTGCTCGGCCAGCAGTTCCTCGAGGGTCATCTCGGTGATCGGCTTCGGCAGCGCGCCGGGCTTCTCGTTGCGGTAGCCGATGATCGTTTCATAGGCCGCCTGACCCTGGCGGTTGGTTTCGAGGCCGGCGATGAAGTCGAGCAGGATCGCTGCCCCGCGGGGGACGTTGGGGTTCATGTCAGGTCTCCGATTGTGGATGGTCAGTCGGCGCGTTCGGTGCGCTATATGGATCGCCGCCAGTTGCCGGGCGGCGAGGGCTTCACATGCTCAGGGGACGCTACGGCCTCGGTTGGATGATCGCGGCATGGCTCGGGTTAAGCTTGATGCTGATGGCCTGCGTGTGGGCCGCGATGTGGATCAGCGACATCATCACTTAGGATTGACGCAGCAGGCGCTTGATCCAGTTGTAGACGGGGCGGAACAGGATCATGAGAGCGACGCAAAGCGCGGCCATCGCCCACGCCCATGGCGGCAATGCCGATTGCAGGCAGTCGAGCAGGATGCCGTCGGTCCCGCCCGCGTCATGAACGGAGCAGCAGGCGGAGATCTTCGGGAATAGCCATTCGAGCGGCCAGAAGCCGGTGCAGCCATCACTGGGCATGTCGAAAGTCTCCGGTCTTCGGGGGGATGGCATGTGCGCGCGAATTTCCCGCGCGAAGACAGCAGGTTGCAGCTGGCTACAATGGAGACAAGAAGAGAACTATGTGCGACAGGTTAGGCATTGCGGAGATGCCATATGCGAAAGATCGGTTTTGACCTTCCACTCAACACCTACTTTGTCACAACGACCAAGTTTGCCGCGTTCATACTCACATGCCTGGCTCTGCTCCCGATCGCAGTAATCGGGGCGGCGACAGCGCTCTTTGGTGTTGCCGGCACCTACTGTAGCTTGGCCTTCGCGGTCATTTACCTAGTCGGCCTCGGCTGGTTTGCGGGTGAAGTGGTCGACAATGAGTATGAAGAGCCGCAGGGCGAGCTTTGGCGCTGACGGCATTTTTTCAGTGAAGTGAGGCAGAAACGGCCCGGCTGTCAGTTCCAGCTCCGGTTCGCGTGACAGTTATAGGTGCCGGCGACCCCGCCGAACCTCCGCCCGCGACAGTAAAATATTCCGTGCTTCGGATGTCCGAATCGACGGTTTCGGTCAATCCCGACCATGCGCCGCCGGATGTTGCGGACGTATCGCGAACTTGAACTGCCCCGATAGCGGCACCACCAGCAACGATATTCACATCCAGGCTGAGCGGCGAACCGGTCGATGTGCTTGTCGTGATTGCGTCAGGTACATTCGGCGTTGCCGGATTGAGTGCGGGATAAGTAGCTACGCCGCAGCACAATGTGTTTGCGCTGGTGGTGACCTGCACATTGGCAGTTGTGCCGATAGGGACTTCTGCGACCCATATTTGAGCCTGAACAAATGAACTTGCATTCAGGCCGGCGAACAGCGACGCGGCATTTCCGCCGATCGTTACCGCCGATACCGTAAAGGTGCCTGACGAAGCCAATCCGATCGCGGCATAGACATAACGCTTGTTTGCACCGACAGGCGCGGGTCCGATGGCTAGCGACGAAACGGTGAAGCTGGTGCCGCTGCCCGGATTGACGGACCCAAAGCTGCCGTAGCTCAAAGAGAACGGCGCTCGAGCCCCGCCGAGCAGCGGCTGGAAGGAGACCCCGACCATCAGCTGAGCCCCGATCCAGAAATATACCACCTGGTCGTTGTGACCTTGATGGCCGTCGCCATGCCGTTGGCGGCCAGCGTGCGCGTACCCGTCGCACCCGTCCCGGCGAAAACCAGAGTGTCGGTGTTGATCGCAATCGATAGCGTATTGATTTCGTTTATGAACGTGATTGCCGTTCCAACCGGATAGGCAACTGACGAATTGGCGGCGATGGTGAAGGTTCGGGCGTTATTGTCGCTCGACGGGTGGTAAAGGTGCTTTTGGGCGTCCGCGAGCACGGTCGTGTAGGCGGCGCTCTGGGAGTTCTGCGGGATGTTCGAATAGAGCGGCACACCCTCGACGGCGATCACGCCGGCCGCCGCGCGGCTGAGAGTGGTATCGGTTGCGTGACCCAACTCGATGCCGGCGAACTGGGGGCTGCTGCCAGTCGTCAGCCCCGAAATATCGCCCTGCACCAGCGCCAGCAGTGCCTTCAGCTGCGCCATGGTCACGTCTTCGGGATCGCCAGTGCCGGCAGTGTTGCGCCCCTTCACCGTCGCGTTCGGCATGTTGGCAAGCTTGGCGTTCGTGACATAGTCGTCGGGGACGGTGCCGAAGCGGCCATCATCCCCCGCCGCGACAGTCCCGGCGCCTGTACCCACGTTCCGTGAGGCGGAGTTGCCGAGCAAAGCACCGCTGTCCTTGATCAGATGGCCGGTGGTGCCGTCGAACACGGCGACACGGTTGTCGACGGCGCCAGCGGGTCCGGTCACGTTGCCCGGCATGCCCTGTGGGATCCCGAAATTCAGCACCGCGGCGCCGGAGGTGCCGACGTTCACGACTGTGGCCGGGGCCCCCGGTGCCAGCGTGGTGACAGTGCCAACCGCCACCGTGGCGGCCGGCCCCTGCGGAATCGAAAAGTTGAAGACGGCATCGTTCGGCGTGCCGACATTGGCGACGCTCGCCGGGACGCCCGCGTTGACGGTGGTCGTCGTGCCGACGGCGATCGTGGCGGCTATGCCCTGGATGCCTTGGACGCCCTCAGGAATGCCGAAGTTCAGCACCATGTCTTTCGCGGTGCCGACGTTCACGACCGTTGCCGGTGAGCCAGGGGGCAAAGTCGTCACGGTGCCGACCGTTACCGTCGTATCGAGGTCGTCGATGGCGATTAGGTCTTGCCACGGTTGCCCGAGGTATCGCCACTGCACCATCGTGCCGGTGTTCTGCAGCTCAATCTGCATTGGCAGCAGCGACGGCACGACGCGCAGCCGCACTTTTGGCGGCGGGACGGCCTTGGCGCGCACCGCGAATTCGGGCTGCGCCTTGATCCTGAGCCGTGGGGTGATGGTGTCGCTCATCTGCCGAACCCGCCCCCGACGAAGGCCAGCGTGCCGGTGAAGAGCTGTGTCGTGCCGGTGCCATTGGTCATCCGGCAGCCCACCCGATACGTGTTGCGGATATCGAGCGCCGCCAGTTGCGGCACGCTGAAGCGCCACTGGATGGTGCCCGGCTCGGGGATCTCGATGCTGTTGTCGGCGGTGGTGGCGAACAGCCGGCGGGCGCTGCTCTCGCTCACCTCGAGCTCGAACAGCACGCCCGCCGTGGCGAGTGGCAGGTTGGTGGCGTCGTCGATCAAATCCACCCGCTGCGCCCAGTCGGCATCATCGGTCGCGAAGAACTGCAGCTCGTACATGGCGACCTCAGAGCTTGATGATGACGAGTTCGAAGATCGTCGGCTGGATGTTGTTGTGCGCCGTATCCGAGCCTAGGGCATCGGTGGTGATCGTATGGGTGTGAGCTCCCGCCATGCCGATCTGGTCGCCGGCATCACCGTCCGGCGTGACGTTGTCATGAGCGGTGAAGACCGAGTTGCCGAAGGCGCGGAGCATGATGCCGCCGAAGCCGTCCGCGTCGCCGTTGTCGGTGCTCACATAGGTCGGATGGCCGTGGCTGCCGGCACTCGCGGCCGTGCCGCCCAGTGTCACACTCGGCAGGTTCGCCTTCAGAAGTGCGACGTCATCCAGCCCGGCAGTCGCCCCGAGAACCGAGGACGATTCTCCGGCATCGACAAAGGCGTTGTCGATGAGGCCGGCGTCGGCGTTGCCCATCGTCGCGAGGCCCGCGGCTGTACGGTCGCGATAGTCGGGCAGCGCAATGGTTTTGTTCGCCGCCCAGTCGCCGGCCGCCGATGCGCCGCGGCCGCCCGAAACCGTCAGCGTGGCGTCGGCGGTCCACAGGTGAAGGAATAGCGCCTGGCAGTCGGTGTTTGCGCGCTCGGTGGCACCAGAAGCAGCGGAGCCGAGAGTGCGGCCGGCCGCGCGGACCCAGCCGGCCGGCGCCGCGGTGCCAAAATAGCCGATGCGCATACCGGTGGTGACGAGCAAGGTCGGATCGGTAGTGCCCGGATCCGGCGGCACGTAGCTCGCGGCTTGCGGCACGTCGATATCGTCGTCGTCGAAAACCAACGTGTCGTTGGCCTCCGTGAGCTTCTGGCGGTAGAGGCCCGGCGTCGGGTTGAGGTAGATCGCCGGAAACATGCCGCGAGCATCGGCAAGGATGGGCTGATCCCGCGCCACGCTGAGGGCGCCATCTGCATAGACGGCCTGGGGAGTTGAGGTGCCCGCGTTGTAGAAGCGAAGCTTCGCCCCCACCATTGGGGTGCCATCCGCGTCGATGTAGGGGATGCGCGACCCCGGCCACGTCGTTGCCATGGTTGGTTCTCCAAGATGATTGGGTGTTTGCGCCAGGCCATTGCCGCCCGAGCGGGCGGGGCCTATCTTTCGCGCTATGCCTGATCTGGAACTGAAGCCCACCGAGGTCCGCAAGAGCGAGAAGCTGCCGCCTGTCTTGCTGGTGCTGGGGCCGCTCTGCTGCGCGGTGCTGCTCTACGCTGGCTGGGTCGCTGCGGGCTACAACTGGAAGCCCGTCGCGCTCTGCGCCTTCGCGGGGACATTCTTCGGCTACCTGGTCGGCACACGCTTCCGCATCACCTTGAAATAACCGGCGGAAGATACGGGGCTCCGGACTGCGACAGTCCGGGAAGCAATATCCCTTGCGGGCGCGGCCGGCTGTTGCGGTAGGCCAGTGACGACAACATGTCGATTGCCTCGTCGCCCTGCAGCGTAAGGGTGTTGGCCAGTTCTGCCAGCACATCATCCGCTATCGCACGCTGGCCGGCCGGCGTCCTGCCGGTAAGGTTCTGCACCGTGCGCTTGCCCGCCTGCAGCGGCTCGCCTCGCAGGACCGCGCCGAACGCTCCGCCATCAGTCGCTTCCTTGACCGCCTCATCCGTCGCCGTGCGACCATAGGTCCGCGAGTTGGTCGCCACATTGGCGCGAAGCTCGAGCGCCTTCTGAGCCTTCGCCAGTTCAGCGAATAGGCGATTGCTGGCGGCCGGATCGTCCATGATCAGCCTGATCTTGTCGCGCGCCGCGCGGCTGCTCAGGTCGCGAACGGCTTTGATGGCCTCGCGGGCATCGATGTTCGGGTTGCTGACGATATCCGTGACGTTCGCCAGCACCTCGTCAATGCGCGAACGCACGCCCTGGCGAACCATCGATATCTGGGGCTGGGTAAAACCCTCGATTACCTCACGCGCCTCGTCGCGGGCCATGCCCGGGGAAAGCAGCCCCTGGCCGAACCGCAGCGCCTCGCGCTCCTGGATTGGGTGTGCAGCAGTTCGCAGCGCATTATCATAGGCCGGCACTGCGGTTCGGGTGGCATCGCGAATGTCGCGAGCGAGGTTGCCGAACGCCCGGCCCATGTCGGTCATCCCGCCCATCGCGCCGGTTCCTTCGGTGCTCTTGGCCGCGGTGTTCAGCGCGCGGGTGATGTAATCGAGTTGGGTCACATCCGGCTGGCGCAGATAGGTGATCGTGCCGTCGTCGGCGATCTTGGCGAGGATCTGCTTGGACTGGTGACCCTCGACCTGCATCAGCTTATTGGCGAGGTCGATTACGCCCTTGGGCACGCGTGGCAACATAGCTTCGATCTGCATGCCGGTGGGCGACGAATAGTCGATGGGGCTGCTATAGGCCCGTTTATACGCAGCATCGCGCGCGCTGGCGGTGCCTGTGCGCAAGCCGGTTTCCGTCGATTTCACGCCCTGCGCCGGCCCGAGGCTGTCATCGAGCGCTTTGTTGATGGTGGTGTTGGCGTTCGCCGCTCGCGACTCGATGGCCGCCTTGGCGGCCGAGGAGGCGGGGCCACCGCGAGCGACGGCGGTATCCAGAACGCCGGTCCACGACGGTGAGGCGTCGACCAGCATCGCTGGCGAACCGTCGCCGAACTGCAGCGCCCGGACGCCATCTGGTCCGAAGGCATCGCCGCCGGTACGCATGATCGTGTCACGGGCGGCTCGCGAAAGATTATCCGCCGGCTCCGCAGACTTCGGCAAGAACCGGCGACCAAGCGCGGTCAGGGAGTCGTCGAGCCACGGTGCAACCGCACCACCCGCTGCGCCGAGGCCGAGGCCCCAGAGGCCGGCGTTCAGGGCCTGTTCGGGGGGCGATCCATCGGTAAGGGCGTCGGTGAACGCGATGGCCCCGTTCACCCCACCACCCCATCCCAAGCGCGCCAACGTCGGCCCGGCCAGCCCAAACGCAACCTGGCCGGCCTTCGTCGCTGCCAACGGTGCCAGCGGCAGCACATTGCCAAGCACTGCGCCAGGTACTGAAGCCTCGGGAAACTTCGCCTGTTCTGCCTCGGTGATCTGCTCGCGCTGTTCCTTGGTGACCGGATTGCCCTCAACGGCAGAGGCAAAGGCCGCGTCAACGTTGTGCCCTAGCTCGTTCAGAGTGCTGCCGATGAAAGGCACGTTCTCCGCGAAGGTGGTGCCGAGCGCGTTCACGCGATCGACCACGGGCGCGACGACGCTATTCACCTCGGGCGACAACCCAGGGATCTGCGATGGCGTGTACGGCACCGGCGGGGGCGGCGTGTCGGCCCGCATGGGGTCGGCCGGGATGATCTGCCCACCGGTCGGCACCTTGCCGGCAGCAACGGCGTCCTGCGCGGCGCCGGCATCCGGGCTCTCCACAATGAACTGCCGGCCATTCTGCTCGATGACAGTCGCGCCCGACCCGGGCGTCATTACGCCGGCCTTGCGCTTCCGCGCCTCGGCGAGAGCGAGCGCCCGCTGCTGATCGATGGTCAGTTCGGCCATAGTGCACGCTCCTCAGGGCTCAGGAACTCCCACAGCTCCGGGTCTCCGGTGTAGCCAGCGGGCGGGGCCCCGCCGTCCTTCTCTGCGTCGAGAATTGGCGTCGGGCTTTCGACACCCAAGGCGATGCGGTTTGCTTCCGCAATGGCCTCAGCGGTGCCAAGTCCCGACCGGATGCCCAGCAGCGCGACCTCGCGCGCTCGGCGCTTGACCTTGATCGTTTCAGGATCATCCCCGGGAATTGGGAGGAACATCGGGCCGTAGATGTCGAATTCCTGCGTAGTGATCGCCGCGCCGGTGTCCTTGCGCAGGATAGCGGTGAGGAAGGTATCCGCTGCCACCTTGGCCTGCCGAAACTCAGGCGTCCGCATGTAGTTGCCGAGGCCCAACGGGTTGAATTTGGTGGAGAGGTCGGCCGGCAAACTGGTGAGCTGCTCGTCCATGGTCAGGAGCTGCTTGTTGGCGTCGATGCCGCGCGTGTAGTAGTTGATGTCCTTGCTCTGGCCCTCGGTGATCTTGATGCCCTGGCCGCCGGGGCCGCCCTGCTGAAACTCGACTTCGCCCGTTTCGGGGTTCACCCGCAGCGACGTTCCGCCGTTGATGGCGGTTTCCTTGGCCACCGCGGCGTCGAACTCCGGCTGGCTGATGCGCCCCGCCTTCAGGTCGGCACGGAGCTTCGCCAGGTTGGTGAGCGGCTTCGACTCGTCGCTGAAGTCGGCAACGACGCGACCGGTCTGCGGGTCCACCAAGCGGTTGTTGATTTCGATCGGTTTGGCGGCGCGGCCGGCTTGAGCGCTCTTTGCCAACTCGATCGCCAGCGGACGAGTTTCAGGGTTCTTGAACAGCCGGAGCATGACGTCTCGCGAAGGCAGGCCGCCGGCTGCTGGGGCCGATGAAACGACGTTCGCAGTCGGCGCAGCATACCCGCCGGCCGAGTTGCCGCCCTTCGACGCCGCCCATTCCCGGAACTGGCCGACAGTCATGTTGCCGAGCTGCGGATTGGCGGTGATCACCTCGGGGCTGACATACGCGGACACCGGGCTGTTCGGATCGCCCTGCAGCACCTTCGAAGCGCCCCCAGCGCCAAGGAAATGGGCTGCATAGAGCGAGCCCGGATCGATGCCGATGCCGGCCGACTTCAGCGTACGGGCATTGTCAGCGGTGAACACTCGCATCGCTCTTTCCTGCTGCGCCGGATCACTGCGCCCGTCAGGGGTCAGGCCGAGTTCGGGATGCGACGCCATCAGCCCGTTCCATGTCGGCTCGAGGAACTGATACAGCCCCTCAGCCGACGAGTTCGGATTTTTGGCGTTGGGATTGCCGCCGCTCTCAGAATTGCGCGTGGCCGAGAAGAAGTCGGTAGCGACGTCGCCAACCACCGGAGGCGCACCGCTCGCGCCGCCGCCGCGCCGGGCTGTCTCAAGGGCAACAAGGTCGAGGCTCGCCGGGGGTGCGCCCCCACTGGCAGCGCCACCACCATAGAGGCTGTCGACATAAGCGGCGAAGGCGTCGGGAGCCTCGCGCTCGTACCGATCGGCCTTGCCCTGTTCGACGCCCTTGTTCCACTGGCCGTAGACGTCGAGCAGCGTCAGGTCGGTGGGCTGGGGGACGCTGTAGCCGGGATAGTTGAGTGCCATGATGCGCCGCTCCTACCGGTACGTGACCGAGCCGTTGAAGGTGTTCGGTCCGGTTTGCGGCCGAGTGCCGCCGAACCCGCCGTAGCCGCCGAACCCGCCGCCGCCGAATGCCTGCCCGCCGATACCGGCGAGCGTGCCGAGCGCGCTGAGCATCGCACCCTGACCGGCTTCCTTGCCGGCGGCGTTCTGGTTGTTGGCGCCCATGTAGCCCTCGGACAGGCCGGTTTCGAAGTCGAGCCCGAGGCCAGCGGCTGCGTTGCTGCGATCCACGCCACCAGCGTACATGTCGTTGTAGCCGGCGAGGCCGCCGAGCCAGTTGTTGTAGTTCTGGTCGGCGTAGCCAGTGGCATACTTCATCAGGTCCAGATCGGTCTGGCCTGAATTTGAACGGCCATACTTTGAGGCATTGCGTTCGAGGCCCTGTAAGCCCTGGTCGAGCGAGAACTGGTAGCCGGGGCCCGTGTGGAACGCGTCCTGCGCGCGCGTTGCGCCCTCGGCACCGTTGAGGCCGTATGCATCGGCATAGAGGCCGGCGCCGAGCTTGCCGAGATCGAGGTAATCCCCTGTGGTGTCCTGAATGCCCTCGATCATCGGCCGGCCGGTGGCGGCAAGATCGTCGATGACGCCGCGGTTCTGTTCCGCCGCCTTCTGTGTGGCCTTGCCCTTATTGAGCCCGAGCCAGTCGCCGATGGTTTCGAAGAAGTCAGCCATAGATGGCTCCTATTTCTGGACGCGAGCGATGAGCGTGCCGCTGGCGAGGTCGAGGGTGCCGCTGGACTCATTCTGGAACCGGACGGACACTGTGTTCGCGGCGCTGACCCACGCCGTGATGGTGATGCCGGATGTGGTCGCCGAGAACGCGGCGGATGCGAAGTCGCCGAGCGCCGCACCTGGTACGGTGACCGTTGTGGTCGTGCCGGCGCCGTCGGCGAGGCTCGGCGGGTCGTAGTTGGCGGAGCCTTGCAGCGGGATCAGCTCGCCGATCTTCTGCGCCAGCTGGTTCAGCCAATCGTACCAGTGCTTGGACATGGTGCCGTCTGACGCCACCAGGTGCTCACTGGGTCGCGGGATCGGCCGCAGACTGTCGGAAGTGCTCAAGCCGCGCGCTCCTCAATGTCCATGGCGGCCCCGAAGAAGGCGATCTCGACGGGGTCGGAGATCGTCATTTCCCAGATCCGACCGTTGCGACCAGTCAAGCCGGCGTTGTTGATGTCGATCGGCACAACTTCCCCCTGGGTGCCGAGCCGCCGAGTTACCGGATTGCCCCAGTTCCGCCCGCCATCGTTGGACCAGCGGATGCGCACGACAGGCTGTGTCTCGATCGGGGAGATACCGGCATCGAGGCCGACGCCCGTCTCGAAATCGAAGCTGGCCTTGTGGATCACGGCTCGGCCGGGAAAGCGGTGCGCCTGGTTGGAACGCAACGTCCAGACCAGCGGGGCCTCATCGTCCAGCTTGGTGGCGGAGCCAAACTCATAGGCGTTGCCGCTCTGAAGATCGAAGGTGAACCAGCGGCCCCAAGCGTTGACACCGTACCGGCAGCGCCAATCATCGAAGCTGTAAGTCTGCCGCTCGTGCCAGTTGCCGGTGGACACGTCATAGACCCACGTCCAGCCGGGACCACTGAGCACCCAATAGGCATGGCCCGCGGCCTGATACACCCACGCGATGAGATCGGCCGGGTTGGCGACGGCCTCGATCAGGCGGTTGAGGTCAGGTCCGGAAACCGGGACTGGGTTGTAGCCCTGCAGCTTCCGCACCGTGTTGTCATTGGCGACAAACAGCACCGTGTCGGCAAAGCCAGGTTCGAACCCGGCGACGGCATATGGTCCCTTTAGGCCCACGGGCACGACCACGCCGCGATTGAAGGCGAAGGCGGTCGGATTGCCGGCGTTGGCATAGAACTCGAGCGAAGCCGTTCCCATCAGGATCAGGTCACTGCCGGCAGCGATGGCGCGGTAGAGGCCGTCTGGGTCCGACTCGGCGGCGGTGCGGTCTACCGATGAGAACGTCGTATCGTTGATACCCGACTGGTAGGCCAGACCGCTTTCCGACGTGACAATGAAGTAGCCGTCGATGAAGCAAATCGAGTTCACAGCCGGCAGGTCGCCGTCGCTGAAAACCGCGACGGAGGCACCAGAAATGTTGATGGATGACATGCCGCCCGAATGGACGATCAGCACGTCGGGAACAGGCGCTTTCATATTGCGCGCCATCGTTACCGGCCCGCTGCCGCCAACGGTGCCGGTTAGTTCGGTGACCACATAGGCGCTGGTGATCGAATAGGCCTTGTTGCCCGAAACCACGTACATCACGCTGCCGACCATGATCGCGCCGCGGATCGCGGTCTGCGTGGTGGTGAAGCGCCGGATAAGGCCGGCGACGCGGCGCCACACGATCTCGCTGCGGGATCCCTGCGCCGCCTTCTCGGCAAAGGCATTGATCAGCCGGCCGCCGGTTTCGGTCGGGTTGACGCCTGGCGCTGTGCTGGTGGGCCAGTTGATCGGCGGCATCAGAAATACTCGATCTCTTGGGTACGGCCGGAAAGGATGGTGGGTTTCAGCCCGCGCAACCGCTGCTCCGCCATCAGCCGCTTCTGCTCGTCGGGCTGCGCCCCGAAGGCTCGAGCTCGGGCGTTCGCCAGCAGCACGGCCAGATGGTCGAAGGCGTCATCGTCGTACTGGTCGGGGTCACCCCACACCCAGATATCCCTGGTGGCGAGGTCGCTCATGACAGGCTCAACAGCCTTGTCGATCTCGTCGAAGTCCTCGGCTTCGGCCGTTTGGCCGGAACCAACAACCCCGAGCTCTTTCAGGGCGCGGTTGACGAGTTCGTTTCTGGTCTTGGTCATGAGCGACCTCCCGGATTAGGCGACGTAGGCTTCTTTGTCTTCGTCGCTGAGGTCGTTGAAGGCCTTGGCATCGTCCTTCGTCAGGCCGTCCTTGACCTTCTGATCCTTGTCGCCGCGGACGATGATGAACCGCCCGCCGCCGTTGTGGATGGCGCGCAGGCCGACTTCAGGGGCGTCCTTCGGGTCGAAATCGACGACATCGACGCCCGCGCTGGGGCCGGGAGCGAAGCCCTCGACCTTGAAGTGCGGATTGTTCGACAGCTTGCGCAGCAGGGCGTCGTGCCGACCGGCGTCAACGTCCTGCTCCTGGTCATCGAAGAAGCGGATGCCGCCAATGGTGACAACCGCCTCATCGCCCTCGGGCGCGTGATAGGTGACCTTCGCCATGTCGCGCCCCTTACTTCATGTAGCCGAAGAAGCGCGGCTGGATGGTGCCGGCAACCGCCGTGGCAGCGGCTGCGGCGGTCTTCCAGACGATCTCGGTATCGGCGGTGAACTCGTAGTTCAGCCCGGTCGCCGCGAGGGTCGTGTTCGTGCCGCCGGCCTGGCCCGTGGTGGCGCCGGTGGCGATGAAGCGATCATCGTCGGCGGCGTCGCCAATGGCGAAGGTGAGGAGCGGAGAGCCGTTGCTGTCGAGGTCGGGCACGACCACGGACAACCCGGTGAGCACGAACCCGCGCGGCACCACGAACAGGCCCACAGTCTTGTTGAGGGCGAGGTCAGCGGCCAACAGCGCCACATCGGCGCCGAGGCACTTCATCGTGCGGGCGAAGCCCTGATTGCCAACCTGCGGCTGGCCATAAGCATTGCGATCAGCCATTTGCCGATCTCCTTGATTTCGATGAGGGGGAAGGAAGGCGGGGACCGAAGCCCCCGCCGTGCGCCTTACTGGTTGGCGACGCCCGATACGAAACCGGTCACCATGCCCCAGTCGACCAGCGAGCCGATGGTGGCCGATGCGCCGGCCGCCAGCGGAGCCTTTGCGATCTTGCCGACGCCGTACTGGGCCTCGATGCCCATGCCGGTGACGAAGTCGTAATCGCCATCCTCGAGGGTCGTCGGGCGCGGCATCTGCCCGAGGGCATAAGCAAGAGCGCCCTGGCCGCAGAGGAACACCGGCTCGACATCGATCCCCGCGGCGCCGGCGCCCTTCAGCAGCAGGCGCTGGGTGATCTCGGGGATCTCGAGGTAGATGACGCCGTCGTAGACCAGAGCGCCGCCCGTGAAGATCGGGTTGGTCTTCGTCGGATCCCCGCCTTCGCGGTTGCGGGCATCGCGGTTGGCCTGAGACATGACCGGGTCAACCTTGAGGTCGCGGAAGCCGCGCGCGCCGACGAAACAGACATACCACTCCTGGTCGCTGTCCGCTTGCATGTACGGGGTGATCTTCGGCCGGCCGTTGTAAACGCCCGGGTTGTTGGGATCGACGCCGGTCTGCTTCGCCTGGTCCTTCAGAAGGCTGCCGACAGCCGCCGACATCTTGTCGGCAGTGGAGTCGACGTTGCCGACCGCGGTGGCGAAGGTGGTCGAGTAGTTCGACAGCGCCGAGCCGAACACGACGCGATCGGCATTGGCGGTGACCCACGAGTTCTTGTTGCCGGCGGTAGCCGCCGACCACTTGATGCCGTTGACGCGGTTGCCCGGGGTGCCGAAACGCCCCGCCTGCATGGCAGCCGACGGAATGGACAGCAGTGCGTCAACCAGGTCGTCACGCACGATGCGCTTGGACCAGCCGCGGAGCAGGCTGCGGGCGGTCGACCGGACCGAGAACGAGGACTCCTTGTTCTGGGCGCGATTGTTGGCGACGGCATTACGAGCCCAGTCGGCCCAGAGCGGCATGCCGTAGCTGTCGATCTGTTCCTCGTTGCCGCGCAGCGTGCCTGCGCCGACGCCATCGCCCGAAAGCTGGGTGACAAGCGGAACGCGGATTTCCTTGCCGTCGGCCTCGAGGTCCGACATGCGAACGATGACCGAAGTCGAGTCATCGCCCATGTAGGGGTCAAAGCGCGAGCTGCGCAGGAAGTCGAAAGCGACATCCTTGCGGAACTTGACGACTTCGTTGTTGGGATGGTTCGGAGTGAGAGCCATTTCTGATGGTCCTGGTGCTTAGCCGCGGGGCCTTAGCGCCGCCGGCTTGTGGTTGCCGAGAACAGCTCCGCATCGCTCGGCTCGCCTGCCGCTGCCGCGGGTGAGGCTGCCGTTCCGATGCTTCGCAGTGAGGGGATTGCAGGCACTTCCGAACGACGGTTGGGAGCCTCGACGGTGGGCTGAGCCGCGCCGCGCAGCTGAGCGAGGAAACGCTGCTGGACTTCAGGGTCCTTCATCGCTTCTTCGAGAACGCGGTTGCGGTAGGCGGCCGGATCGCTGCCGATCTCGTTCAGCACCTGGCGGTTTTTGTGCCACGCGACCAATTCCCCGTAAGGGTGGTTGGACCGCATGATGCGCATGTAATCCGTCTGCACTGCGGGATCGGCCTGCATTGCCTCGCCGAGAGCCTGATAGGCGGCCTTTACGGTGTCCGAGCCATGCTTCTCTTCCGCGAGCAGGCGGGACACGCCCTGACGCTGCTCGAAAAGCTGCTGCTGGATCGGGGTGACGAGCGATTTGCCCCATTCATCCGGGTTGTCCCAGAATTCTGCGGGCTTGCGCTGTTCCTGCTGCTGCTGCGGCTGACGCTGCTGAGCCTCGAGCCGTGCCAGCCGTTCCTTCAGCTCGTCACGGTCCCGCTCGGCCGCCCGGCGCGCTTCCGCTTCTTCGCGGAGACGGGCGGGAGGAATGGCGGGCTCGGAACGCTGCTCGGGCGCGGTTGTGGCAGGCGGTTCAGTGGCAGGCGGCGTGATCACCGGCTCAGGTGCCGCAATGGTCTCGGTTTCGATGATAGCGGGGTCGGTGCCCGTCACCGTCGCGTTGAACAAAGCAGCGTCGTCGACCGTGAGGCCGTTGGTGTCGTCGTTCATGTCGTGTCTCCCGGACTATCGCGTCCGATGGCGGAACCCTCACTATCGCGGAGAGTGATGCGATGCCGTCGAAGGGGGCGGCGGCTGCCCTGCGCCGTATCGTGGCGCGGACGAATTACTGCTGTGGCGCCTGCGGGGCGTTCGCCCTGGCGGCAGCGGCCCGAAGGTTGATGCGCTGGATCGCCAGTTTCATCTGGTCGCTCTGAAGGTCCATGGCGTGATCCTCGCGGCGGGCCTGCTGGTCCTGCTGGCGTCCGACGGCATCGAGCATGCGGTTCTGCTGGTCAGCCTGATGCTCGGCGCCGATATCCTGCGCCTCCGCCCTGAGCTTGATCGTCTCTGCCTCGGTCTTGCTGTTCTCGAGCTGCTTGCCCCGCATTTCCAGCATGGCGGCCTGCTGCTCGATCGGGTTCGGCTGCGGCGGCGGCTGCTTTATGGCCTCGCGGAACTTCTTCTTCGCCGCTGATGGCATCGAGGAGGTCTCGATCAGCACCTCGACCGCGGCGGCCGCAACGGACGGCGTCAGCATCGGGCCAACCGACTGCAGTGCCTCGCGCACCGACTCGTTGGTGTCCGCCTGCATGGTCACGGTGTCCGGGCCTTCGTCGATCATCACATCGACATCGAGCGAGCCGAGTTGGTTCGTGATCATCGACTGGCCGGTCTGCGGGTCGATCGCCAGCCGGTTGACCGACAGCCAGTTGGCCAGCCCTTCATCATCGGTGACGCGGATCCATCGCTCGGCAGTCCAAAGGTTCTGCACGGCGTTCCAGATCGCGCGGTAAACTCGATGCTTCCAACCCTTGTAGCTGAGGAGGTAGGGCCCGAGTTCGGCAATGCCGGCTTCCTGCTGCAGCTTGATGGCTCGGCCGGACATGTCTTGCACGCCGGTGCCCATCAGCGCGGGGTTGAAGCCGTAGTTCTCGATCTCCTGCTTTGCCTCCTCGAGGAAGCCGAGATTGGCGTTCAGCTCCGAAGCGCGGGCCGCGTCGTCAAACTCGGGCATCTCGGCGCCGATCGGGACGACAACCACGCCATCTGGGCGGGCCATCTCGGCGCGGATTTTCTCCGGCTCCAGCCCTTGGCCATCGCGGACGACGATGCGGCGCGCCTGGCTCTGGTGCAGTCCCTTGGACCGGCGCTGGTTGATTTCATCCTGCGCGGATTTCATGTTGCGGAAAAAGCCGTAGCGGTCGCCATCGTGGTCGACGTTGGCCGAAAACATGATGTACTTGCAGATGGTGTGGCGCTTCTCGTCGACGAGGTAGCTCTCACCCTCCGCCAGCATCGCGGCGCCGGTGTAGATGCACCAGAACCACTTGGTGCCGCGCTTGTACCAGTGGTCGATCACGCGAACGCGGCGATGGTTCTCATCGCCCATTACCCACTTGTTGTCGCTGTCCGGGTTGCTGGTAAGTTCCGACCCCTGATCAACCGAGAACTCGATCTCGTCCTTTTTGTCGGGGAAGGCGTCGAGCAGTTCGTTCATGTCCGCCCACTTCCCGATGCCCATAAAGCTGGCATCCGAGAAATCGGCGCGGGTCGATGTCGGGTCGTAGAAGAAGCCCGAGGGCTCGACGATCTCGAAACCTACTTCGGTATCGCCCAGGTCGCCCGCCTCGAGGGTAAGCTCAATGCCGGCGATACCATCGACCGCACCGTTGAGCCCGGCAATAGGCGACTTCTCGGCCCAGCGCTGCTCATCGAGCACATAGCGCAGCACGGCCGTTGCCACCTCGGCGCCGTCCTCATGCTTGGGTGTGCGGGCGAATCCCTTCGGGTCCTGGCGCTGGCGCTCGAGCAGACCGACGACGGCGTTGATCTTCCGCGCCATACGATTGTACGTGACCACTGGCTGCTTGCGCTGGTTGAGCGTCTTGATCTGCTTCGCCGTCCAGTGCGAGCCGTGGTAGTAGCGCCGGGCTTCCTGCTGCTCGTCGATCTCGGCGCGCTTGCCGTCGAGGTAGCTCAGATAGTCCGTCTTGAGCGTCGAGAGCCCACGGCCACCACCCTGCGGCTGAGCAGGGGCGGTCGAGGCGGCCGGCGCTGGCGCGTATGCGGTATCGATCATCGATTGCCTCAATAGCTTTGCCAATCGCCCGGCGTTGCCCTGTCGGTCTTCATCGAGTAGCCCGACCTGTTCTTGCCGGCGTCGTCGGCCGGCTTGTTCCGAACCCATGGCCGCGACATGCAGGCGTACCGCCACTCATCGGCCGCGTGGTCTTCCATGTCGCTGTTTAGGTCTTCCGGCCTCGCCTCGTCGTGCTGCAGCATCGGGATGGTCCGGATGCTGTCGGTGCAGGTCGAGAAACAGTAGATCATCGGCCGTCCGTCGGGGTCGGGCTTGCCGTCCTCGTTGATCGTGGTCCCGACCAGGCGCTGGCGCATCATGTCCCAGCCACCCATGGCGCCGCGCTGCGACACGCGCTTGTTGTCGGCGCCACGGAAGAAGATCTTCTTGTCGCCCGAGCCCTCGACAATGCGGCTGGCAATTGAAGGTCCGCCATCCTCGGCGAACGCCGCCGGATCGAGCACGCCAAGGCCGACTTTCTCGGTCTCGCGCTGCGCCAGTCCCTTGCCGACCTGCTCCGCCGTGAGCTTCAGGCCCTTGTTTGGTTTGCCGGGCTCCATGCCGTACCATTCTCGGTACCGGATTATCGCGCCGCGGGGCAGCAGCACGCCCGAAACCGGGTGCCTGGTGTCATCGCCGACGATCGCCCACCAGCCGAACGAGAACGGCTTGGCGCTACCCCAGTCGCCGGAACGGAACTTCGCCCAGTCCTCGGGGATCTGGAACGGCTCGATGACGTGCAGGCGCGACGACCAGCAGTCGAAGAAGGCACCGTCAACGATATCCCAGTCGCCGTAGCGCATGGCGCGGACCAGCGCTTCGGAGCCGAGGCCGTTCAGTCGGTTTTCGTAGTCCGGGTCTTCCTCGATGATGGTCGGGTTGTCCTCGAGCCGCGCCGGGATGTACTGGCGCAGCATGCCTCCCTCAGTGGCACCCACACGGCTGGCTACGAGTGGGAGCTGACCGTCGATGAAGGTGGCCTTGACGAAGTGGTGACCCACGCCGCCCGGGTTGGCGCCACAGAGAATGCGCGGGAAGCTGCCGCGGTACTTCGCCGGCAAGGTGACGCCCGTCATGCGGACGCGATTGCGGAGGAACCGGTAGATCACCTCGGTGAAGTGCGTCAGCTCGTCGATCAGCAGGACGTGGATTTCCGCGCCCTGGTACTTGAAGCGGTCTTTCTCGTCCTTGCAGTGGCACAGGTAGATTTTCGAGCCGTTCCAGAACCGGATTTCGTCCTCGACGATCTCGACGAACCCGCATGCGACCCAGCCTGCGAGCAATGCCCGGAAGCCGTGCGGCCCTTCCATGTGGTTCTTGACCAGGTCCTCGCGGATGCGACGGAACAGGTAGACCTGCAACCCGGGGATTTCGGCGCACCAGCTGACAGCCGCCTGGCGCATCAGGTGCGACTTGCCGCCGCCGGCAGCGCCGCCGTAAAGGATTTCCGTGGCAGGCGAGAGGAAGGCCAGCCACTGCTTGGGGTGAAGGTCGATACGCAACTCGGCGGCCGCGAGGATCGACGAGCTACTGGATTGTATGCCCATCGGCGTCCTCGTCGCCCTGGGACTGCGCGACAGCCGGGGCCGGATGGTTGCCGTAGACGATGGTTGGCGTCAGCGGCGTGCCATCCTTTCCGGTGTGCTCGTGAACACTGGTTTCCTTCCAGCCGGCGCGGGTCTTCATCCAGAAGATAGCGGCAGTGACGGCCTCTCGGCCGGTGCCGGTAGCCATCCTGTACAGATTGCCCGCAACCTTCGTGGTTGCCTTGGTGGCGCCCAGGCCGAGTTCATCGGGGTAGTGCTTGCGCAGCGTGTTCTCGCTGAGGCGCAGAACCCTGGCGATGTCCGCTTGCGGAACGCCGAACGCTGCCATGGCTTCCACCATTTCGCGATCTTCATCCGTCGGTTCGTGCGCTGCGGGCATGTTCACCGAATCCAGTCTTTGCTATGCTTCGGACCATGCGCCGCATTGCAATCGTCGGCTCCAGAAGCCGGACAGACCCGGAAAGCGTTCAGGCCCTCGTGGCCTCGCTGCCGGCTGATTGCATCGTGGTTTCCGGCCATGCCGCAGGGCCCGATCTATGGGCCGAAGAAGCGGCGATGGCCCGCGGTCTCGAAACGCTGATCTTTGCGCCCGACCTGGCCGGCGTGCGCAATCGCGGCGAAGCTTCCAGGCGCTACCATGATCGCAACCAGCTCATCGTCGACCATGCCGACGAAGTCGTTGCGTTTGTTGCTCCGGATCGGAAGGGCGGCACGGAAGACACCATCCGCCGCGCCGAAGCCAAGGGCATACCGATCAGGCTGCTTTAGGCTGCACCGCGCCGGCCACCATCACGATGCCCATCGCTGCAAGGCCTTCAGCGCGTAGGCGGCCAAGCGCTTCTTCCATATGAAAGCCCGACGTCGAGATGTCATCGACGACGAGCACGGGGCCGTCGGGACGACGCACCATGTCCAGCGGTGGGATGTCCCGGAACTCTTTGGGGTGCGAACCGCCTGTGAGATAACGGGGAGCGAAGGCGCCGACCAGGGCGATGCCTGTCATCTCTGCCAGCGCGCTGGCTATCCTGAACGAGAGGCAGTCCGGCCGCCGCGAGTGGCCGCAGGCGATTGGCACCACGCTGCGGAACAGTAAGGCCGGGTCGCCAACCATCAGGCTCAGTAGATCGCGCATCTCGTTGACGATATCGCTGATGCCGGCCTCAGGCAGCTCGAGCTTGAACTGCTTGAACGCCTCTAGGTCGGCTTTCTTCGTCGCAACGGACCATGACCGGCAGACCAGATACTGCACGCCATTGCGGGAGCGAAGGGCAGGGCGAACGACCGTACCGGCGAGGTAGTAGCGAGATGGCTTCGGCTTCGGCGCAACTGGTTCTGGTGGCGGTGCCGCGCGAAGGGACAGGCCCTTTAGGTCGAGCACGGTCTTTTATAGACCGCAAACGGGGTGACGGCGTTGAGGTCGATCATCATGTACTCGTCGACGAAACCGAGCCTGCTTGTCGGTCAGGTTGCTCATTCCACGCCTCCGGCCTTTTACTGGAGTTGGAATGCGCGAACCAACTGACCATATTCTTTGTGTCAACCAACAGGAGATCGCCCGTGAAGCTGTTCCCAGATCCCAACCACCCGGAATTCGCTCTTATTCAGCTATTTCGAACCGAGCCCGGCGATCTGGGGATCCCCGATGTTCCTTGGATCCCGCAAGAGCGGTCATCCCTTGATGACGTCGCCATCGAGCGCCTGGCGTCCTATCACAGGGACGCCTCGAGGCCGTCGCGGTCGAAGCCGACGCAATCCTACGCGCTCGACCGTCATGACAACGTCGTGGCCGAATATCGGATGATGCCAACGGGGGCGGTGCGCGTACGGTGAGTGGGCATAGCTTCGCTTTACGCGGGGAGTGCCCTCTCCCCCGGATCGGTAGCGCCTCAGCATCGTGGCTGGCGTCTGATCACCGGTCGTCCGTGTGGTATTTGGGTACTCTGATACCGCTGATTTGGCAAGCGTTCAACCAAGCTATTCTGCCCGCATGCACGGGGAAAGGACCGCATTAAAAACCAGAACGTTCGCCGACCAGTTCCACTTGTCAGGGTTGTCGCTGAGATATTTGCGAACAATCGCCCCTTGTTGGACAACGCTTCGGCCATCGATGCATGGGTACGCCCTGTCGATGCACTCGGCTGTTCCGCCCAACAACCCAGCGGCCATCATCGCGTCGAGAACGCCAGCGACGTAATTCTCGAGGTAGACCTGATCTGCCTTTGCGAACGTCTCACCGGTAGCGTAGCCGCTACGAAAGTAGACGGACTCACCGGTCACGTCGCAAGCGGGAGCCGATGATGAGAATATGCATGCTAAGGCGCCGATTACTGAAACAGACAACAGTCTCACGAAAGCCCCCTCTTCATTGAGCGGGGCATAGTGCTCTTGCTCTCTATCGGAGTCACGCCGCCGCTAACCGCTCGAGCGGGACGCGCACCGCCATATCGATGCCGAACATCGACATCAGCACTTTTGCGATTTCGCCGTCGATCTCGGCGATCGTCACGACCTTGCCGACGAAGCCGCCCTCGTCGAACTCCTCCTGTCCCCGCGTGTACCGCTTCCACCGGCCGACCCGCACTTCCATGCCGACCTCGAGCTGCTGGTCCTCGACCTCCTCGATGACGCTCGTTGGGGGCAACTGGTACAGCCCGGTGCCGTATCGCATCTGCTGCCGGAAGATCTCGGGCGCCCCGATCGGCGTGGGCATGCCGTCGCTGGTCACGGAGACAACGCCGGAGAGTAGCGGCTCCAACTTCGGATCCTCGAATAGAGAGCGCCAGGCTGGCTGAGCGGTAGGAAAGCCCGTCATGAGGTAGCTGCCGAGCTGCGCCTGGGGAAACCGCCGAACTGACTTGCAGTGGCGCGAACCACGCCGGCGCGAGCGCCAGTCGTAGGGCAGGGCGGTGACCAGCCCTCGATCCTGCAGAACCGACGCGGCCTTGAACACGCGGTTGGGCCGCGCGACGAGCAGGTACCAGTGATGTGCTGAGATGTTGATGTCCGACAAAGTGCAGCCCCCATGGTGAGGGCCGGAGCGTTCGGAGCGACAACGGTATTATGTTACCGCGATTTGCGGCGACGGTCTAGGATCATCCCTCGAGTTTCGGGGTGTTCCTCTTCGGAAGAAAGTTCGCGCTCGACACCACACTTCGGCCGGTCTGGCCTTCGATGCTCCGACGTGCGTTCCCGGCAATGTCGCCTCCGGCTCGCGCGGCATTCTTGTTCTGATCAAACCCTTGAGCGTCTCGAATTTGCGCGATTTCCTTTGTGGACTTCTCCGCCAACTGCGTGAGGATCAGTTCAAGATCGGTCATATGATCGCGAAGGTTGTGGCTTCTGCTCAGCCGCTTTATCTCTTTGTGCTCCGTGGGCTTCACGCCGAAGGTCCGCGTTGACAACACCGTCGTCAAGATCGCGAATTCGACGTCCTCAGTGACGCCGCGCTTCTGCCATTCGTTCGTCAGTTCCTTCCGGACCATGATCGATCGAATGCGTTGTTCGATCCAGTCCATGGGACGACCCTGGAGCTGGTACTCCATGATCGCGCGCTTGATCGCGATCTCCGGGTCCTGAATCTCCTGGATGCGCTCGTAGGCGACTTTGGCAAGCCAACGCTTAAAAGGCTCGGCCTTCGGCGAGGGCACAGACTGCAGGATGCGGAACAAAGTCTCCGCATTACACGCGTCGGTCTCTCTCCGTTTTCCGTCATCCGCTTCGAGAGGCAACTGTACGATTTCCTCGTACAGTTCGGCGAACCCCTCGTCTCGGTGCATCTTGGCCTTGAGATCGGACCAGTATCGCCTCGGGTTCGTCGAGTCGGTGAGCGCGCCGATCACATCGACGATCGAGAAATGCCACTCGCTGCGGTGGAAGACCTTGCGGATACGAGCGCCTTTGAAATCCGCAAGAACTGCATCACCGTCATGGACCACAGCCGCAACTATGCTGGATCGATCACGCAGCAGTTCCTCCGTTGTTGCGCTGGCGAAGCGCCGTAGCGCCTCGTCAACGGGAGTGTCGACGCCAAGCTCTTTGCCAATTTTCTTCTCGTCCACGACTCGACCTCCTTTTCGCCCATCGGAGATCATACGTTCCCACTATGTTCCGAGTCTAGCGTAGCGGGTCGATCAAGCGCGCGGCAGTCGGAGCGTGCACGATGTACAGCCGCCGCTGAGCTTCCCGATCACTTGCTCTTTCCACCAGTTGAAGGTGTGGTCGCCGCACTTCGGGCAATCGATCGTACCGGACTGCCCCGGTTGCGGGTCAAGCTTGGCTACATTGACCAGGGCCTGCATGGCGGGTGGCACCTTCATATGTCGACGACGGCCGGCACGTAGCCGACCGTCCCTTCGTTCATCGTGGTGCTCATGATCAGGCCGCCTTTGCAGCAGCAGCGGCACGGTCGATCGCCGCCCCGGAACTGATGCCCGCAATGTTGGTCACTGCCTTGTTGGTCATGTCGCGCGCAATCCAGACCAAGGCTGCAACGCGATCGAGGCCGGTGTTCCTGCTACCGTCCGCGAACGTGAAGCTGTCGAGGTTCATGACTTGGTCGGCGATGCTTTCGATCAGGTGATCCAGATGCGAGATATCGCTTTCGAGGTCGTTGATGTCGTAATCGTCAGCGCCCAGGTTCGACGAAGGCTCGGCGATGGCGGTGGCGGTTGCAGTGCGGGCCGGCGCGCCGAAGGTGCCCTGCTGCCCGATGCCGGTGGTGATCAGTTCACGGATGGTCTGGAGGGTCTCGCCATTACGCCAAGCCTGCTCGACCAGCACTGAAGTGCGCTCATAGGCGTCGTCGCGGTCTGCAGGCTCCGCTGCCATGATCGCCTCAATGACGCGGTCATGCTGGCAGTCGAACCACTCCATTATCCGGTAGGCCATATGGCCGTTGGCGGTGTGATCCCATCCACCTTCAGAAAGCTTGACCCGGAAGTGCCCCAACTCGGAGAACTCCGAATTGGCGTTGCCGAACTTCGTCAGGTTGCCGGCGAGGCTGCTCAGCTCGTCGATGCTGAACCCCGCGAGATCGAGGTCGCCAAGGTACAACCCGGAGTGCTGGCGTGCCACCCGCTCAGCCGTCTTGGCCAAGGTGATCGCGCGCCGCTCGTGGAAACTGAACTTGGTAGCGTCGTGCTCATCGAGTTCGCCTAAGCCCGTCACGTCGAATGCATCGGTCATGGCAATGCGCGACTGGATCGCGAGACCGATCGAGGTGTTTGCCGGGATGGTGAAAATGGCCGCTTCGAGCAGGTAGACCATCATCGTCTCGTACTGCCATACCTCGCGGGCCGCCCTGTAGCCTGTTTCCTCCCCGAGCTTTTCGCGCGCCGCGCTAGCTGCCGCCCTTTGGGGGTGAGGAATGTCGCGGCCGCCCGGCCCATCCCAGACGCCTGCCTCCTTGCACGCAGCCGACCATTCGTCGTGCTTCAGGTTCGCCGCCGGCTCTAGCTCGGTCGCACGAGCCTGGTGATGCCCAATTCGGTCGTTGAGGGCGACGATGGTTCTGTCGCGAGGGTCGCCGCTACAGGTGGTGAAATCGGGCAGAAGGTAGTCGACACGCGAGAACGGCAGCCAGTGCGGCCAACCGTCGACCTTGAATGCGCTATCGCTGACTTCGGACACGACGTAGCTATCTGGTTTCAACGCTTCGTCGTCTACCACTTCGGTTGGGTAGACCATGGCGCCGACCCATGGCTTTGCGTTGGCGGGGCGAATTGTGCTATTGAAATGCGCGTTCATCAGATTGTTCCTTCCACGGATCATTTGGTGGCTTCAGAGCGGTCGACCGTTGGCGCGGTCGGCCGTTCGTTTTTTTCAGTGTCCCGCCGATGGCGGACAGACCGGATCAGTTCAGCATTCTGGGACGTGGCATTCATGGCCGACACCTCGGTAAGGTAGCTGGCCACATCGGGGGGCAAACGGGCGGTAAGGCGTTGCCAATCCTTCTGAGACATTCTAGACCTCCGTTCGTGACACCAAACTAGTGCGACACCAGTTTGGTGTCAAATATCGTGACACTATTTTGGTGCAAAAAGTGGCGAAGCAAGACGACTGGACCCGCATCACTTTGCGGTTGCCACCTGACCTACACGCCAATCTGGTGGCCGCGGCCGGCGGATTGAGCCTCAACACCGAGATCGTGCGACGCCTGTACGTCTCTTTCTCGGAGACGGCCGTCTCGGTAGCCGAGGCTAAGGCTGAGTTCGGCGATGAACGTCGTTGGATGTGGGGCATCGTTGAACGGGCAGTCAGCGGGCGCATCTCCCCCGAACAGATCGAATTGCTACAACCACTTTTCCCTGACCGTCGTGCCCAGCGACAGGGGAAGCAAAGCAGCGTGTCGCTCGAGCAACTGATCGAGCACGGCCGCGTACTGCTGGAGCAAGGGGAAACGAGCCCCGATCCGGAAACAGTCTTCGCTTGGTCAGTGCTGGTCGCGATGGCGGCCGCCGACCGAGTGGTCAAAGACGAAACGACAACCTGAGCCAGCCCTCTCGCGCATGCAGCGCGTAGCGCGTCACAGGCATGCATATGCGCGAGGGGGATCATGCTCCCTGATCCTGGCGCTGGCGGAGCACGTCGTTCCAGTCGGTGGCCAAGTCGGGCGGGACGGTGACCTGCACCGTGCGGGTCTTGTCGCGACTGAGCCGTTTGCCCAAGGCAAAGGCGGCCGCCTGCCCAACGCAGTTCAGATCGGCATCGCCGAACACCACGATTTCGTTCACGCCCTCCGGCGGTTGCCACGCCTCGAGGCGGTTCTCATTGAGCGCGGCCCACACCGGCAGGTTGAACAAGCGAGCGGCTGCCAGCGCGGTTTCAATGCCCTCGGCGATGCCGAGCACCTTGTCGTGATGGGCTAGGCGTATGGCGCCCCCGTCGGGCAGGGCGCCCGTGTTCCACCTATCCGGGTCCAGCCCTGCCTTTTGCCCGTCTAGGGTCAGGAACGTGCGCTGCACACCCGCCAGGTCGCCGTGCACGTCCACATAGGCCGAGACCAGCGCCGGGTAAGTCGTGCCGCTGAACGGGGTCGCCGGGATGAACTTCAGAGCTCGGGTTGGCTGATAGGTCCCGACACGATTCCGAAGGTACAGATCCACGGGGTCGCCGGCGGTGATGCGCTTGCCCGACCGCCAGAACGCCTGCGCTTCGGCGAACTTCTCCGCCGCGTCCTTCTGCGGCTTGACGGGCTGTGGCGGTGCTGGGTCGGTCCCGATGATCTTCTCAACCTCGGCGGCCATCTGTGCGAATGCCCAGCCCCGTAGGTCCATCACCAGCTGCATGCCGGTGCGCGCGCCGCATTGGCCGCAGATCGAGGTGCCTTGCCCCTGCAAGTCGTCGAATCGCCAACGATCTTTACCGCCGCAGATGGGGCAGGGGTGGTGCTTCCCGTCGAGATGCCGGTTGTCGACGCCGAACTGGGGCAGAATGGTCTGCCAGTGCCCTTGGGCGCGGTCCTTCAATGGGGTGCGGTCATGCTGCATTTGCACGCTCCCGCTTTTCCATGCCCTTGGCGAACGCGATGGCCTTGGCCTTCACGTAGTTGCGGCAGAACACGTCGGGCTCCATCGGTCTCGCCGAGAGCCCGCGCGGCCAGACGCCGAACCGATCCTTATAGGTGTGGGAGGCCCAGCCTTCGGACTTGCCCCTCTGCTGCACATACCAAAGCAGACCAGACCAGAAGCGCTGTTTCTCCGCCTGGGTGTAGCTCCGCCCCTTCCCGCCCAGCTGGTGCAGCTCGCCGTCGACCGTATCGACAGCCTTGCGTAGCACTGGTTCGAATCCGCACGCGGGGCATTTGTGGACGCCGGCCGGCTTCACGTAGCTGCAACCGGCTGCGGGGCACTCGGTCGGCAGCTTCTGCTTGCTTTGCGGCCTCGTGCTCGAACCTTCTTCCGGCTTCCCGGTATCCAGATGCTCGTGGTGAATGTCGGTCACGAAGCCAAGCTTCAGCGTCGTGTCGGAGTGGTCGAGGATCAGCGCGTCTTCTTTGCCGGCGGCGGTGCGCAGCGCCCGGCCCACGATCTGGACGAACAACTTTTCCGACTTGGTCGGCCTTGCCAGGATCAGGCAGCGGACGTCCCAGTCGATGCCGCGCGTCAGCACCCCGACGTTCACCACCACCTTGATGCGGCCCGCGTTGAAGGCCTGGCCTATCTTGTTTCGGTCTTCGCGCTCGGTGAAGGCGTCGATGTACCCCGTCGTGATGCCAGCGTGCTGGAATTCTGCCTCGAGCGATCGGGCGTGCGCCCGGTTGACCGCGAAACAGAAGGTTGGCCGGTTCTCACCGATCCGCATCCAGGTTGAGACCACGTCGGCAACCAGCTGCGGCTTATCCATCGCCGCTGCGAGCTCGCCCTCGTGGTAGTCCCCACCGACGGTGTGAACACCCTTCAGGTCGGGGTGGGCCGGGGCGAAGACGCGGAACTTCGACAGGTAGCCGCGTTCGATCAGGTCTTTCGTGGTTGCGGCAATCAGCAGGTCGTCGTAGTGGCGGCCGAGACCCTTCGACCAGGGTGTTGCCGACAGCCCGATGAAGGGGATCGACTGGCGCTCAGCCATCCACCGGAAGATGACTTTGTGCATCTCGTGCGCCTCGTCGTTGAGCACGAGGTCGACCCACGGGAATTGTCGCTTCACCAAGCTCTGGACGCTGCAGACCTGCACGGGCTTGGTGTGGTCGGTCAGCGGGTGGTCGGCCTGCATGACGCCGATCTCGGTGATGCCCTCGGCGCCGAACTCTTCCACTGTCTGGTCGATGAGAGAGATCGAGGGCACCGTGAAGGCGACCTTCTTGCCCTTGTTCAGGGCGTTGCGGATGATCTGGGCGGCGGTAAGGGTCTTGCCGAAACCGGTAGGCGCCATCAGCATCGGCCGGGTGTGGCCGGTCTTCAGCGAGGCGCGCAGTAGGTCGATGGCGGCGTGCTGGTGGTCGTAAAGCTGGCGCATCAGCTGTCGCCTCCGACCACGAGGCGGAGGTTCGGACGCTTGGCAGCCCCTAGTGCCCTATTACTTCTACCGTGACCCCTTCTTGGTACAGAGACTGTGGTTGTAGAGAACTCCTTATCCTTCGTAAATTTTACTAGGGGGTCTCGTAAAATTTGCGAGGGGGGTGCCAGCTGTTTTCTCAGTGCGCGAACAGCACTCTTTTCGACCACCAAAGACGGCGCATCGAGCCGCAGCACGATCTCATCTGAGGTGCGCCCCTCCTTCGCCGTGAACCGCGCGCGGCGGTAGATTAGCCCAAAGTGCTGAAGGGCTTTGAGGGCAGAGAACACGGTTTTTGCCGAGAGCTTCGTCCTGTCGGCCATGGTCTGCTGCGAGGGAAACAGTGGGGAGCCGACGAAGTGCATGCGAGCCAATGTCTCGAGCACGAGGGACAGCGTCCGATCCTCGATCTGCAGCTTCCTGAACCACTTGAGGGCGGCAGCGCTCATAGCTCCAGCCCCCGGAAGTACCGGCTCATCCGCTTTGCGTAAGCATCGGCGTCTTCGCGACTTGGCATTTTCGCGACCCATTTCGTGGGGTCGCGGCGCTGGCTGACCACAAAAGGGTGACGGCGCTGCCGGCGATCGGGATTGGCCCTGACCACGTAGAGAGGTTGGTTGTCGTTCACGGCTTGCGGCGTCATGCGCACCGCCTCACGTCGTGCTGATCCAACCCGATGGTGAGGGCGAAGCCGTTCCACGCCTTCACCAGTTCGAGCGCGTGCGGCAGGTTGGGTTCAGCTTCGTTTGCCCGAAAGGCGACCCGGTAGGCGTTGAAGGCCGCTCGTTGCGGCTCGTCCTGCAGGTTGATGACCTCAGCAGTGCCGAGGATTTGTTCTAGTCGTCCGCCTTCGACAGCGGACATGGCTTCGCCATCGGCGATCAAGCGTCGCAATTTCATCTCCGATCATGAAGTTCTGGCCGGAGCTGAGGTGTTGTCGCCCCGAACGCCCCGGCCCAGCGGCGCCGCGCCGCTATTCGTTATCCGGCACGTCGCTGCTGCGGCGCCGGGGTATCTTCGCGGTCACCCGGTCCCAGAAGAGCCTCAACCTCGCGAACAAGAGCGAGACGAGGCTGGGTCGGCGGGAGGAGTTTGGTGATTTCGAGTTCATGCTGCAGGCGGGCCTCTTGCGCGGCGACCTGGGCGTCGTAGACCGACTTGATCCGCAGCCACGCCGCTACGGCCATCGACTTCGGCTTCCGGTACCGAAGCGCCCAGAAAGTTTCGCGGGGGATGCCGTAGGCGGTCTCCGCCCGATGCATGGCGGCATCGACGCTGTCGCCCGGCCCGCGGTGCACCCGCGCCAGCAACTTCTCCGCCCATCCCGCCGCCTTGTTCACGGCGTCGGCGTCGTCGACGATACTCACGTCAGTCATGACTTGCCCCAAACTCAAAGAGGATTTCGGCACCTGTAATTCTCCGGTCGCTATTGGTGGTGGCGACCGGAAGACGGTTGACGAAAGGACTTACGGAATGCCCGCGAGAAAGACCGAGAGCCTGGCAGCTGTAGTGATCAATCTCGCGGCGGAGCGCGCCCGTAGACGCGCCAAGTTTCAGGTTCGCGGCGACGCCCCTGCCGCGCAGCAGTCGGTGCCGAGGCTCCCCGCCGCAACGAGGCCTCGGCACCGGCACCCCCGCGCCCTGCAAAGCCGCTGGGGGGATGAGTAGGGGGCCGGCCGCGATCTTCATCGCGTGGCGACGCCGGCCCCTGTCGCTCCGGTGGCTGAGCGAGGTCATGGTTCAGGCCGCCTGCTGTTCGACGACAGGGGCGGGTTCAACCTCATCGAGCCGCGGATCGGATCCACAGATGTCGGGGCGCAGCTCAAAGCGCGACACGCCGGTGATCCGCTCGACATCAAGGATGCGATCGGGCGGCACTCGGTCCCACAGCGAAATAGCCGACGGACTGATGCCGAGCTCGTCGGCCAGCTTGGTGGCGGTTCCGACGCGGGCAATGGCCATCTTCAGGACGCGTTCGAGATCGGTGCGAGGCGGTCTGGCGGGTCTGCTCATGATCTAGAGGAAAGCATAACTCGAAAAAGAAAGCAAGTAAGTCTTCAGTGGACGCGAGCGACGCTCGCACGGCACATTCCGGCCATGGCAAAAACTGAGCTGTCAGTGAAGGTTGGGGCGGCGATCAGGCGCGCGCGGAAGCAGCGCGGCAAGGTCATGCGCAACCTCGCCGACCATCTCGGGGTGGATGTCGCCGCGGTGGGGAACTGGGAACTGGGGCGCAATCTCCCGGCAACAGAGAACCTGCTGGAGCTTGCCGAATATCTTCGTGTGGATCCGTCCGAACTGGGTCGTGGCGAGGTCGTCTATCTCGACGAAGAGGCACTAAACGAAGCCGAGCAGATCACCGGCGACGTCGCACCGCCCCAAGGACCGAACGATGTTCCCCTGATGGGCGTGGCCTACGGCGGCGATGACGGCGACTTTACGTTCAATGGGGAAGTGGCGGGACATGTGAAGCGTCCGCCCGGAATCGCGGGGCTGCGCAAGGTGTTTGCGCTGCACGTGCTAAGCGACAGCATGGTGCCGCGGTATGACCCTGGCGAGGTGATTTACGTCGGCGACAGAGACCCGGTTATCGGGGATCACGTGGTTGTCGAGTGCTTCCCCGATAAGGGCGAGACGGCTGGCAAATCCTACATAAAGAAGCTGGTGAAGCGCGCCGGCAGCGAGATCGTCGTCGAGCAGTACAATCCGCCCAAGCTGCTGACCTTCGACCGCTATGCCATCAGGCACCTATGGCGCGTGATCCCCGTCCGGGAGTTGCTTGGCTATTGACCTGGTGAGCCTCGGCGCGCATCCGGCTGCGATCGGTGACAAATCCGACCTGCACCGAGATGTTCTTTCCCGGCAGGCCGTCGTCCTTGCAGCCCGAGCACGACAGACGCGCCGATAACGCCTCGAGCGGGGTCGACGCCTTGACGCCATCGAAGCGGTAAAGTTCGAACGGGCGCCACCACCTGGACCGACCGCAGTCGGTGCATTCCACGCAGATTGTTGCGGCCTCTCCTAGCGTTACACATGCACCTGTCGGCAGCATCTGCCCCTCCTGCGTTCCCTGTCTGTTCTACAGTGGGTTGTTTCAGGGGCGGAGTCGAGAGCGTCGTTTCGAGTTGTCCTTGTAAAGTCGCGCTTGCAGAAATGCGAGTTTAGCTTATATTAAATGGCATCAGCGGATGGGAGCCCAGCGATGCCGACCTACTTTAACCAGCACGGACAGGTTATCGGTCACGACGCGGGCGGCGTGATGAACTGGCTCTCGGCCCATTCGGGCTACAACGGCTGGATCTGGTTCGACAACGGCGACGGTGGCGATCAGGTCGAAGTCAGCGAAATCTTCTTCGCTGACGACGACGCCGAAGCCATGATCACCCGCCCGGCCGCCACTGTCGCCGGTTCGGTCAATCTGCTCGATGCCATGCGTGATGTAGAAGAGGCTACGGCGAAGGCAGCATGAAGATGCTCGCCGCGATCATTATCGCCGTAGTGATCATGATCGCTCTCTCGGCGCTGACCATCGGCACGTTCCAGGCGATAGGCCTGTCGAGCCCTGTCGAGATCATCGAAGCGTTGGGCCTGTAGCTTATGTCCGGCATCGCGCGAGATGTGGACAAGTCGACGGGGCCCATGGCCCCCGAGCTTGTCGCGATCATCACGGCCCTTGCCAAAGAGCAGGCGCGGCGCGACCACTATGCGGAACAAGTGAGGGTAGGGGCCCAGCGTGACCGAGCCGCCTAAGAGCGCCATTGAACTGGACCAGAAAGCCGTTCTTCGCGGCCTGCTCGATGTTGCCAAGGTCGCACTTGGTCCCGATATGCCCGACGTGCCGGACGAACAGGCGGTAGAGCTGCTGCTGCGGCTGCTGGCCATCGTTGACCGGGCCATGCCGCCCGATCTGGCGGAGAAGGACATCCGGGTCATCTCGGCCCGGATGCTCGCAGATTCGCTGAAGCAATGACGCGGGCCGCCATCTACGCCAGGTTCAGCTCCGACCTGCAGCGCGACCGCTCGATTGAGGACCAGATCCAGGTCTGCCGCGAGTATGCCGAGCGCATGAAATTTGACGTGGTTGAGGTCTACGCTGATCGCGCGAAGTCCGGCGCCTCGATGCATGGACGCGATGGGCTGATCCAGATGCTCGCCGACGGGCGCCAGCGCCTGTTCGATGTCGTGATCACCGAAACCCTGAGCCGGCTGGGGCGCGACGAGGGCGACCGCGCCGACATCCGCAAGCACATGACCTTTGCCGGCGTGAAGATCATGACGCCAGCCGATGGCGAGGTGAACCGCCTGACCGACGGCATCAAGGCATTGGTCGATGCGCAGTACCTCGAGGATCTGAAAGTGATGATCCATCGTGGCATGGCCGGCGTTACCCGCGACGGTCGCCACGCCGGGGGCAGGGCCTACGGGTATCGCCCAGTGCTGGGGAAGCCCGGCGAGCTGGCAATCGACGAGACCGAGGCGGAGATCGTGCGCCGGATTTATCGGGAGTATGCCTCCGGCTCGACGCCGCGCGCCATTGCTACCCGGCTGAACGCTGATCGCGTGCCGGCACCGCGCGGCAGCTACTGGTCGGAGTCCGCGCTGCACGGCAACAAGGCTCGAGGCCACGGCATCCTGGTCAACCCCCTCTATGGCGGCGAGATCGTCTGGAACCGGGTCCGCATGGTGAAGGACCCGGAGACCGGCCGGCGGGTGTCTAGGGTGAACCCGGTCGACAAGTGGCAGCGTGCTGCTGCTCCCCACCTGGCCATCGTCGAGCCGGATACCTTCGACCAGGTGCGACAGAAGATTGGCGACGTTGGAAAGGCCCCAGCTTGGAAAGCGCGGAGCCCCAAGGCGCTGCTGGCAGGCTTGATCAAATGCGGTTGCTGCGGCGCCGGCATGTCGATCAAGGATCGTTCGGCCGGTCGCGTGCGTATCCTTTGCAGCGCGGCTCGCCAGGGCGCTTGCCGCAACACCAAGGCGGTGTACCTCGATACCATCGAGCCGGTCGTGCTGGCGGGGCTCAAGGCGCGGCTGAAGGACAAGGCGGCCATTGCACTGTACCTGAAGACCTATAACGACGAGCGGCGCGCGCTGGCGGCCGACAGCACCAATCGCCAGGCAAAGTTATCCCGGCGACTAGCCGCGGCTCAACGCGAACTAGACCGGGTGATCGGCTTGACGGTAAAGGGAATTCTTGCGGAGGCCGAGGCCGCCGAGCAGCTGCCGCCCCTGCGCTCGGAAATCGCCCAGATCGCGGCAGAGATGGCGACCGTCGGCGAGCCGGCGAAAATCATCGAGCTGCACCCGACGGCTATCCGCGACTATCTCCGGACGGTCGACGAGCTCGAGGCGGCACTGTCAACCGACGGGGCCGCTATGCATCCTGCCGCTGAGCCCATCCGGGCGCTCATAGACCGCGTGATCGTGACCCCGGAAGGGGTTGGGCATCATCTGCGGGTGGAGGGCAAGCTCGACGCCCTGATCGGCGGCGGGCAGTTCCCAGCCATGGGGCTTGGGGTAATTAGTGGTAGCGGAGGAGGGATTTGAACCCCCGACACACGGATTATGATTCCGTGTGACTGCGGTTCTTTCTCGCGTTCGCGACACTTCTAGCGGAACTGAAGGTGACTTGCGTTCTCGTTGTTAATCCAGCGTTTTAACCCGATTAACGATTTCTCTAGAGCCTGCTTGCGATTGCGGGTGCACGCTGGTCATTTGGCAATTCCTGTCCCAGTTCCGTCCCAGTTCTTGACCGTTTTGCCATGCCAGTTGTGATCACCCAATCGCTCATCGATCGCGCCTTAAAGGACGTATCGAGTGACCGTCAACGTCGAGAGTTGATGGACCTGCGAACACCCGGACTCTTCGTGCGCATACAACCTCGAGGCAGCAAATGGGGGTGGCGAGCGGAGGTGTCCGGTCGGACCATCCGCTTGGATTTGGGCCCGCTGGATGAATGGTCGATTGCCGAGGCACGGATGGTGGCCAACGCTGCGACAGGCTTGGTCAAATCCAAACTCGGGCTTCCCGGACCGGAGTGGCTGCACGCACAGCGAGCCAAGCATGGCAAGCTTGCTCCTGGCTCAGAGCATGTCGCGACCAATACGCGTGAGTTCTTGCAGTGGGGATTTACGGAGGCACGCGAAGCCTACCTCAATGAAGTGCAGCGCACCTTGAGGGAGGCTACCTTCGATGACTATCGCCACATGTTACACATACCGGAACTCGCGGAGCTGGATACCCAGAAGGTCGGGAAGATCAGCCGGCAGCAGCTCGCCGGGATCGTCGCCGACGTTCATCGCTCAGGCCGCGAGCGATATGCAGGAAAGCTCGCTGATACTATCAGGCCTTTCTGGAACTGGCTCGGTGAAGACGCCCAACAGAGGCGATCGGGTGTCGAGCCGGGCGTAATGGAGCGACTTAGGCCCCCCAAAAACAGCCGGCGGGACGATGACGACGAGATCGACACGAGCAAGTACGTTCCGCCGGTTAGTGAGGTCGGGCGGATACTGGCAATGTCGGCCAATTCGGCATTCGACCCTCAAATCGGCACCGCGGTGGCACTTGTCTGCTACGCTGTTCAGCGGCGAAGAGCCGTCGTCGCTGCCAGGATCCGAGAGTTTGTCGCGATAGGGGACGGGTCCGAAGGGGTCTGGCGGATGCCCCCAGCTCACAGGAAGACCGCGGATCTGCGTGGTGACCGACGTTCTCATGTGGTTCCATTGACGGCAGGTATTTGGGCGCGGATCAAGGCGCAGATCGCTCGGGCCGGCGACAGCGAGTGGCTGTTCCCCCAGTTTCGGCCAAAGAGGATCGGCGACTCGGTGCGCCATATGAACTTAAGCGTTCTCACGCGTGCGTTCTTATTGATGCCAGAGGTAAGTGCCTCGCCGCACGACCTGCGACGGGCCTTCTCAACTCGCGGCACTGAACTGTTTGGCTGGGATCTCGCAAAGCCCAAACTGATCCTCGATCATAACGAAGGCGTACCGAGCGGGGACGTCACCAGAGGCAGCTACCAGCTATCGGACATGCTCGACACGAAGTGGCCGATGATGAAAGCGTGGAGTTCGGCGATCGAGGCCGCCGCGGAGGAAGCCGCCAAGAGGGAGCCCCATTTGGCTGATGTTGCCTGGCTGAAGCAGCGGATCGATCAGGCCAGGTATGGCAAGGATTGAAGGCTCTATCCTTCAAGGATTTGCGTGCCAATCCTTCATCTAACATATTGAAAAATAATGTAAAATTCCGTTGACGATTACCGGAATGCTTGCGAACGTGCGCCAGTTGTACGGAGGCACGAACGTGAGCACATTTGACCACAAAATCGCCCTGCAGATACAGGTCGCCGACAGGGAGGGGACGATCCAGGAAGGGTTGTCGGCGGAGTTGCAGCTCCGTGAGCGGGCCGTGATTCAGCATCTTCGCCTGGCTGCCGAAACACCTCCCGACCGGCTACCTGCGTTGTGGGCGTTCTGGAATGGAACGAACTTCGGCCACGCGGAGCTCAACCATGCTGCTGCCGAGGCGACAGCCGTCCTTGAGGACGTGCTCGACGAGATGACGTAGGGGGCGATCTAGCGGAGTTGGGCAGGGAGCTCTGGAGCTAGGCAGACGCTCGCGGGCTCCCGCGGCGATAGCGACGGAGGTGTGACTGTTGAGAGACTTTTAGACCACTCGGCGTCGACGGGGGGCGGAACCACCGGTGACATACGCCCAGCTGCAGCTCGTCGGAGACGCATTTGTACGACTGAACTTGGCCCAAAGCGGGCGGTGTTAACGGCTGCGCAGCAGGTTTATCGCGTCCCACAGCGGTCCGGCCGGCTCGGTATCGAGTTGTGCTGCGATCACTTCGAGCAGCGCCAGGCAAGCTAGAAGGCTTTCGGGCCACGCGTCGGCCAGGACGATGATTGACTCGGCGAAACGGGTCGAGCATCCGACAAGCGTCGATGAACTGGCCGACGAAAACTGCCAAATCGCCTCGCCCACGCGATGGAACGTGGTCACGATCGAGCTTTTGATCGACAGCTCGGACACCCGTTCCCCTGGGTGATTGGCGCGGGCTTGCTCGGCTGCGGCGATCAACGTCTGCCTGAAGCCGTCGACATTGTCGTCTACGCCGTACAGTTCTCCCCGGTAGCGCAGGGCGCCTGCCCACACACCACCGTCCTGGGCATCGAAGTCGGGCAGCCGGTCCGGGCTGCCGATGAGGTCGTTCATGCGAGCGCTGGCCTCGGCGTCGAGTTCATCTACGCCCAACATCCAGAGGACGGGCCAGTAGCCGCTTGCTTCTTCAGCCACTGCCTCGTCCACGATCCGCTGCTGGAGGAGTGAAGCCATCTTCCGCGGATCGCGCTCGTCGATCGGCGACGGCAATGCGGCTATGCCAGCTTCCGCCAACGGCGCGGCTGCGTCGATCGCGAGCCAACAACCCGGTGGCTCGACGCTCCCCTTGGGCACCCAAAGCTCGAGCTCCACCAACCAGTCGTTTCCGACTTGGCGAGCAACCGTGGTGCGAAGTTGATCGCGCTGACCATTGTCCAGCTCGGACGAGGCGCAATCTCGGATCGCATAGGCAATTCCGGCTCCAGCGGTTTCGCGCCAGGAGTTTCCTGCTGGGTCAAGCAGGCGACTGGCGTGAGATCTAGAGCGTCGGTACACGTCGTCTATCCGCTGGTTCATGAAGCTGTCGATGATCCTTGCAGCTTCCCGCGGCGCGGCGCCCTCGCCGGCAAGGATCTCCAGCACCGCATTCGAATGCGTCCACAACAGTATAGAGCGTTCCGGCTCCGGGACGTTCCCCCAGTCGTAACTCCTGGAAGCGCCGCGGAATGCCAGCCTCAGCAACGACTGGAACAGCACGCCGTGGTCGTTCCAAGGCAAAGTGAGCCCGCTGAGATCCAACTCAGTTTTGCCCGCCCTGAGGAGAGCTGCGAACAGGCCAGTCCGAACCATCGGCGTCGGGCCGGCAAGGTGGAGTGCCTCATCGAGGCCAACTTCGTCGACAGCGTCTAGGAGGGCCTTCTCGATCGCGCCACCGAGCTCGAATGGGAGGCCACCGATGCGGGCCAGTGCGCCAAGCGGACCGACCTCCTCGCGAAGCTTGGTGAAGGATTGGTCCAGCCAGTCCTGTCCGCTGACGTCAATCGGAGAGGCTAAGCGAAGAAACTGCCGGACACTGTCCGGATGAGGAGGAAGCAGCAGGGCCTTGTCGCTGCTGCTTCGCTGCCGAATCTGCTCCTGCAATGTCTTGAGGCGCCATGTCATGGCCTTATCTTGTGCATTGCCCAGCAACTGCCGACGCGCGTTAGGATCGGGGTTCTCCGCGATGGAGCGGGCTGCCGCCTCGAGTTCCGTTCCGCCTTGGTCGAACCAGCTGGGATGGCGTTTCAGCGCCCGCAGGCGTTGCTCGATGTCGCTTGTTTCCAGTTCGAGCCGGTCATCGGCGAAATTGACGGTCTTGCTGCCAGCTTTGACCATGAAGGCCACCGGCTTGTCCGCCGCCGGCACGGCATCATATATCCGGGTGATCACCGCACTGCGTTTGCCACCCATCATTGGCGCAGTCGCTTTTCCGTTTGCGTAGGCCTCGGCCACGGCAGCGTAAAACTCCGCAGCTTCGAAGGTGAAATTCTTGCCGATGGAAACATTCTTTAGTTCGCGCAAGCCAACGAGGTGGCTCAGCTTCTCGTGCCGCTGCAGAGCCACCCGCCAGTGCTCAGGGAACGCGTTGATGTAGTCGAGGACCACGCCCGCCAGGATGTTTTCAGTAACGTCGGGCTGGTCGCTGTCGAGCTCGCCCAGGCTCGCCAAAGCATCGGCAAAGTAGTTGATCAACCGCTCGCGGAAAGTCGGGTGCAACTCGAGTGCGGGTTCGACAATCGAGCCCAGGACCCATTCCAGCAGTTTAGAGCGCCGTTCGCGAGATTGACGGAGGGAGCTGCCGGTGACGTTGAACATCGAGCCGACGAGGGACAGGTGCTGCAAGTACAAGAGGCCCTCGCGGCCCGCGACGCTGCGGTTTTCGCGAGGAAGGAACTTTGCCTGATCAACGCGTAGATGACGCGCAACCCACGTCGCGGCGGCGCTAAGCCTCTCGTCACCTACGTTAGAGCGGCTCCACAAGGCGGCCAAGACCTTGCCGGCCAAACCAAGTAGGCGGGACAGAAAGAGCAATTCCGGTTCAGTTGGTGCAGCTACACTGGCTTTGTCGATGAGATGCCGCGAGTTCGCAAACTGAACCGCAAAGTCCCGGCGGATGGCGGCAAGCTCGTCGCTCTCGACGAGAACCGCGCCCTCGGTTGCTGTCGACAAGAGGGCATCCACAATTGCCTCATTCGCCGGCAGAGTGAAGCCGTACCCGGCCGCTCGCAAACGTTTCCAGGCCCCAGCGACTTGCGGTTCGGACAACCGATGCGAAATGCGGCCGAGGACGGTTCGGACATCGATGATGGTGGCTTGCTCGAGCTTGCCCACCAATGACAGCGTCCGGTCCTCCGCCCAAATCTCACAGGGTTCGCGCTCCCCGGCACGGATCAGGCTGAAGAATAGGCGGCCGCTAGCCCCCATTTCCCGGAGACCATCGCGTTTGCTTAGGTCGACCGGCAGGAAGCCCCAGGTTCCGGAATTGGCTTTCTTCGCGACGAGTTCTCGGAGCGCCTTGACCTTGCCGGCGAGTGCCTGTCCTTCAAGATGATCATCGAACCCAGAAAGCCAGCGCATTGTGCTCGCGTCGGCGACGTAGAACGAAACACTCTCTGCAAGCCGGTTCAGTAGGCCGACGCGATGCAGGGTCACGAGTTCATTCGGTTCAACCTCGAACTCGAGAGGAAGGTTGAGGGGCGGTCCATCCGCGACGGGATCCAGCGACAGTTCTGCCTTGGCCCGCTCGGCAAGTTCGCGATCCATGCCGTGCGCGACGAGGTGGGCGAGAAGGACATTGAGTGAAACGTGGGTGGGATCCTCTCCCTGAGGCGTTATGACCAACCGGCGAACTCGAGCGTTTGAGCCGGAGCTGGCGAAGCGCCCCGCCTCCAAATCGCGTCGGATGTCGTGAGCTTCATCGGCCACATGTCCGAACTGCTCCTCGAGTTCGATCTCCATCGTTCGCAGGAGCTCGGGGGTCTCATTGGGTAAGAGCATGCGCGGCCAGGCATGCTCGAGGTGCTCGAGCAGTCCGAGCTCTTGGCCCAGCAGCAAGGCGGTTGCGTCAAGCACGAGGAGGCCGCTTGGGGCGGTGGTCTCCACTTGACGTATGCCAGCTCGGAGCAGGAAGGGCTTGCCAACGACAGTGCCGTCGTCCTGCAACCTCGGGCGTGCCCGAAAGGCCCGGTGAAAGAACCATGCCAAGTCGGTCGCGCGGCCATCGAAGACGAGGTGTAGCGGTATTTCACCGCGGAGCCACTTCTCGGTCAGCGCGGCGTCCGCTTCCTGTATCCGGGCAGCATTGCTATTGGCGAACTCGATCGCCTCCTCGACGCTGTTGAGGACTGTGATGCCTGATGGTGGGGCGTCAGGACCGAATAGGCGCGGCATGATAGCGTTGGCGGCGGCCCGGAGTCCCAGTTCGTTGACGAGCGTAAGAGCCTGCGGCAGCAGCTTGCGGTTCAGGTTGCCAAACGAAATACCCGCCAGTAGATCTTTGGCCAGTTCGGGATCTTCGTAGCGAAGTTCCGCAGCGATCTTGAGCAGCGCTTCCGGGCTGCCGTCTGGCGTCTTCCTGCCGCGAAGGACTGACGCAGCCCCTGTCACATCGCCGATCCTGAGACGCATCAATGCGTCTTCGAATGCCAGCTCGTTGCTGCTGTCGTTGGCACGCATTTCCTTGAATGCTCGCAGCGCCAGTGCAGCGTCACCCAGCGAGAGTTGCGACTTTGCGAGTAGTACGCCCAGGGTCACGGGCAATCGCGATCCATAGAACGTGTCGGCAAGCTCGGTGGCCAGCGAGACCACATCCTTGTGGAGGCTGAGGCCGAACGCGGCTCGTATGACTATCTCGGAAGCCTCTGAGGTGCGGAATGCGAGGAGCGTGGAACGCCGGTCGTTGATCTCGATCCACTTACCGTTCAGCGCGAGGTTCTCGAAAGCGGCTAGCTGCATGTCGGGATCGAGCGTCCCAGTGTCCAGCATCTCGAGCAAGTCGGTTGGATTGCCCTTGGTCCTGAGCTTACCAAGTGCGGCGTTGAACTTTTGACTTCGACTGTCGCCGCCCTTCCCACCCAGTAGAGCAATCCAATAGTCGACCAACTTCAGGTCCAACTCATCACTGAACAGCTTCCGATGCCGCTTGAGGGCCGAGAGCGCCCGATCCTTCGCGCCGCGGGTAAAAGTAAGATAGGCGATGGCAACTGCGTGGGAAGCGTCGGCGGCGCCTGAATTCAGTCGGCTATTCAGCGCTCGCACGACATCGTCCTGATCGAACGCTAACCCCGCCGCAGTAGCCCATACCACTGCACCTGGGTGGGGATTGTCGCCCTCGAGCAGGGCCGCTGCGAACTGGCCCGCATCTGTCGACCGGCCTGGGTTCAGGATCAGGCAAGCCAGCCGCCATACCCGCAGGTCAGCAGCTTGGTCAGGGGTGTCGACGGTGCGCGACAGTATGTCGAAGATGCGCTCAGCCTCGTCGAGGGCACGCCGAGCGTCCTCGGTTTCGCGGACCAATCCCTGCGGAATAGGGTTGGGAAACGTGGAAAGCGTTGGGGCGAACTTGCCGCTCAAGGCAAAGTTGAACCGAACCACCGCGGCTGCCCATTGTACAGCGAACTGTCGCGGCGCGACATGCTCGACCCTCGAGATGGTCGCCAAGGCTCCGGGTCTGTCCTGCCAGAGTTGTGCTATCGAGCGGAGCCGTGCTGGCTCATAGGCATCATCTGTCGGCGAGGTGTTCGGCCATACGTCCAGAACTCCGAGCGCCTCATCTGGCTTTTCAAGCTCTAGAAGGAGCCCGGTGCGGATGCTCGCTTCAGAAGAGGTGGCCGGGTTGCACACGAGCTCGAGTGCGGACGCTGGACCGACCTCCAGCCGAGCCACCAGAACCGAAGGTGTACGATCAGGCGGCGGTGAGTAGACGGCGGCGTCGGCGTAGCATGCCTTAGCCGACGCGAGGTCGTTGTCTCTGATGGCAAGCGAGCCTTCGGCGCGAAGGAACTTCGCCTTGATATCGTCCGCTAACGCGTCCCATGAGATACGATCGGCCTTGAGCTCCGCTACTAACGAACGCAGGGGTCTCGCAATGCCCTCATGAAGGTTCTGAAGTGCGGTTTCGAGCCGATCGGCCGTTGCGCTGCCGAGGCGTTGGCGCACGGCATCAGCGACACCATTTAGCGATTGCGTGACGGCAGCGGTCGCGATCGAGTTCGCGGTTGACGTCCCAGGGCTCGGCACCGCCGTCGATGCAACAAGTCCCATGCCGGCCCCGACTCTCTCCAGCCAGCCGGCGGGGAAGAACCTGACGATGGTGTGGGGCAGGGGCCGAAGCTTCTCGGTGAGCTTCTTGAGACCCCAAACTTCGTAGCGAATGCCTAGCGCCCTGAACCGGGCGCTCTCAAGCGTTATCTGGTCGTTTAGGCCGTCGTCATTGAGGTCGACGGAGACCGCGAGGACGAAGCGTTCGACGCCCTTGTCTTTCCAGTGGCCCCCGACATGTTTGAGGAAATCGGTGCTCCAGATGGCAAGATCGCTTGGCTGAATCTTCTTGTAGCGTTTGCAGGAGATGACCAGCACTGGCTGCTGTTCGTCCGAGAACCCCTCAACGTCGACGCCATATTGCGCTACGCCGGTGGTGCGCTTGAGCTCGGCGCGAACGATGCCAGGTTCTTTGTCGGCAATGTCGGAGAGGATTTCCTCAAGGTCTTCATCATGAACCGCGAAGCACGGGAGCCGATGCTGATTAGGGTCCGGCGGACGCGACAGGAGATCCTGGTCCGGTTGTCCTTTCTCTGTCTTCGCCGTCTTTCGGGCCATCGTTACCGTCGAGCAAGCTCCGGCCTGCGATCCACGCAGGTGGTCGCCGGAGGTAGGAGAAGTCCTGAGATATGCTGATTCCCGCAGGAGCGATAACGCAGCGCTACTCTACCCACACGCTGCACGATTTGCTTGCCGTCACGTCTGTCCTGCCGCACACGACAACAACGTGAGGAATAGTCTGACAGTCACCTGAACATCACGGATTCCAGGATCGCTGACGGTATGGCACAGAGCTGGACTCCACCTCTTTACTTTCGAGAGGCCGGACGCGGTAGACACCGTATCAATGTACGGTCTTGGTGCGAACCAGCCTCTCGGAGAACGCAACCCGGTCTGCCGCCTACCAGCCCGAATAGGCGGCAACCACGCGAGCCCAATCGCGCAACATGCCAGCGCGGCGGAGTTCCGCAATAGCGTCGACCGCGAGCCAGCGACGAGGAAGCTTCCGCATCCATAAATTGTTGTCGTCGCCTGCGTAGAGCCAAATGACGGTGGCAAGCAGGATCTTGCGCGGCCGAGGGAGGCTTCGGAACTCTTTCTGCCACTTCAAGACTTCAGCGTCGAATTCCGCCTTGTCGCCGCCGATGTCCGGGGTGCTGTAGCCACGCGGCCGGATCCTTCCGAGATCATCATGCCCGTCGGCGTCCTCGAAGAAAGGGACTAGGCCGTGATTGCCGAGCACATCCCGTACAATCCGAGCATAGGCATCCCGCTGGGACCAGAAAGGCGGGCGAACATCGGCTCCCGCCACTTCCGCCAAGGCAAGGGCTTCGTCAGAATCCATCGACCACCGCTTTGTCACGACGGTACGCATCTCAACGCGGGCGAACTTCAGTTGAGCCGCGACGGGATCGATCAGGGTCGCCGCGACGGCGATAACGGGCAGCTTGGTGTGGTGGACGTAGCTGTGGACGAAAGTCCCGTAGTCGACCGACATCGCACCGCCGTCGGTTACCTGAATGCCGGCGGTGCGCAGAGTATTGATGGTGCTGGCAGAGAGCATGGCCGCGAAGCCACTGTTAGTTTGAGCGTAGTTCATAGAGGTCTCCAGATTCGAATGGCGCAAACGGCCGTCCCAGCCGGCAATGCCGAGCTAGGGTCGCGGACGCCGACGACCGCCGGCATCCGCGCAAGTCAGAGATGTCGGGGTCCCTAGCGAGGAACGACCAAGAAGGTGCCTTCAGTGCCCGCCTCGTTGAGGAGGAGCATGTTATGGGGATCCCACGACAACACGCCTTCATGTTCTGGACGCCGGCCGCCGAACGCCGGCAACTCCTCGAGGTCGATATCGAACTCACAATCGAGACCGCACTCTTCAAGCAGGTTCAGGCTATCAACCAGGTCGGCCAGATCCGTCGCCAGGTCGACACGGAGAACAAGATAGTCGATATCGACGTCGAGACTCCCATCAGGTGCCACGATCCAATGATCGTCCACGCCGGCGGCGATTGCAGAAGCGAGTTCGGTCGTGATGCTTACGGCCTTGGAGCTTGAGGGCAGACCGTCCAAGTCGCTTGCGGCTGCAAGAGCTTCTTCGGGCGTGCTACCAACAGCGCTGAGATGACCATCGACGATAACTGAGTACATCCGCGGCATCAGATTGCCCCCGGCAGGCAATTTACGGCGCCAGCCGCGCTGGAGCGGTGGCCGCACCGTACAGAGTACGAAGCGGAGTGTGGGGGTTCAGTGAAGTTATTCATTCTACGGTGCATGCAAAGGTTCCTTGGCCAGCGCCGGAGGGGCGCCATATGGTTGATACGAGGTCGGGGGGCTTTTTCGCCAATGGGGATGCCACCGCAGCGAGGCGTTGCAGTCTTTTCTAGTCCGCCGGTCGTAATCAGCGCCAGTGCGGTTAGGTAAAGAGAAATCTGGACTGCGGATTCGTTCAATGGACAAGTCAGGAACGTAGTTAACGAAATTTCGATTGCTAGTCAGCTGGCGACGATAGTGCCACTGTGGTCCCGCCACTGCGCGATAATAGAAGATTATCACGCAGTGGCAGCTACCCAAGAAAGAATACGAGAAAAGGGAACTGAACTCGATTTCAGTTCCGTGACGCCGCGGGCGACGGGGACTTGGGTTGCGGCAAGACCCTCCAGCCGGTCAGCAACAAGGACGCCACCGCCTCAGCAGGATGCAGCTGCACGTGGTGTGCCCGCGATCTCGCGGGGGCGGGCTCCCGGCTGCCGACCACCAATCCACTCCCTTCTGGAGGCCGCGCCGTGAGGGGCATGGAGCCGCAAGGCACCCATTGTTCTCCATTTGTTCTGGATGCTACTCTTCTCGTCCGGTCCGCGACGGAGATCCCAATGTACCGCCAACCCCTCACGACTCCCGGAAAGGCCCCTGAGCCGAAAGCCCAGAAGACTAAGTTGATCGTGCTGCTCGCCTTCGACCGAGGCGAGGACGGTGAGTTGCTGCCATCGTTCGAACCGCGCGAAATGCCAGACGAGCGCCGCGCGATTCAGACCGCGCGGGAAATGGCCACCCGACATCCCGGCGTCATCGCCTGGTCCCGCGACGCCAACCTCAAGGAGGGCGAGTTCGGCCCCCCTGTGGTGCTGTTCCAAGCTGGCGACGTGCCGGAGTTGGAGTAATGGACCGCTTCCCTCGCTCCGTCCGCGAGTTCATCGAGCAGAAGCGTGTGGTGATCCTTGAATCGAGAGGTGGTGGCACAAGGCGCCGATCGATCTCAGCGTGCTCGAGCTCACCTTCGGCGCGGACTTTGATATGTACGCTTCGATGCGGTCCATGCGCGAGCAAGTGGGATGCTCGGCTTGCGGACATCCTCGTCCGGTGATCGAGTTCTACAACCCGAGCGCAGTGCACTTTCAGGACGTCAGCTTCGAGTACTCTGTGAAGAGTAGTCTAGAGTTCAGTGCCTACACTCGTGCGCGGGAGGCTTCGAACGGCTAGGCGAGTATGAGCTGTGACTTTTAGATCGTCCAGCTCTGCCTGCCGCCGCGCTCGCGCCACCGGAGCTACAACGTGGGGCCTGGGGGCGGGTCGTTGCCCAGTTCGTCACTTGCGTCATTCTGCGCAGCGGGTACCTCGGCGAGACGACGCAGGATGCTTGCTAGATCGACCGGCATGTAGTCCCAGGCATCGACGCCGACGTCGCAGCTATTGAAGTAGTTCTCGATCCGATTGTGGACATGGCCAAATAAGCTGATCGTGCCTCGGTTGCTGCCGTTCCAGCTGCGCAGCGGATAGTGGTCAAGTACCAGGCGCTGGTTGCTCACGGAAGTGACGAGGCGTTCGGAGACGGACGCCCACGGCAGGGCCTCGGTGGCCGAATTGTCGTGATTGCCGCGGATCAAGTGCTTGGTTCCATGAAGCGAGCCAAAGACCTTCAGCATCTCCCGGGGATGCATCTTGTAAGCGAAATCACCCAAGTGAAAGACGGTATCCCCAGGTGCGACGACGGAATTCCATAACTCGATCAGCCCACGATCGTGTTCTTCAACTGATTGCCATGGTCGGTTGCAGAATCGAATTATGTTGGCGTGACCGAAATGCGTGTCCGCCGTGAACCAAGTCTTTGACATTATTTCTCTTCCTCAATCATTTGGGCGAGCAACGCGGAAATCGGTTCGTAGCTAGGTGTCTCCTGTCGATCGGCCAACTTTTGCGAGATACTTTTGTTGAGCCGCCCTTTCTTCATAGCGAGCTCGATTTCACTGAGACGACGTTGCAGAAAACTCCGCTCGGCCTCCAGTTCCTCAAGCGACGTTTGCCCTGCCAGTGCTCGAAAGGACGCCAACAGTCCGAGCTCTCGCGCAATTGCCACACGCAGCGCGACTGGAGGCAGGTCGTCGGTGTCGTATGCCAATGCCACGTCCCTGACGTGAGCGCCAAGGTCCTCTGCGAGTTCGACGATGCCGGTCGCGGTCGTGCCTGCCAGAGCACGGACAATGTCGTTGACTTTCACGGGTGGTGTTCTCCTTGCCCGCATCGATGATGCGTCAGGGTGATGCAAGGAACACGGACAAAGTCTCAAGCGCAGCTTGCCGCGGTCTGCTCTCCTCGTTCCTTGCTTCCTTGGGCGCTATTCTTCGCAGGGTGAGATTGTAGGAGAAGTGCAGTGAGATCGTTTTTCAGGGCCCTAATGGCGACGCTAAGGGCGATAAGGTGGGTCGCGGTCACAACCATTCGGGTCGGGGGCAAGCTTGTGACGTTGCTGGCGCCATCCTCGCCAGTGGAACAGCCGATCTCTGCCGACATCGGTTTCGAGGATGTTCAGCCGGAAGCGCCAGAACGTGAAAGCCGCTATGCTCGGATACAGGAGCTCGCTCGCGAGCTTGTCCGAAACCCGGAAACCCCGTCCGCCGCCATGGTTCGTGGTGTCGAGCCGAGCGCAGCGATCTGGCTCGCCGCCATGCCGCACGAGATGCTTCTGCGGATCTCCCTGGCCAGCGAGGCAGCTCTGGCGGACCACATTTCCGGCAGGCAGTCCATCAGGGGGGTACTGTCATACGACAGCGAGTCCGTGCGCGATTTTCAGCGTGCAACGGTAGTGCCGGAGCCGTGGCACACCTCCGACACCGAACTGGCGAGCTTACCAAGTATGTAGCCTGCGCCGCCCTGCGGTTAGTGCCGGAGACTCACTCGCGTCAGCTGGATTTTCAGCGCGGTGCTTTCCGCTCGAGCGGTTTCGAGGTCATTCCGCGCTTTGACAAGCGCTCGGCGCAAGGCGGCGATTTCGGAGTTCTGCCACGCGATGGTCGAATTAGCCTCGTCCAGAATCTGATTTCTCTGGCGCAGAAGCATGACCTCAGTGTCGCTGACCTCAAACATTCGTTCGCCTCCCGACCCTAGAGCATTGATGTAGCATACAGATTCCTGATGATCCACCGATATGGAAGTGGCAATTTTAGGGATCCACGAAGTTGGCGTGAATCGCTTGTGGCTTTCTGAGGCGGTAGCGATCCTTGACGTCATGAACACGACACCATCACCCCTAGCGCTAGGAACCAAGGCCGCAGCACGGCGGAGAAACGTCGAGCTTTGCCGGTCATGGCACGATCGCCGCCGTGCGGAGGGGAAGCCGGAGCCACGGGATGTCGACAGTGCCATCGTGGCGGCGGCGGCATTCGTGCTTGCGGTCCCCACGGCGGCCCAAGTCGCGATTGATGTTCGGGCTATGGTGGATGTGGCCACGCTCTTTCTTCGGGAGAAGGGCTACACCCATGCTTCGGTCAGGGAGGTGGTTGTCGATCGCCTTAGGCCGCGAGCTGAGCACCGGGACACTACACGCCTGCCTAACACCATTGGTGTGCTCAACCCGAAAGCTCTCCACCCTCCACGCCGGCCTGGCGCTGAATGGACGGAACGGGACCACGAGATACTCGATCGTGTACTGATAAAGTTGCGTTCGCCGAATGGATGAAACCCGTCAACACCCCCGTTACCTCCTCATTCGGCGAATTCTTCGGCGAATGAGGAGGTAACGGCGATCCAGACAGGGCAGGGGGCGGCCATCCGTATCGTTAGCGGGCGCCGACCAGCCGCGAATGCGGTATGTTGGAGACGTTGTCGACACGGACTCGAAGGATCAGGATCGGCATTTCTCCGGCGTTAACCACACACCTCGTTGCACCGGATCATGTCTCGACTCCCGGACATATCGGCGCGACCAAGTACCTCCGGCGTATTGAGGATTCGCGGCCGGCACCGGAGCAGGAGGCCCACCGCCCTGCTCGGTGCCGTTCCGGGTGTTAGTGGGTGGTCATGGCGAAGTCGCAAGAGGAGAGAGGGAGGCTCTCGCTCACCAGGGAGCAAATCGTCTCGATCACGGAGCACATTACCAAGACCGTAGGAGAAGAGGCATTCAAGCCTCGGAAGCGGGAGACACCGTTTCCTCCGGAGATCCGGGGCAAAGGGATCTTTCCGGCGATAGGGTTGAAGCGAGCGAACGAATACGCCAAGCAGCTTGACGCTTTCGCCGCACAACTGTCCGAGGACAACCGCCATGCGCTTCGTCACGTGTCTCTGCGTTTGCTGGACGACAAACCGCCTCCGGGCGGCCTCGATGGGTGCATCAAGCAGTTGTCCGTTGCTGTCGATACATATGTCGAACATCTCACCGCGACGGGACATGCGAGGCCCCAATTCTCGGCGGTGCACGTCCGGTACGACCCTGTGGCGGGCCGCGCAGATGTGCATTTGCACGGGCTGTGGCTCGTCAGCGATAGAGCGCGGGCAGCGAAATACCTCAGCAAGCGCTTCGGGGATGTGTTCATTGACAAGGAGCCCATCCGCAACCCGCGAAGTAGCGCTTTCTACGTGAGCGCCGGCATCTTCGATTATCCGGCAATTCCAATGTGGCCCGAGTGGTTGATCCTGGAGTGCTTCGATCTCTCCCGGCACCGCTTCGTTCGCCCCGCCGGAGAGTTTGCAGAGCACCGGCGCGAGGCTGGCAGGGCAGCGCCCCAGCCCGAGGCGGTGGACCGAAACGAGGCATTGCCCCCTGTCGAGACCCGCCCAAACCGCCTAGGAGCGGCGCTGGAGGACCTTAAGGAGCTTGCTGGTGTGAGGACACGACTGGACGCGGAAAGGGCCGTGGCTGGCCAAATTGGCAGGTCCAAGGATGGCGCCTTTATTGGACGCATTACAGTCAGCAGCCCAACCAGCCTTCCCGTGGGAGTCTCTTATGCAGTTCGCCCGGTATCGTCGGAATCAGGGCGACAGCTTCTGAACTCACCCACGTTAGAGGAGATCGAGCTCGTCGCAGCCTACATCTCGCGCAAACTCACTCGCTCCCTCGCGCATGATGAGGTCACCTTCTGTCGAGAGCACGGGATTACCCGGGAGAGTCTGCGGGTGGCGATCGCGATGGTCCAGGGAGCGGTTGGTGAGCTCGCGGACATCTCCAACAAGCCTCGCGATCGAGGAGACTTTCTGGTGTGGTCTCGGGCTATGCGTGAGGAACTGGCGACGATGAAACTGAAGTGGGGTTAGCGAGAACTGGTTGTCCCTCGTTCGAACCTCGGCATCGTCCACCAGCTGTAGGCGCGGCATCGATCCTAGCGCATAATGGGTGCTGCCGATCCGACGCAGAGCACCTAATCTCGGATCGAGCTCACCTCGCCAGTTTCGGGATTCCATGCATCCGTCTGCATGCGGACGTTGTTGTCGAGCACTGAGGAGTATAAGGCCGTCCACTCCGCTGCGGTGATGTGCAGGAGTCTCACCTTGAGGCTCCAGTCCGACGCTACCATGATCCCGTCTTCGATATTCTCTTCGCCAATGGCGACCATGAGTTGCGACGAGTGGATGATCTGGTTCGCGACGTCGTTTCGCCCTAGCTGCACCCACACCGGCTTTGTCAGGTCGTAGTTTGTGAATGCCCGGCCGCCGCTCGAACTGTGAAACGGCGGCCTGAAGTCGTCTTTCAGGGCCAAAAATGACCTCACGCTGATCTTCTCGGACCTGAAGCTGTCAGTGACGAGGCGCTTCTCGTGCATCCGCCTGATGCAAAACGCGGACAGAGCCATCGCTCGCTCGAGCATGTGGTGTGGATTATGGTCGCCGGCATAGTCGGGATCGACGATCTCTGCCAGTGATGTCAGAACCCGCTCCGCATGCAGCCTGAGCTCATTCTTCCAAGTGTACGCCTGCCAATCCGCGAACGCGATCATCTCTTCAACAGCACTGCCAACATCATGCGCCGGCCTTTTCCTTGAGTGGAAGAGATCGGCCCGGGAACCTGAGTTGCCACGTCTCGATAAGGAACAGGGCGACTGCCGACGCTGAGTGGATTGCGAGCTTGGCTATGCGTGCGTCTATGCGCCTGAAACCCCGCTCCTTGCCATGCGCACCACCCGAATGGGTGCGCAACCCTCCGACGCCTTCAACCGATGTGATCAATCCCGACAGCACCTTTCTAACGTCGTTGACGATCTCCGGCGCCAGCCCTTCCTTCATCGGATCCAGGCCCAACGGGTCACGAATGGCGCGGTACAAGCTCGAGATGTCCTGTTTGGCGGGAAGCTCAATTTCGAGTTCTATTAGGATCGACCGGCACACGCTCTCGACGATGGCACACGCTGCGGTGGCTGCGATCTCCGGATCGCTCGCAGCGGCTCGAAGTGCTCGATCGAGATCGCGGCTGGCCGTGTCAAAATCGATGCCTGCGGCCATTGCCGACAGCTCGCTCGTAACTGGCGCTGTGTCGGCGATCTCGACGAGGCGCATCGAGCGACCAGCGTGCTCGAGCTTCAGGCCATCGAAAAACAAGTGTCCTTTGAGATACTCGACGACTGCGTTGTGCTGCTCTGGTTCATTGATGAAATCTCGCGGATCGGCAGCGCTTTCGACGATCTTCTTCATGAGCTCGCCGGTGCCAGGATCGATGAACATCGCCGCGTGCATAGCCGTTTTTGTCGCCGCGACCCGGGACTCGGCTTTTAAGTCGAATGGAACACCGAGGCTCTTGAACCAGGCTTCGATGCGCCATCCCTGTCGGTAAAGGCCGATCGACTCGCTGATTCCATTAGCCGGACCGCCGGAGATGATCTCAACGACCGCGTCGATGGACTGCTCGGATAAGTCGATTCGCATACGCGAATACTAGCGCACGCTGCCAGTGTTGTGTTCAACGCTTGTTCGGCTGCTCCATGCTGCTCAACAGTTCGATCGAGCGTTCAGCGAGCAGCCTGGCCAGCCTCCCTTTGGCTGGCATGATTCCCCCTGCGGGATGCCGCCGCGGATTCATGCCAGCACAGCCATGCCTCGTCGGCCTGGCAGAAGCGGCAACGAGATCGTGTAGTCTTTACCTCGGTCGTTTTGCGCAGACCTGCACTTGTCACCTAAACCTTGGAGTATCGCAGAGTTCTGGGTCATCGACCTCGACGACCAAATCTGTGAGGAAATTTGGGTTCCCCGCTCTCGAGCCATCGCTTCTAGTGGGCGCATAGCCACGCGGGTTGCAGACAACCCGTGTAGACGCGTCGTCGCCCTCAACGACGTAGTCAAAGCTCTGGTGCACGTGCCCATGCACCCACAGGGTTGGCTTGTACCTCTGGATCAAGTGCGTCAGATCGCTCGCGTAACTGCCCGCGGATTCGCGTGAAAATCCCTCAACAAGGGATCCGGGGTGGGGCGCGTGGTGCGTGACGACGATGGTCGATCCGTCGAACTCCTGCGCTAGGTCAGCCTCAATGCCTGCGAGTTGCAGTCGATGAGCATCGAGCAAGTCGGTTGGCCGTAGCCGGCGCATGCCGACGTCGATATTCCAGAAATCCGGATATGAGGTTTTGGCCCACCAGAGTGCTGCTGCGGAATCTCCCTCGATGGCATAGTCGGTCCACAGCGTGCCGCCGATAAACCGAACGCTAGCGATTTCGACGGGAGAGTGCGGTTCGAGCAGATGTACGCCGAGGTGCGCCAGTTCCTCGCGGCGATCGTCGAGAAGATCGTAGCCGTACCACTCGTGATTTCCTGGCACAAACACGACCGGCAAGCCGCGCCGGGCAGCGCGAAACAACCAGCGAAGAGACTGGTGCCAGCCCTCACCAACATCTCCGGCAACGACGAGCACGTCGGCGTCAACGGGCGTTGGCGGCAGCTCGAACGGGGCGGTGTTGACGTGCAAATCGCTCATGACCCAGATTCCGGTCATGTGACGATCCGTTGGGCATAGGAGATGAAATCGCTGTCGCTCACCTGTTGGGTCTCACGTGTTCATCGCAGCGGGCCGCGTACCATCCCCCGCTTTTACGCAAGCAACCAGGCACCCCGCAAACTTCACAAACGTGCTCGCTCAACCGGTGCTCGGCGATCGTGACGATCTCCTCGACTGAGGAGTTCTCACTGCGAAGGCCGCTGTGATACAGCCTCAGTCCGCCCATTTTCTCTTTGATCTGCGTCCATGAAATGCGTGCGCCAAGCTCCTCGGTCCACGAATGGACAGCAACGATTAAGTCGAGCCAGCCGGCGTGGACAGAGAGCTCGCAATCGAACTGACCGGGCCAGCGGGCCTGCAGTAGATCACGCCAATCCTCGGGAGCGGGATCAATGCGTTGCTCGTCGACGTTCCACCGACGCGATCGAACCTCGATGAAGCGACCGACGAGTTCGACAAGCTGCCCTCGGTCAGGATGCCAAACTGACGGGTGGTCAGGATCACGGCGACGTCCGGCCGGCACTTTAGTCATCGTCGGCCTGATCGTGCCGGCGGAAATGTCGTAGCGAATGTTGCCCAGGAGCATCCCTACGCACTCGGTATCATCGGCCAGGACTGCGCGACAGATTGCCTCGAACTCATCCAGCAAGGGCTGGCGGCCGTAGAGGAACGCTTCCAGCGCTTTGAGGTCGTCGCTCATTGAACGCTCTCCTCACGGCTGGGACCAAGCCTGTAATAGCGGCTGACCGTCCTCGCCCAGCCGGCGTTGATGTCGATCGCGAGTACGATCGATGTTGACGCCAGGGCGCTGTCCCCGAGTGAGGGGTGGCCGGAAATGGCCCCGAGGAGGCATGGCCCGGGCAACGTAAGTACCCAGTTCGAGATCAGCGGTGCCCCGACCAGATCGGCTTCCGTCGGGACGTAGCCGCTGGCGATCCTCGCGGCTTCGCGCAGACCCTCAATGATGCGAGCGACGTCCACTTTCACGTCATTCGACCTGTCAGCCATTGCCGCCTCCCAGCTGCTGGGTCGACCCGGCGATTGCGAGCGCAGACAGTCCGTCCAGGAGCATCATCTCCCACGGTTTTCCGCGTGAGAGCTCTCTAAGCCGAGAAAGCATCCACGGTGATGGGTTCTTGAGTGCCTCAGCCGCTGCGACGCGGACAACGGGGTCCGCAACCTGCAGGGCGATCCTTGCAAGTGCCACGCGATAGAGGGCCGTCGCGACGGTCATGTCGTCGGCGCCTGCCTGACTGAGCGGCGTGAACTCGGCTCGGTCTTCGAGCACACGTTCAAGGATTTCGGCTTGAAGATGGGAAAGGTCCGGCACGGGGCCGGACGGAGGGGCACACATCGAAGTAATCTCCGTGCGGCGTGAACGTGATTGTCCTCACCGCAGTGAATGGCCGGAACTATAGATCAGTGTGGTCGGTGTCGATAGCCGCCGTGGCGAACCAGTTAACGGGCGTTTACTCGATCGGCCGATCGACCACCTTCTCGTGCATGAGAGCGAGTTGGGCGCCGATGGCTTCTCGGTCAAGACCTTCGGCGATCCATTTGTCCACGAGGGTCTGCAATGTGGGCTGGACATCCAGGTTCAACAGAATGGTCTGCTGCTGGATGACGTGATTGATCGCACGGTGTGTCGGCTCAAGCTCGCCGGCGACCCAAAGCTGCGCTAGTCGGGGATTGACCTCGAGCACACGAGCGAGCCTGCGCCCTGTCGCATGGGGATAGACTAGTCGGGCAACCTCGCCGAAGTCGAAGCCCTCATAGCTCTCATCGATTTCGGTAGGTGGGAACGGCATTGGGGTACTTTAGGCTGTCGTCGTTAACGGAACGCTCCCAGGCGAGTGACGGCCCCCAGGCCCGCTGTAGTCGACCTGGACCCTAGTTGCTTGCTGATGATCCGCGCATGCTGAACCAGAAACACTGGAGTTGTCCAAATGCGACCGGCACCTACGGACCGCGTCCTCTCGCTCGATGTGGAGCTCACCTGCTGGGAAGGCGAGGTCCCAGCTGGCATGCGGCGCGAGATCATTGAGTTCGGGATCGTCGAGGCAAACGCGGTGACCGGTGAGTTGATACGTGAGAAGTCGTACCTAGTTCGGCCGGCCGTCAGCGAGATCAGCGCCTTCTGCACCGAGCTGACCGGCATCACTGCAGAAGGGGCACGCCACGGTCGTCTGCTTGGCGAGGTCCTGAGGACAATCGGCAAAGAGTTCGGCCTGACGAAGTCCATTGTGACCTGGGGCAACGACTCTGCCGGTCTCGATCGCTGCTGTCGCGAAGCCCAAGTCGAGAATTCGCTCGAGAGCCACCGCTTCATCAATATCGGTCAGTTGGTCTCGCTAATGGCCGGTCAGGATCGCCGTCTCGGCCTCTACGAAGTCATGGAAATGCTCGGTGTTGGGGAGACGGGGCGACGCCATAGTGGGCTCGACGACGCCCGCAACACGATGCTGGCATATATCGAAGTGAGCCGGCGTCTCCGCCTCGACCTAGCGCATGATGCGACGCCCCAGCTCAGCATCTAGGTTTACCGCACCGAGTGTAGCTCTGGCCTGTTTGAAGGGTAAGCACTGCTCCGGCTGATGGCGTTAGGTCGGTTTGCCTCGCCCGTTCAGCTACACGAATAGCAGCACTCCGTCCCTGACTCGTCTCAGCTCCGGAATCGTCACGGCACAAAAACGTATATAATACAGGTCCTTGAAGCGACGGAAGGGTACGGGGTCTAAGCCCAGATGTCAGGCCGCAAGACGGTTCACGGCGCCGGCGATCGTCAGGGCGTTGGTCAGCCCTTCAACGCAGACGAGGTCGGCGACGAGACGGCCGATAGCGGTCCGCTCGGCCTCTGAGGCGACTTCTCCGCTCAGCATGACCGTTCCGTCGAAGACGTGAACACAAATGCCCGCGGCCGGCATGAACGGGTGGTTCCAAAGGGCCTCGGTCACCCGGTCGGCAATGTTGTCGTCGATGCGAGGATTACGCATTGGTCGCTCTTTCAGTTGCTAGGTGCTTTACTCGCTAGTCCAAGGGCGTAGTCGAGTGGCGCACGCCACCACTCGCGCTCCCGCAGCAGCCGGAAACCGAGGTTGTCGGGAGGAGCGCCGATGGTGCAGCCACCGCCTTGCGCGTCGCGGACAAAGACGTTCATGGGAGTCCGGTGCCTGCCTTCCAGGAGGCGGACTCCGCACGAGTCGAGATATGTGAGCGGTTCGTCGGCCTGACCCAATGTCGTGCGGCTTCCGCAGGTTGCCGTCCATTCCCATACAGTTTGCGCCAGATCGGCGACGCCATACTCATTCTCCCCGAAAGCTCCAATGGTGCTGGGAGTGGCGAGGGCATCAGCGCCGAGCTTGGATTCGCGCTCGTAGAAGGCGAGCCAACGTTCGGCCGGATCCTTGGCGTCGGTTTGGATCTCGAGCGCGTGGTCCCGAGCTTTGCTGCCCGCGGCGAAGGCCCATTCTCCGATCGTCGGCAAGCGCCAGATCTGACCGGTCTTTTCGCTGAGCCATCTGGCGTAGTCATTGGCGTCGTTGAAGCTGACGCCTGTGACCGGAACATCAACGAGACCCCGGCGACGCGGCTCCGCTTTCTGGCAGCCACCGTCGGCAACGCACCGCTCATAGTCCGATGCGCTGACTTGATATTTCATGATCTCAATTGGTGTAGGGTTGTCGACGGTGACAAGCGGACCGTCGACGGTCGCGGTGCCGCGCACGAACTCCCCGGGAGCGCGGTAGGTGTAGGTGCGGGGGGCAATGGTCACGGTAACTGGAGCCAGGCCCGACGCGGCCTGGACTGGAAGCTGGATAGTTCCGGTCTGCACGGCGATGGTCGCCAGAAGTCCAGCAAGCAGGACGATGGGCACCAGCAGTGCTGTCTTATCTTGGTGCGCGACTGTCTGCGTCATGATTGCACCTTTGAGAGTGCGGTGGCCCGTGCATGTCGAGCCACCGCTGTTTCGGACGCTTAGCCGTCGATCGGCGTGGGCGCCTGAACCTGGGTCATCAGATCGTCGTTCCACTTGCCACCAACCTTGAAGTGGGCGGTGGCGCCGAGTTCGACGGCCTCGATGAGGTTGTGGTTGACGTAGGCGTAAACGCCCGGCTGGAGGAACGTGTACAGCGCCGCGCCAGCGCAGCCCCCCGGGATGTGCCAAGTCTCGAGGTCGACTTCCGGTGCGTTGCGGAACTTGCCCGTGGCCCACACATAGTCGCCGTGACCACCGATCAGATGTGGCCGGGTGTCACGATTGGCCTGCGAGTGAACGATGAGCACCGTCTCGCCGACATTGGCGGTCATCGCGTTTTCACCGGTCAACGCACCCACGGCGCCATTGAAGACTTCGTGCGTCGGCGTCAGCGTCTTCATCACCTCGAGCATGTCGGCGTAGCCGTCACCGGCCGACTCGTAGGTCTTGAAGTTGCCGTCGGCGTCCTTCGGAACGTAAAAGTCCTGCTCACCGACATAGTAGACATAGTCGTACTTGAGCGGCTGGCCGGCACCGTCCTTCAGCCCGTCACGCGGCAGCACCATGATGGCGCCGTTCATGCCCGACACGACGTGCCACGGGATCATCGGGCCTCCCGGTGCGCAGTGATAGACGAACACGCCCGCCCGGGTGGCCTTGAAGCGCAGCTTCACCTGCTCGCCGGGGTTGATCAGCGTAAGCCCGCCGCCACCGAGCGCACCCGTCGCCGAGTGGAAGTCGATATTGTGCTGCATCGTGTTGGTGTCGGGGTTGATCAGTGTCAGTTCGACATAGTCATCCTGATGCACCACCATCAGCGGACCGGGGACCGAGCCGTTGAAGGTCATGGCCGGAACCGTCGTGCCATACTCGTCGATGACGAGCTGCTTTTCTTCGATGACCAGCTCGAACTCGACGACCTGGGGGCCGACGGTTGCGACCTGCTCGTGCGGATGCACGAACGGCGGTTTCAGCAACTCAACCCGTTTGCGCGGAAGGGCCGCCAGGTCAGGAGCCGGACCGGTCGTCACTCCGGCTTCCTCGGCCTGGGCCGGCACCGAAGCCAGCACTGCACCGAATACGCCGGCAAACGCGGCGGCGCCGAGCAGCGTGCGGCGCGATACTTCTACTTTGTCCTGACCGTCCATTTTGGGTCTCCACGGTTTACGGGCACCAGTGCGCCCGGTTCGACTGTGGAATAGGCCCGCCGCTGACCCTCTTCTTTGATCCGCCTCAAATTGAGGTGCGGCGTTTTGTACAGCGGCGGAAGTCATCTGTTTGATCCTCGTCAAAGAGAACTTGTCGGCAATGGAGGAAATGGCTGCGAAAGGACATGAAGACCGTGTCCTCGTTTTTTGGAGAGCCACTATGCGTACCCTCAAGACCCTGGCCGCCGCCGCCGCTCTGCTGGTCCTCGCCGCCGCTCCGGCGATGGCCACAAACTTCGAAGTCCACATGCTGAACAAGGGCGAGGCCGGGGCGATGGTCTTCGAGCCTGCCCTCACCAAGGTTGCCGTCGGAGATACCGTCACGTTCATCCCCACTGACAAGGGGCACAACGCCGAAGCGATCAAGGACCTGTTGCCTGCCGGCGCCGAAGCCTTCAAGGGCGCGATGGGCAAGGAGATCGTCGTCACCTTCACCGCGCCCGGGGCGTACGGTGTCAAATGCGCGCCGCATCTCGGCATGGGCATGGTGGCCCTGGTTGTCGTCGGCGATGACGCGGTGGACATCGAGGCCATCAAGGCCGCGAAGCTGCCCAAGAAGGCACAGGAGCGCATGACGGCCATCGTCGACCAACTCGCCCTCTAGGACACGCTCACGAGGCGGACCTACGCGGTCCGCCTCTGACTTTGCCGCGAGATCTTGCAATGCTCAGTGATCCGGCTGGCTGGGGCGAACTCGCCACGGCGATGACGGTATTTCTCCTGACGCACGCGATACCGGCGCGTCCCGCGCTGCGTGGCTGCCTCGTCATTCTTGTCGGGCGCCGAGTCTACCTGATCGCATACAGCGTCGTTTCGATCCTGGTCCTCGCCTGGGTCATCAGCGCGGCGGCCAATGCACCTTATCTCGAGTTGTGGCCACGGGCAGATTGGCAGAGTCTGGTGCCAGCCGTCGGTATGCTGCTCGCATCGATCCTGGCCGTGTTCGCGCTCACGATGCCCAATCCGCTTTCCCTGGGGCCGAAGCGGGATTTTGATCCGGACCATCCCGGAGTGGCCGGCTTCGTCCGCCACCCGCTCCTCTGGGCCATGCTGATCTGGTCGATTTCGCACATGTTCCCGAATGGCGACCTCTCGCACGTTGTTATGTTCGGGCTTTTTGCGACCCTGTCCGGGGGCGGTATGTTCCTGCTCGATCGGCGGTCGCGAAGGACGCTCGGCGATACAGTTTGGCGCCAGCTTTCCAGGAAGACGTCCAACATCCCGCTGGCGAGCTTTGCGAAGGGGTGGCGCCCAAGATTGGCACCAACGGATGGGCTGCGGTTCGGCGCAGGCCTGGTGCTGTACGGCACCTTGGTCATCAGCCACGGACTGATTGCTGGCGTGCCGCTCGTATAGCAGGAGCCGGCTAGTTTGACGTGGCGCAAAGAACGTCGCTCGGAGGCTGGCTATGCAGTTCAGGTCCATCTGGGTGACCACAAATGAGCACCAGCGAAACCGGCTTGGATCCTGGCCTGTGCGATACCTTGCGCGATGTGCTGGATCCTGAAATCGGCCTCAACATCGTCGATCTCGGCTTGGTCATCGAGGCCCACCGATCTTCTCGCGCCATCGTAGTGAAGCTCACCCTGACGAGCCGGGCATGCCCCCTCGGAGAGCTGGTCATCACAGAAGTGCGCGAGCGCATAGCCTCGACCTATCCCGCGGTCGCCCGGGTGGACGTCGACCTCGTCTGGGACCCGATCTGGACCCCCGACCTCATCACTGACCGCGGCTTCGAGCTACTGGGCCGCACCCGAACAAGGACCCTGACCTGATGTGCTCAGACTGCCAAACGACAGACACCGTCATCGACGTTCGCCGGATAGCGCCCCGCATGCGCCACCCGCTCATCTTCTCGACCTTCGAGAACCTGGGTGGCGGCGAGTGCTTCCGCATCGTCAACGACCACGATCCGAAGCCGCTCTTCTACCAGTTCAGCGCGGAATACCCGGGCATCTTCGAATGGACCTATGAGCAGGACGGCCCCGACGTCTGGCAGGTCCGCATCGATCGGCTCGTTGCCTAGGGGGCTCACGAGCTGGTTCAGGGTCGCGCGGAAGGGTGGCTTCCGCGCGACCCTGCTTGGCCTGGCTGCCGCGTCGATGGTGCTTGCACTATACGGTGGCTTGGCTCGACTGGGCGTCCCGTTGCCGCAGGTCGCTCGCCTCGAAGGCCTGCACGGACCGCTCATGGTCTGCGGCGTGTTCGGGACACTCATTTCGCTGGAACGCGCCGTGGCTATCGGCCTTGCTTGGCCCTACGCGGCGCCAGCATGCTTCGGCCTCGCTGCATTGCTGATGATCTCGGGTTTGTCCGTCGGCTCGGCGGCCACACTGACAGTCGTTGCAGCCGCGGTGTTCCTCGCGGCATCGATCTGGATCGTGTTTCGTCAGCCCGCGCTCTTTACAGCAGTGCTGTTAGTTGGAGCCGCGATGCTGTTCATCGGGTGCGCATTGTGGCTGTCGGGGGCGGAAGTGAGGGGGCTTGTCGGCTGGTGGCTAGGCTTCCTGGTGTGCACCATCGGGGCCGAGCGGCTGGAACTTAGCCGCATCGTGCAGCCCGGAACCGTTGCCAAGTGGACGTTCGGCGGGGTCGCGGCGCTGATTGTGGTCGGCGCCGCCCTGGGGCTCGACGACGAACTGGGCGGCAGGGTGCTGGGGATCGGTTTTCTCGGCACAGCACTCTGGCTGGCTCGCCACGATGTGGCGACGAGGACGATCCGGATGCTCGGCCAATCCCGCTTCATGGCCGCCGCCATGCTTGCCGGTTACCTGTGGGTTGCCGTGTCGGGTCTGGCGCTGGTCCTGATGCCGGGAGCCGCATTTGCCTACGACCTGACACTTCATGCCCTCCTGATCGGCTTCGTACTGTCGATGGTTTTCGGGCACGCCCTGATCATCCTTCCTGCGGTTACCGGCGTGGTGCTGAGATATCGGCCGGCACTCTATCTGCCGTTGGCCTTGCTGCACGCGTCTGTGATCCTTCGAGTGACGGGCGATCTCCTCGAGCTATCGGCGGTAAGAGTGGCCAGCGGCCCGATCACTGCCGCCGCTTTGATCGCTTTCGTCGCCACCTTGGCGATCGGTCGCAGGGCCGCTTCATAGCCTGTTCAGCCAACCGCGCCCCGTGCCTTGAGCCACTTCCGGATTCGACCACGTGCATTGGCGTAGGGCGATGACGTATTGAACTGAATCATCCGCCCCTTCGTCCATTTGCCGTACCACGGTGAGCCGTATAGCTCGTCGTCGGATCGGCTGGAGATGGTCTCGACAAGGTGGTCCTTCGCAATGCTCAGCCGGTCCAGCAACTGCGGATAGGCGAGCGTCTCGTAGTCTCGATAGAACCTCTGGGCCAGCTGGCCGAGCTGGTTCCATTGGTAGCCGGCGTCCGGGAAGTCGACCTTCGCGCCCCTGTCGTCCTGATCCAGCCACTTCAGAACGAGCTCGTTCCAGCCGACAAGGTAGGAAACCAGGTTGGCGGGACTCATGCTTGTCCCCGCCACATGACCGTCGAGCGTCCGTTCGTGGGCACGGTCCAGGGGAACCTTCGACAGGTCAGCCATGAGCTTGTCGAACGTCGTTGTGATCGCGGCCAGCAAATCGGTCTTTGAAGCGGGAACGGCCATGGTGTGCTTTCTGATCGAGGCTACTGGGAGGACGCCAGGCGGTGCCCCGCAGCCTGCAAGCCAGCCCAGCGATTGGAATCGACATCTAGACCGATGCCCAGGAGATCGATCGCGCGGGCCGCCGTTGCTTTTACGATGTCATCCACGGATTGGGGTCGGCGGTAGAATGCCGGAACCGGGGGCGCAATGACTGCGCCCATTTCCGTCGCCGCCAGCATCAATCGCAGGTGCCCCAGATGCAAAGGGGTCTCGCGGGTCAGGAGGACGAGGCGGCGCCCCTCCTTGAGGTGTACGTCAGCCGCCCGCACCAGAAGATTGTCGGAGAGGCTGGAGACTATGGCGCCCAGCGTGCGCATCGAGCACGGGGCCACGATCATTCCGCTGGTGCGAAATGACCCGCTCGCAATCGTCGCCCCAATGGCGTCGATCGGGTGAACCACGTCCGCGAGTTCGCGGAGCGAGTGGATCGCTTCGGGGCCGACCTCCTGCTCGAGGGTTAGCTCGGCGGCTCCGGATACGACCAAGTGTGTTTCTACGCCATCGGCCGCAGCAAGCAACTGCAGAACGCGAACGCCAAGTACTGCACCCGAGGCCCCGGAAATGGCGACTACGACGCGGTGTTTCATCTGGATTCCTTTTGAGGTCCAAGGGTGAGTTCGCTCCAGAAACCGTCAACCCGCCTGATGACGTCATCGCTCATGGCGAGCGGCTTTCCCCATTCGCGGCTGGTTTCCGGCCCCAGTTTGTTGGTTGCGTCGAGGCCCAGCTTGCCTCCCAGCCCCGGTTGGGGCGAGGCAAAGTCCAGGTAGTCGATGGGCGTGTTGTCGACCATCATCGTGTCGCGCGATGCATCGAACCGCGTCGACAGGGCCCAGATGACGTCGTGCCAGTTCCGAACGTCGATGTCGGGATCAACGACGATGATCAGCTTTGTGTAGGTGAACTGGGGCAGGGCAGACCACAGACCCATCATCACGCGTCTCGCCTGGCCGGGGTAACGTTTGTCGATGGAGACGACCATCGCGCGGTAGGAACAAGCCTCCGGCGGGAGATGCAGATCCCGGATCTCGGGGAACTGCCGCCGGACGATCGGGAGGAAGAGCTCCGTCATGGTTTCGCCGAGGACCGAAGGCTCGTCTGGCGGCCGGCCGGTGAAGGTCGATAGATAGGTGGGGGAGGCGCGGCTCGTGATCGCCGAGACCCGCATAACCGGGAAACGTTCGACCGAGTTGTAATAGCCGGTGTGGTCCCCGTATGGCCCCTCCTCGGCGACGTCATCAGGCGAAATGTATCCCTCGATGACGATCTCCGCACTTGCGGGAATGGGAAGGTCCACCGTCAGTCCGGGGCCAACTTTCAGCCGTTCTCCCCGCAAGACGCCTGAGAACGAGAGTTCGCTCATGCCGTCGGGGAGCGGCATTACAGCGGAGAGGATGGTTGCCGGATCCGCGCCAATGACGACCGCGATCGGCATGTCGAACCTCTTCGTCTTCCACAGGGCGTGGTGGCGGGCGCCGCCGCGATGCGCGAGCCATCGGACGATCAGCCGCTCCCGATCCAGAACCTGCATGCGGTAGATACCGACGTTGATGTCAGCAGGATCGTCGGGGGAACGGGTGATCACGAGCGGCCAGGTGACTAGTGGTGCAGGCTCCCCCGGCCAGCACCACTGGATCGGCAGGCTCGACAGATCCACCTCGTCGGCAAGCTGCCGCTGTTCCTGGCAGCGGAGGCGGACCACCTTCTTGGTTCCCATCGCGAGGCCGGCCTTCAGCGCCGGCAGCTTCTCCAATGCGGAACTCAAGCCGCGCGGCGGCTCCGGGTTACGCAGGAAAGCCAGCGTCTCCGCCAGCTCGCCTATCCCTTCGGTGCCGACACCGAGCCCAAGGGCGATGCGCTCCCGCGTCCCAAACAGATTGACCAGGACAGGAATGCTGCCGATGGACCCGGCCGCGGAAACGGGCCGCTCGAAGAGGAGGGCCGGCCCGCCCGCGGCAAGGACACGGCGATGGATCTCGGTGATCTCGTGGACCACCGAAGTGGGTCGGCTGATGCGTTTGAGTAGACCGAGCGACTCGAGACGCGAAGCGAAGCTGGCCAGATCTCGGTCGGTTTTCATGGAGTTGACCCTGAAGCACCATCCCGAGCTAGCGCGACATCACCCGCTGGTCTTTGCGCTACCTCAAAATTCCCGGCGCAAGTTGCGATACGCCGGAAGGACGAGAGCAGGAGTCGAGATGAGGAGTCTTCCTATGAGCGTCACTTCCTGGGGAGCGACCAAGGTGATCCAAACCGGACGTTCTCGTTGCCCAACAGCATCAGAGCTACAGGATTGGGTCAGCCTCCCGGGACTAGTAGACGGTGTCGCGTCGCCGGAGCCTCGGCAAGTCCTTGCAAGCGCCATGCGTCTGGAGGCCATCTCCCGTCGGCACCCGACATGGCTCGATGCCTATCAAGCCACTCTAGTCTGCGTGGCTCGCCTCGCACAGGGCGAGACGAGGCAACTCCTGTTCGCAACTGTCCTGCGGCTCGACCTGTCACCGGGGCGACGGCGCGACCTCGAGGCTATGGCCAGCTGAAACGGCGCGTCTTTGCGCTGGCGCAAGATCCTCTCCCTCGCTTGCAGGTAACGTGCAGCACCAATTCGAGTGCTCAAATGACCTTGCCGCCTGTCGTTCCCAAGATGCTCAAGCCGATACCTGTTCCAGTAGCGGAGCTAGCGGGCCAGCTGGCCTTTGCTCGCGTCATCGATCGCCATCCAGCACTATTGGATCGACTGGGAGAGTTCGGCGGCAAGACCTACTGCTTCGCGCCTATCGAGCTGCCCTTCGAGTTTGCCGTCACGCCTCGCTTGGCCAGGGTCAGGGCCGCGCATCGGGGTCGCATCCTTCGATATGACGCGAAGATTTCCGGTCCGGTGGTGCTCTTGCTCGCTTTGGCCGAGGGCCGTCTCGACGGAGACGCGGAGTTCTTCGGCCGGCAGATCTCGATCGATGGAGACATGGAGGCCGTGCTCGCGCTGCGGAACGCTGTCGAGAACGAGGCGGTGGACTTCGTCCGCGACTTCGCGCCCGCGCGTGGTCCACTGCAGGGGCCGATGCACAGGGTGCTCGACCGCCTGCGGACGCACCTGCTTGCTCGGGAGGAGCGGCGGTGGAACTGATCTGTCCGGCGGGAACGCCTGCCGCCTTTCGCGACGCGATCGAATCCGGTGCCGACGCGATCTATTGCGGCTTTCGCAATGAGACCAACGCGAGGAACTTCCCGGGGCTCAACTTCTCACCAACCGAACTCACGGAGGCAATCGAGCTTGCCGACATCCGAGGGGTGAAGACCCTTGTGGCGATCAACACCTTCATGCGGGCTGGCGCCGAGGAGATCTGGACCAGGGCGGTCGATGACGCGGTGCGGGCCGGGGCGCATGCCATCATCCTGGCTGACCTCGGCCTCCTGGCCTACGCCGCCGAGAAGTACCCCGGCCAGCGATTGCACCTTTCGGTTCAGGCCGCCGCCTGCAACGCGGAGTACATCGACTTCCTGGTCGCAGCGTTCGGCATCAAGCGGGCGGTGCTGCCTCGAGTACTCACGATCGCGGAGGTGGCAGCCATAACACGCAAGGTCCGGTGCGAAACCGAGGTGTTCGTCTTTGGCGGGCTGTGCGTGATGGAGGAAGGGCGTTGCTCGCTCTCCTCCTACGCGACCAGCAAATCGCCGAACATGCACGGCGTATGTTCTCCTGCCAGCCACGTGCGCTATCGCGAGGCCGGCGGCGACATGGTGTCGGAGCTTGGAGCCTTCACCATCAACCGGTTCCCGGAAGGGGAACCCGCTGGCTATCCGACCCCCTGCAAAGGTCGGTTCGTCGTCGATGGGGCGGACGGCTACATCTTCGAGGATCCGGCGAGCCTCGACATCCTCTCCCATATCGATGAGTTGCGAGACGCGGGCGTCGCAGCCCTGAAAATCGAGGGACGACAACGCGGCCGCGCCTATGTCTCCCAGGTCGTTTCGGAAATCCGCAAGGCGATGGGGCAAACGGGATCAGTTGACCCCGAAGCCGGCAGCCAGCGTCTGCGCCGATTGAGCGAGGGCCAGCGCACCACCAAGGGGTCATACGACAAGCGATGGAGATGACGACTTTGGGGCGGGGCGCGCCCACTCTCACGCTCGGACCGGTGCTGTTCCTGTGGGAGCCGGCAATGTGGCGCGACTTCTACTACCGCATCGCCGATGAGGCCGACGTCGATACAGTGGTTGTCGGCGAGGTCGTCTGCTCCAAGCGCTCCCACTTCCACGATGCGCTCATCAGCAAGGTCGTCGATCGCCTCGAGGCGGGCGGGAAGAGGGTCAGGCTCGCCGCCCTGGCTCTGGTAACGCTCGAACGTGAACTCCAGGCGTCACGCCGCCTTGCCCGGCAGAGGCTCGAAGTCGAGGTGTCGGAACTCAGTGCTCACGCCGCAATGGCGGGCAAACCGCACGCCGTAAGTCCGCTGGTCAATGTGTACAACGCCGCGACGGCGATGGTGCTGGCTGCGAGGGGAGCGAACTCGATCTGCCTGCCTCCGGAACTGCCGGCCAGCTCGATCAGGGCCATCGTCGCGGGGGCACCCGGCATCCCTTTCGAGGTCTTCTCGTTCGGCCGGGTGCCGCTGGCGATCTCGGCGCGTTGTGCGCATGCAAGGGTCAAAGGCAATACCAAGGACAACTGCAAGTTCGTCTGTGGCGAAGACCCCGATGGCCTCGCCGTCGATACGCTCGATGGCCAGCATTTCCTGGCCCTGAACGGTGTGCAAACCATGTCCAGCACCGTCCAGTGCCTCATAACGGATGTGCCCGAGCTAATGGCAGCCGGAATTTCAAGCCTGCGCCTCTCGCCACAAGTCTGCGACATGGCAAGGGTCGCCGAGACGTTTCGCGATGTCATGCAAGGTCGGATGGACCCCAACGAGGGCCTCTTGCGGTTGCGCGACATTCACTCCGGCGCCGAGTTTTCGAACGGATTCCTCCATGGCTTGCCGGGACATCTGCTGAAGACGCCCGAGCTTCTGCTCGGCGCTTGATCCTCGTCAAATCGCCTCTGAGCGTGATGTGCAATCTGCAGCTGCCGATCAAACAGGAGCTGTCGATGACGCGCACCCCAATCACTATCGCCTTGGTCGTCCTCGGCCTGGTCAGCATCGGCCCTGCCGCCGCGCATGTCTCGCTGGAAGTGCCTGGTGCCGCCGTGGGATCGACCTACAAGGCGGTGCTTCGCATCCCGCACGGCTGCGAGGGCAAGGCGACCACAGCCATCAAGGTTCGCATCCCCGAAGGTTTCGTCAACGTGAAGCCGATGCCGAAGGCCGGCTGGGATCTGCAGACCGTAGTGTCACCCTACCAGGAAAGTTACGAGCTCCACGGCAACCCGCTGACTGAAGGTGTCACCGAAGTGGTCTGGTCCGGCGGCGAACTGCCCGATGCCTACTACGATGAGTTCGTGTTCCGGGGCACGGTGGCAGCGACGGTGCCGGCCGGTACGACGTTCTACTTCCCGACCGTGCAGCTTTGCGACGGCGCAGAGGAAGCATGGATCGACGTGACCGGGGCCGAGGATGCCGAGATGCCGGCGCCCAGTCTTGAACTCGGCCCGGCCGAGGCCACGCACTGAAAGTGCAATCGATGCGTGGGTGCTTTCGAGCCATCCTGTTGTTCTGGCTGATGCTGGCGGTGTCGCCGGCATTTGCACACGCATCGCTACTTTCCAGCGTCCCACCGCCGGACGCTCTGCTTTCCGCGATCCCCACGAGCGTCAGCCTCACCTTCAACGAGCCGATTTCGCCGATGGCCATGTCACTGGTGAGACCCGATGGCGCCGTGGAAAATCTCGAAGGGACAGCCAACGGCGGGCGTCTGGTTGTTCGAATGCCGGCGGCCGCGGGGCAGGGCAGCTACCTGCTCTGCTGGCGTGTTGTGTCGGCGGATGGCCATCCGGTCGCCGGCATCATCCCGCTGACCATCGGAGTTTCTGGTGGGCTGCGAGCGGTCGTTGCCGAACCGAACGGAGTTCGGCCGGCGATCTGGATCGTCACGACGTTGATGTACGCAGGGCTCTTCCTTGGAGTTGGCGGAACCGTGTTCATCGCGCTGGTCGCGCGAGACCGGCCGATCGGCCGCGTCGCCTGGAGCCTCCTGGGGCTCGGCGCAGTGATGATCGCAAACTCCGTGCCTCTGCATGGCCTGGACCTGACGGGGCGGCCCCTGGAGGCGGTGCTCGATCCGTCAGTGTCGGCGGCGGCAATCCAGACGTCTTACGGCTCCTTGGCTGGCCTAGCGCTTCTGGCGGTTTGCCTCGCAGGCCTCTCCGCAACGCTACGGGGAAAGTGGCGCCTCGTGGTCGCCTTGCTTTCGCTTGCGACGATGGGCGCGGCGATGACCGCGTCGGGGCATGTCGCTACTGCCGATCCCTCCGCTGTCGCCCGCGTGGCTCTGGCAGTTCATGTCGTCGGTTTCGCCGTGTGGATCGGCGCACTTCCATGGCTGGCTTTTGAACTGGTTCTTCGCCCCGCCAATGCATCCCGCGGCCTGGCGGTGTTTTCCCGGATGATCCCGGTTCCGGCCGGCGCCGTACTGGTCTCCGGGGTTGTGCTTGCAGTTATCCAGCTGGGATCGCCGGGCATGGCGTGGATCGGGCCTTACGGGGCCATCCTTGGGGCGAAGCTGGTCCTTGTCGCAGTCCTGTTCGCTGTAGCAGCGTGGAACCGCTGGAAACTGACGTCGCCGGCTCTCGCCGGTGAGATACGGGCCCAGATCGCCCTGCGGCGGCTCGTCCTCGTGGAAGTGGTCATCGTGCTTGCCGTACTCGGCCTTGCCGCCGGCTGGCGCTTCACGCCGCCGCCGAGAGCGGTGCTGGTTGCGCAACCAATAGAGCTGACCACGCACCTGCACGGGAGCGGCATGATGGCGGAACTCTCGATTAGCGACCCGCGGAACGGCGGCCTTGCCACCGTCCAGCTCACTCCGATGGAAGCGCAGATCGAGAAGCCGCGGTCGGTGACACTATCGCTTGCGGTGCCGGACCTCGCGCCCATCAAGCTCGAGGCAGTCGAGCGGGGCGAAGGGAAATGGACCACGGATGTGCCGCCACTACCCATCACGGGCAAGTGGAGGGTGAAGGTGGACGTCAGGGTGAGCGACTTCGATCTTGTGAGCCTGCCCGGAACGATTGTCGTGAAATGACCGCCCGATTTGAGGAAAGCTGACATGCAAACGCAAACGCAGATCAACCGCGCGGCGGTGCAGGGCCTGGCGCTGTTCGAACAACTGGAGCCCAGCCAGGTCGACGACGTGCTGAGATCGGCGAGCAGTCGTCGCTATGCCCCTGGGGATGTGGTGTTCGAGCAGGGCCAGACAGCGGCCCAGTTCTTCGTGCTGCTGCACGGGCGCCTGCGGGTGACGCAGGTCACCAGCGAGGGCCAGCAGGTGGTGGTCCGAATGGTCAACCCCGGCGACCTGTTTGGCATCGCCAAGGCGCTGCGCAGGTTGGACTATCCCGGGACAGCGACCGCCGTTTCGGAGAGCGTGGTGCTCTCCTGGCCGATGAGCCTCTGGAACGACTTTCTGGAGCAATATCCGTCGCTGGCCGTCAATGCGATGCAGACGATGGGCAGCCGGCTGCTCGAAGCGCAGCAACGGCTGCGGGAACTGTCGACCGAGGAGGTCGAGCGTCGCGTCGCCCATGCGGTTCTCCGCCTCGTGAACCAGTCGGGCAAGAAGGAGGAAAAGGGGGTCCGTATCGACTTCCCCATCTCCAAGCAGGACATCGCCGAGATGACCGGCACCACTCTGCACACTGTCTCCCGCATCCTCACCGCCTGGGAGGCAGCCGGCCTGGTGGTGGGCGGTCGACAGAAGCTGCTGGTACGGGACCCGCACCAGCTCGTGCTCATCGGTGACGGGCTGAAACCGGGCTATCTCTGAGCCTGGCCCGTTCGATGTCGGCAACCAACCCGGCCAGCAGCAGGGCGTGCTCCTCCGCCGCGTCGACCAAGGTGTGGAACGGCGCAATCGGACATCCGACGCAGTGCATGCGGCGGTCGAGGAATACCCTGATGGTCGACGGCCACTTTGACATGATCTCGGCGAGACTCAGGTCGTCAATGTCGGTTCCAGGCATCGCGGCGTCTCCGGCTTCTCCTGACACCAAACGTTACGCAGGCGCCGAGCGACTTCCTTGCGCGATAGCAAAGACCGGGGCGGTTTGGACTGGCATTCATCGCTGCGCCACCAAAGGAGCGGCAGGACCATGAACTTCGGCTTGGGCAATGTCGTCAGCAAGGCTCGCAAACCAGTCCCCCGCGGCATCGCCAGAAGCGGGCCGCCGGTGCTGTCCTACGGGTTCCGCCCGTTTTTCCTGCTGGCAGGGATATTTGCCATTGCCGCGATGGTCGGCTGGATCGGGGCATTGATCGCCGGCTGGGAGATCGGCGGCGACTACGGCATGCTCAACTGGCACGCTCACGAGATGCTGTTCGGCTACACCAGCGCCGCGCTGGCAGGCTACATGCTGACAGCCATTCCCAATTGGACCGGCCGTCTGCCGGTGTCAGGCCTGCCGCTACTCGGGTTGGTTGCCGTGTGGCTTGTGGGCCGGCTGGTCATGGCCGTTCCGGGGGGCATTGGCCTGCCGCTGTCGATGCTGGTCGAGGCCTGCTTCCTGCCGCTGATGGCTGCGATAGCTGCGACAGAGATCATCGCGGGGAAGAACTGGAAGAACCTCAAGATCCTGGCCGGCCTGAGCGCCCTTTCGCTGGTCAACATCGCGTTCCATGTGTCGGTGGCGTTCAACGGCGCAGCGCTTGAGGCGTCCCGGGCAGGGGTCGCCATCTATGTGATGCTGATTGCCGTCGTCGGCGGCCGCATCGTTCCGAGCTTCACGAGGAACTGGCTGGCAAAGGCAGGCTCACCCCGGCTGCCGGCCCCGTTTGGCCGCTTCGATATCGTTGCGATGGTGTGGCTGCTGGTTACCCTGACGCTGTGGGTGGTCTTTCCCGAGACCATCGTCACGGCCTGCGCTGCGGTGGGCGCGGCCATTCTCCACGCTGTCCGGCTCGCCCGCTGGCAGGGCCAACGCACGGTCGATGAGCCTCTATTGCTCGCACTTCACGTCGGCTACGCATTCATCCCCCTCGGGATGCTGTCGGTTGCTCTCGCCTCCCTCGGCTGGATCGCCAATGCCTCGGCGCTTCACGTCCTGACCGTGGGGGCCATCGCGGGGATGACATTTGCCGTGATGACCCGCGCGAGCCTAGGGCATACCGGGCGAGCGCTCACCGCGTCCCCACGCACTTCGGTGGCATACCTGGCGCTGACGCTTTCAGCGGTACTGCGGCCGTTTGCCGAGCTGATTCCATCGCAATACCACCTCCTGCTCTCCCTGAGCGGCGCGTGCTGGCTCGTTGCCTTCGGGTTATTCGTCCTCGAATTCGGGCCGATGCTCGTTTCACCCAGGCTCAAAGGCGGATGAGTCAGTAGGCCGATTCCTGCCCTCACGGTCATGCGATGCATTGCCATCCACGCCGGTTCGCTATAAAGATGTATTGTGAATACATCTTTATAGGAGAATTCCATGAAGTCACGTTTGCTCTTAGTCGCGGCGACCCTGTTGGCGATCGGCGGGTCGGCCCAGGCAGCGAATTTCGAAGTTCTGATGCTCAACAAGGGTACCGATGGCAAGACGATGGGCTTCTCGCCCTCGTTCCTGCAGATCGAGCCCGGTGACACCGTGACGTTCATTCCCGCCGACAAGGGGCACAATGCCGAGACCATTCTCGACATGATCCCAGCTGACGCCGAAACCTGGAAGGGCAACATCAATGAGGAGTTCACGGTGACCTTCACTGTTCCTGGCCTCTACGGCTTCAAGTGTCAGCCGCATTTCGGCATGGGAATGGTCGGCCTGATCCAGGTGGGTGGCGACAAATCCAACCTGACCGGGCTGATGGACGTCCGCCTGCCGGCAAAGGCGCAGGCGCGGATGATGGAGCTGTTTGCCAAGACTTCGCCGCGGCAATAGCCTGATCCCGGACTCGAGGTGATCTTGCGGCGCCTCGCCTCCAACCGACCTGTGGCCCGAGCAAAAGGACGGTGCCAATGCGCCTGACGGTCTACAGTGACTATTCCCTACGACTGCTGATGTTTCTCGCCGTTCGGCCCGAACGGCTTTCGACCATCGCCGAAATAGCCGAAGCCTACGGCATGTCCGTCAATCACCTGATGAAGGTCGCCCACCAACTGGGCCAGGCCGGCTACGTCGAAACCGTGCGCGGGCGTGGCGGCGGCATGCGGCTGGGAAGGCCGGCCGATGAGATCGTCATTGGCGCCGTGCTGCGACATACCGAGCCGGACATGGACATCGTGCCGTGCTTTCAGCCGGACAATGAGGATTGCCCCCTGCGTCGCGCCTGTTCCCTCAAGATCGCACTACAGCGTGCGCAACAGGCCTTCTTGGCCGTACTCGATGAATATTCCATCGGCGATCTGGTTGCCGTCCCGGGACCGCTACGTTCACTGCTTGGCCTGGCCCCAGCTTCGGCCTAGCTCGGCACTGCTCGGTTCGTAGGCAACGATCTCGCCCTTCCAGTAGGTGAAGGGGCCCTCGGGAAAGATCCAGCTGACTTCGCCATAGCTCGGGATGCGATAGCGTCCGAACTGCTGGTATTTGCTGAACTGTCCTCTCCACAAGGTGGGCACGGTGGTACTGCCCACCGTCATCGGGCGGTCGGCTGCCTCCAGACTGACTATGTCGCCCGAGGCATCGAAGAACAGCCGAACGCTTGCCGGCCCCGTTCGGGCCGTGCCGCTCACTTCGACCACACCATCCTCGATCTGCCGCCACCGCAGTTGCGCGTTGTTGAGGATCGCATCTGGATGAACCGGCAGCTCGGACAGATAGCGCTGCAGCTCCCCCTTGTCGAAATCGGTGCCAAGGCCCTTCGCCACAGGCAGGACGCCTGCCAAGCGGGCCTCCAGCAGCCCCGTGCCGCCAACGAAGCTGTCGATGACAGAGACGGGTAACCCAAACATAGAGCCGCGACCGACCCAGACGAGGTCCGTTCGACGCGTTGCCAGCCACTGGTCTGCCTCGATATCCATGGGTGGTCGACGCTGGTCCGTGACCAGCGTGGCGCGATGGCGGAGGCGAACAGACGTGGGCCCGCCGATGCTGCCTCCTGCCCGCGTCGCGTAGGCGCGCACGATGTCTGGCAGTTCTATCGCAGCCGCGGCCGGGTCGGCGGCCGCGATAACCCGCTCGCGCAACCCGGCGATCAGGGTCTCGAACTTCCGGCTCTCGAACCAGAAATAGGTTGCCACGCCGGCCAAGCCGACAATCGCCAAAAGCAGCATCGCGCGACCCCATCTCATTTTCGGGCTTCCAGGCACGTATCTATCGATACCACCGGACCTGCTGCCGCATTGATCGAAGTCAAGAATGGCTCACGGGGCATCAAAATGGGGCGCGGGTGGCGTAGGCAACCCATGCAGCGACGGCCACCAGCGCGAGCGCGAACAGCTTGCCTACAGCGGCAATCAGGCCCCGGTTCGCAAACAACGGACGGAGCGCGCCGGCGAGGCTCACGATGCCGCCGTGGACCACCGTTGCGACGGTGACGTACAGCGCCGCGAGCACGGCGGTCGTGCGCCAGTCGGTATCCCCGGCGGGCAAAAACCCCGGCATGACCGCCACATAGAACAAGGCGGCCTTGGGATTCAGCAGGTTCGTAATCAGGCCCCGGGTGAAATAGCGTCCGTCATCCGCGGTGGTGTCCTCGGAGAGGTCCTCATTCCAGGCCTCCCAGGCGAGATAGAGGAGATAGGCGACCCCACCCCAGCGAAGGACACCGTAGATCGGAGGCGACGACTGCAGGAGCGTCGCCAGCCCGAGGGATGCAAGTAGCCCCAGGACGCCGAGGCCCACGGCCACCCCGACGACCGCGGCGTATCCCGGCCGCCTCCCGTGTCGCGCTGCCAGCAGGGCGAGATAGGTCATGTTCGGCCCGGGCGTGAGCTCGATGACCAGACTTGCGAGGGCAAACGCAGCAAGCGTCTCGAACGTCAGCATTGCGAAATCGCCCAGTGAGTGGAACGAAGCGGCGACCACGAGTGGTCGCCGCCGTTGTACAGGCCAGCGATGGCCTTGCTAGTGAGTGGTCGCCGATACGAGCTTGGCATGATCATGTGGCGCGGCGTCGGCGTGTGCTGCCTCGTCACCATGAGGGTGGTCCGGGTCGGGGCTGTGCGTCGTCATTTCGATCGGTGCCCGGCCTTCAGGTCCATAGATCGCCGTGTGGAGACCCCAGTAGCTGCCGGCGATGACCACCAGGGCAGCGGCCAGCCCGACCGGCACGCTCCTCAGGCTCTTCTTGAGGGCCGGCAGGAAGTGCATCTCACGCGTCGGATCGATGGCGATGATGACGATGATCGCCATGATCAGGGCGTGGCCAACGAGATCCATCCTGCCGAACGGGTAGACCGCGGCGTTGAAGATCACGAACAGGCTGATCGCCGACAACCGCCGAACCAGGGGCGTCCAGAGCAGGCCGAAGCCCATGGTGAACTCGGCGACGCCGGCCATCGGAATGAACACGTCGCGCGACATCCCGAAGGTCAGGAAGGGCTTCTCGTCGACGAGCGGATAGAACCATTCGGGGTAGGCGAACTTCTCGAGGCTCGACCACATCAGCGCGATCGCTACACCCCAACGCAGGAGCTCAAACCGGTGCTTCCGCCACTCGGGATTATCCGAGCTTTCGAGAACGAGGTAGCCCGCAATGGCAACGCCCAACGCCAGATAGTCGAGCAGGTGGAAGATGTCGTAGTCGCGCAGGGCAAGGACCCAGAGGAGGATGATGCCCGCAGCCGAGAAGGGCTGGGTCTTCCGCGAGAAGACGCCAAACGCAATCAGCAGCTGCAGCCACGATACCCACTCGGCCGGCGTCTTGAGATCAGGTGTCAGATAGACGCCACCTACCGCGAAGATCGCGACGAAGAAGGCGCCGATCACCGCGCGGACGAAATCGTCCGACCGGTTCCAGAGCGGTCCCGAGACCTTGTCCATGCCGGCGAGGGTCACCTCGCCGAGCCGACTGCGCTCGACGATGCGTGTTCCGATGAAGAATACCAGGACCAGCCCGATGGCGAGCCAGAACCAGGTGTTGGTCAGCGTCGACATGATCGGCTGCGGCGCTGCGCCGACAATGTAGGGCGCAAACCACTTGACGTGGGCCTCGGCGGGCGTCGCCGCCAGAGGCAGGATCATAGCGGCCGTTCCGGCGGCAGCGAGCAGCGGCCGGAAGCGAGCCAGCCGGTACTTTGCCGCAAGCAAGATACTCATTTGTCTCTCTAATGGTTGGAGGTCGCGGGGCTGGTGACGGTTCAGTCACACATGTCCTGCAAGGCAGCGAGATCGAGGATTTCGATTTCGCTGATGGACCGGAGCCGGATCACGCTCTGGTCCTTCAGGACGCGGAGAATCCGGGACACCGTCTCGAACGTGATGCCGAGATAGTCGGCGATGTCGTAGCGCTGCATCGGCAGGTGCACGAGTTTCTCGTCACCCTGACGCTCGGCCAGATCGAGGATGAGGGCTGCCATGCGCTCATTCGCAGTCCTGCGTCCGAGCACCATCAAGTGGCTCTGCGTGCGAGCGAGGCTCTTGAGCGCCAGCAGCAGCATGCTGCCGGTGGGCTGCTCGCTGCAGCTGGTGCGGAGCACGCGAACGCCGGCGCCGTCGACGCTCTCGGCATAGGACTGGTGCTCGGGGTCTGCCTCGAAGCCGAAGACCTCGCCAGCCGTGTGAAAGGCGCTGATCAGCCGCCGTCCATCGGCCGTCATGCGGCAGATGCGAACCGTGCCGAACTCAACCAGGTAGAGGGGGCCGGCCGCCTCGCCCTGCGCATAGATAACGGCATCGGCCCGATAGAAGGTGACCGCCGCGGGCTGCATCGCAGTCAACAGGGCGGAGACCCCGGCGCCCGCAGCATTGGTCGGCTGGTTGACGCGGAAAGTCGGCTGGATGTGCATTTTTGCTACCCTTGATTGCGATGATCAGAAGGTAGTCGTTCCCCCGATTTCCGAAATTCCGGTCCGAGTCTTAGGGGGTTTACTTAGGGCAGATGCGGAGGGCTAGACGGCCACGGAATGCCGGCCGACTCCAGACGCCAGGTAGGTATCGAAGGTCGCCGCGACCGACCGGACAAAGGGCCGGCCGAGTTCGGTGATGGAGAACGTGTGACCGTCGAACCAGACGACGCCGTCTTGGTCGCCTTGCGCCGCGTAGCTCATCTCAATGACGATCGGCGCCGCCAGGTGCTTGAACCGGTTCCGGAGTTCATCGACGGAAACGGCGAAGTCGCACATCAGCCGCTCGATGACCCAGCCACGCATCCGGTCCTCATCGCTTAGCGGCAGGCCCTTGGCGACAGCGAGCCCTCGCTCGCGTATGGCGCGGGTGTATTCGCCGGTGGCGGTGATGTTCTGGACGTAGCCCTGGGGCAGGTTGCCGATCGAAGACGCTCCAAGCCCGATGAGGGCGGGTGCCTCGTCGGTCGTATAGCCCTGGAAGTTGCGGTGGAGCTTGCCTGACTTGCACGCGACAGCCAACCCATCGGACGGTTTGGCAAAGTGGTCGATGCCGATGGCGACATAACCGGCGGCGCAGATGCGCTCGGCCGCCGCGGTGGACTGGCGCAACCGCTCGGCCGGATCGGGAAGCGCCGCCTCGTCGATCATGCGCTGGTGGGTCTTCATCCAGGGCACGTGCGCATAGCCGAACAAGGCCAGGCGGTCGGGGTTCATCGACAGGGCCTGATCGACCGTTGCCACGACGCTCGCGACGGTCTGGTGCGGCAAGCCGTAGAGGACGTCGAGGTTGACCGATGTCACGCCCCGCTGCCGCATCCCATCCACCACGGCCTTGGTCTGGTCGTAGGTCTGGATGCGGTTGATGGCGTGCTGCACCTTCGGGTTGAAGTCCTGGACACCCACGCTGATGCGGGTCACCCCCGCCTGCGCGAACGCGTCGTAGCGGTCGTCGGTCATGTCGTTGGGGTCGATCTCGATGCTGAACTCGAGCTCGCGGCTGACGTCGAAACCCTGTCGAACGCGAGACGCGAGCTCGATCAGGTCCTTGGGTTGCAACATCGAAGGCGAGCCGCCGCCTAGATGCAAAGCGACAGCTTGGCCGCGGCCATTCAGCAAGCTGGCAACCGTTTCCATCTCCTTGAAAACCGAAGGGAGGTAGGCGGCGATCGGGTCGTAGCGGAGCACCTGCTTGGTGTGGCAACCACAGAACCAGCACAGCCGGTCGCAGAATGGGATGTGCACGTAGAGCGAAAGTGGTGTCCCCGGCGGCAGCGAGGTGAGCCAGCCGGCATAGGTGAGGTCGTCGACCCCGGTGTGAAAGTGGGGCGCGGTCGGGTAGCTCGTGTAGCGGGGGACCGGTTTCGCGTACCGGGCTAGCATCATGTCGGACATTGGCACCTCTCGTCCCCTTGGTCGCAGAGCCTCCCGACGCCGTCCTTGATCCTGATCAAATGGTACTCGCCTCAGCGTGCGATGACGGGTCATGCGACGACCAAAGCCAATTTCCGTGGGAGTGAGTTCGGAGCCGGTGCCGTCGGTCTGCCAGGACTGCCGGGTTCGGCATGAGGGCATCTGCGCCGTCCTCAGCCCGTCCGAGCTTCGGCACCTCGCAGGCAACGCCCGGCACACGCGCCACGAGGCGGGCGAAGGCCTTGCCCTCGAGAGCGGCGAGATCAACGGCTACGCCAATGTCACCAACGGTGCCGTCAAGCTGTCCCGGGTGCTGCGCGATGGCAGGCAGCAACTGGTGGGGTTGCAATTTGCTCCGGACTTGATGGGGCGTTTGTTCCGAGCCGAGAGCCCCCTGAGCGCCGAGGCCGCATCAGATGTCGAGCTCTGCCGCTTTCCTAGGGGCGTGCTCGAAGCGCTGGTTGCCTCGAGTTCGGATTTGAAGCAGCACCTGCTCGATCAATCGCTGCACGACCTCGACGAAGCGCGGGAGTGGATGGTGACTCTGGGCCGCAAAAGCGCCGCCGAGAAGGTTGCCAGCCTGTTGCTGCTGGTCGCCAAGCGGAGCGGAGGCGGCAGTGATGACAGCGTTGCTTTCGACATGCCTATTGGACGAGCCGATATGGCGGACTTCCTGGGCCTGACCATCGAGACCGTATCGCGCCAGGTCAGCAAGTTGCGGCACAGCGGCGTGATTGCGGTCTCCGGCCACCGCCATGTCAAAGTGCTCAGCCTTCGCGCTTTGAAGGACCGTGCCGGATAGCGCGGTCGTCGTCCTCGAATATCCGCTCACTGGCGCCATCCAGATCCTCGTACTGCCCCGACCGCAAGGCCCAGAAGAATGCCGTGAGCGCGAGCAGCCCCATGGCGACGGCAATCGGGATAAGAACCGTCAATCCGCTCATGCGGCCTTCTCCTCCAGCTCGGCGAGGCTGGTCCCGGTCGTCTTCTCCTGCCTTGACCGATTGGCGGCAAAACGCAGGCGAAGGGCGTTTGCCACGACGATCAGCGACGACGAGGACATCGCAACGGCGGCGATCAGCGGTGTCACCTGTCCGGCGATCGCCAGCGGTACGGCAATGGCATTGTACCCGATGGCGAGCACCAGGTTTTGGGTCACAAGCCGTGCAGCGCGACGGGCAGTGCGCACGGCAAACGGCACGGCGCCTAGATCATTGCTCGTGAACACGAAGTCCGCCGCACTGCGTCCAATGTCGGCCGCCGAGGTCGGCGCCATCGAGACATAGGCCGCCCGGAGCGCCGGCGCATCATTGATCCCGTCGCCTACCATCAGAGTTCGGCCGGCCGAGACGGCCGCGACTTTCTGCTCGGGACGTCGCGAACCCTGTGCCCTATCGATCCCGACTGCCGCGGCAACCGCATCGACAGGTCCCTGGCGGTCGCCGGACAACAGTCGGGACGGCAGCCCCATGCCGGAAAGGGTTCCGATCGCCTCGGCGGCTCCGGGGCGCACGATGTCGTTGAAGCGATACCAGGCCCGGGCCTTGCCGTCGGCGGTAAGCCAGACTTCCGTGAACGGCGTGCCCGCCTCCGATGGCAGACCACACCAGTCCCCGCTACCCAGGCGCCACGTGACGCCGTTGGCGACACCTTCGACGCCCCGGCCAGGCTCCTCCCGGACCTGGCCGGCGAATGCCGTCCGCGCACCGAGATACGCCGCCAGGGTCTTCGACAATGGATGGTTGCTACTTCCGGCCAGCGCCGCTGCCATGTCGTTTGCGTGCCCATCCTCGGCCTTGCTGTCGATGAGTTGCGGCTGTCCGATGGTGAGCGTGCCGGTCTTGTCGAAGGCGACCGAGTCGACCTCGGCTACCCGTTCGAGCGCCGCCCCGTCCTTCATCAGGATTCCCCGTTCGAACATCTTCCCGGCCGCGACGACGTGCACAATGGGCACGGCCAGGGCGAGGGCACATGGGCAGGTAATGATGAGGACGGCCACGGCGTTGAGCAGGGCCGCGTGCCAATCGCCGCTGAGCAGGCCCCAGCCGAGGAACGTGGTGATGGCGATGGTGTGAACCACCGGCGCATAAACTGCGGCCGCCCTGTCGGCGATGCGCCGCGGCCTGGTCTTGGCGCCTTCAGCGGCTTCCATCATCGCCGCCATGCGCGCGAGGAAGGAATCGGTGGATGCGCGTGCGGCCCGTAGCCGGACCGGACCGCCAAGGTTGCTGGCGCCTGCCACCACCTCGCCATCGATCTCGACGACATGTGGCGCCGTCTCGCCCGTGATGATCGAGTAGTCGAACACCGCCCCTTCGGTGGCAACGACGCTGTCGACCGGTACGCGGTCCCCCCCTCGGACCTCGAGGGTCATGCCGGGAGCGATTTCATCCAGTCTCACGTACTCGCGCCGGCCATCTTCGTGCACCTGTGTGGCGCCACGCGGCTGCAACCGCGCAAGATTGGTGATGGCGCTGCGAGCCCGCTCGCGCATCAGGTGGTCGAGCGTGCGCCCGGCGAGGAGGAAGAAGAGCAGTGTTGTCGAGGCATCGAAATAGGCGTGTTCGCCGGAGTTCAGCGTTTCGAACAGACTCAGCGCCGTGGCGAGGATGACGCCAATGGAGATCGGCACATCCATGTTGGTCTTGCCGACGCGCAGCGCTCGCCAGGCCGACCGGAAGAAGATCCGGCCGGAGTAGGCGATCGCCGGCAGGGCGATGATCGCCGAGATCCAGTGGAACAGGTCGCGGGTTGCATCGTTGGCACCCGACCAGATCGAGACCGAAAACAGCATGATGTTGCCGGCGGCAAAACCTGCGACGCCCAGAGCCTTCACCAGTTCGCGGAGCACCGGATCGCCGTCGCTCTCCTGGCTGGGGTCGAGCACATAGGTGTGGTAGCCGCTCTGGTTGATGGCGGGCGCCAGTTGGGCCGGCTCGCCCTTCGCCGGATCGAAGACGATACGGACGCGGCGGCGGGTGAGGTTGACCCGTGCGGACTGCACCATGGGGAGCGCCGCCAGTCCCGTTTCGATCGACCTGATGCAGGCGGCGCAATGAGCGTCGGGCACGGCGAACTCGAGCTGGCGAGTCCCGTCGCCGAGGCGGCGGCTCAAGGCCAGCAGCGCTTCGCTGTCGGCCTCGATGCTGCTGGTCTGTGCATCGAGGATGGCGTGCTCGCCGGGGACGCAGCAGGTCATGATCAATCTCCCTCGACGCTGAAGCGTTCGTGGAGTTCGAATGAACCCTTGGCCGTTTCATCTGCCTGTACCAGCGCGTCCCAGACGCCGGCGGCCAAGTGCAGCGGCGCGGCATAGCCGCCGTCCAATGCTCGTTCGAGTGCAACTGCCTGGTCGTCATGCCCGCCCACGGGACGGTTGACCTTGAGGGTGACGGCACCCAGGTCGATAGGGTCGCCGGCGCTATCGATGACGATGAGCTTGGCGTGCCCGGGTGAGTAGGTGAACGTTGCCTGCCAGCCCGCCGCCTTCTGGGCTTGATGGGCGAGGCGCTTCTCCTCAAACTCCTGGCTCGCGACATAGGAGTTGGTGACCACGAGGCCCGTCCAGCTGGTCGAAGCGACGATCGCCATCCCGACATTGACGGCGATGATGACCCCGAAGAAACCGATGACGAGGAGCCACATGTGGCGGCCGGTGAAGGCCCGCGGATCGGCAGGTCGGGTCGTGGTCACTTCGCGTTCTCCGGGACTTCGAACGTGGTTTCGGTGTTCGAGCGGGCACTGCCGTCGGGTGTCTCGACCACGATATGGAACTTGGCCTGCGAAGCCGGCCGGGCGTCGGGCGGCATACGGACATAGAGCCGGAGCGGCAACACCTTGTCCGGCTCGAGTTCGAGGTTGAGCACCTGGGCGGTATCCTCGCCGCCATCAACAAGCGAGAGTTCGGCGCCGGGCAGGCCCTCGAGGCGGAGCTCGACGGTACGCAGGGCCGGCGTCATATTGAGTATTTTGACGTCGTAGCCGTTGCGGATGGCGCCGTCCCTCAGCTCGACATAGAGCGGATTGCGGTCGTGCAACACGTTGAGCGACAGCGGCGAGCGCAGTGCCAGCGCGGTCAGCATGGCGAGCCCGATGGCCGACCAGCCGATGAGGTAGACAATGGTCCGCGGACGGATGACCGAACGCCAGTCGGTGCGTTTGATGGCGTCGTTCAGCTTGCCGGTGAGCTGGTCGCGGATCCGGGTCGGCTGGATCACCTTGCCGCTGCCGGTGGCCAGGGCCATGTTCTGGTTGTAGTCGCTGAGGGTCGCGTAGGAGATGAGGCCGGGCTCCTTGCCCAACCTCGTCATCACGTCATCACACGCATCGATGCAGAGCGCACAGGTGATGCACTCAAGTTGCTGGCCGTCCCGGATGTCGATGCCCATGGGGCAGACAACGACACAGGCGTTGCAGTCCACGCAGTCGCCGACCGGCTTGCCTTCGGCGATGGCACGCTTGGCATGCCGGGTTCGTGGTTCGCCGCGCCAGTCGTTGTAGGTGACGGTCAGCGAGTTCTCGTCGAGCATCGCGCCCTGGATGCGCGGCCAGGGGCACATGTACGTGCAGACCTGCTCCCGCATCAGCCCGCCAAACGTGTAGGTCGTGGCGGTAAGCAGCCCGATCGTCGCATAGGCGACCAGCGGCGCCTGGAGCGTTGGGATGTCTCCGAGCAAAGTGGGGGCGTCGGCGAAGTAGAATACCCAGGCGCCACCTGTCAGCACCCCGATCACCAGCCAGGTGAGGTGCTTGATCGTCCGCTTCGTCAGTTTCGAGGCGCTCCACGGCGCGGCGTCGAGCTTGATCCGGGCGTTGCGATCGCCCTCGATGAAGCGCTCGACGGCCAGGAACAGGTCGACCCAGACCGTCTGCGGACAAGCGTAGCCGCACCAGGCGCGGCCGACCGTCGAGGTGATGAGGAACAGCCCGATCCCGGCCATCACCAGCATGCCGGCGACGTAGTAGAACTCCTGCGGCCAGATCTCGATGAAGAAGAAGTAGAAGCGCTTGTTGGCGAGGTCGACGAGGACGGCCTGGTCGGGGGCGAACGGCCCGCGGTCCCAGCGCAGCCAGGGGGTGACGTAGTAGATGGTGAGCGTCACCAGCATCACCAGCCACTTGAACTTCCGGAAGCGGCCACTGGCCCGCTTGGGGAATATCTTCTTGCGAGGGGCGTAAAGCGGCTGCCGCTGTCGGGCCGAATTCACGGCATCGACGTCGTACCGCTCTGTTGCTGGCCGCTCAGCCGATGGGCGTGTGTTGTCTATCAGGGTCGTCATTGAGCGGTTCTCTCACGGACGCTCCGTGAGCAGCTTGATCTGGGTCAATTTCCTGGGACGAGGAGGAGAGCGCTTGCGGTCGCCCCCCTCCTGCCGGCGGCGATGGCATGCCTACTGGCCACCACCGAGTCCGTGGACGTAGACAGCCAGCTGCTTGACCGCGGATTCCCCTAGCCTCGGTTGCCAGGCGGGCATGACGCCATGGCGGGGCTGCTCGATCTGAGCCTTGATCGCCGCAAGCGTCCCCTCATAGAGCCAGATCTGATCGTTGAGCGACGGGCCGCCGGCATCGGGCATCCCCTCTCCACCACCGCCGTGGCAGGACGCACAGTTATCGGCGAAAAGCTGGTTGCCCTCGGGACTGGCCGCACCGCCCTCGATCCCGGACAGCGATGCGACCTGCTTTGCGAGGAGATCGATCTGCTCGGGAGCGAGCATCCCATCCGTGCCGAAGTTCGGCATGAGGTTGTAGTGCGTCTCCGGATCGGTCGGCGAACGTGCTCCGTGCGAGATCGTCGCGTAGATCTGCTCGACGCTGCCGCCCCAGACCCATTCGTCGTCATTGAGGTTTGGGTAGCCGACGCTGCCCGTCGCTCCAGTGCCGTGGCACTGCGAGCAGTAGACCTTGAACAGCGACTTCCCGCCGGCGCGGGCGAACCGGGCCAGGTCCTCGTTGGCGAGGATATCTGTCACCGGGGTCTCGGCGATCTTGGTAACCAGATCGCCCTGCGCCGCCTTGGCGGCGACCAGTTCGGCATCGAGGTCGGCGCGGCTGGAGTAGCCCAGAACGCCGGTCGTCGCCGACGAGATCATCGGCCAGGCAGGGAAGGCGATGGTGTAGCCGATCGCGAAGACGATCGAGCCGTAGAAGGTCCATAGCCACCAGCGCGGCAGCGGATTGTTCAGCTCCTTGATGCCGTCCCACTCGTGACCGGTGGTTTCGACGCCGGTGACCTGGTCGATCTCCTTGTTGGTCATTTCTGTTCCTCCCGCACCATTGGCTGTGCATCGTCGAGGGGGATGCGGGCGGCCGCCATGGCGTTTGCCTTGGCGCCCGGACGCACGAGGAAAAACACGACCACGAGGAAGATCGCCATCATGTAGAGGAGGCCCCAGCTGTCGGCGAAGTGCCGGAGCATGTCGTAGTGTGCGGTTGGCATGAGCTGGCTCGCTTAACGATAGTTGGCTTTGGCGTCGTAGGTAGTGAAGTCGACCAGCGTGCCGAGCATCTGGAGATAGGCGACGAGCGCATCCATCTCGGTGATCCGCCTGGGGTTGCCGTCGAAGTCCTCGGCCCGCACGTTGGTATAGCGGGCAAGGAGTCCCGAGGTGTCGGCATCCGGCGTTGCCTGGGCGATCAGGTCAGCCTGGGCGCTTTGGATGGCGTCCTGGCTGTACGGCACGCCAACCATGGCATTGGCCTTGAGGCTGCCCTCGATGTTGTTGGTATCGAGGGTGGTTTCGGCCAGGAAGCCGTATTTCGGCATGATCGATTCAGGCACCAGCGATTGCGGGTTGGTGAGGTGCTCGACATGCCATTCGTCCGAGTAGCGGCCGCCGACGCGGGCAAGGTCGGGCCCGGTGCGCTTGGAGCCCCACTGGAACGGGTGGTCGTACATCGACTCCGCCGCCAGCGAGTACTGGCCATAGCGCTCGACCTCGTCGCGGAACGGACGGATCATCTGGCTATGGCAGACATAGCAACCCTCGCGGACATAGATGTCGCGCCCGGCGAGTTCGAGCGGGGTGTAGGGACGCATCCCCTCCACCTTCTCGATGGTGTTCTGCAGGTAGAACAGCGGCGCGACTTCGACGATGCCGCCGATGCACACCACGACCAGCGAGAGGGTGAGGAGCAGGGAGGCGTTGCGTTCGATGACGCCGTGTTTGCCAAGAATATCCATTTGGCGGGCTCCTATTCTGCCGGCTGCAATACGGTGGCGGTTGCGATCGGACGCTCGTCGCGGACCCTGCCGCGGATGGTCATCCAGATGTTGAAGGCCATCACCAGGCCGCCGGCGAGGTAGAGCAGTCCGCCGAAGGCGCGGGCGATGTAGTAGGGGTGGAGCGCAGCCACGGTCTCGGCGAACGAGTAGACGAGGAAGCCCTGGTCATCGTACTCGCGCCACATCAGGCCCTGCATAATGCCTGACACCCACATGACCGCGGCGTAGACGACGATGCCGGTGGTCGCGAGCCAGAAGTGCCAGTTGACCATGCGCGGCGAATAGAGCTGCGTGCGTCCCCACAGCCGCGGCACCATGAAGTAGACCGCGGCGAACGAGATCATGCCGACCCAGCCGAGCGCACCCGAGTGCACATGGCCGATGGTCCAGTCGGTGTAGTGGCTGAGCCCGTTCACCGACTTGATCGACATGACCGGACCCTCGAAGGTCGACATGCCGTAGAAGGCGACGGCGATCACCATCATGCGCATGATCGGGTCGGTGCGCATCTTGTCCCACGCACCGCGCAGGGTCATCAGGCCGTTGATCATGCCGCCCCAGCTGGGCATCCACAGCATCACCGAGAACACCATGCCGAGCGTCTGCGCCCAGTCGGGCAGGGCGGTGTAGTGCAGGTGATGCGGGCCGGCCCAGATGTAGAGGAAGATCAGCGCCCAGAAGTGGATGATCGACAGCCGGTAGCTGTATACTGGCCGTTCGGCCTGCTTGGGCATGTAGTAGTACATCATGCCCAGGAACCCGGCGGTGAGGAAGAAGCCCACGGCGTTGTGGCCGTACCACCACTGCGTCAGCGCATCCTGCACGCCCGAGAACAGCGAGTAGCTCTTCGAGCCGAGCAGGCTAACCGGCACGCTCAGGTTGTTGACGACGTGCAGCAGCGCGATCGTGACGATGAAGGCAAGGTAGAACCAGTTCGCCACATAGATATGCGGCTCCTTGCGCTTGATGATCGTGCCGAGGAACAGGATCAGGTAGGCGACCCATACGATGGTCAGCCAGATGTCGGTGTACCATTCGGGTTCGGCATATTCCCGACTCTCGGTAATGCCGAGCAGGTATCCCGTCGCCGCCATCACGATGAACAGCTGGTAGCCCCAGAAGACGAACCAGGCGAGGTTGTCGCTGATCAGCCGGGCCCGCGAGGTGCGCTGCACGACGTAGAAGCTCGTGGTCATCAGCGCAGTGCCGCCAAAGGCGAAAACCACTGCCGAAGTATGCAGGGGCCGCATCCGACCGAAGTTGAACCAGGGGCCGAAATTGAGTTCAGGCCAGGCGAGCTGCAGCGCAATGGCCACGCCCACCAGGAAGCCGACGCATCCCCAGAAGACCGTCAGGATCGAGCCCATCCGGATCGGTGCATCGAAATAGCCGATCGGTTCCGCGTCGCCCGGCGAGAGCGCCGGCTTTGGCTCCGGTTGCCGAAGCAGGACTACCGCACCCAGTCCGAGGACGGCGGCGATGATCCCCATATGCGCTGTGAAGGCACCGTCCTGTCCCAGTGCGGACAGTACGAGCGTGACGAACGCCCCGCCGGCCAGCGTGATGATCCATGGCAGATTCTGCAAAATTGCCCCCGTGCGCTCTCACTTCGAGGTGGCAATCTAGGGGGCGCCGCGGCAGCAACTTTGATTCAGATCAAGACTTTCAATCCTCGCCCACGGCACCGTCACTTCTTCAGGGTGTTTCGGCGTTGGAGCGTTTTGGATGACGGCCCGCTATCGGTATTCGACGGAACTCCGGACGGTGTTCGACCAGCAACTGAGCCTTTGTGACTCGCTCGAACGCATCGCGGACTCGCTACCACTCCGGCTCGACCGGCCCTACTGCCAACAGATCGCCGACCTGATCTGCCCGCTGATCAAGCAGGCGCACGCCTCGGAGGAGGCGTGGATGTTTCCGCAGCTGACGGCGCTACAAGCCGATGGCTGTCGAATTGTCGAGCGTTTGCGGTTTGAGCATATCGAGGATGAGTGCTTCGCGGAGGAGGTCCAGTTCGAGCTGGAGCAGATCGCGAACGATCATCCGGTGCTTGCGCCCGAGGCGACCGGCTACATGCTGCGCGGTTTCTTCGAAGGTCTGCGCCGCCATGTGCGGCACGAACTGGAACTGGTGGCGTACCTGAGTGCCGGAAACGCGCTGCCTGCGCAGCGCGATGGCGACGCCCGCCGTTTCTAGACGTGGACGCGGATAGCGTCGCGAACCGCGGCAGACATCGCGTTGCCTATCGCCGGGATCTCGACGATCTGCGAAACCCATTCGACCAGCCAGGGGAATGGGCGGGCTGCCAGCAAGACCACCGGATAGGCCTTCACGCAGAAGGCGATACTCTCGTAGTCCGGGCCTGAGAGCGCCTTCTGGTCAAGGACCGTGCAGGCGAAGTCCTGGGACGCTACCCATGAAAAATCGGGTAGCGCTTCTTTCGCCGTCACCTGATACCCTTCCGCCTCGAGCGCGAAGACCAGCGATGCTCGAAGATCGCTATCGGGTGCAATGACGAGAATGCGGCCGGAGGCCATGGCGCGGCAGGTCCTTGTGAATGCGCCTCAGCAAAGAGACGCTTCTCACTATGCCGCTGGCCGAACCGTCGTCTTGAGGTAGATCAAATGGCCAAGGTCAGCTGTCCAGTTCGGGCGCAGCCTCACGCCTCGATCTCTACGTCCATGATCATCCGGACGAGCTCGGGCAGGCTTTTTGCCTGCATCTTGCCCATCAGTCCCGCGCGGTAGACTTCAACCGTCCTGGGACTGATGCCCAGTTCGAACGCAATTGTCTTGTTGGCTTGCCCGGCAACCACGCCCTTCAGCACCTGCCGCTCGCGGTCGCTCAATGACGCCACGCGCTGCTTGACGATTTCGAGGGCGGCCCCGCTCTGTACGCGCTCGGCCGCGCGGCTTGCTGCCCTCGAAATGGACTCGATGATCACATCGTCGCTGAACGGCTTCTCGATGAAGTCGATGGCACCACTCTTCATGGCCTCGACGGCCATTTGAACATCGCCATGACCGGTGATGACGATCGCCGGTAGCAGCGCGTCGGCATCACGCAGGCGTCGAAGCAGTTCGACGCCGTCCATGTCCGGCATCCGAAGATCGGTAATCAGGCAACCGTTCGTGATCTGGGGCGCGATCGCGAGGAACGCGGTCGCGCTTTCGTGCACACGCACCGCAAAGCCCGCCCCAGAAAGCAGGAAAGCCAGCGAGTTGCGTACGGCTTCCTCGTCATCGACGATGTGGACGACAGTGTCAGCTGTACTCAACAGGGGCCTCCGCGAAGATGGGAAGAGAGAAACTGAATGTGGCGCCGCCTGCCGCGTTCTTGGCCACCGTGAGCTCGCCACCGTGAGACTCGATGATGCGACGGGAGATCGACAGCCCTATGCCCATACCGTTGGCTTTGGTTGTGACGAACGGCTGGAACAACTGAGGTGCAACCTCGTCGGCGATCCCTGGCCCCGTGTCTTCGACCTCGACCTGCAACCAGTCCGGCGACACGTGACGCGTGCGGACGATGAGCTGCTTTTCGGGGCTGTCTCGCATCGCCTCCATGGCGTTCCGCATCAGGTTGATCAAGACCTGCTGGATCTGCACCCGATCCGCCACCACGATACTGCTGTCCGACCCGAAGTCGAACACCGACTTGATGCCGCGTTCGCGCGACCCGACCAGCGCCAGCGCTCCCGCCTCCTCGACCAGATGGTTGATGTCCTCGGGCCCCTTGTCGGTCTCGCCGCGGGTCACGAACTCGCGCAGGTGCCGAATGATGTCGCCGGCACGCAGAGCCTGCTTGGCGGTCTCGTCGAGAGCTCCGCGCATGCGATTGGCATATTCCTCGTCGATCTTATCCAGCATGCGCCGGCACCCCTGGACGTAGTTGGCAATCGCCGACAGGGGCTGGTTGAGTTCGTGCGCCAGCGTCGAGGCCATCTCGCCGAGTTCGTTCAGCCGGGCCAGACGGGCCAGCTCGCTCCGGGCTTGATCGAGCATCGCTTGAGATTCTTCACGCTCGGTGAGGTCGCGGATGAAACCGGTGAAATAGACGCGGTCCCCCTGCCGCATCTCGCCGACGGCCAGTTTCATGGGGAATGTCGACCCGTCTTTGCGCCTGCCCACCACGACTCGATCGATACCGATGATCCTCTTCTCGCCGGTGTTGAGGTACCTCGCGAGGTACGCATCGTGCTGTTCGCGATAGGGTGTCGGCATAAGCATGCTGACGTTCCGGCCGATCGCCTCCTCCGGCGAGTAGCCGAACTGCCGAACGGCAGAAGCATTGAAAGAGAGCATGATGCCGGCTGGGTCGATTACCACGGTTGCGTCCAGCACAGTGTCCAGGATGGACTGAAGGTGAGCCTCCTTTTCGCGGAGCGTTTCGCCGGTATGGTGCGACGTCCTGCGCAGTCCGAGAATTGAACGCAATTGCCAATAGATGGCGCCCAAGCCCAGTCCGGCAACTATCAATGACCCCGCGGTACGCAAACCCGGTGAGAGCACAGGGTCCGGCGCGAGAGCCATCCCGGCAGCGAGGACTATGCAAATGGCCGCGACCCCGGCGACGATGAGGTCGTTTCGATCGGTCGTATGCGAGGGCAGCCTGTCCATGACTCGTGTGTAGCCGCTGGCATCTGGGGATACAACAACCGGCCGCCTGAACGCCGCAGGGATCGTGCCCTCGCGTCCCGCAGGAAGCGCAGTGTCGTCAGTAAGGCGCAACGTGGCCGGCGGTTTGATCCCTAGTCCGATGTTGCGGAGCCGGGAGTTCCTCGCGCCTTTTGCGGTAGATCAATTATGGCCACCACCGGTCTGTGATGATGTTGCTACGGAGCGAAACATTCGCGGCCCAGGAGCATCAGTATGATCAAGGATATCGTCGTACATCTCACCGGCTCGCCGGAGGACGCCGTCAGGCTGTCCTTCGCCCAGACAGTAGCGCAGTCCCTGGAGGCCCGCGTTACCGGCCTGCAGGTGCATGCGTTGCCTGACGTAATAGCGATCACCGACCCCTCCGGCTCGGCCTTTCTGCGGGCGCTTCTCGATGAATCCGCCAAAGCAGCCGACGAGGTCACCGCCGCCCTCCGGCCCCTGATCGCCAAGCTTGGAGACTTCACTGAACTCCGCCGACTTGATGTGTTTCCCGGACAGGTAGGCGAGGCGCTCGCGGCTGAGGCGAGGACATCCGACCTGTTCATCGGAACTCGACCATACGGGGATCCTGCCCGCCAGCAGTACATTGAGGAAGCTGTCCTATTCAGTTCGGGACGCGGGTGCATCTTCGTGCCTCCGAATGCCAAGCTCTCCGGGAAGATCGACGCCGTCTTCGTGGCGTGGAAGAACACACGTGAGGCCGCTCGAGCCGTCGCCGAGGCAATACCCTTCCTGCAACGCGCAAAACTGGTCGTCATCGGCCTGGTGGAAGAGGGTGGGGCGAGCGAGCGGTTCGGCGACCAGCCCGGTGCCGACATCGGACGTTACCTGAGCCGACACGGCGTTCGCGGCGAGGTCAGGATGGTGAATGGGTGGTCCGATGCCGGCTCCGCGATCCTCAACGAATCCAAGGCCATGCAGGCCGACCTGATCGTCATGGGTGGCTATGGTCACTCGAGGTTGCGCGAGTGGATGCTGGGCGGTGCCACGCGGAAGGTGCTCCTTAATTCTGAAGTGCCCGTGCTGATGGCGCATTGATGCCGGCCCAAGGTCGGACCTGGAGCATTGATCGTCTAGGCCTATGGTGCGGTGTGGCCGCGCCGCCGGTCTACCTCGCAGGTGTGATCGCCGGCGGCGAGCTGGTGATGGGCTATGACCATCTGCGGGATGCCATCAGCTCGCTGACTGAAAGTGGACGAGTCGGTATCGAGGCGGTGGCCGCGGTCTTCATCCTCTACGACTTGCTGGTGCTGGCTTTTGCCGACGCCGCGTCCCGTTTCGACCGCGAGAACCTCCGGGCATATGTTCTGCTGGGCGTGACGGCCGTGGGCGGGCTGTTGATGTTCATCGTCCCGATGGATCCTGTCGGCCGACCGATGTCACCCGGCGGGATGGTCCACGTCCTGCTTGCCGTCATCCTGTCGCTATCCACGATGGGTGCGATTGCTGTTGTTGGCCTTGGAGCCTTTCGGCGCCGGCAACGAGGCAGGGCGCTGTTCAGCGGGTTCGGCTTGATTGTCGTTGCGGTATCGGGCGCTGCGGCGGGCCTGGGGGCCGCCGCGGGGTGGCCCCTGATGGGTATTCTGGAGCGCCTCACCATCGGAGGGTTCGAGGTCTGGCTCTTGGTCCAGGCACTGACGCTGGTGCGCTTGAACGGGAGGTGACGTCAGTCGTTCCCGGGCCCCGCGCCATCTGTCTCGGCCGGCTTTTCGGCCTCAGGGGCCTTTTCGCGCAGCACTTCGAGTTTCACCTTGGTCAGCAGCCCCGCAACGGCGGCGATCACTGCCAGCCATGGCGCGGTTAGGGCGACAACGCCGCCCACGACGACACCTGCCGTAAGGGGCACTGTCAGATAGACGTCGCCAGCCTCCGACCTGATCTGTAGTTTCCGGATGTTGCCTTCGGCCAACAGCCGGTTGATCTCGTCGATAAGCTGGTGGCCGGTCACCTCGATCTCCTCGGTGAACGTTTCCCAGCCATTCTTACCTTCGGCGGACATGACCGCGCTCCTTTGCATGGTTTGACGGCAGGAGCATTTCACCACCTCTGCGGGGCCGTTTTGACGTAGATCAAGGTCCCGGGCTGATATCAGGCAAGTGTATCGACATCTCCCAGGAGGATCGTCATGGAACGCATACACATCACGCAGCACAGCTCTCTGGGCGCCGCCTGGTTTGCCGGCTGGCTCTTTACCATCGGATATCTGAAGCTGGACTTTCTGATGGGCCTGCTGGGGTTGGTCATCTGGCCGTACTTCCTGGGGTCGCACTTCGTGCCGGCGGCCTGACCGGACCACCAGTGCCCCCGGACCTCGGCCGCAACCATGGGCCGATCCGCTTGGATCTGTGCTCGCCAAGCTTCGTTGCTATTTCGGTCTGGAGCATACCGGCCCGACTTTGACCTGCCTCAAAGAGCAGCACGGCCACGTGTGCTTTAGTTCCGTCTGGAGCACTTGGCTGCCGACTTCTCTCTGATTGATCTCGGTCAAAGTCACTCCGCCAGGTAGGAGGTACTTGTCCTGCGAAGCGCCGGCGGCGGCGCACATAGGAGCCTAAAATGTATCGTCGTTTTACTCTGACACTTTCCGCCATGATAATTGCTTGCCTGCCCACAGCGGCATCGGCGGCGGAAGTGCAGGTTCGGATGCTCAGCCTTGGGGCAAACGGAGAGGAGTTGGTGTTCGAACCCGCTCTAAACACAATCGCGGTTGGGGATACGGTGACCTTTGTCCCTGGCGACAAGTCTCTTAACGTTGAGAGCATCGCCCAGATGCTGCCGCGTGGAGCTGCGCCTCTCCAAGGTGCGCCCGGCAAACGGCTGTCCTTCACCTTCACCGTTCCGGGTGTGTACGGCGTGAAGAGTGCCGCCCAATACGAGAATGGGATGGTCGGTCTGATTGTAGTAGGTGATGTTGCCCTGCAAGGGGTGGAAGCGCTTGGCGTCAGCCCCCGAAAAGCGCAGGCACGTTTCGACGCGATGTTCGCGTCCCTGCAGTGACTCAGGCGACATCCCACCTTTCATGATTAATTCGGTCAACGTGGCGCTCCGAGGTGAGGAGCGCCATCCTCGTCACGGCTTCGGCTTTGGCTGTACGAGGCCTTGCAGATGCTAGGCATCGACGAGACGGGCCGGCGCCATAGCGGTCTCGACGATGCCCGCAACACGAGGCTGGCGTACCTCTAGATTGGCCGTCGCCTTCGTTCGGACCTTGCGCCGCACAGTGTTGCGCAGTTGCGCAGTTAAGACGCCACGTGAGATCTGCACCACGAAGGCCGCCCGGGGACGCCCAAAGCTTTTCGCGGCATGCGATGACTGCAGTCATGCACTTCATCGACGGGAAAAAGAACGTATCCGTCCCAGTCCCGTCCCAGCGACCACCAGCGGCTAAGCACGTCGCCCGACAGAACGCCATTAGCGTAGTATTTACAACGACTTAGAATGGTAGCGGAGGAGGGATTTGAACCCCCGACACACGGATTATGATTCCGCTGCTCTAACCAACTGAGCTACTCCGCCCCGAGGTGCGGGCGGTCAGAGACCACCGGCGGGGCGCTATGCGCGGCGCCTTCTTAGGTTTGGCGGGGGTGGGTGTCAAGCGTTGCCGCTAGGAAGCGGATAGGGAGCAGCGAATAGCCGGTAGCGAATGGATTCCCTGCCTGCTCGCTGGTGGCTGCGCACCACTCACTTGGCGACGCTGATCCTGGTCACCACCCCATCCGGCCCGACATTGCCGCGCCAGACGATGCGGTCGGCGGGGAGTTTTTCGCCGAAGCGCGGTGCGACCCAGCCGCCCGGGCCGGGGGTATCGCCGCCGCGGGCGACGGCGATGGCGGGGGAGGGGAAGCGGAGCGTCAGCACCGGGAAGCCGGCGCGCTGTACCAGTACCGTGTCGCCGTCGATCCGGGTGTCGAGATCGCCTGCCAGCTGGAACGCCAGTTCGGCTTCCTCGGTGCCGCCATTGAGTTTGTCGGTGATGGCGAAGCCATCGGGGCCGGGCGTGATGCGACGCTCGTGGGTGACGCCGAAGGCCTTCACATAGCCGTCATGGCTGGCGTGCAGCGGGCCGAGCCAGATCGCCCTTGCCTTGTCCGCCCAGTTGAAGGCGCCGGAGATGCGGCTCTGGTTGTGGCCGTAAAGGGTCAGCGTGTTGTGCGCGGGCGTGCTGCGGAACCAGTCGCGCCAGGCGCCGCCCGAGCCATAGAGATACGTACCGGGGTCGACCAGTACCGGCTGGCCGTCGAGCGCGAGGGTGACACTGAGCGCGTCGGCATGGCCATGCGCGGCGATCGAGAGGTAACCGAGCGGGCCATGGTCGAAGCTGAGCGTGGCCGCGTGCCCGGCGAGGGACCCGCGCCACACGCTGAGGCCGCCATCGGAGAAGGTGGTGAGGCCCTCGGGTGGGGTGGAAACCACCGATGGCTGGCCGAAGATGGCGCTGCGGAGGTCGCCCGGCGCCGTGGTCATGCCGGGGATGCCGAGGAAGCCGGCAATGGCGCTGGCGATGGACCTGATATAGCCGGGCTCGTCGCCACCCAGCGTCAGGACCCGGCCTTCGTCATCATCACCCAATGCTGGAGGTGGCTCGCTAAGTGAATCAATAAAGCCGGCGAAGGCGCTGATCCGGTTGTCGAAACTCTCGGGAAACGGCGCGCCGGCGGCCCGCGCCGCGAAAGCAGAGAGCAGGGCCAGCTCGACGGTGAAGGCGGCATAGGTCGGGGTCTGCTCGGCGCCGCTGCCATCGGCGAGGATCTGCCTATCGACCTCGGCGATCAGCGCCGCGCGGGTCGCCGGCGGTTCGGCGCCATAGGCGAGGCCGATGAGGTATTCGCCCGCCAGCTCCGCCACCAGGTGGTTATTGGCCGAGGAGAATCTCGATGGGAAGCGCGGCAGCCAGAAGCGGCTGGCGGCGAGGATTTCGCCGATCATCCGCCTGGCGCCGGGGCTCAGGCTGTCGCCGGCAAGGCTCGCGACGACGATGAGGCTGATGGCGCGCAGCGCCACCTCGATGCCCGAGGCCCAGCCGACGCCGCGGAAGGGCGGATTGGCGGCGTGCCAGCTGGCAATGGCGGCCTCGAGGGCAGCAAGCGCTCCGGCATTGTCCGTGAGCAGCAGGTCGGCGGCGAGCGGCACGAGCCACTGCAGCCGGTTGAGCTCCCAGACATATTTGATGTCGCCGCGGCTGCCATCGTGGCGGAAATCGATCTCCAGCGCATAGGCCTCGGGGCCGGGCCAGGCGTCGGAGGTGACCGGGTCGAAGCGCCAGAGGGTTTGGGGGAACAGCTCAGCCGGGTTGCGCTCCGGCCAGTCACGGCCGAGCGCGCTGAAGCGGCCGGCCAGTGTGTTGGCGGCAGCGGCGGCGATGGCGGCGCGGGTGGCTTCGTCGGCGCCCGCGAGGCGGTCGCGCAGGCCGGGCAGGGTGGGGAGGGTCTGGGGCGCGGGGTAGCGGGCCCAGCCTTCGTGCCGGCCCTTCGAAATGCGCTGCTTTGCCGCCTCGCCGAGGCGGTGCAGCACCTCGGCCGGCTCCATGCTGCGCAGTCGGTTGATGTACCAGCCGAGCTTCATCGGCGCCCCCAGCGTTTGACGTCTGATACACCATAGAGGGCGATTTCGGCGCGGGTGAAACCTCGGCATCGCATCGTGCGGTTAACATCGGCGCGGGCGCGATGCGGAGAGATGCGATGACCACGATCTGGCGGATGATGGTGCTGCTGTTGGCGCTCGTGGCCGGCAGTGCCGTCGCTGCGCCGCTGCCGCTGCACCGCGGGGTCAACATCCACCAGTGGCTCAACTGGTCGCCGCTCGCCGCAGATGGCAGCTATCGCTGGCCGCCCTACCAATCGGTGGCCGACTGGCTGGCGGGCGGGCGCTCGGCCAGCGACTGGCCGGCCTCCGATCCCTTTACCGATATCCGCGCGCTGGGCTTCGATTATGTGCGGCTGACGGTCGATCCGGGGCCGTTGCTGGCGACCGAGGGCGAGCGGCGAGCCGAGGCGCTGGCGGTGCTGGCCGATGCGGTGACGAAGCTCCTGGGCGCCGACCTCAGGGTGGTGCTCAACCTCCACTCGGTGTCGCAAGTGCCGCAATACGGCATGGACGTGGTCAATGGGCCCGCCGGCTCCGACGCCATTGCCGGCTACATCGCCATGACGGCCGACGTGACGCGCATGCTGGCGCCCTTCGGTGCCGACCGGGTGGCGTTCGAGCCCTATAACGAGCCGGCGCATTACCCCTGCGACGCCTCGGGTAGCGAGGATTGGCAGGAAATCATGACGGCGACGGTCGCGGCGGTGCGCGCCGTCAGCAGCGAGCTCACCATTGTCGCCACCGGCGGGTGCGGCGGCAGCATTACCGGGCTGACCGATATCCGCCCCGAGTTCGACGACCCCAATATCCTCTATAGCTTCCACATGTACGAGCCGCACAGCTTCACCCACCAGCGCGCTGATCGTGAAAGCGATTTCGCCTCAGGCCTGCCCTGGCCGGCGAGCTCGGGCTCGGCCGAGCTGACGGTCGAAATGCTGAAGGCGCATATGATAGCGGCGGGGCTCAGCGAGGCGGAGCAGGCGCGCAACCTTTCGGCGGTTGGCGGGGCGATCGAGGAGTATTTCGCCGAGAATTGGGACGAAGCGCGGCTCAAGGCGCGGGTCGGCGAGGCGGTCGACTGGGCCAAGGCCAACGCCATTCCGCCCGAGCGGCTGTTCATGGGCGAGTTCGGGGTGATCCTGATGACCCCCGACGGCCGGATGGGCGCCTTCAATTCCGACCGGCTGCGCTACCTCACGACGCTGCGCCAGACCGCGGAGGCGAATGGCATTCCCTGGGCGATCTGGGAATATGCCAACCCCTATGGGATGAGCGTGATCGAGCCGACAGGGCCGGCCGTGCCGGACCGGGAGATGCTGGGGGCGTTGGGGCTGTAGAGGGGCGCTAAAGCTGGCAGTCGAGCATGGTAGGCACAGAGCTGGCCCACCCACCGGCTGTCATCCCAGCGAAAGCTGGGACCCATCTACCCGCTTGCGCTGCGGCGAGTTGGGTCCCAGCTTTCGCTGGGATGACACCGAGTTTGGGGAGGTAGCGGCGCTCAACCGAACCTCAGTGACTATCAGAACCCGCCTCGACCCGCACCCACAACCACCGCACCACTCCATATGCCAGCAATCCGCCCACCAGCTGCGCCGCGGCGAACGGCAGGACGTCGTCGGGGCGGATGCCGGCGAAGGTATCGCTCAGCGCTCGGGCCAGGGTGACTGCCGGGTTGGCGAAGGCGGTTGAGGCGGTGAACCAGTAGGCGGCGGCGATGTAGAGGCCGACGGCCCAGGGGATGTCGGTGGGGCGGCGCTGGCCGAGGAGGATCACCAGCAGGAGCCCGAAGGTGGCGACGATCTCGGAGAGCCACTGGCCGACCCCCGAGCGCGGGGTGGTGGAGAGGGCGATGGGCGCGAGGTCGAACATCAGGTTGGCGAGGATCGTGCCGGCGACGCCGCCGGCCATCTGGGCCAGCACGTAAGGCGCGAGCCTTGCCCATGGCAGCCGGCCGCCGAGCGCCGCGACCAGCGACACGACCGGGTTCAGATGCGCGCCGGAGATCGGGCCGAGCAGCATGATCAGCACCATCAGCATGGCGCCGGTGGGGAGCGTATTGCCGAGCAGGGCCAGCGCCACGTCGTCGGTCAGCCGGTCGGCCATGATGCCCGAGCCGACCACGGTCGCGACCAAGAGCGCCGTGCCCAGCGCCTCGGCCGCGAGCGGCCGGAGAGTGTCGGTCATGCGGCGCCCGAGGCCTTGGTGGTGCTGCCATCCATGGCGCCGATGCCGCGCAGCTTGCTGCTCAGCGCCATGTTGTCGATGCTTTGGAGCGGCAGGTTGACGAAGGCGGCGATGCGGTTGCGCATGAAGCGCAGCGCATCCTCAAAGGCGGCGCGGCGGGCGAATTCCGGACCATCGACGGCGGCGGGGTCTTCGATGCCCCAATGCGCCGTCATCGGCTGGCCCGGCCAGATCGGGCAGGCCTCGCCGGCCGCGTTGTCGCAGACGGTGAAGACGAAATCCATCTTCGGGGCGTCCGGCACGGCGAACTCGTCCCAGGCCTTGGAACGGAGGCCCTGGGTGGAGATGCCGGCTTCGTTGAGCACCACGAGGCTCATCGGGTGGACCTGGCCCTTGGGCGTGCTGCCGGCCGAATAGGCATGGAAGCGGTCGCCGGCCACGTGGTTGAGCAGGGCTTCGCCCAGGATCGAGCGGGCCGAGTTGCCGGTGCAGAGGAACAGGACATTGTAGATGCGGTCAGCAGGCATTGCTGGTGGCTCCCGGAGTGCAGCAGGGGGTGAATTCGGCGACGAGCGGCTGGCAGAGCTCGGGGCGGCCGCCGCAGCAATCGGAAACGAGGAAACTGGCTACCTCGCGCACCCGATCGAGCTCGGCGCGGTAGATGATCGAGCGGCTGTGCCGCTCGGCGGTGACGAGGCCGGCGCGGGTGAGCACGGCGAGGTGGCTCGACATGGTGTTCTGCGGCACCTCTAGCCGGCGCGCCACTTCGCCAGCCGGCAGGCCATGCGGCTCATGCGCCATGATCAGGCGGAAGGCGTCGAGCCGAGTCGCCTGGGCAAGGGCGGTGAAGACGTCGATGGCATCGGTGTTTTCCATATATCGGGATTTACCGATATGCCGACCGACGGGCAAGTGAAGCTTTTATGACGGTATTTCCATGATCGTCGAAAGAGGCTTGACAGGCCCGGACGACGGCCTATGCTATTTCCATGAACATCGAAACAGCAGCAGCGCAGCTCGAAGCCCTGGGCAACCCGACCCGGCTCAACATCTACCGCACCCTGGTCAGGGCCGGCGGCAGCGGTTTGCCGGTGGGTAAGCTCCAGCTGAAGCTCGATATCGCGGCGTCGACGCTGTCGCATCACATCAGGAAGCTGGTCGAGGTCAACCTCGTCAGCCAGGAACGGCAGGCGACGACACTGATCTGCCGAGCCAATTATGCCAGCATGAATGGGTTGCTCGGCTATCTCGCCGATGAGTGCTGTATCGACGAAGCCGGCGCCTGCGCGCCGGTAGCCAGCGAGGCGGCGGCCTGAGGCCTCCCCTTTTTGTCCTATAATTCTAACTTTCTAGAAGGATCGAATCATGAGGAACATGCATCTTCCGGTTGCGGTCATCGGCGCCGGTCCTGTGGGTCTTGCCGCGGCGGCGCAACTGGTGTCGCGGGGGCTGACGCCGATCATCTTCGAGCGCGGTGCGTCGGTCGGCGCGTCGCTGCTCGAATGGTCGCATGTGCGGGTGTTCTCGCCGTGGGAATACAATATCGATGCGGCAGCCAGGGCGCTGCTCGAGGCTGCGGGGTGGGAGGCGCCCGAGCCGACCGACCTGCCGACCGGCGGGGAGATCGTGGCGCGCTACCTGCAGCCGCTGGCTGAGTTGCCCGCCATCGGCACGGCGCTACGGCTCGGCGCGACGGTGACGGCGATTACCCGGCGGGGCCTCGACAAGGTGTCGAACCGCAACCGCGACACGACGCCGTTCGAGATCCGCTGGACCGATGCCGATGGCGTCGAACGGGCCACGGCGGCGCGGGCGGTGATCGATGCTTCCGGCACCTGGACGCGGCCCAACCCGATGGGGGTGGATGGGCTGGCGGCTCCGGGAGAGCGCTCGCTCGGCGACCGCATCGCCTATGGCATTCCTGATGTCATGGGGACGCAGAGGGCCGATTATGCCGGTCGCACCACGCTGGTGGTGGGCGGCGGGCACTCGGCCATCAACGCGGCGCTGGCGCTGCTGGCGCTCGAGGAACAGGCGCCCGGCACCAAAATCCTCTGGGCGCTGCGGCGCAACCGGCTCGATCGGCTGCTCGGCGGCGGGCTCAACGACCAGCTGCCCGAGCGCGGGGCGCTGGGCCTCAGGGCGCGGGCGGCGATCGATGCCGGGCGGCTGCAGGTCCTCGCGCCGTTCGCCGCGACCGGGCTCGCCCGCTCTGCGGAGGGCGTGACGGTCAGCGGCACCCTCGGGCTGGCGCCGCTGAGCCTCGAGGTCGATCGCGTCATCGTCGCCACCGGTTTCCGGCCCGACCTGCAGCTCTTCAGCGAGCTGCGCGTCGGCATCGATCCGGCGACCGAGGCGCCGCCGGCGCTGTCGCCGCTGATCGACCCCAATTTCCATTCCTGCGGCACGGTGCCGCCGCATGGGGTGGTCGAGCTCACGCACCCGGAAGCCGATTTCTACATCGTCGGCGCCAAGTCCTATGGCCGCGCCCCCACCTTCCTGATGGCCACCGGCTACGAGCAGGCGCGCTCGGTGGTGGCAGAACTCGCCGGCGATCCGGTCGCCGCCCGGCAGGTGCACCTGGTGCTGCCGGAAACCGGAGTGTGCAGCGTCACGCCGGCCGCGCTCGGCGGCGCTGCGTGCTGCGGCGGCCCGGCGCTCGATGCCAGCTCGTGCTGCGTCGCCGACGAGGTCGCCAAGGCCGAGGGCGAAGCCGGCTGCGGCTGCGGGACTCCGGCGGTGACCAAGCCTGCCGTCGTCGAACTCGTCTAACCTCGGAGCCCCGATGTCTTCCCGCAATTCCGCCGCGATGATCTGGGCGCTCGGCACCACCCAGGTCATCGGCTACGGCACGCTCTATTACGCCTTCAGCGTGCTGGCTCCGGCGATCGGCGCCGAGTTCGGCTGGCCGCCGGAATGGGTGTTCGGGGCGCTGAGTGTGGCCCTCCTGGCGGGGGGCTTCCTCGCCCCCGTGGCCGGGCATCTGGCCGACCGGTTCGGCGCCGCGCGCACCATGGTGGCGGGTTCGGTAGCGGCGGCGCTGCTGCTCGGCGCGGCCGGTCTTGCCGTCGATGGCTATAGTTTTGCCGCGGCGCTGATCGGCATGGAGATCGCCTCGAGCCTCGTGCTCTACGCCACGGCCTTTGCCGCCTTGGTGCAGGCAGGCGCCGAGCAGGCGCAGCGGCGCATTACCTACCTGACGCTGATCGCCGGCTTCGCCTCGACGCTGTTCTGGCCGCTGACCGCGGTGCTGCTCGAGCAGCTGGGCTGGCGGGGCACCTATTTCGTCTTCGCGGCGCTCAACCTTCTGGTCTGTGCGCCGCTGCATTTCTGGCTGGCGCGTGGCGCTTCGGCCGCGGCCAGGCAGGCGGCCGGCCAGCCGCAGCAGAGCGTCGCCGAGGCCGGCGTGCTGCCGCTGGGGCGGCGCAACCTCGCCCTGGGGCTGATCATGGCCGGTTTCGCCATCGAGGGGCTGGTGCTGTCGGGCGTGCTGCTGCAGATCATGCCGCTGCTCCAGGGGCTCAGCCTCGGCGCCGGGGCGCTGATCATCACCACGCTGTTCGGGCCGGCGCAGGTGCTGAGCCGGCTGGTCAACATGCTGCTCGGGCGAGACTTGCCGGCCACGTGGCTCGCCGTCATCGCCGCAGCCTTGCTGCCGGCCGGCCTCGTCGTGCTGGTTACCACCGCCCCATCGCTCATTGGCGCAGTGGTGTTCGCTATCCTGTTCGGGCTCGGCTCGGGCCTCACCAGCATCGTCGCCGGGGTGCTGCCGCTCTACCTGCTCGGCCGCAACCGCTACGGCGCCCGGCTCGGCTGGCTCTCCTCAGCCCGCCAGATCGCCTCCGCCATCGCCCCGTTCCTCCTCGCCGTGGCGATGGGCACGCTCGGCATTGGCGGGGCGCTGTGGGTATCGATCGGGCTGGGGCTGGTGGCGGTCGGGGTGTTCATTGCGGTGGAGGCGATGGCGTCGCGGCGGGTGGCGGCGGTTTCGGTGGAGCGAGGGTAGGGGGCCGCCGCCTGGCGCAGTGGGGCACTCAAGCTCCCCCACCCACCGGCTGTCATCCCAGCGAAAGCTGGGACCCAACTCGCAACCTTCGCCAGCGGAGAAATGGGTCCCAGCTTTGGCTGGGATGACACCGAGTTTGGGGTGGCCGTGGTGGGTCTGCGGCGGGATGACGCCGATAGGATCAGCCCGCCCCTAGTACTTCGAAATATCCAGCCGCTGATCGATAAAGGCGCGCTTGCCCGCCCGGCCGCCGGCCAGCCGTTCCACCTGTTCGATGGCGAAGACGATCTTGCCGTGGGTGCGCTGGGTCAGGCCGGTGGCGACGCGCAGCGCGTCGCTTTCGCTGCCATCGGCAGTGGGGATGTAGCGGATGGTGCTGTGGCCCGGCTGATCCTGGAAGAACTGGTATTCCTCGATGCCCTCGAAATAGCGTGGGTTTTCCGGGGTGAAGTCGATGGTGACGACGCGGTTGCCATCGGACGAGATCAGGAAATCCGGCTTCCGGCGCGGGGTCAGCCGCTCGACGGTGAGGCGCTGGCCATTGCCGGCGATGGGCAGTTCGACGAGCGTCGCGCGGTCCTCGGTGTCGTAGCGCAGGAACGGCATGCTCATGCCGGTAAAGCCGGTGCCGACCAGCCGGCCCTCGCGGCCGATCTCGGTGATCGGCTGGCCGGCTTCATCCACCAGCTCGGCGCGGCCATAGAGCGGGTCGAACTGGTAAAAGCCGTCGCTGCTGATTTCCCTGGCGAACAGCACTTTTTCGCTGAGCCCATAGAAATTGGCGATCGGCACGTTGCCGAACACCTCGGTGATGATGCGGCGCTGGTGCGGGTAGAGTGGCTCGGAGATCGGCAGGATACCCTTGAGCGGGCGTTTGGGCAGGCGGCCGATGCGGCACATGTGCCGACACATCAGCTCAATGGCCGAGGGGTAGCCGTACAGATATTCGAGCTCGTGCTTGTCGATCAGGTCGAGATAGGTGCGCACGTCGTCATGCGTCATCGGGAACACCGAGAGCCGCAGTTCGCGCAGGGCCGGCTCCCATTGCGAAATGCTGGTGCCCTTGGGGTGGAGCCCGAAGCCGCGCAGGACGATCTTGCCGGTCTGTTCGGTAAAGCCGATGCGGCTCCAGTTGTCATAGACAAAGGCCATCTCGCGGGCGCTGCGGTCCTTGTCGAGATAGAAGGTGAACGGCCGCTCGCCGTTCGAGCCGCTGGTATCGCCGCGGTCGGCCTCGCTGCGCGGTACGGTCAGCACGGCCTCGCCGGCCAGCCGAAGCTCTTCCTTGCGCAGGATCGGCAGGCGGGCGAGATCGCTGAGCTCGAACGTCGTCGCGTCGAAACTGCTGCCGAAGGCGCGCTCGATCAGCTCGCGATAGAACGGGCTCAGAGCATGGGCGCGGCCGACAATGGCGCGCAGCGAAGCGAGGTGCTGCGCATCGGCATAGGCGGGGTCGGCGCTCGCCAGCGCGATGCGCTCGCGCCACTTGCGGTAGCTGCCGCCGAATTTCAGCTTGGTCGGCACCAGCGAAATCAGCGGCGCCAGCGAGCGCCGCACCACTTCAGGACTTCGCACATAGGCGCCGCGCGCCACATCCATCAGGCTCATGGTGGTTCCCCCTACCAACTCATCCATTCGCCGGCGAGCTGATACTCGACCGGCTTCATCGTCTGCTTGAAGCGCGTATAGCCATCGCCGGGCTTCAGCCCGCCGACATCGAAAGTTCTGACGCCGCGGCGGTGCATGTCGCGCAGCACCTGCCACATCAGGAAATTGCCGGCATTGAGCTTGCGGCCAGCGGGGCCGAACCAGCCGACGTGATACTCGGCGTGCGTGCCGAAGCGGACCACCGACATGCCGGCCACCGGCTCGCCCTGGTGCAGCAGCTGGAACACCGAGACATCCTCGGGTGCGGTCACGCGCAGGGCGCGCAGCAGGGTTGGGTCGGCGGCGGTAAAACCGCGCTCTGCCATGTTCTCGGCGTGGCGCGCCAGCATCCACTCATAGGTCGCGTCGTCCTGAGCGATGCGCAGCTCGGCGCCGGCCTTTTCGGCATTGCGCACGCGGTTGCGGAAGCTCGAGGCGAGCCCGGCCCACAGCGCAGCCTCGCCGACATTGAGATCGATGCGGCCCGATTGCCAGGAGCGGCGGTGGCGCAGCCGATAGCCGGCGCGACGCAGCAGCGCGTCGCTTGGCGCCCCGAGGGGCAGGGCAGGGGCGATCAGCAGCGGCGCGGTCCAGATGCGGCCCCAGCGGCGGCGGAGCGCGGCATAGACGCCGACGATCTCAGCTGCATCAGGGGCGGCGTCGAAAAACAACGGGCCTCGATTGACGCGGTTGAGCAGGTGAAGGCCGAAGCGGCGGAACTCGAGCACGGTGGCGATCGCCACCGGCCGGCCGGCCTCGAGGAACACTACGCGCCTGACGGTCCACCCCTTCGCCGCCTTGCCTTCGCCATAGGCGAAGCCCTGTGGCAAGTGCGGGTCGGGGCATGAGGCGATCAGGCTGTCCCACCGGGCCTTGTCGGCCACGAGCTCTGCGGTGATCGCCTCCCTCGCGTCCCCGGTTTTCGCCGGGGAAACTGGTGTAGCGGTGCTCAAGACGTCGTAGGTCATTCCGCATTCCCAAACGCGTCGACCTACCGTTTGCGGCGCGCTGGAACGTGGTAGTCCCGAGCGGGAAAACTGGGAACCAAAAGGTTACCTTAGTGTTAACGCGCGGCGCTTATCCACACCTCGCCCACGGCCCGGGCATAGGGGGTGAGATCGAGCTTTTCGCGGTGTAGCTGCAAGGCCGCAGCGCCCAGCCGATCACGCAGCGACTTGTCCTCGACCAGCCGGGTCAGCGCCGTGGTCAGGGCATCGACATCGCCGACCGGCACCAATAGGCCGGTTTCCTCGTCGATGACGATATCGGATACCGCGCCGACCGGCGTCGCCACCACGGCGAGACCCGACGCCATGGCTTCGATGATCGACATCGGCAGGTTCTCGGCAAACGAGGGCAGCACCATGATATCGGCCGAAGCGATCAGTTCGGCGACGCGTTGCGGGCCAACCCAGCCAGGGAGATCGACGCGGTCGGCGAGGCCCAGCTCGGCCGCCTTGCTGCGCGCCGCCTCGACATGGCCATCTCCGCCAATGGTGGCGCGCCAGCTATCGAGGTGCTGCATCCGCGCCAGGGCGTCGCCCAGCTGCGGCACGCCCTTGCGATCGCCGATGCGGCCCAGAAACAGGATGTGCACCCGTTCGCCGCCACCGACATGCGGCAGGCTCGGTCGCGCCGTCGCGTTGGGCACGATGACGATGCGATCGGCGGCCAACGGCGCCCGTGCCGCGACGAAATCGCGCCAGACCTGGCCGAGCACCATGGTGTGCGCGGCGCCTTCGAACATTGTCCGGATGTCCCGGCTCAGGCGGCTCTGATCGTCTTTCCAGAACTCCCGATATTCAGCGCCATGCAGGTGCAGCACATAGGGGATGGAGAGCAGCCGGGCGAGCCGGGCAATCTGCAGTTTGCGATAGGTGCTGCCGGCGCTGGCGAGATTGATATGGAGCACGTCGAGCCTGCCCATGGCCTTCAAGCCGAGCATGCGCAGCAGGAAGCCGCCGAGGTAGAATGGCGACAGCGCGATGTGGCCGGGGCCGCGGGTGGCGCCGAAGCGCACCTTGAGGCCGGCGCTGCCTTGCCGCTCGAGCTCGGTGCGCAAGCCGCCCATCACGCGGTCGATGCCACCCTGGCCGGTGCCGCCCGAGGGGGTGGCGACCAGGACGTCGAGGGGTTTGGTCTGTGTGTTCCGCTGCAGCATGAGCGAGCCATAGCGCCCGCCGGGAGCGGGGGGAAGCAAAGGCTCGGGTCAAGGTTTACGGCGGGGTGGTGAGGGGCGGGGCGATGCGCCGGAGCGACCGGCGAAACCATCGAATTCGATACAATTGCCGCCGTTCACCACCATCCGCTAAAGCGCTGTCGGGTCGGAGCCGAAAGGGTTAAGCGAAAGTGAAGAACATCCCCAATAGGGGAAGGTGACCACCCTTGCTGCTCCGCTCGACCCTGCTCTATACCCCGGCGATCCTGCTGACGCGCCTCTCGGCGCTGTTGATGCTGGTCATCGCGACGCGGCTGATCGACCAGACCGAGTATGGCCTTCTGACCCTCGTCGTCACGGTGGGCGAGCTCACAGATTCCGCGGTCAGCAGCTGGCTGCGCATCGCGCTGCTGCGGCTCGGCGGCAAGGGCGAGATCAGCAATGGCAGCGTGAAGCTCGCGGCGCGGGTGCTGGTGGTCACGACGCTGCTGGGGCTCGTGGTGTCGGTCGCCGGCTCAGTGCTGGTGGCACCCGAGCGCTGGGTCGAGTTCGCCCTGGCGGTGGGCACCTATCTCGCCGTCGGCGCCCTTGGCCGCTTCGCGCTCACCCTGTTGCAGATGCAGCAGCGGCACACCGCCTATTCGCTGCTCGAGTTTTTCCGCGCGGTGCTGCAGCTGGCGCTGCCGATCGCGGCGATCCTCATGATCCACGGCTCGTTCCTCGCGGTGTCGCTGGCCTCGAGCCTCGCCGTGCTGATCGCCGGCAGCGTCGCGCTGGCGCTGGCTAGCCGCCGCGTCGTCATCGGCCCGTCGCGCTTTACTCATCGCGAGCTGTTCGCGCTCGGTATCCCGCTGATCGCGGTCGCCACCATCAGCTTCGGGCTCAACAGCGCCGAACGCGTGCTGCTCAAGCTCTATTACGATGCCGGCGCTGTAGCAGTGTTCGCTGCGGTTTACGCACTGGCGCGACAGCCGATAGATACCATTTCCAACGCCATCAACATGGGGGCTTTCCCCGAGTTCGTCAGCAAGTTCGATACCGAGGGCTCGGCCGCCGCCGGGCGGTTCCTCACGCATCAGATGGCGCTGATGGGGCGGCTCACCTTCCCGGTGGTCGCCATGCTGGTGGCGCTCTCGACTGAAATCGGCGGCCTGCTGCTGCCGGCCGACTACCACCAGAACCTCGGCGCGCTGTTCCCGATCATCGCGCTCAGCGTGCTCTTCGCCAACTTCACCAGCTTCGTGTTCGAGAACGTCTTTCACGCCCACAAGAAGCCCTGGCTGCAGATGGTGGCGCTGGCGCCTGGTTCGGCGGCGACCATCGCGCTGTCGCTGCTGCTGATCCCCGCCTATGCCGAAATCGGCGCGGCGCTGGCGCTCGCCGGCGGCACGCTGGTCGGGCTCATCGCCGCCTGGGCGGTGAGCCACCGCCTCACCCCGGTGCCGATCCCCTATAGGGATCTGGGGATTTCCGTCGCCGTGGCCGCTGCCACCGGCCTTGCCGCCTGGATCGCCAGCGCGCTCCTCGGCGACAGCTGGCCGCTGTTCAAGCTGGCGGCGGGCGGGGTTGCCGGCGGGCTGGTGTTTCTCGGCCTGCAGTCGCTGCTGCACCCCGAAGAGACGCGGGCCCTGGCGGGAAAGGTGCGAGCGAAGCTGGGGATGGCCTAGCCACCCGGTTGTGGACGAGGTTGCAGCGAAGGGGGAGACTCACGAGCAACCCCTGGTGCAGCTCCTTCGCTTTCGGCCCCTGAGCATTGACTGCAGCTGCAGTGACGCGGCGCCCGACCGCCCAGTTCACTCTGCGTTGATAAGGTCAGCCAAGGAACGGTCAAGCAACGGCTGGCCATGGGAAATATGGCTGCCCTTCGACCGAACCTCGGAATCACGCCGAAGTGAATAACGCTTGCACGACGCCAGGCCGGCTATACGGGTGGCATGGCAACACCTAGTAGACCGCTAAATCGCTACGCCTTGAGTGACCCGCCACGGCCACAACTGCAGCTGACGCAGAAGGCCTGGACCTGGCTTGGATGCATAGCCTTCAGTGCAGTTATTTGGGTGGCGATTATTAAGCTTGGGCTGGAGATGTTCTGAGGGGCGTGGACGCGCCTTCGCGGCCGGTAGCGCAAGCTCAGAGGAGTCTCCGACCTTTCGGGTTAGTCCGCCGCTCGCGGGGCGGTGAGGCTGTCCTCCATCCGTTCGACAATTGCGTCGAAGCGCTGTCGCTCGCCGGCCGGATAGCTAGCCTCGAAGGCAGAAAGCTGCGAGAGGTCGGGCGAGAACATGAACTTGGCGTAAAAGATCAGGTCATCGCCCCTTGCCTGATCAGCCTGGTAATAGCCCGACACCGCCAGCCAGGAGCGACCGTTTCTGCTGTACGTGATCTCGCGGATGCGCTCCGCACCGGCGAGCACCTGCTCGAACCCGGCGGGCGATCGGCGTTCGGCATTGGTGGCGCAATAGATATCGATCTGGCCTGCGGCATCCTGCTCGATCAGCGTGAGGCCGGTATCGGTTTCTGTGATGTCGAAGCCCGCCGCGGGATACTCTACAGCGTAACCACACGCTGCGTTCCGATACATCGTCCACGCCTCCTGGCCCTGGGCGGTGCTGGCGAGCAAGCCCAGCAGCAGTACGAAAAATGCGCGCATGACCCGGGTCCGATCCTGAGAGTGACAGCCTTTCTCAACGAGACTTGCGGGGATGCGTTCCGGCTGTGGTGCCGCTACTGCAAGGCCGGCGGGCCTTCAACTACAGCCCTGCTGCGTATGCGCAGCACCGATTCCAGCGGCAGCGGCACAATGACGTACCCATTGCGCAGAAGACTGCGCAGCAGCCTGCGCCCAACAAGGGCGTTACGTGGCTCCTCGCTCGACGTCACCAACCAGCGCCATTCTTTACCTGCAGGATGCGGAGGGATTGCACTGTGCGTATGGGAGCAGATCAAAAGCGGATCACACCCCGCCGAAGAGCCATCTTCAGTTGCATAAATGATGAAGGGCACGTGTTGGGGTGGCTCCGTTCGGCGATGTAGTTTCGATCGGTCACGAGCGACGCGTCGGTATACGCCTGTCATGTGATGGTGACGGGCGTCGCGCCGTGTCCTGGCTGGAAAACCTGCTCGAGCTCGCTTCGTTCCCGCCAATGCTTGTTCGGCCTGTCATCAGAGATTGACCCGGGCCGTGCTCACGCCCCATCCGGGCGATCCCAGAAGCGCAGGGCCGTGCAGGTCTTTATGAACGCTGCGGCGTCGGTGCTGGCGAGATCGGTGAATCCGTCGTCGAGATCGTCGGGCAGCCCGGTCTTGGCGAAGAGCTTGTTTGCCGCTTCGACGAAGCCGATGAACTTGTAGTGGGCGTAGGCGTCGGCGACGAAATCGCGGGCCGCCGGGAGTTTCAGCAGCGACAGCACCCCTTCGTCGCCGGGCAGCACCGCCACGGCGTCGAACAGCACGGAGGGGCCGCCATCGATCTTGTGGTGCGCCGCGAGCATCGTGCCGTCCTTGGCGGTGATCCCCGCCACGCTGGGGGCGATGAGCTCCATCGTGCCGCCTGCCGCCGTCACGGCGGCCTGCAAAGCATCGAGCAGCGCGGCATCGACGCCGTCGGTAATCAGCACGCCGAGTTTCCGGCCTTTGAAGGTGGCCGGCGGGTTCTTGAGGATCGACAGCGCGTCCGATGCAGGCAGGTCAAGACGCGGGGTCACAGCGGGAGACGCGGCGGCCGGCAGCGCCTTGAGGCCGAGGCCGTCGGCGACCGTCTGCGCCAGACCCTCATCGATGTTGAGGAGATGTGAGACGACGCGCTCGCGGATGGCCGGCACTTCGACCTTGCTCAGCTCGAACACCAGGGCATCGCCGATATGGCGCTGCTCTATCAGCGACTGGCTGATGAAGAACTGCCGGGCCTGGCTGTAGTGATCGGCAAAGCTCTCGGGCCTGAGGCGTTGCTTGGGCCCCTCGGCTTCCTCGGCAAAGCTCTCGAAGCCGGCGGCGGTTTCGCGCGGCCCGCCGATTTCCGTGCCCCAGGAATTGGGCTCGTAATTGGCGCGTCCCTTGGGGTTGTGGAAAGCCATGTGGCCATCCTGCTGGAAATTGTGGAACGGGCATTTCGGCGCGTTGATCGGCAGGTGGGTGAAGTTGGGCCCGCCCAGCCGCTTCAGCTGGGTATCGAGGTAGGAGAAGTTGCGGCCCTGCAGCAGCGGGTCGTTGGAGAAATCGATGCCCGGCACGATGTTCTGCGTCATGAACGCCACCTGCTCGGTCTCGGCGAAGAAGTTGTCGGGCATGCGGTCGAGCACCAACCGGCCGACCGGCGTCGCCGGCAGCAATTCTTCGGGGATCAGCTTGGTGGGGTCGAGCACGTCGAAATCGAAGCTGTCGGCGAACTTCTGATCGAAGGTCTGCAGGCACAGTTCCCACTCGGGGAAATCGCCCGCCTGGATGGCGTTCCACAGGTCGCGGCGGTGGAAATCGGGGTCGGCGCCGTTGATCTTCACCGCCTCGTTCCACACCACCGACTGCATCCCCAGCTTGGGCTTCCAGTGGAATTTCACGAAGGTGGATTTCCCCTTGGCATTGACCAGCCGGAAGGTGTGGACGCCAAAGCCTTCCATGAAGCGGAACGAGCGGGGAATGGCCCGGTCGGACATCACCCACATGATCATGTGCATCGATTCAGGGGTGAGCGAGATGAAGTCCCAGAAGTTGTCGTGGGCGCTCGCCGCCTGCGGAAACGCCTTGTCGGGCTCGTCTTTCACCGAATGGATGATGTCGGGAAACTTGATCGCATCCTGGATGAAGAACACCGGGATATTGTTGCCCACCAGATCCCAGTTGCCCTCCTGGGTGTAGAACTTGACGGCAAAGCCACGCACGTCCCGCGCCAGGTCGAACGAGCCCTTGTTGCCGGCGACGGTGGAGAAGCGCACGAAAACCGGCGTCTTCTCGCCGGCGCGCTGGAACAGGTCGGCGCGTGTCAACTCGGGCAGCGGCTTGTAGGTCTCGAAGAACCCATGCGCACCGTAGCCGCGAGCGTGCACCACGCGCTCGGGAATGCGTTCGTGATCGAAGTGGAAGATCTTCTCGCGAAAATGCGCGTCCTCGATCAGGGTGGGGCCGCGCGCGCCCTGCTTCATTGTGTTCTGGTCATCGGCAACGGGCATCCCTTGCTGTGTGGTGAGAACGTCATAGCCCTCCTCGGCGCGCTGGTGGGTTTCGCCGCCTGCGCCGCGCATGACGGGCTGGTCGCCATAGGTAATCGTCGACTTGGTCGTTCGGGCCATGGGTGCTCCTTGGCCCGCGGATCGCGCGCCTTTCAAGCTTAGCGTGGCTCGCGCGCGATCGTTCCGTCGCAGTGGCGAAATTGAGTTGGGGCTGCGCCGGAACGATGTCCCCTTCGCCAAGTTGAATTGTCAGCAGCCACCGAGGAGCGCCGCCTTACGAGCGCTCTCGTGGAGTTCATAGGAGCAGCACAAATGGCCCCCGATTACCCCACCGACACCGACCTCAGCCCCGACCGCACCCGGTCCGATGCCGCCGCGCTCACCGAAACCGCGGAGGCCGACCTGAGCCATCTCGCCGACGAGGTCAAGCAGCAGGCCGCAGCCATCGGCGACGAGGCTATGACACAGCTCGAGGGTGTCACCGAGAAGGCCAAGGGCATGGCCGCCGACCAGAAGGACCTGCTCGTTGCCCAGCTGGGCGGCGTCAGCGGCGCCCTGCAGAAGGTAGCCGGAGAGCTCGACAGCAGTGGCGAGGCCGGCAGCCGCTATGTCCGCATGCTGGCCGACGGCGCCGAAAAGCTGACCTCGACGGTGCGCGACAACGATGTCGACCAGATCATCGGCATCGCCCAGGATTTCGGGCGGAAGCAACCGGTTGCCTTCATGGGCGCCGCTGCCCTGCTTGGCTTTGTCGCCTCTCGCTTCGTCCTCGCCTCCGCTTCGCGCAAGCCCGATGCAGCGGCTAGCCCTTCGGGGTCGGCCTACAGCTCGACCTACGGTTCGGGCAACAGCTCGAACTACGCTTCCGGCCGCTCAGGCCCGGGGCAGGGCTCGATGCAATCGGGTTCGAACCCCTCGACCTCGGTCTTTAACGAGGGAGGCCGAAATGGCGGATACTGAGCGCCCGCACACCCTGACCGACCTGCTCGGCGGCTTGGCGGGCGACATTTCCGGGCTGTTCCGCAAGGAAATCCAGTTGGCCAAGACCGAGGCGTCCGAAAAGCTCGGTGATGTGCTCGCCGCCTCCAAGGGCCTCGCCATTGGTGGAGTCCTCGCCATCGGCGCCGTCGGCGTCTTTTTGTCGGCACTGGTGATCGGGCTCTCCTGGGGCCTCGTCGCCATCGGCATGTCGGAGCAGGCCGCGGGTTTCATTGCCTCCATCGTGGTGGCCGGCGTCGTCGGCATCATCGCCTGGAGCTTCATTTCGAAGAGCCTCGAAGCCTGGAAGGCCACCACTTTCGAGCTCGACCGCACCACCCATTCCCTCGCGCGCGATGCCGAGGTCGTTAAGGAGAGCCTGTGATGAGCAGCTACGGAAAAGACTCTGCCCAGCTGGAGCGCGAAGTCGAACAGCAGCGCCAGCGTGTCGAAGACCGGATCGGCGAGATCAAGGACCGGCTGTCCCCCGGCCAACTGGTGGATGAGCTGCTGAGTTACAGCAAGGATGGTGGCCAGCATTTTGCCGCCAATCTCGGCCACACGGTTTCCAATAACCCGCTGCCGGCGGCGCTTCTGGGCATCAGCCTCGTCTGGCTGATGAGCGGACAGGGCCCGAAACTCTCGGCGCCAAACCCGGCGCCGCAGCCCAGCCGCTACCGCTCCGATTACCCCTATGCCACCGTCTCGGGTGGCCTGCGCCGGGTGAACCACGCGGCCGACGAGTCCGGCAAGTGGTTCAGCGAGTTCGAGGATGCCGGCGGCAGGCGCTTCAAGGCCGAATCCAACGAGCTGGGTCACCGGGCCGGCGAGTTCGTCGACGAAGCGGGCAAGAAGTTCGGCGGCTTTCTCGATGAGGCCGGCCACCGGCTGCAGGATTTCCAGGACGAAGCCGGCAACCGCATCGACGAGGCGGCAGGTTGGGCCTCGCATGCCTGGCAGGACCTCCGTCACCAGGTCGGCGATATGTTCGACAGTGTGCAGCAGCAGGCCCGGCATGTGGGCAGCAGCGCTCAGCACCAGACCGATCGCGCCACCAAGGTGGTGATGGATTCATTCCAGAACCAGCCGCTGGTCGCGGGGGCGCTGGCCTTTGCCGCCGGCGCCGCCCTCGGCGCTGCGCTGCCGCATACCGAGCAGGAAGACAAGGCCGTGGGCGAACTGGCCGATGAGGTCAGGGGCAAGGCCATCGATGTCGCTTCGGAGGTCTACGAGGAGGGCAAGACCCGCGTCGCCGACCTCTACGAGAAAGGCAAGGATGGCGCGGCCAAGGTCTACGACGAAACCGTCAAGGCCGTGAGCGACAGCGTCAACGGCACCCCCGAGCTGCATTAGCGGGCGGGGATTTGCCGAACCGCAGGTCGGGCGGGCGAGGCTCTGTAAGCCAGCTTGTCTGTCCGGCCTGCCTGCTCGACCAGCGAACGGCAGTCGGGCTGCACATCTCGTCCGTTCGCACCCATCACGTTTTCACCACCACCGCTTGGAGAGCCAAAATGGCCACCGAAGAAAAGACCCTCGACGACCTGTTCCTCGATACGCTCAAGGACATCTACTATGCCGAAAAGCAGATCGTGAAAGCGCTGCCCAAGATGGCCAAGGCGGCGGTCTCGCCCGAGCTCAAGGCCGGTTTCGAGCAGCATCTGCAGGAGACCGAAGGCCATGTCGAACGGCTCGAGCAGGTGTTCGAGCTGATTGGCAAGCCGGCCCGCGGCAAGACCTGCGACGCCATTCTCGGCATTCTCGAGGAAGGCAAGTCGATCATGGAAGATTTCAAGGGCACGATGGCGCTCGATGCCGGGTTGGTCTCGGCGGCGCAGGCAGTCGAGCATTATGAGATCGCCCGCTACGGCACGCTCAAGAGCTGGGCGTCGACGCTCGGCATGAAGGATGCCGTGGCCCTGCTCGATGCAACGCTGCAGGAAGAGATCGCGACGGACAAGAAACTGTCCAAGGTGGCGATCGGCAACGCCAACCTCAAGGCGGCGTAACGCATTCGGCGGGGCTGGTGC
>Ga0209902_100145_pt1 | contig 126341 bp, 120 predicted proteins | sample FECB27metaG_FD_188304 | JGI IMG/M metagenome (GOLD analysis project Ga0209902, IMG submission 188304) | Cyanobacterial communities from the Joint Genome Institute, California, USA - FECB-27 (SPAdes) (version 2) | ecosystem: Environmental > Aquatic > Thermal springs > Hot (42-90C) > Microbial...
GGCCTTCGCCAACGATTTTTTCAAGGAGGATTTGGGCTTCATCTTCGTTCCTTCGTCACTACGACGAAGCCCAAATCCTCCTTAAATCACAACCTCAAATCTGTGCCATTAGCGCTGACGGGGGACACGCATGCCATCGCCGGAACATAGGTTGACAGTCCCAAATGCGAAGCATTTTCTTGGGACGGAAGTGCAAGCATCGTTGATGGACGCTGTCGGCGCTGTGCGCCTTGTTAGAAGATTGTCCTAGATACCGCGCGCCAACTGCGGCGGGATCAGGCGCGCGTTCGGGACTGGACAGCTTTCGATCTCGCCCAACTTCGCAGCCGACGGTCCGCAATCATGGGCGCGATGTCCGACCGCACGGCGTGCGTTTCGAATTTCCGGCATTCCGGAAGGAGGTGCGGCGTTCCGGATCCTGTCGGCGAGCTGGCTGCCCCTCAGGCGGTGCCGGCCACGAGCCGTTCCATGAATGACGATATCTGCCTCACGCACGCAAGGCTGGCATTGGGGTTCCTTTTGGCGGGCCGTCCATTCGGCATTCCGACCATGACGCCGCGGTGCGTCGACTGCTCGGCATCGCAGAGCGAGACGCAGTTCAGCCCGATAACAGGATCGGGCTTGTGAGCCAGCAACCGGCCCAATTGTCGTTCGGACGATATATAGCCCGTCATATCGGTAACGGAGCTGCCCTCGATCTCCATGGTGCCGTCCTGATCGACCACGCGGGCCGCCATCATCGGCTTGTGATTCTCGTCCGGGCCCCTGTCGTGAACGATCAGGTGCAGGATTCCGACATAGGGGAAGCCCGCTTCCAGCAGGCCATTGGCCTGCGTGATCCCCAGCCGATCCGTGCTCTTGTTCCATCGAGGAGCCTTGAGCGACAGGCGCTTGATCTCGATCGCGGCGGCCTTGCCGAGGTGGAACTTGTTGCCTTGGTGCGGAATGATGAGAAGGTCGATATCTCCCGGCTGTCCCAATCTCGACAGCCCGAGGTCGGTTCGGGGAATGTTTCCCAGGAAGACATACTCCCATCCGTCTGCTGCCTTGAGGCCGTGCACATCGGTCATGACGAAGCCGAAAAACTCGTAAAGCCGGGCCGAACCGAACAATATCTCGCTGACCAGCTCATGTTCGGTCATGTCGTAGAGCTGCTTGCCCGCCGTCCGCCTAAACCCGCTGCCACCTTCCGAAGTCTCGCTTGCGGCCATGATCGATGCTCTCCGTTCGCCGAATTGCTTGTACCCGATTTCCGGCCCCCGCGAAGTCCGCAGTCATCAAGAGAGCATATCGGACGCATTCTTTGCGGAGGACAAAGGCGTCGATCATTTACAATGCAACCGGCAACCTACGTGCCGTCCAAATTCTGCTCGGTTACACCAAGACATGGCGATACCGTGCGATACCTCGGCGTCGATGTTGAAGATGCGTTGACCTTGGCGGAAGGCATCGAAGTCTAACGATCAAATCCCGATTCCCTAGAGAGCGAGCGCTCTGGAGCGTCTTAGAACGTCCGCTCTTCTTGTTTGCTCCCCAGAAGCTGACCGTCTCAAACCGGCCAGCCTGAGGCGTCCGATGCACAGAGACATCTACCCGGCGGGATTCCGGGCTGACACAGTTGCTTCATAAATCTTTGTCCAATGCGTCATCCTCATGACGCTGGCCTGACATGCTGAGTCCCTAGCGGCTGCTTGCGGACAAACAGAATCCGATCCGCCGGGTCACACTTTTCCAAGGGGCATTGATGCAACTCTTCCACAACGCCGCGCGCGCTCGCCGCGCCGGTTCGCTTCTGCTCACCGTCAGCGCCGCGGCGATGGTGCTTGCTGCCAGTCCGGCGTCGGCAGCCGAAGATGCGGTGGACGGAGCGACCGCCGACGGCGAAATCATCGTCAGCGGATCGGCCTTCCAGAATCTCGAGGAGATCGAAGCCCGACGCGACACGACCGCGATAGTCGACACGCTGTCGCGTGACGAAATAGGCGCGCTGCCTGACATCACTATCGCCGAATCGCTGCGCCGGATCACGGGCGTGACGACGATCTACAATGACGACATCGGCCAGTTCGCGTCGATCCGCGGCACCCATCCCGACTTCATCCCGGTGACGATCAACGGCTTGTCGATCGCGACGACGGGCGATCTTGGCGAGGGAACGCGCAAGGTCAATCTTCAGGTCATTCCCGGTGAAGCGGTGCAGCAGCTTCGCGCCTACAAGACGCTGTCGCCTGATCTCGACGCCGGCGCGCTCGGCGGCCTGATCGACATCGTCACCGCCAGCGCCTTCGACGGATCGCGGTCGCTGCTGAGCGCGACCGCGGGCGTCAGCTACACAAGCTATATGAAGGTCCCTGACACGAACAGCGCGGGCGACGCGAAGGATTCGCCCTTCGGCCCATCGGCCAGCATCATGTTTGCGCCGCGCTTCGGCGCCGATGACGAATGGGGCCTCGTGCTGACCGGCATTTACGAGGTGCGGCCGCGTACCCAGTCGAACGATGCGGTCACCAATCGCCTTTATTTTAACGACGCGGGTCAGGCGACGACGCCGGAATCGGCCGACTGGAACGGCTTTGCAGCACCCAACAGCTTCGTGTCGCACAATTATACGAACAAATTCACCAAATATGGCGGCACAGCGCGGCTCGAATACCGTCCGAATGACGATTTCCGGTCGAGCCTGTTCGGCTTCGCCTATTTTTCGGACGAGCAGGAAACGCGCAACACCAACCGCGTCTACAGCCTCGACCAGGCGCGCGACCAGACCGAAACGACCGGCACGATGCGCGTCCGCGCCGCCGACGTCCAGTGGCGCTACAACAGCTTCGAACGCGACCAGTGGGGCGTGCAATGGTTGAACGAGATGCGCGTCGGGGAACGCGGCACGCTGTCGTTCGACGGCGGCTACAGCCACGCCTGGTTCCGCTCGGTCCGGCCTTTCGTCACTTTCGTCTACAATCCGAATACCCGGTTGACATACGATCTCGCCAACAAGGACCGGCCCTTCGTCCTGGATAATGGCGATGCCTATCTGAACCCCGCCAATTACAAGACCGGCGACCTCTATCAGGATGCGCGCGTCGCGCGCGAGGATGTCTACGAGGCGCGCTTCGACTATGGCTTCAACAACCGGCGGGGAGACCGCGGGATCGGTTTCGCGGTGGGGGCGTCCAACCGCTACCTCGACCTCGAACGCGACAATAGTTCGACCAACTATCAGACCGGGACCGTCCGGCTTACCGGGCTCAGCTTCGTTCCCGACTTTGCAACGCCGGGCTACAGCCATCCTGCGCTCTGGCTCGACCAGCAGAGATTCTGGCACGATGTGGCGCCGGGCGTTCCGGTCAACGCCGTGCTCTCCGACCGCAATTCGCGGATCAACGACTATCATTATCGCGAGGAAATTCTCGCCGGCTATGTGAATGGCAACTACACGACCGATCTCTTCCGGCTCGATCTCGGCGCGCGCCTCGATCGCGCCGAATTCACCGCCGACATGGCACAGGTGCTCGGCGGCGTGCTGCAGTCCGGTCAGGTGCGCTACACCGGCAAGGATACGCATCTGCTTCCTTATGCGACCGCCAATATCTTTTTGAGTGAGGCCTTCCGGGTGAAGGCGGCGGCGAGCCAGACGCTCGGACGGCCGAATCCGGAGATGATCGCGACGGTCGAGCAGGTGGACACGACCGAGCGGACGATCACGCGCGGCAATCCGTTCATCAAGCCGCGCAAGGCTACCAATCTCGACCTCGGCCTCGAATATTTCTTCAACCGGGGCCGTGGGATGGTGACCCTGACCGGTTTCTACAAGGATATTAGCGACGACATATTGACCGTCACGACGACCGAATTGATCGACGCCGAGGAATGGCAGGTGTCGCAACCGATCAACGGCGAAAGCACCAGCTACAAGGGCATCGAACTCGGCCTCGTCAACAACAGCTTCGGCAATGTCGCGCCGCTGCTCGACAAGGTCGGCGCGTCGCTGAACCTCATATGGGTGAAGGGCAAGTCGGCCTATCTCTACAATGGCGTGCGGCGCGACAGCGACCGGTTGCAATATCAGGCCGATTTCGCCGCCAATGCCGCGCTCTTCTACGATCTCGGCGGCGGGTCCGAAGTGCGGCTCGCGATGAACCACCAGGGCCGCTATCTTGAGGAATATGCCGCCAACCCCTGGCAGAATATCTATATCGAGCCCTTCACGACCTTCGACCTGACGCTGCGCTGGGCGGTGACGCCGCAGTTCCAGCTCCGCCTCGAAGGGCGCAACATCTTCGGTGCCAATCGCCAGCGCAACACCGGCGCGAACGCCGAATATTACCGCGCCGGGCTCGAAGTCGGGAACAGCTGGTTCCTGCGCGCCAACTTCCGCCTCTGATCCGCATCAACCGGGGACTTGATCATGGAACTCGAACGTCGCCATCTTTTGCAGGCCATGGGTTTTCTGGGGCTGGGGAGCGTCGCCAGCGTCCCGGCCTTTGCCGCGCCGCTGACCGACTATCCCTTCACGCTCGGCGTCGCCGCAGGCGATCCCTGGCCCGACGGTTTCGTCATCTGGACGCGGCTCGCGCCGCGGCCGCTGCAACAGGGCAGCGGAATGCCATCCGCCATCTATCCGGTGCAGTGGCAGGTGGCGGACGACGAACGGTTTCGCAACATCGTCCGCCGCGGCACGGCCGACGCGCTGCCCGAACTCGGACACAGCGTGCATGTCGAACTGGAAAGGCTCGATCCGGCGCGGCCCTATTGGTATCGTTTCCTGATCGATGGTCATGCCAGTCCGATCGGCAGGGTGCGCACCGCGCCGCTCGCGATGGCGGCGGTCGAGCGCCTGCGCATCGGCGTCGCGGGTTGCCAGAATTACGAGCACGGCTTCTTCACCGCCTATCGCTATATGGCGGGCGAGGATTTCGACGCGATCTTTCACTATGGCGATTATATCTACGAAGGCGCGGCGGGGAAGCGCGGCGACATTCCGGTGGTGCGCGAGCATGTCGGGCCCGAGCCGGTCCGGATCGACGATTACCGGAAGCGCTATGCGCTCTACAAGCTCGACCCCGACCTGCAGGCAGCGCATGCCTCGACCGCTTTCCTGACGACCTACGACGATCACGAAATCGATAATAATTGGGCGGCGGACAAGGATCAGGACGGGACGGATCCCGCCGTGTTCCTGATCCGCCGTTTCGCCGCCATGCAGGCCTGGTACGAGAATATGCCGGTCCGCCGCGCGCAGTTCCCGAAAAACGGTGCGATCCAGATGTATCGCCGCCTTGACTATGGCAGTCTGCTGCGCGTCCACCTGCTCGACACGCGCCAGTATCGCGACGACCAGATCTGCACGAGGGCGGACGAAAGGCATTGCCGCGATCCGAAAACGTTCCGGACGGGCCGGATTCTCGGCCACCGGCAGCAGGCGTGGCTCGGTGAGGGGCTCGATCCGGCGCGCGGCTGGAATCTTGTCGCGCAGCAGGTCGTGGTGATGCCCTATGAGCGGATCGACGAGACCGGCGAGGTTGCGGGCGGCGGGGACTCGTGGCTCGGCTATCCCGAATCGCGGCGCCAGCTGGTCCGCGCGATCGAGGACAAGAAACTGTCGAACGTGATCATCGCGACCGGCGACGTGCACCAGAATATCGTCGGCTATATCCCCGCAAAGGATGAGGAGCCCGAGCGCAATCAGGTTGCGACCGAATTCGTCTGCACGTCGATTAGCTCGCTCGGTGACGGACAGGATGTGAAGGTCCGCAAACCCGATTTCCGGCCGATCATCGCGCGCAACCCGAACCTGCTCTTCGCTAACGGACAGCGCGGCTATCATGTCTTCACGGTCGGTTCGAAGGCGTGGCGGACCGACGTGATGAAGGTCGACAAGGTGAGCGATCACAGCGGCGCGCTCAGCCGGTTGGCGTCTTTCACCGTCGAGGCAGGGTCGCCGCTTGCTAGCCAAGGTTAGCTGCGGCAGCTTCTCGAAGTCGAGACATTAAGGCAGAACGACTGCTCTCGGCCATCAGTTCACATTAGTACCCTTAGCCTCGGTCGCATCGAGATAATCCGCCCACCATTGCATCATTGGCCGACGGTGAGCGAGGTACCGCGCGGAGTTGTAGGCCGCCCGCACGCCGCGAGGCTGGTGGGCCAACTGACATTCGATCCAATCGGGTTCGAAGAGGCCGCTCTCGTTCAAAACCGTGCTCGCAAGACCACGAAATCCGTGGACGGTCGCCTTCCCGCGGAGGCCCATCCGATACATGATGTCTAGCATCCGATTGTTACTAATGACCCGGGACTTTGTGTAAGCCACAGGGAAGAGGAAGCGGCCTAGCTTCACATTGCCAGCTTTGCGATAAAGATTGATATCGTTGATCTCCTCAAGGAGATCGAGCGCCTGGCGAGGCAATGGCACGAGATGCTCCGACCGCATCTTCATCCGCTCGGACGATATCCGCCACATGGGGTTTGGACCGTCGAGATCCTCGAATTCCTCCCATTCGGCAAAGCGCGTTTCCTGCGTTCGGACCATCGTCAGAATAGTCCAGCGCAGCGCAAGATGGCTCATGCGCTCCGCGCCATCAGCATTGAGCTTGGTAAAAAACGCCGGCAAATCCTTCGCGGCGACCTTTGGATGATGTTTGACCGGCCGCGCCTTCGTCAAAGCCGGTGACAGATCGCGGCAGGGATCGCTCTCGCAACGACCATCTGGAATCGCGTAGCGAAAAATCTCACTGCAGTGGTTCTTGACCCGATGAGCCATTTCGATCGCGCCGCGCGTCTGGATCTTGCGGATTGCATCGAGCATCTGACGCGGAGTGATTGTACTGATCTCGAGTTTCCCGATGGCCGGAAACACGTCCGCCTCGAGCCGCCCGATGACGAGCGCGGCATAACGCGGCGACCAGGCCAGCATGCGCGTCTCGAGCCATTCGCGAGCGATATGCTCGAAGGTGTTCACGGTTTCGTCAGCTGCTCCCGCGGCCGCCCTTCCCTTCGCGGCCCTTCTCTCCGCCGATGGGTCTAGCCCCAGCGCGAGCTGATGCTTCATCATGTCGCGCCATGCGCGAGCCGCGAGTAGCGTCGTCGACGGGAACGGCCCGCCGGAGAGCAGCTTTTGTTTGCCATCGAACCGGTAGGCGAAGCGCCAAGACTTCGACCCGTTGGGGTAGATAAGCAGAAAGAGGCCGCCGCCATCCGATTTCTTGTAGGGTTTCGACGCGGGCTTGAATGCCTTGATGGCGACGTTGGTGAGCATGGGCACAGCCTTTCCCGTCACGCGAACAGGTTCGAATCCTGTGCGCGCGCGATTTGTTGGTAAGAGCGGAATCGTTACCAACAATCTGACCAAAAGCGGGTCGAGCTGCAAGGGGACCGCCTGAGCGGAATCGCGATTCCGTCTCAAGGTAACTCATTGATTTTATTGATTTAGCTGAGACGCCCTGAGGGCTAACGAGCGCTCGTGAAAACACCGGCTGGCTGGGGCGGCAGGATTCGAACCTGCGCATGGCGGTACCAAAAACCGCTGCCTTACCGCTTGGCTACGCCCCAACGGCCGGTGCGACGCGCGCTCTATAGCGCGCCGCTTTCTATTGCAAGGCGGGTCGGCGGATCAGAGGCGCGTGACCCAGCCGTGCGGGTCGGCGGCGCGGCCGCGCTGGATATCGACCAGCTTGGCCTTGAGCATTTCGGTGACCTGTCCGGGACCGCCCGCGCCGATCGTGAAGCTGGTCTCGCCGCGCGTCACCCTGCCCACCGGGGTCACCACCGCGGCGGTGCCGCAGGCAAAGCTCTCGGTCAGCTTGCCGCTCTCCGCATCGGCCTGCCACTGGTCGATCGCATAGGGTTCCTCGCGGATTGTCAGCCCGGCGTCCTTCGCCAGCGTGATGATCGCATCGCGCGTGATACCGGGCAGGATCGTGCCGGTGAGCGGCGGGGTCACGATGCTGCCGTCGGCGAACACGAAGAACATGTTCATGCCGCCCAGTTCCTCGATCCAGCGATGTTCGGCGGCGTCGAGGAAGACGACCTGGTCGTGCCCCTTGGCGATCGCTTCCTGCTGCGCGATCAGGCTTGCGGCATAATTGCCGCCGCATTTGGCAGCGCCGGTGCCGCCGGGCGCCGCGCGCGTATAATCCTCCGACACCCACAGCGAGACCGCGGGGGCGCCCGACTTGAAATAATTGCCGACCGGCGAGACGATGACGAGGAAGTGATATTCGGACGCGGGCTTCACGCCCAGGAACACCTCGCTCGCATACATGAAGGGGCGCAGGTAGAGCGCGCCGCCCTCGACCGGCGGAAACCAGTGCGCGTCGGCGGCGACGGCTTCGCGAACCGCGGCGATGAACAGCTCTTCGGGCAGTTCCGCCATCGCCATGCGGCGTGCGCTGGCGTTGAAACGCGCGGCATTGGCCTCGGCGCGGAACAGCCCCATCGAACCGTCGTCGAGCCGGTAGGCCTTCAGCCCTTCGAAGATTTCCTGCGCATAGTGGAGCACCGCGGTCGCGGGGTCGAGCATCAGCGGCCCGCGCGGCATCACCTGCGCGTCGTGCCACCCCTTCGCCTCGCTGTAGCGGATCGACACCATATGGTCGGTGAAGACGCGTCCGAACTGCGGGTCGGCAATCGCCGCCTCGCGAACCTCGTCCGCCGTGGGATTGGCGTGCGGCAGGCGGGCGAAGCTGAGTGCGGTCATGACGGAAAAACCTGTGGCTGGAGGGTGATCGACGGGATGAATCGTGCGCGCCTCTTGCCAAAGGAGCGCGCCGGGCGCAACGGTAGCGACTATGCCGGACGATAATTTTCTTTCACAAGTCCCCGCCGCATCCGCTCTTTTCTTGCGCGAGGCCGAAGTGCGCCGCGGCATCGAATATCTGTTTTTCGCGCACGGATCGCTGTGGCGGACGATCGACGCCCGGCTCGCCGAACAGGACCTCGGCCGCGCGCACTACCGCGCGCTCTATTTCATCGCCCGCCAGCCGGGGCTGACGATTTCGGACCTGCTCGCGCTGCTCGGCATTACCAAACAGTCGCTCGGGCGCGTCGTCAAGGACCTCGAGGCGCGCGACTATCTGGCGACCCGGCCGGGCAATCGCGACCGGCGGCAAAAGGAATTGCGGCTGACCGATGCGGGCCGCGCGGTCGAAGCGTCGATCTTCGGCGTGCTGCGCGACGCGATGAGCCGCGCCTACACCCATGCCGGCCAAACCGCGGTGACCGGTTTCTGGCAAGTCAGCGAGGCGCTGATGCCGCCGCGCGAGCGCGGTCGCGTCGCGAGGCTGGGCGGCGACCCCGGCTGAACCGAAGCCGCCTATCCCTCGCCGCGCGCGAGGTCGGCGAGCTCCCGCCCGCGGTCGCGCGCCGCGCGCAGCACGTTGGTCATCAACGCCGCGAGCTGGCCGTCGACATCGAGGACGTCGAGCCCAGCCTGCGTCGTGCCGCCCTTGCTTGCGACCTGGGTGACGAGCGCGCCGGGCTTCTCGCCGCTGCCCGCGAGCAGCGCGGTCGCGCCGCCGAAGGTCGCGGTCGCCAGCTTGAGCGCATCGTCGGCCGACAGGCCAAGTCGCTCGCCCGCCGCCGCATAGGCTTCGATCAGGCGGAAGACGAAAGCGGGCCCGCTGCCGGTGAAGGCGGTCACGAGGTCCATCGACGAATCGTCGGCGAGCGGCACCACATCGCCGAGCGGCTGCAGCAGCGCGGCGACGGCCCTGTCGTCGCTCTCTCCGCTGCTCGCCACCGCCGTCACCCCGGCGCCGATGCGCGCGGCAAGATTGGGCAGGATGCGCACGTGCGCCTTCGCGCCGGGAAAACGCGCGGCAAGATCGGCGAGCGAGACCCCGGCCAGGATCGAGAGCAGATGCGCGCCCGCGACGTGCGGCCCGAGTTCGCCGGCCACTTCGCCCAGCTGCTGCGGCTTCATGCCCAGCATGATCCAGTCGGCGCCGCCGCCCGCGGCCTGCCAGTCACCCAGCGACCCATAGTGCGCGATCCCGTCGCGCGGCGCGGCGAAGGGGTCGACGATCGCGACCTGCGCCGCATCGAGTCCCGCGACGCGCCAGCGATCGAGCATGGCGCCCGCCATGTTGCCGCAGCCGACCAGCAGCAGCCGGCCGGAGAAGGTCTCCAAAATCTTCGTCATGGTCCCTACTTCGTCCCTAGCGACAGCTGCTCTCCGGACCCGAGATCAGGTCGAGACAGCGGCCGTCGATCTTGTTCGCATCGACCGGCAGGCCGATCAGCGCCGCCAGCGTCGGCAAAATGTCCACCGTCATCACCGCATTCGGCTGTTCGAAACCCGCCAGCCCCTTGCGCCAGAAGAGAATCGGCACGCGGCGGTCATAGTCCCACACCGACCCGTGCGTCGCGACATAGCCGATACCCGGTTCGGGAATCGGGGTGACGCGCGGTTTCAGGGCGATGATGAAGTCGCCCGAGCGCTGCGGATTGTACGACGCGCGCAGCTTGTCCATCAGCGTCCACACGTCGGGCGACCGTTTCGAGATCGCGTGCGCTTCCAGCTCCTCGCGCGTGACGACCGCCTCGACCTGCGGATGCGCGCGCAGCCGCGGCAGGACTTCGGCGAGCGCCGCCTTGCGCTGCGCCGCGGTCAGCGCCTTCGACAGATAATAGTCGCCGCCGTCACCGAGCAGCAGCGGTTGCGGCAACCCCAGCTTTTCGGCGACCGCCTTGCCCAGCACCGCGGGATCGAGCGCCGGGTCGACGCGCTCGGCGGCGGGCCAGGCATTCTGGCGATTGCGTTCGGGCAGGTCGTGCCCGCCATGGTCGGCGGTCATCGCGACGGCATAGTCGATGCCGGTCGCATCGAGTCGCGCGAAGAAATCGCCGAGCTCGCGATCGAGTCCGGTCATCTGCAGGCACATCTCGCTGCCCTCGGTCCCCGTGCCGTGGCCGACATAGTCGGTCGCGGCGAGGCCGAGGATGAGCAGGTCGGTCGTTTCGCCCTCGCCCATCTTGCGCGCCGCGCGCAGCGCCGCGCCGGTCGCGAGCACCGCGCCATCGGCCTCGGGCGAAGCGAGGAAGCGCCGGAAATCCCCGGCGTCGCGCGCAAGGCGGCCGGTACCGACGGTCGCGCCCTTGCTGCCGACCGGGATCGCGATATCCTGCCGCGCGCAATCGGCGGGAAGCGCAAGACCGGGACGCGCTTCGCCGATCGCGGCGGCGATCGCGGCGCCCGCCTTGGTGGCGGTCGGCGACAGCGCAGTCCCGCGATACGAGGTGAGCCCGGTCGGCGCGAGCCACATCAGCTCGTCGGCCTTGTGCCCGCCCATCATGATCGCCGAACGGTCCTTGCCCGACACCGAGACGACCTGCGCCCGGGGGTCGCGATCCTTCATCAGGTCGCCGAGCGTCGGAACCAGCAGATGCCGGACCGACGGCGCATATTGGCCGCTCTTCGACGAGGTACCGGCAACGCTCTCATCCTCGGCGCAATAGATGCGCTTGTCGTCGCGCGTCGCCGACAGGTCGAAATAATTGTTGCCGACAATGCCCGTGCGCGCCGGATGGCTGCCGGTCAGGATCGTCGAATGCCCGGGACAGGTCTCGGTCGCGCCGTGCGCCTGATAACCCGCGGGAAAGACGACGCCCGACGCGAGCCGGGCAAAACCGCCGGTGAAACGCCCGCGATATTCGGCGAACAGGTCGGCCGAGAATTGATCGACCGAGATGACGACGAGCAGCTTGGGCGGCGGCGTCGCGGCGGTCACCTTCGGCGCCGGAGCGGCTGCATCCTGGGCAAAAACGGCGCCCGTGGCGGCGACGGCGAGCGTCGCGGCAAGCGCGGTCGCCAGATGTTTGAGCGTCATGAGCGGCATGTCCCCTTTGGCGGCTTCGGTGCGGGCTGTCCTCTCGGCCAAAGCCGCCTATATGGCAAGCCTTGAACAACGGATAGCGGCGGGACGAACATGCATCGCGAAGGACAGGATTTCTGGACCGGCATCGGGCGGGCGGCGCTGGTCTTGCTCGCTTTCGCCCTGCTCCTTGCCGCACCCGCACGCGCGACGAACATCCAGCCGCAACTCGTCGCCGAATCGCCCGCACCGGCGCCCGGCGGCGCGACGACGCTCGCGCTGGCGATGAACCCCGACAAGGGCTGGCACGGCTATTGGCTGAACGGCGGCGACGCCGGTTTCGGCATGTCGGTCGAATGGAACGCCCCCGAAGGGGTGACGATAGCCCCCTTCCGCTATCCCGTGCCCGAGGCGCTGGTCCTGTTCGGCATGATGAACCATGTCTACGAACATCCCTATGCGCTGCTCGCCGATGTCCGCGTCGACAAGAATGTCGCCCCCGGCACCGACCTGACGCTGTCGGGCGTCGCCAACTGGCTTGCCTGCACCGACAAGGTCTGCGTCCCCGAAAAGGCCGTGATCTCGGTCAGGCTGACCGCGGGCGACGGCAAGGTGACGCAGGCCGACCGCGCGACGTTCGACGCCTGGCGGGCCCGTCTGCCGCAACCGCTCGAACAAACGGGCCGCTGGGAGCGGCGCGGCGAGACGGTCCGCTTCGAAATCCCGCTGCCCGCCGGCGCGGCGATCGACACGCCGCACCTGTTCCTCGAGACACCCCGCCTTGTCGACTATTCCGCCCCGCAGGCGTTCAGCCGCAACGGCGACTGGATCGTGGTCGAAACGCGCACCAACGGCGACGCGGCGGGTCCGATGGCCGCACTGTTCAAACTGGCCGACGGACGCGGCCTGTCGGTGCACTTCGAACCGGGCCCGGTGCGCGCCGCGGGCGATCGGATTGCGGCACCCGCCGCGGGCATCGACGGCACGCTGTTCTGGACCGCGCTCGGCGGCGCGATCCTCGGCGGACTGATCCTCAACCTGATGCCGTGCGTCTTCCCGATCCTCAGCCTCAAGGCGCTGAGCCTCGCGCGCTCGGGCGGCGATGCACGCGAAGCCAAGGTCGAGGCGCTCGCCTATACCGTGGGCGCGGTGATCACCGCGCTGTTGCTGGGGGGCGCGCTGCTGGCGCTGCGCGCGGTGGGCGAACAGGTCGGCTGGGCGTTCCAGTTGCAGCATCCGGCGAGTGTGCTGATCCTCCTGATCCTTGCCATCGCGATCACGCTCAACCTGCTCGGCACCTATGAGCTGCCGTCCTTCGGAAAAGGCCAGGCGCTGACCGCGAAGAGCGGCGCCGCGGGCGGTTTCTGGACCGGAGCGCTTGCCGCCTTCGTCGCGACACCCTGCAGCGGGCCTTTGCTCGGGGCGGCGCTCGGCGCAACGCTGGTGCTGCCGGCATGGGCGGCCTTACCGATCTTCGGCGGGCTCGGGCTGGGCCTCGCCCTGCCCTTCCTCGCGATCGGCTTTGTTCCGGCCTTGCGACGCCGGTTGCCCAAACCGGGACCATGGATGGCAAAATTCCGCAAATGGATGGCGCTGCCGATGGGGCTGACGGCGCTGGCGCTTGCGTGGCTGTTGTGGCGCCAGATCGGCAGCGGCGCCGGGCTTGTCTATCCGCTGATCGCGGCGAGCATGGCCATCGTCCTGCTGTGGCATTTCGGCGCAATCCAGCGCGGCGACCGCCGAAAATGGCTTCTTGGCGCGGCCGCCCTTATGCTTGTCGGCAGCCTTGCCGCGACAACCGCCGAACTCGCACGAACCGAGCATAAGGTAGCAGCCTCGGGGTCCGCCTTCTCGTCCGAAGCGCTCGCCAAGGCCCGCGCCACCGGCAAGCCCGTCTTCGTCTATTTCACCGCCGACTGGTGCCTGTCGTGCAAGGCGAACGAGGCCGGCGCGATCCATCGCGAGGCGGTGCAGGCGGCGTTCGACAAGGCGGGGGTGATCACGCTCGTCGGCGACTGGACCAACGGCGACCCCGCAATCACGCGCACCCTCGCCGAACATGGCCGCAACAGCGTGCCGCTCTACCTCTGGTACGCGCCGGGCGCCGGCAAGCCCGAGATCCTGCCGCAGATCCTCACCCCGGGCATGTTGACCGGCAAGGCGGCGGAACGCTGATGGCAAAGCAGCGCGCCGACCAGCTGCTCGTCGACCGCGGCCTTGCCGAAAGCCGGACGCGCGCGCAGGCGCTGATCCTCGCCGGGCTCGCCTTCGTCGGCGATCGCAAGATCGACAAGGCGGGGCAGCAGATCGCCGACGATGCCGCGATCAGCGTCAAGGGCCGCGACCATCCGTGGGTGTCGCGCGGCGGGATCAAGCTCGACCATGCGCTGACCCATCTCGGCTGGGACGTCACCGGCGCGGTGGCGATCGACGTCGGATCGTCGACCGGGGGCTTCACCGACGTGCTGCTGAGCCGCGGCGCGGCACGCGTCTATGCGGTCGATTCGGGCACCAACCAGCTCGCGTGGAAACTGCGGCAGGACGACCGCGTGATCGTCCACGAACAGACGAGCGCGCGCATCCTGACGGCGGCGCATATCCCCGAACCCGTCGACCTGATCGTCTGCGACGCGAGCTTCATCGCGCTGTCGAAAGTGCTCCCCGTGCCGATGGCCTTTGCCCGGCCCGGCGCGCGCATGGTCGCGCTGATCAAGCCCCAGTTCGAAGCCGAACGCCACGAAGTCGGCAAAAAGGGCGTCGTGCGCGACGCCGCGGTCCATGCGCGCGTGTGCGCCGGGGTCCACGCCTGGCTCGAAGGCGAAGGATGGTCGGTCGTCGACCTGGTCGAAAGCCCGATCACCGGCCCCGAGGGCAATGTCGAATTTCTGATCGCGGCGGAGAAGCGTGCCGCTTGACGCTGCGCCGCGCAATCGCGACACAATGCAACGGATTCGCATGTGGGGGATATTGCGGGCATGACCGAAATCGCAACGCCGGGCCAGCTTCGCATGTCCTATCTGCGCTGGGCGCTCGTCACGGTTCCCGCGATCCTGCTGGGCGGCAGCCTGTCGGGGCTGTTGTCGAACAGCGGTTACGGCAACCGCTGGTTCGCGGCGCTCGACCTGCCCGCAATCACCCCGCCGGGCTGGGTGTTCGCGACGGTCTGGCCGATCCTCTACATCTGCCTCGGCCTGTCGCTCGCGATGATCCTGCACGCGCGCGGCGCAAAGGGGCGCGGGCTCGCGCTCCTGCTCTTCTTCATCCAGCTGGTCGCCAACTTCGCCTGGTCGCCGCTCTTCTTCGGCGCCCATCAGGCCACCACGGCCTTCTACCTGATCGTCTTCATCCTGCTGATGACGATCGCGACCGCTTTCGCCTTCGCGCCGATCCGCAAGGCCGCAGCGTGGCTGCTTGTCCCCTATATGGCCTGGCTCTGCTTTGCATCGATCCTCAATTTCCAGATCGACCAGCGCAATCCCGGCGCCGAGACCCTTGTCCCCGCCGCCGCCAGCACCCAGATAGGTAGCGGCCCGAAAGATTTTTGAGGGGTCCTCCCCCGACGAAGGAAAGACTGATGCAAAGCGAAAACCGCATTTTCGACGATCTCGCCAAGATGATCAACGGCGTTGCCGGAACCGTGGCGGGCGCGGGACGCGAAGCCGAATCCGCGATGCGCGAGCGCGCCAAGGAATGGATCGGCCGCATGGACTTCGTCAGCCGCGAGGAATTCGAGGCCGTGAAGCAGATGGCGGCCACGGCGCGGGCCGAGGCGGAGGCGCTGAAAGCGCGCCTCGACAAGCTGGAAGGCGCCGCGAAACCCGCCGCCGCCAAGCCCGCGGCGCGCAAGCCCAAGGCGGGCTGACGCAGCGACTCGCCACCTTGCGCGTTTCGGTCTAAAGGCGCGCGCATGAGCGACGATATCTACGATGACGACGACGGCCAGGACGCGGCGCCGATGGAAATGCTCGCGTCCTATTTCGCCGCGCACGACTGGCCGCACGAGATGGTCGGCGAGGACGAGATCGTCGCAACCGCGCAGGGCAGCTGGACGGCCTATGAACTGCGCGCCGTCTGGCGTGCCGACGACGGCGTCATCCAGCTGCTCGCCTTCCCCGATATCCGCGTCGTCGAGGACAAGCGCGCCGTTGCGCACGAAGCGCTGGCGCTGATCAACGAACAGCTCTGGCTCGGCCATTTCGAACTCTGGTCGAACAGCGGCACGATCCTGTTCCGCCACGGCATGCTCGTCGGCGGCGACGGCTCGCTGTCGCTCGACCTCACCGAAACGCTTATCGAAAGCGCGATCGACGAATGCGAGCGCTTCTATCCGGTGTTCCAGTTCGTGCTGTGGGGCGGCAAATCGCCCGCGGAAGCGCTGGCCGCCTCGCTGATCGAAACGCGCGGCGAGGCCTAGGCTTTCAAACCGCAGCCCTGAGCCTGTCGAAGGGCGCTTCTCGGATAGGCGCCCTTCGACAGGCTCGGGGCTACGGGGATTCCCTTCAGCGCTTTTCGAAACGCGTCAGCCCGGCGCCGAGCTGATTCTCGCCGATCGCCAGCGCTTCGCCGCTCCAGTCGGCGACGAACACCGACTTGCGGCCCATCCCGGCGGGCAGGCTCGCGCGATTGCCCGCGATGGCAAGCCCCCGCGACGGATTCTTGCGGTCCTCGGCGGCGACCGCGATCAGCGCCGAGTAATTTTCCTTGTCGCGGCCCTGGATGAACAGATTGTTCGCGATCCGCCCGGTCGCGCCCGCCGGCAGGTCGATCATATAGTTGGTCGCGCTGCCCTGCGTGTCGTCGAAGCTGTTGTCGCGAATGTCGACCTGCGCGGCGCGGGTCTTGAGATAATGGCCGCCGCTGCCCTTTTCGAAGCGCGTCCGGGTCACCGTCACGCGGCCATAGAGGCCGGTATAGACGCTGTGCGCGCAGCTCAGCCCGCGGTCGCAGCGGCCGAGGCGCGAGAAGGTCGAGCGATCGATGCTCAGCGACGCGTCGGGGGCGTCGGCGGTCAAAATGCCCTGCTCGCTGCCGCGGAACATGCTGTTCACCACCTCGAGGTCGCTCTTTTCGAGCCGGATGCCCGCACCGTTGCCGTCGGGCACGCGCATGTTCTGGAACACGATGCCATCGACCCGGGCGCCGCCGCCGCGCAGCACCAGCGCCGCCTTGCCCTCGCACGTTACCCCGTCGAAAACCGCGCTTCCCGGTTCGGCCGCGACGAAGGCGACGCGCCCTGCGGTCTGCACGGCGCAGTCGCGATGATAGCCGGGCGCGATGCGGATCGTCCCCTGCCCGTCGCCGATGGCGTCGACCGCATCCTGCAACCGGGCGAACCCCTGGCCGCTCTCGGCGATCACATAGGGCGTCCCGCCGGTCTGGGCGGGTGCGGGCGCGGCGACGACCGCGGCGGCGATCAGCAGCGCGGCGATGAGGCTGGGACGAATACGGGTCATGGCACGGCCTTAACCGAAACGGCGGCGCCAGTCGTGTGCAAGGCTGGTTAACCGCCCGGCCGTCCCGAAACCGGACGCCCGCGGGGCGGCGGATTAACCGGTCAGCACCAGCGCCGGATTTCGAGGTTGGGCGAATAATAGGTCAGATATTGCGCCAGCCGCGGCCGGTCCGACCGGTTGGGACTCGCGGCGTGGGGCAGATCCTGCCGCCAGATGATCAGGTCGCCCGCGCGCGCCGCGACATGTTTCACCTCCGCCGAAAAATCGAAGGCACGCGGGTCGGCGCCGTCCAGCGCGTCGAACCAGCTGTCGATCCTGCGGTGGAAACCGGGGACGCAGCGAAAGGCGCCCTGATCCGCCTCGGTATCGGAAAGATAGAGGACCGATTGGGTCGCAAAGGGGATCGGCCGGGCCAGGCTGGCATCCCAGTGCACGTCCGAACCGCTGAACAAATGCCCCGGCCGTTCGGGCGGATTGAACCCGATACGATCGACCGTCACCCACAGATCTTCGCTGCCCCACAATTGGGCAAACGCCTTGTGCACGCGCGGCGAACGGCGCGCGGCCTCGAGCGCGGGATGCTGGAAATGCGGCACCATGATCCCGCTGGTTCGGGCCGAATACCAGCTTTCGGGGTCGTCGGGGGACGCGCCGATCACCTCCCACAGCAGCGCCTTCACCGCCGCGATTTCGACGGGCGCGATCGCGTCGGGCAGGATGACATAGCCATGCTCGTCCCAATGCGCGAGCGCCGCGGCGTCGAGAACATCGGGCATGGCGGCGATCGCGGCCAGTTGCGCCGCCGCCGCCTCGCCCGGCGGCTGCTCCATCAGCCAGCCATGGTAGCGGTCGAGCAGCACCGGATCGGGCGCCCCCGCGGTTGCGAGGATCCAGGCCTGGAATTCCGCAAAGTCGGGCTTCGTCCCATAGAGGATTTCGAACACCTGCTGGTTGCCCAGCCCGAGCGTGTCGAGCAGCAGCTTGCCGATCATCTCGTCGAGCGGCGGCCCCTTACCCGAATGCGACGCCCAGAATTCCTCCAGACATGCGACTTCGGGCATTTCCACCGCCATGGTCATTCGCTCTTCCTCAGTCGAGATTGGGGCGCAGCCAGCGCGTCGCGGTCTCGATATCGACCCCGCGCCGCTCTGCATAGTCGGCAAGCTGGTCGCTGCCGATCCGCGCCACCCCGAAATACTGGCTTTCGGGGTGCCCGAAATAGAAACCGCTGACCGCCGCCGTCGGCAGCATCGCGAAGCTTTCGGTCAGCACCAGCCCGGCGTTCGCGTCCGCCTGGAGCAGGTCGAACAGGATCGGCTTCAGGCTGTGGTCGGGACAGGCGGGATAGCCCGGCGCCGGCCGGATGCCGCGATATTCTTCCTTGATCAGCGCTTCGTTGGTGAGCTGCTCGCCCGGCGCATAGCCCCACAGGGTGGTGCGCACATGCTGGTGCAGCCGCTCGGCGAAGGCTTCGGCGAACCGGTCGGCGAGCGCTTTCAGCAGGATGTCCGAATAGTCGTCCTTGTCGGCGCGAAAGCGCTCCGAAAAAGGTTCGATGCCGTGGATGCCGACCGCGAAACCGCCGATCCAGTCGCCCGCCGGATCGATGAAGTCGGCAAGGCACATGTTGGCACGGTCGCGGCTCTTCTTGATCTGCTGGCGCAGGAAGGGGAGCGTCACATGCCGTTCTTCCTCGGCGAGGTGGATGGTGACGCTGTCGCCGTCGCGCGCGCACGGCCAGAAGGCGCAGACGCCGCGCGCGGTCAGCCATTTTTCCGCGATCAGCCTGTCGAGCATCGCGTCGGCGTCGGCCTTGAGCGCCACCGCCGTCTCGCCGACCACCTCATCCTCGAGGATCGACGGATAGGTCCCGTGGAGCTCCCACGCGCGAAAGAAGGGCGTCCAGTCGATGCAGTCGCGCAGATCCTCGAGCGACCAGTCGTCGAAACGGTGCAATCCGGGCTGCAGCGGCGGCGCGGGTTTGTCGCTGAGGTACGCGTCGTAATAGTTGGCGCGCGCTTCCTCGATGCTCAGCAGCACGCTCTGCCCCTTGCCCGCGCGGACGTCGCGGACATGGGCATAATCGTCCTTGTATCCCTGCACATAGGCGTCGCGGCCAGTGTCGCTGACCAGCGCCGTCGCGACCCCGACCGCGCGGCTCGCATCCAGCACATGCAGCACCGGCCCCGTATACGCCGGATCGATGCGCAGCGCGGTGTGCACCCGCGACGTCGTCGCGCCGCCGATCAGCAGCGGCATCGTCATCCCCGCGCGCTGCATTTCCTCGGCCACCGTCACCATCTCGTCGAGCGAGGGGGTGATCAGTCCGCTGAGGCCGATCATGTCGGCGTCATTCTCGTTCGCCGCCTCGAGGATCTTCGACCACGGGACCATCACGCCCAGGTCGACGATCTCGAAGCCGTTGCACTGGAGCACGACGCCGACGATATTCTTGCCGATATCGTGAACGTCGCCCTTGACGGTCGCCATCACGACCTTGCCCTTGCCCTTCGCCCCCGGCTCCTTCGATGCCTCGATGAAGGGCAGCAGGTGCGCGACCGCCTTTTTCATCACGCGCGCCGATTTGACGACCTGCGGCAGGAACATCTTGCCCGATCCGAACAGGTCGCCGACGACGTTCATCCCGTCCATCAGCGGACCCTCGATCACCTCGATGGGGCGCGGCATCAACAGGCGCATTTCCTCGGTATCGTCGACGACATAGGCGTCGATGCCCTTGACCAGCGCATGTTCGAGGCGCTTTTCGACCACCCAGCCGCGCCATTCCTCGGCGGCCTTCTCCTGCGCCGCATTGGTGCCCTTGTAGCGTTCGGCGAGCGCGATCAGCCGCTCGGTCGGGCTTTCGGCCTCGCCCTCGACCTTGCGGTTGAGGATGACGTCCTCGCACGCATTCCGCAGTTCGGGGTCGATCGTGTCGTAGACGTCGAGCTGCCCTGCGTTGACGATCGCCATGTCGAGCCCGGCCGGGATCGCATGATAGAGGAAGACGCTGTGCATCGCGCGGCGCACCGTCTCGTTGCCGCGGAAACCGAACGACAGGTTCGACAGGCCGCCCGAAAAATGGACGTGGGGACAGCGGACACGGATGACCTTCACCGCCTCGATGAAGTCGACGGCATAATTGTCATGCTCTTCGAGCCCCGTCGCGACCGCGAAGATATTGGGGTCGAAGATGATATCCTCGGGCGGAAAACCGATCGTCATCAACAGCTTGTAGGCGCGCTCGCAAATCTCGACCTTGCGCGCCTGCGTGTCGGCCTGCCCCACCTCGTCGAACGCCATCACGACGACCGCCGCGCCATAGGCCATGCATTTGCGCGCATGCGCGAGGAATTGTTCCTCGCCTTCCTTCATGCTGATCGAATTGACGATCGGCTTGCCGGGAACGCATTTCAGCCCCGCCTCTATGACGTCCCATTTCGAGCTGTCGATCATCACCGGAACGCGCGCGATGTCGGGCTCGGCGGCGATGAGCTTCAGGAAGGTGGTCATCGCATATTCGGCGTCGAGCAGGCCTTCGTCCATGTTGACGTCGATGACCTGCGCGCCATTCTCGACCTGCTGGCGCGCGACCTCGACCGCCGCGGTATAATCGTCGGCGAGGATCAGCTTCTTGAACGCCGCCGAACCGGTGACGTTGGTGCGTTCGCCGATATTGACGAAGCTGGAGGAAGCGGCGGTGGTCATCGGACTATCCTGAATACGGGCATCAAGCGGCGAGCGGGCGGGCGAGGACGAGATCGTCGTAGAGTTTGCCGCCGACGTTGAACTGGCGCGTGCCGAGGTCGGCGAACCCCTGTTTGCGATAGAAGGCGAGCGCGCGTTCGTTGCGGGCATAGACGCCGAGAAGCAGGCGGCGATGGCCGCGCGCCGCCCCGAGCGCCTGCTGCATCAGCGCCGCGCCCAGCCCGCTCCCGTGAAAGCGCGACAGCGAATAGATACGCTTGAGCTCGATATCGCCTTCCCCCGCGGCGGCGAGGTCGGGCTTGCCGACGAGCACGAAGCCGACGGGCGCTCCGCCCGGCTGCGCCTCGGCGATCCACGCGCGCGCGCCGTCCACCAGATGGGCGCGATAGGCCGCGTCGCTGTGCTGCGCCGCGCAGTGGCCGACGATCGCATCGCCATCGAGAATCCCGGCGAAGGTTTCGAGGAAGGTCGCGGCGCCGATCAGCGCCAGCGCCGCCGCGTCTTCGGGTCCGGCTTCCCGGATCGTCCATGTCGGATCGTCGCGCATCGCTTCAGGCCGCCATGGTGAAGGGTTCGAGCCCTGCCAGCCGCGTGCGGACCGGCACCTCGGGAATCGACCGCGGCGCGAGGCCCTGTACCGCCTGCGCCATCGCCGCGATATGCGCAGGCGTCGAGCCGCAGCAGCCGCCGAGGATATTGACCTGCCCGTGCGCAGCCCATTCGCGCACGAGCTCTGCCGTCGTCTCGGGCAGTTCGTCATATTCGCCGAGTTCGTTGGGCAGGCCGGCGTTAGGGTAGACCATCACCAGCGCGTCGGCGAGGTCGGAGAGCACCTTCACATGCGGGCGAAGCTGCGCTGCGCCGAACGAACAGTTCAGCCCGATCGTCAGCGGCCTGGCGTGGCGCACCGCGTACCAGAAGGCCTCGACCGTGTGCCCCGACAGGTTGCGGCCCGACAGGTCGGTGAGCGTCATCGAGATCATCAGCGGCAGGTCGCGGCCCACCTTGGCCTCGGCCTCGAGCGTCGCGGCGATCCCCGCCTTGGCGTTGAGCGTGTCGAAGATCGTCTCGATCAGGATGAAGTCCGCCCCGCCCTCGGCGAGCGCGACGACCTGTTCGAGATAGACGTCCTTCAGCTCGTCGAAATCGATCTCGCGATAGCCGGGATTGTTGACGTCGGGCGACAGCGACAAGGTCTTGTTCGTCGGCCCCACCGCGCCGGCGACGAAACGGCGGCGACCGTCGCGCGCCTGATAGCGGTCGGCCGCCTCGCGGCCGAGCCGCGCGCTTTCGTGGTTGATGTCGGCGACCAGATGTTCGGCGCCATAATCCGCCTGGCTGATCCGGTTGGCGCTGAACGTATTGGTCGAGACGATATCCGATCCGGCCGCCAGATAGGATTCGCCGATCGCGGTGACGACATCGGTGCGCGTCAGCGCGAGAATGTCGTTGTTGCCCTTCTGGTCGTGGCCGAGCCCGAGCGCGCCCGCATAGTCGGCCTCGTCGAGCTTGCGCAGCTGGATCTGCGTTCCCCAGCCGCCGTCGGTCAGCAGGATGCGCTCCTTCGCGGCGGCAATCAAGGCATCACGGGCGGTCATGCGGCTTCCTCCGTTGCGGGTGCCGCCACACGGCGAAGGCCGAGCAGGTGGCAGATGGCGTAGCTGAGCTCCGCCCGGTTGAGCGTGTAGAAATGGAAATCGCGCACCCCGCCCGCATAGAGGCGGCGGCACATTTCTGCGGCGATCGTCGCCGCGACGAGCTGGCGCGCCGCAGGCAGGTCGTCGAGCCCGTCGAAAAGCGACACCATCCATGCCGGAATCTGCGTGCCGCACATGTCGGCCATGCGCCGCGTCTGCGATACGTTCGATACGGGCAGGATGCCGGGGATGATCGGCGCATCGATCCCAGCCGCCGCGGCCGCGTCGCGGAACCGCAGGAAACAGTCGGGCGAGAAAAAGAATTGCGTGATCGCGCGGGTCGCCCCCGCGTCGAGCTTGCGCTTCAGATTGTCGAGGTCGGACTGCGCGCAATCGGCATCGGGATGCGTTTCGGGATAGGCGGCGACCGAAATGTCGAACGGGGCGATGTTCTTGAGCCCCGCGACGAGTTCGATCGCATTGGCATAACCGTCGGGGTGCGCACGATAGGGCGCGCCGCCCGGAACGTCGCCGCGCAGCGCGACGATATGGCGCACCCCCGCATCCCAATAGGCGCGCGCGACCTCGTCGATCTCGGCGCGCGACGCCTCGACGCAGGTCAGGTGCGCCGCGGGCGGCACCGCGCTTTCGGCGGCAATCCGCGCGACGGTCGCGTGGGTTCGCTCGCGCGTCGAGCCACCCGCACCATAGGTCACCGACACGAAGCTGGGGCCAAGCGGCTCGAGCGTGCGGAACGTGTCCCAGAGCTGGGCTTCCATCTTTTCGGTCTTGGGCGGGAAAAATTCGAAGCTGACGCCGATGTCGCCGGCAAGGTCGGCGAAAAGCGGCGAGGCCGCCGCACGGCGCGCCTCGGCGAGCGAGTTCAAATTCGATGTCATGCCGCAAACCTCTTGCCTTGCCCGTCATCGCGGACGGGGGATTGATCTTCATCGGAACGGCGGCGGCCGAGCCACAGCTTCACCGCCAGGTCGCCGCCTTCGAGCGTCTGCGCGGTTTCGAGCACCAGCCCGGCCGAGGCGAACCAGCCGCGGATCTGCGCATCCGAAAACCCCAGGCGCGCATGCGCCGCGAGCGTGCGCATTTCCTCATCCTCGTGCGGCGCGAAATCGACGATCAGCAGATGACCGCCGCCGCGCAGCACGCGCCCCGCCTCGGCGATCACCCGGTCGGGTTCGTGCGCGAAGTGCAGCGCCTGGTGGATGACAATGCTGTCGATGCTCGCCCCGGCAAGCGGCAGGTCGAGGAAATCGCCCTGGACGAGGTCGATCGGCACCGCCTGCCCCGACAATTTGGTCCGCGCGATGCGCAGCATTTCGGGGCTGCGGTCGAGCGCGGTGATCCGCCGCGCGGTCGGCGCGAAAATCTCGGCCATGCGCCCGGTGCCCGTGCCGATGTCGAGCAGATGGCCGAGCCGGCGGTTGTGCATCAGCCCCAGCATCGCCGCCTCGACTTCGCTTTCGGCGACATGACGCGAGCGGATCGCGTCCCATTCGGCGGCATGATCGGCGAAATAGCGTTCGGCTGCAGCGGCGCGCTCGATCCGCACCGCGGCAAGGCGCTGGGCATCCTGCGCCACCACCGCGGCCTCGCCCGGCGAGAAAGGCCAGAGTTCGGCCCGAACCAGAAGATCGCCGACCGGGCCGCCCTCGGCGATCCGCAGGAAGACCCAGCTGCCTTCGCGGCGGCGCTCGATGATCCCCGCCTCGGCAAGGATGCGGACATGCCGCGACACGCGCGGCTGGCTCTGGTCGAGCACCACTGCCAGTTCGCCGATCGCCAGCTCCATCTCGCGCAGCAGGGCGACGACTCGCAAGCGCGTCGGGTCCGCCAGGGCACGGAAAATGTCGAGCAATTCGGTCACGAAGTGCGATATAAAGATTTCTTTATATGACGTCAACCGAGCGTCGCGGCAAAAACCCGCGCCTTTCTCCCCGATGAACGACCACCTCGCCGCATTTGCGCCAAGGCGCGCAAAAAGTCCGTTGCGCCCGATTCTGCGACATTGTAGCTATGAGGGCGGTTGGCAATTCGCCGGGTCCTGACGGATCGCTCCGGATGCTACCGATCAGTTCAATCGAGAGGGGTATTCCCACATGAAGAAGTCGATCACTCTGTCGCTCGTTCTGGCCGCCTCGATGGGCCTGGCTGCTTGCGGTGAAAAGAAGGCCGAAGAAGCACCGGCGACCACCGAAGAAGCCGCGACCCCCGAAGCCGCCGCTGACGGCGCAATGGACGCCGCTGCCGGCGCCGCCGACGCGACCGCCGCTGCTGCGGGCGAAGCTGCGGACGCCGCTGCCGGCGCCGCCGACAAGGCTGGCCAGGCTGCCGACAAGGCGGGCGAAGCTGCCAAGGCCGCGACCGAAGCGACCGACGCTGCCAAGGGCGCGCTGGAAGAAGCCAAGAAGTAAGCTTCTTTCCGGTCCCTGGACCGAAGGACAAAGGGGGTCGCCGGCCTGGGCCGGCGGCCCCTTTTCCTTTGGGCGCGATGGAACCCAATGCGGTTGCCAAGCGCTTGAGCCGTGGTTAGGCTTCGACCCCAGGGGCCGGATGCTGGCCGCCTTGGCATTTGAAAGGATATTACATGCGCAAACTCATCATCGCGTCGATGGCCGCTGCCGCGTTCAGCCTCGCCGCCTGCTCGGAAAAGGCCCAGCAGGAAACGTCGGAAGCCGGTGCCGCCGTTGCTGACGATGCAGCTGCCGCGGGCGACGCGGTTGCCGACGGTGCCGCCGAAGCCGCCGACGCGACCGCTGCCGCCGCCAAGGACGCCGGCAACGCCGTCGAGGGCACGGTGAACGCCGCGGGCGATGCCGCCGCCACTGCCGGCGACAAGATCAAGGAAGAAACCGCCAAGGCCGAAGCCAACGACAAGAAGTAAGTCGTCGGCGCGCCCGAAGCGTGCAACAAGGGGGCTCCATTCTTCGCGAATGGGGCCCTTTTTCGTGGGAGAAGAATGATGCTCTTGCCCCGCCTGACGATGGCGATGCTGGCGACGATGGCGCTCATGCCGGCCGGCGGATGCAGCCGCACCGACAATGAACCCGGACCCGGCGGAGTCACGGTCAGCGAAGCCAAGGCGCTCGACGATGCCGCCGAAATGCTCGAAAGCCGCGACAGCACCCCGGCCGGCGCGACCGAAACCTCCGGCGGCACCGACGCGACGAAAGGCGAATGAAGGCTTTCGGCGGGCAAGGCGCGGCGCTAGAACTGCCCGGTCCCGCGACTGGCGCTTGCAGATGGAGTCCCATCGGGGAACGGGACGGACGCCTCATCCTTTCGAGTTGTCCTTCCGAGCCGCGCGCCTGGGTGCCCCACCGCTAGAGCAAGGGACCATCCGCATGACCGAACCGCAGCCGCTCCAGGTCGTTTTCCTCCTCTTTCCGGGCATCACCCAGCTCGATTTCACCGCGCCCGCACAGGCGCTCTGCCGCATGCCCGGGGCCAGCCTCGCGGGGGCCGCCGCGAACCTCGACCCGATCGCGACCGACAGCGGCTTCTCGATCGTGCCGACGCATGATTTCGCATCGTGCCCGCAGGCCGACATCCTCTGCGTTCCCGGCGGCCACGGCGTAACCGAAGCGCTGGGCGACGCCGCAACCATCGCCTTCATCGCGCGCCAGGCAGCGCAGGCGCAGTGGGTGACGAGCGTGTGCACCGGCGCGTTCCTGCTCGGCCGCGCCGGCCTGCTTGCCGGCAGGCGCGCGACCACCCATTGGGGCTACACCCACCTGCTGCCGCTCGTCGGCGCCGAACCGGCGCCGGGGCGGGTCGTCGAGGATGGCCGGGTCGTGACCAGCGGCGGGGTGACGTCCGGGCTCGACTTCGCGCTGACGCTGATCGCGCGGATCCGCGGCGATGCGGTGGCGCAGGCGATCCAGCTCGCGATCGAATATGACCCCGCCCCGCCCTTTGCCGGCGGCCACCCCGACCGTGCGCCCGCCGCCGTCACCGCGGGACTGAAGGCGCGCGCCTATGACGCCGCCGCGGCGCGGATGGAGGAAGCGCTGACCGCACCGGACTAGCGACAGTCGGTCAGCGCGATCTCGAACAGCTTCGGCCAATATTTGCCCGTGACGAACAGCCGCTTCGCCTTCGGGTCCCACGCGATGCCGTTGAGCACCTCGTCGCGATCGGACGCGCCCGCCTGTTCCCCAAGGCCGGTCAGGTCGATGAAGGAGGTCACCGTCCCGCTGTCGGGGTCGATCCGCACGATCGCATCGGTCATCCAGACATTGGCCCAGATTTCGCCGTCGATCGTTTCGAGCTCGTTGAGCATCGCCAGCGGCCGCCCGGCGAAGTGCACCGTGACGCGCTTCTGCTCGGTCATCGTCGCCGGGTCGAAATAGCGCAGTTCGGGGGTGCCGTCGCTGAGGACGAGGCTGTCGCCGTGCAGGGTCACGCCCCAGCCCTCGCCCGTGTAGCGGAACCTCCCGACGGGCTTCAGGTCCTTCAGCCGCCAGCGATTGCCGACCCCGCCCTGCCACGTCACGCCGATGATCTGGTCGCGCCAGCGGACGATGCCTTCGCCGAACTGGTCGGCGGGCAATTTCGTTTCGGCGAGCGCCTTTCCTGTCGCGAGGTCGACCCGGGCGACCTTCGACCGGCCATATTGCCCGGTGCCTTCGTAGAGATGCCCGTCGTGCCAGAAGAGCCCCTGGGTGAAGGACGAGGGATCGTGCGGATAGGTCTGGACGATGCGATAGCCGCAGCGCGGCGGCGGCGCGACGGTCTCGGCCGCCGCCGCCGGTGGCGCGGCCCCCGTCGCCGGCGGCGCCAGCGCGAAGACGAGGGCCAGCAGCAGGCTCATGACACCGCCACCGGAACCGGCGCATGCTGCCCGCGCCGCAACGCTTCGAGCCGCGCGTGGGTCTCGAGCAGCGGCGCGGCGACGGCGCGCAGCGCGGGCGACGCTTCCTGCTGCTTGGTTGCGGAATCGGGGGTAAAGGCCTGTGCCGGCGCCTTGGAATAGCGACCGCCCGCCGCGACGATCCGCGCCCGATCCGCGCCCCCCGGCGCGACGCCGAAATGCGGCAGGACGCTGTCGACCAGCGCCCCGGGCAGCGCGGCATAGTCGAGCAGCAGGCAGCGATCGTCGACCGCATCGGCGGCGGCGCGGCAGATGCGGTCGAGAATCCACGCCGGATAGTCGCTTGCCGCCGCGGCCTCATAGGCGTCGATGCCATAGGCATCGAGCGGCAGCACCCCCGGGCGGCAATGCATGCCCGGCCGCCTCTGCTGCGACACGAGCACCTCGACGGGGTCGCGATAAAGGAAGACCCACGGCGTGTCGGCCCAGACCCGGCGCAGCATCGGCAGCACGAAACAGTGCCACGCGTCGAGCTTGATGAAGCGATGCCGCGCATCGCCGCGCCGGTCGCGGGTCAGCGCGCCCGCCATCGCACCGATCGTGCCGGGCGGCAGGACGCCCCGCCCGACAAGCTGGATCACCGTGTCGAGCACCGGCGGTTCGGCGACCACGACATGATCCGCCGCCGCGCCGAGCATCTGTCCGACGAGCGTCGAACCGCAGCGCGACATGTGAAAGACGAGGCCATCGGGCGGCGGGGCTTCGGCAAAGCTCTCGATCGCGGCGAGCGGCGTGGCGCAGCGCATCAGCCGGTTGAACGGCAATATCTGCGCCTTGCGCTGCGTTTCCTCAAAAAAGGGATCGGTCAGCGGCAGGCCGGCAAAGTGCAGCCATTCGACGAGAATGCGACCCTCGTGCCGCTTGAGGTCGACCGGCAGCCAATGGCGCGGCGGCGCCCCGGCGAGCAGCAGCGCGGGCAATTGTCGCTGCATCTGCGGCGTCGCGGCGCGCGCCAGCCCCGCGGCAAAGGTTTCGCGGGCGATCGGCAGGCCCTGTTCGGCGGCATAGGCCGCGATGGTGTCCAGAAACGCGTTCGTATCGGCCAGCGGCGCCAGACGAAGCTGCGCGTCCTCGTCGGCAAGCAGCGCGGTGCGCAGGTGGTCGATAGGGGTAGCCGTGGTCATCGGCGCAACACATGCCCGGCCCCGAACCGTCCTGCAAGCGGCACAAGGGAAAAGGGCCGGCGGATCGCTCCGCCGGCCCTTCCTGTCAGCTTGCGCTGGATGGCCTGGATGGCGCGGACTTAGAAGTCCATGCCGCCCATGCCGCCCATGCCGCCGCCGCCCATCGGCATTGCCGGCTTGTCTTCGGGCAGCTCGCTCACCGCCGCTTCGGTGGTGATCAGCAGGCCCGAAACCGACGCAGCGTCCTGAAGCGCGGTGCGCACGACCTTGGTCGGGTCGATGACGCCCGAGGCCTTCAGGTTCTCATAGGTGTCGGTCGCGGCGTTGAAGCCCTGATCCTGGTTGTTTTCACGCAGCAGGTTGCCGGCGACAACCGCACCGTCGTGGCCGGCGTTGGCCGCGATCTGGCGCAGCGGCGCTTCGATCGCCTTGCGGACAATGTCGATGCCGCGGGTCTGGTCGTCGTTGGCGCCCTTCAGGCCGTCGAGGGCCTTGGTCGCGTAAAGGAGCGCGGTACCGCCACCGGGGACGATGCCTTCCTCGACCGCGGCGCGGGTCGCGTGCAGCGCGTCGTCGACGCGATCCTTGCGTTCCTTCACCTCGACCTCGGTCGCACCGCCGACCTTGATCACCGCAACGCCGCCGGCGAGCTTCGCCAGGCGTTCCTGCAGCTTTTCACGGTCGTAGTCGCTGGTCGTGGTTTCGATCTGCGCGCGGATCTGTTCGACGCGGCCCTTGATCGCATCGGCTTCACCCGCACCGTCGACGATGGTCGTGTTGTCCTTGTCGATGGTGACGCGCTTGGCCTGGCCGAGCATGTTCAGCGTGACCGACTCGAGCTTGATGCCCAGGTCTTCGCTGATCATTTCGCCGGCGGTCAGGATCGCGATGTCCTGCAGCATCGCCTTGCGGCGATCGCCGAAGCCCGGCGCCTTGACGGCCGCGACCTTGAGGCCGCCGCGCAGACGATTGACGACGAGGGTCGCGAGCGCTTCGCCTTCGATGTCCTCGGCGATGATCAGCAGCGGACGGCCCGACTGCACAACCGCTTCGAGGATCGGAAGCATCGACTGGAGGTTCGACAGCTTCTTTTCGAAGATCAGGATGTACGGATCGGCGAGTTCGACGACCATCTTCTCGGGGTTGGTGATGAAGTAGGGCGACAGATAACCACGGTCGAACTGCATGCCCTCGACGACGTCGAGTTCGAACTCGAGGCCCTTGGCTTCCTCGACGGTGATCACGCCTTCCTTGCCGACCTTTTCCATCGCTTCGGCGATCTTCTCGCCGACTTCGGTGTCGCCGTTGGCCGAGATGATGCCGACCTGCGCGATTTCCGAGGTGCCCGCCACCGGGGTCGAACGGCCCTTGAGGTCTTCGACGACCTTGGTGACCGCGAGGTCGATACCGCGCTTCAGGTCCATCGGGTTCATGCCGGCGGCAACCGACTTCATGCCTTCGCGAACGATCGCCTGGGCGAGGACGGTCGCGGTGGTGGTGCCGTCACCGGCCTTGTCGTTCGCCTTCGAGGCGACTTCGCGCAGCATCTGCGCGCCCATGTTCTCGAACTTGTCCTTGAGTTCGATTTCCTTGGCGACGCTGACGCCGTCCTTGGTGATGCGGGGGGCGCCGAAGCTCTTGTCGATCACGACGTTGCGGCCCTTGGGGCCCAGCGTGACCTTGACGGCGTCGGCGAGGATGTCGACGCCCTTCAGGATGCGCTCGCGCGCGTCGCGCGAAAATTTTACGTCCTTGGCAGCCATTGGCTCATTCCTTTCAAAGGCGCAGAAAACTGCGCAACTTCACTCTCAAATCGTTGGACGGACTCAGGCGATGATGCCGAGGATGTCCGATTCCTTCATGATCAGCAGCTCTTCGCCGTCGACCTTGACCTCGGTGCCCGACCATTTGCCGAACAGGATGCGGTCGCCGGCCTTGACGTCGAGCGGAATGCGGTCGCCGTCCTCGTCACGGGCGCCTTCGCCGACCGAGACGACTTCGCCTTCCTGCGGCTTTTCCTTGGCGGTGTCGGGGATGATGATGCCGCCAGCCGTCTTTTCTTCGGCTTCGATACGGCGGACGAGCACGCGGTCGTGCAGCGGACGAAATTGCATGGATATCCCTCCAGAAATGCAAATGATGTCGCTTAGCACTCACGGGGTGCGAGTGCTAACAGGCGGCCATATGGGTGGCACCCCCAAGAGCGTCAAGCGGGCCGGCACAAGTTTTTTGCGGCGGTCCGGAAGCGGCGCAGGGTGACCGCCCGATTCGGAGGCACACCCGCCCCTCCTCCCCTACATTTTTCCGCGTTGCGCCCCCGCGGCCGACGACGCACAGTCGGCGCATGACCGCGAGTCGTCCGATCCTGGGGCTGATCGGCCTTTTGCTGCTCTGCCTGCTGCCCGCGCGCAGCGGTGCGGAACAGGTTGCGCCGCCGAAGAAGATCGCGCTGATCATCGCCAATTCGACCTATCAGAGCGCCGAATGGCCGGCGCTCAAAAACCCGGTGAACGATGCGCGGCTGCTGCGCGAAACGCTGACGGGGGTCGGCTTCGAGGTCCAGGTCCCCGCGATCAACCTGCCGCGCGACGCCTTGCAGAAACGGCTCGCCGACTTCGCCGCGATTTCGAGCGCACTGCCCGAAAATTCGATCGCGCTCATCTATTATTCGGGCCACGGCATCCAGGTCGACGGCGTCAATTACGTCGTCCCCGTCAACGGCGCCTCCTTCCTCGAGGTCGAGAATGCGGCGGGCGCCGGGCGCGAGAAGATATTGAGCCAGAAATATGTCTCGCTGAACCATCTGCTCGACTCGTTCGGACTTGCACGCCGGTCGCTGGGCGGCATCGCCAACATCCTGATCCTCGACGCGTGCCGGCTCAATCCGCTCGACGGGCGGACGCGCAGCGGGTCGCGGCCGAAGGGGCTGGCCGACGTCCCCAACACCGCGAACAGCCTGATCGCCTTCGCCGCGTCGCCGGGCACCGCGGCGCTCGACGGCGACGGCGGCAATTCGCCTTATGCCATCGCGCTGTCGCGCGAGCTCAAACAGCCCAAGGTTCCGGTCGAGTTGCTGTTCAACCGCGTCACGTCGAGCACGCTGGCGCTGACCGACGGGTTGCAGCGCCCCGACTATCGCGTCGGCCTGTCGGGCTTCTTCTGCTTCGGCGGCTGCGACGCCACCGCCGCGACGGCACCGCCGCCGTCGCCGGTGGCGGCCGCACTGCCCGGCCGCGAAAAGGGTCCGGCATCCGCCGCCGCGACCTTCGCGCCGCCCGAAACCGTGAGCGCGGCGGGACTGATCGTCGGCCGCTATCCGGTCACGCAGGCGCAATATCAGCTCTGCGTCGAGGAGGCCGGGTGCAGCGCGGCGGAGGACGCGCTTGCCGAACCGAACCAGCCGATGGTCAGCGTCAGCTGGGCGGGCGCCGCCGACTATGCCGCCTGGCTGTCGCAGCGCACCGGCGAGACGTGGGAGCTGCCGACCGCCGACGAATGGCAGGCGGTCTTCGCCCCCTTGGCCAAGGGACCGCGAACCGCGAACCGCCGCCTGCCGCGCGTCGACACCGCGACCGAGCCGCCGGGCCAGCCGGCCTATGTCGGCAAGATCCTCGAATGGACGGCGAGCTGCGCGGGCGCCTCGGCCGCATGCGGGGTGCGCACCGCGATGGGCGCGGCCTATGACGGTGCGGCCGAGGATCTGCTGACACGGCACGAATTTCCGGCCGAGGGGACGGGCAAGAAACTGGGGTTCAGGCTTTTGAAGAAATAGCGGGAGGGGACCATGATGATCGATGCGATGGCCGGCGCGACGGGCCGGATGCTGCTTGCGGCGGCGATGCTGGCGGGCGGGCTGATCCTTCCGGGGACCGCCGCGGCGAAGCCCAGGGCGCCGATATCGAAATGGTTCTGCGCCTCGCTGACCGGGGCGAACTTCGACCCCGCCGCCGCGATCGCCGCCTTCCCGCTCGAAAAAATGCCCGCGGCCGAGGAGAAGCGCGAAAGCAAGACCGACGGCGACGGCGACATCACCCATTATGTCGAGCTGGTGGCCGAGGGCGAGCTGTTCGAGGTCAGCTATCGCTACGCCTTCAAGAATGACGAGGTCACCGAACCCTATGGCTTTTCGCTGAAGGTCTATGCCTCCTCCTATCCCGAATCCGACGCCTTCCGCGATGCGATGGAGGGCTGGGTCAAGGAGTTCGGCAAGCCCCAGAAGTCGATCATCGGCGAGGCCGTCTACGCCGGACCCGAAATGTACGCGGGCGGTCCGCGCATCTTTCACATCGGCCATTGGGGCGACAGCGCGGTGATGGAAGCGGCGTGGTGGTCGCGCCCCGACTATAAATATGCGCAGGAGCTGTGCAAATAGCGCGGCCGCGCCTCAGGGCAGCAGCCCCAGGGTGCGGCGGCGCGACCAGCGCCACAGCAGCAGGCCGGCGACGACGATGAGCCCGACCGCGAGCCCGATCCAGACCCCGACGCCGGCGAGCGGGGTCCAGAAGCCGAGGTAGATCGCGGTGCCGTAACCCGCGATCCAGTAACCGCAGATCGCGATGACCATCGGGGTGCGCGTGTCCTGAAGCCCGCGCAGCGCGCCCGCCGCGACCGCCTGCGCCCCGTCGAACAGCTGGAACGCGGCGGCGACCACGAGGAACTGCATCGCGAAACCGACCAGCGCCGCGTTGCGCGCCGCGTCGACGTCGACATAGATCGACAGCACGAGCGCGGGGAACAGCCACATGATCGTCGCGGTGACGCCCATGAAGCCGATGCCGAGGATCATCGCGGCGGTCCCCGCGTGGCCGATGCCGCGATGGTCGCGCGCGCCATAGGCGAGCCCGACGCGGATCGTCGCCGCCTGCGCGACCCCGAAGGGAATCTGGAAGGCGAGCGCCGCGACCTGCAGCGCGATCGTGTGCCCCGCCAGTTCGGTCTCGCCGATCCGCCCCATCAGGAAGGCGGCGCCGGTGAACAGCCCCGCCTCGGCGAGGATGGTCAGGCTGATCGGGGTGCCGATGCGCAGCATTTCGAAGAAGCGCGTCCATTCGGGACGCCACCATTTCCCGAACAGATGATAGCGCCGCAACCGCCGGTCGAACTGGATCACGACGACATAGGCGAGCAGCATCAGCGCGCTCGTCAGCACGCTCGACAGCGCCGAGCCGTGAAAGCCGAGCGCGGGCATGCCGAGGTTGCCGAAAACGAGCGTCCAGTTGCCGAGCGCGTTGGCGCCGAGCGCGAGGAAGGTGATCGCGGTCGCGATCTTCGGCCGGCCGAGCGCCGACACGAAGATGCGCAGCACCGCCGCGGCGATCATCGGGAACATGCCCCACATCAGGATGAGCAGGAATCCCGCGGCGCGCGCCGCGGTTTCGGGCGGCTGCCCGGTCGCGAGCATGATCGGCCCGCCCGCGGCGCAGATGCCCATGAAGGCGATCGATATCAGCAGGCCGAGCCACAGCGCCATGCGCACCGAGCGCCGCACCTCGCGCACCGCATGCTTGCGGCGCCCGAGTTCGGCGGCAATCAGCGGCGCGACCGCGCCGACCAGCCCGCTGCCGGTCCACAGCAAAAGCCCGAAGATCGCGACGCCGAGCGACGAGGCGGCGAGCGCGGCATCGCCGAGCCGTGCGACGAAGATCACGTCGATCGCATGGACGAGCATCTGGAGCAGGTTCGCCGCCGCCAACGGCCAGGCGAGCGCGAGCGTCGCGCGAAACTCGTCGCGAAGACCCGACGGAACGTCCGCGGTCAGGGGGGAGGCCTGCTGAAGCATAGCCGGCCCGGTTAGGCGCGGACCGCGCCCGGTTCAATCCCGGTCGTTGCGATCGCGCCATTTCAGGCGCCGCGGTGGCAAAATGGCAACAACGCCGCCCGCGCGTACCCGCGCGGCCCGACGAACCGCGCCTAGCCTGTCCACAGCATCGCCATCTCGACCGCGAAGGCAATGAAGGTCAGCGTGAGCCCGATGACGAACAGCCGGTAGGCATAGGCGAGATAGCGATATTTGCGCCGCGCGAGCACGATGCCGTTCTGGTAGGTATCGCGCAGCATCGTCTCGTAGAGATCCTCCTCGGTCCGGAGCCGCGCCTTCACCGCATCGATGAACTCCTGCTCCTCCATCTGCGCGAAGCGGCCGAAGAAGAGGATGTTGCTGTGGTCCTTGCCGTCCCTGTAGACGATCGGCGGCGCCTTGCCGACGCGCGGCAGCACCGCCGAGATCGCGAGCAGCGCCGACAGGAAGGAAAAGGTCGCGAGGATCGCCAGCGGCACCGCGAGCGCCCCTGCTCCCGCGCGCGCCTGCCCGATCGCCAGCGTGAAGACGACGAAGGTCGCGCCCATCAGGATCGACGCCTTCTGGTCCGCCATCTGCGACAGGTTCATCGTGAGCTGCTGGTTGGTCCGCACCAGATGCACCGCATTGGGCGGAAAGCTGATCGCGGGCGGCGGCACCGTCGCCTTCGTTTCGTTCGCGTCGTCGCTCATAGCCGTCCCCTGCCACGCTGCTGTTGGTGCGACCCGCCCCAGCGATGGCATGTTCGCCGGATTGCGGCAAGATGCTGCCCGATTGCCGCCGCATTCGCTTGCCAAGCGGGCGGTGGCGCGGCATGCCCGCGCGCAAGTTTCTTACCTTGACGGGACATCATCATGAGCACCGCGCTGCGCGACCAGATTCACGGCCTGATCGAGCCTTTCAACAAGAAAGGCGTCGAATTGACCGACGCGACCACCTTTGCCGGCGACCTCGAATGGGACAGCCTGACCGTGATGGACTTCGTCGCCGAGGTCGAGGACACCTTCGACATCATCATCACGATGAACATGCAGGCCGAGATCGAAACCGTCGGCCAGCTGATCGCCGCTGTCGAGAAGCTGCAGGGCTGAGGCTGTCGTGATCCCCGGCGAAAGCCGGGGTCCATGCGGAGCCGCGCAACATATCTGGACCCCGGCTTTCGCCGGGGAACATGGAAGAACCCAAGATGACCGACCTTTTCTCGAAATTCGATCCGCTGATCCAGCAGCGCGCCGACCTTCTCGCCACCGGCGTCACCGATCCGTTCAGCCTCGTCATGGAAAAAGTGGTCTCCCCCACCGTCGCGATCTGCAACGGGCGCGAGACGATCCTGCTCGGCACCTACAACTATATGGGCATGACCTTCGACGAGGACGTCATCGCCGCGGGCAAGGAGGCGCTCGACAAGTTCGGCAGCGGCACCACCGGCAGCCGCGTGCTCAACGGCACCTATCAGGGCCACAAGGAGTGCGAGGACGCGCTCAAGGAATTTTACGCCATGGACCATGCCATGGTGTTCTCGACCGGATACCAGGCCAACCTCGGCATCATTTCGACGATCGCGGGCAAGGGCGACTATGTCATCCTCGACATCGACAGCCACGCCTCGATCTACGACGGCTGCAAGATGGGCGACGCCGAGATCGTCGCCTTTCGCCACAATGATATCGACGCGCTCGAAAAGCGCCTGAAGCGCCTGCCCGCCGATGCCGGCAAGCTCGTCGTGCTCGAAGGCGTCTATTCGATGCTCGGCGACATCGCGCCGCTCAAGGAAATGGTCCGCATCGCCAAGGAAAATGGCGCGATGGTCCTCGTCGACGAAGCGCATTCGATGGGCTTCATCGGCGAACATGGCCGCGGCGTCGCCGAGGCGCAGGGCGTCATCGACGACGTCGACTTCATCATCGGCACCTTCAGCAAGAGCGTCGGCACGGTCGGCGGCTTCTGCGTCTCGAACCACCCGAAGTTCGAAATTTTGCGGCTCGTCTGCCGTCCCTATGTCTTCACCGCCTCGCTGCCCCCCAGCGTCGTCGCGACCGCGGCGACGAGCATCCGCAAGCTGATGCACGGGTCGAACAAGCGCGCACATCTGTGGGAAAATTCGAAGGACCTGCACAAGGGACTTCGGGCTCTCGGCTTCACCCTCGGCACCGACGAGCCGCAGTCGGCGATCATCGCGGTGATCATGCCCGACCTCGAAAAGGGCGCGATGATGTGGGAGGCGCTTCTCGAAGAGGGGCTCTACGTCAATCTCGCGCGCCCGCCGGCAACCCCCGCGGGCATGACCCTGCTGCGCTGCTCGCTCTGCGCCGAGCATTCGAGCGACCAGGTCGGCGAGATTCTCGGCCGCTTCGAACGCGCGGGCAAGCGCGTCGGCATCATCGGCTGAAGCACCGGCGTCCGCCGACCAGCGGATTCCTTTTCGCGACGAGTTGAAGCGGCCCGCGCGCCGCGACTCGTTCGCGGCTTTGCCCGGCCGTCCATGTCCGGTACAACGCCCCCGTGTTCGAGAGGGAATTCGACAGCGAAAATGAAAGCCGGCGCGACCGCGTCCGCTTCTGGCTGACCGTCGGCGTCGGGGTGATCCTGACGAGCATCGTCGTCGCGCTCGTCACGCTGCTCGTGCGCACCAACGACAATTACGACCGCTCGCTCGCGTGGCAGGCGCACAGCCTCGAGATCATCTCGCAGACGCGCTCGCTCGACGCGTCGATCGCCCGCGCCGAGGCGGCGCTCGGCCGCTTCGCGGTCGGGCTGCAAAAGGAGGACGGGCGCGTCTTCCAGCAGCAATGGGGGATCGCACAGCAATATCTGCGGCTGCTGACGCGCAACGTCCGCGACAATCCGAAGCAGGCGGCGCTGGTCGCCGACCTCACCAAGGAGTTCAACCGCCGCGGTGCGCAGCTCGGCGATGCCGCGCTGAGCGCCAACTACCGGCAGACCGTCGCCGCGATTTCCAAATATAACGCCGCGGGCCACGACGCCGCGCTCTCGCGCATCGATGCCATCCTCAGCGAGCTGATCCGCAACGAACGCGCGCTGCTGCGCGATCGCAACCGGCTCGCTGCGGCGGACCGCACCAGCTTCAACCAGGCGATCCTGCTCTTTTCGCTGCTCGGCGCGGCGGCCGCGGTGATCGCCATCGGCGCCACCTTCTCGCTGATCCGTGCCGACGGCGAACGCCGGCTCGCGCGGCGCGAGCAACTTGCGGAAAGCGACCGCGCGACGTTGCTCGAAGCCGCGGTCGAGGAGCGCACCGCCGAACTCGCCAGGGCGAACGTCGCGCTGCGCAGCGAAATGGCCGACCGCGCCGCCGCGGAGGCGCAACTGCGTCAGGCGCAGAAGATGGAGGCGGTCGGCCAGCTCACCGGCGGCATCGCGCACGACTTCAACAACATGCTCGCGGTGGTCGTCGGCGGGCTCGAACTCGCGCAGCGCGTGATTGCCTCCGCCCCCGAAAAGGCGCAGCGCCACCTGAGCAATGCGATGGACGGCGCCAACCGCGCCGCCGACCTGACGCGGCGCCTGCTCGCCTTCGCCCGCTCCGAACCGGCGCGCCCCGAAATGCTCGTCGTCGACGACAGCATCACCGCGTTCGCCGAACTGATCGAACGCACGATCGGCGATCGCATCGCGCTGACGCTCGACCTCGGCGCCCGTGACCTTGCCTGCTGGCTCGACCGGCAGCAGTTCGAAAATGCGCTACTCAACCTCGCGGTCAACGCGCGCGACGCGATGGAGGGCCATGGCGCGCTGACGATCCGCACGCTGCGCGACGACGAACAGGAGACGGCGGCGCTGGCGGTGCAGGTCATCGACACCGGCTGCGGCATGTCGCCCGCGGTGCTCGATCGCGTCTTCGATCCCTTCTATACCACCAAGCCCGCGGGCCAGGGAACCGGGCTGGGCATGAGCCAGGTCTTCGCCTTCTGCCGCCAGTCGGGCGGCGAGGTGCAGGTGACTTCGACCGAGGGCGAAGGGACGCGCGTCGCGATGCTTCTGCCCGTCGCGAAACATTTCGACGCGGCCGAGCCCGAAACCGTGTCCGCCCCGGCAGCCGCGGCCGAAGCCGCCGGCGAAACGCTCCACATCCTGATCGTCGAGGACGACGCGCGCGTGCTCGCGGCGACCGCCGCCGCCGTCGCCGAACTCGGGCACCGCGCGGTCACGTGCGACGACCCGCGCGAGGCCGCCGCGCTCGTTGAGCAACACGGGTTCGACCTGATCCTGTCGGACGTGCTGATGCCCGAACTGACGGGCCCCGAAATGGTCGCCGCGCTGAAGGAGCGCTGGCCCGGCCTTGCCGTGCTGTTCGTCACCGGCTTCGCGGGCGACGCCTCCGAAATCGCCAGTTTCGGAGACCATGACGTGCTCCGCAAACCCTTCACCCTCACCCAGCTCGACGAGGCGATCCGGCGCAGCACCGACCCGCGCCCGGCGGAAAAGATCGCCGCCTTCGGCTAGGGGCCGGCGACCGGAGGCGCATCCTGCGACGCCTTCGCGCTCCGTTTCCATCGTGGCCGCTCGCCGTCCCGCGAGGCAAGATAAGCGTCTCGAAACCCCGAAACCGCCGCCGTCATCCGGTGCGTCGCCCGCTTGCAGCGAAGGCGCGCGAGGCGTAGACTGCGGGCAAATATAATGAGGATGCCCGCGATGACCGATCTTCTGAGGCGGCCCATGATCTGGACGGCGCTGGTCGCCGCTCCCTGGCTCATCGCCGCGAGCCCGCTGGTACAGACGACGACGCCCGATGGACCGCCGGCGGTTCCCGCCCCTGCCCCGCCGTCCGCCGAAACGGGACTGACGGGCGAGATCACCCCCTTCATCCAGCCCTTCGACCTCGACGCGACACGGCGCATGGCGGTCAAGGTGATGGTCGGCGGACAAGGCCCCTTCTCCTTTCTGGTCGACACCGGCGCCGAACGCACCGTGATCGCGAGCGAGCTCGCCGAACGGCTGGAGCTGGCGCACGGCCAGAAGCTGCGGCTGGCCACGATCGGCAGCTCGACCGAAGTGCAGAGCTTTCGCGTCGCGGCGCTGAGCATGACCGACCTGCACATGGCGCCGTTCGACGCGCCGGCCTTTGCCGGACGCCACATCGGCGCGGCGGGACTGATCGGCGTCGACATGCTCGCCGACCGCCGCATCCTGATCGACTTCCGCCGCGAAACGATGGACATTCTCGAAACGCGCAAGCGCGCGCATGCCATCATCGATGACGACGATGCAATCGTCGTCTCCGCGCGCAACATGGCGGGACGTCTGATCCTGTCGGATGCGCGGATCGACGGCCGGCGCGTCGACGTGATCATAGACACCGGCGCGCAGACCAGCGTCGGCAATCTCGCGCTGCAACGGCTCGTCGCGACGCATCGCCAGCATCGCTTTCCCTTCTTCCCGACCGTCCTCAACGCGGTGTCGGGCGAAGCGGTGCCCGCGACGCGCACCGCGATCCGCCAGATCAAGATCAACGGGGCCGAGGTCAACGACCTGCCCGTGTCCTTCGCCGACAGCCAGGCCTTTCGCGCGCTGGGGCTCGAAAAGCGGCCCGCGCTGCTGCTCGGGATGGACAGCCTCGCGCTGTTCGACCGGGTCGAGATCGATTTCCCGAACAAGCGCGTCGTGTTCGAGCTGCCCAGCGGCGCCAGCCGGAGCACGGGCCAGCGCTACGCCGCCAACGAAACGCGGCGCGGGAGCTAGACGCACACCGGCGCAGCCGCCATAGCGCCGCCATGCCCGCCGCGCCGACGTTCGACTTTGCCGGTCACCGCTTTGCCCTGCTCGCCGAACGCGCGCTGTTCTGGCCGCGCCACCGCGCGCTGATCGTCGCCGACCTGCACCTCGAAAAGGCGAGCTGGTACGCCGCGCACGGCCAGCCGCTGCCGCCCTATGACAGCCACGACACGCTCGACCGGCTGGCGACGCTGGCGGACCGGCTGCACGCCGAGGCGATCTGGTGCCTCGGCGACAGCTTCCACGACCGCGCCGCGTCCGAACGCATCGCCCCCGCGGTCGCCGAACGGCTGCACCGGCAGGCAGGCGCCGCGAAGCTCGTGTGGATCGCGGGCAATCACGACGGGCTCGCCGGCGGCGCGTGGGGCGGCACCGTCGCCGACGAGATGGTCGTCGACGGCATCGTCTTTCGTCACCAGTGCAACCCGGGCGACACCCGCCCCGAGATTTCCGGCCATTATCATCCCAAGCTGCGGGTGAACCTGCGCGGGCGCCCCGTGTCGCGGCCCTGCCTCGCGGGCGATGCCCGGCGGCTGATCCTGCCCGCCTTCGGCAGCCTGACGGGCGGGCTCGACGTGACCGACCGGGCGATCGCGGCCAATTTCGCCGGCGGCTATCGCGCGATGCTCGCCGCGGGGGACAAATTGCTCTCGCTGCCGTGCCGCGCGGCGCCCGCCGATGACGCTACGGCAATGCGGCGCCGCGGCTAAACCCGCAAAAACGGGCGCTTTACAGCCTGTGACCCAAAAGCCGCACTCGCCAAAAACCTGCTGCGAAAGCGCCGCCTCGGCTGGATCAGCCTGTTATAATGCGTAAGAATGCACCCCGATAATAACAACGAAATGTTGAGAGGAGTGCCCGATATGAAATCCCATACCCTTTGTGCTGCCCGCCTTCTGCGCACCAGCGCGCTCGGCGTCTCGCTGGCGATCACCAGCGTCGCGGTCCCCGCCTTCGCGCAGGATACGGCTGCTGCTGCCGATGACAGCGCCGACAGCGAAATCGTCGTCACCGCGCAGGGCCGCGCGCAGCGGCTCGCCGACGTGCCGGTCGCGATCTCGGCGGTGAATGCCGAGGCGCTGCAGAACAGCGGCGCGAACGACATCCGCCAGCTCAACCAGGTTGCCCCCTCGCTGTTCGTCTCGTCGACGGGTTCGGAAGCCAACGGGTCGGCACGCATCCGCGGCATCGGCACCGTCGGCGACAACCCCGGCCTCGAAAGCTCGGTCCCCGTCTTCATCGACGGCGTCTACCGCTCGCGCTCGGGGATCGGCCTCAACGAACTCGGCGAGATCGACCGCGTCGAGGTGCAGCGCGGCCCGCAGGGCACGCTCGGCGGCCGCAACTCGTCGGCGGGCCTGATCAGCGTCTATTCGAAAAAACCCGAATTCCAGTTCGGCGCGACCGGCGAGGTGACCTACGGCAACTATGATTACTGGCGCCTCGGCGGCAGCATCACCGGGCCGATCACCGACACGATCGCCGCGCGCCTCGACGGCGTGTGGGTGAAGCGCGACGGCTTCCTGCGCGACGCGACGAACAACACCGACGTCAACAACCGCGACCGCTATTTCCTGCGCGGGCAGTTGCTCTTCGAACCGACCGACGCGCTGTCGATCCGGCTGATCGCCGACTATACCTATCGCGACGAGAAATGCTGCGGCGCCATCTATATCGACAACAGCGTCAACCCGACGATCGGCAACCTCAACAATCCGTCGCCGCTGCCGCTGCCGCCGGGCGCGCCGATCCCCGCCAACGCCAACAACATCATCACCGTGCTGCGCGACCTCGGCCAGCCGATCGGCGCCTTCAACCAGGGCTTCGACCGCAACATCTCGGTCACGCCGGGGCGCAGCTTCGCGGGCGAGACCAAGGATTACGGCTTCTCGGGCCAGATCGACTATGATTTCGGCGGCGCCAAGCTGACCTCGATCACCGGTTACCGCGAATATCGCTCGGGACAGGCGGGCGACCTCGATTATGGCGCGGTCGACATCCTCTATCGCGCGCCCAGCGACAACGCCTATCGCCAGTTCCACACCTTCACGCAGGAACTGCGCCTCCAGGGCGAGGCGTTCGACGGCAAGCTCGACTGGCTCGTCGGCGGCTTCTACGCCAATGAAAAGCTGACGGTGCGCGACAATCTGCGCTTCGGTACCGAATATGGCCAGTTCGCGGCGTGCCGTCTCGTTTCGGGCAGCTTCGCCTTCGCCTACGGCCCGACCCAGCCGGGCTGCCTCAGCCCCGCGGGCCGCGCGGGCCTGCTCGCTGCGAACGGCGGCGCCGGCCAGTTCGGCGCGGCAACCCCGCTGCTGCTCGGCGCGATCGACCGGTTGAGCACGCTCAGCGACAAGGGCTCGATCGACGACCAGTATCGCCAGAACGGCACCAACTGGGCGCTGTTCACGCACAACATCTTCCACATCACCGACCGGCTCGATTTCACCTTCGGCGTGCGTTACACCCACGACAAGAAGAAGTTCGCCGCCAGCTTCACCAACGACAACACGATCTGTACCGCGAACCAGGCCGCGATCGGCGGGCTGCTCGCCAACGCGGCGCTGCAACCGCTCGTCGCCGGCATCCTCGGGCTGAGCTGCCAGGGCAATTCGACCGCCGAACTCAACGGCGTGTCGATCAACGACCAGCGCAGCGAGGACGAGTTCACCGGCACCGCGATCCTGTCGTACAAGCCGGTCGACGACCTGATGGTCTATGCGAGCTATTCGCGCGGCTACAAGGCCGGCGGCTTCAACCTCGACCGGTCGGCGCTGAAGAATCCGGTGATCACCGGCGCGAACCCCAGCTCGACCTTCGCCGCGGTCGGCGGCGCGCAGGCGCTGGTCGGCAAGCTGCAGTTCGATCCCGAACTGGTCAACAGCTACGAAATCGGCGCCAAATATGCGACCGGTCCGTTCAGCCTCGGCCTGACGCTGTTCCGCTCGGACTTCGAGAATTTCCAGCTGAACACCTTCAACGGCACGGTCTTCCTCGTCCAGAACATCAACGGCTGCGAGGCTGATCTGGCGGGCGGCGACCGCGACCAGAGCAAATTCCCCGGCGGCGCCAACTACAACGCCGGCGCCGGCGCGACCGGCGCGTGCGCGACCGACAAGGTGGGCTGGGGCGTGCGCTCGGAAGGCTTCGAACTCGAAGCTTCGCTGGCGCCCGCGCCCGACTTCCGCATGACCGCGGGGCTGACCTATGCGAAGACCAAATATCGCAGCAATCTGGTCGGGACCAAGACGGGCACGCCGCTCGACCAGGCGCTGCGCCTGCTCCCCGGCAACAACATGTCGAACGCGCCCGAACTGGTCGCGACCGGCAGCGTCGCCTGGACCCCGGAGATCGGCAGCAGCGGGCTCACCGGCCTCGTCTACATCGATGGCCGCATGACCAGCGACTACAACACCGGCTCGGACCTCTTCCCGCAAAAGGAACAGGACGGCTACGCCATCTTCAACGCGCGTCTCGGCCTGCGCGGCCGCGACGAGAAGTGGGGCATCGAGCTCTGGGCGCAGAATATCTTCAACAAGCAATATTCGCAGGTCGCGTTCAACTCGCCGTTCCAGGAGGGGGCGACCTCGACCGGCACCGCCTTTGCTGACCCGCAATATCCGGGCGGCCGCCAGATCTTCTCGATGTTCCTTGCCGAACCGCGCACCTATGGCGTGACCCTGCGCGGCAAGTTCTAAACAGCCAAACCTCCTCTTTTCAGAGGCTTCGGAACCGCCCGTATCCCTCGTGATACGGGCGGTTTTCTGCTATGGTGGTTTTACAAAAATCAGTTATCATCGCTCAGAATAAAAAGAGCCTGGTGGGAGGAAGACAATGAAAAATGGTGAGAGGAGAATTGCGTCCGTCGTACGTTGCAGCGCGCAGGGCATTGCCCTGACGGCGGCCCTGCTGGCGATGCCGGCCTGGGCGCAGGACGCGGCGCCGCCGACGGCGACGACCGACGACGACACGATCATCGTCACCGCGACACGGCGCAGCGAGCTCCTGTCCGACGTGCCGATCGCGGTCTCCGCCGTCTCGGGCGACACGCTCGAAAAAACCGGCGCCACCGACGTCCGCGCGCTCGGCCAGGTCGCCCCGTCGCTGCTCGTCTCGGGCGCGACGAGCGAGGTCAATTTCACCGCACGCATCCGCGGCATCGGCACGGTCGGCGAAAACCCCGGTCTCGAATCCTCGGTCGGCCTGTTCATCGACGGCGTCTATCGCAGCCGCACCGGGGTCGGCCTCTCCGAACTCGGCGACATCGAGCGTGTCGAGGTGCTGCGCGGCCCGCAGGGCACGCTGTTCGGCCGCAACTCGACCGCAGGGCTGATCAACATCGTCACCAAGGGACCCGACCTCAACGGCTTCGCCGGCAAGGGATCGATCTCCTACGGCAACTATGATTATTGGCGCGTCGACGGCATGATCAACGCGCCGCTCGGCGAAACCGCGGCGGTGCGCATCGACGGCGTCTGGCAACAGCGCGACGGCTTCCTCAAGAATGTCACGCCGGGCGAAGCCGACATCAACGACCGCGACCGCTGGCTGGTGCGCGGACAATTGCTGTTCGAACCCAGCGACGCGCTCAAATTCCGCCTGATCGCCGACTATAGCGAACGCAAGGAAAACTGCTGCGGCGGCATCCTGCTCAACCCCGTGCGCAACCTGTCGCGCGGCCCCGACGGCTTCCCCGTCGCGTCGGCGAACACGCTGCTGCCGCTGCTTCAGGCGATCGGCGCGAACCATCAGGTCGCCCCCGCCGGCACCAGCTTCATCCGCCAGCAGGCGACGACCCCCGGGGTCGACTATCGTTCGGACACCAAGGACTGGGGCGTGTCGGGCGAGCTGACCTGGGACCTCGGCGGCGCGTCGCTGACCTCGATCACCGCCTATCGCGACTACAAGAATGCACAGGGGCAAGACGCCGATTTCAGCGCGCTCGACATCTTGCGGCGCACCGACCTCGATCGCCGTTTCCGCCTGTTCACGCAGGAACTCAGGCTGCAGGGCGAAGCGTTCGACGGACGGCTCGACTGGCTGATCGGCGGCTATTACGCCAACGAGCGGCTCGATGTCGACGACGACATCGTCTACGGCGCCAATTACGAGAAATTCGCCAACTGCCTGCTCTTCGCACAGGCGCTGCCGACGGCGGTGCTGCCGGGCAACGCGCACTGCGTCAATGTGCCGGTGGTGCAGGGAACGATCGCGGGCCTGTCGGCGCTCCCCGTCGGCGATCCGCGACGCGCATCAATCCCGCTCCTGTCGGCGCTGATCGCCAACCCCGCGCGGCCGGGCTTCGGCTCGCTCGCCGCGGCGCTCGGCCAACCGAACCTCGCGATCAACGGCACCGGCAACGCGGGATCGACCTTCGAGCAGAAGAGCCGCAACTTCGCGATCTTCACCCACAACAGCTTCGACATCATCCCCGACCGGCTGACGCTCACCGTCGGCGCGCGCTACACCAGCGAACGCAAGACGCTCGACGCCGATGCCAATTTCAACAACGGCATCTGTTCGCTGATCGTCAATTCGCCGTTCCAGTCGCTCGCCTCGCTGCCCTGCGTGATCAACGGCACCGCGCCCGACCTGCCGCGCGGCAGCGCCGGGACCAAGTTCAAGGACAATGAATGGACCGGCACCGCGGTGCTCAGCTGGAAACCGACCGACGAGCTGCTCGTCTACGGCTCGGCGTCGAAGGGCTACAAGGCGGGGGGCTTCAACCTCGACTTCTCGGCACTCGATCGGACGTGCAACACGACCTTCGACACCGCCTGCGCCGCGCGGCTCGCGCTGCCCGCCAACACCCCGGGCAACGGCCGCCCCGAAGCGAGCGATCTGCAGTTCGCGAGTGAAAAGGTCGACGCCTATGAATTCGGGATCAAATATGACGGCCCCGGCTTCGACGTGAACCTCGCCGCCTTCTATCAGGAATATAGCAACTACCAGCTCAACACGTTCAACGGGGTCAATTTCGAGGTCACCAACATCCAGGCGTGCAAGGACGACTTGAACGGCGCCGACAGCGACGGGTCGGCCGCGACGGGTGCCTGTGCCCCCGACCGGCTGAAACCCGGGGTGCGCGCGCAGGGGATCGAGATCGAGACCTTCCTGCGCCCGGCGCGCTACCTGTCGATCAACATGGGGCTGACCTATGTCGACACCCTCTATCGCCGCAACCTCGTCGGCACGGGCGGCCGCCCGCTGTCGCCGGTGCTGTTCCAGCTGCCCGGCCGCGGCGTATCCAATGCGGCGAAATATGTCGCGACCGCGGGGATCAGCTGGACCCCGCCGATCGGCAGTTCGGGGCTGACCGGGCTCGTCTATCTCGACACCCGCCTGCAAAGCGACACCAACACCGGATCGGATCTCGACGTCGAAAAGATCCAGGACGGCTTCGCGGTCTTCAACGGCCGGCTCGGCCTCTACGGTGCCGAACGCCGCTGGGGCATCGAGCTGTGGGCGCAGAATATCTTCAACAAGCAATATTACATGATCGGCGCCGACATGCCGCTCCAGGGCAGCGGCACCTTCCGCGCCGTCGCGGCGCCGGCGTCGTCGGGGCTGGCGGGCACCGCGAACCAGCTGTTCGTCGGCTTCCCGGGCGAACCGCGCACCTATGGCGTGACGTTGCGCGGACAATTCTGATCGGAGCTCTCCCCCTTCCCGCCTCTGCGGGAGGGGGCGACCGGGGCGACATGCTCCGATCGCTGGGAAGGGTCCGCCGCGGCCGGGGCACTGTCGCGACGGACCCTTTCTTGTTTCCGCTTCCCGGGTCCCCTCGGCGAATGGCAGACACGCCGCCGCGCGGCGGCGATTTCAGCCGCTCAGGACAGCGCCGGTCCGCCGCGCGCCGAATTGGCGACCAGCCGCACCACCAGCCGCGGCAGCCCGCCGTAGTTCGCGCCATGATATTGCGAATCCGCCGGCAGCGCTTCCTTCAGGCGGCGATGCGCCTCGGGCAGCGCATGATAGGGCACGCCGGGCAGCAAATGGTGCAGCGCGTGATAGCGCAGCCCGACCGGCGCCCAGATTTCGGGCAGCAGCCCGGGGGGCGGCACGTTGACGCTGTCGAGGAACTGCGCGGTGACGGTCAGTTCGCCGCCGTCATTTTCCCACAGATGCGCGACGAGCGTGCGGATCTGGTTGAACACGAGGCTGGCCGAGGCGATGGCACCGAAGATCAGCAGCGCGCGCAGCGGCACCCAGCCGAGCACCCCCGCCACGATCAGCAGCGTCGACCAGGCCCAGGCCCCGCCCTCCTGCCAGGCCCATTGGCGGCGGAACTCGCCCTCGGGCGGGCGGCGGCGGAACAGCGGGTTGATGATCAGCCCCGAATAGCGCTCCATCACCACCCGGCGCAGCGGCGGAATCGCGAGCGACAGCGGCGTCAGCACCGCGAAGCGGAACAGCAGCGCGACCGGCGCGAACGCCGCGGCGATCACGAACAGCGGCACCGTCCACGGCTTCATCAGCGCGAGCGGCAGATATTCGGGGTCTTCGGCGGTGCCATATTTGGTGCGATTGTGGTGCAGGCTGTGGATGCCCTCGTACAGGAAGGAGGGGATCAGCAGCGGCACGCCGACCAGCGCATTCCACGCGAGACGGAACCCCGGCAGCGCATTTTTGCGGATATGCGTCAGCTCGTGGATGAAGCTGCCGGCGCGATAGAGCGCGAGCACCGCGACGAGCGCCGCGGCGAGCATCCACGGGGTCGACGGCGCGAGGATCGCGGCGGCGACGCCGGCATAGCCGAGCAGCGTCGAGGCGAGAAAGTCGGTCCAGTAGATGGCCCGGCTCGGCTGGACGAGGTCGCGCGTCAGCTCCGACGCCGCGCGCAGCATCGCCATATCGTCGGCGATCGCCGACTTGGGAGCTTTCGCCGCGGGTCGCATCGAGTGGCGATCGACGAGGGTGTTCATTGCTAGCATGCCCAAACCTTGATCATGATTTCGTGGCAGCATCATGGCTAAATGCGGGTCGCCAGCGCCACACCGATGCCCTAATGCGTCGCCAACATATAGGCATTGCAACACGGGAAACCAGCCATGGCCGCACATCACGAAGGCCCCGTCACCATCCATCCGGTCCTCGACAAGGCCGACCGGCGCGAGTTCGTCGAGCTCGCCTATCGCCTCAACCGCGGCGACCCGGCGTGGGTTCCGCCGCTCAAGGACGAGGTCTACGGCCTGCTCACCCCCGGCAAGAATCCGTGGTTCGAGCACGGCAAGGCCCAGCTGTTCACCGCGCGCCGCGACGGCCGCACCGTCGGGCGGATCTCGGCGCATATCGACGCGCTCGCGCTCGCACAGCCGGCCGAACAGGGCATGGGGCCCGGCACCGGCAACTGGGGCCTGCTCGAGGCCGAGGATGCCGAGGTCGCGCACGCGCTGCTCGTCGCCGCCGAGGACTGGCTGCGCGGCCAGGGCATGACGCGCGCGCTCGGCCCGCTGTCGATCTCGATCTGGGACGAACCCGGGCTGCTCGTCGAGGGTTTCGACGAGGCCCCGACAATCATGCTCGGGCACAACAGCCCGCTCTACCGCGCGTGGATCGAGGCCGAAGGCTATCGCCCCGCCAAGAAGCTGCTCAACTATTCGGTGCCGATCGTCGACGGCTTCCCGCCGCTGGTGAACCGCATCGTCGCGGCGGGCGAGAAGAACGAGCGCATCCGCGTGCGCAAGGTCGACAAGCGCCGCTTCGACGCCGAGGCGAAGCTCATCATGGGGCTGCTCAACGACGCTTGGTCGGACAATTGGGGCTTCGTCCCGCTGACCGACAGCGAGATCGCCTATGTCGGCAAGAAATTGAAGCAGATCGTGTTCGAGGACCTGATCCGCGTCGCCGAACTCGACGGCGAACCCGTGGCCTTCATGATCGTCCTCCCCAATATCAACGAACTGCTCATCGACATGGAAGGTTCGCTCCTTCCCTTCAACTGGGCGCGGCTGCTGTGGTGGCTGCGCAAGCCCAAGTGCAAGACGCTGCGCGTGCCGCTGATGGGGGTGGCGAAGAAATTGCAGAACAGCCGCATGGCCAGCACGCTCGCCTTCATGATGATCGAACATATCCGCCGCGACGGCGTGGCCCATTATGGCGGGCAGTATGGCGACATCGGCTGGGTGCTCGACGACAATCAGGGGATGAACGCCGTCGCCGGCGCGATCGACGCGACGGTGAACCGCGTGTATCTGATCTACGACAAGCCGCTGGACGCCGGCTGATGCTCAAGGTCATCGCCGAGGATTTCATCAGGCCCGACGCGATCCCCATCGTCCTGCCGCTCTACCGCGAACTGGTCGACAGGACGCGCGCCGAGCCGCTGTGCATCGCCTATGAGCTGTTCGAGGACCAGAAGGATCCCGGCCACTTCATCTTCATCGAGCAATGGCCCGATCGCGCCGCGCTCGACCTGCATTGCCGGACCGAACATTTCACGCGGCTCGTCCCGCTGATCAACGCCCACCAGCGACGGGAGGGCAGCTTTATCCTGATGGACGCGGTCGCGTGACACCGGCCGATCATGATATGAAAACGAGCGGACGCACGGCCGCGACGGCGGGACAAGTTTGCGACAATTGGCGTCCAGCCTGACCGGCGATCGGAAAAAGCTTGTGAGTGCAACCCGATATCTTGCCGCCAACCGCTTCGGCCTCGGCCGCCGCGCCGGCGATCCCGACGTGTCCGTCCTGCGCGACGCGCAGGCGGGGCTGCTGCGGCAGCTCGAGGCCTTCGATCCGGCTCCGCCGCCGATCGCCGCGCTCCCCGGCCCCGAGGCGATCGCCGAAACCTATATCCTGTTTCGCGAACAGGGCGACGCGATGCGCCGCGAGGCCGGTGGCATGCCGACGGCCAACGCCCGCGCGACCGAATCGTCCCCGCAGCGCGAAACGCGCCAGGCGCTCAACGATCTCTATGCCGACGCCGCGACCGCCCGTTTCGCGGTGGCCGTCGCCTCGCCGACCCCCTTTGCCGAACGGCTCGTCCATTTCTGGTCCAATCATTTCGCGGTATCGACCGAAAAGCAGTTCGTGTCGGGCCTCGCCGGCGCGCATGAATTCGGCGCGATCCGCCCGCACGTCATGGGCCGCTTTGCCGACCTGCTGATCGCGGCGGTGCGCCACCCCGCGATGCTGCTTTACCTCGACCAGATATTGAGCTTCGGCACCGACAGCGCCTTCGCCATCCGCACCCGCCGCGCGCGCAGCGGGCCCGGACTCAACGAAAATCTGGCGCGCGAAATCCTCGAACTCCATACGCTCGGGGTGCGCAGCGGCTATACGCAGACCGACGTCACCGCCTTCGCCGGCGCCCTGACCGGTCTCGCGGTCGCGGGGCTCGGCCGCGGCGCCGCGCGGCGGCTGATCCCCGCCGGATCGCAACCGGGCGACACCGTGTTCGTCGCCGAACTGCACCAGCCCGGCGAACAGACGATCCTCGGCAAACGCTATCCCGACACCGGGGCCGCGCAGGCCGAAGCGGTGCTGCGCGACCTCGCGGTACATCCGGCGACCGCGCGCCACATCGCCACCAAGCTGGCGCGCCACTTCACCGCCGACGATCCGCCGCAACCGCTGGTCGATCGCCTCGCCGCCGATTTCCTGCGCAGCGGCGGCGACCTTGCGTCGCTCTATCGCACGCTCATTCTCTCGCCCGAGCCGTGGCAGGACGGGCCCGCGATGTTCAAGTCGCCGTGGGACTGGTTCGTGTCGATGGCGCGCGGCCTGCCCGTGCCCGCGCTCGGCGAACGCCAGAATGTCGCGGGCCTCTTCCGCCAGCTCGGCCAGCCGGTCTGGCGCCCCGAATCGCCCGCCGGCTATGGCGACACGGTCGCCACCTGGGCGGGATCGGGCGGGCTGATGCAGCGCGTCGAGCTCGCCAGCCGCATCGCCGGGGGCATCGGCGACCGCGCCGACGCACGCACGCTCGCGCCGCAACTCCTCGCCGACGCGCTCACGCCCGACCTCGCACAGGCGATCGCGGGCGCCGACACCCCCGCGCAGGGACTGGCGATGCTGTTCGCCAGCCCGGCCTTTCTGCGGAGATAGACGATGATCCTTTCGCGCCGCGCCGCCATCGCCGCCGGGATCGGCGCCGCCGCCCTCCCCGCGCTCGCCTTTGCCGCCGCACCGACCCATCGCCGCCTGATCTTCGTCATCCAGCGCGGCGCCGCCGACGGGCTGGCGATCGCCGCCCCCACGGGCGACCCCGCCTTTGCCGGCGCGCGCGCCGCACTGGCGGCCGAAGCCGCGAGCGGGACCCGGCTCGATACGCTGTTCACCCTCCATCCCGCGATGGAGGGTGCCGCCGCGCTGTTCGCCGCGCGCGAGGCGCATGTCGTGCACGCCGTCGCCACCGTCTACCGCGACCGGTCGCATTTCGATGGCCAGAACATGCTCGAAGGCGGCGGCACGCGTCCCTATGGCCGCACCGACGGCTGGATGAACCGGATGCTGTCGCTGCTGCCCGAAGGCGAACGCAGCGCATTGGCGGTGGCGCCGTCGGTGCCGCTCGCGCTGCGCGGCGCGCTGCCGGTCGCCACCTATGTCGCGGGCCGCCTGCCGCGGGCCGACGCCGACCTGATCGCGCGCTTGTCGGCGCTCTACGAAAGCGACGCGCTGCTGCACCCCTTGTGGGAAAGCGCGGTCCGGACGCAGGAACTCGCGGGCGACATCGGCGGCAAAAACGGGCGCAACGGCGCCGATCTCGGCCGCCTCGCCGCCTCGCTGATGACCCCCGCCGACGGCGCACGCGTGATGATGGTCGAAACCGGCGGCTGGGACACCCACAGCAACCAGCACGGCCGCCTCGCGGGGCAGCTGCGCGGGCTCGACCAGCTCGTCGGCGCGCTGAAGGCCGGACTCGGACCGGCGTGGGCCGACACGCTGGTCATCGTCGCGACCGAATTCGGCCGGACCGTCGCAGTCAACGGCAGCGGCGGCACCGACCACGGCACGGGGTCGGCGGCATTGCTCTTTGGCGGCGATCTCGCCCGCGGCGGCACGGTGGCGGCCGACTGGCCGGGGCTCGCATCCACGGCGCTGCTTGCCGGCCGCGACCTCAAACCGACGCGCAGCCTCGAGCGCGTGATCGCCGGGGCCGTCGCGCACCATTATGCGCTCGATCCCGTGCAGGTGGGCCGGGTGCTCTACCCCGAACTATTGGCCTGAGGTCGCAGAGCGCCGAGCGGATTTGGCACGCCGGCGCGCCTCGTGTAACCTCGCAGCATGGGGCCAGGGGGGATCAGCCGATGTGCCGGGCGATGATGTATCTGGGCGAGCGCGTCACGCTCGACGACCTGCTCTTCAAACCCGATTCGAGCCTCGTCAACCAAGCCTATATGCCGCGGATGCTCCACATGCTGAACCTCGCGGGGTTCGGGATGATGGCGTGGGATTCGGCGTCGCACGCACCGCTCGAACCGCACCGCTACCGCTCGCCGTCGCTGCCGGTGTTCGACGGCAATCTCAAATCGCTCGCGGTCAAGACGCGCGCCGAATGCGTGATCGCGCACGTCCGCGGGGTCGCCTATTCGACGACGGTCAAGGTGAGCGAGCAGAACACCCATCCCTTTCACTTCCCCGGCGCGGCGGTCGCGATGGCGCACAACGGCGACATCTATCGCATCGGCGAGATGAAGGGCACGCTGATGGCCGATATCGCGCCCGACCTGCTCGCGCAGATATCGGGGTCGACCGACAGCGAATGGGTCTATGCGCTGCTGCTCTCGCAGCTTCCCGACTGGCGCGCCGAGCCCGACGGCGACACGCTGATCGCCGCGGTGCAGCGGACGGTCGACATCCTCGAAGCCGCGCGGCGGCACCACGGCATCGCCATCTCGTCGAGCTGCAACCTCTTCCTCACCACCGGCCGCCAGATCCTCGGGCTGCGCCACTGCTTCGATTTCGGCCGCTATCGCACCGGCTCGCCCGACCAGCTGCACGAGGCGAACATGAATTTCCTGTCGATGTGGTTCACCACCGGGCGCGACTACGGCCTCCACGATGGCGAATGGCAGATGGTCGGCGGCGAAGAACCCCCGCGCGCGATCATCGTCGCGTCGGAGCCGCTGTCGTCGAACAGCGCGACGTGGATGCCGGTCCCCGAATATGCGATGGTGCACGCCGAAATGCAGGCCGAGCGTCCGACATTCCGCGTGGTGCCGCTGGCGCGCTAGCCCGGCCGCAGGTTTTCGTTGCTGTCCGGCGTGGCGGCTTTGGGGTGAGGAGCGGATGTGCCCGCCTGACTTCGTCATCCCGGACTTGATCCGGGATCCATAGCAGGTCGGAGTCATGGACCCCGGATCAGGTCCGAAGTGACGATGAAAGACAGGCCCGTAGCCGGTCAAAGCGCCCCCCATTCCTCCCTGTCGCGCAGCGATGGGAGGTGGCAGCCCGCAGGGCTGACGGAGGGGCCGACGCCGTCAGGCGCCGCGCCAGCCCTGCAGCCCCTCCACCACTCGCTGCGCCAGCGATCCCGCTGGCGCTACGCGCCGTCTTCGCCCCCCCCCCCCCCCCCCCCCCCCCCCCCCCCCCCCCCCCCCCCCCCCCCCCATGGCTACGCCACAGGGAGGATTGGAACGGCCGCAACCGATCGTTCCTCTCTCCCCCTGCGCCATGCCGGGCGCCTAGGGTTTCAGATACCGGCTCGGCGCGACCCCCAGGATCCGCTTGAACATCGTCGAGAAGTTGCCGGGGCCGTCGTAACCGAGGTCGTAGGCGATCGAGGTGATCGCCTCGCCCGCGGCCAGCTTGGGCAGCGCCGCCGACAGGCACGCCTGCTGGCGCCATTCGGCGAAGCTCATCCCCGTTTCGCGGCGGAAGAGCCGCGTGAAGCTGCGCCGGTTGATCGCCATCGCGTCCGCCCATTCGTCGATCGTCGCCGCCGCGCTCGGCCGTTCCAGAAATTCGTGGCACCGCCGGGCGAGCGCGGCGTGCGTCGGAAAGGGCACCGCGAGGGGGATCGACGGCGCGCGCTCGATTTCCGCCATCAGCAGCCGCATGACCAGTCCGTCGCGCCCCGCAACCTCATATTCGGGCGGTACCTCGGCCGCGGCACCGAGCAGCTGGCGCAGCAGCGACGAGACGCCGACGACCTGGCATTCGCCGCCCCGCCCCGCGCATTCACCGGGTTCGACAAGGACGCTGCGCGTTTGCACCGCACCGACCATGCGGACCGAATGCGGCGTGCCGGCGGGAATCCAGACCGCGCGTTCGGGCGGGGCGACCCACGCTCCGTTCGGCGTGCTCACCGCCATCACGCCCGTCGCGGCGTAGAGAAACTGGCTGCGGCGATGGCGATGTTCGGCAAGCTCGTAGGAATCGGGATAGTCGTGGCCGATCGCGACCAGCGGGCGCGCGACATGATCATTCGCGTCGGGGAAAAAATTCATCATGTCCCATTCGCAGAAAAGATTGGCTCATACAACAAAGCGGGAAAGAGATCGGGCTGATAGGCGCGCCGGACATTTTTGAAAGCCTCCGCGATGACCGACACCACCGCCCGCCTGCCTGCATCTCCCGATCTCGCTCCCCTTGCCGCGCCGCGGCAGGACGGACCGAAGCTGGTCGTGCAGATCGTCGGCGCGGTCGCCTTCGCGCATCTCCTCAACGACCTGATCCAGGCCGTGCTTCCCGCCATCTATCCGATGCTCAAGGACAAATATCATCTGAGCTTCGGCGAGATCGGCTGGATCGCGCTGATCTACCAGTTCACGGCATCGCTGCTCCAGCCGTGGATGGGCCTTTATACCGACAAGCGCCCGCTGCCCTATCTGCTGCCGCTCGGGATGTTCGTCACGCTGATCGGCATCGGCGGGCTCGCGATGGCAACCAGCTACCCGGCGCTGATCCTCGCATCGGCCGTGATCGGCGTGGGGTCGGCAACCTTCCACCCCGAAGCCTCGCGCGTCGCGCGCATGGCGTCGGGCGGGCGCTTCGGTACCGCCCAGTCGGCCTTTCAGGTCGGCGGCAACACCGGTTCGGCGCTCGGTCCGATCGTCGCCTCGGCGATCATCCTGCCCTTCGGCCAGACCGCCGTCGGCTGGCTCGCCTTTGCCGCCATCGCGGCGATCTGGGTGCTGTTCGCGGTGACCCGCTGGCGCATCAGGGAGGCGGCAGCGCAGCCGGTCGCCAGGGGCCCGGCGGAGGTTTCACCGTACAGCCGCCGCGAAATCGTCCGCGCCCTGTCGGCGATCGGCATCCTGATGTTCGCGAAATTCATCTATATCGGCGCGTTCACCAACTATTTCACCTTCTACCTCATCGAGCGCTTCGATCTCAGCGTGCGCGAATCCCAATTCTATCTTTTCTGCTTCCTCGCCGCGGTCGCCGCCGGAACCTTTGCCGGCGGTCCGGTGGGCGACCGGATCGGCCGAAAGGCGGTCATCTGGACATCCTTCCTGGGGGTCGCGCCGTTCGCGATGATCCTGCCGCACGCCAATCTGTTCTGGACCGCGGTCTTCGCGATTTCGATCGGCCTGATCATGTCATCGGCGTTCGCCGCGCTCGTCGTCTATGCGCAGGAGATGGTCCCGGGACGCGTCGGCCTCGTGTCGGGGCTGATGTTCGGCCTGATGTTCGGGATCAGCGGGATCGGCGCGGCCGGCCTCGGGCAGCTGGCGGACATCCACGGTATCGTCTGGGTGTATGAGTTCTGCGCCTGGCTACCGCTACTCGGGCTCGCGACGATCCTGCTCCCCGGCGCCCCGCCGCCGCGCCGGACCGCCTGATCCTCGGCCTAGCCTCGACTAGAAATGAAAGTCGGGCAGTTCCGCCAGCGCGACCCCCAGCGCCTCGGCCCAGCCGTCGGACACGCTTTCGAAATAGGGATCGTTGCGCTCGAAGCGGCGTTCGCGCACGCTCACGAAATCGTCGCGCTCGTGGATCTTGAGGTCGATCGGCAAGTCAACCCCGGCGTTGGCGCGGATCGTCGAATCGAACGAGACGCAGAGCAGTTTCACCGCATCCTCGAACGACATCGCGGGGTCGTAGGAGCGCACGATGATCGGCCGCCCATATTTGGTCTCGCCGATCTGGAAGAAGGGATTATCCTCGCCCGCCTCGATGAAATTGCCTTCGGGATAGATCAGGAACAGCCGCGGTTCGGAGCCCCTGATCTGGCCGCCGACGATCAGCGAGGCGCGAAACAGCGATTCGGCGGCGGGCCCCTCGGGGCTGTGGCGCATCACGATCTGGCGCAGCGTCTCGCCGACGATCGTCGCCACCGCGAACATCGAAGGCGCGGCGAGGATCGACGGGTGCCGGTCCTCGGGCGCCTTGGTGCGTTCGTCGAGCAGGCTGACCACCGCCTGCGTCGTCGCCAGATTGCCCGCCGACATCAAGGTGATGACGCGCTCGCCCGGCAGGTGCCAGCTGCGCATCTTGCGGACCTGCGAAATGTCGTCGACGCCCGCGTTGGTGCGCGTGTCCGACATGAACACCAGCCCCTTGTTCAAACGCATGCCGACGCAATAGGTCATCAGATCCCGTTTCTCCGCCCCGAATGCCGTCCGCTTATTGCTGGACCTGCAATTGGACAACCAGATTTTCCTGCGCCGCACCATAGCGCATGCCGCGAACCGGGGCGGCGTCGCGATAATCGAGCCCGGTCGCGACCCGGATATAGCGCTGGTCGGGCGAGTGGCCGTTGCTGACGTCGAAGCCGATCCAGCCGATATGCTCGAAATGCGCCTCCGCCCACGCGTGCGTCGCGTCCTGGTGCGTCCGGTCGTTCATCATCAGGTAGCCCGAGACATAGCGCGCCGGATGACCGAGGTGGCGCATTGCGGCGATGAAGATATGCGCATGGTCCTGGCACACGCCGCCGTCGCCGCCGAGCGCCTGTTCGGCGGTCGTCTCGGCATCGGTGACGCCGATGCGATAGGCGAGCCGGCCGATGATCGCCGCCGACAGCGCATGCGCGCGCTCGATGTCGGAGGCGAAGTCGCGCCCCAGTTCGGCGACCAGCGCACGCACCCCGCGCCCGGCGCGCGTCAGCGGCGTCGGGCGCAGAAAGGTCCACAGCGGCATCGCGCCGCGGTGCGGGCCGATCACCCCGTCCCACGTCACCAGCTCGACTTCGCCGGTGCAGCGGATGACCAGTTCGTCGGCGCCGCCGTGCACCGCGACCAGATCGACGCCGTTGCCGTGATGGTCGGTGTAGTGAAGCTGGCGCTCGCCGCCCTCGACTGCGATGTCCCAGTGGTGGATCAGCTGCTGCCCTGGCCGCTCCTTCGGCGTCAGCCGGACCTGCTGGAGCGCATAGGCGACGGGAGCGTCATAATGATAGCGGGTGGTGTGCTCGACGCGCAGACGCATGGCGGCCCCTATTCCACGAAACGGTAATCGCGCTCGATCTGCTGCGCGAGCGCGGCGTTGGCGCGAAGAAAGTCGGTGATATATTCGTGCAGCCCGCCGTCGAAGATCGCCTGGATCGGGCGCGACAGCCGGTCGTCGCAGATCGCGGCGGCCATCCGTCCCGCCGCGGTCTCCTCGCCATAACCGCGCTGCAGCCAGTCGAGATTTTCGCGCATATTGTCGCAGCAAAAGGCAAGGCTGCGCGGCATCTGTTTGTAGAGGATCAGGAATTCGGCGATCTTGAGCGCGCTGATCTCGGTCCCGTAGAGCCAGCGATAGGCGCGGTGCGCCGACACCGAGCGCAGGATCGTTTCCCACTGCACATTGTCGATCGACCCGCCGATATGCGCGACCGAGGGCAGCAGCAGGAAATATTTGACGTCGAGGATGCGCGCGGTGTTGTCGGCGCGTTCGAGGAAGGTGCCCAGCCGCGCAAAATTATAGCCGTCGTTGCGCAGCATCGTCCCGGTGAAGGCGCCGCGCACCTGCGCGCTCTGCTGGCGGATCGCCGACAGCACGTCGGGCAGGTCGTCCTCGCGCACCTGCCGCTTGAGCAGGCCGCTCAGCGTCATCCAGCTCGTGTTGACCGCCTCCCACACCTCGCGGGTGAGGTAGGTGCGCGCCGTCCGGGCATTGTCGCGCGCCTGCTTGACGACCGAGAGGATGCTCGACGGATTGGCGGGATCGCGCAGCAGGAAATCGACGACGCGCGCCGAGTGATACGCATCGTGCGCCTGCCGGAACCGCCAGTCCGATCCCGCGGTCACCAGCACCGATCGCCACTCGGCCGGCGCGGTGTTCGAACGCGTCAGCGCGATGCGGAACCCCGCCTCGATCAGCCGCGCATTATTCTCGCTGCGTTCGAGGTAGCGCGCCATCCAGTAAAGCGAGCCGGCGGTCTTGCCTAGCATGGGGGCGTCTCCCCAAGGACTTCGTCATTGCGAGGAGCCGAAGGCGACGCGGCAATCCAGGATGGGTGTGAACCGCCCTCGATTGCTTCGCTTCGCTCGCAATGACGGAAACGGAGGATGATCACCATCAATCCTCCAGCACCCAGGTGTCCTTGGTTCCGCCGCCCTGGCTCGAATTGACCACCAGCGACCCCTTGGTCATCGCGACGCGGGTCAGCCCGCCGGGGGTGATGGTGATGCCCTGCGGCGACATCAGGACGAAGGGGCGCAGGTCGACGTGGCGCGGCGCAAGGCCGTGGCGCGTGAAGATCGGCACCGTCGACAGCGACAGCGTCGGCTGCGCGATATAGTTGCCCGGATTGCCCTCCAGCTTCTTGCGGAACGCCGCGATCTCCTTGCGGTTCGCGGCCGGGCCGACGAGCATGCCGTAGCCGCCCGATCCGTGCACTTCCTTGACCACCAGTTCGGGCAGGCGGTCGAGCACCTCCTTCAGATGCTCGGGGTCCGAACAGCGCCACGTCGGCACATTGGGGAGCAGCGCCTTTTCGCCCGTATAGAATTCGATGATGTCGGGCATGTAGCTGTAGAGCGCCTTGTCGTCGGCGATGCCGGTGCCCGGCGCGTTGGCGATGGTGATGCCGCCGGCGCGATAGACGTCCCAGATGCCGGGCACGCCGAGCACCGAATCGGGCCGGAAATTGAGCGGATCGAGGAAATCATCATCGACGCGGCGATAGAGGACGTCGATCGGCCGGTACCCCTGCGTCGTGCGCATCGCGACGCGCCCGCCGACGACGCGCAGATCGTGCCCCTCGACCAGTTCGGCGCCCATCTGGTCGGCGAGGAAGCTGTGCTCGAAATAGGCGCTGTTGTGGATGCCGGGGGTCAGCACCGCGACCGTCGGCGTCCCCTGGCAGGCCGGCGGGGCGCAGGCCGAGAGCGAGCGCAGCAGGTTGATCGGATAGTCGCCAACCTCGCGCACCGGCACCTTCGCGAACAGCTCGGGGAACATCTGGAGCATCGTTTCGCGATTTTCGAGCATGTAGGACACGCCCGACGGGGTGCGGGCATTGTCCTCGAGCACGTAAAATTCGTTCGCACCCGTGCGCACGATGTCGATGCCGCTGATGTGCGTATAGACACCGCCGGGCGGATCCATGCCCATCATCATCGGCAGGAACGCCTCGTTGCGCGCGATCAGTTCGGTGGGAACGCGGCCGGCGCGCAATATTTCCTGGCGGTGATAGATGTCGTGGAGAAAGGCGTTGAGCGCGCGCACGCGCTGTTCGATGCCGCGCGACAGCCGCCGCCACTCGCTGGCCGCGATGATCCGCGGCACGACGTCGAAGGGGATCAGCCGCTCGTCGGCCTCGTCCTGGCCATAGACGGCAAAGGTGATGCCGGTGGTGCGGAAAAAGGCCTCGGCCTGCTGCGCCTTGCGGTGGATGCGCGCCGGTTCCTCCGCGTCGAACCACTCGCAAAATTCCCGATAGGGTGCCCGAATGTCACCCCCCTGGCCCTGCATCTCGTCGAAGAAGCTAATGGAGCCTGTCCTTTCCACGCAACATGCCCAAACCGCCGCGAGGGTCGCGGCGCCCGATCGTTCCAGCTGCTGCGCGCCTGCCGGCTACGCGGCCGTCAGACTTGTGAAGGCGATGCTAGCACCGCCGCGCCGGAAGACAAGATGGCTCTGAAACCAATATCCTCCCTGTGGCGAAGCCATGGGGAGAGGCGCCATGCGACGCATGGTGGAGGCGCAGCAACGTCGCGGCATCGCCCCTCCGTCAGCGCTTCGCGCTGCCACCTCCCCATGGCCAGCGGCCACAGGGAGGATCGTTCAAAAGCCGAACAGCAACCGCACCGCCACGAACCCGACGAGCAGCGCGGTCAGCCGTCGGATCAGCACCGCCGGCCCGGTCTTCACCGCGATCTGGGTCCCGATCGCGCCCCCGACCAGCACCGCGACCAGCAGCGGCCAGTGGTCGGCCACCGCCGCGACCATCGCGCCGCCCTGCCCCTTGATCAGCTGCCCGGTCAGCCCGAACAGGCTGTTGACGAGGATGAACAGGCTTGCGGTCGCCGCGACCGCGCGCGCCTCGGCCCAGCGGACGAGGTGGAGGATCGGGGCAAGGAAGATGCCGCCGCCGATGCCGACGACCCCGGCGAGATAGCCGAGCCCCGCCGCGATCGGCAGCAGCAGCTTCGGCGGCAGGTTGACGGGTTTCGCCGCCTGCGGCTGGACGAGCAGCGCGACCGCCGAGGCGAGCAGCGAACCGCCGAGCAGCATCACGAGCGCGCCCTGCTTCACCGGGGTCAGCCCGCCGAGGAAGGCGAGCGGCGCCGCGACGGCGATCAGCGGCAGCGCCTTCGCCCACGGCATCGCGCCCGACCGCGCGAAGCGGATCGTGCCGCCGCTCACGACGATGACGTTGCACGCGAGGCTGATCGCCGGGACAAGCCCGACCGCGATCCCGCCGAGGATCAGCAGCGCGGTATAGGTCGACCCGCCGCCGAAGCCCACCGCGGCATAGAGCAATGCGGTCACCAGAAACGCGAATGCCAGCCCCGCCATGATCATCCCCTTGCCTGCGCCGCAAAGCCATATACACGGAAATATAGCTTTGCCAGTACGCAGGAGCCCCGCCCGCCATGCCGCTTCGCCTCGCCCTCCTTGCCCTGCTCGCGGGCGCCGCCGCGCCGGCCGCGGCCGCCGATCCCGCCGCCTGCCCCGCCCCCGCCGATCTCGGCGGAACGCCGCTCGCGCCCTGGGCCGCGGCCGATGGCGACGCGGCCGGACCGCTGGCGCCCGGCCGCGCGGTGACGCTCGCGATGACGGAGGGCGCCGCGACGCGCAGCCTGCATATCGCCAGCGCGGGTCGCTACGGCGTCGCCGCCGACGGCAAGGTCTGGATCGACCTCATCGCGAACGGCCGGACGCTCGCATCGGTCGACCACGGCCACGGCCCCGCCTGTTCGGGCATCCGCAAGATCGTGTGGTTCGACCTTGTGGCCGGGGACTATGATCTGGCGCTGACCAAGGGCGAAACCGCGAGCGTCCGCGCGCTGGTGGTGCGCGCGCCGTAGCGATCTGCCACTCTGGGGCCGGTGACGGTTTTGGGGTGGGAAGCTGTCACTAGCGATCCTCCCCGTGGCCGCAGGCCATGGGAAGGGGGACCGCCGCCGCAGGCGGTGGTGGAGGGGCGGCAACGCTGCGCCATAGCCCCTCCGTCAGCGCTTCGCGCTGCCACCTCCCCATCGCTGCGCGACAGGGAGGAGCTGACTGACCGCAACCGGTCATTTTCGGCCACTCGCCATCCCGTGTTCAACCTGGGGTGACAACAATGGAAACGTCTGTTCCCGCGAAATCCTCACTCTGCCTTCAGCATCGCTCCGACCATCGCCAGCTCGCGCATCGCCGCCTCCTTCGCCGCGGCTTCCGCCTTGCGATAGGCCGTCAGCACCACGCGCGTGGTATCGCCGAGCTGCGCGCCCGCCCCCGGCCGCGTCTCGACCAGCGGCGCGGCGAAACAGGCGTTCATTTCCTCGACCAGCAGCCAGGCGCGGCGATAGCTCATGCCGATCGCCCGCGCGGCGGCCGAGATCGATCCATGCGCGTCGATCGCTTCGAGCAGGTCGGCCTTGCCCGGCCCCATCGCGATGGCGTCGCCGGGGCGGATGCGCAGCCGAAGCTCGATCCGCCCGGCGTCCACCGTCACAGCGCGCCGTGGCAGTGCTTGTACTTGCGTCCCGATCCGCACGGGCACGGCGAGTTGCGGCTGATCTCGAGCTCCGCATAGGGGTTTTCGCCCTGCGGCAGGTCGGGACGCGGCGCCTGCATCGGCGGCAGCGTGTTGGCGATCACGCCCAGCGACCCGCCGTCGACGTCGGCGCTGTTGTCGTCGCCGGTGAAAGGATCGATGTGCGTCGTCAGGAAATCGGGCAGGTCGGGCAGCGGCATCGGTTCGGGTTCCTGGAACCGGAAATCGAGCCGTGCGACGGTACGCGTCACATCCTCGCGGATGTTCGACAGCATGCGTTCGAACAGCGCAAAGGCTTCCTGCTTATATTCGTTGATCGGCTGTTTCTGCGCATAGGCACGCAGGAAGATCGCCTGCCGAAGCGCGTCGAGCGTCGAGAGATGCTCTTTCCAGTGATGGTCGAGCGTCTGGAGCAGCACCGACTTCTCGATCCCGCGCCACGTCTCGGCGTCGACCTGCGCCGACTTTTCGGCGACGACCGCGTCGGCCGCCTGCTGGATGCGCTCCTCGAAGATTTCGGGGTCGACCGCATCTTCCTGCATCCAGTCGTCGATCGGCGGCGCAAGGTCGAGGATGTTCGCGACGCGCTCCTTCATCTGCTCGATGTTCCACTGTTCGGGATAGCTGCCCGGGGGGCACGCGTCGGCGACGATCGCGTTGACCGTCTCGGCGCGCATCGCCGCCATCACCTCGTCGACGGTCTCGCTGTCGATGATCTCGCCGCGCTGTTCGTAGATGACCTTGCGCTGGTCGTTCATGACGTTGTCATATTCGACGACCTGCTTGCGGATGTCGTAGTTGCGCGCCTCGACCTTTTTCTGCGCGGTCTCGATCGCCTTCGACAGCCACTTCGACCCGATCGCCTCGCCGTCCTCGAGATTCTTGTTCATCATCTTGGAAAAGAGCGTGTCGGGGCCGAAGATGCGCAGCAGGTCATCGTCGAGGCAGAGGTAGAATTTGCTGAGGCCGGGGTCGCCCTGGCGCCCCGAACGGCCGCGCAGCTGGTTATCGATGCGGCGGCTTTCGTGGCGCTCGGTGGCGAGCACGAACAGCCCGCCCGCGGCCTTCACCGCCTCGCGCTCGGCCGCAACCTCGGCCTTGATCCGCTCGATCGCGGCGTCGCGCTCGGGGCCTTCGGGCATGTCCTTCAGCTCGTCGTCGATGCGGAACTCCTCGTTGCCGCCGAGTTTGATGTCGGTGCCGCGGCCCGCCATGTTGGTCGCGATGGTGACCGCGCCGGTGCGGCCCGCCTGCGCGACGATATGCGCTTCGCTCTCGTGGAAGCGCGCGTTGAGGACGCTGTGCGCTACATTTTCCTTTTCGAGGAAGGAGGAGAGCAGCTCGGACTTCTCGATCGACACCGTGCCGACCAGCACCGGCTGGCCACGCTCCTGCGCCTCGCGGATCGTCTTGGCGATCGCGCCGAACTTGTCGGTGATATTCTTGTAGAATTCGTCCTCGTCGTCCTTGCGCGCGATCGGGCGGTTGGTCGGGATGGTGACGCAGTTCATCTTGTAGATGTCGAAGAATTCGGCGGCCTCGGTCGCCGCGGTGCCGGTCATCCCGGAAAGCTTGGGATACATGCGGAAATAATTCTGGAAGGTGATCGAGGCGAGCGTCTGGTTCTCGGGCTCGATGTTGACGCCCTCCTTCGCCTCGACCGCCTGGTGCAACCCGTCGGACCAGCGGCGCCCGTCCATCATGCGGCCGGTGAATTCGTCGATGATCACGACCTTGCCGTCCTTGACGATATAGTCGGTGTCGATCCGGAACATCTGGATCGCCTTCAGCGCCTGGTTGACGTGATGGACGACCTGCGTGTTCTCGATGTCGTAGAGGTTGTTGCCCTGGAGCAGCCCCGCGGCCTCGAGCAGCCGCTCGACATGCTCGGTGCCGTCCTCGGTGAGGCTGATCGACTTCTGCTTCTCGTCCTTCTCATAATCCTCGTCGACGAGCTGGAGCACCACTTCGTTGACGCGGATATAGAGTTCGGACTTGTCATCGGTCGGGCCCGAGATGATCAGCGGCGTGCGCGCCTCGTCGATCAGGATCGAATCGACCTCGTCGACGATGCCGAAGTTGAATTCGCGGTGCACCATCTGTTCGCGGTCGAACTTCATATTGTCGCGCAGATAGTCGAAGCCCAGCTCGTTGTTTGTCGCATAGGTGATGTCGCAGTTATAGGCCTCGCGGCGCTGCGTCTCGGTGAGGTTGGGGACGATGATCCCCGTCGTCAGTCCGAGGAAGCTGTAAACCTGGTCCATCCACTCGGCGTCGCGGCGGGCGAGATAGTCGTTCACCGTGACGACGTGCACGCCCTTGCCCTCGAGCGCGTTGAGATAGACGGGGAGCGTTGCCATCAGCGTCTTGCCCTCGCCCGTCGCCATCTCGGCGATCTCGCCGCGGTGGAGCACGATGCCGCCGATCATCTGGACGTCGAAATGGCGCATCCCGAGCGTGCGGATCGCGGCCTCGCGCACCGTGGCAAAGGCTTCGGGCAGGATCTGGTCGAGCGTCTCGCCGGCGGCGAGCCGGTCGCGGAACAGCTGCGTCTGCGCCCGCAGCGCGGCGTCGTCGAGCGCCTGCAGCGTCGGCTCGAAGGCGTTGATCTTTTCAACAATCTTGCGGATCGAGTTGACGTAACGCTCGTTGGACGAGCCGAACAGGCTCTTGGCAATGCTGCCGAACATAGGGGTTTTCCTTGAAAATATGATGGGGTGAGACCGTATGACGGTCGCCGGGTCCTGCGCATGCAGGCCGGAAATCCTGGGGTGCGGGCGCGGTCGGCGCCACGCCGTCAGCGGCTATTCGAGCGCGCGGTCGCTACCGATGAGGAGGCCGGGCAGGTGCGGCGGCGCGGTCTTGCGCGGCTTGCGGCCGGGAGGTGCGGTGGTGGTGCGGCGGGTCTGCGTCGCCGCCGCGGGGCGCCGGTCGGCGTCATTGGCCTCCGCCTGCCCGCCCGTTTCGGCGAGCAGGAGCAGCGACCCCATGGCGACCGGCGCCGCCGGAGCCGCCATGGCGCGGTCCGCGCCGGCGAGCCCGGTGATCAAGGCCAACAGGGTCAACAATAAACGCAAAGAAATGCCCCTCTTTTCGTCCGGCGCGCGATATATAGCATGCCGGAGGCTGAACATAGGGTGAAAGCGGCGCGGCGTCTAGGGGGACGGCTTGCGCGGTGCGGCCGGTCCGGTATCGGTCACGCTGACCGACATGTCCAGCCGGACGCGCCGCTCGACCGCCGTCCCGTCGGCGTTGCGGAAGGGTTCGAACCGCGGAACGCTCGTGCACGCATCCTCGCCGCGAAAGGGCAGGCCGCCGGGATCGCCGAATGTCTCGACCTTGCAACCGCGCGGCTCGCCGTCGGCGCCGAGTATGAATTCGACGCTGATCGCGCCGTCGGCGAAGCGATTGGGAAAGGGCCCCGGCATCGTCCAGCGCACGCGGTTGCTGTACGTCCCGCCGACCGCTTCGCCCGCCGCGTTGGTGCCGGGCCGGAAACGCGCGCGCTCCATCGCCAGGTCGCAGGTCCGGCCATCGAGGTCCTCGTGCCCGCTGCTCGACGTGACATCGCAGCGGGTCGGCGTTCCGCTCGCATCATAGGTCAGGCGAAAGCCCGTCGTGCCTTCGCGCCGCTCGCGCATCGCCAGCACCGGATAATCGTCGCTGGTCACCCATTGCCCCGGATTGCCGACGGGATGGCCAGGCGCCTCCAGTCCGACCCGCTTCGGCGCCATCGGCGGCGGGGCGGGGGGCCGCAGGATGACCGGCGGCGGCGGGACCGGAGGCACCTGCCCGTCCGGCGCCATGCCCAGCGCGGCCATCGCGATGAACCCGTTCACTGCCAGCAGCATCCTCACCCTCCCCGTTGGACTGCGTCCTGACTGCCAGTCACGCCGGGCGCTGCCAAGCACGATTGCCGCTTGACGCACGCCGCGGCTTTGCCGCATCCAATTGACAATCATGTAAGGAGGGAGAGATCAATGGCGCGCAAGGCGATCTTCATCACCGGCGGCGGTTCGGGCATCGGCCGCGCGACCGCGCGCCACTTCGCAGGCCAGGGCTGGTTCGTCGGCATCGCCGACGTCAATCGGGCCGGGATCGACGAGACCGCGGCGTTGCTCCCCGACGGTGCCGCCTCGCGCCACGTCATGGACGTGCGCGACCGCGACCAGTGGACCGCGGCGCTCGCCGATTTCGCAAAGGCAAGCGGCGGACGGCTCGACGTGCTGTTCAACAACGCCGGCATCGGGTCGGGCGGGCAATATATGGACATGACGCCCGAAGAAGCCGACCGGCTGATCGCGATCAATTTCGGCGGCGTCGTCAACGGCATCTATTGCGCGCTGCCGCTGCTGAGGGCGACCCCGGGATCGACGATCCTCAACACGGGTTCGGCCTCGGGCTTCTACGGCGTCGCGGGGCTTGCGGTCTATTCGGCGACCAAATTCGCGGTGCGCGGCCTGACCGAGGCGCTCGAAATCGAATTTTCCAAACATGGCATCAAGGTCCGCTCGCTGATGCCCGGCTTCATCGACACCCCGCTGCTCGACCAGGTCAGCGCCGACAGCAACGAACCCGCGCGCAACCGCCTGTCGGCCAGTGGCTTCGAAATCTCGCCGGTCGACGATGTCGCGCGCGCGGCGTGGGATGCGGTGCACGGGACAAGCGTCCATGTCCCCGTCGGCAAGATGGCGCGCCGCCTGTCGCGTATCGCGCGCTGGTTCCCGGGGCTGATCGCGCGCCAGTCCAAAAAGATCGACGGGCTCGGCACCGCGGGGCACTGACCCTCCGGCCGGCGCGGCATCCATGGCCTTGCCGCGGCGGCGAAATTCCGTGCCGCCGTGTCGTCATCCTTGACTCGCGCCCGCGCGCACCCAATGTCACGCCCCGACCAATCCCCCAATGAAAGGATGCCGAGATGACGATCCAGACCGGAGACAAGCTGCCCGAGACCACGCTGGTCAAGGTGACCGAAAACGGTCCCGAACAGGTCAGCACCGCCGATTATTTCAAGGGCCGCAAGGTCGCGCTCTTCTCGGTCCCCGGCGCCTTCACCCCGACCTGCTCGGCCAAGCACCTGCCGGGCTTCGTCGACAAGGCCGACGAACTCAAGGCCAAGGGCGTCGACGAGATCGTCTGCACCGCGGTCAACGACGCCTTTGTGATGGGCGCGTGGGGCAAGAATGCGCAGGCCGGCGGCGCGGTGACGATGCTCGCCGACGGCAATGGCGATTTCGCCGAAGCGGTAGGCCTGACGATGGACGGCAAGGCGTTCGGCATGGGCAAGCGCGGCCAGCGTTTCTCGATGATCGTCAACGACGGCGTCGTCGAACAGCTCAACGTCGAAGCCCCCGGCGAATTCAAGGTGTCGAGCGCCGACCATATGCTCGAACAGCTGTAACGGCGAAACAGACCTTCCTGCGCCGCAGGCGTGGGGAGGTGGCAGCGGCGGAGCCGCTGACGGAGGGGCTTTGACGCCGGCGTTGCGGCCCCTCCACCACCGCTTCGCGGCGGCCCCCCTCCCCATCGCTGCGCGCCAGGGGGGATCATGTCCGGCCCCTTCCCATCTGTCACAATTTCGTGCAAGAACGCCGCGATGACATCGACCTCATCGCACCAGACCCCCGACACCGCCGCCCCTGAAGTCGCCGCCCCCGAAGTCGCCGAGCGCGTCGACGCGATCATCGCCGAGCTTCAGGACAGGTTCCGCGCCGCGGTGGGCAACCTCAAATCGGCGATCGCCGCCTATGTCCGCGACGGGACATTGCCCCCCGCCGACGCCGCCGCGACGGGGCTGTTCGACTATCCCGCGATCCGCCTCACCACCAGCGGCGAGCTGCGCGCAGGACAGGACGGGCACAACCTCTCCTTCGGCCGCTTCGAACGCGGCGGCGAGTTCGTCACCACGGTGACGCGTCCCGACCTGTTCGCCGATTACCTGCGCGACCAGCTCACCCTGCTCGTCCGCCACTATGACGTCACCCTGTCGGTGACGCGCACCGGACAACAAATCCCCTTCCCCTATGTGCTCGACGCCAGCGACGGGTCGGACATGGGCCGCGTCACCCCGCTCGAACTCGCGCGCCATTTCCCGACCACCGAACTCGCCGACATCGGCGACGAGCTCGCCGACGGGCTGTTCGGCATGGACCCGGCCAAGCCGCAGCCGCTCGCGCTGTTCGACGCGCTGCGCACCGACTTCTCCCTCGCGCGCCTCCGCCACTACACCGGTACCGCGCCCGAGCATTTCCAGCGCTACATCCTCTTCACCAACTATCATCGCTACGTCGACGAATTCGTCGCCTGGGCGGGCGCGCAGGTCGGCCAGGGCCGCTACACCGCGCTCGCGGGCGCCGCGGGGCTGTACGTCGACCAGCCCGGCGTCAACGCGAGCGCGCTCGTCGCCGACAGCGCCTGGCGCCGGCACCAGATGCCCGCCTATCACCTGATCGCCCCCGACGGCGCGGGCATCACGCTCGTCAACATCGGGGTCGGCCCCGCCAACGCCAAGACGATCTGCGACCATCTCGCGGTGCTGCGGCCCGAGGCGTGGCTGATGATCGGCCACTGCGGCGGGCTGCGGCCCAGCCAGCGCATCGGCGACTATGTGCTCGCGCACGCCTATCTGCGCGACGACCATATCCTCGACAGCGTCCTGCCCCCCGAAATTCCGATCCCCGCGATCGCCGAGGTCCAGCTCGCGCTCGCGAGTGCCGCCGAGGCGGTGTCGGGCACCAGCGGCGCCGACCTCAAGAAACGCATGCGCACCGGCACCGTCGTCACCACCGACGACCGCAACTGGGAATTGCGCTACACCGATTCGGCGCTGCGCTTCTCGCAGTCGCGCGCGATCGGCATCGACATGGAATCGGCGACGATCGCCGCGCAGGGCTATCGCTTCCGCGTGCCCTACGGCACCCTGCTCTGCGTCAGCGACAAGCCGCTCCACGGCGAACTCAAACTGCCCGGACAGGCGAACCGCTTCTACGAGGAAGCGATCGCCGCGCATCTCCAGATCGGCATCCGCGCGTGCGAGACGATGCGCGACGAAGGCGCCAAGCTGCACAGCCGCAAACTGCGCGCGTTCAACGAGCCGCCGTTCCGTTGAGCGATGCCCCGAACCGCTCGCGCTCGGTGGCCGGCCGCGTCGCGATCGTCACCGGCGCGGCGAGCGGCATGGGCCGCGCCACCGCGCTGCTCCTCGCGCGCGAGGGCGCGAAGGTCGCGGTCACCGACCTCGATCTCGCCGCGTGCGAAGCGGTCGCCGCCGAGGCGGGTGCGAACGCGCAAGCCTTCGCGCTCGACGTCGCCGACGGCGAAGCGATCAAGGCGGTGGTCGCCGAGATCGCGGCCACCTTCGGCGGCATCGACATCCTGATCAACAACGCCGGCGTCTCCAGCTTTGCCCCGCTCGACGCGGGCGACGAATATGAGGCGATCTGGCACCGCGCGATCGCGGTGATGCTCACCGCGCACCAGCGCATGGTGCGCGCCGCGCTGCCGTGGCTGCGGCAAAGCGACGCGCCGCGCATCGTCAACATCGCCTCGACCGAGGGGCTCGGCGCGACGCCCGGCGACACGCCCTATGTGGCGGCCAAGACGGGCGTCACCGGGCTGACGCGCGGCCTCGCGGTCGATCTCGGGCGCGACGGCATCACGGTCAACTGCATTTGCCCCGGCCCGATCCGTACCGGGATGACCGACAAGGTACCCGAAGAGGACAAGGCCATTTTTGCCAAGCGCCGTACCGCGCTCCGCCGCTACGGCGAACCCGAGGAGGTCGCGCATATCACGCTCGGCCTCGTCCTCCCCGCCGCCAGCTATATCACCGGCGCGGTGATCCCCGTCGACGGCGGGCTGACGGCACGCAATGCGTAGCCGGCGGCATTGGGGGGTAGCAAATCGCCATGACCTTCTTTCATCGTCGCGGGCTGGATTCGGTCGGCGCAAGGGTCTCGCGGCCTTCCAAAGTTCAGCGAAGCTCAGCCCTGTGCGCTCCCTGGTTGGAGCTTCGCGCCATGATCGACGCGCCCAGCCCGGCGCGCCGTGGCCGCATCGGCAAGCCAGACAGCAACCACTATTGTCCGCCAAATAGAAGCTGGCCCAGCCGGATAATTTAGGAAAGGCCTATTTGAAGGCGACGTCGACTTGGGGTGGGGAGCGGACGTTCCCGCCTGACTTCGTCATCCCGGACTTGATCCGGGGTCCATAGCAGCGTCGAAGTCATGGACCCCGGATCAAGTCCGGGGCGACGATGCACGACAAGCCCGTAGCCGGTCGAAGCGGCCCCGTTCCTCCCTGTCGCGCAGCGATGGGGAGGTGGCAGCGCAAAGCGCTGACGGAGGGACCGTCGCCGTCAGGCGTCGCGCGGCCTTTCGGCCCCTCCACCACTCGCTGCGCGAGCGGTCCCCCTCCCCATGGCCTGCGGCCACAGGGAGGATCTATGTATGCAATCGGTCGCTTCCTGACCTTTGCCATCCCGAACCTGAGCCACGTCCATCGGACCGACATCGGTCCGACACGCCGGCCAGGCGGGCGGCGCAATCCGCCGCTGCGGCCCCGGCACCGGTTCGGTTACCGGTACATGCCCTCGCGCAGATTGATGCCATGTTCAAGCCAGGCCTTGAGCGCGCAGAGCATCTGCGACCAGCCTTGGCAGTTGCCGTAGCTCGCACCCAGCGCGCCCTGATTTTCGCGCCAGCCCTCCTCCGAAATCTCGACCAGCGTGCGGCCGTCGTCAAGCGCCTCGAAGCGCATCGTCACGCGCGTGCGGTAATCGGCGTCCTTGAGCTCGCCGCCCTCGACGTTGGGGGCCTCGCCTTCGCTCGCCTGCCATTCGAGCACGATCCTCTCGTCCTCAACCACCTCGATCACCCAGACCGGAAAGGCCCCGGGAAAATCGTGGAAATCCCATGTCACCGTCGCGCCGGTCGCGAGCCGCCCCTCGGCGCCGCCGGTGGTGAAATAGTGCGACAGCTGCGCGGGGTCGGCGACCGCCTCGAACACATCGTGCACCGGCTTGGCGATCCGCGCCGCGACTCGGAATTTCAGTTCCATCGACAATCTCCGCTTGATTCCCCTTCATTATGTTATATATTTATAACATGTCAATCCACGAAGAATATGACAATATTTTCAAGGCACTGGCATCGCATGTCCGCCGCCAGATCCTCGACAATCTGAAAGACCAGCCGCTGACCACGGGCACGCTGTGCGGCAATTTCGCGCATCTGGACCGCTGCACGGTGATGCAGCATCTGAAGGTGCTGGAGGATGCCGGGCTGGTGATCGCCGAACGCCGCGGTCGCGAGCGGTGGAACCATCTCAACGCGATGCCGATCCAGGATATCCACGACCGCTGGATCGGCCCGCACGCCGCCGCGGCGAGCGCGCGGCTGGCGCGGTTCAAACAGAGTATCGAGACGGGATCCGGATGAGCGGTTAACCGGGTGACGGCTTTGCGCCAAGCCGCTCGGCGCATTCGTCGATCGCGGCGTAAAGCGGACTCAGAAGATCATAGAGGCTGTGCTGCTTTCCCGACACGGCGACGAAGCCCTTGGCAGTCCGCACATGCAGCACGTCCTCGCGCATGATTGAATGCGGCGCGGGCGCTTCTACCGGCCCGTCTTCGCCCACTCCCGTCATGTCGACCGCATAGGCAATGTCCCTGCCCTCGAGGCGCGACAATTCCGTGCGCATTTGCGGACATTGGTTCGAATCGACCAGTTCGGCGCTGATGTTGGCCCGAAGCACGGCTGCCGGCGACGGGAGTTCCGAAAAGACCCGTGCGGCATCGAGCGACCACACGTCCGTATCGGGTTCGACACCTTCGCGCTTGAGCGCGGCGACAAGGGTCACGGGGTCGAAGGACTGCCGGAAAAATTCGCCAAGCGGACTTTGCCCGTCGAGGGCCGCTACCGGTATATTGACCTTGCGCAAGACGAACAGGCAGTCGTTGCGATCGACGTCCCATTGGCCCGCCGCCCGGCAATAGCCGCGAATCTCCCCCGACTGATAATGGCCATAGTCGCTGAATTTCTTGTAGGTGACGAGTTGGGCCTGGGGGCGATATCCCGGTCTGTCGGGGATAGCCTTCATCGCATCATCGATAATCTGCCCCTTGTGGCGCTCCAGCCAGTCGGCGTAGCGCCCATAGAGCCCGACGATATTATATCCGTCGAGCGTCATCGACAGATCCTCGCGCGGCGGTGGCGGTGGCGGCGGCGGCGCCATCGCATGGATCGCCGCACCGCACGCCAGCATTGCCAGGGCGAGACGCTTCACCACCCGGTCGGCTTGCCCTTGTTCTGCTCGTCGAGCCAGGCCTTGAGCGGCGCGAAATATTCGGCCATCGCCTTGCCCGACATCTCGCGCGTCCCGGTGAAGGCTTCGAGCGCGTCGGGCCAGGGCTTCGACATGCCCATTTCGAGCATCGCGTTCAGCTTCGCGCCGACCTCCTTGTTGCCATAGAAGGAACAGCGGTGGAGCGGTCCCGTCCACCCTGCCTGATCGCACGCAGCCTTGTAGAACTGGAACTGCAGCACGCGCGCGAGGAAGTAGCGCGTGTACGGCGTATTCCCCGGCACATGATATTTGGCGCCCGGGTCGAACGCGGTCGCAGGCCGCTCGGCGGGGGGCGTGATGCCCTGATACTGCAGGCGGAGCTGCGTCCACGCCTTGTTGTAGTCCGCGGGCTTGATCGTCCCGTCGAACACGCCCCAGCGCCAGCGGTCGATCAGCAGGCCGAACGGCAGGAAAGCGACCTTGTCCATCGCCTGCCGCAGCAGCAGACCGATATCCTTGTCGGCGCTCGGCACCTTCGCCTTGTCGAGCAGCCCGATGTCGACCAGATATTGCGGCGTGATCGACAGCGCGACGAAATCGCCGATCGCCTCGTGGAACCCGTCGTTGGCGCCGTTGAGGTAAAGGAACGGCTGGTCCTTGTAGGCACGCTGGTAATAGTTGTGACCCAGCTCGTGGTGAATGGTGACGAAATCGTCGGCGTTCACCTTGATGCACATCTTGATGCGGATATCGTCCTTGTTGTCGATGTCCCACGCCGAGGCGTGGCACACGACCTCGCGGTCGGCGGGCTTGGTGAACAGGCTGCGCTTCCAGAAGCTCTCGGGCAGCGGCGCGAAGCCGAGCGAGGAATAGAAATTCTCGCCCGCCTTGACCATGTCGAGCGGCGCCTTGCCCTGCGCGGTCAGCAGGTCGCCGATGTCATAGCCGAGGTCGCCGGTTCCCGGCGGCGCGACGAGCGGGTAGATATTGCCCCATTCCTGCGCCCACATGTTGCCGAGCAGGTCGGCGCGGATCGCGCCGGTCTTGGGCTGCACCGCATCGCCATATTTCTCGTTGAGTTTCCAGCGCACATAGGTGTGAAGCGCCATGTACAGCGGCTTCATTTCCTGCCAGATCGTCTCGGTCGTCTTCGCGAATTCGGCGGGCGGCATGTCGTACCCCGATCGCCACATCGCGCCGACGTCGGTGAAGCCGAGTTCCTTCGCGCCGCCGTTCGCGATGGTGACCAGCCGCGCATAATCCTCCTTCATCGGCGCGCCGACATTGTCGTGCCAGCTCGTCCACATCTCGGCGAACTCGGCGGGCGTATGCTGGAGGTTGCCCATTTCGGCCTCGATGTCCGAGCCCGATATCTCCTTGCCGTTCAGCGTGCCGCGGCCCTTGCCATATTGCGACTGGAGATCGGTCGCGATCTTGCTGAGTTCGACCGCCGCGCCCGGCTTGGTCGGCGCGGGGAGCACGATGCCCGTGCGCAGGATATCGAGCTTGCGCTTCGTGTCCGCGCTCAGCCCGGCGACATTCATATATTTGGCGGCTTCGAGTGCGTATTGGACCGATTTTTCGGTGCCGACCGCGTTGATCCGCGCCGCCATCGCGTCGGTGTCGTCGGTGATGTAGGTCGAATTGACCCAGTTCACTTCGCTCGCCTCGACCGTATAGTCGAACAGGTCCTTCTCGACCGCCGCGATAAAGGCGTCGGCATCGGCGGCGGTGGGGGCGGCGGCAAGAGCGGTACTCTTTGCAGCAGGGGCTTTCTTCGCCGGCTCGGCGGCAACGGCGGGGCCCGCGAGCGCGAGCGAAAGGGCAAGCGACAGGGTCGAAATCATGGCTTTCATGGGGTCGTCCTCGATAGATTCATGCGGCGCTCTGCGGCGCGATGGCGGCAATCTGAACCTGCCCGCAGGCGCGGTCAAGCGGCGAGGAATGCCGCCATCGCCGCGCCCATTTCGGGCTGCGTCACGCTCGACATGTGCGTGCCGGGGATCGTCGCGAGCCGCGCGTCGGCCAGCGCCTCCACCAGTTCTTCGGCCGAGCCGTTGTCCTGGTCCTGATCGCCGCAGACGAGCAGCGTCGGCATGGTGATCGCGGCGAGCATGTCGGGCGCGGTGTCGGTGAAACTGTCGAGCAGATGCCCCGCGGCGATGCGGTCGACCTTCATCGTCTTCATGAACTGGATCGACAGCCAGGTGTCGTCGCCGCGCTTCGCGCTTTCATAATCGGCGATCACGCGCTTGAAGAACTGCCCGCGCCTGGCCCAGCCGGCAAGCCCCGCGAGCCCCATGCCGCCGAGGATCAGCCGGCGCGGCGCCATCCCCGCGACCACCGCGCGCACGCTCGTCCGCGCGCCGAGCGAGAAACCTCCGAGGTCGAAATCGGCAAGGCCGAGACGCGCGACCAGATCTTCGAGATCGTGCACAAGCACATCGGCTGGATAATATTCCGCCTCGTGCGGCGCCTCGCTCGACCCGTGGATCCGGAGGTCGGGCATGATCACGCGAACCCCCTCTTCGGCGATGCGCGCCGCGGTCCCGAACTTGATCCAGTTGACCTCCGCGCTCGAGAAGAGGCCGTGGAGCAGCACGACCGGCCGGCCTTCGCCCAGCTCGCGCCACGCAAGACGCACCCCGTCGCGCGCCTCGAAAAATTGCGGTTCGATCGTCATTCTCCTTGCGGCCCCAGCAACCGCATCCATTCGTCCGGCGACTGTGGCTGCGTGTCGAGCGCGACCACATCTTCGGGAAGCACGATCCACGGCTGCTTCGAGCGGATCCAGAAATGCGCCGCGGGCTCGATTTCCGGACTGTTGTCGAGCGTCCCGGCGCGCAGGTTGGCGAAGCCCGGTCGCTGGTCGTTGGTGGTCCACAACCGGGTAAGGCAGGCAGGGCAGGCAAAAATGCCGGCGACCGCGCCGCTCGGCTGGACATGGCGCCCCTCGATCACCTCGCCTTCGACGACGAGATCGGCTTCGGCGACACCAAGCTGGATACCGAAGGCGCTGCCCGACCGGCGCTGACAATCGTGGCAATGGCACGCATAGGGTCGCATCCGGAAGCCGGGGCGCATGGTATAGCGGACCGAGCCGCACAGGCAGCGCCCCGCGAGAGCCGAGGGCTCGGTCATCGCGGCTCAAGCCCCTTCTGTTCCATGCGCCAGCGCGCCATTTCGATGCGGTCCTGCCCGAAGAAGGGTTCGCCGTCGAACACCAGCGTCGGCACGCCCCAATGGCCCGCGATTTCGAGCGCGACCTGGTTCGCGGCGATTTCGGTATCGAGCGCCTCGGCGTCGCGTTCGGCTTCGGCATCAAGCTCGGCGAGGTCGAGCCCGGCGCGGCGCGCGGCGCCCGCGAGATGGTCGCCGAGGTGCCAGTCCTGCGCCCCGCCCCAGATCAGCTGCGCCGCCTCGTGCGCGAAGGCCAGGCTGCGACCGCGGCGCGACGCCGCCTGGCCGAGCCGCGTCAGGCGATAGATGTACGGCTGTTCGGCGGCAATCTCGCGCGTCATCACATTCTGGACGATCGGGTCGGGACGCGGCGGGCCGAAGGGGATGCCGTGGAACTGCGCGACGCGGATCATGTCGCGCATCGTGTAGCTCAGCCAGTTCGGATGGTTGCGCTCGAAAAAGTCGGGCTGGCGGATCGCGAGCGGATAGACCGGACGCAGGTCGATCTCGAGCCGATGGCTGGCGGCGAGCGCGCGGTAGCGGCCGATGGCGAGGTAGGAATAGGGCGAGCGGAACGACCAGAAGAGGTCGGCGGTGAGTGTCATGCGGGCATAGTGCAACAGGCGCAGCGCTTTGTCGATGTTGCCGAAAGTGCCGCGCAGCGCGACATTGATTTTAATAGCAATTGCTATTATGTCGCATGCCATGAGCGAGCATATCGGATTCCTGCTGAACGATACCGCGCGGATGTTCCGCCGCGCGTTCAACGCGCGCACCAAGGACAGCGGGATCACCGCGCTGCAGTGGCGCGTGCTCACCTATCTCGCGCGCTATCCCGGCATCCGGCAGGGCCCGCTCGCCGAACTGATCGAGGTCGAACCGATCACCCTGTCGCGGATGATCGACCGGCTGGCCGAGGCCGGACTGGTCGAGCGCCGCGCCGACCCGACCGACCGCCGCGCGTGGTTGCTCCACTTGACCAGCGCCGCCCAGCCGCTGCTCGACGACCTGCGCCAGACCGCGACAGCCGTCGTCGCCGAAGCCACCGAGGGGCTCGACGCGGGCGAACGCGAACAGCTCGCCGCGCTGGTCGAGCGCGTCCGCGCCAACCTGTCCCGCCGCGAATGCCAAAAAGAAAAAGAGACCGCCTGATGGACCAGCTCTCCCCCACCCGCCCCGCCGCGGAAAATGCCGCGCCGAAGCGCGCGCCCAAGGCCGACCCCGTGCCCCCCGTCGCGGCCACGACCGCGCCCGAAGGGGCCACCGGGTCGACCTGGCGCACGCGCGCGCTGATGTTCGGACTGCCCCTCGCGCTGGTCGCAGCGGGCGGATATTACTGGCTGACCAGCGGCGGGTCGGTGTCGACCGACAACGCCTATGTCCAGATGGACAAGGTGTCGGTCGCGGCCGAAGTCGGCGGGCGCATCACCGAGGTCGCGGTGCGCGACGGCCAGCTGGTGAACAAGGGCGCGCTCCTGTTCCGCATCGACGGCGAACCCTATCGGCTGAACGTCGCGCAGGCGACCGCGGCGATCGACGCGGCGCAGGTCGAGGTCGGCAACCTGTCGGCGAGCGCGACGACGTCGCGCGTCGACATCGCCGCGGCGCGCGAGGATGTCGCCTTTGCCCAGATCAATTTCGAGCGCCAGGCGGCGCTGATGGAAAAGGGCTTCACCACCCGCGCCGCCTATGACGCGGCGCGCCACGCGGTAACGCAGGCGCGCGAACGCGTGCGGCAGGCCGAGGCCGCCGCCGCCGAGGCGCGCGCCAAGCTGGCCGCCGGCCCCGCGAGCGGGGTCAACCCGCAGGTCGAGGCGGCGCGCGTCCAGCGCGCACAGGCCGAGGTCAACCTGGGCCGCACCGAGGTGCGCGCGCCGAGCGCGGGCCGCGTCGCGCAATCGGACCGGCTGCAGATCGGCCAGATGATGGTCGCCGGGCTGCCCGCGGTGACGCTGGTCGACACCGACCATCCGTGGGTCGAGGCCAATTTCAAGGAAACCGACCTTGCCAACATGCGCCCCGGCCAGCGCGCCGAAATCAGCTTCGACGCCTATCCGAAGCTGAAGGTGCGCGGCCATGTGCTGACGATCGGCGCGGGCACGGGCAGCGAATTTTCGGTGCTGCCGGCGCAGAACGCCACCGGCAACTGGGTCAAGGTGACGCAGCGCGTCCCGGTGCGCATCGCGTTCGACGAAAAGCCCTCGCGCGAGATGATCGCCGGGCTGTCGGCCGAGGTGCGGGTGTTTACCGGCAACGGGGCGGTGGCGGGGAAATAGGCGTGCGCGCCATGGTCGACACCTTCGACATTCGACCCTCCCTGTCGCGAAGCGATGGGGAGGTGGCAGCGCGAAGCGCTGACGGAGGGGCTATGACGCGACGGCCCCTCCACCACCCGCTTCGCGGGTGGTCCCCCTCCCCACGCCTTCGGCGCAGGGAGGAGCTTGCTTAACCATGGCCAGCCGTTCGCTCCCCCGCCGGGCGTCCGCCGCGGCGCTGCCCGCCGACGACGGACGGCCGCTGCACGAACGCGTGCGCTATCGCGGGCTGCTGATGGTCGCGGTGATGGGCGCGTCGATCATGCAGATCCTCGACACGACGATCGCCAATGTCGCCATCCCGCACATGCAGTCGGCGCTGGGCGCGACGAGCGAAACGGTGACGTGGGTGCTGACGAGCTACATCCTCGCATCGGCGGTCGCGATGCCGATCACCGGCTGGCTCGCCGACCGCATCGGGCGCCGCGAGCTGTTCCTCGCCGCGATCGCCGGCTTCATCATCACCTCGATGGCGTGCGGCGCGGCGCAGTCGCTCGAACAGATGGTCGTGTTCCGCTTCCTCCAGGGGGTCAGCGCGGCGTTCATCGGCCCGCTGTCGCAATCGGTGATGCTCGACGTCAACCCGCCCGAGCGTCACGCGCGCGCGATGTCGATCTGGGGCATGGGGATCATGATCGGGCCGATCCTGGGGCCCGTGCTCGGCGGCTGGCTGACCGAACAGGCGAACTGGCGCTGGGTCTTCTACGTCAACCTGCCGGTCGGCCTGCTGACGCTCGCGATGATGTGGGCGCTGCTCCCCGCGACGCGCACGCGCGATCGCAAGTTCGACCTCTTCGGTTTCTCGATGCTCGCGCTGGGGCTCGCGGCGTTGCAGCTGATGCTCGACCGCGGCGCGCACGAGGACTGGTTCGACAGCATCGAGATCTGGATCGAATGCGGGGTCGCGATCGCATGCCTGTGGATGTTCGCCGTCCACCTGTTCACCGCACGGCGCGATACGCTGTTCAGCCGGACGATGCTCGCCGACCGCAACCTCGTCACCGCCATGCTGTTCATGATCGTGATCGGCGTGGTGATGTTCGCGTCGATGGCGCTGCTGCCGCCGATGCTGCAGAATCTGTTCGGCTGGCCGGTGATCGACACCGGGCTGGTGCTCGCGGTGCGCGGGGTGGGAATCCTCGCCAGCATGTGGGTCGCGGGGCGCCTGCTCGGCAAGGTCGACGCGCGCTGGCTGGTCGGCAGCGGGCTGGCGATCGCCAGCCTGTCGCTGTGGCAGATGAGCCACTGGTCGCTCGAAATGGGGATGGAGCCGGTGATCGTCAGCGGGCTGGTGCAGGGGGTCGGCATGGGGCTGATCTTCATCCCACTCAACACCATGGCCTTTGCGACGATCGCGCCGCAATATCGCACCGACGGATCGAGCCTGCTCAACCTGTTCCGCAGCATCGGCGCGTCGGTCGGCATCTCGATCGTCACCACGCTGCTGGGATCGAACATCCAGACGAGCCACGAAGATCTGGCGGCGCATGTCACCAACAGCTCGACCGCGCTGCTCGACGCCTCGACCGCCGACCGCTTCGGCATCGCGGGCGATACGGCGATGGCGATGGTCAATGCCGAGATCAACCGGCAGGCGGCGATGGTCGCCTATATCGACGATTTCTGGCTGATGATGTGGGTGACGCTGGCCGCGGTGCCGCTGGTGCTGCTGCTGCGCCCGCCGAAACCGGGTGGCGAAAAGGCATCGATGGCCGACATGGGGCATTGACGGCGTCGCGCCGCCGGGGCGCGTCCTATTTTCGGGGGCCGCATTGGACGGTGCCGCTGCCGACGTTGCGCACTTTGCACACGGGTTTGCCGAGCACCACCGTCTTGCCGATCCCGCGCGTCGTCACCGCGGCGCTCTTGACCGCGCGGAACAGATGGTCGCCCGCGCCTTCGCTGTCGCTGACCAGTTCGCCGACCGCGAGGTCGCCGGCATCGACCGTCCCGGCGCCCGACAGCGTCATCTGCGCCTGTTTCGCAGTGCCGCCCAGCGTCATGCCGCCGTTGCCGATCATCGCGACCGACAGCCGGTCGGCCGTCACGGCGCCGACGCTCAACCGGCCGGGACCGCGCAGCCCGACCGCGACGCGCGCGCCCTTCAGCCGGTCGATCCGCAGCGAACCCGCGCCCGCGACGGTCGCCTCGCGCAGGTTCGCGGCGTTGACGCGCACCGTCACGGGGCCGAGCGGAGCGCGGCGCTTGTCGTCGCCGACGAACTGTTTCTGCCCGATCACCAGCCGGCCGTCGCGCGCCTCGACCGTCAGCCGGTCGAGTGCGTCCTGCGGCCCGCTCGCCACCGCGCTGACCGGTGCGCGCGTCACCACTTCGACGGTGACATCGGCCTGGAGCTCGATCGTTTCGAAGCTGGTGAGCCCGTAACGCTTTTCGGCCGCCGAGGCGGAACCGGGCATCATAAGCAGGGCGGCCGCCAGCACGGCCGATCGCGGGATCAGGATCATGGTGCCGGCATAGCCCGGGAGGGCGGCCGGCACCAGAGCCGCCTATTTGCAGGTCGCGCTGCCCGATCCCATCTTCCGGGTGGTGCAGGTCGCGCCGCCGGTCAGTTCGACATCGCCCGACCCGAGGATGCTGATGTCGGCCTTGCCCGTCGCCTGCGCCTCGACATTGCCCGATCCGGTAACCGACACGTCGAGCGTCTCGGCGACGAGGCCGCCCGCGTCGATGTCGCCCGATCCGGTGACGCCGAGGTCGCCCGACTTGACGGTACCGCCCGCGATCTCGATGTCGCCCGATCCCGATACCTTGATTTCGGCGCTGGTGCCCGTGAGCTTTGCGACCTTAAGGTCGCCCGAGCCGGTGAGCACCGCCTTGACCGCGTCGCCGGCGACCGCATCGGCATCGAGCGAACCCGATCCGGTCAGCCGCACGCCGTCCAGTTTCGGCATGGTGATCGCGATCTTCACGCCCTTGCCGTTGCGGCTGAAGCTGAAGCCCTCGCGCTTGCGCCCGATCGACAGCATCGTGCCGTCGAGCTTGATGTCGAGTTCGTCGATCTCCGACTTCGGCCCGGTCGCGCTGATCGAGAAGGCATTGCCCTGGCGGATGGTCACGTCGTCAGGACCCGCGACCTCGACCGCGGTGAAGCCGGTTAGCGCATAATTCTGCGTCGTCTGCGGCCCCGCGTCGGCCGAACGCGTCTCGACCTTGTCGCTGTTCTCGGTCGTCACCGAACCGCTGCACGCCGTCACCGTCAGGGCCAAAGCCAGCGGCAACGCCGCGATCGTCCAGTTGCGCATCGTCAATCTCCTTTGTGTATTGCCTACATAACACACGCCGGTCGACCCTGTCCAGCGCGCTGCCATCTTGTCGCCACCTTCGCACGCCACAGGCGTCTTTCCCCTTCACCGAAAGCAAAGACGATGAGCGTAGCGTTTCGCCGCGAGAGCGACGACGAGCATATGGAACCCGCGTTCGAATGGCCGATCCCGATCGGTCCGAACCTCGTCACCCCGCGCGGGGCGCGGCTGCTCGGCGAAGAGGCTGCGCGGCTTGCCGATGCGATCGCGGCCGCCGCCGACGAGGATGCGCGCAAGAAGCTGCTGAAGCGCCAGCGCTATGTCCACACGCGCCAGTCGACCGCCGAGGTGCAGCCGCCGCCCGCGGCCGATCGCGTCGGCATCGGCAGCCGCGTCACCTTCACCCTCAACGGCGCGACCCGGACCCTTTCCATCGTCGGCCATGACGAAGCCGACCCGGCGCAGGGAACGATCGCCTTTTCGGCGCCGCTCGCGCGCGCGCTGATGGGCGCCGAGGCCGGCGAGACGATCGAATATCAGGGCCGCGAGGATGCGATCACCATCGTCGCCGCCGCGGCCGATCCGGAGACATGGGCATGAAGGACAGGTTCGAACGCCACAAGCAGCCGTGGACCGCGGCCGAGATCGACAAGCTGCACACGCTCGCCAAGAAGGGCATGGCGCTGAAAGCGATCGCCAAGGCGCTGACGCGCAGCGAGGAATCGGTGAAGACCCGCGCCAAGGCCGACGGCCTGTCGATCGCGAAGCTGCACTGACGCCTCCATGACCACCCCCGATTACGATGCCATCGTGCTGGGTGCCGGCGCGGCCGGGCTGATGTGCGCCGCGGTCGCGGGGCAAAGGGGGCGCCGCGTCCTGCTGCTCGACCATGCCGACGCGCCGGGCAAGAAGATCCTGATTTCGGGCGGCGGGCGCTGCAATTTCACCAACGTCCACACCGCCCCCGACCGCTATATCTCGGCCAACCCGCATTTCGCCAAGTCGGCGCTCGCGCGCTACACGCCCGCCGATTTTATCGCGCTGGTCGACGCCTATGGCATCGCACACCATGAAAAGACGCTCGGCCAGCTGTTCTGCGACGGGTCGGCGAAGCAGGTCGTCGCGATGCTGCTCGCCGAATGCGCCAGGGGCGGCGTCGACGTGCGCTGCGGCCAGCCGGTGCAGGAGGTGGCGCACGCCGACGGGCGCTTCACCGTCGGTTTCGGCGACCAGATTTTCGCCGCGCCGAACCTGGTCATCGCGACCGGCGGCCCGTCGATCCCCAAGATGGGCGCCACCGGCTTCGCCTATGACCTCGCGCGCCGCTTCGGCCTCAAGGTCGTCGAGCCGCGCCCCGCGCTCGTGCCGCTGACGCTCGGCGGCGACGATGTGCTGTTCCGCGACCTCAGCGGCGTCGCGACCCCGGTCGAGGCGCGCGCGGGCAAGGCGGCGTTCCGCGAGGCCGCGCTGTTCACGCACAAGGGGCTGTCGGGGCCCGCGATCCTCCAGATCAGCAGCTATTGGCGGCACGGCGAGGCGGTGACGATCGACTTCCTGCCCGATGCCGCGCCGGGCTGGCTCGCCGACACCAAGCGGGTGCGCCCGCGCACGACGCTGCGCGCCGCGCTCGGCGTCCAGCTGCCCGACCGCCTCGCCGAAACGCTCGCCGACCGGCTCGCGCTGCCCGGCGAACTCGGGGCACTGACCGACCGCAAGCTCGCCGAGGCCGAGGCGCGGCTGGCGCGCTGGGCGTTTCACCCCAACGGCACCGAAGGTTTCGCCAAGGCCGAGGTCACCGTCGGCGGCATTTCGACCGCCGGCCTGTCGTCGCAAACAATGATGGCCAAAAGCGTGCCGGGGCTGTATGCGGTCGGCGAAGCCGTGGACGTCACCGGGTGGCTGGGCGGCTATAATTTTCAATGGGCATGGGCCAGCGGATACGCGGCGGGCCAGGCCCTTTAGGAAAAACCAAAAAAAATTCCTCGGGATGCTGGCGGGACAATGGCTCCGTCATTCAGGCATCGATGGCCATATGGCGGCGAGGGAACTCAATAATACGGCACATCGCCGCACAGGATAAACAGAACAATGGCTTTCGATCACCTTTCCCCCGTCCTTGCGGACGCCCTCACCGCGCGCGGCTATGAAGCGCTCACCCCCGTCCAGGCGCAGGTCGTCGAAGCCGACGCGGCGGGCCGCGACCTGCTCGTCTCCGCCCAGACCGGATCGGGCAAGACCGTCGCCTTCGGCCTTGCGATGGCCGAGCAGCTGATCGAGGACGGGCGCCTGCCCTTCGCGTCGTCGCCGCTCGCGCTGATCGTCGCGCCGACGCGCGAACTCGCGCTGCAGGTCAGCCGCGAACTCGGCTGGCTCTATGCCAAGGCCGGCGCGCGCATCGCGACCTGCGTCGGCGGCATGGACGCCAGCAAGGAACGGCGGAACCTCAATCAGGGCGTACAGATCGTCGTCGGCACCCCGGGGCGCCTGCGCGATCATCTCGAGCGTGGCGCGCTCGACCTCACCGCGCTGCGCGTCGCGATCCTCGACGAGGCCGACGAGATGCTCGACATGGGCTTTCGCGACGACCTCGAGGAAATCCTCGACGCGACCCCCGAGACGCGCCGCACCCTGCTCTTTTCGGCGACGATCCCCAAGCCGATCGCGCAGCTCGCCAAGCGCTACCAGCGCGACGCGCTGCGTATCTCGACCGTCGGCGAAGAGCGCGGCCACGGCGACATCGCCTATCAGGCGGTGACCGTCGCCCCCGCCGACATCGAGGGCGCGGTGATCAACCTGCTGCGCCTGCACGAAGCCGAGACCGCGATGCTGTTCTGCGCGACGCGCGACAATGTCCGCCGCCTCCACGCGAGCCTCGTCGAGCGCGGTTTCGCCGCGGTCGCCTTGTCGGGCGAGCATAGCCAGAACGAGCGCAACCACGCGCTGCAGGCGCTGCGCGATCGCCGCGCCCGCGTGTGCGTCGCGACCGACGTCGCCGCGCGCGGCATCGACCTGCCCAGCCTCAGCCTGGTCATCCACGTCGAAATCCCGCGCGACGCCGAAACCCTCCAGCACCGTTCGGGCCGCACCGGCCGCGCGGGCAAGAAGGGCACCGCGGTCCTCATCGTCCCCTATCCGCGCCGCCGCCGCGTCGACGGCATGCTGCGCGGCGCGCGCATCAACGCCGAATGGATGGACGCCCCGACCGCCGCCGACGTGCGCGCGCGCGATCAGGAACGCTTGATGGAAAAGCTGCTCACGCCGCAGGAGCATGAGCCCGAGGATCTGGAACTGGCGCAGCGGCTGATGGCCGAGCGCAGCGCCGAGGATATCGCCGCGAGCCTCGTGCGTGCGCACCGCGCGCTGATGCCCCCGCCCGAGGACCTGATCGACACCGGTCCGCGCCCGCGCGGCGAGCGCCCCGAACGCGGCGACCGCTTCGAACGCGAGCACGGGGACCGCGGCGAACGCGGCCAGCATCGCGAGCAGTTCGACGACAGCGCGTGGTTCCGGCTCAACATCGGTCGCCGCCAGAACGCCGACCCGCGCTGGATCCTGCCTTTGCTCTGCCGCCGCGGCCATGTGACCAAGCACGAGATCGGCGCGATCCGCATCGGGCCCAACGAGACGCTGTTCAACATCCCGATCGCGATCGCCGACCGCTTCGCCGAGGCGGTGATGCGCACCGCGAACCAGGACGGCGAGGACGACAGCGGCGTCGCGATCACCCCCGCCCCCGACGGCCCGACCTGGCCGCCGCGCCGCGACAAGGGACCGCACAAGGGCGGATCGCGCCACGACGGTCCGCGCGCCAATGGGCCGCGCCCCGACGGCCCGCGTCACGACGGCCCGCGCAAACCGCGCGGCCCCGGGGCCGGCGGCCCGGGCAGCGGCACCGACCGCTACAAGCCCAAGCCCTATGGCCAGCGCGGTCCGCGCAAGACCGGGAAATACTGAACAAGACCCACCCTCCCCTTTCGGGGGAGGGTAGCGAGACCGGGAAACCTATTTCCCGGTCCCGGCGGGTGGGGGGCTGACGTCTTGTGCAGGGCCGACGGCCCCACCCTCCCCCCTCCCCCGAAACCGAAGGGCTTTCGGCGCATCCCCCTTGCACCCCGCCTGCGCGCGTCCCAGATGGACCCGACAGCAGGAGAGCGGTGATGCGAGCGATCGAAGCCTTTATCGAAAGCCAGGGCGGCCCCGAGGTCATCGACTGGCGCGAGGTCACGCTCGGCGAGCCCGGTCCCGGCCAGCTGCTCGTCCGCCACACCGCGGTCGGGCTCAACTATCTCGACACCTATCACCGCAACGGCACCTACCCCGTGCCGCTGCCGAGCGGGCTCGGCGTCGAGGCCGCGGGCGAGGTGCTGGCGGTCGGGGCCGATGTCCATGGCTTCAAGCCCGGCGACCGCGTCGCGACCTTCGGTCCGCAGCGCAACGCCTATGCCTCGGCGCGGATCGTTCCCGCCGCGGGCATGTTCAAGCTGCCCGCCGGAATCGACGACGAGACCGCGGCGGCGGCGCTGCTCAAGGCGTGCACCGTCGAAGCGCTCGTCGAACGCTGCGCCAAGGTCGAGGCGGGCTGGCCCGTGCTGGTCCACGCCGCCGCGGGCGGGGTCGGGCTGATCCTCGTCCAGTGGCTGAAGGCGATCGGCGCCACGGTGATCGGCACCGTCAGCACCGAAGCCAAGGAAGCCGCCGCGCGCGAAGCCGGCGCCGACCATGTCATCCGCTACAAGGAACAGGATGTCGCGGCGCACGTCCGCGAGATCACCGACGGCCAGGGCGTCCCCGTGACCTTCGACGGGATCGGCATGACGACCTGGAACGTGTCGCTGAAGGCGACCGCGCGGCGCGGGCTGATCGCCGTCTATGGCAATGCCGGCGGGCCGCTGACCGGGGTCGACATCAACATCCTCGCGCAGCACGGCGCGCTGTTCGTCACGCGCCCGTCGCTGTTCGACTATTATCTCGACCCCGGCGAGCGCGCCGCGGGTGCGGCGCGGGTGTTCGAGATGCTCGAAAGCGGTGCGGTGACGGTGCGGGTCGGCCAGCGCTACGCGCTCGAAGACGCGGCGCGTGCGCACGCCGACCTCGAGGCCGGGCGCACGACGGGATCGAGCCTGCTGATACCCGAGCCGCGCTGACGCGCCGGGCGATCCGGGGCGGGCCGGGCCCGCCCCGTTCGTGTTTACAGGCCGTCGAGCCCCTTGCTCACCAGCACGTTCACCGCGACGCGGCGGTTCTGCGCCTTGCCCTCGACGGTTTCGTTGCTGGCGGCCGGATCGGCCTTGGCCATCCCGGTGGGCGTCAGCATGCGATAGGGCTTCCAGCCGCACGCCTGCTGGAGATAGTTGACCACGCTGCCGGCGCGCTTTTCGCTGAGCACCTGGTTGAGCTCGTCGGAGCCGGTCGAATCGGTGTAGCCGACGACAAGCAGCAACGCATTGTCCATGCCTTCGGCCGAGCTTGCGGTGGCGCACAGATCATTCTTCGCCTGCGCCGACAGCACCGCCTTGCCGGTGTCGAAGTTCACGTTCGTCGTGCTCTTGACATTATACTGGTCGATGTCGCCGACGCGCCCGCGCAGCGCTTCGGTCGCCGCGGTCTGTTCGGCGAAGCGCTGGTCGGTGCCCGTGCGGATCATCGACGCGGTGCGCAGGTCCTTGCTCTTGAGGTCGACCTCGCTCGCGACGAGGCCGCCGCTCCACTGCAGCGTCTCGACCGCGACCGGCAGGCCGTTGAGCAGCGAATCGGCGGTGAGCTTGTTGCGGTTGAGGCCCAGGAAGCCGCCGCTGGACTTGATCCGCGTCTCTTCGGTGATCGCGAGGATCGTGGTGTTGCCGTCGGCGGTCGTCACCTGCATCCGGCCATCGCTGCGCGCCGAGATGATGCCCTCGACCTCGGGTCCCTTGGTCATCTCCGACGCCGGCGGAATCGTGCCATAGACGGTCGTCATGACCTCGCCGTCGGACGTGTCCTGCGCCTGTGCGGCGAGGCTGATTGTCACCGATCCGGCCAGCATGGCCGCCAGCAACATTCTGGAACGGGGGGAAACGGAACTCATACGCTACTCCTTCAACGAGCCGCCCCCGCGTCGTCGCCCCGACCTTTCCTGCACCGGCCGCTTTCCTGCAAGAGCGCCACCGCCGCCAAGCCGGTAATTGGAGCGCATTGTGCGGCGAACCGAGCCGCGCCCGTCCGCGACGCGTGCGTCGGACGCCGCTCGCGGCGGCGCAATTCCGCGCCGGCGAAGACCCGGTCGCCGCCGGCGGATATCCTGTCCGCCGCTACGCCTTCAGCCGCTCCGCGTGCCAGCCAATATGCTCGGCCATGAAGGTCGAGATGAAATAATAGCTGTGGTCATAGCCCGGCTGCATCCGGATTTCGGCTTTCTGTCCGGCCTTTTCGCATGCTTCGGCCAACAGGTGCGTCTTGAGCTGTTCGGCAAGGAACCCGTCGGCCTCGCCCTGATCGACGAGCAGGTCGGCGACGCGCGCGCCGCCCGCGAGCAGCGCACAGGCATCATAGGCGCTCCACGCCTCGCGATCGGCGCCCAGATAGTTGGACAGCGCCTTTTCACCCCACGGGCATTGCAGCGGCGCGACGATCGGCGAAAAGGCCGACACCGAGCGGAAGCGGTCCTGGTTGCGCAGCCCGATCGTCAGCGCGCCGTGCCCGCCCATCGAATGGCCGGTGATCCCCTGCCGCGTCAGGTCGGCGGCGGGAAATTCGCGCAGGATGAGCGACGGCAGTTCGTCCTCGACGTACGAGCGCATGCGGTAGTTGGCGGCCCACGGCGCTTCGGTCGCATCGACGTAGAAGCCCGCGCCCAGCCCGAAATCCCACGCGCCGTCGGGATCGTCGGGCACCGCGTCGCCGTTGGACGCGGGGCCGCGCGGGCTGGTGTCGGGGGCGACGAAGATGATGCCATGTTCGGCGCAGGCGGCGCGATACTCGCCCTTTTCCATGACGTTCGCATGGGTGCAGGTCAGCCCCGACAGATACCAGAGGATCGGCAGTTTCGCCCCCGGCGCATGGTCGGGAACGAATACCGCGAAGGTCATGTCGGTGCCGGTGGTGGCGCTGGCGTGCCGGTAGACACCCTGCGTGCCGCCGTGGCTGCGGTTGGTGGAGAGGGTTTCGAGGGTCATGTCTTCGTCCTGCTTGTCTTTTCGCAAGCCTAGTTCATGCTGGCGCAAAATGAAAAGGGAGGGGCTGATGTTCGACGATAATATCCGGGGGACGTGCCCGGATCGCTTTGGTGCCGTCCGCCTCGCGATGGCGGCGAGCCTTGCGAGCGGTGCCGACATCGGCCTGTCCTTCTGCGCGACGATCGGGGGCGAAACGGTGGTCGACCTGTGGGGCGGCCATGCCGACGCGGCAAAGACCCGGCCCTGGCAGGCCGACACGATCGTCAACGTCTATTCGACGACCAAGACGATGACCGCGCTCACCGCGCTGCTGCTCGCCGACCGCGGCGAGCTCGATTTCGCCGCCCCGGTCGCGCGCTACTGGCCCGAATTTTCCGCCAACGGCAAGGCGGAGATCACGGTCGCGCAAGTGATGAGCCACAGCGCCGGCCTGTCGGGGTGGGAGGTCCCGGTCACGACCGAGGATTTCTACGACTGGGACAAGATGACCGCGTTGCTCGCGGCGCAGGCACCCTGGTGGCAGCCGGGCAGCGCGCCGGGCTATCATGCGATCACGCAGGGCTATCTGGTCGGCGAGGTCGTGCGGCGGATCACCGGCAAGTCGCTCGGCACCGTCTTCCGCGAGGAGATCGCCGAACCGCTGGGTGCCGATTTCCACATCGGCCTGCCCGCATCGGAGGATCACCGCGTCGCCGACCTGATCCCGCCGCCCGAAATGACGATCGATTTCGTCAGCGACATCCATCGCAAGACGCTCGTCAATCCCGGTATCGACGTGTCGGCGACCCGCACCCGCGCATGGCGCGGCGCCGAAATCCCGGCGGCTGGCGGCACCGGAAACGCGCGCAGCGTCGCCGAAATCCACGCCCTGCTCGCCAATGGCGGCGTCGCGAAGGGCAAGCGCCTGCTCTCCGAAGCCGGGTGCCGCAAGGCGCTCGAGCTCCAGATCGCGGGCGCCGACATGATCCTCGGCGTGCCCATCCGCTACGGCATGGGTTTCGGCCTGCCCGGCGACATGCTGCCGCTGCCCAATCCGAACACGATCTTCTGGGGCGGTTATGGCGGCTCGCTGATCATCATCGACATGGATGCCCGCGCCACCTTCAGCTATGTGATGAACAAGATGGACGTGGGGCTGACCGGCGACCCGCGTTCCTTCACCCTGATCGGCGCGATGTGGATGGCGATGGCCGCCGCCTGACCCCGGCGGTCCCCCGCCCCTTGCCGCGCGGCTCGGTTCGCCCTGCATTTGGGTGCGTTCGCCCCGCAAACGGACCGAACCGACAAGCCTCTGGAACTTTTCCATAATTTTGCAGGTTGCGCCCAAACCACAGTCCGCGGCGAACAGCGGACATGGTGTTTCCGGGTCGATGCCTCGACCCCTCACGATTTTCCAGCATAGGGGAATTTATGCGCAAGACTTCGATTATGGCCGTCGCGGCGGCAAGCTTCTTCATCGCTCCGCTGGCGGCTGCCCAGTCGCAGCCCGAGGCCCCGGCGCCCACCGAGGAACCGGCTCCCACGCCGCCCTCGACCGAGCCGACCGACGAGCCGGCGCCCGCGCCGCCCTCGACCGAGCCCACCGACGAGCCGGCGCCCGCGCCCGCCCCGTCGGACGAGCCCGCACCCAAGGAAGAGCCCGCGCCCGAACCGCAGGCCTGATCCACCGGGCCCACCGGTAAAAATCGCCGCCGAAGCGTCCGCGCTTCGGCGGTTTTTTATTGGACGGGGATCGCCGCCGTCAGCGGCGCATGCCCCCAGTGGCGCAGCAGGTCGAGGATCGCCCCGCCCGTCAGCCCGAGCGTCGCGGTGTTGCGCAGCGGGTGGACATTGACCCGATCGGCGGCCGCCAGCCCCGCGTCGAGCACCACGGTGATGCTGCCCGGCGCCGCGTTGATCGCGGCGAGCGGCGTCACCGACCCCGGCAGGATGCCGAGCAGCCGCGCCATGTCGTCGGCCTTGCCGAAGCTCACGCGCTTGCAGCCGATCGCGGCGGGCAGCGCTTTCAGGTCGACGCGCGCCTCGCCCGGGACGGTGACGAGCCAGAAGGCCCCCGCCGTGTCCTTGAGGAACAGATTCTTGGTATGCGCGCCGGGGATCGCGGCGTTCACCGGTTCGCTTTCGGCGACGGTGAACACCGCGACATGCTCGTGCGCGGCAAAGGGGATGGCGAGCGTTTCCAGATCGGCCAGCAGTCCCGTTTCGCCGCGCATGAGGGTCAACCGCTTACAGGCGGTGCAGCGCGCACAGCTTGTTGCCCGACGGATCGCGCAGATAGGCGAGATACATCTTCATCGCGCCGCCGTCGCGGACGCCCGGCGGGTCCTCGATCGCGGTGCCGCCGTTCGCGACGCCCGCCGCGTGCCAGGCGTCGGCCTGTTCGGGATTGTCCATCGCAAAACCGATGGTGCAGCCGTTGCCCGCGGTCGCCGGCGCGCCGTCGATCGGTGCGGTGACGAGGAACAGGCCGCCGTTGTGGATATAGATCAGACGACCCTTGTCGTCCTGGATCCCCGGCTTGCCGCCGATCGCCTGAAAGGTCGCGTCGTAGAATTTCTTCGATGCCTCAAGGTCGTTCGACCCGACCATATTGTGACTGTACATCGCCTTGGCTCCTCCTGATTTTGGTTGCGAATCGATACCTATACCCTGCGTCAGCGGAACACCACCGTCTTGCGTCCGTCGATCAGGACGCGCTGTTCGGCGACCCAGCGGACCGCGCGCGCGAGCACCTGTGCCTCGATGTCGCGGCCGGTGCGGATCAGGTCCTCGACCGAATCGCGGTGATCGACGCGCTCGACCGCCTGTTCGATGATCGGGCCTTCGTCGAGGTCGCTGGTCACGAAATGCGCGGTCGCGCCGATCAGCTTGACCCCGCGCTCGTGCGCGCGGTGATAGGGCTTGGCGCCCTTGAAACCGGGCAGGAAGCTGTGGTGGATGTTGATGCAGCGGCCCGCGAGCGCCGCCGAAAAATCCTGCGACAGGATCTGCATATAGCGCGCGAGGACGAGATACTCCGCCCCGCCGCGCGCCATCACGTCGAGGATCGCGGCTTCCTGCGCCGCGCGGTTGGCGTCGCTGACCGGCAGGTAGTGGAACGGCACGCCGTGCCATTCGCTGAGCCGCCACTGCGCCTCATGATTCGACACGACGCCGACGATGTCGATCGCCAGATTGCCCGTCGACCAGCGGTGGAGCAGGTCGTTGAGGCAATGGCTGCCCTGCGACACCGCGATGACGAAGCGCGGCTTCGCGGCGCGGTCGCGGATTCGCGCGTCCATCGCGAAGCGCTGGGCGATCGGCGCGAAGGCCTCCTCGACGCCGGTCAGCCCTTCGGGAAAACGCGGACCGGCACCGCGAAATTCGACGCGCATGAAAAAGCGCCCCGAATCGAGGTCGGCATATTGCTGGCTGTCGAGGATGAAGCCGTCGCGCTCGGCGAGCAGCCCGGCCACCGCGGCGACGATGCCAACCGCATCGACGCAGCTGAAGGTCAGGACATAGGGTCCGGTCAAAATTATCGCTCCCCTCTCGTTCGTCATTGCGAGGAGCCGAAGGCGACGCGGCAATCCAGAGGTGCGTAAACCGCGCTGGATTGCTTCGCTCCGCTCGCAATGACGACGCGGATAGGGCGTACTACGGAAAGGTCAATAAACGACGACGCTGCGAATACTCTCACCCGCGTGCATCAGCTCGAACCCCTTGTTGATCTCCTCGAGCCCCATGACGTGGGTGATCATCGGATCGATCTCGATCTTGCCCTGCATATACATGTCGACGATCTTCGGCACGTCGGTGCGGCCCTTGGCGCCGCCGAAGGCCGTGCCGCGCCAGTTGCGCCCGGTGACGAGCTGGAAGGGGCGCGTCGCGATTTCCTTGCCCGCCTCGGCGACCCCGATGATGATCGAGGTGCCCCAGCCGCGGTGACAGGCTTCCAATGCGGTGCGCATCACTTCGGTATTGCCGGTCGCGTCAAAGGTGTAGTCGGCGCCGCCGTCGGTCAGTTGCACGATCGCCGCGACGACATCCTCGCGGCTCATGCCCTTCGAATTGAGGAATTCGGTCATGCCGAACTTGCGGCCCCATTCCTCGCGATCGGGGTTGATGTCGACGCCGATGATCTGGTTCGCGCCGGCGAGCCGCGCGCCCTGAATCACGTTGAGCCCGATGCCGCCGAGCCCGAAGACGACCACATTGTCGCCGACCTGCACCTTCGCGGTGTTGATCACCGCACCCACGCCGGTGGTGACGCCGCAGCCGATGTAGCAGCTCGACTGGAACGGCGCGTCCTCGCGGATCTTCGCGACCGCGATCTCGGGCAGCACGGTGAAGTTCGAGAAGGTCGAGCAGCCCATATAGTGGAAGATCGGCTGGCCCTTGTACGAAAAGCGCGTCGTGCCGTCGGGCATCAGCCCCTTGCCCTGGGTGGCGCGGATCGCGGTGCAGAGGTTGGTCTTGCCCGAAAGGCAGCTTTTGCACTGGCGGCATTCGGGGGTGTAGAGCGGGATGACATGGTCGCCGGGGACGACGCTCGTCACGCCCGCGCCGACTTCGCGCACCACGCCCGCGCCCTCATGCCCCAGCACGCTCGGGAAGATGCCCTCGCTGTCGAAACCGTCGAGCGTATAGGCGTCGGTGTGACAGATGCCCGTCGCCATGATCTCGACCAGCACCTCGCCCGCCTTCGGGCCTTCGAGGTCGAGTTCGACGATTTCGAGCGGCTTCTTCGCTTCGAACGCAACGGCGGCGCGGGTCTTCATGGACGGTCTCCTTCTTGGCGGCCCCAATCCCGCAAAGCGCGCGGCAATGCAAGATGCTCGAATCCTCCCTGCGGCGAAGCCGTGGGGAGGGGGACCGCCGCGAAGCGGTGGTGGAGGGGCCGCATCGCCCCTCCGTCAGCGGCTCCGCCGCTGCCACCTCCCCATCGCTGCGCGACAGGGAGGATCGATGCCGCTGCATCCGTCTTAAAGCGACAAAATATACGGACGCGCAGCGCCAAACTGTCTCCTTTGTCGCCTCAAGCGAGAGCGCGAATATCGACGGGATCAAGGCGCCGGGATCTGAGACTGACAGAGCGGAATAATTTAGGAAAGCCCCTTCTGCCCCCACCCCATTTCGTCACCCCGGGCTAAATCCGGGGTCCATGACGTCGGCGCGGCAAGGGGGCCCGGATCAAGTCCGGGATGACGATGAGCGTTAGGTCGCGCTAGTCTCCCGAGGCGTCCGCAGGAGGAACCGATCCGGGCGGTCTATCCCCAGCGCCGCCACCTGCTGTCGAGAGTGCGACTGCTGATCGACAAGCTGCGCGAGGAACTGCCGGGGGCTTTAAGACGGGGTGACGCGGCGTAGCGCATCCGCATGAACAGCTATCGCTCAGCCCTGCTCAGTCCAAATCGATTACCGCTCGATAGCGGCCACCATCGATCTCTCTGAAAACCATCGCGTAGGGCGTCGGTTCACCCCGTTTAAACTCCCAATCGATTGCCGCGAACGCAGCTTCGATGGCTTCTTGCGCTCCCCCGTCTTTCAATATGGGTTCGTCCTCGCCATACCCGATAAAGGCCAGCGGGATGGAACTCAGCACCGGCCATTCGAACGGATTGAAGCAAGACACGCCCGGCGTACGTTGCAGAAGCTCGGTTTCCGAAGAAAGATCGGCGCCATCAAGCTCGATATCGTGAAAACTGAAATGTTCTTCATTCAGAAATTTGGCGACTTCGCCGTTGGCGATACAACGCGCACAGACGGTCGGATTTGCCGTCGCATATATGCTGCCCACGTACTTCCAGACGCTAGGCTGGTGGCAAACATCACATGCTTCGCTGGATCGTTCGAAAGACCGACCCTCGCCATAAGCTCCCGGGTTGAAGCGAAAATTGGGTTGATCGATGTTCACCTGCCCCCCTCCTTGCCCCTTGGCATATCAGCATCGGCAAGTAGCTGCCAAAAGCTCAACACTCCACCACGCTGACCGCCAGCCCGCCCTTCGACGTTTCCTTATATTTGTCGCGCATGTCGCGGCCCGTCTGCAGCATCGTGACGATCACCGTATCGAGGCTGACCACATGCGTGCCGTCGCCGATCATCGCGATGCGGCTCGCGTCGATCGCCTTGATCGCGCCCATTGCGTTGCGTTCGATGCACGGGATCTGGACAAGGCCGCCGATCGGATCGCAAGTGAGGCCGAGATTATGCTCCATGCCGATCTCGGCGGCATTTTCGACCTGCGCGTTGGTGCCGCCGAGCGCGGCGGTCAGCCCCGCCGCCGCCATCGAGCAGGCGACGCCGACTTCGCCCTGACAGCCGACCTCGGCGCCCGAGATGCTGGCGTTGCGCTTGTAGAGCGCGCCGACCGCGCCCGCGGCGAGCAGGAAGGTCCGCACCCCCGCCGCGTCGCCACGATAGCCGCGGCGGTAGAAGCGGATCACCGCGGGGATGATCCCCGCCGCGCCGTTGGTCGGCGCGGTGACGACCTTGCCGCCCGCGGCATTTTCCTCGTTCACCGCCATCGCCCACAGGTTGATCCAGTCCATCATCGCGAGCGGATCGATCAGATTGGTTTCGTGGCGGCCTCGGATGTCGTCGGCGATCTGCGGCGCGCGGCGCTTGACCTTGAGGCCCCCCGGCAAAATTCCGGTGCTCGAACAGCCCGCATCGATCGAGGCATCCATCGCCTCGGCGATCGCATCGATGCCCGCCGTCACCTCGTTCGGCGGGCGGTGACGCACTTCGTTGGCGAACATCATTTCGGCAAAGCTGAGGCCCGACGCCTTGCCCATCGCGATCAGGTCGGCGCCCGAGGTGAAGGGATAGGGCAGCTCGACCTCGTCCTCCGCGCCGCGGCTGTTGCGCCCCGCCTCATCCTCGTCGACGACGAAGCCGCCGCCGATCGAGAAATACATGCGCTTGGCGAGGATTTCGCCGTCGCCGTCGCGCGCGGTGAAGGAGAGCGCATTGCTGTGGAACGGCTGACGCTGCTTCATCTGGAAATGTAGGTCGCGCGCCGGCTGGAAGCGCACGCGCTGGCGCCCGAGCAGGTAGAGCGCGCCCTCGCCCTCCGCCCGGTCCCAGTGCGCCTTGATCGCGGCGAGGCTGGTCGAGGCGGGGATTTCGCCCGCAAGCCCCGCGACCACCGCGGTGTCCGCCGCGTGCCCCTTCCCCGTCAGCGCGAGCGAACCGTAGAGATCGGCCTCGACATGCGCGGTGCCCGCGAGCAGCCCCGCTTCGTCGAGCCAGACGGTGAAGCGCCGCGCCGCGACCATCGGCCCGACGGTGTGCGAGCTGGAGGGTCCGACACCGATTTTGAAGAGTTCGAACAGGCTGATCGTCATGGCGGCGCTATAGGCGGATCGCGATCATCGGGATAGGCCGCGCGGGCCAATTTTCGTTACGGCAGACAAGAAAAATCCTCCCTGTCGCAAAGCGATGGGGAGGTGGCAGCCCGAAGGGCTGACGGAGGGGCCACAGCACGGCCCCTCCACCACCCGCTACGCGGGCGGTCCCCCTCCCCACGGCTTCGCCGCAGGGAGGATCATTCGATCAGGCCGGATAGGTCCAGGCGCCGTCGCGGGCGAAATTCTCTGCCGCGAAATCCCAGTTGAGCAGTTCGTCGACCACCGCGTCGACATAGGCCGGACGCAGGTTCTTGCGGTCGATGTAATAGGCATGTTCCCACACGTCGATCACGACGAGCGGCTTGATGCCCGCGGTCAGCTCGGTGCCCGCATCGTGCGTGTCGGTGACCGACAGCGTGCCGTCGCGCGAGACGAGCCACGCCCAGCCCGAGGCGAAATGGTTGACCGCGGTTTCCTTGAGCTTCTTCTTGAGCTCGTCGAGCGACCCGAAGTCGCGCTCGATCGCGGCGGCGAGATCGCCCTTGGGTTCGGTCCTGGTCGGGCTCAGGCTCTCCCAGTAGAAGGCGTGGTTCCACGACTGCGCCGCATTGTTGAACAGGCCCTTGTTGCCCGAGCCTTCGGCGTGGTGGACGATTTCCTCGAGCGGCTTCGACGCGAGGTCGGTGCCCTCGATCGCGGCATTGACCTTGTCGACATAGGCCTTGTGATGCTTGCCATGGTGCGTCGCCAGCGTGTCGGCCGAGATATGCGGCTCCAGCGCGTCCTGGGCGTACGGCAGGGGAGGATGAGCGATCGTCATGGCAGTCTTCCTTTTGTTTTGAACGTTCGGGGTCTTAACTCGGTATCGGGGCGCGCGGTTGCAACCCCGGGGCGGGGAAATTTTCGTCTCGTCATTGCGAGCGAAGCGAAGCAATCCAGAGCGGTTACCGCCTACCCTGGATTGCCGCGTCGCCTTCGGCCCCTCGCAATGACGAGGGGGCTACGTCACCATGCCGCGCAGCGTCGCGATCCGGTCGGCCTCCTCGGCGGGCTTGTCGCGGCGGATGCGCGAAATCCGCGGGAAACGCATCGCAAGCCCCGACTTGTGGCGTTTCGACGCGTGGATCGAATCGAACGCGACCTCGAGCACGAGCGACTTTTCGACCTCGCGCACCGGGCCGAAGCGGTTCAGCGTGTGGTCGCGGACGAACTTGTCGAGCCATTTCAGCTCCTCGTCGGTGAAGCCCGAATAGGCCTTGCCCACCGGAAGCAGCTCGCCCGCATCGGACCAGCAGCCGAAGCTGTAATCCGAATAGAAGCTCGCGCGGCGCCCGTTGCCGCGCTGCGCGTACATCATCACGCAGTCGGCGGTGAGCGGGTCGCGCTTCCACTTGTACCAGAGGCCGGCGCGGCGGCCCGCCACATAAGGGGCATCGCGGCGCTTGAGCATCACCCCCTCGATCGCCGCATCGCGCGCGCCGGCGCGGCGATCGGCGAGGTCGCCCCAGTCTTTCGCATCGATGACTTGCGACAGGTCGAAATGGCTGTCGGCGAGGCGCGGGACGAAGGCTTCGAGCTGCCGCCGCCGTTCGGTCCATGGCAGGCCGCGCAGGTCGTTGCCGTCGACCGCGAGCAGATCGTACACGCGGACGAAGGCCGGATAGTCGGCGAGCATCTTCTTCGACACCGTCTTGCGGCCGAGGCGTTGCTGGAGCGCATTGAAGCTCGCGGCCCCTTCCTGGCTTTCCGGCCCGCCCTGCGCCTCGCCGCGCACGAGCAGTTCGCCATCGATCACCGCCTCCTGGTCGAACGCCGCAACCAGCTCGGGGAACGCCGCACCGATTTCTTCGCCGCCGCGGCTGTAGAGACGCGTTTCGCCGCCCCCGTGGACGATCTGGACGCGGATGCCGTCCCATTTCCATTCGGCGGCATAGTCGGCGAGGTCGACACTTTCCGCCTCGAGCGGATGCGCGAGCATGAAGGGGCGGAAGAAAGCAACGTCATTGAGGTCGGGGCGATCCCCCCGTCCCTCACCCCAGGCGAACAGCGGCGCATAGGGCGGCGGAATCGCGTGCCACAGCTCCTCGACATCGTCGACCGGCACGTCGAACGCCTGCGCGAACGCCTGTTTCGCGAGCCGCGCCGACACCCCGACGCGCATCCCGCCCAAGGCCAGTTTGAGCAGCGCATAGCGCCCGTCGGCATCGAGCCGGTCGAGCAGCGCCGCGACGATGGCGGGGGCATCGCTGCGGCTAGTCGACGCGAGCGCATCGACAGCCTGGCTGACGCTGACGTCGTCCTTCGCCCCCGGGGCATCGGGCCAGAGCAGCGCCGCGGTCTCCGCCGTGTCGCCGACGAAATGCCGCGACAGGCGGAACAATTGCTCGTCCACGCGGGTCGCGAGCAGCGCGCGCACCGTCCCCGCCTTCACCGCCGGAAAGTCGAGGCTCTCGGTCAGCGCCGCGATCGCCCAGCCGCGATCGGGATCGGGGGCGTGCCGCAAATAATCGACGATCAGCGCGAGCTTCGAGTTGCGCGAGCGCGTGTAGACCAGACGGTCGATCAGGGCCGCGAAGCGCTTCACGCTTCCTCCTCCAGATCGCGGCCGACGAGGTGCAGCGCGCGCGCCTTGCGCTGCGTGAGTTCGCACCAGCGCAAGAGGCCGTCCTCGCTGCCGTGGGTGATCCACGTCTCCTTGGGGTTCACGTCGGCGATCGTCGCGGTGAGTTCGTCCCAGTCGGCATGGTCCGAGATGACGAGCGGCAGTTCGACCATCCGCTGCCGCGCGCGCTGGCGCACGCGCATCCAGCCCGACGCCATCGCGGTCACCGGATCGGGGAGCCGCCGCGACCAGCGGTCGTTCAGCGCCGCGGGCGGCGCGACGACGATCTGCCCCGCCATCGCGACCTTGTCGGTTTCCGACACGAGCCTGAGTTCGCCGAGGTCGACGCCGTGATCGGCATAGAGCCCGCACATGCGTTCGAGCGCGCCGTGGATGAAGATCGGCGCGTCCCACCCCGCGCCGCGCAGCTCGGCGATCATCCGCTGCGCCTTGCCGAGCGCATAGGCGCCGACGAGCACCGAGCGGTCGGGTTCGGCGCGCACCGCGCCGATCAGCTTCGCGATCTCGTCCCCCGTCGGCGGGTGACGGAACACCGGCAGGCCGAAGGTCGCCTCGGTGACGAAGATGTCGCACGGCACCACTTCGAAGCGCGCGCAGGTCGGGTCGGCGCGGCGCTTGTAGTCGCCGGTGACGACGATCCGCTCGCCCGCATATTCCATCAATATCTGCGCGCTGCCGAGCACATGTCCGGCCGGATGAAAGCTGAAGCGCACCCCGCCGCGCTCGAAACCCTCGCCATAGGCAAAGGCGGCATTGTGGCTCGCCTCGGCATCGACGCCGTAGCGCAGCGCCATGATCGCCAGCGTCTCGGGGGTCGCGAAGACCGCGCCATGCCCGCTGCGCGCATGGTCGGCGTGGCCGTGGGTGACGGCGGCGCGTTCGACCGGGCGCGAGGGATCGATCCACAGATCGGCGGGCTTGACGTAAATGCCGCTCGGATGCGGCTCGATCCAGGTCTTCGCCTTCGCCATCAGGCGCGGCCGGTCAGGAAGAGGGGCTGGGCAATGCGGGTCATCGGAGCAGCATAGCACGACGAACAAAAAAGGAACAAACTTGGGTTAACCACCCCGCCCCAACCGCATCCGGAAGGCGTCGAGGTGGAAATAGCCGGGGTCGAAATCGCACATCGCCGCCAGCGCATCGGCATCGAGGAAGCGGATCCACTGGCGGTTCGTCTCGATATAGCCCTCGCGCACCAGCCGCCGCAAAACCCGGTTCGTGTGGATCGGGGTCAGCCCCAGCGTGTCGGCGATCTGCGTCTGGGTCATCGGCAGGCGCAGCACATCCTCGCCCGCCAGATTGACGATCTGCGCGCGGCGGTGGAGTTCGAGCAGCAAATGGCCGATCCGTTCCTGCGCGGTCTGGCGTCCGTTGCGGACGATCTGTTCGCGCAGGAAAGCCTCTTCCTGCACCTGCGTCCACCAGAAGGCCGTCGTCAGCGCGCCCGATCCCGCGAGCAGGTCGCGTACCGCGTGCGGCGCAATCGCGTAGAGCGACCCCGAAGTCACCGTCACCACGCCATGGTCGGCCTCGGCCGCGACGAGCACCTGCAGATCGAAGATGTCGCCGGGCAGCAGGATGTTGAGGATCTGGCGCCGCCCGTCCTCGAGTTCCTTGAAACGCGCCGCCCAGCCTTCGCGCATCACCAGCACCGCGTCCATCGGTTCGCCCGCGCTGATGATTTCGCTGTTCGCCGCGAAGGGGCGGACCTTGCCGCCGAGCGCGAGCAGCTGTGCGCGATCCCCGTCGCCGAGATCGCTGTAATAGGACAGGCGCGCAACCAGCGCTTCGAGCGTCATGGGTCCTCCGCTCCGATCAGGTTTCGCGCCAGCGCGCGGGCAGCGTGATCGTGCACACCAGCCCGCCCGGCTGCCATTGCCGTTCGATCGTCCCGCCCAGATTGTTGCGCACGCTGCGCTCCATCAACAGGGTGCCGAAGCTGGTGCGCTCGGGCGCGGCGACCGCGCCGCCGCCCCCGCTCTCGGCCCAGGTCAGGCGGAACCGGCGTTCGTCGCCCGCGCCGTCCTGCGTCCAGTCGATGTCGACGCGGCCGTTTTCGGTCGCCAGCGCGCCATGCTTGACCGCGTTGGTCGCCAGTTCGTTGAACAGCAGCGCCATCGCGACGAGCGCATTTTCGGGGAGTTCGAGGTCGGGCCCCGACCAGCGGATGCGCGGAAAGGCCGCCTCGACCTCGCGCATCAGCGCGTGCATCGACCCGGTCAGGAAATTGGCCCCGAGCAGCACATTCTGCGCACGGTTGAGCGCGTCGAGGCGGCTGCTGATCCGTTCGACATAATCGTCGACCCCGGTCGCGGCGTGCCGCGTCAGCGAGATGATCGCGCCGACCGTCGCGAACAGGTTGCGCATCCGGTGGTGCAGTTCGCGCAGCAGGATGGTGGCATTGTCCTGTCGCTGCTTCTGTTCGGTGATGTCGCGGCTGATCCCCGTCAGCACGGCGTCGTTCGACCGCACGTCCCAGTCGGCGTGCGCGGCGAGCCAGCGCACCCCCGTCTCGGGATGAACGATCCGATATTCGGTGACATAGGGCTCGCCCGTCGCGACCGATTCGCCCAGCACCGCGCGCACGCGATCGCGATCGTCGGGATGCAGGCGTTCGAACACGCCCTCGATCGTGCCGAGCGCGGTCGCATAATCCGTGCCCCACAATTGGGCGACCGCCCCGCTCCAGCGCACCTCGCCCGCCTGCGCATCGTAGCGCCAGGTCGCGATGCTCGAAAAATCGAGCGCGCGCTCGAGCGTGCGCTGCGCCTCGTCGCGGTCGATCGCGGTGCGGCGCAATTCGGCCTCGGCCATGAGGATCGCGGCGAAATCGGCGAGCCGGTCGAGGTCCTTGGGCGCCGGCGCCGGGCGCGGCTTGACATCGATGATGCACAACGTCCCCAGCACGTCGCCATTATAGGCGCGCAGCGGCATGCCGGCGTAAAAGCGGATATGCGGCGCGCCGGTGACGAGCGGATTGTCAAGGAAACGCGGATCGGCGCGCGCGTCGGTCACGACCAGCGGCGCATCGTCGATCACCGCATGGTGACAGAAGCTGACGTCGCGCGACGTCTCGCCGGCGTCGAGGCCGACCGCCGACTTGAACCATTGCCGGTCCTCTTCGACCAGCGACACCAGCGCGATCGGCACCTCGAACAGGTCGGCCACCAGCTTCGTCACCCGGTCGAACGCCGGTTCGGGCGCCGTGTCCATGATCCGATATTCGCGCAACGTGCGCAGGCGCCGTTTTTCGTGCTGCGCCTCGTCGCGATCCCCGCCGTCCGCCAATTGCCGCCCCTTGTCTGCCGCTGGCGTCATACCGCCACCATCCTGCCCCCGGGCCGCTGTGCCATGATTCAGCTCCTTACAAAAGCATGGAGGCCGAAACGGCGAAAAGAGCTGGAATTCCGTCCCTTCCGCCGCGGCCCTGGCGCGTCCCGTCGGTTTCTACGCACCGCGCGCCGACAGGTTGCGCAGATTCCTGCGGCCGCATCGGAACCGCATCGCGCGCGGGTGCGTATGACCCGTATCAGAGAGGGAGGTTCTGGATGAGTCTGGGCGAAGAAATCCGCGGTCATCTGCCGTTCCTGCGCCGCTATGCGCGCGCGCTGACGGGCAGCCAGCAGCATGGCGACAATTTCGTCCACACGATGCTCGAGGTGATCGTCGCCGCGCCGGACGAATTCCGCACCGACGACGGCATCCGCATCGACCTCTACCGTACCTTCCACCGCATCTGGGAAAGCGCCTTTATCGAGGATGGCGAGACGAGCGAGGAGGATGCGTTCGTCCGCGCCGCGACGCGCCGCCTGTCGCGCCTCACCCCGCTCGGCCGCCAGATCTTGCTGCTGACCGCGCTCGAGGGCTTTTCGACCGAGGACGCCGCGCGCATCACCGCGACCGACCTCGCCACCGTCGAAGCGCTGCTCGCCGAGGCGGTCGACGACCTCGACCGCGAATCGCGCACCTCGGTGCTGATCATCGAAGACGAACCGCTGATCGCGATGGAGCTCGAACAGATCGTCCGCGGCCTCGGCCACGACGTCGCGGGGATCGCGGCGACGCACGACGACGCCGTCGCGGCGTTCGAGAACAGCGACGCGGGGCTCGTCCTCGCCGACATCCAGCTCGCCGACGGCTCGTCGGGCATCGACGCGGTGCAGGACATTCTCGCGATCGCGCCGGTTCCCGCGATCTTCATCACCGCTTTCCCCGAACGGCTGCTCACCGGCCACCGCGTCGAGCCGACCTTCCTGATCTCCAAGCCCTTCCGCGAAAACACCGTGCGCGCGGCGATCAGCCAGAGCCTGCTCTTCACCCCCCAGCTCGCGGCCTGAACCCCGTCCTTCGGGCTGGACAGAATCGGACGCGCGCCGCTACCGGCGCGCGATGGGTATCGTCGCAACAATCATGAACACCGCCACCGGCCAGCCGATCCAGAAAATGAGCTTCGGCCGCATGCCGAAACCATGGGCCAGCTTCAATCTTGAAACGGGCGAACTCGTCACCGCCGAACGCATCGACGTCGGCAAACCCGCCCCGGGCAAATTCGCCGCACCGGTCCATGTGTGGGTCACCGTCAAGCCGAAGGGCTGAACCGGGCGGAATGACCGAAACGGGGTGGGGAGCGAACCGCGTCCATTTTCCGTCGTCATCCCGGCGAAAGCCGGGGTCCATTGCGGGAGCACGCCGGGTTCGTGTCGGCATTTTGGGCCCCGGCTTTCGCCGGGGTACGGCAAGGATCGGTCGAAAGGCTACCCGACACGGTCCGTCGCCGCGCGGCGCACGCGGCCTATCCCCCGCTCGGTCCGTTCGCGGTCAGTTCGTCGACATTGTCCATGATCGCGCGGAACGCTTCGCTCGCGGGCAGTTCGTCGTCGCTGCGCAGCGGCATCGCGCCGCCGTCGAGGATCGCGTGCAGCGCGGTGCGCGCGCGCGACACGCGGCTCTTCATCGTGCCGACCGCGCAGCCGCAGATCGCCGCCGCCTCCTCATAGGACAGCTGCCCCGCGCCGATCAGCACCAGCGCCTCGCGCTGGTCGACGGGCAGCTGCATCAGCCCGCGCTGGACGTCGGCAAGGTGCAGGCTGTCGTCCTGGTCGTCGGGCGCGACGAGCAGGCGTTCGGCGGCGAGTTCGTCATAGTCGGCGGTGAATTTCTTGCGCCGCATCTGCGACAGGAAACAGTTGCGCAGGATCACGAAGGCCCAGCTCTTCATGCTCGACGGGCCCGGGATATATTGTTCGCGCGCCTTCCACGCCTTCATCATCGTTTCCTGGACCAGGTCGTCGGCGAGATCGGCGTTGCCGCACAGGCTGCGCCCGAAGGCGCGCAGGTGCGGCAGCATCGCCGCGAGTTCGCGCTTGAAGGCCGTGTCGTCGAGCGGACGGGCCGTGCCGTCGGTCATCGGGCGCGCCGCTCCGGACGCTTGGGCGGGGCCGGGAAGGTTTTTCTTATCATCTGTCCAGAGCTTAACCCGTCGAGCGCATGATGCAAACCCATATAGCAGCCGCCCCGCTCACCCCGCCCCGCCGTGTCCGCCGAGCGCGAGGAAACTGGTGATCAGCCGTTCGTCCTGCGGATCGAGCCCGCCCCGCGCGGCAAGCCGCGACAGATCCTCGCCATGGTCGCGGAACAGCGGGCTGTAGAGCATCGAAAAAGCTGCGAACTCGCGCGCCTCGACCAGCCGGCGGCGCACCTCGATCATGCCGTTGTGGCGCCGGTCGGCGCGGATGCGCGCGAGGCAGGCCTCGACTTTCGAAACCGGCCCTTCGAGCAGCTGCATGAAATTCTGGCCGTTGTAGATCAGCGCCCCGGTCAGCGCGTCGCGGGCATTGTTCGCCTGCGCCTGCGCGACCAGCGCGGCGAGATCGGCGGACCCGATGGCCGGGTCCGCGACGCTGACATAGATGACCGAAAGCACACCATACCCCTCCCGCGCCGGCCGCGGCACGCGGCGACCCGGCGCGACCGTAGCGACCGTCTGGATCGCACGCCTTAATCTGGATTAGGCCGCGAATATTTTGTCCGCGCAGCATCCCGTCGCAAAAAACAACCCGCGCGGGAACTCCGGCCGTTTTTTTTCGTTCCTCGGACATGGCAACACACGGCGATCACAGGACGAAAGGCGATGGCGCTCCCCGGCCGCTCAACGGCTCGCGCTCCACGCCGGGCAGCTTCGCAGGCCTTGGCGGCGACCACTGGCACCGCGCGCTCACGGGCCGCCAGTCGCCCGAACCGGTCAGCACCAAGCTGCGCATGATCTATGGCAACATCGTCGCCGAACCGCTGCCCGACCGGATGTGCGACCTTCTTTCGCAGCTCGACCACAAGGTGTCCGACCGGAAATGACGCAAAACAGTGCCGTTGCGCGAGCGGAGGGAACGGCCAGCCTTTCGGATCGCGAATTCAAGACTCTGCTCGCCGGGGTCATCCCGCACCTGCGCGCCTATGGCCGCAGCCTGTCGGGCAACCCCGACCTCGCCGACGACCTGACGCAGGACACGATGGTCAAGGCGTGGGCCTCGCGCGAACGTTTCGAACCCGGCACTTCGATCAAGGCGTGGACCTTCGTCATCCTGCGCAACACCTTCCTGTCGCAGATGCGGCGCAACAAGTTCGTCGGCGACTATGACGAGAGTGCGGTCGAGCGCACGCTGTCGACCCCCGCCAGTCAGGAGGAATCGGGCGAGATGGCCGATCTCCAGCGCGGGCTGATGGAATTGCCGCAGGACCAGCGCGAGGCGCTGATCCTCGTCGGCGCGGGGGGCATGTCGTACGAAGAGGCGGCGACGATCTGCGGCTGCGCGCTCGGCACGATGAAGAGCCGCGTGTCGCGCGCGCGCACCGCGCTCGAGGACATCATGGACCGCGGCCATTTCAGCCAGAAGCGCGCCGACGCCGCCCCCGCCAGCGAGGCGATCGACGCGATCATGGGCAGCGTCGAGACGATCGCGGCGCGCCACGAAGCCGGCGGCCGCTGAACGCCGGCGCCGTTCGCGCCTCTCGACTTTGCCGGCCGGGGGCGCCAGATTGCTCCCCCCTCCTCCCCAGCCAAGCGAGTTCCCCATGAAGAAGATTTCCGCCCTCGCCCTGTCCGCCGCCGCGGCGGTCGCGGCCTGCTCGTCGGGCGCGACGCAAAGCGGCGCCGCCGCACCGGCCGCCGCGATCGACAGCAACGGCGACCAGCCCGCCATCCCTCTCGCCGACGCGCCCTTCACGGTCGAGGAGGTGGCGAGCTTCGACGAACCCTGGGCGATGACCTTCCTCCCCGGCGGGCAGCAGGCGCTGATCACCGAGAAATCGGGCAAGCTCAAACTGTGGCAGGAGGGCGGTTCGACGCGCGACGTCGCGGGTGTCCCCGCGGTCGCCTATGGCGGCCAGGGCGGCTTCGGCGACGTGATCCTCGCGCCCGATTTCGCGGCCAGCGGCACCGTCTATCTGAGCTGGGTCGAACCCGGCGAGGGCAGCACCTTCGGCGCGGTCGCGGGCAAGGCAAAGCTCGTCCTGGGCACGGCGCCGCGGCTCGAAGGGCTCGAGACGATCTGGACCCAGTCGCCCAAGGTCACCGGGCGCGGCCATTTCTCGCACCGCCTCGCCTTTTCGCCTGACGGCAAATATCTGTTCATCGGGTCGGGCGAGCGCCAGAAATTCGATCCCGCGCAGGACATGAAGGCCAATCTCGGCAAGATCGTCCGCCTGAACCCCGACGGCAGCGTCCCCGCCGACAATCCCTTCGCGTCCGAAGGCGGCGTGACCGCACAGATCTGGTCGCTCGGCCACCGCAACATCCTCGGCCTCGCCTTCGACGGCGCGGGCCGGCTGTGGAACCAGGAAATGGGTCCGAAGGGCGGCGACGAGGTCAATCTGGTCGAGGCAAAGGCCAATTACGGCTATCCGGTCGTGTCGAACGGCGACCATTATGACGGCCGGGACATCCCCGACCATCCGACGCGCCCCGAATTTTCCGCGCCGAAGCTGTGGTGGAACCCCTCGGTCTCGCCGGGCGGGCTCGCCTGGTACGGCGGCGACCTCTATCCGGGCTGGAAGAACAGCCTGCTGATGGGCGCGCTCTCGGGCGAGGGGCTGATCCGCATGGGCATCGACGGCGACCGGCTCACCAAGTCCGACCGCTGGGACTTCGGCCGGCGCATCCGCGAGGTCGAGGTGCGCGAGGACGGGACGGTCTGGCTGCTCGGCGACGGCCCCGGCGGCAAGCTCATGAAGCTGGTTCCGCGGGGATAATTGTTCCCCGGCGAAAGCCGGGGTCCATGAAAGTTTGCACGGGCTGGCTGGACCCCGGCTTTCGCCGGGGAACAGGAATGACTATATCGCCGCCATGCTCCGCGCCTTTCTCGCCCGCCGTGCCGAATGGCCCGCGCGCGTCCCCGATCCCGACGCGCCGCCGCGGCTCGCGCTGCTGTGGCGCGAGGCGGGATCGCTGCTCCGCGCGCTCGGCGGCCGCATCCGCCCGATGCCGCCCGAACCAAACCCCGACAGCGACCATCCGCCGGTGATGGTGCTGCCCGGTTTCCTGTCGGGCGACTGGGCGACCAAGGCGCTGCGGGCCGACCTGCGCCGCGCGGGGTTTCGCTGCTACGCGTGGGGCCTCGGGTTCAACCGCGGCGCGACCGCCGACATCATCGAGCGCATCGACACCCGCGTGCAGTGGATCATCGACCGCACCGGCCACGCCCCGGCGCTCGTCGGCTGGAGCCTCGGCGGCATCTATGCGCGCGAATATGCCAAGCACCATCCCGCCAAGGTCGCGCGCGTCGTGACGCTCGGCTCGCCCTTCTCGGGCAGCCGCCGCGCCAATCGCGCGTGGCGCCTCTACCACCTGATCGCGCGCCACCCGGTCGACAATCCGCCGATCGACTTCCACCCCGCGCCGCGCCCCGAAATGCCGACCTTCGCGCTGTGGTCGGCTTTCGACGGGGTCGTCGCGGTGAACAGCGCGCGCGGCGCTCCGCACGAAAGCGACCGCCAGGTCGAGGTCGACTGCGCGCATATGGGTTTCGCCTATGCCCCGACGTCGGTCGCGGCGATCGTCAAGGCGCTGAAGGAAGAGGTCGGACGCGCCAGCTGATCAGCACACGTCGATCCCCGAGCCCGGGCGCCATTTCATCAGCATCCGCCCGGGCCGCCGCCCGATCTGCCCCGTCGCGAGGAAGCCGACCCGCCGCAGCAGCGCGCGCGAGCGCTCGTTGCCCGGATGGCATTCGGCGACGATCGCCGCGCCCGGCCGCGACGCGGCGATCTCGCGCACCACCGCGTTCACCGCCTCGGTCGCGAGCCCCTTGCCGCGCGCCGAGGCCGCGAACCAGTAACCGACCTCGACCGCGCGCGCGTCGCGGCGGTGCACCCCGACCACCCCCTGTAGCCGCCCTTCGGCGCGGTCGCGCACCGCGTGGAACACGTCACCGCCGCCCGAGCCGGCGATCAGCGCGCGCGCATCGGCCTCGGTGAAGGGCGCGGGCAGGAAATGCACCTGGTCGGTCACCGATGCATCGGTGATCGCGGCGAGCGCCGACGCGTCGTCGGCGTGGAGCGGTGCGATGCGGCACCGGTCGGTCGAGAGGGCAAACAAGGTATCGGTCATGTCGCGTCTTCCAAGATGCGCACGCCGTGACCGGATGGGGGATGTGATGGGATAACCATTCGCCTGTCCGAACACGGCGGCGATGGTCACAGGTGATGCCATGCCGCTCCTATGTAAAGGAGCGCCAATATGCCTTGAATCGGGGTTGCAGGGCGTCGGTCATCGCGGGCGGACCTAACAGCGCCGCGCGCCGCGATCAAGCCCCCGCCGGCACGGCATCGATTCGCCCGACAAGCCCCCTTTACCGCCAGCGCGTGATGCCGGGGCGCGCCGCGCCCACCCCTCGACCCGTCATGCCGCTTGCATCGACGATTATTACAATATATTGCGCAATATATTGTAATAATCGTCCTGGAGCAGCAAATTCGATGACCGACAAACGCTGGACCGCCCTGCTTGTCGCCACGACCGCGTGGCTGACGACCGTCGCCGCAGCGGACGAGGCGCCGCTTTCCGCCGCCGACAGGCGCGCCGTGGTCGAGCAGCTCGGCCGGACGCTCGAGGCCAATTACGTCTTTCCCGACAAGGCAAAAACCATCGCCGCGACTTTGCGTCACAACCTCGACGCCGGCGATTATGACGCCGCGCACGATCGCCCCGCCCTTGCGCGCGAGCTGACCGACGATCTGATCGCCGCGAGCAACGACCTGCATTTCGCGGTCGGGGTCGATCCGGCGTGGGTCGCCGACCATGCGGCGCGACAGGACCCCGCGCGCGCCGCCGCGGTGCGCGACGAGGAACGCCGCGAAGAGGCGCGGCAGAACTTCGGTTTTGCCGGCCTGCGCTACCTCGCCGGCAACATCGCCTATGTCGACCTGACGCATTTCGCCGACCCCGAACTCGGGTACGACGCGGCGGCGGCGGCGATGCGCTTCATCGAGAATGGCGACGCGGTAATCTACGACCTGCGCTACAACAACGGCGGCCATCTGGAGATGGCGCAACTGCTCGCCAGCCAGCTCTTTCGCGGCGACAAGGATCAGGAGCTGTTCGACTATTATTACAACCTCGACGGCCGCCGCGTCGAACGCGGCCAGTGGGTGCTCCCCGCGCTGCCCGCGAAACGGCTGACCGGCAAGCCCGTCTATGTTCTCACCGGCTCGACCAGTTTCTCTGCCGCCGAATGGTTCGCCTACACGCTCAAGAAGCTGGGCCGCGCGACCCTCGTCGGCGAACGCACCGCGGGCGGCGCGCATCCGGTCGACCGCAAGCCCGTCGGCACCGACTTCTTCCTGCAGGTGCCGATCGGCCAGATCCGCGATCCCGTCGATCGCGGCGATTTCGAGGGCCAGGGGGTCACGCCCGACCATCCGGTGGCCTCCGCCGATGCCCTCGCCGTCGCGCACCGCCTCGCGCTCGCCGACCTCGCCAAAGCCGACCCGGCCAGACGGGCCGACGCCGACTGGCTCGCGCCCGAACTCGCCGCGCGGCCGCCCCTGTCGACCGCCGCGCTCAGCGCGATCGCCGGCCGATACGACGGACGTCGCATCGACCTCGTCGACGGCAAATTGCGCTACACCTGGCGCGAACGCTTCCGTCTGGCGCTCGAACCGCTCACCGGCGACCTGCTCGCGATCGAAGGGGTGCGCGACTTCCGCTTTCGCATCGTGCGCAAAGGCGGCAAGATAGCCGCGCTCGAACGCATCGACCGCGACGGAACGACCCGGATTTATGCCCGCCTCCACTGATCTCGACGACATCTCGTTCCTCGGCCGCCTCAGCGAAGCGCTGAGCACGCGGATCGAGGAACAGACGCGCCCCTTGTTCGACGACGCCGGCATCACCGTCCCCGTCCGCTCCTGCTCTTTGCTCGCCGCGCTGGAGGCGGCGGGAGAAGCCTCCGCCGCCGATCTCGCCCGCGCACTCGGCCAGTCGCACCAGCTGGTGGTCCAGAAATGCCCCGCGCTGCTTCGCCTCGGCCTCATCACCCAGCACGCCGACCCCGCCGACGCACGGCGCAAGATTTTCCGGCTGACCGACGCGGGCCGCGACCAGCTCCGCCGCATCGATGCCTATAGCGTGCGGATAAGCCGCGTTTATCGCGCGCTCTTCGAAGAGGTGGGCGACGTCCACGCCGTGATATTGAACGCGCTCGCCGCACTCGCCGACAAACCGCTGAGCGAACGCGTCAACGACTAGCCAAGGCGTCCGGACCATCACCGTCGCATCGGCGGACGCGGCGGAACCGGTCGGCGCACGCTCACCCGGAATCTTGACGGCGGCATATCACGCACTATTTAAAGTTACATGAAACGCGACAGCCGGCTCTCGGGCGTGCTCCACGTCCTCCTCCACATGGCCGAACAGGCTGCCCCGATGACGTCGGAACAGCTTGCAGGGGCGATGCAGACCAATCCCGTCGTCATCCGCCGCATCCTCGGCGGGCTGCGCGACGCGGGGTTCGTCCGCAGCGAAAAGGGCCATGGCGGCGGCTGGACGATCGCGCACGACCTGGCGGCGATCACGATGCACGACGTCTATGATGCCATCGGCCGCCCGAAGCTGATGGCGATGAGCAACCGCACCGAGGCGCCCGGCTGCCTCGTCGAACAGGCGGTCAACGCCGTGCTCGATCCCGCCTTTCGCGATGCCGAGGCGCTGTTGCTCGACCGCTTTGCCGCAGTGACGCTGGCCGAGCTCGCCGCCGATTTCCATGCGCGCAGGACCGCGCGCCCCTCGAACGCACAGGATCATCATCATGGCTGACGGCGCGCAGCATTTTCTCGACAGCTTCAGGGACCCCGCGGCGGTGGCGCGCTACACCGACGGCCCGCGGCGCTTTGTCCCGGGGCTCGACGGGCTCCACCGCATGACCGGCCTGCTTCTCGCCGAGCGCGTGCCCGCCGACGCGCATATCCTCGTCCTCGGCGCGGGCGGCGGACTGGAACTCAAGGCGATGGCCGAAGCCCATCCCGGCTGGCGCTTCACCGGGATCGACCCGGCACGGCAGATGCTCGACCTCGCCGCGCAGGTCATGGGCCCGGACGCCCGCCGCGCCGAGCTGATCGAAGGCTATATCGACGATGCCCCCGCCGGTCCGTTCGACGGCGCCACCTGCCTGCTGACGCTCCACTTCCTCGAACGCGACGAACGCATCCGCACCGCCGCCGCCATCCGCAAGCGGCTCAGGCCCGGTGCGCCCTTCGTCGCCGCGCACGGCAGCTTTCCGCAGGAAGCGGGTGCGCGCGACCGCTGGCTCGACCGCTACGCCGCCTATGCCGTCGCCTCGGGCGGCGACCCCGACCAGGTCGCCAAGGGGCGCGAAGCCGTCGCCACGCACGTCGCGATGCTCAGCCCGGAAGCCGACGAAGCCGTGCTCCGCGCCGCGGGCTTCACCGGGATCGAGCTCTTCTATGCCGCCTTCACCTGGCGCGGGTGGGTCGCCTGCGCGTGACGGTCAGAGCGTGCGATGCATGACGAACGCGTCGACGGCGCCGTGCGCCGGATGATCGAACGCCCCGGGCAGCCGCCCGACGACGTCGAAGCCGAGCGACTGCCACAGCCGCACCGCGCGCGCATTGGTGCTGACGACGAAGTTGAACTGCATCGCCCGAAACCCGCGCACCCGCGCCGTCTCGAACGAATGCGCCGCCATCGCGCGGGCAACCCCGCGCCCGGCCGCCGCGGCGTCGGTCATATAGCCGCAATTGGCGACATGCGCGCCGCCGCCCGCCTGGTTCGCGCGCAGATAATAGGTCCCCAGCACCGCGCCCGCCGCCTCGGCGACGAACACCGCCTTGTCGGCGCCGAACCAGTAGGCGAGCGCATCCTCCTCGCTCAGCGTGCGGTCGAGCGTATAGGTCTCGCCCGCGCGGATCACCGGCGCGATGATCGCCCAGATGGCGGCGGCATCGGCGCGCGTCGCCGGACGGACCGCGACCGTCACGCCGAAACCCGCCGCCGCATCAGGTGCGATCCGGGTCCATAGGGCCCGTCCTCGCCCGGCGCGGCATAGGCGAAGCCCTGCGCCGACCAATAGCTGTCCGCGCCGTGGACCGCGACGAGCATGACCTCGTCGCACCCCGCCGCCGCCGCCTGTTCGAGCACGAACGCCATCGCGGCGGCGCCGGCCCCCGTCCCGCGCGCCGACGGCAGCAGCGCGATGTCGTGGAGATAATAGCTGCCGGTGGCTTCGGGGATGCGCTCCAGCATCGCCCCGATCTTGGGCGCGGCGTCGCGGTGCCAGGGGTGCGTGACCAGAAATCCGGCGATCGTGCCTCCGGCCTCGAAGATGCGGCACCCGTCGGGATAGAGCGCCAGCCGCTCGGCGTAGACCGCGAGCGGCTCGGTGAAGACCCCGTGCACTTCGTCGGCGATCGCGACGACCGCGGGCAGGTCGGCCGCGCGCATCGGACGCCAGCCGCTCATGCCGCGTCCCCGAACGGCGCCACCACCTCGGCGGTGACGCGCAGCGGCCGGCCGCTCGCCTTGTCGAGCAGCGCCCACACCGTCCGCGCGCGGACATGGACCTTTCCGTCCGCGCCGGTGAATTCCATGTAGCGGTCGAACTTCGCCCCCTGCGGCTTGTCGGCGACCCACGTCCGCGCGGTCACCGTCTCGCCGGGGCCGAGCGCGCGCAGATAGTCGATCTCGTGCCGCACCACGACCCAGACATAGGCATCCTTGTGCGCCTGCGGCGCCGCGGCGTCCCAATGCCCCGTCGCGACCTGCTGGATCCACTGGACCCAGACGGCATTGTTGACATGACCGAGTTCGTCGATGCTCTCGGGCGTGGCGGTGAGCTGGAGGGTAAAGTCTTTCATGCCTGTTGCTTAGCATCCCCCTCCCGCCTGCGGGAGGGGTTGTGAGACTTGCGAACTTGTTCGCTAGTCGCAGCGGGGTGGGCATGCAGCGAGGCCGGTTTGCCTACCCCGCTGCGGCTAGGCAGCAAGCTGCCAAGCCTCGCTGCCCCTCCCGCAAGCGGGAGGGGAGGACTACGCCAACTCGACCGTCGTCACCATATAGCCCGCCTCGCGCAGCGCGGCGACGAGGCTGTCGAGATGCTCGCGGTCGCGTGCCTCGCACTCGATGTCGGTGATCAGCCCCTTGGCGGGCAGCGTCGTGAAGATGCGCTGGTGATAGATTTCGATGATGTTGACCTGTTTCTCGTCGAACAGCTTCATCACCTTGAACAGCGCGCCCGGCCGGTCCTGCAGGCGGATGCGCAGCCGCGCGATGCGCCCCGAGCGCGCGAGATCGCGCAGCAGCACGTTGGCGAGCAGCCGCGTGTCGATATTGCCGCCGGTGAGCACCAGCCCGACCTTGCGCCCCGCAAACTCCTCGGGATGCGCGAGCATCGCCGCGAGGCCCGCGGCGCCCGCGCCCTCGACCACGGTCTTTTCGATCTGGAGCAGCAGGCTGACGGCGCGCTCGAGATGGCGTTCGGCGACGAGCACGATATCGTCGTTGAGCCCCGCGACGAGCTTGCGCGTGTAGCTTCCCGGCTCCTTCACCGCGATGCCCTCGGCGAGCGTATCGCCTTCGCACGCCATGTCGACGCCGTTGAGTTCGGCGTACATCGACGGATAGAGCTCAGCCTGCACCCCGACGAGGCGCATGTCGTTCTTGATCCCGCGCGCCGCGGTGCCCATGCCCGCGAGCAGCCCGCCGCCGCCGATCGGCACGATCAGCGTGTCGAGTTCGGGCACATCCTCAAGCATTTCGAGCGCGACCGTCCCCTGCCCCGCCGCGACGTGCGGGTGGTCGAAAGGATGAACGAAGGTCAGCCCGCGTTCCTTTTCGAGCACACGCGCATGCGCATAGGCGTCGTCGAACTTTTCGCCGTGGAGGACGATCGTCGCGCCGTGGCTCGCGGTCTGCGATACTTTCACCTGCGGCGTCGTGCTCGGCATCACGATCGTCACCGGCACGCCGAGGCGCTTGCCGTGATAGGCGAGGCCCTGCGCATGGTTGCCCGCCGACGCCGCGATCACGCCGCGCGCCTTCGCCTCGTCGTCGAGCAGCAGCAGCGCGTTCAAGGCACCGCGTTCCTTGTACGCCGCGGTGAACTGCAGATTCTCGAATTTCAGCCACACCTCGGCGCCGACCATTTCGGACAGGGTCTGCGAATGGAGCGTCGGCGTGCGCACGACCGCGCCGTTAATTCGCCCCGCCGCCGCGCGCACATCGTCCAATGTGATCGCCGGAAGGTCGGCAGCGGCAAGGGTGGGCTGGTCTGTCATAGGGGTGCGGCCCTACTGTTTCCCGCGCGCGAGGGAAACCCCCGTTCTCTCCGTTCCTTTCAGCGAGGGGTGGTTCTCGTCCCCAACCATGGTTATGGACCCGGAATGAGCGAACAAAAATTGCGCATCGCCTTCATCGGCACCGGCGTCATGGGCGGGCCGATGGCGGGGCATCTGGCCCGGGCCGGCCACCGCGTCACCGTCTACAACCGCACGCGGGCCAAGGCCGACGCCTGGGCCGCGCAATATGGCGGCACCGCGGCCGCCACCCCCGCGGAGGCCGCGGCAGGCGCCGACGTCGTGCTGAGCTGCGTCGGCAACGACGACGACCTTGCGCAGGTGACGCTCGGCCGCGACGGCGCGTTCAAGGCGATGACCGCGGGCGCGTTGTTCGTCGACCACACGACCGTTTCGGCGCGGATCGCGCGCCAGCTCTCGGTCGAGGCCGAGGGGCTCGGGCTGCTGTGCCTCGACGCTCCGGTCTCGGGCGGCGAAGCGGGGGCGCAGAACGGCACGCTCTCGATCATGTGCGGCGGCCCGAAAACCGCCTTCGACGCCGCCGAGCCGGTGATGCAGGCCTATGCCGGGCGCATCGTCCATATCGGCGGCCCCGGCGCGGGGCAGACGACCAAGATGGTCAACCAGATCGCGATCGCCGGGGTGCTGCAGGGCCTCTCGGAGGCGCTGCGCTTCGCGCAGGCGTCGAAGCTCGACACCGACAAGGTGTTCGAGGCGGTGTCGGGGGGCGCCGCGGCGAGCTGGCAGATGCTCAACCGCTGGGGCACGATGGCGAAGGACGAGTTCGATTTCGGTTTCGCGGTCGACTGGATGCGCAAGGATCTGGGCCTCGCGCTCGACGAGGCGCGGGTCAACGGCGCGACGCTGCCGGTCGCCGGCCTCGTCGACCAATTCTACGCCGATGTGCAAAAGGCAGGCGGCGGCCGCAAGGACACCAGCTCGCTCGTGACGAGGATGCCCAAATGAAGCGCTTTCTGCCTGCCTCGCTCGCCGCCCTGGCGCTCGCCGCGCCCGCGCACGCCGACACGCTCGTCGACAATGTCAACGGCATCACGCTCGACAAGGACGGCAAGCTCGTCCGCTTCACCGGCATGGTCATCGGCACCGACGGCAAGGTCAGGCAGCTGCTCGACCGCAAGGACAAGCGCCCCGAGCGCCCCGATTTCAAGGAAGACGGCAAGGGCCGCACGCTCATTCCCGGGCTGATCGACGCGCACGGCCACGTCATGGGGCTCGGCTTCCAGCTGATGCTGCTCGACCTCAGCGAGACGCGGTCGCTCGAGGAAGCGCAGGCGGCGATCCGCAAATATGCCGCCGAGAATCCGCAGATGCCGTGGATCATCGGTTCGGGCTGGAACCAGGAAAAATGGGGCCTCGGCCGCTTCCCGACCGCGGGCGATCTCGACGCCGCGGTCGCCGACCGCCCGGTCTGGCTCGCCCGCATCGACGGCCACGCCGGCTGGGCGAACAGCGCCGCGATGACTGCGGCGAAGATCACCGCCGCCAGCAAGGCGCCCGAGGGCGGGCGCATCGAAATGGCCGGCGGCAAGCCGAGCGGCGTCTTCGTCGATGCGGCGATGGACCTGATCGACGATGCCAAGCCGAAACCGCTCGCGCGCGACCTCGACCGCGCTCTGCTGCTCGCGCAGCAAAAGCTTATCGAACAGGGCATCACCGCGATCACCGACATGGGCACGACAATCCAGGACTGGCAGAGCTTCCGCCGCGCCGGCGACAAAAAGCAGCTCGCGGTGCGCATCCTCAGCTACGGCGACGACATCGACAATATGGCGCTGATCGCGGGCGGCGAACCGACCCCCTGGCTCTACGACGACAAGCTGCGCATGGTCGGGGTGAAACTCTATCTCGACGGCGCGCTCGGCTCGCGCGGCGCGTGGCTGAAAGCACCCTACAGCGACGCACCGGGGCAGCGGGGCCTGCCGCTGCTCACCCCCGCGCAGCTGCGCAACAAGATGGTGCGCGCGTCGATGGACAAATTCCAGGTCGCGATCCACGCGATCGGCGACGCCGCCAATGCCGAAGCGCTCGACGCGATCGCCGACCTCGACGCCGACCTGCCCGGTGAACGCCGCTGGCGCATCGAGCATGCCCAGATCATCGACCCCGTCGACATTCCGCGCTTCGCGCAATTGAAGGTCATCGCCTCGATGCAGCCGGTGCACCAGACGAGCGACCGCAGCATGGCCGAAGCGCGTCTCGGCCCCGACCGGCTGAAGGGCGCCTATGCGTGGCGCAGCCTGTCGGCGTCGGGCGCGCGGCTCGCCTTCGGCTCCGACGTTCCGGTCGAAAGCGCCAACCCCTTTGCGGGGCTCGCCGCCGCCATCTCGCGCACCGACGCCGACGGCCAGCCCTTCGGCGGCTGGCGCCCCGAGGAAGCGGTGAGCCGCGAGGTCGCGCTCGACGGCTTCACGCGCACCGCCGCCTTCGCGGGTTTCGCCGAGGACCGCATCGGCACGCTGATGCCCGGGATGCGCGCCGACTTCTTGATCGTCGGCACCGACCCGATGCTCGCCGGCCCCGACGAGATTCGCCGCATGGTGCCGCTCGAAACCTGGATCGGCGGCTATCGCTACTACAAGAAGGGCGACTGACCCGGTGAGCGTCACGCGCCTGATCCCGCGCCGCGTCGCCAAGCCGTGGGGCCGCGACGACATCGGACCGCTGTTCGATGCAGGCGGCGAGCGGATCGGCGAAATCTGGTTCGAGCTTCCCGAGGGAAGCGCCGAACCCGCGCTGCTCGTCAAATATCTCTTCACCTCCGAAACGCTGTCGGTGCAGGTCCACCCCGACGACGCGCAGGCGCGCGGCGCGGGCGCGGCGCAGGGCAAGGAGGAAGCGTGGCTCATCCTCGACGCCGATGACGACGCGGTGATCGGGCTCGGGCTCGAACAGCGCGTCAGCCCCGAACAATTGCGCGCTGCCGCGCTCGACGGCAGCATCGAGGAGCTGATCGACTGGAAACCCGTCGCCCCAGGCGATCATTTCCACGTCACCCCGGGGACCATCCACGCGATCGGCGGCGGGCTGTCGCTGATCGAGGTGCAGCAATATGCCGACATCACCTATCGCCTCTACGACTATGGCCGTCCGCGCGAATTGCATCTCGACGAAGCGATGGCCTGCGCCGAGGCCGGCCCCTATCTGACCGCCAATCTGCGCACGCCGGTCGCGGTCGGCATCGACCGGCTGGTCGACGGCCCCAAGTTCGGCATGGCCGAAATCCATAGCGAGGATTTCGCGGCGCTCCCCGACCTCGGCGCGCGCGGTCCGGTCTGGTTCGTCCCCATCGACGGCGAAGGCACGCTCGACGGCCGCGCGTGGCAACCCGGCGAATGCTGGCTGCTCGGCGACGCCGCCGACCTCGCTGCGCTGGCGGGGCGCGGCCGCGCGCTGGTCGCGTGGGCCACGGCGGCGACGGCATGACGTCGCGCCGCGCGCTGCTCGGCGGCCTCGCCGCGCTGCCCGTCGCGGCCAGCGCCGCCGCGGCCGCGGCCGAGCGCAAGGAACGCAAGTCGAAGAAGCGCAAGGACGCCGGACCGACCGTCCAGCATGTCGACGTCGCGGTGATCGGCGCGGGGGTCTTCGGCGCGTGGACCGCGTGGCACCTGCTGCGCGCGGGCAAGAGCGTCCGCCTGTTCGACGCCTATGGCGCCGGCCACGCGCGCGCCTCTTCGGGCGGCGAAAGCCGCGTCCTGCGCATGGGCTACGGCGCCGACACAATCTATTCGGACATGGCGCGCGACTCGCTGCCCTATTGGAAGAATGTATCGGACAGCGCGAGCGCCCCGATCTTCCACAACACCGGCGTCCTCTGGTTCGCGCCGCAGGGCGACGCCTACGCCGCGCAATCGCTCGCCTGGCTCCAGGCGAACCGCGTCGGCCACGAACATGGCGACGTCGCCTGGCTCCAGAATAAATACCGCCAGATCCAGTTCTATCAGGGCGAAAGCGGCATCATCGAGACCGAGGCCGGCGCGCTGATCGCCGGACGCGGGGTGCAGGAGGTAATCGCCGACGCCGGAATCGCGGTCGAGCGCGTCGTCATGCCCGCCCCCCTCCTGTCGAAGAAGATCCAGCGCCACACGCTGCCCGACGGCGGCACCGCCGATCATCTCGTCTATTGCTGCGGCCCCTGGCTCGCCGAACTCTTCCCGCAGCAGCTGATGTACAAGATCGTCGCGACGCGGCAGGAGGTCTATCATTTCGGCGCGCCGCAGGGCGACACGCGCTTCGCCCCGCCCGAGCTGCCGGTGTGGGCCGATTTCAACAACGGCCGCATCGTCTATGGCATCCCCGACCTCGAAGGCGCGGGGTTCAAGATCGCGATCGATGCGCACGGCCCGGTGATCGATCCCGACACGCTCGACCGCCAGCTGACCCCCGCGGGCATCGCCGAAGCGCGCGCCTATCTCGCGCGGCGCTTCCCCGCCCTCGCCGACGCGCCGCTGATCGGCGGACGCGTCTGCCAATATGAGAATAGCGCGAACGGCGACTATCTGATCGACCGCTTCCCCGGCCAGCCGCACGTCTGGCTCGTCGGCGGCGGGTCGGGGCACGGCTTCAAGAACGGCCCCGCGGTCGGCAAGCGCGTCGCCGCACATATCCTCGACGCGAACCTGCCGGTCGAACCGCGCTTCGCCTTCGCGACCAAGGGCACGACGGCGGCGCGCACGGTTTTCTAGGTCATGCGCAGAAAAATTGCCGGTTCCCCGGCCTCGCGCCAGACCGGTCCCGCAGCGATGGAGGGGTGATGACCGAAGCACCATATGCGGAACGCAGGTTTGAGCTCGATGGCGGGGAATTGGTTGTCCGCTTCTTCGCGCCATCGAGAGCCCCCGGAGGCGAATTCCAGTGCCGCTATCTTATAGGATGGCCGGAGCGAGAGTTTCGCCGGCACGCGAGCGGCGAAGATGGTGTCCAGGCGCTCCTGCTCGCCATGCGGACGGTCCATTCCGAACTGGTCGAGAGTGAGGCTTACAAGGCCGGGCTCCTGACTTGGTGCGGACAGGCCGATCTCGATCTCCCGCCGACTTGGGGTGCCGGTCCGCTATACGATCCGCCGCGGCAGGCTTGATCCCTTCCCTCCGCCGCCGTTCCGGTTCAGGGGCCAATCAGCCGATACGACGAACTGGCCGAGTCCTTCTCGCCATGGCCCGGCCTGCGCCCGTTCGGCTGTGACGCCGCGTTTATGAGACGAGGGCCTGATTTCGCCCTTGCAAGGCCCCGGGGCTTGACCCGGGGGACGCGGCGATCCAGACCCCGGATAAACCACCCTCGATTGCTTCGCTACGCTCGCAACGACGGGGCAAGAGCGGGGCAAGAATGAAACTCACCGACTGCCACAATATCGACGATTTCCGGCGGCTCGCGAAGCGCCGCCTGCCCTGGCCGGTGTTCGACTATATCGACGGCGCCGCCGACGACGAGGTCACGCGCCGCCGCAACCGCGAAGCGTTCGACGCCTGCGATCTCGTCCCGCGCGTGCTCGCCGGGGTCGACACCGTCGACATGAAGACGACCTTGTTCGGGCGCGAGATCGCGATGCCGCTCTTCCTTTCGCCCACCGCGCTCCAGCGGCTGTTCCACTGGCAGGGCGAACGCGCGGTGCTGCGCGCCGCGGCGAACGCCGGCACCGTCGCGGGCATATCGAGCCTCGCGACGATCGGCCTCGCCGAGGCGGGCACGCTCACCGATGGCCCCAAGCTGTTCCAGCTCTACGTCCACCACGACGAAGGGCTCAACCAGGCGATGCTCGAAGCCGCGCGCGACGCGAAATTCGACGCGGTCGCGCTCACCGTCGACACGATCGTCGGCGGGAATCGCGAACGCTGCCTGCGCTCGGGCTTCACCTCGCCCCCGCGCTTTACGGCGCGCAACCTGCTGAGCTATGCGATCAAGCCCGGCTGGGGGCTCAACTATGTCCTGCGCGAGAAGTTCAGCCTGCCCAACCTCGCGACGCATGTGTCCGAAGGGTCGAGCGTCCCCAAATCGGTCGCCGAATATTTCACTTCGATGCTCGACCAGAGCCTCGACTGGAAACGCGCCGAGGCGATCCGCAAAAAATGGGACGGCCCCTTCTGCCTCAAGGGCATCGTCGCGGTCGAGGATGCGCGCCGCGCGGTCGATATCGGCGCCAGCGCGATCATGGTGTCGAACCATGGCGGGCGCCAGCTCGACGGCAGCCGCGCGCCCTTCGACGCGCTCGCCGAGATCGTCGACGCGGTCGGCGACCGGATCGAGGTGATCTGCGACGGCGGCATCACCCGCGGCACGCATGTGCTCAAGGCGCTGTCGGTCGGTGCGAAGGCCTGCTCGGGCGGCCGCCTCTACCTCTACGCGCTCGCCGCGGCGGGCGAGGACGGCGTGACCCGCGCGATCGCCCAGCTGCGTGCCGAGATGGAACGCGGGATGAAACTGATGGGCGCCAAGAGCCTCGCCGACCTGTCGCGCGACAATCTGCGCTGGCGGTAAAACATCCTCCCTGTGGCGAAGCCATGGGGAGGGGGACCGCCGCGAAGCGGTGGTGGAGGGGCCGCAGCCTCGCGCAAGCCTTTAACGGCGTCGGCCCCTCCGTCAGCGCTGCGCGCTGCCACCTCCCCATGCCTGCGGCACAGGGAGGATCGAGCCACCGCTAAGCCGCCTCCGCCTTCTTCCCGACTCCGCCCCAGTCGACGCCGCGCGTCATGTACATCACCCCCGCGAGCGCGATGAACATCAGCACCGACCCGATCAGCAGCGAATAGGCCTCGAGGTTGAGCAGCACATAGAGCAGGGCGTAGAGTCCGATCAGCATCGCCGCGAGAAAGCGCGCGTGTTTCCAGCTCCTCAGCACCGCCGCGCTATACGCCGCGAGCAGCCCGATGATCGCCCCCGACGCGGTGAGATAGGCGGGGGTGAAGCCGATCACCTCGGCAAAGGCGAGCAGCAGCACGAAGAACAGCACCAGCGCCACCCCGGTGAGCAGATATTCGGCCGCCGCGACGCGCGCGCCCGCGATCACGTCGAACATCAGAAAGGCGACGAAGGTGAAACCGATGAACAGGAAGCCGTATTTGATGCTGCGATCGACCTGGCTGTAGAGGTCGACGGGCTCGATCAGGCTGATCGCGACCGCCTTGGCGGTGCCGCCCGACGCTTCCGCCGACGCGGCCGCATCGGCGACCGCGGTCTCGACCGCCATCGCATCGGTGCGCCCGCCGCCGCCATAGCTGACGTTGGGCGCCGACAGGTCGCCGGTCAGCACCTGCGCCTGCCCCAGCGCGAGGTTCGGGATCGCATAGGTCGCGGTGAAACCCTCCGCGCCGACCTTGCGCGTCGCGGGCAGGAAGTCGCCGCCGAAGCTCGGGTTCGGCCAGCTCGACTTGACCTTCCAGCGCGTGTCGACCCCGCGCGGCACCAGCCGGAAATCGCCGAGGCCGCGCACCCCGATCCGGTAGTCGACCTTCATCGGCGCCGCACCGGTCCAGTCGACGAAGGCGAAGGTCCCCGAATTGCCCGTCGAGAGCAGCCCCTTGCCCGGCTGGAGCGGCACCGCGGCGCCGTTGACCGACAGGCTGTTGCCGTCGACCAGCCCGCGCGCATCGCTGATCCCCAGCCGCAGCTCGGCGCGGTCGAGCAGCAGCGCCTCGCGCGCCACGCCATAACGCGCGATGTCGGCGGGCAGCACGAAATCGGCGCTGCCCGCGATCTGGCTTTCATAGACGACGGTCTCGTAGATCGCCTTCCGGCGCTTCTCGGGCTTGATGACGACCTCGGCCTTGTTCGTCTGCGGCGAGAGATAGAGGTTCCTGACCGTCTCGACCGTGCGCGTCACGTCGCGGCCATTCTCGGTCACCGTCTGCTGTTCGGTGGCGCGATAGGGGATGACGATCACCGGCCCCGCGATCGTCTGCTGCCCGCCCCAGCCCTGCCCGATCGACGCCTGCGCGGTCTCGGCCTGCTGCTGGCGGTCCCACAGCAGGCCATAGACCATCAGCAGCGGCACCATCAGCGCGACCGCGATCAGCACCGCGATCGCCAGCTTCACCCCCGGGCTCCGCTCGCGCTTCTCGCGCTCCCCCCACGGCGACGGCGGGACGGGAGGAACGGGGGCGCGCTCGGTCATGCAGGATTTCCTTTCGCTCAATTCATCGACAGAATGAAACGGTTCGTCGTATTCGTCAAGCGACTTGCCATGCGTCGCGGGGCTGCTATCGCTGCACCGGATACCACGCCACATGGAGTGAAAGGTTGCGGCGGCCATGACGGCGGACGGGGCGGAGGCGCTCGATGCGCGTCCCTATGACATCTTCATCAGCTACAGCCGCGCCGATGCCGATCGGGCGACGCGGCTGCGCGACCTGCTGATCGCGCGCGGCCACGCCGTCTTTTTCGACGCCGAGGGGATCGACGCCGGCGCCGAATTTCCCGACGTCATCGACCGCGCGGTCAAAGGTGCGAAGGTCGTGCTCGGCTGCTGGACACCCGCCGCGATCCAGCGCCGCTGGGTGCGCATCGAAAGCCGCATCGGGCTCGACCGCGGCTCGCTGGTGGCGATCGGGCTCGAGAAAATGGACCCCGAGGCGCTGCCCGCCGAATTCTACAACGTCAATGTCGTCGATCTGTCGACCTTCGACGGCAGCGCGGCGCATCCGGGCTGGCAGCGCGTGCTCGCGGCGATCGACCGGCGCCTGTCGGGCGGCGGCAGCGCAGCCGGCGCCGCGGCGGACGAAACGCCGCCCGGCCCGGCGCCCGCAGCGCGCCGCCGCCGCCTGTCGCCGCTCGCGCTCGGCGGCGCTGCGGCGCTCGCGATCGCCGCGGTCGCCGGTGGCGGCTGGTATTACAGCACGCACCTCGCCGCCTTCGATCAGGCCGCGGTCGAGGCGAGCCTCGACAGGACCGTCACCGCGACCGAACCCGTGATCGCCAACGCCGTCGTCAGCGCGCTCGGCGACACCGAGGGTTCGACCAACGGCAAGATTTTCTGGGGACTCGCCCAATTGTTCGCGGTCGACACGGGGCGCGATCCGGCAAAGCTCGCGCGCTTCGACGCCGCGGTCGAAAAATTCCTCGGCGCCGGCTGCCACTGCGTGATCGTCGAGGGCGCGCCCTTCACCTTCGTCTCGCTGTGGACGCTCAAGGCCTATGGCGCCGCCGGGCGCGCGCCGCCCGCGTCCGTCGTCGACGCGCTGCTCGCGGCGCAAAATCGCGAAGGCTGGTGGTCGAGCGCGATGGACGCCGCCGACCGTCCCGACAATGCCGCGACCTATGTCACCGCCTTTGCGGTCATCGCGCTGCGCGAGGCCGATGCGGCGGTCGCGGGCGACGCGGCGCTGCAGGCCAAAATCCGCACCGCGCGCAGCCGCGCGGTCGAATGGCTGAAGCGGCGGCGTCCGAAATCGGGGGTCAACTGGGCCGACTATCCCGACAACAGCCTGCGCACCGAGGCGCCCTCGATCTCGGCGATGGCGACGCTCGCGCTGCTGCCCGAGGTCGGCGAGGCCGAGGCAAGGGAGATCGCGGCGGGCTTCGTCGCGGGGATCGACAAGCTCTCGCCGATCGACCGCAATTTTTCGACCGACGTCATGGTCGCGCGCGCTGGCGGCGAAACCTATATCGACACCTATCGCCACGTCCCCGCGGGGTGGGAGATTCACGCGCTCGCGAAAAGCTATTCCCTGCTGTCGGGCGACGCCGCGGCAAAGGCCGGACGCCTGCTCGACGAGGCGCGGCAAATCAGCCTCTCCGACCCCCAGCTCGCGCGGCAGGACTGGATGCTCGCCGACCAGTATATGGGCCTGCGCGGTGCGCGCGATGCGCTGGCGGAAAGCAAGCGCTGAGCCGGTGACTTTGGGGTGGGGAGCGGTCGATTGAGTGGCGAACCGGTTTCCCCTCCCGCGTGCGGGAGGGGCAGCGAGGCTTGCCAGCTTGCTGGTTAGCCGCAGCGGGGTGGGCCATCGCGACGCCGCGGCCCACCCCCGACCCCTCCCGCAAGCGGGAGGGGAGAAGAATGGCCACAACCGGTCGCAAGCCGCCGTTCCACCCAAACCGCCGCGCAACAGCGAAGGCCATCAGAGCGCAACCGCCCCTGATCATGCGAAGAAAAAGGGAGGCGGCCCACCCCCATGGGCCGCCTCCGGCCCGGCGTCAGAAAGCCGCGCCGAGCGAAAAGACCACCGCGCCGTCGGCGCCCACGGCTTCCTTGTAGCCGAGCGTCCTGGGGGCATCGGTGTTCACATAGGCGACGCCGAGCGTCAGCACCTTCCACGTGAAATCGACCCCGACCGAATAATCGAGCACTTCGCCGTCGAGCCCGCCGAGGAAGCTGTCGCTCTTGGCATAGCCGAGGTGCGCCTTGAGCTTCACCGGGGTGTCGGGAATCTGCACCCCCAAATCGCTGTAGAGATAGACCGCGCTCGCATCGCCGAGCGAATCCTGCCCGCCGGGCGCCCACGCGATCCCGCCCTTGAGCGTCGCGGGGCCGATCGCGCCGGTCAGCGAGGCATAGGGTTCGATCACCGTCGTGTTGCTCGCGCCGGGGTAGAGGTAGAGCGTCGCGCCGACGTCGGCGGTCAACCCCGACGACACTTCCTTCGCAAAGCCCGCGAAGACGTCGATCTCGGTGCCGTTGTTGAAACCGATGCTCGACCCCCAGGTGCCGGCATAAAGCCCGCTGTCGTGCGCGATGGTGAAGCCGCCCTGGATCGCGGCTTCCTCGTTCGACTGGCTGAAGCCGCGGAAACGATAGTCGCTGACGACGGTCGCGCTGCCGGTGATGGTGATGCCGTCGCTGTCCTCCTCCGCCTCCTGGGCGAAAGCGGCCTGCGGGACGAGAGCGGCGGCGAGAAGCATGCCGAAGCATGCGCGGGAGAATTTTTTCATGGACAGATCCCCTAAACGGAAAAACGGATCGTCCCTGCCTGCTGCACGACGGCCGGCCTCGGTCGCGGACCAGTCCTTTCGTGCGAGGCTCGTTTTTGGCGATTTTGGTGCGACGCACAACGGGAAATATGGTCGCGACTGCCTAAAAAATGGGCGGCGTGACAATTATGCAACAACTACCTTACGCCGAACCCCGCTGCGCCGAAACGAAATTGCGCCTTTCGTTCAGAAAGCAAAGCCCAGCGATGCGACCACGGTCGCGTCAGTGCGCCGGTCGATCGCCTTCACCCCGGTCTTGCGAATGTCGGTGTCGACATATTTGAGCCCCAGCGTCAGGCGGTCGAAATTCGCCTTGGCGCCGATCGACCAGTCGAGATAATCGCCCCCCGGCGCGAGCGCGCCGTCGCTGCGCCCGATCGATGCGGCCAGCGTCACCGGGGTGTTGGGAATCCCCGCCGACAGGCCTAGGTTCAGGTAGAGATTGTCGGCCGATCCCAGCGCCGCCTGGTCCCAGGCATAGGCGACGCGGCCGCTCGCCTCGACCGGCCCCAGCATGTACGACAGCCGCGCCGTCGCCTCGCCATGGTCGCTCGGCCCGAACGCCTTGTCGCCGTCGGGATGCCAATAATAGGTCAGCCCGACGTCGAGCCGCGTCCCCGACGCGATCTCGGTCTCGTAGCCGCCGTACAGGTCGACCTCGACATCGCCATAGGCCGCCCCGCGATCGATGTTCGATCCCCACGCGCCGACATAGAAGCCGCTGTCGTGGCTGACCGTGATCGTCGGCTGTACCGCGACGTCGCGGTCCGACAGCGACAGGCCGCGATAGCGATAGTCGGACACCAGATCGACCCCGCCCGACAGGTCGATGCCGCCGCCCGGCACCTCCTGCGCCGCCGCGGGCGCGGCGGGCGCGGCGGCGAGCATCGGCGACAGGAACAGCGCGGCGGCAAAAAGGCGGGTCATGCAATATCCTTGGTTCGGGGCAACCGACCTTGGCCTCCCCCTCGCCCCGACGCAACCGCGCATCCCGCCCCGCCGCCGCCAGACGATGCGGGCACGCGACGACGCGTGCGCCTCCGGCCACGGGCGGAATGACGGCAAACGACCGGGAGCGGGCATGGATCCTCCCTGTAGCGAAGCCACGGGGAGGGGGACCGCTCGCGCAGCGAGTGGTGGAGGGGCCGCAAGGCCGCGCGACGCCTGACGGCGTCGGCCCCTCCGTCAGCCCTGCGGGCTGCCACCTCCCCATCGCTTCGCGACAGGGAGGATTGGAAGAAAACGACCGGAAGCGGCCATTCTTCTCCCCTCCCGCTTGCGGGAGGGGTCGGGG
>Ga0209902_100146_pt1 | contig 124878 bp, 129 predicted proteins | sample FECB27metaG_FD_188304 | JGI IMG/M metagenome (GOLD analysis project Ga0209902, IMG submission 188304) | Cyanobacterial communities from the Joint Genome Institute, California, USA - FECB-27 (SPAdes) (version 2) | ecosystem: Environmental > Aquatic > Thermal springs > Hot (42-90C) > Microbial...
CGCGCGGTCCCCCCTCCCCCGCAAGCGGGAGAGGGTATCCCAACTGCACGGCTCCTTGCCGAGGCGAAGTCACGTCACCTCAGGCAGCTCGGTGCGAGAGCTGTAGAGCTTGATCCCGAGTTCGGTGATCTCCAGCAGCACCAGGTGGATGGCGTCGCCGACCGGGGCGAGTTCAGCGGCGGCAGCGGGGCTGGTGGTGGCGATTTCCTCGACGGTGCGCTGAAACTCGGTGATGTCGGTGTAGACGGCTGTTGCCGTCTCTTCGAGATGGATCAGTTGCGCTTCGTCGGGCTTCTGCTCCCGGGCCTGGGCGGCGAGCAGGGTCAGGCGCGCCGCTTCGGTGCGCCATCGTTCGATGTTCCTGCCGAAGTGGTTGAGGCGGTCGGCGATGTCGTTGCTGGACATGGGGGCACCCTCGTTGAGATGGCCAAACGGCCGGAGGGGCGGTTTCGATGCCAAGGGCTCGGAGATTGTTTGGCCATTGACATGCTTAGTGTGAGTGAGTATTCACTCACTCACCATGAAACACACGCGCACCAACCTGTCCGATGCGGATACCCGTAGAGAAGCCATTGTCGAGGCGGCGCTGGTGGCGTTTGCCGATGCGGGGTTTCAGGCGACGCCGGTGACGGCGGTCGCTGTCCGGGCCGGGATCAGCCAAGCCTATGTGTTCAAACTGTTCCCCACCAAGGAAGAGCTGTTCATCGCCGCGGTGGAGCGCTGTTTCACGCGGATTGAAGAGACGCTGGAAAAGAGCGCCCAGACGGTCAGCAGCGGCGATGCCGATGCGATCCTTTATGCGATGGGCGACGGCTATGCGAGCCTGATTGCCGACCGCAGCATCCTGATGATCCAGGTGCATGCGCAAAGTGCCTCGGATGTTCCGGCGATCCGCGCCACGATGCGGGGTGGGCTCAAGCGGATCGTCACCTATGTGAAGCAGCGCACCGGCGCCAGCGACGAAGCCGTGCAACGCTTCATCGCCTTCGGCCAGCTCTGCCACCTGATCACCACCACCGATATCGACGGGCTCGGTGAGGACTGGGCCCGCCTGGTGGCGCGCGGCATCCGGCACGTGCCGGCGATCTGATCCGCCGGAATACCCGGCCGGCGATTTATGACGACGTCCAACGTGGCGCCCTTACCCGCTCTAGCGCGGGCAAACAGCGGCATTTCTTGAAGCCAACTAGTGAGTGATCAGTCACTCTATTGATGTAGGAGAACAGCAATGACCACCGTGATCGCAACCGCTGCCGAGGCAGCACCACCGACCGAGCGCAGCCGCAATCGCTGGCTCGCCCTCACCATCCTGGCGCTGGCGCAGTTCCTCGTGGTGCTGGATGCCTCGATCGTCAACATCGCACTGCCCAGCCTGGGGGCCGGGTTGGGGCTCGACCACAACCTCCTCACCTGGGTGATCACCGCCTATGTGCTGCCGTTCGGCGGGCTGCTGATGCTGGGCGGGCGGCTGGCCGATCGTTATGGGCACCGCAGGGTGTTCCTCGCCGGGGTGTCCGGCTTCGTCGCAGCGTCGCTCTTGGCGGGGCTGTCGATCAACGGGCCGATGCTGCTGACGGCCCGCGCCGTGCAGGGCGCATCGGCAGCGCTCCTCGCGCCGGCGGCACTGGCGTTGCTGATGCAGCTGTTCCCGGTGACCGACGGGCGGGCCAAGGCGCTCGGCATCTGGGGCGCCGTGGCGGGGCTCGGCAGTGTTGCCGGGGTGCTGCTCGGTGGCGTGCTGACCGCCAGCATCGGCTGGTCGGCGATCTTCTTCATCAACGTGCCGGTGGGCCTCGTGGTGCTCGCCGCGATCCCCTCACTGCTGAGCCGCGACGTGGCGCAGAGCCAGGCGCGTCTCGACCTCTGGGGTGCCATCACCATCACGCTCGGCGTGGTGGCGCTGGTGGCCGCATTCTCGATGGTGCTCGAGGTCGGCTTCCTGTCGCCGGTGACGCTCGGCCTCGGGGCAGCCGGCGTGGTGCTGCTCGGGCTGTTCACCGTGATCGAGCTCCGCTCGCGCGACCCGCTGGTGTCGTTCGCGATCTTTGCCAACCGGGCGGTGACGCTGGGAAACCTGGTGGTGCTGCTGATCGGCGGCGCGGTGGTCGGGCTGTTCTTCGTCCTGTCGCTGCATATGCAGAACGTCCTCGGCTACGACGCGATGCTGACCGGCCTGACCCAGGTGCCGCTGGCGCTGGCGCTGATCGTCACGGCCGGGGTGTTGCCGCCGGTGATGGCGAAGGCCGGCTCGGCGCGGACGCTGGCGGTGTCGCTGGTTGGTCTCGCAATCGGCCTCGTCTGGCTGGCTCTGGCGCCGGTCGGGGCGGATTTCGTGCTGCACCTGCTGGGCCCGACAATCATCATCGGCGCCGGTCTGGGCGGCGCGTTCATCGCCGGCACCGAACTCGCGGTGCAGGGCGTCAGCGAAGCCGATAGCGGGCTCGCCAGCGGGCTGGTCAACACCAGCCAGCAGATTGGCGGCGCCCTCGGCCTCGCCGTACTGTTCACACTGGCGACGACGCTGACCAGCAGCCTCAGCGCCGGTGGTGCAGACGAGATCACCGCGCTCGCCCGTGGCTACTCGGCCGCCTATCTCGGCGCCGCCGGGCTGGCGCTGCTGGCCGCGCTGATCGCCGCCTTCGCCACCCGCAAGTGACACCCGGCGCCGGCGCGACGCCGCGCCGGTGCCCTTCCCCTAACCCAAGGAGTAGCTGATATGACCACCGATAACCTCACCGCCCCGGGCCAGGACAAGTCGCAGAAGCTTGCGCCGCGCTACGTCACCTGGTCGGCCATCGTCGCCCCCGTGCTGGTGCTGACCGGCTGGGCCTTCATCGCCGCGGTGCCGATCGCGCTGCTGCTCTGGGGCACCTGGACCGACAGGCGGGTTCGGGCGCTGCGCTGGTGGAGCGGGCTCACCGCCCTGCTCTACGCCATCCCGTTCGTGCAGTACCTGCTGCGCACTGATCCCGAGGCCAGCATGTCCTCAATGCTGCACCCCGCAATGGGCATCGCCATTGCGCTCGCTGCGGCGGTGGTGGCGCTGAAGATCTTCAAAAATCATCGCGGTTGAAAGTCATCCGAAGGCCGGCGGCAGCATCGTTTGCCGCCGGCACAAGATTAGCAGTGCCGACAGCGTGGTGGCGTGGTATTGTACTTATGCGGAGTGCACGCGAAGGGGACGCGTGAGCTTAGGGGCGTTAATGGCGAGGAGAGGCCATGGCGTCGTATTTCGGTCTGCGGACCCCGGGTCAGTTCGTCGGCGCACTTGTCGCGACTGTTATTGCTTCCACGGTACTCCCGACATCGTTCGCCCTGGCGGCGGACGAGGCGATCTTTGCTCCCGGCGAGCCTGTCGTCACCGGCTTCTCGGGCGTGGTGCCGCCGGCGACACCCCCGGCCAGCGGCGAGCCGCTCGATTACACCTTCATCGATCCGGCCGGCGCGTCGATGGTGATCCAGCAGCTGCAGCCGGATGGACCGCCGACCGGTCAGCTGATCCCGGCCGAACCGGTATTCTCGGCAACCGCAGCCGATGTCGGGCAGACCTTCGGGGTGGCGCTCGACGATGCTCCCGAGTTCAGCGGCGCCGCAGCGCCGAATATCTATCTCGCGGCCACCTCGGCCTTCGGGCTCAACATCGTCGTGCCGGATGCCGATGGCAATCCGGTACGCAGCAAGCTCGGCGCGCCCGAGGCGAGCTTCATGGCGGGCCAGTGGGGCACGGCCGGCGGGACGGCGGGCTATCCCGGCTCGATCTGGAAAGTCGATGGCAGCACCGGAGAGATCTCGCTGTTCACCACCATCGCGGCCAATAGCGGCGCGGGGCTGGGCAACCTGGTGTTCGACCCGGCCAGCGCGCAGTTCTTCGTTTCCGATCTCGATACCGGCCTCGTCTACCGGCTGGCGGCGGACGGCGTCATCATCGACACCTTCGACCATGGCGTCGCCGGACGACCGACGCACGAGCTCGAACCCGTCGCCGACGACGGCAGCACCATGTCGGTCACCGATCCGGCGTTCAACAGCGAGGATCCGGCGACCTGGGGCTTCACCCAGCCGGAGCGCAAGGTGTTCGGCCTCGCGGTCAATGGCGGGCGGCTGTTCTACGCCGTCGCCGCGCAGATCTGGTCGGTGCGCATCAATGCCGACGGCAGCTTCGGCACGGCACGCTGGGAACTCGATATTGCCGACCTGCCCTCCAGCAACGAGATCGCCAGCATCGTCTTCGACCCGCAGGGCCGGATGCTCCTCGCGCAGCGCGGCGCGCCGGTGGGGAGCTATGACTATTCGGTGTTTGCCACGCCGCTGACCTCGTCGGTGGTGCGCTACGAGCGCGAGTTCCCGGACGACCCGACGACGCCGGGCACCTGGGTGGAAACGCCCGACAGTTACGCCATCGGCATGGCGCCGGAAGGCAGCAACGCCTCGGGCGGCATCGCGCTCGGCCCGGATTTCGACGACGAGGCCGGCACGCTCAGCGGCGCCTGCAGCGCCTATCTGTGGTCGACCGGCGATGCCTTGCGCGACAATCTGAACGTCGATGCGCCGCTCGATCCGCCGACCCAGGTGCATGGCCTCCAGGGCAATGCCGCGGCGCTGGTGCGGCCGCAGAACGAGCCGCCGACGCTGGCCTTCTTTGCCGACTATGACGGCAATACCGGTGATGACCAGGCGACGGCGCAGGGCCATGTCGGCGCGGTCGCCATCTGGCAGGTGTGCGAGAGCGCACCGGCTACCTACGTCCCGCCGCCGGCCTTCCCGCCGCCGGATTACCTGCCGCCGAGCTATGAGCCGGACGAGGACGAACCCGTCGAGCCGGATGAGCCCGAGTACAGCAACCTGACGCTGGAAAAATGGGCCAAGCCGTTCTTCTGCGTCGATGGCGGCGCCAACTGGTGGTGCAACTTCACTATCCGGGTCGAGAACACCGGCAGCGTGCCCTATTGGGGTCCGGTGGTGGTCAACGATCACCTGCCGGCCAACAATCCGGGCGCCAGCATGAGCTTCTGGCCGCAGCCGCCATGGTCGTGCGGCCCGACCGGACCGACCGCCTATCAGTGCGTCACCGGCCCGGTGCTGCTCTATCCCGGCGACGGGGTGGTGCTGCACGAGGTGGTGAAGCTGCCCAAGGCGCTGGTGAACTATTGCCACCTCGCCAACGCAGCCGAACTCGACTGGTTCTGGGGCAATGACGACGATCCGAGCGACGATTTCAACATCGGCGTGGCGGGCATCAAGGCGCCCGGTTGCTTTGCGGCACCCGGCAGCGACCTGCTGCTCGAAAAGATCGCCGCGCCGAGTTGCGCCGACGCCGGCGCGACCTGGAACTGCTCGTACGTGGTGCTGGTGCAGAATGCCGGGCCGGGCAATTATTCCGGGCCGATCACCGTCACCGACACGCTCGGTATCAACGCTCCGGCGACGACGCTGGGCCCCTGGGCCTGCGTCCAGGCCGGCCCGGTGCTGACCTGCAATATCGTCGCGCCACCGGTCAACGTGCCGCCCGGCTGGACCTCGGGGTTCCTCGTGACCTCGCATGTCCCCAAGGGCATCCTGCCGGCGCTTTGCGGCCTCGACAACAAGGCCAATATCAGCGCGCCCGCCGGGGGCTCGCCGACCAACCTCGTCGCCGGCAACGACTTCGACGCGGTCACCGCGCCGATCCCGGATCCGGCCTGTGCCGGACCGGCGCTCGATACCGACCTCAAGATGCAGAAGACGGCGCTCGGCTGTTCGCCCTTCTTCTACGGGGTGAATGGCTATCTCTGCCAATGGCGGATGACGATCAGCAATGTCGGCACCACGCCCTATCTGGGGCCGCTGTCCTTCGTTGACAGCTCGGCGGGGGTGACCACCAACTTCCTCACCCTGATGTACCCATTCTGCACCGGGGCGGCGGTCACCACCTGTACGCCGCCGGGAGCGGTGGGGGTCAATCCGGGAACGCCGATCGTCGTGCCGTTCCACACCTTCATTCCGGATGGGCCGGGCGTCTGCTCGGTGACCAACAACCTGTCGATCCTGGCGCCGAACCCGGGTTCACCACAGAATCCCGGTGGCAACGACTCGGACACGGTCGGCCAGGCGCTGCCCAATCCTGCCTGCATCGCGCCGGGCCTGCCCAAGCTCAACATCCAAAAGACCGCCACCGGCTGTGCGTCGGATCCATCCAGCGAGGACTGGCTCTGCGATTTCGACATCACCGTGTTCAACTATGGCGGTGGCCCGCAGCCGGGACCGATCCAGGTCAAGGATTTCAACGACAAGCCCACGACCTTCTCGGGCGCCGCTTGCGTTCCTTCGGGGGTGGATCAGTGGCTCTGCACCCGTCCGGCGGCATTGCCGGCGCTGTCGAACTGGACTTTCCAGGCGACGTCGCACGTCAATCCCAACAGCGTGACGCTGGCCGACTGCAACGTGATCAACACCGTGCTGATCACCAATCCGGCTTCCGGCGGCGACCCGGGCTACCTCGCCCAGGCCACCCAGAAGGTGCCGCAGCTGTTCATCAACCTGGGGCCCGGCCCGGTCGCGGTGTATTGCGACCCGCCAAGCCTCAAGCTGACCAAGACGGCGATCAAGACCGTCAAGGCCGGCGACGGCTACGACGCGACCTTCACCGTCAGGGCCACATCGACCGGACCCGACCCCTATATCGGCACGGTCGAAGTCGACGAATTGCTGCCGGACGGCACGAGCTTTGTGTCCTCCAGCAACTGGACGTGCGTCCCGACGACCGACAACGACATGCACTGCTCGTCGACGTTCAAGACCATCCCGGTGGGCAAATACACCGAGATGACCATCACCATCCACATCCCGACCGATGTGGCGGTGGCGGGTCAGTGCAATATCGTCAACACGGTGAATGCGTCGATCTCGGCCGCCGTGCTGCACAGCGACGAGGGGGTGCAGTACACCGCCTCGGCCGCAGCCCAGCTGCCGGCCAGCGTCTGCCGGCCGGGCGCGGAGCCCGAGCCCGAGCAATGCCCGGTCAAGCAGGTGATGCCGAATGGCGACTGCTGCGAAGCGGGCACGCAGTGGAACGGCAAGCAATGCGCCACGCCGCGCCCGACGGCGCCGAAGTGCCCCGCCGACAGCCACCTGACCGATAGCGGCGCCTGCGTCTGCGACAAGGGGACCCATGGCGATCCGGGCGAGTGCGAACCCAACCAGTCGACGCCAAGCTGCGACTTCCGCGACAGCCGGCTGGTCAATGGCGAGTGCGTCTGCAAGCCCGGCACGCATGGCAACCCCGGCAAGTGCCGGCCTGATGTGGTCGAGGAGCCGGTCTGCCCCGACGACAGCCGCCTGCGTCGCGGTGAATGCGTCTGCCTGCCGGACACCCACGGCAAGCCGGGCAATTGCCGGCCGGACGTGGTGGAAGAACCGACCTGCCCGGACGATAGCCGGCTGCGCCGTGGCGAATGCGTCTGCCTGCCGGGTACGCTCGGCAAGCCCGGCAATTGCCGGCCCGAGGTGATCGAGGAGCCGAGCTGCCCGGATGACAGCCGCCTGCGCCGCGGCGAATGCGTCTGCCTGCCGGGCACACTCGGCAAGCCGGGCAATTGCCGGCCCGAGGTGATCGAGGAGCCGAGCTGCCCCGACGATAGCCGCCTGCGCCGCGGTCAGTGCGTCTGCCTGCCCGGCACCAGCGGCGAGCCCGGCAACTGCCGGCCGGATATCGTCGAGGAACAGACCCCGGCCTGCCCGGACGACAGCCGCCTGCGCCGCGGTCAATGCGTCTGCATCCCGCCGCTGACCGGCAAGCCGGGGGCTTGCACGGCAGGGCAGATCCTGGAACTCGAGCCCTTGCGGCCGAAGCTCCCGACCATCAACTGACCTGTGTTTGTTGCGCTTTCGTCTGCGACCGCCAGTGCGGGAAGACACCCCCCACCCTGTCCCTCCCCCGCAAGGGGGGAGGAGACGCTCGTACCGGCGCTGGTGTTTTGGTCTCCCTCCCCCTTGCGGGGAGGGGACAGGGGTGGGGGTGATCTTCCCGCACCGTCCTGTGACAGGTACTTTTGAAGCGCCCTACTGCAAATGCGGTTTGCGCAGGAAGCTGTTGCGGTCGGCGGATTTGATGCGGACCCAGGTGTCGCGGCCGTCGCGGACGACGCGCATCGGGAACTCGGCGCCGGCCGGGCCGCTGCTCCAGACCTTGCGATAGAAATCGGCGAGGCTTTCGACCTCGCTGTCGCGCACGTCGGAGATCACATCGCCCTGGCGCAGCCCCGCCTGCGCGGCCGGGCCGCCATCGGCGACACTCATCACCACCACTTCACCGTCGCTCTCGGCGGAGAATACGCCCAGCCACGGACGCGGCGGGCGGTTGGCCTCGCCGCGGGTGAGCAGGTCATCGAGGATGGGGCGGAGCAGATCGATGGGGACCACCATATTGATGTCGGCGGTCTCGCCGGCCCGCATCATCTGCAGGCGGAGCGAACCGACCCCGAGCAGCTTGCCGTCGGCACCGATCAGCGCCGCGCCGCCCCACGAAGGATGCGCCGGGGCGGTGAAGATGGCTTCGTCGAGCAGGTACTCCCAGTAGCCGGCGAATTCCTGCTTGGCGACGATAGTGGCGCGAATGGAACGACCGGTGCCGTCGGCGAAGACCACGGCATCGCCCAACTGGGCGTCGGCAGAATTACCAAGTTCCAGCGCCGGCAGGTCGAGGGGCCCAAGCGCCTGCACCAGGCCGAAACCGGTTTCCTGGTCATAGGCGAGGGCATGAGCGGCGACGACGCGGCCGTCGCTGGTGGTCAACCACACCTCTTCGGCTTCGGTGATCAGATAGCCGATGGTCAGCACCAGGCCGTTCTCGCGGATCACTACGCCGCTGCCTTCGCGCAGTGTGCCGAGGCCGGCCGCGGTGAAGGCGTCGTCGGGGATGGTGGATCGGACGGCCACGACTGACCGCAAGGTCGGATCGATATCCATGCTCTTGTCCTGGTGTTGCGGAAACAGGCGGGCGCCGGGCCTCTTGCCGGGCACGATGCCTGTGCACAAGGTAGGCAATGGACGGGGGGCCTGCAAGGGCCGGACAGCCGAACCGTGAGGTACGTGTTGCAGCAGAGCGAAATCTGTTCAATGCTGCACGTGTTGTCATACAAGGTGGACACGAGAGCCACCAACGAGCCGTGACTAGGAGAGACTGCCCAAACGACGAGGAGGAGAAACTACGATGACTATCAAGAAGTTGAGCCGTCGCGACGTCCTGAGGGGGACCGTTGCTACCGGCGCCGGACTTATCGCCGCGGGGAGCGGCCTTCCGGTTTTTGCGCAGGACGCCGCAGCACCCAAGCCGGATGCACCGCTGCCGGTCGGCGGCTCGGGAAAGCTCACCGTCATTCACCGCACCGAGTATTTCGAGGCGGCCCAGACGGCGTTCCGCGACACAGTGCAGGCCTTTGCCGACGGCAAGGGAGTCCAGCTCGACATCTCGACCACGAACCCCGAGTCATTCGGCGATTTCATGGGAAAGATGACGGCGGCGGTGAAAGCCGGCAACCCGCCGGATTTCGCCTACACATCCAACGTCTCGATCTCGCAACTGCACCTGCTCGACCTGGTCGAGGATGTGACCGACGTGGTCGACGAAGCGGTCAAGCTTTACGGCGACATCATGCCCGGCCTGAACGCTGCCAAGACCGCGCAGCTTGACGGCAAGTGGTGGGCCGTTCCGCTGATCGGCACGACCACCGGCTATTATGCCCGTGGCGACAAGCTCAAGGAAAAGGGCATCGATCCTGCTTCCCTGAAGACCATCGTCGACCGCCGCGAAGCGGCGCTCGCCATCTCGGGTCCCGACTTCTACGGCTGGGGCTTTACGCCCAACCAGTCCGGTGACGGCTTCGGCTTCCTGATCGCCACGGTGCAGGCCTTCGGTGGCCACTTCACCGACGAGACCGGCCAGGTCGTTACCTTCGACTCGCCGGAGACGGTGGCCGCCTTCGAGTTCCTGCGCGAAACCTACGACCGCAACGGCAAGTATGCCGCCATGCTGCCGCCGGGCGTCGAGAGCTGGAACGACACCGGCAACAACGAGGCCTGGCTCGCCGGGCAAATCGGGTTCACCCAGAACGCCTTCTCGATCTACGCTCAGTCGAAGCGTGACGCCAATCCGGTCTATCCGAACACGCTGCTGCTGCAGGCGCCGACGGCGATCAACGGCGACAGCCGCGACGGCGGCAACGTCGGCGGCTGGATGACCGTGTTCAAGGGTGCACCGAACGCGGCGCTCGCCAAGGAACTGGCGCTCAACCTGCTCGACCCGGCCAACTTCGGCAAGATCGCGGCACTGGGCAGCGTGCTGTTCACCCCGGCCTACCAGAACCTCTGGACCCCGGAACTGCTGGCCGCCGAACCGAACCTCGCAACGATCAAGCAGGCGGTCGACGTCAAGGATCCGTTCCTCGGCCAGTCGTGGCCGGCCAACCCGAACGCCGGCGTCGATGCCATCCGCGCCCAGGGCGTGCTGGAACAGTCGGTCGGCAACGTCATCTCGGGCCGCATGGCGCCCGCCGATGCCGTCAAGGATGCGCACCAGAAGATGCGAGACCTGTTCGAAGAAGGCGGGATCATGCAGCCGTAAGGCGATGCGACCCGCGCGGGGGGGCGGTGCGACCGCCCTCCCCACTCTAGCGCCACAGCGTCATCGGCCGCACTCCCAGGCAGAGTGGGCGCGCTGTTGCACGCAGTGGATCAAGGCTCCGGTGCGCAGGCCAGACGCCTCGCCATGCAGCACTTTCGAGGGGACAAATAATGGTTGACCAAGCTCAGGTGAATACGGCGGTAGGCCGAACGATGCGGCCGATGTCCGTGGCGCGGCGGGTGCGAGGAATTCTCGGCCGCGACTGGAAGATCGCCTATCTGTTCGTATTGCCAATGGTCCTGCTGATGGCCGGCCTGATCTTCTGGCCGTTCATCAGCGCCATCCTGATGTCGATGACGACATTCAATTTCAACACCGGCGACACGGTGCAGGTGGGGCTGAAGAATTACCAGCGGCTCTACACCAATTCCGACTACCTGCTGAGCCTCTCGAACACGATCAACTTCACCTTCTGGTCGCTCAGCATCAAGTTCGTCACCGGCATGACCATCGCCATGATCCTTCATTCCAAGTTGCCGTGGCGCAACCTGATGTCGGCGATCATGCTGCTGCCCTGGATCGTGCCCGAGATCGTCACGGCGCTGGCCTGGAAATCGATCTACGACCCGCTGTTCGGTGGCCTCAACCCGATCCTGCAAGGCGCAGGCATCATCAACAAGCCGCTTGGCTGGCTGTCGGACTCGAACCTCGCGCTGGGCAGCGTCATCGCGGTGAACGTCTGGAAAGGCATCCCGTTCTTCACCCTGCTGCTGCTCGCCGGGCTCAAGGCGATCGATACCGAGCTCTATGAATCGGCCGAGGTCGACGGCGCCAATGCGGTGCAGCGCTTCCGCTACATCACCCTGCCCGGGATGCGCTACGTCATCCTCGTGGTGCTGCTGTTGAGCTTCATTTCCACCTTCAACCAGTTCGGGCTGATCTTCCTGATGACCGGTGGCGGACCGAGCGGCGCGACGCGCCTCTACTCGATCCTTGCCTATGAAAAGGCGATCGGCTCGCTGCAATACGGCCCCGGCAGCGCCATCGCGCTTTCCGTCGCGCCGCTGATGGCTTTCCTGATCTACCTGCTCTCCAAGTACATGCGCCACGACGAGCGTGCCGCCGGGGTGCAGAAGAAGGGGCTCGGCATCGGCAAGTTCTTCGGCGGGCTGTTCAGCTTCGTGCTCGATATCTTCTTCTGGCCGTTCGACATGCTGAACCGCGGCATCGAGGTGCTGGGCAAGGCGCTGCGCAAGCGGATGACCGGTTCGTCGGAAAAGCCGGTGTTCAAGCCGCAGGGCCGCGAACGCATGGGGATCGGCATCCGCATCCTGATCCTGTTGCCGATCATGGCGTTCGTCCTGTTCCCGTTCTACTGGGTGCTGATCACCTCGTTCAAAACCACGACACAGATCAGCCAGCGGCAATCGATCTTCTGGCCGAACCCGCCGACCCTCAACCAGTACCAGGAGCTGCTGTTCGGCTCGCCGTTCCTGCACTGGCTGGGCAACTCGATCCTGATTGCCGCATTGAGCACCATCATCTCGGTGGCGATCGCGGCGCTCGCCGCCTATGCGCTGACCCGGCTCAAATTCCTCGGCGCCGGGCTGCTGACCACGGCGATCCTGATCACCTACCTGCTGCCCGGGACGCTGATCTTCATCCCGCTCTACCAGACGCTGAGCGACCTTGGGTTGATCAACAGCTATGGCGCGCTCTTGACCACCTACCCAACCTTCCTCGTCCCCTTCGCCACCTGGGTGCTGATCGGTTATTTCCGCTCGATCCCGGTGGAGCTTGAAGAAGCGGCGATGATCGACGGGGCGAGCCGGCTCTATGCCTTCATCCGCATCACCCTGCCGCTGGCGGCGCCGGCACTGCTGTCGGTGGCGCTGTTCGCCTTCACCAACGCATGGAACGAGTTCCTGTTCGCCTTCGTGTTCATCACCTCGGAATCGCTCAGGACTTTGCCGATTGGCCTGCAATCGATGGTGGTGGGCGACATCCTGCCCTGGGGCGAACTGATGGCGGCCTCGTTGCTGACTGCGATCCCGGTGGCGGTGCTCTACATGTACGCCCAGCGCTTCCTGGTCGGTGGGCTGACCGTCGGGGCGGTGAAGGGGTAGTTCGCTCGATCGGTGCGTGTTGCCCACCCCCACCCTTGATCCCTCCCCACAAGGGGGAGGGAGAACCACGGCCCGCGCCACAATGTCTCCCTCCCCATGATGGGGAGGGATCAAGGGTGGGGTGGAGCCCCACGCACCAGCTTGTCTTGAGGCAAACGTGACCGCCACCCCCATCATCACCGCCCTCCGCGTCGTGCCCGTGGCCGGCGAGGACAGCATGCTGCTCAACCTGAGCGGCGCGCATGGACCATTGTTCACCCGCAACATCGTGCTCCTCACCGACAGCGCCGGCCGGACCGGACTGGGCGAGGTGCCGGGGGGCGAGGCGATCGCGAAAACGCTGGAGGATAGCCGCGAACTGGTGGTCGGACGCGAGATCGGCGCCTATCGCTCGGTGCTGCGGCAGGTGGGCGAGACCTTCGCCAGCCGGGACGCGGGCGGACGCGGGGCGCAGACCTTTGATCTGCGCATCACCATCCATGCGGTGGCAGCACTTGAATGCGCCCTGCTCGACCTGATGGGACAGTTCCTCGGGGTGCCGATGGCCGAGCTGCTCGGCGACGGCCAGGTGCGCGACCGGGTCGAGATGCTGGGCTACCTGTTCTATGTCGGCGACCGGACCAGGACGCCGCTCGGCTATCGCGCCGCGACGCGTGGCGATGACTGGGACCGGCTGCGCGACGAGGTGGCGCTGACGCCCGCCGCCATCGTCCGGCTCGCCGAGGCGGCGGAGGCGCGTTACGGGTTTCGCGATTTCAAGCTGAAAGGCGGCGTGCTGGCCGGCGAGGCCGAAGCCGAGGCGATCGAGGCGCTGGCCGAGCGCTTCCCCGCGGCGCGGCTGACGGTCGATCCGAACGGGGCGTGGTCGCTCGAGGAAGCGGTGAAGCTCGCGGGCCGGCTGAAGCCGATCCTCGCCTATGCCGAGGACCCGTGCGGCGCCGAGGCCGGCTTTTCCGGACGCGAGGTGCTGGCGGAGTTCCGGCTACGCACCGGGGTGAAGGTCGCGACCAACATGATCGCCACCGACTGGCGGCAGATGGGACACGCCATCACGCTGGGCAGCGTCGATATCCCGCTGGCCGATCCGCATTTCTGGACGCCGCGCGGCTCGATCGACGTGGCAAAACTCTGTCAGCGCTGGGGGCTGACCTGGGGCAGCCACTCGAACAACCATTTCGATATCTCGCTGGCGATGTTCACCCAGGTCGGCGCCGCGGCGCCAGGGACGATCACCGCGCTCGACACGCACTGGATCTGGCAGGACGGGCAGCGGCTGACGGTGGAGCCGCCGCTGATCCGTGACGGGCACGTCGCCGTGCCGGAACGGCCGGGGCTGGGGGTAGAGATCGACGAGGCGCAGCTCGAGGCGGCGCATGCCCGGTATCGCTCGCTGCCGGCAGGCAGCCGCAACGATGCGGCGGCGATGCAGTACCTGATCGGTGGGTGGGCGTTTGACGCGAAGCGGCCGGCTTTGGTGCGGTAGCACAGCTCCGATCTTACCGCCCCGCCCCACCCAGCTGCGCTAGGCGGCAGAGCCGCCAAGCTGCGCTGCCCTCCCCATCAAGGGGAGGGAGAGCCAGAACCGCAGCTTCAGTACGCGTCTCCCTCCCCCTTGTGGGGAGGGATCAAGGGTGGGGGTGGCCACACGCTCAGAGCGTCGTGGTCGTCCCCCTCACGCAAACCAGGTCGTGCCCGGATACTGGTGCTGCTTGGCCACCTCTTCGTTCAGCTCCAGACCAATGCCCGGCCGATCGGTGAGCTTGATGCGGCCGTTCTGGATGATCTCGCCGCCATCGGTGATGGTCGACCAATAGTCGCGGTGGAACCAGTGGAACTCCAGCACGAGGAAGTTCGGCACTGTGGCGCAGACCTGGGCCGAGGCCATGGTGCCGATGGGCGAGCTGACATTGTGCGGGGCGAAGGGGATGGAATAGAGGTCGGCCATCTCGGCGATCTTGCGGCACTCCGAGAGCCCGCCGCATTTCGGAATGTCGGGCATGATGATGTCGAGCGCCTGCTGCTCGAACACCTTTCGGAAGCCGTGACGCAGATAGAGGTTTTCGCCGCCGCAGATCGGCACGCTGGTCGAGCGGGTAATCTCGGCCATGGCGTCGATGTTTTCGGGCGGGATCGGCTCTTCCAGCCACATCAGCTGCAGATGTTCGAGGTCCTTGGCGAGGCGGATGGCGGAGTGCTTGTCGAGCCTGGTGTGCAGGTCGCAGGCGACCTCGACCTCTTTGCCGGCGGCCTTCACCACCATCTCGGCCAGCTGCACCATGCGGTCATGCTCCCACTTGTTGGGAGTCATGTTGAACCTGTCCTTCTCGTACCAGCCGGTTTCCGATCCGGTGTGGCCATAGGCGCGGATATCGAGATCGACCTTCAGAGCGCTGAAACCGGCCTCAAGCACCTTGTCGACCTCGGCCTGCACCTCGTCCATGTTCATGCCGGGCGAGACTTCGCAATCGCAATAGACGCGGATGTCGTCGCGGAACTTGCCGCCCATCAGCTCGTAGATCGGCACCTTGAGGGCCTTGCCCTTCAGGTCCCAGAGCGCGATTTCGATGCCGGTGAGCGCGGTGATCAGCGCGCCGGCGAAGCCGCCCTCGAACACCAGGCTGCGGCGGGTCTCCTCGAAGATCGCATCGATGGCGAAGGGGTCGCGGCCGATCAGGCGCTCTTCCAGTTCCTTGATGATGGGAATGGCCTGGTAGCCGCCATGCACGCATTCACCGAGCCCGGTGATGCCGGCGTCGGTCTCGATGCGGACCCATAGATGCATGCAATGGCCGCTCGTTGCCGCCGTCTTCACCGAAGTGATCTTCACGTTGCCTCTCCCTCGTTATTTGTCCCCCGATCCTCCCCGAGGGACGTACGTCAGGTTACAGCCCGAGGCAGCGTTGGCAACCGCCGATCGGGCAACGAGGAGTAGGCTGAAAGTCGTATGCCCTACTGCCGGAAGCTATGGTCGAGCGAGGCGGTGATCGGGCTCACCAGATAGTCCAGGAGGGTCTGCTCGTCGCCCAGCAGCATGATCTCGGCCGGCATGCCAGGAAGCATCCTGATGCCTTCGCCGAGCGCGTCGAGGCTCGCCCGGTCGACCTCGACCTTGGCGAGGAAATAGGCGCTGCCGGTGCGCTCGTCGATGAGGCTATCGGCCGAGATCGAGCGGAGCACACCGTGAATCTGCGGCAGGTTGCGCTGCCGGAACGCAGTGAGGACAACGCGCGCCGGCATGCCGGGATGGACGGTATCGATATCGAGCGGCCTGAGCCGCGCATCGATCACCAGCTTCGAGCCCTCCGGCACGATCTCGAGCATCGGCTCGCCGGATTTCACCACGCCGGAAACGGTGGTGACCCGCACATGCATGACGGTGCCAGCGATCGGCGCCGTGACCACGGTGCGGGCCAGCACATCCTCGCGCGAGGCCAACTGGCTCGCGAGTTCCGCGAGCTCACCGCGCACCTTGCTGAGGTCCTCGCTGACGCTTTCGACGATTTCGTCGCGCAGCGCGAAGAGCTGCATCTGGGTTTCGCCGATCAACTGGCGGTTCTGCGCGATGGCGGCGCGGTTGGCGGCGCGCTGGGCTTCGACGCTGGCCGCCTCGCGCTGCAGCTCGAGCAGGCGCGGCAGACGCTCGAGGCCCTTGTCATAGAGCTGCTTGACGTTAGCGGCCTCCTGTTCGAGCAGACCGATCTGTTCGTCCTCGGCGGCGATCATCTCGGTCAGGCCGGCGATCTGCTCGTCCACCTGTTTCACCCGCTGGTCGAGAATCTGCTCACGGCCGTTCTGTGAGGCGCGGCGGTTCATGAACAGGGCACGCTGGTCGTCGATGGCCCTGGCGTAGTCAGCTGCCGGAAAGGCGAGCAGCTCGGCCGGGATGACGATGGCATCGCTCCCCTGCATCTCGGCGAGGAGGCGCGCCTCGAGGGCGCGCAGGTCAATGTAGCGGTCGCGCAGCTCCTGGCGACGGGCCAGAGCCTGGGTGTCGTCGAGGGTGACCAGCGGGTCCCCGGCGGCGACCACATCCCCCTCCTTGACGTGAATGGTGCGGACGATGCCGCCTTCGAGATGCTGGATGGTCTTGCGGTAGCCGTCGGGGCTCACCACGCCCGATGCGATGGCGGCGCTGGCGAGCCGGGCGCCATAGGCCCAGGTGCCGAAGCCGCCGACCAGCAGCAGCGCCGCGATGTAGCCGAGCCAGCGCGGGCCACGGGTGGCGCGGGAGAGTTCGACCCGTGGTTTGATGCGGCGGCGGCGCTCCCCGAGCATGGGCAGCAGAATGCCCAGGGCAACCACGGTGGCGGCTGCAGTGAGCACGCCTTCGGGGGAGAGGCCGGCGTCGCGAGTGGCGATCCAGGCCCGATCGACCAGCGGCAGGGCCTCGGCTTGCCACCAGTCCAACGCCATCTGCCAGAGCTTGGTGGGGTTCTCGAACATGGCAGCGACCTCCTGGAGTGCTTTCAGGAAAAGTTGCAGACTTTTCCGGTTCGAAAGCGCGACATAATCAATGACTTGGAGCGTTTTCTCTGGGGAGCTTGCGCGCCGGCTGCGGGATGCGCCGCGGCTCTTCGCCCTCGAGGGGAACGCCGGAGGGGCGCAGCACCTCGTCGCGGTCGGCGAAGCGGGTGACGGTGCCGTTGCGCATGATGAGGATCTTGTCGACGGCCTGCAGGTCGACCGGCCGGTGGGTGACGATCACCACGGTGCGCCGGCGGCGCCGGAGCTCGGCGAGCGCCTTGGTGAGCGCGAGGTCGCCATCGCTGTCGAGGTTGGCGTTGGGCTCGTCGAGCACCAGCAGCGGCGGATCGCCGTAAACGGCGCGGGCGAGGCCGAGGCGCTGGCGCTGGCCCTGCGACAGCCGGTTACCGGCCGCCGCGATATCGGTCTCGTAGCCGCCCGGCAGGCCCAGCACCAATTGGTGCACGCCGGCCAGCTGGGCCGCCTCGACCAGCTTATCGCTGTCGATGGGGCGGAAGCGGGCAATGTTCTGGCCGACGGTGCCGGGGAACAGTTCGACCTGCTGCGGCAGGTAGCCGAGGTGGCGGCCCAGATCGTCGGAATCCCAGGCAAAGACATCGGCGCCATCGATGCGCACATGGCCGAAGCTGGGGCGCGCGGCGCCGACCAGCAGGCGGCAGAGGGTCGACTTGCCCGCCCCCGATGGGCCGACGATGGCGCAGCTGGTGCCGGGCTCGAGGCCGAAGCTGACATTGGAGAGGATCGGCTCATGCCGAGCCTGCGCGGCGAAGCTCACCGCCTCGACGGACAGGCGGCCGAGCGGCCGTGGCAGCTGCACCGCCTCGTGGCCCGTGGCAGAGCCCTTGAACAGGGCCTTGAGATTTCGATGCGCCGCGGCGGCAGCGAGCAGCCGGCGCCAGGCGCTGATCGAGCGCTCGATGGGCGAGAGCGCCCGGGCGAGGACGATCGATGCGGCGATCATGGCGCCACCAGTGAGCTGGCCCTGCAGCACGTAATAAGCGCCAGTGCCGAGGATCAGCACCTGCAGCGCCATGCGAATGGCGCGGGAGATGCTGACGACGGTGGCGGTGTCTTCGGCGAGGCGCTGCTGGCGATCGGTGGCGAGCTGCTCGCGTTCCTGCCAGCGCTCGATGATCGGTTGCGCCATGCCGAGCGGCGCCAGCGTCTCGCCGCCATCGATGTAGCGGAGCGCCGCGTCGTGGTTGGCGCGCAGCTCGGCTATCGAGCGCTTCTGCGCCGGCCGGGTGGCGATGTCGTTGCCGACCGCGAGGCCGAACAGCACCAGGGCGCCGCCGATGGCGATGAGGCCGAGCGCCGGATGCAGCTGCCAGATGAAAGCGATGAAGACGATGGCCCAGGGCGCATCGAGCAAGGCGAGCGGACCGTCGCCATCGAAGAAGGCGCGCAGGTCCGAAACATCGCGTGGTCCGGCTTCGAGGCCGGCGCCGGCAAGCCGGGCTTCCATGGCCCGGCGGATCACCGGGCCGGTGAGCTCGAGATTGAGCCATGCGCCGGTGCGGGTGAGCATCAAGCGTCGGACGTGCTCGATGAGGCCGTAGACGATGATGGCGGCGAGCGTGCCGAGGGTCAGCCAGATCAGCGTATCCAGCGAGTCGGTCGACAGCACCCGATCATAGACCTGCAGCATGTAGAACACGGTGACGAGCAGCAGCAGGTTGACGAGGCAACTGAACAGGATGAGCGCCGGAAGCTCGTTCCGGACGCGATCGATGATGGTTTCGTAGAGGGTCTTGGGCATGACAACCGCCTTGGCAAAGAACGCGCCGCAAAAGACGCCGGCCGGGGTTTTGCCCCGACCGGCTAAGGCTTGTTGCCGCTAGATGGTGATCACCCCGTCGAGGTCGCCATCGATGCCGATGGTGAAGTCGGCGACTGCCGTATCACCCGCGGTGTCGAAGTCCTCGATGGTCACCTCAAAGTCGAGCTGGCCGTCCGGTGTGGTCCCGGTTTCGCCGATGCTGAACTTGCCGACGTCGAACTTGCCGGCGACGCCTTCAACCAGAACGCGGTTATGAAGCGTGTCGGTATCCCATTCGACGGTGTAGCCCTTGTCGAGGCCGGTAACGACCACGGAGGTGCCACCCAGGCCCGTCACATCGATGAAGCCGATCGCCGGGTCGGAGTCGGAGTCGAACTCATAGATCGTCCCGTCGGGCTTGATGACGCGCACCTCGATGATGTTGGGCGAAGTTCCGTTCGGGGTCAGCACCATGTCGCGGCCCTGCTCGGCGGTGCCGAGGAAGGTCGTGAGCTTCATCGATGCACCCTTGTTGCCCTGCATCTGCGAGATGGTGATCGAGGCCGTGGTCACGTCCACGGTGCCACCGGTGTACTGCACGTTGTCGGCATCGTCCGCTTCGGTTGGGCTCAGCCCGCCGGGCACGCCGGACAGGAAGTTGGCCACCGGATCGTCGATGTAGACGAAGTAGGCGCCTTCGCCGGGGTCGAACATCTGGTTGTTCACACCGATGGTCGCTCCAGTGCCGCCCTGCGAGGTGTGGATCACATCGCTCTTGTTGGTGTAGTTGCCGGCGGCATTGACGACGGTCTTCTTGCCGAAGACGAGGATCGCCGGATCAGAGGACGACTCGCCGACCACGCCGAACAGGTTCGCACCCGAAGGCAGCTCGTCGAAATTGAACTCGATGCTGGCTGGTTCCGGATCCTTGAGCGTTTCGAACAGGTAGCTCCAGGCCGCCGGATCGTCACCAGTGGTATCGAGGCTCAGGCGGAAGAACGCAGTGTCCTCGCCCGGGTCGATCGAGCCGTTGCCGTTCTCGTCCTCGTAGTAGGTGACCGTCTGGTCGCCTTCCTGCACTCCGACCACCGTAGCGAAACCGAAATCGAAGCTCTCGGTGAAGTCGGTGATCTTGGCGTCGGCGCCGTCGGCACCGGGAAGCGCTCCAAGCAGGTTGGAGACGGTGTCGCCGTTGGCGAAGTCCACCATACCGCCGGCGATCGGCCCGATCGCCGGGCCATCGTCCTCGAACTTGAACGTCGCACTGATATCGAGGGTAGCGCTGTCGTGGTCGCCATCCCCGTCATAGGCCGTCGCCACAAGGCTCACCAGGTTGGCCGAGGTGAAGGTGGCGGGCGAGCTGGACTCATCGGGATCGTCCGGATCGTCATGCTTGACGGCGCGGCTCTGCGTCAGGGTGACCACGCCGGTTTCCCCGTCGGCCGAGACGCGGAACACCTCGAGCCCGCCGATCTCGGTGACGCCGATCACGTCGAGGCCCTCGACGTCGAGCACCACCGCCTCGCCAGTGAGCGAGTCGATGAGACCGGTGTCGTCGCCGGCATTGCTGATCGTCACGGCATAGGTGATCGCATCGTCGTCGGGCGTGTCGTTGTCGTCGGTGTCCTTCGGCCCGTCATTGCCGAAAACGGTGTCGAACAGGCTCGAGAAATCGGCGAAGACGCTGCCGAATGCCGACTCGTCGACCACCAGGTCCGGAACCTCGACCAGGTTGCGGTCGATCGACGGGCCATCGTCCTCGAAGGTAAAGCTGAGGCCGATGTTTGCGGTGGCGTCGTCGTGGTCGCCGTCCCCGTCATAGGCAGTGGCGGTGAGGGTGACGAGGCCGGCAGCCGAGAACATGGCCGGCCCGATACTCTCTTCCGGATCGTCCGGATCGTTATGGACGACCGAGCGAAGCTGGGTCTGCGTTACGTTGCCGTCGGCATCGACGGAAATGCGCAGTACCACTTCGCCGGTGTCGGCAGTCGTGCCGATCACCTCGCCGGTGATGTCGTCGAGGTTGAGCACCACCGCTTCGTTGGTCAGCGTATCGGTAAGGCCGCTGTCGGCGTCGGGCCCGCTGACTCCAAGCGCGTAGGTGGTCGGGTCTCCTTCCTCGTCGTTGCCGAACGAAGGATCGAACACGCCGGAGAAGTCAGCCGTGTCGGTGTCTTCGATGTCGGTATCGTCGGTGACCAAGACCGGCGGCGGCGCATCGCTGAGGCCCATCGACGGACCGTCGTCCTCGAAGTTGAACGCCGATGTGATGTCGACCGTGGCGTCGTCATGGTCGCCGTCGCCGTCATAGGCGGTGGCGGTCAGGGTGACGAGGTCGGCGCCGACCATCTTGGCGGGTGAACTGCTCTCGTCGTGATCTGCCGGGTCGTCATGCTCGACGGCGCGCTTCTGCACCAGGGTAACGTTGCCGTCGGCATCGACGCTGATGCGCAGCACCTCGCCGCCGGTCGCGCTGGTCCCGACCACCTCGCCGGAGACGAGATTCAGCACTACCGCTTCGCCGGTGACCACGTCGACAAGACCGCTGTCGGCATCCGGACCACCCGTGACGCCGAGCGCGTAGGTCGTTGCATCGCCCCCTTCGTCATTGCCGAAGGTCGGGGTGAACAGGCCGGAGAAGTCGGCGCTGTCGCTATCCTCGATATCGCTGTCGTCGGTGATGAGGTCGGGCGGCGCGACGCCCGACGGATCCATCGACGGACCGTCGTCCTCGAAGTTGAACGCCGATGTGATGTCGACCGTGGCGTCGTCATGGTCGCCGTCGCCGTCATAGGCGGTGGCGGTCAGGGTGACGAGGTCGGCGCCGACCATCTTGGCGGGTGAACTGCTCTCGTCGTGATCTGCCGGGTCGTCATGCTCGACGGCGCGCTTCTGCACCAGGGTAACGTTGCCGTCGGCATCGACGCTGATGCGCAGCACCTCGCCGCCGGTCGCGCTGGTCCCGACCACCTCGCCGGAGACGAGATTCAGCACCACCGCTTCGCCGGTGACCACGTCGACAAGACCGCTGTCGGCATCCGGACCACCCGTGACGCCGAGCGCGTAGGTCGTTGCATCGCCCCCTTCGTCATTGCCGAAGGTCGGGGTGAACAGGCCCGAGAAGTCGGCGCTGTCGCTATCCTCGATATCGCTGTCGTCGGTGATGAGGTCGGGCGGCGCGACGCCCGACGGATCCATCGACGGACCGTCGTCCTCGAAGTTGAACGTGTCGCCGATATCCACAGTGTGGTCGGCGGTGTCGCCATCGTCGTCGGTGGCGGCTGCCGTCAGCGTGATCAGGTCGGCCGAGGCGAGCGTGGAGGGTTCGTCCGCTCCATCCTCCTCGTGGTCCTCGGGATCGTCATGGACGACGGCGCGGCTCTGGTCGAGCGTGACCTCGCCGGTGTTGACGTCGACCGAGATGCGGAACACCTCGAGCGTGCCGCCCGAAACCGTGCCGACCACATCGAGGCCATCAATGCTGAGGACGACTTCCTCGCCGGTCAGCGTATCGAACAGGCCGCTGTCGCCGTCGCCGATGCCGAGGGTATAGGCCACTGCATCGTCATCGACGGCGCCGTTATTGTCACTGTCCTTGCCGCCGTCAGTGCCGAAATCGACATCAAACAGGTTGGCATAGGTGCCACTGTCATCGGTCAAGAAGTCGCTGTCGTCGACGGTGAGCGCGGGCGTGCCCTCGCCATCGCCGACCGATGGGCCATCATCCTCGAACACGATGCGGTCGCCGACCGGCGTGTGGATGGTGATACCCTGGGTGATGACAAAGCCGCCGATGTCGAACTTGCCGGCGGTACCTTCGATCTTGACGCGGTTGTGGTCGCCGTCGGTGATGAACTCGATGGCGTAGGCGTCATCAACGCCGGTCAGCGTCACCGTGGCCGTGCCGAGGCCCGAAACGTCGAAGCCGCTCACGGCGGGGTCGGCATCGCTGTCGAACGTAGTGGTCACGGCGCCGATGGTGACCTTGACCATGATAATGTTGGGCGACGTGGCGCCATCGGTCGGGCCGGTCAGCAGATCGCGCGCCGTATCGGCGGCGCCGAGATAGGTGGTCAGCTTCATGCTGCCGGTGCCGTTGCCCTGGATCTGGGCGATGGTGAACTTGGCCGCTGTCACATCCAGGGTGCCGCCGGTATAGAGGGCGTTGTCTGCGTCATCGGCCTCGGTGCTGGTCAGTCCGTTGGGCAGCCAGCCCGACAGATACTCAGCGTTCACGTCGTTCACATAGGCGAAGAACGCGGCGTCGCCCGGGTTGAACATCTGGTTGTTCATGCCGATCGTGGCGTTCGGACCGGCCTGCGAGAAGAACATGCGGTCGCTGGTATTGGATGGCGTGCCATCCGTCTCCAGATCGATGTCGGCGCCGAAGATGACGATTGCCGGACCATCCGGCGATGCCCCGAGGGTCGCGAACAGGTTGTTGCTGGACGGCAGGTCGTCGAAATCGAAATCGATGGAGCCAGTGGCTTCCACGTCGAGCAGGCCGCTGAGGTCGACCGGATCGTCATGGTCGCCGCTGTCAGGGTTGGTGATCGCCTCGAACTGCACGGTCGAGATGGTGCCATCCGCCTGCAGGTAGCCGGCGAGCACGATATCGCCGTTCGCGTCGACGCCGAGGAACATCGAAGACCCGAGCCCCGTCGCTTCGTCGGCGAACAGGTAGATTGCCTCGCCATCGACGGTGGTGAAGCCGGCGAGCACGCCGGTGGTCGGATCGGTCGTGCCGGCGTCATAGGCCAGTAACGGGTCGCCGTTGCTCTTGACGAAACCGGTGAGGGTCGAACCTTCGGTGAGTGAAATGAAGTCGTTCTGGGCCGCGCCGTTGGCCTGCGCAAATGCATTGCTCAAGCTCAACTGGCCGGCGTCGAAGAGCCGCGTCGCGAAGGCGGCGGGCAGATCGGTATAGACTATGTCGTTGTCGTTATTGTCCTCGTTTGCGCTGGGTACCCCGGTGTTCTGTAGCCCTTGTGACTCGTCGAGCGCGACGAATTCGTCGCCTGTTAGAACGATTGCCATGATGACTGCTCCCTACAGTGCTTTGTAACTGCTCCCCGTTCACGTGTTGACGCTCTGTATTCGCCTGCTGAACGAAACAAATTATCGACCACGCTGTCGACATCATCGACAACATAGCCGTATCTACCGTTGGCCTCTGATTGTTGCAGAATACATCCGGCGCAGATCGGATGGTACGGCCGGGGAGTCTACTGTTGCACCAAGGGCTCGTTCCGCAATTCGAGCGGAGGTGCTGTCCCGGTATTCTTGGTTCGCGCCGGAATACAAGTTGTACGCTGAGCTATACGAAAAATTATCCATGATTGCAATGGCGACCAGTGCCGCCAACTGCCGCCAACTGCCGCTGAGGCCGCGCGCGACAAGCAAAAGCCCGATCCGGGCGGGTCAGGCGCGTCGAACATACCAACTAGTGCTGAGAGCAAATGCAGTGGGGATGGCTTGCGCCACCCCCACCAGCCTTGGTGCAGCAGTGATCGTCTTTGACGATCTGGCGAACCGCCGCACCGGGAGGTTCAGTAATCCTGGCTAGGAGCGCTTTCAGGAAAAGTTGCAGACTTTTCCGGTTCGAAAGCGCGACAAAACCAATGACCTGGAGCGTTTCGGCGTTTCATTGAAACGGTGAAACGATCTAAGAGACCGGGCCGTTGCCGATGCCCGGGGCGCCGGGCAGCGATTGCGGGTGCAGCTCATAGCCCGGCTGCTTGTCGGCCGGCACGAACAGCCGCTCGCGCATCATGTTGTCGACGTCCCAGTTGAACATGAAGATCGGCACGCCGGCTGGCACGTTGGCGAAGCGCTTGTTGATGATCTCGGCGCCCGGATACTGGGTCAGCCCGATGGCGTAGATGTTCTCGGTATAGAGCTTCTGGTAGCGCTGCATCAGCGCGATACGCTCCGCCGCGTCGTCGGTGGCAGTGAAGGCGTTCACCACCTCGACCATCTCGGTTTCAAACGGCAAGAGGTCCATGCTGCCATCCGGCCCGGCCTGGTGCTGGGCGGCGATGCGCGGGCCGGTGGGCGCCAGCGACGCGGTGTTCTGCACCACTGCCACCAGTTCCGAGCCGTTGCGGATCACCACCCAGTCGAACTGGCCCGAGCTTTGCGCGGCGTTGAACTGCGTGCCGGTCATGAAGTTGGCGACCACCCGGATGCCCACCCGCTCGAGCTGGGCGATCACCGCCTCGGCGAGGTTCTTGTCGGTCTGATAGTCGGCATTGGCGAGGATGGTGATTTCGAGATTGCGCCCGCCTTCCTGGTCGCTCGGAAAGTTCAGGATGCCGTCGGCATCGGTATCGGCGAGGCCGGCCTTGGTGAAGTAGGCCTCTGCCGTCTCGGCCGAGTACGGATAGTAGACCGTCGAGGCCTTGTCGTAGAAGGTGGTGCCGGCATAGAGGCCACCCGGATAGATGGCGGTGAACGGCCCCTTGACCAGCGACTCGCCGATCGACTGGCGGTCGAGCGCGCTGGTGACGCCCTTGCGGAAATCGAAGTTGCGATTGAGCTCACGCACTGCCTGGCGGCGGCTGTCGGGTTCGCCCCAGCCATTGGCGCTGAGATTGGGATAAAGCGTGTAGCCGATGGTACGGGCGCCGAATTGCAGGCGCGACGGGGCATTGGGGTCGGCGGCGCGCTTCAGCGCCTCGACGTAGTTCTCCGCCTGCTCCATCGCCGAGTTGTCGGCGGTGCCGGCCACGGCCTGCACGTCGCGATCGGCCCAGGTCGAGAGCCGGTAATGCACCTCGTCGAGATAGGGCAGCTGGTTGCCCGCCTCGTCGACCTTCCAGTAGTAGGGGTTGCGCAGCATGACGATGATGTCGTCGGCCCGATACTCAGCCGGCACCCAGGCGCCCATGACGGGGATGTTGAGGTACTCCGGCTTGATGGCGTTCTTGTACTGGTCGTAGGTGTTGGACGAGTATTTTGGGTGCAGCGGCTTGAAGATGTGCGCCGGGCCCGGACAGAAATTCCCATAGGCCATCTGGTAGAGGTACTGCTTGGGGAAGGCGTCCCTGAAGGTCCACTCGATGGTGTAGTCGTCGATGGCGCGGAGCGTGGTGCCTTCACCAAAACTCTCGGGCGAAGCGCCGTTGAGCGGCGTCACGTTGGGGTCGACGACATTGTCCTCCCAGTAGAACATCACATCCTCGGAGGTGAACGGCACCCCGTCCGACCATCTGGCGCCCTCGATCAGGTGCATGGTCAGCGTGTGGCCGTCTTCGCTCCACTCCCAGCCCTTGGCGAGGTTAGGCAGCGGCTCGAGCTCCTCGGCCTTCACCTGGAACAGCGGCCCGGTGCGGGTCAAACACTCCATGGTGCCGATATCGGTGCCACCCCAGCCCTGCGACTGGCCGGCCATGTAGTTCCAGCCTTCCGGCCGGCCGCCGATCACGTGGCGCATCACATCGCCATAGACGCCGATGCCATCGGGCAGGTTCGAGGCCTTGTAGACCAGCGGCTCCCTGGGCAGGCGTTCCGCCACCGGCGGCAGCTTGCCGGTCGCAACGAACTTCTCGGTCACCCAGACCGGTTCGTGGTACTCGGGCAGCGCCCGGTACTCGAACATGTCGGTGACGCCGACGAAGCTGGGCGTGCCCTGGGCGTCGAATTTCGGCGGGTCGGGCGGCGTCGTCGGCTCCAGCAACTGCGCCTCAGTCAACGACGTCGAGGCAGAGAGCAGCAGGGCGGCATAGCCTATGAGGCCAAGAGTCCTGGTGGTTTTGGGCATGGCATCTCCTCGCGGGGCGCGGTGGTGTCGCGCCTCTTGCTTTGTGGGTTGGCGGTGGGGGGGGGTGAGCGGACAGGCTGCTGAAGCGCCTTCAGAGCATGTCGTTGAGGCTCCAGTGGTTGTTCCAGCGAGCGTCGATCTCGTCGTCGACGTTCTGGTAGCGGATGTCGGTCGAGAGCCTGATCCGCCGCTTGGGATCCTGATTGGTGGTCGAGGCGTGGATCATGAACGGGCTGTGCAGCATGACGTCGCCGGCCTCGTAGTCGGCGACCAGCCAACGGGTATCGAAGCGCTCGGCCATGTCAGGCAGATCCTTGGAGACCCAGCCGCCTTCGGTCATGTTCTTGTTGTAGGCGCTGATCCGCTCCTCCGGCGTCAGATCCAGCCCCTCGATCTGGAACTTGGCTTCCATGTCGCTGCCGATGCGGTGCGAGCCTTCGAGATAGGTCAGCCCGCCCATGGCAATCGAGGTGTCGCCGATCGGGATCCAGGCGGTGACGATGCGGCTGGTGCCGCCGCGCAGGTAGACCAGGTCGTAGTGCGCCGGCGTCACTGTCGTGGTGCCGGGCTGGGTGAAGCGCATGATCTTGCGCTTATGCAGGTAGGAGAGCCCGTCGAGGAAGGCGTCCATGAAACGGGCGAGGCGCGGCTGGGCGCAGAAGCCCTCATAGGCGGTCGAGCGCACCAGCGACATCAGGCGGCGATCGAGCCAGGCCTTGTCGGGTGAGCGCGAGGCGGAAATGCCGGCGGCGAAATCGGTGCCCGGCTCGGTCAGCCGGCCGGCCGCCAGCTGCTCGAACACCCAGCCGCGGAAATCGATGACGTCCTGCCGGTCCAGGAACCCCTTGATGAACAGGTAGCCCTGCTCCTCGTATTGCCGCCGCATCTCAACGAGGCTGGTGGTCGCACTGGTCGGCGTCAGGTAGCCCATGCGGTTGGCCGCCGAGGACAGCGTCTGGCCATTGGCGTGCAGCGGCGGCATGGGCGAATTGGCAGGCCGCTCCGCGGCCACGGAACTTGACATTTCGATCATCCGTTGGAACGACTGGTGATGCAGTATCGCTATGGTATGAAAGACAGCGTCACCATAGACAAAAGCACCATCTGGACTTTTCGCTCATGGCCAGCCTTTCCGTCGCCGCCTATCGCCCACATATTCCCGGCACCGCGCCGCTGCTCGGGGTGCTCGAATACGGGGCGCACCGGATCTCGACGCAGATCGAGAATCGGAAGCTCGAGCTGTTCGCCGTGGTGATGGTCGAACGTGGCCGCGGCCGGTTGCACACCGCGTCGAGCGGCAGCCAGGTTGTGACAGCGCCGGCCATCTTCTGGCTCTGGCCGGGGATGGTGCATTCCTATGGGCCGGATGAGGGCACCGACTGGGACGAGCAATGGGCGCTGTTCGAAGGGCGGATCGCCAACGACGTGCTGGCCAGCGCCTTGATCGAGCCGCGCCAACCGCTGCTGCAACTGCACGAGCTTGGTGAAATGCAGCGGCTGTTCGCGCTGTTGCGGGTGGAGATGGGCGACGACACGCACCTCGCCCGCGCCTCGGCCGGGGCCCGCATGCAGCGCATCGCGCTCACTGCGGCGCAGCAGAGCCTGATCGAGCGGCGCGAGCGCGCCGAACACCCCATCGCCCCGGCGATCGAAGCGCTGCGTAAGCGGGCCTTCGAGACCGTCGACCTGACCCGCTTCGCCGCGGAGTTCGGCATGTCGCCGGCCACGCTGAGGCGGAAGTTCATCGCCGCCACTGGCGTGCCGCCCAAAGCGTTCCAGCTGCGTTTGCGGCTCGACCGGGCCAAGGAGATGCTGGCGATCAGCAATGCCGGCATCGAGGCGATTGCCCACCAGACCGGCTTCGAGGACGCGTTCTACTTCTCGCGGGTGTTTGCGCAGCGCGAAGGCATGTCCCCGAGCAGTTTCCGCAGCACCAACCGGCGGGGGTAGCGGCAGGCGTGTCGCCCCAGGTCCGGCAGGGCAAGCGCTGATAGTAGTTGGGGTGCCTTCTCCCCTTGTGGGAGAAGGCAAGAGGTGGTCAGCGCCATCATATGCGATTGCCCCGGTCGGCTCCCGGCTGTGGGCGTTCTGTCAGCTTGCGGGAGTTAGGCTCGGTGATCCCTAGTTATCCGACGAGGGCAAGATGTCATCGATGCGGCTTCACAAACTAGCATGGATTATCCTGGTTATTCCCGTAGTGGCAGCGGGGTTGCCGGCGTTGGCGCAATCGGCGGACGGCCCCGCCATCAAGCGCGAGTTCCTGTTCGAGGTGCCGGGGTACAAGACCCAGAACCAGGGCGGGCAGACGATGAACATGTATTTCCACTACCGCTACAACAGCGGCATCGCCGAAGCCGATATCCCGAATTACGAAGACCTGCGCAGCCATGCGCTGAAGTTCATGGATGCGGTCGATCCTGCCAAAAGTCCCTATTGGGAAACGCTCAACCAGGAGCTGTGCACGCAACTGAAGGACGGCTTCCCGATCGAGGCCATCACCTGCCAGTTGCTGGTCTATCCCGACAACCGGCCGGGGCTGCCATATGAGCCGGGCTATCACGGCTCGATCCACACCATCGGCGATATCGAGCCGCTGGCGATCCTGTCGCCGCCGCCACCGTGATTGCTGCAGGAACGGATGCTGCCCGCACTCCGAATAAGTCCTTCGCATTCTAGTAGAAACGTGAATTGACGGCACGACTGGCAGCGTAAATCCTGACTTCGCCGAGTAGTCATCTGAGGGGTTGGCTCGTGGCTGATAGTTCTGCCTTCCGCCCTGCCGGATTGGACCGGCGTCAATTCATGGCGTCGCTGGCCGCGGCCGTGGCGGCGATCGCCTCGTCTCCGGCCTGGGCGCAGTCGGCGCCCGCCGCGGCAGCAATCGAGAAAACCCACGATGCCCTGTTCGACCTGTGGTTCCCGCAGGCCGAACTGGGGCTGCCGCCCGATGCGGCCAAATCCATCGCCGAGATCGCCGCCGAAGTCAGCAAGGCGATGCTTTCAGGCTTCGAGGCTTCGCCGGTGGCGCAACTGCTCGCCGGGTTCACCGAACCGCAGGCGCTGCCGTTCTATGCCGAGCTGAAGGCGTCGAGCGATCCGGCGGTGCAGGCCTTCATCACCACCCCGGGCGGCTTCGGCGCGATGGATCCGGCGCAGAGAACACCGTTCTACTCGTATTTGTTCGAAGGCACGGCGGGGCCGGTCTCGACGCAGATCGCCTCGATCCTGCGCGAAGCCTACCTCTCCTCGATCTGGGACCTGCCGCTGGCGCAGCCGCTCAGCAACTTCCTCGCCCCGCCGGTTTTCGTCAGCCGGCCCGATGTCTATTCGATGCTCAACGCGCCGGCGATCGCACCCAGCCGGCTGACCTATGACGCGGCGAGCAAGACCATCAGCCATGCCGACGGGCCGATCGAGTATCTGGTGATCGGCAGCGGGCCGGGCGGCGCCACCGTCGCCAGCCAGCTGCAGGCGGCCGGCAAGCGGGTGGTGCTGATCGAGAAGGGGCCGTTCGTCGTCTGGGGCTCGATGACGACGCGCAGCTACCCGCGGCTGATGTACAAGGGCGACCAGTCCTTTACCGCCGACAATGCGGTGGTGATCCGTAGCGGCGAGACGCTGGGCGGCGGCTCGGCCGTCAATATCGACCTCGCCTTCTCGCCACTCGAATCCACGGTGCAGACCCGCATCAATGGCTGGATCGCCGACGGCTTAATGGACGGCACCTACTATTCGACCGAGCGGCTCGCCACCGCCTATGAGTGGGTGCGCCACGCGATCGGGAACCGCACGCTGGCCGAGAGCGAGCTCAACAGCGACAACCAGGCGCTGTGGGACGGCGCCGCCGCCTATGGCGCCGACCCCTCGCTCTATCATCTCAACCGCTTCCCGGTCGGTGCCTCGCCGTCACCAGTGAACGACAAGCTCGATGCCGCCCGGCAGCTGCTCTACCCAGCCATTGCCGACACCGCCAACCCGCTCGGCATCATTCCGGACGCGACGGTTGACGAGATCGTCTTCGATGCGACCGGTACGCGCGCCACCGGCGTCACCCTGCACATGACGGCGCCATGGACCGACTACGGCAATACGGTGGTCGACCCGTCAAAGCTCGGCATTCCACCCGATGTGCCGGTGAGCATCGCGGCCGAAAATATCGTGGTCTCGGCCGGCACCATCGGCACGACGCGGGTGCTGCTCAACAGCGCCAAGGCCAACCCCAAGGTCGCCAATGACCGGATCGGCCGCGGGCTGATCCTCCATCCATCGGTGCCGTTGCTCGGGCTGTTCGACAAGGTCATCGACCTGCTCGATGGGCTCGACAGCGCCACTTACGTCTCGTCATTCGGCGCCTCGCCCGGCTTCATCTACGAGACCATGGCCGGGTTGCCGGCCTATGGCGCGCTGCTGGTGCCGGGCAGCGGCAAGCAGGTCTACGAGGAGATGGCGCGGTTCAACAATTATGTCGGCTTCGGCTGCATGCTGGTCGACACGCCGTCGGAGAGTAACCGGGTGGTGCTCGATGCGACCGGCGACACGGTGCTCGAGTATGCGCTCAGCGACAGCGACAAGGCGCGGTTCCGCATTGGAGTGGCGATCGGGGTTCGGATGATGTTCCTCGCTGGCGCGAAGAAGGTGATCATTCCATCCAATGAGAACGTGCTCGGGGTCGAGAATTTCGATCCGATGGTCGGCACCTATTTCACCGACATCAAGCAGGCCGACCTGATCGACGAGAACCTCAAGTTCATCCCGAACCGGAACATCCTGACCTCGGCACACCTGCAGGCAACCAACAAGATGGGGCCGGCCGGCACGGGCGTCGTGTCGCTCAACCACCGGCTGTGGGCCGCCAGTGGCGAGGAAGTGCCCAATGTCTACGTGATGGACAGCAGCATCTTCCCGACCTCGGTCGGCGCCAATCCGATGCAGTCCCTCTACACCATCGCCAAAATCTTCTCCGAACGACTGATCGAGGGCATCCCCCAACCGAGCTGAGGATTCTCGTGACCATCGAGGCGGCCTGCTCCACGCAACGGAAGCGCATAACGCCGAGGCGCTCGCTCGCAACGCTCGTCGGCGGCCTCGCGATGGCACTGCTGTCAGCGGCCGGCGCCATGGCGGGTACCTGCCCGGCCGAGCAGCAGACGGCGCTGGCGCCGGTCGACCCAGAGCTCTGCCTCTCGCTCGACGCCGATATCCGCAACCCCGGTGGCTTCGCACTCGACGTCTACGAGAAGAAACTCGACGCCTTCCTCGGTCACTACTGCCACCGCGATCCATCGCGCGGCTGGGCCCGCGACAAGACGGTGCGTGATACCGGGCCGTTCACCGCGACGCTTGCCGATGGCAAGTGGGTCGGCAGCGAGCACGGCACGCACGCGCCGGTGGTGATCTGGTACTCGCCCGAGATGCTGGCCTGGCTCGAGAAGTATCGCTCGGAGGACGCCGATCCGAGCCTCGTCCCGCCGCCGGTGCCGGCTGGAGCGGTAATGATCAAGGAGATGTATCCGGCCCCGGCCGCCGACTGCGCCGGCGTCGACCCGATGAAGCTGTTCCCCACCAGCGGCGCGGCCGTCATGATCCGCGCGCCTGACGTTTCGTTCGATGGCTGGTTCTGGGGCTGGTACGGCTTCGGTGCCAAGAGCGGCTGGACGCCGGACTGGCCGGCGCCGCCGGGGAATTCGATCCCCGACATGGGCTTTGCCCAATACTGCATGAACTGCCACGCCTCGGCCAAGGACAACCTCACCTTCGCCACCACCGCCAATATCGAGGGGCATCCCGGCACGCCGACAGTGTTCCTCAGCCAGAACTTCTTCGTCGACGCCCCGGCGACCCCAACCCAGCATCAGGCGGTGGCGCAGGCCGATTTCGGCGCGCCGCGCTTGCTCGTGCCGTTCAGCACGCCCGACCCCGGTGTTGTCAAAGACCTGATGGCCTATGCCGAGGGGTTGCCACCGGCCGCCAACGTCCAGCCGATGCCATCGCAGACCTATGACAATACCTGGGTCGCGGCGGGTGGGCCGACGGCGGCCGACACCTTCCTCACCTCGAGCCAGTGCATCGGCTGCCACGATGCCGGCAGCACCGGGTTGCAGTTCGACATGACGCAGCCCAACCCGCACGGCAATACGCTCGAGAACCTCTCGCCCTATGCGACCTGGCGGTCGTCGCCGATGGGGCTTGCCGGGCGCGACCCGTTCTTCTTTGCGCAGCTGGCGAGCGAGACCCAGACTTTCCACCCGAATGCGGCGGACACCGTGCAGACGGTCTGCCTCGGCTGCCACGGCATTGCGGGGGAACGGCAGTTCAATATCGATAGCAAGCTGGCGGGCGGGCAGTGCTCGAGCTTCGAGCGCTCGGTGCTGGAGACGCTGCCGTGGGAGGGCGGCACCTCGCACCTCGCCCAATACGCCATGCTGGCCCGTGACGGGGTCTCGTGCACCGCCTGCCACCGCATGGCGCTGGGCGATCGGGTCACCGAGAACTTGCTTGCGGCGCCGCAGAACGCCTGCGTCGCCGAGCGGCAGGCGCTGCTCAACCCCGACAATACCGGCTTTGCCAAGACCTTCACCGGCAGCTTCCTCGTCGGCCCGCCGGATTCGCTGATCGGGCCATTCGACAAGCCGCAGACCACGCCGATGAAGCAGGCGCTCGGCATCACGCCCGAGGAGCATCCGACCATCGCCGCGTCGGAAGTCTGTGGCTCCTGCCACACGGTGCACCTGCCGGTGCTGCAGGAGGGCAAGATCATTGCTCACATCTACGAGCAGACGACCTATCCCGAGTGGGCGTTCAGCGCCTTCCGCACCGGCTCGACGCCCGACGGAGTGCTGCCGCAGGGGGCGGGCACCACCCCGCTCTCCTGCCAGGACTGCCACATGGCGACAAGCGACGCCAATGGCGTGCCGTACACGTCGAAGATCGCCAGCATCCAGGAATATTCGAACTTCCCGCAGGCCGATAACGCCACCGCACCGGAGAAGATCGACCTCGAGGCGCGCGATAACTTCGCGCTGCACACCCTGGTCGGGCTCAACGTGTTCCTCGTCAAGCTGGCCCAGCAGTTCCCCGATATCCTCGGCATCCCGATCGCCGATCCGATGCTGGGCAGCAAGGGCACCGACCCGCTCCTGTGGACCGAGGGCGCCATGCTGGATCAGGCGAGGCAGCACACCGCCGATATCGCCGTCGGCGGCGTCGCCGTCACTGACACGACGCTCACCGCCACCGTGAAGGTCACCAACAAGGTCGGGCACAAGTTCCCCTCGGGGGTCGGGTTCCGCCGCGCCTTTGTCGAGTTCTCGGTGCTCGACGCCGGCGGCAAGGTCTTGTGGCGCTCGGGCGGCACCAATGCCGCTGGCGCACTGGTCGACGGCAACGCCACACCGCTCGACGGCGAGTATTGGTGGGATGCCAATTGCCAGGCCCGCATCGCGCCGGAGCAGCGGCTGCACCAGCCGCATTTCGAGACCATCACCAGCCAATCGCAGGCGCAGGTCTACCAGGAGCTGGTCTCGACCCCCGGCGGCACGGCGCCGGTCTGCGGCGCCGGGTCGTCCCCCTCGGGCCAACTGACCACGAGCTTTCTCTCGATCTGCTCGACAGTGAAGGACAACCGGCTGCTGCCCGACGGTTACCTGCCGCTCGAGCAGCGGGTCGAGATCGCCAATGCGCTGGGGGCCGGCGACGACCTGGCGCTCGAGGCCGGCTCGGTCGGCGTCGGCGACGACCCGGATTACGTCGCGGGCGGCTCGGACAGCATCGCCTATGTGGTGCCGCTCAGCGAGATCAGCGGCAAACCGGCCAGCGTCAGCGCCACGCTCTACTACCAGGCGACGCCACCCTTCTACCTGCAGGATCGGTTCTGCACCGCCTCAGGCAGCGATACCGACCGGCTCTACCACATGGTGACCCGGCTCAACCTCGAGGAAACACCGGCCGAAGGCTGGAAGCTCGCTATCGCCGCCACCAGCCAGGCAGCCGTGCCTTGAGCAAGACCGCCGGCCCTTCGCGGCGCAACTTCCTCAAGCTGAGCGCCGCGGCAATGGCCGGAGCGAGCGCCACGCCGGGCCAGGCCGCCGAGGCGGTGGCGAAGGGTGACCCGGCCGCGGCGCTCGACCACCTGGTGGTGATCATGTTCGAGAACCGCTCGTTCGATAACCTCTTGGGCCACCTCTACCCGTCCGGGCAGATCCCCGACGGGCAGAGTTTTGACGGCGTCGGCAATGGCAGTTTCGTCAACCCGTCGCCGAGCGGCGCTATCACGGCGCATATCTATGCCGGCTCGACCGACGCGATCATGGCGAGCCCGACGCCGGACCCGGGCGAGGAATACCCGCACGTCAACACGCAGCTGTTCGGCACCGTCGATCCACCAGGCAATGCCGGGCTCGATTTCAGCGCCATGACGGCGCCGTTCAACGCGCCGCCCGCGGGCACCGCGCCGAGCATGAACGGCTTCGTCACCGACTACATCAACAGCTTCGTCGCAACGCAGAGCCGGCAGCCCGAGCCGGACGAGTATGCCGTGGTGATGGCCGGCTTCAGCCCCGACATGCTGCCGGTGTTCAGCACGCTGGCCCGCGGCTTTGCGGTCTACGACGCCTGGCATTGCGCCGTGCCGTCGCAGACCTTCTGCAACCGCGCCTTCTTCAATGCCTCGACCTCGTCCGGTTTCGTCACCAACAGCGGTGGCGCAGCCGGTTATCCCAAATGGATGGACCCCAAGCGCAATGCCGCGCCGACCATCTTCAACCGGCTCGAGGCAGCGGGCATTTCCTGGGCGGTGTATTTCGACGAGACGCAGATCGTCTCGCTGACCGGGCTGATCAACGGCCCGGCGCTCAAGCCCTACTGGAAGACCAGGTTTCGCGGCATGCAGCAGTTCCATGCCGATGCCGCTGCCGGCACGCTGCCAGCCTATGCCTTCATCGAGCCGCGCATCATCTTTGACCACAACGACATGCATCCGCCGGTCGCTGCCTTCGATTTCGTCGGCGCCGACGGGGTGACCGTGCAGGTCGGCGGCAATTCCGATGTGCGGGCCGGCGAGAAGCTGCTGCACGAGGTCTATTCGGCGATCCGCCTCTCCGCCTCGCCTACCGGATCCAATGCCGGCAACACGCTGCTGCTGGTTACCTTCGACGAGCATGGCGGCACCTATGACCACGTGCCGCCGCCGGCCGCGACGCCACCGGCCGGTCTCACCGATACCGAGATGGGTTTTGCCTTTGACCGGCTCGGGGTGCGGGTTCCGGCCATCGCCATCTCGGCCTATACGCGGGCCGGAACGATCATCAACGCGCCGATGCACCACGCTGCGGCGATCGCGACGCTCTGCAACCGCTATGGCCTTGCCCCGCTCACCGCCCGCGACGCCGGGGCACGCGACCTCGGCAACGCCATCAACCTGACGGAACCGCGCCCGGCAGCCGATTGGCCCGAGACCACGCCGCAATATGTGCCGCCCAACCCCGAAGCCGGCGGCCCATTCTCCGAGGCGGCCGGCAAGGCTCCGCTCAGCCCGCCCGGCCGCGCGCTGATGGGGATGCTGGTGAAGAATTTCGGCCTCCCCACCGACGAAGTCCCCACCACCTATGACGAGGCCTATGCGCTGCTGCAGCGCCTCGGCCCCGGCCTGTTCGGTTAGCAGCAGATGACCTCCACGGCGGTCCTGCTGGTGCTCGTCGTCATCGCGCTCCTGGTCGCGATCATCATCTTCGACGTCTTTACCCTGGGCACCAAGGGGCGGCTCAATGCGCTCAGACAGTGGCAGACGCTGATCGGCACGATGCTCGGCTTCGTCACCGGCGCCGGGGTGCTGGCGATCTCGAGCGCCATCCAGGACGAGACACAGGTACGGCGCAACCAGGAGGCGCTGGTGCAGGTCGGTAACGCGCTGCGCGTCGAAGCGAGGGATCTCGACGGCGTGCTCGCCCGGGCCCAGTTGCTGCGCGATACGCTGATGCCGAGCGACCCTAACAAGCCCGCCGGCTGCAGTGGTACGGTGAATGAGCTGGTCGACGCCTTCCAGCGCGAGACGCCGATCTACACCGCCGCCGTTCCCCAATTTATCGCGGTGGGCGAGCCGAACCTGGCGCTGTTTGTGTCGTTCTATGCCGGCTTCGAGGAGCTGGCGCGGGCCGCCAAGCAATATGGCGACAATGGCTGCCCGGTGGTCGCCAAGGAAACGGTCGCGCTGTTCTACGGCCGCATCGACGCGGCTCGCGCCGACTTCGCCAGGATCGCCGCGATCTACAAGGGATAACGGCGAGACAGCTCAGTCTGCCTTGAGCACGGCGGTGCAGGCCTTGGGCAGATCGGCGAGGGTCAGTGGCGGGGCCGGTGGCTTGTCGCTCGGCTTGTACGGCTCGTCGGTGAACCAGTAGTCGAGTTCGGCGCCACAGCCGTCACCGGCCGGAGCCGGCGCCTGGTTGACGCAGAGCTCGACGCCCGCCGGGCAGTCGAGCCGCACGTGGAAATGGTCGTCATGGCCGTACCAGGGGCGGATCTTGTTCAGAAAGCTGCGGTCGCGCCAAGTGACGGCGCAGAGCGATTTCTTGATCCCCGGCGCCACAAAGATGCGGGCCACGCCCGGCAGCTCGGCGGCGCGATAGAGCAGCAGGCGCTGCGCTTCGCCGAAGCGCTGGGGGTCGATCTCGCGGGTGCCCTTCTTCAGCATCGAGCGGGCGGAGAGGCTCTCGCGCTCATCGGCGCTGAGCTGGTGATCCGGCATGCGCTCGAACCAGATGTCGACGTCTAGCCCGATCTGATGCGAGGCGTGCCCGCTGGCCATCGGCCCGCCGCGCGCCTGCCCCATATCGCCGACCAGTATCCCCGGCCAGCCATCCTGCGCCGCCGATTGGGCGAGCGCCCCGACATAGCTGACGAGCTCGGCACTGCCCCAGCGCCGATCGCGCGACAGGCGCATCGCCTGCCAGCCCGGCCCATCGGTCGGCAATTGCACCGCACCGGCGATGCAGCCCTTGGCGTAACTGCCCACCGGCACCTCGGGTCCGGTGGTCGGCGAATGCATGGCGCCGAACAGGTCTCGCGCCGGTTGCGCCAGCGCCGCCGAGAGCAGCGTCAGCAGGGCGACAGCCGCCAAAGCAAGCATGCGAAGCACAGCCATCATCACCCCCCATGAAGCACCCACGACTCACGGTTTTTGATCGTAACATCAGGGCCGTGTCATGGCGGAGCGGCACATTCGGCCCCGCCTCGGCGCGAGCCCAATTGCATTGCGCTCAGCGGTCGAGGTCAGCCAGCCGGACCGGGCGCTGTTCGGCGCTCGAAGCAAGGATCGCTTCGATCAGCCGATGCACCTTGAGAGCCTCCTCGCCGGTGACCAACGGCTCGCGGTCCTCGTCCAGGGCATCGAGAAAATCCTCGAGCACGGCGCGGTGCCGGGCGTGCGAATAGCCCATCGGGTCGGCGCCGCCACCATGGCCGGCGGCAGCGACAGAGTGATCCTCGATGCTGCCATCGCGCCAATAGAGCATCAGGCTTTCACCTGATATCACCGCCGTGGCCCGGTCGAAGACCAGTTCCAGCCGTTCGGGGAACCCCGGGAAGCTGGCAGTGGAGGCATCGATCGAACCGATCGCGCCATTGCCGAAGCGGATCGCGGCACTGACCACGTCCTCGCATTCCATCCGGTGGGTCTGCGAGGTGCCGGCCATGGCGCTGACCTCGGCGACCGGGCCGGTGAGGCTCAGGAACAGGTCGAGCGCGTGGATAGCCTGGGTCAGCAACACGCCGCCGCCGTCGCGCGCCAGCGTGCCGCGGCCCGGCTCGTCATAGTAGGATTGGGCTCGCCACCAGCGGATCGAAGCCGAGGCGGTCACCAGTTCGCCCAGCTCTCCCTCAGCGATGCGGCGCCCGAGTTCGCGTGCATTGGGCCGGGTGCGGTTCTGCAGCACGATGCCGAGCCGGACACCGGCGGTACGGGCGACCGCCACGACTTCGCGGCTCCGGGCCGGACTGTGCTCGATGGGCTTTTCCAGCAGGATGGCTTTGCCCGCGGCGGCCGCCAGCCGCACCATTTCGAGATGCGCCGATGGCGGGGTCAGCACCAGCACGACATCGACCCGCGGATCGCCGACCAGGGCGTCGAGGTCGTCGCTGACCGGAAAGCCATAAGCCGCATGGGCCGCCTCGCGGCGCTCGGCCGAGCGGCTGAACACACCGATCACTTCGACCCGATCAGTCAGATCACGCAGGCTCAGCGCATGTGGCTTCATGCCCATGCCGGCGCCGATCACGGCGATGCCCCTGCGCTGCATGTGCCCTCCCCTAGCTCCGGCGACCGACCACATCGATCGCAGCCAGCAGGCTCAGCCCGGTGTGGTAGCCGGGGTCGAGATCGGGGGTGGCCGGCACGTAGTCGATCGGGCCATCGTCGGTGAGGCACTGGTAGGCAATGCCGGTGCCGGGGCGCCAATAGTCGCGGAAGAACACCTCGTCGGCCTTCTGCCAGACGCGGAGGCTCTCGGCGCTGTGCGAGCGCTCGTGGCAGAGCGCTGCGCTGCGGATGGTTTCGGGCAGCGACCACCAGGGGCAATAGGGGCTGATCGGTGCGCCGCTCGCCGCCGACACCACCAGCCGCACGCCGGGCCCCACAAAGCCGCGGTCGAACGACGAGACGAGGATGGTCTCCAGCACGCGCAGCAGTTCCGGGTCGACGTCGGCCTCAAGGTAGTCGAGCGCGAAGCCGACGAACTCGATGCCGTGCCCGACATTGCAGCGATCCTCGCCCGGCACGTTACGCAGCAGCCCACTGGCGGGATCGAAATAGTTGTCGATGACATGGCCGATGAAGCGATCGGCGAAGCCGGCGAGATTGCGGTGGCCGATGCCGGTCAGCAAGGCGCCGGCACTCAGCATGATCATCCGCGGGCCAAAGTCCGCCGCCTCGGCCTCGAGCATCTCGCGCCCCAGCGGCAGCTTCTCGTCGATCTGGAAGCGATCATCCTCGATGGCAGCGATCACCTTTGCCAGCGCCGCGAGCTGGCGCGGCAGATCGGCGGGCGCATAGCGCGCCGCGCCGGCAACCAGGCCCTTGGCGGCAAATGTGTCGGAGAAGCTGTAAATGTCGGCCGGCTGGGTCTGGGGAACGAAGACTTCACCCTCGAAACGGATCGGGCGCATGTCGCGGTCGTAACAGAAATACACATGCCCATCGGCGGCGCGCAGCCTGTCGAGCGCCGTATAGAGCCGGCGCCCTGCCGTATCGAGGGCCCGGGTGAGCGCAGGGTCGATGTTTTCGAAGGCCGCCGCGTGGGTGACGATGGCCTCGAGGGCGCGGCCCTGGATCCAGCCATAGACATGGTCGGGGCCGCGCCAGCCGTCGACCGCTGCGTAATCGACGAGGGTCAACGGGTTCAGCTTGGTGTTGACGAAGACGCCGTGCAAAGGCGGCCGCGCCAGCATCCAGCGCAGCGTCTCGGCGTTGGAGGCGAGATAGCGTTGCCGCGCCGCGGCGAAGAAATCGGTCATTCCTTCAGCCCGGTGCTGGCGACGCCTTGAACGAAGTTGCGCCGCAGAAAGACGAACAGGGCCACCGACGGCACGAGGACGATGGCGGAGGCAGCGCTCAATCGGCCGAGATCGACGGTGAAGCCGGTCTGGAACAGCGCGAGGCCGACCTCGATGGTGTAGCTGTCCTTGGTGGTGGCGACGATCAGCGGCCAGGCAAAGGCCGTCCAGGCCTGGAAGAAGGCAAGGACGAACAGCGCCCCGAGCGCGCCGCGCAGCAGCGGCACGACGATGCGGATGAAGATCCAGATCTCGCCGGCGCCATCGATACGGGCGGCCTCGAGCAGCTCGTCGGGGATCGAGTGGATGACGTTCTGCCGGATCAGGAAGATGCCGAAGCTCATCACCAGGTAGCCGAGCAGCAGCCCCCAGACCGAGTTGAGGATGCCCAGGCTCTGCGCCTGGAAGTAGAGCGGGATCATGTAGACCTCGAACGGCACGATGGCGGTGGCGAGGATGATGGCGAACAGCACGCTCATCGCCCGCGACGGGAACTTGGCGAGGATGTAGCCGGCAATGGTCGAGGTGATGAGGATCGCGATGGCCGAGAGCAGCGCGAAGCTGAAGCTGTTGAAGATCCAGCGCAGCAGCGGCGTATCGGCCAGCACCGCCTCGATATTGGCGAGCGTCGGCTGGGCCGGGATGACGGTGGGCGGCCAGCTCAGCATTTCCTGCGGCGTCTTGAAGGCATTGGCGACCAGCAGCACCAGCGGCAGGATCATCAACAGCCCGAACAACCCGAGGAACAGGTCGATGCCGAGATTGGTGGCGCGCGCCTTGAACGTGCGGTCGCCGACTTCACGGGAATGTTTCTCGATGTCGGTGCTCATCGGGGGGCCCTCTTGTCACGCAGCAGGCTGAACTGCACGAAGGTCAACAGCAGCACGATGGCGAGCAGCACCACCGCCTCCGAGGCGGCATAGCCGACGCGGTAATTGCGGAAGCTGTTCTCGAGCATATCGAGCACCAGCACCCGGACCTGCCGCCCCGGCGCGCCCTGCGCATCGGAGGCCAGCACATAGACCTGGGCGTAGACGTTGAAGGCCGAAACCAGCGTCACCACCGAGACATAGAGAGTGATCGGCTTCAGCATCGGCACCGACAGGTGCCAGAATGACTGCCGCCCGGAGGCGCCATCAAGCTTGGCCGCCTCGTAGACCGAGACCGGCAGGCTCTTGAAGCCAACGAGGTAGATCAGCACGGCGAAGCCGAGCGCCTGCCAGGAACAGAGCACAATGACGCAGATGATCGACAGCACCGGGTCGAACAGCCAGGACATCGGCTTGACCCCGAACAGCGACAGGAACGCGTTAAGCGGCCCGAGCCGCGCATCAAAAATCCATTTCCACGCCATGGCGGCCGGCACCAGCGACACCACGTGCGGGATGAACACCGCCGTCTCGTAGAAGGCGGCGAAGCGCGAGCGGGTGCGGTGGAAGATCAGCGCGGCGATCACCAGCGACAGCGGAATGGTGATCAGCAGCACGCCGAAGGCGATGATCGAGGTGTTGAAGAGCGCCTCGTGGAACAGCCGGTCGCCCAGCAGCTCCTGGAAATTCCTGAGCCCGATGAACGGCTTCTTCTTCGACAGGATGTCCCACTTGTGCAGGCTCAGCCGAAGAATCTCGCTGATCGGGTAGACCCGGACAAAGGCGAAGATGGCGATGACAGGCAGGATGGCAAGCAGCGAGAAGAGCAGGCGTCGTCGCTTCAACATGTCATCGTCTCCGTGCTGCCTCCGGGGCAACCGCATATGAAAGCCACCGGGCTCTCAGTGGTCCTCCACCGCGCAGCGGGGGAGGGGGACCGCCGAAGGCGGTGGAGGGGGCGGCGGTGTTTGGGGCCGCCCCCTCCACCAGCTTCGCTGGTCCCCCTCCCCCGTTGCACGGTGGAGGACCACCGAGAGACCAGCGCGTAGGGCCATGGGCGCCTCCGGGGCATGATCCCCGAAGGCAGCGGTTGAGCAAGGGCAGGTTTGCAAAACCGATTTACTGGCCAAGCAGGCCTTCACGGTCGAGAATGGCATTGATCTCCTTGTCGGCATTCTCGAGGAAGGCCTTGAGCGCCGCATCGTCGGTGGCGAGCTCCGGCTTGGCGAAGGCTTCAACGAGGAAGGCTGCGGCGCGGGTCTGGATCTCATCGATCGGGCCGATGGCCGGAACGGTGAAGAACTCATAGCTCGCGGGGTAGTTGACGTAGGCTTCGAAGCCGGGCTTGGCGGCAAGGATGGCCGAGAAATCGAGACCAGAGCGGTTCGGCAGCCAACCGACATTGTCGAGCAGCCAGAGCAGGTTTTCAGGCTTCTGGGTTGCCAGCACGAAGGCCCAGGCGGCGGCTTCCTTGTCGGCGCCGGCTTTGACGTAAAGCTGGCCGGGGCTGACGATCGAACCACGCGGCAGCGTCGCCGTGGCATATTTCAGGTCCGGGGCCTTGGTGGCGATATCGCCGATCACCCAGGACTCGCGGATGAACATGGCAGTCTGGCCGCGCTCGAAGGCATCGGCATCAGCCGGCGATTCGACCGTCACGGTCTTGGTGTCGAACAGGTTGTGCAGGTACTGCTTCATGGTGGCGGTGCCGGCTTCGGAGGCGAAGTTCGACTTCCACAGGCCCTCACCGGCGGGCGCGATCAGCTCGCCGCCATGCTGCCACATGTTGATGGCGAACTTTTCGGCAATACCCGAGCCGCCACCCGAGAGCCGCATGCTCCAGCCGGTGACAGTGGGCGCACCGCTAGCATCGCGCTGCGTCAGCTTTTCGGCATAGGCATCGAAGTCGGCCATGGTCTTGGGCGGCTCGGTGAGGCCGGCCGCGGCGAACATGTCGGTATTGTAGTAGAGCGCGCTCTGGCCGCGGAACAGCGGCATGCCGTAGACGGTGCCGTCATAGCTGGCAGAGTTGACGAAGAACTCGCCGAAATTGGCGGGATCCTTGACGAAGGCCGTCACGTCGGCCGGCGGCGTGTTGAGCAGGCCGCCCTCGAGGTAGCGGGCGGCAATGGTGGTCGCCAGCTCGATCACCTCGGCGGCTTCGCCGGAGGTGACGCCGAGCGCCACGCGCTTTTCGTGCTCGCGCAAGGCGATGGCTTCAACCGTGACCTTGAGGTCCGGGTATTCCGCCGCCATCCCCTCGGCGACATGCTGATAGAACGGCGCCAGTTCCGGGTAGCCGCTCCACACCCTGATCTCCTGCGCCGAGACCGCCGTGGCGGCCAGCCCGAGGCCGGCGGCGGACACCAGCAGCAGCTGGCGTCCAAGTGTCGAGAAGGCAGAAAGCTGAGGCCGAGAAAGCAATTTCATCATCGTTGTCATCCCTGTTTAACGAACGATCCAGCACATAGTGAAGTCTTGACTGCAACCGGTTGCGTGTCAAGCGGCGCAAACCGCGCGACAGCGTCGAAACCCCTCATTTTCTAGGCGTTGCAGCCTGTTTTGGTAGTCCGAGCAAGGTCTTGGCCGCGAGGGCCAGGCGCTCGGCAGAACCGGCGGCGAATGCCCCCGGCATACCGATGAAGCGATGCGCTTCATCGACCTCGTAGCCGCCGAAGCCAAACTCACTGACTGGCGGAATGTAACCCGGCGTGCCGTCGGCATAGGACAGCACCAAAGCCGGCCGGCCGGCGCAGGCAGCGCGGACGGCAAGGCCGGTTTCGGCAAAGATCTCTCCGGGCAGCGCCGCGATCGGCAGGCCGCCCCAATCGAGGACACTGACGCGACCGGCCCAGCTTCCCTCGGGTTGGCCGGCATAACGGCGGGCCCAGTTCGCCCAATGGCGCAGCACCGTAGCGCGCACCGGCTCGGCGGTGCGAGTCTCGTCATCCCAGGCAGCAGCCAGCGCCGGCAGGTCGTGTTCGCGTCGCTCGAGGCTCAGTTCGACCCATTGTTCCCCGGCGGTCGCCGTGTCGCCGAGCCCTGTCTCCGGTGCGGCGAGCGCCGCCTCGGCGATCCGGGTGCCCAGCCGCTCGGCATTCTCGAAGGTGCGGGTGGCGCTGGCGTTCAACGTCACCGACGCCTGCGCGGTGTGACCGATATTGACGTCGCCACAACAGCCATTGAGGAAAATCGCCACCGCGCCCGGATGCGCCCCCTCGATCGTCGTGCGCACGAAATGCGGGAAATCCGCGGTCATCAGCCGGTTGTCGGCACCCAGCACGGTCGGGTGGCAGGCATAGGAGACGACCACCGCCAGCAGGCTGCCGGCCGCGTCGCGGATGCGCAGCACCGGCAGCGCGCGATCGAGCGGGCCGTCGGCGTGACGGCGATTGCGGGCCACATCGGGATCGGCGCCGAGACCGACGCTCAGCTCGGCCGGCACGGCGTTGGCGGCAGCTTCGATCAGTGCGGCGACGCAGCCATCCTCGATCGCCATGAGGAATGCCGGGTCAGCCTCGGCGCTCAGCCGGTCTGCCATCGAGACCGGCGCGCCGTGCGTATGGGTGGCCGCGACGATGACATTAGCTGACGGCAACGGGCAACGCTCGCGAATGCGGGCGCTCATCGCTTCGTGGATGCCGATGACGTCGGCGACGACAATCGCGGTATCGCCGACCACCACGGCCCGTACGGTCAATGGATCATGCGCCCCGGTTGCCGGTTCGGTGCGGGCGGCAAAGCCAGCGAGCAGCAACCCGGGTGGCGGGGTGATGTCGACGACGGCGATGCCGGCCATCAACGCGCCCATACCCGCTCCCCACCCAGATAGGTTGCAGCAATGGTCAACCGCTCGGCGCCCGGCGCCCACTCGAACTGAATGAGGTCCGCCGCCGCGCCGATTTCGAGCAAACCGCGGCCGCCGACAAAGCGGCCGGAGTTGCGCGTCGCCAGCCCCAGCACCTGAGCGAGGCTCAGCCCGGTCATGGTGACGGTTCGCGCCACGCAATCGCCCAGCGGCAGCGCCGCGCCGGCGAGGTACGGCGTGCCGGGCGGCCCCAGCCGGCCATTGGCCTGGAGTTCGACGCGGCCACCGATGGTCTGGTGATAGATGCCCGGCTTCAGCCCGCCGGGCGAGACCACGTCCGACACCAGCAGCGCCTTATCGAGCCCCTTGGCGCGCAGCATCACCTTCAGCGTGTCGGCCGGCAGGTGGTGGCTGTCGCCAATCAGTGTGGCGGTCAGCCGATCGTCCGCCAGCTGCGCCCAGATGACGTTGGGATGGCGCGGCAGCAGGGCCGATATGCCATTGCCGAGATGGGTGGAGAGCGTGGCGCCGGCTGCCGCCGCGGCATGAATCTGCTCGGGGCTTGCATCGGTATGACCAATGGCGACGTGCACCCCCTGCCCCGCCGCGTGCCGCACCAGCGCGATGGCCGCATCGGAATGCGGCGACAGCGTCAGCAGCCCGACCAGCCCGCCGCTCACCGCCTGCCAGCGCTCGTATTCGGCGATATCGGCGTCGCGGACATGGGCGGCCGGATGGGCGCCGCGCGGACCATCATGGATTGAGATGAACGGACCTTCGACATGCACGAACGGCACGGCGCGGGCGACCAGCGGGTAGCGGGCTCGCGCCTCGCGGATCGCCACCAGCCCGGCGGTGATGTTCGCCTCGCTGGCGGTGACCAGGGTCGGCAGGAAGGTGGTGGTGCCCAGCGCCAGCAGCATCTCGGTCAGCGCCAGGACGCGCTCCGGCGTCACCGTGCCGTCGTTCAGATCGTGGGTGGCATAGCCGTTGACCTGCAGGTCGACGAGGCCCGCCGAGAGATAGAGCGGGCCGTGGTAGTCCGCCGCCTCGATGGCAGCGATCCGGCCGTCGGCGATGCTGATGGCAAGGCCCTGGCCGGTGTCTGGATCGCGGCCGACGATTGCTGCCGTCACAGCCAGCGCACCCGCTCGGCAAAGCGAGCGATGAACTTCGCGTTGGCCTCGTCGCCACCGGGGGCATTGCCGCTGCGCCAGACCGGCGGCTCGATGCCGCGGTCGACCAGCTTGGCGACGGTGCGGATCACCAGGTTGTTGAGCGCGAAGGCGTTGGCGAAAGTCGAGATGGCGCCGATCTTTTCGCCCATCCCCGGCACTGCAACGATCGCGTCGCCGATCGGCACCTTGCAGTCGATGGCGATATCCACCAGCTCGTGCAGGTTGTGCTTGGTCGGGTGGCGCGCCGGGTGGGTGGGCGCGGAGTTGTTGGCGTGCTCGTGCGAGTTGACGCCGATCAGAAACACGCCGCGGCGCTTGGCCTCGAGCGCTGCATCGATCAGCGCGGCGTTGATGCCGTAGGCGTTGACGAGGATCAGCAGGTCGCCTTCGCCGAGCCGCTGGTCGGCGATGACGATCTTGCCATAGCCCGGAGTGCGCTCGATCGCCATCGAGCGCAGCGAGCCGCCCGAAAGCAGCGTGCCCTCGTCGAGAATGGCACTGACATGCATCAGGCCGCCGGCGCGAAAGAAGATTTCCTGCGAGGCGAGGTTGGAGTGGCCGCCCGGCCCGTAGGCGTAGACCAGCCGGTCGGCGGCGATCTGCTCGGCCACCCGCTCGGCGGCACGCTCGGTTGCGTCGCGCTCCTCGACGAGGATGCGCCGCATCAACGCGGTGACGTCCTCGTAATAGCCGCGGCAGAGTGCGTCGGCGTCGATCAATTCAGGCATGGGGATCTGACTCCGCATCGAGGTAAAGCGTGCAGTCGGGGTGGGTACGGAGGATCGAGGCCGGGCAGGCCGTGGTCAACGGGCCCTCGAGCGCGGCCCGCACGGCGTTGCGCTTCACCCGCCCCGGCACCATGCAGAACAGCCGATCGGCCCGCAGCAGCCGCGGCACGGTCAGCGTGATGGCGCGCAGCGGCACATCGGCGAGACTGGCAAAGCAATCATCGTCGACCTGCTGCTGCCGGCAGACCTCATCGAGCTCCACGACTTTGACATCGAGCGGATCGTTGAAATCGGCCACCGGCGGGTCGTTGAAGGCGATGTGGCCATTCACCCCGATGCCGAGCTGCACGATATCGATCGGGGCTTCGGCCAGCAGCGCCGCGTAGTCGCGCGCCGTCGCCTCGGGGTCGTCGCCAGGGAGGATCGGGTGCACCGCGGCGAAGGGCAGGCGGCCGAAGATGTAGCGCGACAGCCAGCTGCCGAAGCGCTCCGGCGCGTCGGGGGCGAGCCCGATATATTCATCCATGTGGAAGGCGGTGACGCGGCGCCAGTCGATGCCGGGTTCTGCCGCCAGCGCATCGATGACGTCGCTCTGGCTCGGAGCGGAGGCAAAGACCATGCGCACCGCAGCCTGCCGGGCGAGCCGCGAGCGCAGCTCCGTGGCGATCTCGCCGGCAGCGACGCGTCCCAGCTCCTCGCGGGTGACAAAGCTCCGGACCTTGAGCTGGTCTACTCGCCGGTCACGCGTTCCGGCCTCAGGCACGACACTCGAACTCATCGGCTAAAGCACTCCCCGCGACGCATCGTTCTCGAACCACGATTTCGTTTGACTATCGAATGCAACCGGTTGCACGTCAATCCCCTGTCGAACACTCGGCATTGGATCGAACGGGATATTGCCAAGCCACGCTGAACTGTGGGAGCGATCGTTCCAGGCTGCGCAAGGGCAACAGCATGACAGCAGGCAAGGGCCGCAAGGACCTGCCCACCATGATGGATGTGGCAAGGACGGCGGGGGTGTCGAAGTCCACCGTGTCGCGGGCCTTCACGCAGCCGGGCATGCTCGGCGCGGAAACCGTGGCGCGCATCCTCGAGATCGCCAGCAGCATCGGCTATGTCCCCAACCACACCGCGCGGGCGCTGAGCACCGGGCGCTACGGCAACGTGGCGCTGGTGGTGCCGGATGTCGCCAACCCGTTCTTTCCGCCGCTGATCCGTGCCGCGCAGATGGAGGCGGACCGTTCGGATTTCTGCGTGTTCCTCGGCAATTCCGATGAGAGCTGGCGGCAGGAGGACAAGCTGGTCGACCGCTTCCTCAGCCAGGTCGAGGGGTTGGTGCTGTGCGCCTCGCGCCTCACCGATGAGCGGATCCGCGCCCATGCGCTGAAGCGCCCCTTGGTGCTGGTCAATCGCGACGTGCCGGGGATCCCGCGGGTGCTGATTGACAGCGCCATCGGGGTGCGCGAGGCGATCGCCCACCTGGCGGGACTGGGTCACAAGCACATCGTCTATGTCAGCGGCCCGGCCAGTTCATGGTCGAACCAGCAGCGCCGCGCCGCGGTGCGGCTGGGGGCCCGGCAGCATCGGCTCGAGGTCAGCATCGTCGCCGCCCGGGTGCCGAGCTATGAGAGCGGCCGCGCCGTGGTGCCGGATATTCTCGCCACCGGCGCCACCGCCGCCATCGCCTTCGACGACCTGACGGCGCAGGGGATCATGACCGGCCTTGCCGATCGCGGCGTCAGCGTGCCCGCCGATTTCTCCATCGTCGGCTGCGATGACGTGCTAGGCGCCGCCACCTACCCGTCGCTGACCACGGTTTCCAACCGCTCGGACGAGACTGGGCGCGCCGCGATGTCGCTGCTGCTCGATATGCTGGGCTCGCGCGCCGTGGGCGACGCCCGGGTTACGCTCGATACTTATCTGGTGGTTCGCAACACCACGGCGCCGCCGCCGGGCAGGCCGCCAGCGCCGGCGCGGGCTGCCCCCCACCCTTGATCCCTCCCCGCAAGGGGGAGGGAGACGCAAACTGAGACGCTGGTGTGAGGGTCTCCCTCCCCCTTGCGGGGAGGGGACAGGGGTGGGGGTCAGCACGCACCGGCGGGCCAGTCTAGCGCCGATAATAGCTCCCGTCCGGCATCAGCGCGTCCTGCCAGTTGGTGCCGTCGGTGACGGCGTCGCGGAGGTTGGCGGAGACGAGGCGGGTGCCGGAGAGGTTGGCATCGGTCAGGTCGGCGGCGATCAGGCGGGCGCCGAACAGGTCGGAATGGGCGAGGTTGGCGCCGCGCAGGATGCCGGACTCGAGGTTGCTGGCGGTGAAGTCGGCGCCCTCGATGGTGCTGCCGGAAAAATCCACCCGCTGCATGTTGAGCTGGCGGAAGCTGGCGCCGGAGAAATCGGCGTTGGTCGCCTTCACGCCGCCGAAACGGGCATCCTCGAACTGGGCGAAGCGGAGGCTGGCACCATCGAGATGGGCGTTGGTCAGGATGGCCCGGCGGAAGTTGACACTCTCACCCTTGGCGCCGGCAAGGGACGCCCCGCTGAGGGTCGAACGAAAGAACACCGCGTTATCGAGGCGGGTGTCGGCGAGGTCGGCATTGCTGAGCTTGGCGGCGGTGAAGTCGGCAGCTTCGAGCTTGGCGCCCTTGAGGTTTGCGTCGCTCAGGTCCGACTGAAAGAAGAAGGCGCCGCTGAGATCGGCGCCCGAGAGATCGGCGCCGGTCAGGCTGCGGTCGCTCAGGTCGGCGCCGACGAGCGCGCAGCCGGGGCAGGAATTGGTGTCGCCGTTGAGGAAGGCCGCCGCTTCGGAGGATTGCGCGATTGCCGGTGCGATTGTCGCGAGCAACACGGTGAGCGCGATGCCGATCACCGGCCTCATGGCGCCGCCTTCGCCGCATCGAGCGTCGCGTCGAATGCCTCCCAGCGGGTCGAGGATTCATACTGGCCCGGCTCGAACATGCCCTGGATATCGAGGCCTGTCTGGCCGGGCTTGCGGAAATAGTGGGTTTCTACCCGGACGTGCCGCCCTTCGACCTCCTTGGTGCAGACCTCTTTAATAAACATCTCGCCGACGCCGGTTTCGCCCGGCGCCCTGGGCAGATCGGTGCAGGTCCAATCCTTGGAGCCGTAGCGCTGGAACACCGGGAGCCGGAACAGGTAGGCGCGACCGCGATCCTCGATATGCGCGCGGTCATCGGTGACGGCGCGGAAGCCGCGCACCACGCCGGCATCGTCGAACAGCAGCGACAGCACCACCGGGAAGTTGGCGAGCCGGGTGCCGCCGAAACGCTGCAGCCAGAGCTCCTCGCCATACTGATCGTGGAAACGCTCGGCGAGTTTGCCGACGCGGCGGCCGAACTCGACATAGACTTCGTGCAGGCCCCGCTCGTCGGCGGCGCATTGGGCAAAGTCGCTCCAGCCGGTGATGTGCTTGAGCGGTGGGCCACCATTAGAGCCGCAGGCGAAGGCTTCGTAGCCCTCGGTCGGCAGCGCGGCGGCGGTCTCGCCGATGGCGAGGGTGCGGAATTCTGGCGGGAGCGGCGCCCCCAGCGACGGGGCAGCAAGGCCGAACAGCAACAGGGCCGGCAGCAATCGGACAAAATTGATCATGGTACCGTCGCACGAGGCGAAAAGGGGTGGCACGGCAGCTTTCGCCGCCGTGCCGCAGGAGAGATCAGTTCACGGCGAAGACGTACATGGCGTCGGTCGGGACGAAGTACTTCAGCGACGGGTCGGCATTGATCTGCGCCGTGGAGGGCGCCGCACCGGCGAGGACCGCGATGTACTCCTTGCCGTCGACGGCATAGGCCATCGGCGGGGAGCCAAGCGAGGTGCCGACGTTGAACTTCCAGAGTTCCTTCAGCGTCTCGTCGTCATAGGCGTAGATCCAGCCGGCACGATCGGAACCGAACACCAGGCCGCCGGCGGTCGCCAGCATGCCGTTGCCACGGGCCAGCAGCGGGATCTTGGCAGCAATCTTGCCGGTGACCGGGTCGATCGCCACCACCGAACCACTCTGTTCCGCCGGCAGTTCGGTGCCCTCAGGAGCGGGCAGGCGACCGTTCCATTCCTTCTGTGCCGCGACGACGTCGTACTCACCGCCGGTGATGGTCGGGTTCGGCGCCTCGGTCGGCACATAGGCCGAACAGCCTTCATTGGAAGTGAGGTAGACCAGCTTGGTCTTGGCGCTATAGGAGGCCGGCTGCCAGTTCTTGCCGCCGCCCAGGGTCGGACAATAGATGCCCGGCAGGTCGTCACGCGATCCAACCGTGCCGGCGACGTATTTCTGCAGGTCGGCCTTCGGGTCGTAGCTCAGCGGCAGGCCGGTCTTCTGGTCGATGCCGGTGGTCCAGTTCAGGTCGTCGACATACTGCGTGGCGTGCTGCAGCTCGCCGTTCGAGCGATCGAACGAGTAGCCGAAGCCGTTACGGGCAGCGCGGAAGGCGAGGTTGCGGTCGCCGTTGTCGATGAGCTGGGTTTCCCCGATTTCGTCATAGTCATAGGGATCGTTGGGGGTGAACTGGAAGTGCCATTTGATGGCGCCGGTTTCGGTGTCGAGCGCGACGAGGCTCGAGGCATAGAGGTTGTCGCCCGGACGATATTCGGCGTCGATCTGCGGCGCCGGGTTACCGGTGCCCCAATAGGTCAGGCCGAGTTCGGGGTCGTAGCTGCCGGTGGCCCAGATCGAGCCACCGCCGGTTTCCCAGGTGCCCTCACGCTTCCAGGTTTCGCTGCCGGGCTCGCCCGGTGCGGGAATGGTGTAGGTGCGCCACTTGGGCTTGCCGGTATTGAGGTCGATCGCCTCGATCCAGCCGCGGATGCCGTACTCGCCACCGGCCGGGCCATAGAGCGCCACATCGCCGATGACCAGCGGAGCGACGGTGAAGCTTTCGGCGCGGGTCTTGTCGGCCTGCTGGGTTTCCCAGTTGAGCTCGCCGGTATCCTTGTTGATCGACATCACCCGGCCATCGAGGGTCAGGGCGATGACGTCGTTCTTCCACAATGCGATGCCGCGGTTCTCGGCGCCGCAGCAGGTGGCGTCGGAAATCCACTGCTTGTCGACTTCGGGATCCACCTTCCAGACGATCTTGCCGAAGCGGCCGTCGCGGACGTCGACCTTGTAGACCCGGCTCCAGCCGGCCTGGACGTACATGAAGCCGTCCTCGACCAGCGGGGTGCCTTCGTTGCGGGCGCTGGCATAGCGGCCGCCGGCCGATGCCTGGTCGAACTGGGTGACGAAGGCCAGCGACAGCTTGCCGATATTGTCCTTATTGATGCCGTCCAGCGGGCTGTAGCGGTGGGCGTCATAGGTCCGGTGAACCATCAGCCAGTTGCCGGATTCCTTGTCGGCAGCCAGAAGCCGATCATTGGTTACCTCGTCCGACCAGGCCGATGACGCCATCGTCACCGCCAAGGCCAGGAGGCCGGCGCCAAAGCGCAAGCGTGCCATCTTCCTCATCCCTTTATTTCGAAAACTCGGCCGCCGATCCGATGGGGATCGTGGGCGCTGCGACGTTATCGCAATGCGACGTTTCGCCGCCAGAATGTACGCGACCTACAAAACCCAATTCAAAATATAGGAACAAGCACTGACGGCTATTTTCTATATTCGATCTGAACGAGGGCGCGGTGATGGCGGCCGCGCCGCCGGCCTGCCGAGGCCGGCACTTGAGGAGAATTAGCTGATGAAACAAGGCACTGCGGCCGATCCGGTGATCGAGACTCAATGCGGGTGCGCGTGCACCAGGATCAGCCGGCGGAGCGTCCTCGGTGGCCTCGCGGCGGCCGGCGCCTTTGCCGGGCTGGGTGGCGCGGCGATCGCTGCGGCGCCTGATGCAATGCCGCCGCAGGTCGGGGATTTCCTGGTTTCGCCGGCCGGCAATACGCCGTTGACGCCCGACAGCATCAAGCTCGACAGCAAGCCGTTCGAAGCGGTGGCGATGTCACCCGACGGCGTGGTGCGCAACGCCGAGTACGAGAACACCGTGCTGCTGCTGCGCTACGACCCGGCAGCCCTGCCGGCGGAAACCGCGGCCAAGTCGGCCGAGGGCGTACTGGGCTACACCATCATCTGCACGCATGCCGGCTGCCCGCTCACCGATACCCTGAAGAACAAGCTCCTGGCCTGCGACTGCCATGGTTCTCGGTTCGACCCGACCAAGAACGGCGAGGTAGCGCACGGCCCGGCCGTGCGGAAGCTGCCGCAGCTCGGGCTTGCCGTTCAGGACGGCAAGCTGGTGGTGGCGGAAGCCTTCGACTCCCGTGTCGGCGGCGACATGATGGGCGAAGACGACCGCTAGATTGGCCTCCTTTGCACTCAAGAGGAGTGACGCAGTGAAACTCAGACTGACTCTTGCGGCCGTTCTGGTCGCAATTCCCACCGTTGTGCTGGCCGCCAGCCTGCCGCTCGCCGGCAGCTATGGCACGCCGGCCGGTTGTGCGGCGCATGCCGGGGCGGCCGACAGCAGCGGCGACAAGGTGCTGATCAGCGCCGACGATGTGCGCTTTGAAGGCAATGTCTGCCCCTACACCAACATAACCGAAGCGGGCGACAAGGCCTTTGAGGTGAAGATTGCCTGTGAGAGCGGCCACGACGAAGTCGTCCGCGGCACGCTCGAGGTCACCGAGAGCGCCGATGGCAGCAAACTGACCGTTGCGCTCAAAGACGGCGCCGGGCCCGCGGGGGAGTTTCTACCCTGCGACGCCGCGGCGACCGCATCACCGTAGGAAGGGTCCTTGATTTGCCGCGCTTTCGAACCGGAAACATCTGCGACTTTTCCTGACAGCGCTTTGCCTCTGATTTTTTCGTGTTTTTGGAGTTATTGGACGGTCCGCAGCCTCTCGCAAGGGACCTAACAGTGTCAACTCTGCCAAAGACCGGCGATCGCGTTTCGGACAGTGCGATCGTTTCCGCCACCCGGATCCGAGCCACGCTGAGGGGCGACATCCTCACGGGCAAGCTTCGGCCGGGCACCAAGGTGAATATTGAGGACCTCGCCGACCGCTACGAGACATCGCACATCCCGATCCGCGAAGCGCTGATCGGTCTGGTGTCGGAAGGGCTGGTCAAACGCGAGGAACGACGAGGGTTCTTCGTGGCTGCGTTCACGACGGAGGTGCTGGAGGAACTGATCAAGACCCGGTGCTGGCTCGAGGAACGCGCGCTCGAGGAAAGCATCGCGAACCGCACGGTCGAATGGGAGGAGAACCTGGTGCTGGCGCTGCACTGGCTATCGCGAACCGACAGATATGCCGACGCGGCGCGCCAGCAGCTCAACCCCGCCTGGGACGAACGGCACAAGCAGTTCCACCAGGTGCTGATCAGCGCTTGCGGCTCGTCGCTGCTGCTGCGCTACTGCCAGGAGATCCGCGATCGGGTGGACTCGTACCGGTTCATTACCGAGAGCGCCAACCCGGCGCCCTTCGAAGCCCGTCCCGACGAGCACCGGCTGATCGCCGATGCGGCGCTGGCCGGCGATACGAAGACTGCGGTCGAGCTGCTGATGAAGCACTATCGGCAGACGCTCGAGATCATCACGGCGACGTTTGCGTCGACCAGCAACGCGCCGGACGGGACGGACTGATCCACGCGCCGGCAAGCGACGAAGCCATGCGGGGGAACGCCTGAACATTACGGCGAGCCTCCAGTCGGTTGCCTGCAACAAGAAGTGGAGAAAGTCGATGAAGCCTGTTTCGATCGCCAGCCTGATCCTCGTCGCCGGGGTCGCCGCGAGCCCCGCACTCGCGCAGGGGCCAGCCCCAGGACCGTACTTCGTCGGTAACCCACTGGGCCTGCCGGTGAATCCCGCCGCTGACGGCGGCTTTGCGCCGATGTCGAGCAACGTCAAGGTGTTCGGCGCGATCTACGCCACCGAAAGCTGCTCCTATGATGCCGAGCGCGACCTGATCGTGGCGCCGGCGCGCGGCGTGAACCAGGCGATCCAGGAGAACAACGCCTTCGTCGCGCTGATCAACCACGACGGCTCGGTCAACACGGCGCGCTGGATCGGCGTGCAGAACCCGCAGCAGCGCGCCGACCTCATGCCGCCGCTGCTCCTCAACGAGCCATTCGGCAGCGATATCGAGGGCGGCGTGCTCTACCTCGCCGACCGCGACGGCGGCACCGCAGACCCCGCCGATCCGACCAAGACGACGCCGAGCGTCGCAGTGATCCGCAAGTTCGACATGAAAACCGGCGAGCCCGCGGGTGAAGCCAGGATCGAGGGATCGCCCTGGATCAACGATATCGAGGTAGCGCCGGACGGCACCATCTATGCCAGCAATACGGGCGTTGGCGGCAAATCACCGGAGCCCGACACCTGGCAGATCTGGAAGGTGACGCCGGATGGCGCGGCCTCGGTGTGGATAGCGGGCGCGCCGCTCAACCAGCCCAACGGCATCGCCTTCGATGCCGATGGGAACGTGGTGGTGGTCAATATCGGCAGTGACGAGGTGCTGACCTTTGCGGCCGCCGACGCCAAACTGCTAAAGACCGAGAAAGCGGCGCAACCTGGCAATGACGGCATCGTCATCCTGCCCGATGGCACCAAGTACATCAGCAGCGTGATGAACGGCGGCATCACCAAACTGACGCCCGACGGCACCGCTTCGCTGATCGCCGAGAACATCCCGAGCGCCGCCTCGATGTGCTATGACGCCGGCGCCGAGCAACTGGTCGTGCCGATGAACGCCAATAACGGGTTGGCGTTTATCAGTTTGAAGTAGCGGCGCGAGGCCACGGGGACGATCCCTGCCCTGCACAGGCAGGGATCCGTCAGGGACCAGGCTCAACCCTAGCCTTGACCACCGGCGTCATCCCCGCGTAGGCGGGGACCCCGTGGGATCTCCCAGAGCCAGCGGGCGCCGCAGCATCCCACTAGGTTCCCGCCTACACGGGAATGACACCGATGGTGGGGCCGAAACGCTGTGCTTCGTCCGATCGCGCTGCGGCTTCGCGATCCGGACTTATGCGCCTGGGCACTGTGCATCTCGATGGCGAAGGCACTAGTCCCGCAGCGTCTGCAGCTGCAGCGTCCCGACATTGCGCTCGCAACGGAGCACGCCGTCCTTGACCGTCAGCCTGGCCCAGTGGATGGTGCTGCGGCGGGCGCTCGGCGTATCCATCTCGTGCGTGTGGTCGGTGCCGGTATTGGGATGAGTGAAATAGACCAGCGCCGCCCAGCCATCCTGCACCACCACGTCGGCGTGGCGCGCCACCTGCCGATCCTCGGGGTGATCGCCGGGCACATCAAGGATCAGCCCCTGCCGCTCCCAGGTCCTGGCATCGTCGGAGCGGAACACTGCTTGCCCACGCCACTCGTCGACGATCATCCAGGAGTGGCCACCGAGTTCGAACACATTTGGCCCTTCGTGCCCCCTGCCGCCGTGCCGCGAGCCCGGAATGGCGATCCCCTCATGCGTCCAGGTGTAGAGGTCGGTGCTGATGGCGACCCCGGTGCATGAGCCGTTGCCCTCATCCTTGTACCAGAGCCGGTACAGCCCATCGGCACAGAGCGCGACCGCAGCGTCGATCACGAATTCCGACGCCAGTGGCAGCACCGAGCGGCGGGTCCACTCGACGAGGTCGGGGCTGGTGAAGTGGACGATGCGGCGTGGGAAGCCGGGCCAGCGATCGGGCGTGCCGGTGATGTAGCTGAGGTACATGTGGTACTCGCCCAGCGCCCAGATCACCTCGGGCGCCCAGTGCGTGTTGAGCCCGGCATCTGAGGGGTCGTCGAGGCCCACAACGGTGCCGCGATAGTCCCAGTTCGCGCCGCCATCGCTCGACACGGCGATGCCGATCGGGCTGCCATGCACCCATTCGACGCCCGGGCCGACATGCGCCGCCCGGCGCACGGTGTAGAACATCCACCACTCGTCGGTGCCGCGCCGGTTGATCACCACCGGATCGGCAGCACCATCGAAGATCGGATCGGCAAAGATCGGACGAGACATCGGCACCCCTTTAGCGGCTATCGGTATCGTGACGGGTAGTGCCGGAAATGCCGCCGGCCGTCGAGTGGGGAAGGTCGAAGGCCCGACCGTGCGATCTGCCCGCCCAAGCGGACGACGCCATCGCTCGCGTCGTTCAGGCGATGACCAGAGGCGCTAGGCGAGGTGGCAGCGCTTCGCCTTCTTGCCGCTGCCGCATGGGCACGGATCGTTGCGTCCGACGCCACGCCACGGGTTGGTGACCGGGTCTGCGGTCAGGTCTGCCCAGGCAGCGACCGTGTCAGCCTCGTCCTCATACGAACGGTCCGTCCACTCCAGCGCTTCCACTACATCCTCGATGTGGCCCAGCCGAGCGCGCCGGAACCGTGTCACATCGCCAGGGGCGTTTTCGGCTCTGGCCAGGTCGCTATCGAAATGGTGGCGCCTGAGGGCTTCGGTGTCGATCCGGCCTTCGTCCCAGGCGCGATCGACGAGCGGCACCAGGTCGCGCTGGCCGAGCAGGGCGATCGCTTCGAGCCAGCCGATCCAGGCGTAGTCCTGGTTGCCGGCCAGCCGCTCGTCGTAGAAGCGTTGCACGAAGCCATGCATCCGTTCGGCGGATATGCTGCCTTCCCAGGTCAGGAAGGTGGCGGCGCCAAACACCGCGTCCCGCACGAACTCGTCGACCTTTCGATCCGCGATCAACGCGAAGAGGGCGTCGGCATCGCCATCGAAGACGCCACCGACGATCCTCGCCAGGGTCTCGGTGATGGCGTAGCCAAGCAGCCGGTCGACCGTGGCCTTGGGCCGCCGCAACAGCCGTAGCAAGGCCGGAAATACCTGTTTGTCCTTTGCCCCGCCCTGAATATGCAGGCCACGGAACAACAAGTGTTCCTCGTCCTCGGACAAGGCGGCACCGGCGGCCGCCCGGTCAAGCAGGCCTTGCAGGATTGGCGCCGCCTCCTCGTAGCGGGCCGCGCACATGGCGAGCGCCAGCCGGGGCAATCGGCGCTCCGTCGCCAGAGCTTGGAGGTGCTGGTCAATGGTTCCCAGATCGCCGGCCGCCCGATCGAACAGCGCTGCCAAGTCGTCAGTCTTCATCTCGCCTCCGCGATTCGCCCGGCTTCGCCTAGCACCGGCGGCGCGACGGCAGCAACCCGCACTCGGCGCACCGGCTCACGCCGGGCACTTTACTACGGTTTCTGCCGCTGCGAATGTGTTGGCGTACCCGACCGGGCTAGCTCCGACAGCTTCGCGAGCTCGAGGCCGGGGGGATCGTCACCCGAACCGTCTATCCCGTCGTTCCGCCCAAGGTGGAGTACTCGCTGACGCCGCTGGGCGCCAAGCTGAGGTCGGTCACGGATGCACTGGAAATTTGGGGCCGGGACTTGCCCGCAGTGCCTCGCCAGCAGGGCGACAAGCTACAAGCCGCCTGACGCGAACGTCCTGGAGCGCCCCTGGACGTCCACGGCGCAGGCGTCGCGGGGTCGGCCGGTCACGGCGCGCCGACTCCATGCTCGACCAGTTCCCAGCACCCCGCGATCGGCTCGAACAGCAAGTAGCCGGGCGTACCGATGGTCACGACGACGTCGCCGAGATCGTCTCCGCCCGACGAGTTGCCATCGTAGCGGACCGCCACGTAGTCGATGCGCCACTGGTTGCTCTGGCTCTGGTTGCGTTCCAGCTTCAGGTGAACCAGTTCGGTGTCGGGATTGGCCTCCCAGGCCTGTATCGAGGCGCGGGAGATCCAGTAGTAGTCGAGCATACCGATCGGGAAGTCGCGATAGCCCTCGCGCGGAACGAGCGTCTTAACCCCGTCGACAATGACGGAGACGCTGTGGGCGCTGTGGCGGGCGACCACCGCGTCCGAAATGGCCATGGCCTGCAGCAGCGAGGAAAACTCCTGGTTGCTGCAGGCGTCCGCCGCCATCTGCAAGGCGTTTTGGTCGTGTGCTGTTTCAGCCGCAACTGGCGGAACCCCCAGCGCCGCGCCAAGTCCGATTGCCAGAGCAAGGCCGGCCACTGCCTGCAATCCGCGCATCAGCCGAGGCAGCTTTGCAGTTTGCGCTTGGCCTTGAGGCCGCCCTGCCACTCGACCTCGGCGACGGTCTTGCTGCCGATCAGCAGCTTGAAGCTCTGCTGATCCTCCATCCCCTCCAGTGCTGCTTCAATCGAGGGGACGGCGAGCGCGATAGCGCCCCAGGCATCCCCGGCCAGGTGGTAGTTGAAGGCCTTGACCTTCTGCGGCGCGCCATCGGCCTGATCCAGTGTCACGCTGATGGTCTTTACCTCCGACGGCGTCGGAATGTTCGGGCCCCAGAATGTGATCAGGGCGCCCTGATAATCCCCGCCTGGCCCCGACAGCCGGACCATGCCATCGCCCTTCCAGTAGAAGGCAGCGCAGTACTCGCCCGGCGCCGCCCCGGCATTGTCCTGGAAGTAGTCCCAGCCGCCATTGCTGTAGCGCTCATAAGCCTTGCGGAACCCCGGATCCTTCAGCTTTTCGTCGAGCGCTGCCTGTTGTGCACTCACCGCGCTGGCAAAGCTCGCTGCCTCGTTGCTCAGCGAGCGGCCAGGGTCCTCGGCATAGGCCGAATAGTCGATGTCGCCGCTGTAATAGCCGCTGTCGTAGTAGTCGTCGCCGTAATATTCTTCCTCGCCGTAGTAGTCGCCATAGGCGTAGCTCGCCGAGATATCCACCATGCTCTGGTGGTGCTGCGCATTCATCGCGCAGATATTGGGCAGGTCCGAACAGGCCGCTGCCGGGCCGGCGAAAGCCAGGGCCGCCACGACCGCTCCGCCGAGCACAAAAACCCGGGTCAATTCACGTCGCTGCATAGATGCCTCCTGTTTTGGTTGGGCAATTGAATGGCTAGTCCAGCCGTGCGCCGTCGGCGGCGAACTGGTGCAGGTAGCCGGGATTTGGCGCAAGACCCACACGCTCGCCGCGGCTGAGCATGACGTTGTCCGAGCGGCGGACATTCACTCTGGTGCCGTCGTCCAGCTCGACGAAGTAGTAGCTGTCGGCGCCCAGATGCTCGGTCAGCCCGACCGTTCCGTTGAACTGACCGCTGCCGGCGGGACCAATGGCGATGTGCTCGGGCCGGATGCCGATCCGTTCGGCGGCGTCGCCGACCACGAGGCCGGCCTGGCGCGCTGCCGCCGCGGTCACGATGTTCATGCGCGGCGAGCCGATGAAGGTCGCGACGAACAGGTTGCGCGGCCTCGAATAGAGCTCGAGCGGCGTGCCCACCTGCTCGATGCGGCCGGCGTTGAGCACGACGATCTTGTCGGCCATGGTCATCGCCTCGACCTGGTCGTGCGTCACATAGATCATGGTGGCCGAGAGTTCCTCGTGCAGCTGCATCAGCTCGTGGCGCATCTGTACGCGCAGGTCCGCATCGAGGTTGCTCAGCGGCTCATCGAACAGGAACGCCTCGGGTTCGCGCACGATGGCGCGGCCGATGGCGACGCGCTGGCGCTGCCCGCCGGAGAGCTGGGCCGGGCGCCGATCGAGCAGATCCTCTATCCTCAGGATCCCGGCGACACGGGCGACGCGCTGGGCGATCTGTGCCTTGGGCTGGCGCGCCAGGCTGAGGCTGAAGCCGAGATTGTCGCGGACCGTCAGATGCGGATAGAGCGCGTAGGACTGGAACACCATGGCGATGCCGCGCTTCGAGGGCGGCATGCGGGTCACCTCCTCGCCGCCGATCGAGATGGAACCGTCGGAGATGGTCTCCAGCCCGGCGATGCAGCGCAGCAGCGTGGACTTGCCGCAGCCCGAGCGCCCGACAAACACCACGAACTCGCCGTCGGCGACATCGAGATCGATGCCTTTGAGCACTTCGACGTTGCCGTAGGTCTTGTGCAAGGACCGGATGGAGATTGCCGACATGGAACGACTTAGCCTTTGACTGCGCCCAGGGAGACCCCGGCGACCAGATGACGTTGCATGAGCGCGGCGAAGACGATGCCGGGCAGCATGATGAGGATGGCCGCCACCGCGGCTTCGCCGAACAAGGTGCCGCGCACCCCGGTGGGGAGGAACAGCGCAACGGCGGCCGAAACCGGCCGGGCATTGGTGCCCGAGAGAATCGAGGCGAAGAGGAACTCGTTGACCGTGTAGATGTAGACGAACAGCGCCGTACTCAGCAGGCCCGGCCAGATCTGCGGCACGGTCACCCGCCAGAATGCGCCGAGCCAGCTGGCACCATCCATGACGGCGGCTTCCTCGATCTCGCGCGAGGTGCCCTCAATGAAACCGCGGATCATCCAGATCGAGAGCGGGATGTTGAAGGCGACGTTGATGGCGATCAGCGTCTCGAGCCGATCGAGCATGCCGATGCTGGAGGCGATGAGGAAGATCGGCAGCACCACCGCGACGGGCGGCATCATGCGCTGGCTGATGATGAAGAACGAAATGTCCTTACTGGCCCGCATCGGGTAGCGCGCCAGGGCGTAGGCGGCGAGGGTCGCCACCACCATGACGATGGCGACGGTGGCGGCGGCAATGATCAGGCTGTTCAGGTAGAACTTCAGGAAGTCGGAGGTGAACAGCACGCGCTCCCAGTGCTCCAGCGTCGGCTGGAACAGAAAGATCGGGTCCTTGGAGAGGATCGCGTTGTTCGGCTTCAGACTGGTCAGCAGCACCCAGAGCAGCGGGAAGCCGGCGAACAGCGTCATCAGCACCAGGATGCCGCCGACGGCGACACGCTGGCCGGGATGCAGCGGGCGGGTGGAGGGGGATGCACTCATCGCCGCCTCACGCCTTGCGGCCGAGCTGGCGGATCAACAGGGCAGCGATCACCGTCAGGACGATGACGAACAGGTAGCTCAGCGCCGACGCGTAGCCCATTTCCATGTAGGGAAGTCCCTTGCGGTAGATGTAGAGCGAGACCACTTCGGTCGATGCCGAGGGGCCGCCATTGGTCATCACGAAGATCGAGTCGAAGGTCTTGAACGAGTCGATCAGCCGGATCAGCGTGGTGATCAGGATGAGCGGCATCAGCATCGGGATGGCCAGCCTGGCGAGGCTTTGCAGCGGCGTGGCGCCGTCGATCTCGCCGGCTTCCATGACCTCCTTGGGCAGGTTCAGGATGCCGGCCAACAGGATGATGGTGAAGAACGGCGTCCACTGCCAGACATCGGCGACGATCACCGCGATACGTGCCGTCAGCGGGTGCTGCAGCCAGATCGGCCCGGCTATCCCGACCTTCGCAAGGAGGCCATTGACCACCGAGTAGTCCGGCTGGAACATCAGCAGCCACAGGATGCCGACGACCACCGGCGTTACCATCATCGGGAACATCAGGAGGATAGTCAGCGGGCCGCGCGCATAGACCACCCGGGCGAGGCAGAGCGCCGTGACGAAGCCGAGCACCAGCTGGGTGCCGGTGGAGGTGAAGGCAAAGATGAAGGTGAAGAGCGCCCTGTCGCGGAAGGCCGGGTCGCCGAACGCCGTCAGGTAGTTCTTGAACCCCACCCACACGCCATCGAGCATGATCAGGTTGTAGTCGGTGAAGCTGGTCGTGAGGGAGAAGAGCAGCGGATAGACCACCATGGCGAGCAGGATCGCCATTGCCGGCATCAGCAGCAGATAGGGGAACAGCCGGGACCAAAGACTAGCGCGCATGCGGCCTCATTTCTGCGATGAACCAGGGGCCGGCGCCCCTGGTTCGGTGGTGGCGGAGAGCAGTGAAGCTCAAGGCTGCCAGATGCCGAAGCGGACGGCGATGGCTTCGACGTCGGACTGCAGCTGTGCCAGCGCCGCCTCCGGTGTGGCCTGGCCGGTCATCACGGCGTTCTGCGCATCGGCAAGTTCCTGGAGGATCTGCAGGTTCGGCGTGACTTTGGGGAAGTTGAACGGCTGGCCTTCGACCAGGGCGAGGAAGCCCTTATAGGCCGGGTACTTGTCGTTGGCCGGGTCGGAGAGGATCGAGGTGCGGATCGAGGGCGTCAGCGGAACCAGCGCTCGCTCCATGTCGGGCGAGACGATCCACTTGAGGAACTCGAACGCCGCTTCCGGGTTCTTCGAGTCGCGCGACACCTGCACCGACCAGCCGCCATTGGTGGCGCGGCCGCCCGGCATCGGCGCAATCGCCCACTTGCCGGTGATCTGCGAATTGGCCGCATCGCCGAAGAAGTTGTCGCCCGAGTCCCAGAACAGGGTCATCGCGGCCTGGCCCTGCTTGAACGCGGTCTGCGCCTCGTCGAAGCTGTAGGACGGCGAGCCCTCTACGGCGTGCGCGGACAGCGCCTTGAGCATGGTCATGGCGGCGAGGCCGGCTTCGGTGTTGAGCGTCGGTTTGCCGGCTTCGTCGAAGTAGTTGCCGCCATAGGCGCCCCAGATGTTCTGGAACGTCGAGGCGCCCTGGATGTCGGCCTTGCCCATCAGCACCAGGCCGCGCATCTCCGGCCCGTGCTTCTCGTCGACCGCCTTGGCGATCGCCAGCACCTCGTCCCAGGTGGTGGGGACGGCATAGCCCTCGGCCTCGAAGATATCCTTGCGGTAGTAGAAGTTCATGCCGCCCACATGGGTCGGCACGCCGTAATAGCGCCCCTTGTACATCATGTGGGAGTCCTGGATGGAGGGGTGGATATCGTCCAGTTCCATCTCGGCGGCGTCGCGCTTCACCCAGTCGGTGAGATCGACCATGAAGCCCTTTTCGTCGAACAAAGCCATGTCGGGCACGTGCATCTGCACCACGTCGTATTCGCCGGTCTTGCCGGCCGAGGCGGTGAGGATCTTGTTGAACAGGCCATCAAAGCCATAGGTGTCGATGGTCACCTTGATGCCGGTCAGCGCCTCGAACTCGGCCAGCCGGTCGCGGAACGCCCATTCGCGCGGCTCGTCGATCATGGCGACTTTCAGCTCGACCCCGGCGAAGGGCTTGTCCTGTCCCATCGCCGGAGCGAGCGCCAGCAAGGTGACGCCGGCGGCGACGGCGGTCAGCAGATTGCGTCTCTGAATCACGTTTCTCTCTCCCTTTATGTGCCCGCTTGGCGGGCCGTTCTGCTTCAGGCGGCCTCGACCAGTTTCGCCGAGGGGTTCAGCTCGAGCCCGAAACCCGGCGCGTCGGTAACGTCGACACGTCCGTTCTCGGGCACGGGTTCATTGGTGAACAGCGCGCCGAAGCTGGGCAGCACCGCAGTGCCGTCGGGACTGTTGGCGACATATTCGCTGAACGGTGCGTTGGTCTGCGACAGCACGTAGTGGTAGCTGTAGGGCCCGCTGCCATGCGGCACCACCGGCAGGTCGTAAGCCGCCGCATGCGCCGAAATCCGCAGCAGTTCGGTGAGCCCGCCGACCCACATCACGTCGGGCTGCAGGATATCGACATTGCGCTGCTCGATCAGCTTGCGGAAGCCATAGCGCGAGTACTCGTGCTCGCCGGTGGTCCAGCGGAGCTTGGGGTGGGCGCGCTTCAGCAGTGCAAAACCATCGAAATCGTCGGGGTGCAGGACCTCTTCCCACCAGTGGATGTTGAGATGCGCAGCGGCCTCGGCGATTTCGATCGCGTAGGGCACGTCGAACGCCATGTAGCAATCGACCATCAGCGGGAAATCGGGGCCAATGGCCGCGCGATGGCGGGTCAGGAACTCGATATTGGCGCGCAGGCCCTCCCGGCCGCTCGCCGGACCATAGGGGATCGGCACCTTGCCGCCGAAGAAGCCGAGTTTCTGCGCGGCGTCGGGCCGCGGGCCGGTGCAGTAGAGCTCCACCGCCTCCTTGGTGCGCCCGCCGATCAGCTTGTAGACCGGCTCGCCGCGCAGCTTCCCCAACAAATCCCACAGCGCCAGGTCGACGACGCTGATCGTCGCCAGCGCGATGCCCTTGCGGCCATAGGGCATCGAGGCGCGGAACATCTGGTCCCAGATGCGGTTGATGTCGCGCGGGTCGGCGCCCCTGAGGAAGCGGCTGAAATGGTGGTTGATCAGCCAGCAGGCGGGCGGGCCGCCGAAGCCGGTGCCACGGCCGACCTGGCCATCCTCGGTTTCGACCTCGACGACGATCGAGCCCATGACGCCGATGCCCCAGCTGGTGCGGGTCTTGCGGTACTCCGGATAGCCGGACATCGGGTTGGCGATGACGCTGTCGATCAGCCAGTGACCGCCCTCCTGACGGAAATAATCACCGCCGCCGGCGCCATCGAGCAGGTAGGTGCGGATCGCCACGATCTTGGGCGCGGTCATTGTCTGGTCCTCATTCAAATTGTGCGCCGGCCAGCGAGCCGCCGACGAGAAGGTCATTGCAGGTTCACGAACATGCCGCCGTCGACCAGCAGCGCGGCGCCGGTGACGTAGCGCGCCATGTCGGAGGCGAGAAACACCACGCACTCGGCGACGTCGTCGGGGCGGCCGAGGCGGCCGAGCGGGATGCGTTTTTCGAACGCCGCCCGCTTGTCGTCGGCTTCGAGATCGGCGCGGTTGAGATCGGTCAGGATGGCGCCCGGCAGCACCGAATTGCAGCGCACGCCGAAGGCTCCGAGGGCAACCGCGGCGGATTGCATCAGCGAGTGCACCCCGGCCTTGGTCGGGGTGTAGTGCGTCTGGGTGGCGCCGCCGACCAGCGCACTGATCGAGCTGGTCGCGACAATCGCGCCGCCCCTGCCCTGCGCCCGCATCTGCCGCGCCGCCGCCTGCACCACGTAGAACGCGCCATGGAGGTTAACCGCCATGGTGCGCTCGAGCAGCGCCGGCGGCAGGTCGAGGAAGCTGTGAAACGGGCAGATGCCGGCATTGCTGGCCAGCACGTCGACGCCGCCGAAGGCCGCCACGGTGCGCTCGATCAGCGTGGTCGAGGTGTCGGGCAGCGCGATATCGCCTTCGACAACGATGGCCCGGCGGCCGGCGGCCTCGACCAGCGCCACCACCTGATCGGCAGCCCGCGCCTCGTCTGCACCCGGCGCGCAGTTGATGGCGACGTTGGCGCCATGGCGGCCGGCCAGGGCGGCAATCGCGGCGCCAATGCCCCGCGAACCGCCCGTCACCAGCACGACTTTCCCCTCAAGCAGCATGCCCGTCCTCCTGGCCATATTCATCAACATGGAAACTTGTAAGTCAAGTTGCTTTGTTGCTAGCTTGCGAAGCATTCAAGTGATTGCCCCGGGCTGGGGCGCGCTGTAAGGCTGAAACGACGGGAGAGACGGATGACCGACGACAGAGCGCCGCGGCCGAGGATCGGCACCATGGCGGTTGGCCTCACGAGCTACTGGAGCCAGTTCGCCGGGATGAAGGATGCGGTGCTGGACGCGCACCGGCGCCTCTGCGCGCTGGTCTCGCCGCATGGCCAACTGGTCGAGGCGGGCCTCGTCGACAACGCCGCGTCGGCACGCATCGCCGGCGACACGTTTCAGCGTGAGGATGTCGACCTGGTGTTCGTCCAGCTCGCCACCTATGCGAATTCCGAAACCTTGCTGCCGGCGATCCGGGCGCTGGATGTGCCGGTGGTGCTGCTGAACGTCCAGCCGCAGCGCAAGCTCGACATGGCCCGGGTCACCGGCATCGGCGACTGGCTGGCGAGCGGGGTGACCCCCTCGTCATTGCCGGAAATGACCAATGTGCTGATCCGCCTCGGCAAGCGCTTCGACGTGCTCACCGGCCACCTCGACAATGACCTGGAACTGGCAGACAGCCTCGCCACCTGGTGCAGGCTGGCGACGCTCTGCCGCCGCTTGCGCACCCAGTCGATCGGCCTGCTGGGGCGGCCGTTTGCCGGCATGATGGACCTGAACATCGACGAGACCCACCTGTTCAAGCAGCTGGGCAGCTTCGTCGACCACCGGCACTGGGACGAGCTGGTAGCTGAAATGGACGCGGTAACGCCTGCCGAGCAGGCCGCCGGGGTCGCCGAACTGCGCCGGATCTTTCCGGCCTCGGGTTCGCTGAGCGAGGCCGAGTTCGCGGCAGCCGGCACCGTCACGGCCGCCGTGCAGCGCTTCGTCGCGCGGCACAATCTCTGCGCCATCTCCAGCCATTATGACGGCCCGGTGCAGGGCCGGCACGCCGAGCTGCTGGCCGCGCTCAATCCTGCCTTGTCGGTATTGAACGCGGCGGGCATCGCTTGCCCGGTCGAGGCCGACATCAAGGTGGCCGTGGCCATGCTGCTGCTCAAAACCCTCGGCGGCAGCGCCACCCTCGCCGAGCTCTACTCGATGGATTTCGACGACGATGTGGTGATCATCGGCCATAGCGGCGCCGGCGATCCGGCGATCTCACGCGAGCCGGCGCGCCTCGCCATGTCCGAGGTGTTCCACGGCAAATCCGGCAAGGGCTACCTGACGCAGTTCTTTCCCGGCCCGGGCCCCGTTACTCTGCTGTCGATGACGCAGGGGGCCGATGGGGATTTCCAGCTGGTGGCGGCGGAGGGGGAGATCGTCCCCGGCCCGACGCTGCAGCTGGGCGACACCAACGCCCGGGTCCGTTTCCCGCAGGGGCTGCGCCGCTTCGTCAACGAATGGAGCCGCCCCGGCCCGACCCATCATGGCGTCCTGGGCTACGGCCACCACGCCGAAGGCCTGCGGGCCGCCTCGATCGCCCTCAACCTGCCGCTACAGATGGTGACACCATGACCGACAGCGCCGTTGCCTCGCTGAGCAAGGGGGCGCCGCTCGCCCGCAAACCTGCCGCGGAACTGGTGGTCGAGCGCCTGCTCGAGCTGATCTATGCCGGCAGCCTCAAGGCAGGCGACACCCTGCCCACCGAGCAGGAAATCGGCGCGGCGCTGCAAGTCAGCCGGCCGGTGGTGCGCGAGGCGCTGCGCGGCCTCCAGATTCTCGGCGTCGTCGAGACGCGGCAGGGCGGGCGCTGTTCTGTCACCGACCTGAAGCCGGAGCGGCTGGCGGCGCCAGTGCAGATGCTCATCGCGCTCGACGAGCGCAACATCGATTCGCTCTACGAAGCCCGCATGGCGGTCGAGGGAGAACTCCTGGCGCTGGGGGCGCTGCGGGCCACCGACGAGGCGATCCTCCACCTCGACCACATGGTCCGCGAAGGCTACCGACTGATCGCCGACCCGGTGGCCTTTCGGGTGCTCGACCTCGAGTTCCACCAGACCCTGCTCGCGCTTGCCGGCAATCCGTTCCTCGAACGAACCGCCCGATCCTTCTACCACGCCGGAACCGAGTTCAGACGCATCGCCTCCGAGACGCCAGGAGTGCTGGAAAACAGCGCCAGGGAGCACGAACGGATCGTCACCGCGGTGACCGCGCACGACCCGCAGCAGGCCAGGCTCGCCATGCGGGACCACCTGTCGAGCATCGCCGCGACGACAGCCAACGCAATGAAAAGCGTTGCGATGCCGCGGGGTGATTGAGGGAGGGCGTCGCTGGAAGCCGCCTGTCATCTCACATGCAGGAGAAGGCCAGAGGTGCCGCCTGCTCGAAACTCACCGCCTGATTACCAGGGGGCCGGAAGCTGCAAGCCGTGGTCTGAGCCGCTTAACTGCTTCGTCGCAAGGCTGGAGGATTGGCGCACCCGACGAGATTCGAACTCATGACCTCTGCCTTCGGAGGACATAGGCGTTGAGGAAATTCAACGGATTAGCCCCGGAACGCCCCGAGAACAGGGCGTAAACATCGGAACGTATCTGTGCGGAAACTGTGCGGCGGCATTTCTACGATCCCTGCCGCAACCAAACAGGCGGGGTCCATGTGGTGCTTGCCTTCGCCCCGTTGCCAATCTGGATGCTGATCTCCTTCGACCCGCAATTAGCGCATCGAAGGGAACCGACGAACCGGCGGTAGTCATTGGGGATGATGAAGTCGGCGCCGAACTTCTCGATGGCCTTGTCTATATCGACCTGTGCGGAGTGCCGGCAGCGCGGTTCCTGCCCGTGCTGTTCGCAGTATGCTGTGACGGTGTGGCCGTGCTCTTTGAAGTAGCCGAGGGACCAATGGACGGCCACGTCTCAGGTCTCGTCGTCGGGCGCGGGCACCAGGTTGCGCTCGTGAACCCGGATCGGGGTGTGGACGATCAGCCCTTTCGGGTCGAGCACGAGCTCCGGATCGTTCTTGTCGAAGCTCTCCCGGATGGCTGTGATTTTGGCGCGAACGAGCACGGTCTGCCCGACCTTGAATCGGGACCGGACCTTGATCGTGTCTTTCGGCGAGGGCGGTCGTTTTACTGGCATGAGCGGAATGTAGGAAGCCCAAGGCCAAGAGTCGAATCACGCAGCGGAAAACAAAAAGGCCCGGCGTCCTTTCGGAGCACCGGGCCAGTCGGAGACCTTCTTGATCAGGACAGATAGCCTACAGCAGGCAGATGCCCGCCAGCAAGGCTGCGCCGAGCAGCAGCAATACGACGTCGGAGGTGGTGATCCACTTCATCGGACAACCGCCAAGCAGACACGACCGACGCCTACCTGCTTCGTTCCGAGCTTCGCCGCAGCTGCCTTGCTAAGATCGATGATGCGGCCCTTGGCGAAGGGTCCGCGGTCGTTGATCCTGACCTTGATGACCTTGCCGGTTCGCTGGTTGGTGACCTTCACCACTGTGCCAAGCGGCAGCGTCTTGTGCGCCGCCGTCATGGCGTTCTCATTGAAGCGCTCCCCGGAGGCGGTCTTCTTGCCGTGGAACCCGGGGCCATACCAGGATGCCCCGCCGCACTGATCAGCCAAGGCGAGGGCCGGAAGCAAAACCGCCATCCCGATAATGAGGATGGCGGCACACGTCCCGGCGATGATTGGGTGCCTCATCGGCCTGCCCCCTTGCTGTTCGATGATCGGACGATTTCCCGGGTGAGCTCGCGGATATCGGCGCGGGCCTCGTTGAGCGCCGTGACAGCCCGCTCCATGGCGTCGGTGTTCGCCTGAAGCGTTCGGCGGTTGGCCTCGCGGTCGTTGTGCTCCTCCCGGCGGAGCACGTTGTTCTCGGTCAGGATGGCGTTGCTCGCCTCGAGCGTGGCCGCGAGCTCGTGCATCGCCACGCTGTCGGTGGTGATGATCTTCGTGTCGGTGCGGATCTGCGGAGGCGCCGAGGCGGCGATCTGCACCGCCTTGCGGATGGCCGCCCATGCCGCGACGCCGACCGATACTGCAACGGTGGTGATGCCGGCGGCCCATGCCGCGACGTTTGCCCAGTCGATGGAGGCCGCGTCAGGTATCGTCGCCATCGTGGCCATCCGGAACGGCCACATCGAAGATGGACCAGTAGAAAGAAAACAGGCCGAAGAAGCCCAGCACCGAATAGACGGCGAGGCCGGTCGGCCAGGTCCATGAGAACAGGAAGCCGAGCGTCAGCACGGCAAACAGCCCTATACCGGTGAGCGCGCCGGCAGCGCGGACGATGGCCGTGGGCTTCGCCATGTAGCCGTTGACGCAGAGGGCGGCGATGCGCAGCGTCCCGGCAAGGAACACCACCCAGCCCCATAGCGCTGGGCCGCCGGCGAAGGCAGCGAATGCCGGGCCGGAGAACTCCGATGGGTTGCCGAGGACGATCAGCCCCCACAGCGAGAAGATAGCCGCATGCTCCCATTCGAGGACGCGGGAGCGGAATCGGGAGACGATCCGCCCGGCGACCTCGCGGGCCTTGTGCTGGATCATGATCATCGCCCTACCCACAGTTTCGGTAGACGGATGGTCGGGCGCGGCTTCCTGCGCTTCTTGCGGCCGAACTCGAACGGCGCGGCGGCGTCCGGGTGATTGTCTGGGATGGTCTCGTGCGCTTCGCTGCCCTTGGGCCGGCGCGGAAGAACGGCCAACACCACGCCGAAGACCAGGGCGACGAAGCCGACGACCGCAGGCCATCCGCCGATCGCCTTCAGCAGACGGATGAGCCCGAGGCTCGATCCTAGGATGATGCCGGCGAGCCCACCGACGATCAGCAGCTTGTTGAGCCAGCTGACCTCAGCCCACCACTCCCAGGCAGCGCCTTGGATGTGGCAGGGGATATCGAGCAGAGCGCAGTTCATCGCCGCGCTCCGTCCTGCACGGCCTCGACGGATGCCGCCTCGCCCTTCCTGCCGTTGAGGTAGAGCCACAGCGCGCCGCCAGCGAAGGCCAGCGCGTAGACCCAGACCGGCACGCCGGCGAGCAGATCGACAATCGGCTGCATGAACTCGCGGATCTCGGCGAAGCTACCGATCACCCAATTGACGAAGGCGATGACGGCGCCGGCGATAGCGCTCCAGAACCCTGCGACCTTCGTCAGCCAGTTCGTCTTCGCCTCCGGCGCGGCCTCGCGGACTTCCTTCGGTGTCGCCTCGGCGCGGCCGGACGGCATCTCGCGCGGCTTAGCCTTAATCAGCGCTGTGATCAGGTTGCTGTCGATCGCACCGCTCAGCGGCAGGCCGGCGTCGTGCCGGAAGATCAGGATGGCTTTCTCGGTCAGGTCGCCGAAGTCGCCGTCGATGTTTCCGATCTCGGAATAGCCGAGTTCCTTCAGTCGCCGCTGCACCTGGGCGACGACCTCGTCGTTCTTCGCGCCCTTGACCGGGAAGGCGGTCGGGCCAGTCGACGGCTTGGGCGCCGGCTTGCGGTCGCGCTCGTTCAGCGCCTCGGCGAGCACGCTCTCGAAGGCCGCGGCATCGTCCAGCGACTGGTTGATGCCGTCGCCGGCATAGTAGCTCTGGCCGCGCTGCAGGGTGCGCGGGCTCTTGCCGCCCCGCTTGATCGTCGAGAGCACCGGCAGGCTGGCCCATTCCTTTGCCAACTCGTTGCCGAAGCTCTTCAGCGGCAGGGCGCCGGTGACGAAGCGTCGGTAGCCGCGCCGCTCGAGCAGCGCCAGGCCGAAGGCATCCTGCAGATCGGGGGTGAACTTCGCCTTCAGCGAAACCCCGAGCTCGGCGATCAGGCTTTTCAGGGTCGTCCGGATGATCTGGTACCGACCGGCCGCGCCGCTCGCCTGCTTGAGGTTCCGCACCCAGCGCAGCTGCTCGGCGAGCAGTTCCTCGAGCGTCATCTCGGTGACGGGCTTGGGCAGCTTCCCCTTCTCGTCGATGTGGCCGATGACGGTGTTGTAGGCGGCGGCGTCCTTTCGGGCCGTTTCCAACTGACCGATATAGTCGAGCAGGACCGCCGCGCCGCGTGGCACGTTGCTGTTCATGGGAATCTCCGGTCTTCACGAGGGGAAGGAAGTTGCGCTAGAAGTGGCGCTCCAATGAGGAGTGCGATGGTCAGGCGAAGGCAGATCGGCCCGTGTTCAGAGCCCGGCTGTGGCACGCCGATTCATTGGGGCTACGTCTGCGAAAAGCACTACCTTCGCATACGTCGACACGGCGACGCCTCGGTCACCCTGCGGCCGCGAAACAGCCCCGAGAAACCGTGTGCCTTCCCGGGCTGCGATGATGTCACGACCAGGACGTACTGCCTGGGTCACGAGTGGCGTCTGAGGCGCTACGGCAGCGTCGAGAAGGCGCCGCCCCGGGGCCGGAAATCCTATCAGGGCCCATGCTCCACCCCGGCGTGTGGACGGGTGGGCACGAGGGACGGGCTATGCCCTCGCTGCGCCCGCATCGCGCGTTCGGCGAAGGGGCCAGCGAGGCCGATGCTGACCTTGACCGACATTGCGGATATCCGACTCAACCCGAATCGCTTGCCTCCCGATCAGCTCGCGGGATGGAAGAGAACCACCGCATCGACCGTCATCGCGGTTCAAAAGGGGCGAAACTGGGGCTTTCTCCGGTCCTAGCCAAAATGTCAGCCAAGGCAGGCGTTTGGGGCCGAGGGGCGCGTCGAACTACTTAGAAAATGCTGTGACCCCGCCGCAACACTCGGTGGAAACACTGCTGTTCCGTGGCAAAAATGAGTCGATTAGAGGGAAGCGGTGTGCCTTATTTAGCGGCAGGTATCTCTGGAGGCACCTTTATGAAGAAGTTCACCCTTTCACTACTGACTGGCGTCGCCGTTCTCGGCTTCGCTTCCACTGGCTTCGCGGCTGACCTGATCATCGAAGAGCCGGCTGAAGTTGGCGTTGTCGACGTCAGCGGCAGCTGGGATGGCGGCTATATCGGCGTTTTCATCGGCGGCGGTTGGGCTGACGCCGACCACGTAGCCAACCCCCCGAACAACGACCTCGATCTCGCCGGCTGGCTCATCGGTGTCGACGCCGGCTTCAACTTCTCCGTTGGTTCGGGCCTGGTCCTCGGTATCGTCGGTGACATTGCCTGGGCGGACATTACCGGCGACGATGATGGCGCCTTCCTTTTCGACACGACCCACACCATCGACTGGCAGGGTTCGTTGCGCGGCAAGGTCGGCTTCGACGGCGGCGCTTTCATGCCCTACCTGACCGGTGGTCTTGCGTTCGCTCACGCTGTTCGTACCAGCTCGGCTGGTGTGGACAACGAAGCAAGCGCGACCCACTTTGGCTGGACCGTTGGTGCCGGCGTTGAGATTGCCGCCACCGAAGAGCTCTCCGTCAACCTCGAGTACCGTTACTCGGACCTCGGCGAGCAGCTTTACGATTGGTCGGGCCCGGGTACCAACCCGACCATCGGCCTGACCACCCACACTGTGACTGCCGGTTTGCACTGGAACTTCTAAGCCTTTAGTGCCTAGAGAGAGAACCCCGTCGCGTCACACCCGCGGCGGGGTTTTGCTTTCCGAGGACGATGGCCAATGGTCAGGCCCAAAGATCCTTGATCCTGACCCGTGACCCATTTGAGGGGTGCGAGAATACTGCCGGCAGCCCTGCGGCGTTCGCGATGTTGGGGCTTTCAAACACGATCGCTTTGGCCATGCTCTGTGGCGCATAGACGCCGTGCATTTGCCAGAGAGAATGCTGGCCGCCCCGCACCCGGATGTTTCCGCTGGTCGCACTGTTGACGCACCAGAGGTAATTTGCGTTTTCGTAGTCACCTACGTCGAACTCGATGTCGACGTTGAAGCCGCCGTCGAACAGCACCGCATGCGACGCGTTGCCATACGACGGGTTCGAGTGGAGCACGAACCGTGCCTGCCTGTGGTGTAGCGCGGTCCCGTAGTTTGCTCCCTGCCCGTTTGCGAAACAGTTCGCCTGGCAGTTATCCAGATGCCCGTTGACCAGATAGTTCAGTCGGAGCGCTTCAGTGTTCCAGCCCACCTTGGGGTTGAAAACCATCAGATTGCGAGCCGTGAAGAAGTTCATGGGATCGCGGAAATCGTCGTGCCCGATAGTGAGCGCGACACCGTCGAAGGTCGTCTCGACGCAGAAGTCAGACGCGTCGAGATAGTACCAGTCAGATGACGCTCGCCACTGCCACGCCTTCACGCCGGGGCCACCCGAGAAGGTGGGCGCGAGCTGGATGATGCTCTGCCGCTTGCCCTGCCCGGTAATCTTGAGGCCGTCATACTTGACCGGGTCGAAGTCCCACACCCATGGCTCCGACAAGACGGCCTTGAAGCGCTTGCCGCCCGGCAGAAACAGAGGCGCGCCGCACGCCGTGGCCGCTGAAAAGGCCGCATCGAGCGCCGCCTTGTCATCTGCGATGCCATCGCCGCAGGCGCCGTGATCGATCGGACTGACGCCGATGTCGGGGATGGTCATTTCTCGCTACACCTTTGCTTGGTCGCATGGCGCGTCTCAGGCGAGCGCACGGGGGGGATGACAGTCGGAGGACCTCTGTTGGCCCTTCCGACGTTGGGATGCGAAATGAGGGAGCAACGTTCCTAGGCGGCGGCGAAGTAGGCTCCGCCGCCGATCATCACGCCCGTATTAGGAATGTTCGTATCGGTCATCTGGACCGATGCAGTTGCGCCCGACATATTGATGACGGCTTCGGTCGTAGATGGGGACACGGTCAGCGTTGGGTTGCCGACGACGCCTGATAGCGCACTCCATTGCGATACCTGCATCTGACCAAACGAGGCTCCCTCGCTGGTAAAAGGTAACCCAGTGAGTGACGCGCCCCCCGCTCCAGATCCATTGTTGCTGAGCGTGAAGTTGAATTGCACCATCACGATGCGGCCGATCTTTATGTAGGTACCGCCTCGAGATGCGAACGTCACGCCTGTGGCCGACCCACCAAAGGCAAGGCCGGGTGTCCACGCGCCCTCTTCGTAGTCGTCAAGCGTGTTTGCGTCTGACGAGGGAACGGCCGTCGACGGGAACTTCAGTTGCCCCCTCGGAACGCCAACGACACCGCCACCGATGAGGAGGTGCTCAACCATGGAGCCGGCGACAAGGGCACGTAAACTGACCGATGCGTCCTCGCTACCGTTGGCCGGATCATCGAGAATGGCGCGGAGCAGCGCATACAGGGTCTTGTTGCCCCCTGAATCCTTGCCATTGAACTGCAGTTCGCCCATCCCGTCCGCCGCGGCGGGTGAGGCGCTGTTTCGGTAGAGACTGAGTGTCGGTCCCTCCGTCGCGCCCGCGTCGGTGCTGATTTGCTCAACGTTCCGAAGGCCGGAAGCGTCAGCGTTGTCATCGACCACCAGCGCAGACGGCTGCAGGGCGGCGCCACCGGTTCCGTCGGTACGGGGCACGGTGTTATCAGCGGAGCCAAGGCCGCTCAGTCCTCCCGTGAACTCAGTCAACGTGATAGCCGTCACCCCCAGCGTGCCGCCCTTGTTGGACGTGCAGCGCCAGAGCGTGTCGGCCTTCGCCGTCCCCTCCATCACCGAGAAGTAGGCGCCCGGGTGCTCATTGTAGGTGTCGAATGAAGTGTCGCGGGATGCCCCACCCGTTGCAGGAGCAAGCCATACGCCATTCCGCTCCGGATGCCCCGCGGCCGCTCGCAATACGAGATCGCCGGTAACCAGGGAGACCGCGTCCACCGACGAACCATTGCTGTATCCAGAGGTGGCCGGATCACTGTCGGTCGTGTCGACTACGCGCACGCGAGTCAGCATGCTGGCGCCATCGACGCCATCGCCGCCGGTGGTGCTGCGCAGCAGGCTGATCGAGCCGACGTTCAGCGCCGTCTCGCCGGCATGGGTGTTGACGTTGATTTCCTTGTAGCCGGTCTGGTCAACGACCGTGGAGACTTTCCAGCTCACTGTGTCGCCGGCCGGCTGCTGCGTCAGGATGATGCCGTTCTGCTGGCTCTTGCCGGTCGAGTCCAACTCCTGCAGGCGAGTAGCGATGTCAGACCCGGCCAAGGTCACCTCGGAGATATAGAGCTTCGTCGCCAGCGAGAGGTCGGCATTGTTGGCGCGCACGCAACCGGCCGAGGGCGGCGCAGTGGTGCCGCTCTCCCACTGCATGCCGTAGCCGGCGAAGTCCTGCCCCTGGTCCTGCTCCTGCTTGGTGCCGATGCCAACATAGCGGAGGATGCGTTCGAAACCGCCCTGTGTGACGGTGATCTTGTAAGCTCCGCCGACGCAGTGGAAGGCGACCGCCCCGCCCGAGTTCACGAACGGGTTGCCCAGCGCGCTGGCCCCCGCCCTATCCGAATAGACGGGCACCAGGCCACCGGTTTCCCGGCGCACCTCGACCGAGATGTTCCCGGTCAGCAGGTTGCCGGCCTCGTCGGTGAAGTCGCGTTCGAAGCGAGCGAGTACCATCAGATCAGCTCCGAGAGGTTGGTCACAAAGTCAGCAAGGCGCGGGGCGCTCTTCTGGGTGGTCGGGTTGGTAACCTTGAGGTCGAGGCCGAGGGTCGCGAGCGCTGCCGAGACGCTGTCGCGGGTGATGTCCTCGTAGGCGAGTTCGACGTGCGGCAGCGGCGCCAGCGCCATGCGCAGCTTCGCCAGTTGCAATGCGTGGTCAAACATTGCCCGGCCCGTACGATCCGGGTCCAAGGTGAGCGTCGTTCCGCTGGGTGCTGGCGCCCCGACAAACGCACCGGTTTTTGCCGCCAGGTTCCATGATGCCTGTTGGGCTAGAAGGTCCCGCCGGTGGAGCAAAATTACACGAGCGTCGACGGCATCTAGAACATCAACGCGCGGTCCGAACGGGAAGGCACCCATGCCCCACTTTGGATTGCTAAGGATGACTTTGCCGGGGTTGGCCTTGGCGTGCCCGTCGAGAAACGCCCTCAACTGTCCCGGCTGTTCCATGTACTCAGCAGTATCGACGAGCCGGGGATCCCCCGCCAACATCGAGCGGAGCATGTGGGAACCTGAGCGAAACGAAGACCAGATGACGAGGTGCATCAAACTTCCGTTCCCCGGATATCGCCGGTACCGGTCTTGTCGAGATAGGCCAGACCATCGACAGCACCACCGGCTGCTCCGCCTGCGCCGCCCTGACGCCCTCCGCCGTAGGCATCCCCAGTGGAACCCGCCAAGCCTGGGCCGCCGCCGTCGCCTCCGTTCCATGTCCCAAGGGGGCCGCCGCCGTAGTTCGGCGCGCCGCCTTGACCACCCGCCTCGGTCGTTCCCGGCGATCCGGGGTTCTCAAAGCCGGGAGTGCTGACCGCACCAATGGCCCCGCCAGAGCCCGGCTGAGAGCCTGCACCGCCCCCCCCACCACAACCGAAGCTAGCGTAGCCTTTAGCGGCACCGCCACCACCACCGGCGCCGCCCCATATCTCCGCATCGCCGGTGGAAAGATCGACGTTTGTCCCGTATCGGCTGTAAAACGCCAGGCCGCCCGACAGACCAGGTGAGCCGTCCGTGTTTGCCCCAGCGTCTATCGCGCCCTGCCCGCCGTTGCCGCCCTTGCCCTGTATCCGGCCGCGCAGCAGCAGGTTGATTATGACAGTATGCACCGTCAGCGCCGTGCTGGTGCCAGCGCCCGACGATGCGTTCGTATCGAGCGTGATCTGGCTCGAGCTGTCGACGGTGAGTATCTTCGCCCCGGCAGGAATGCCGGTGCCGAACACCCGCTGCCCGACTGCAGCCCACGTTGCGGTGTCGACGCTGAGCCCGGAGATGATCGGCGAGCCGCTGGTCCGGTTGCCCGTCACAGCCTGCGTCGGCCACGTGCCGATATCGAGCGCTGGCGTTGAGGTCGATGTCGAACCGACAATGACGCCTGCGTTCACCGTGACGTTGACCGTCACCCCGTTTTCGAGAGTGCCAAACAGGGTGTCGTGCAGGTCTCGGAGATCGACGTCGAAGGTGTTGCTGTCGATGATGATGGGGTGGACGTTCGGGTCCTCGTTGTCGAGATCGACGAAAAGCTGCTCTTCGGCCTCAACCTGGTAGACGCCGACGTCCGGGTTCAGCCGGGTGATCTGGATCGGCACATCGGCCAGCGCGCCGGTTGCCGCCTGCATCGGCAGTCCGAACAAGCGGCAGCCCTCGCCGAGCACTGGCGTCTCCGCCCCGCGCCGGTAGAGCTCGAAAGCGAAGTGCCGCGGAGCGGTGCGGAACCGGCCAAGCTGGATGGCCGTGACGCGGTCGGCAATGGTCAGCCCGCCGAAGGGAATCCACCGGCTGAAGATCTTCTTGATCGCCGGCTGGCCGTAATCTTCCTCGGCGTCGAGGTCGACGCGGATAGCCGTGGAGCGGAAGTTGTCCGGGTCGCTCACCCCCTTCAGCGGGTTGAGGATGCCGAAGTAGCACCACACCTGACTGATGCGCTTGCCGGGCTGCTCGCGCGCCTGAAGTGTGCCGTCGACCGTGTTGCTCTCGTTGAAGGTCTCGGCCGTGGTCGAGATCGCCCGGAGCACCTGAAGGCGAATTTCCTCGCCGACATCGTCCCACCAGATGGCGAGCCCACATTGCTGGATCAGCTCGGAGACCAGCGTCTTGACCGGCGTCGGCTCGGCGATCAGCGCCGTCACCACCCGGCGGTAGAACGCCTCGGTTTCAGCCAGCCAGTCGGCGATCGGGATATAGGCCGCATCGATCGCGGCATAGTTCTCGAACAGGTCGGCAATGACGTCAGCCGGGTCCTCGGCGTTGTAGTGCAGGCAGAGCTGCAACCGGTCGCCGGAATTGTGCGCCACAGCCTCGGTGTTGAACTGCGCCCGGGTGATGGTCAGGCTGTCGCCCGAGCGGGTGAACGCCACGATCTCCTTGCCGCCGATGTTGAGGTAGCCGGAGGCGGGATAGTCGGTGTTGCCGATGCCGGCAGGCGAGAGCGTTGCGGCGGTCACCGAGTTGTTGATGTTCGCCGAGAGGAAGCCGGGCGAGAGCAGCGGCGCCTGCGCGCGGTCGCCGTCGGCGAGCTTCAGCGTGTCCTTTGCCGTGAGGGTGAATTTGCCGTTCAGCGCGTCGAAATCGAAGCTCTCGATGACGAAGTGCCGAGTTTCCATCTCGGCGAGAGACTGCCCGAGCAGCCCTTGGATCCAGCGCAGCGGCCGGCCGCGGAGGTACTGCTGCCGGGTGCGGAACTTCCCCCAATAGGTGCCCTGCTCGTAGGGGTTGTAGTCCCGATCGGCGAGGTACTTATCGCCCGCGGGCCCAGTGTCAGAATGCCGGTGATCCTTGAACGTGACCGTCAGCGAGGCCCGCTGGCCCATGTCCTCGCCGAGCGAGATCACCGCCGGAGAATAGCTGACGCTCTCGATGCTGGCGGCCTCGACCTCGATACCGGATGACTGCAGCCAGGATGTCTCGACCGCAAACCGCACCGTCACCGGGTCGTTGAGGAACGACGCCCGCACAGCGCAGGTCGAAAGGGTATTGTGGCACTTGATGTCGCTGTCGACGCCGAGCACGGCCGGGCATGTGCCTTCGCCCGTGGTCTCGCCGTACCGCAAGGCGCAGTAGTCGAGATCTAGCTCGATCAGCTCGATGGCGTAGTTCGGCTCGCTCAAAGCAAAGCCTCCATCTGCAGCTGCACGTCGATGTAGCCGACCAGGTCGGAAGGGGTCGGCACCGGGTCAGCGGTCAGCCACGCATAGCCCATCTCGTCGGGGTAGGTTTCCGGCCGCCAGCCCCAGAAGAACGGCTGCTCCATCGCGACCTCGAAGAACGGGTCGAGAGTCGAGCGGTACCAGGCGGGCGAGAGCTTGATGATCGAGACCGAGCTTTGCAGCCCGCCGCCGCTGATCACGCGGCCGAGGTATTCCCCGGACTGGCTGCGGGGAGAGATCACCGTCCGGCGCCGGGCATAGGGCAGCGGCGTGTGGCCGGCCTGCACGCCGCGCTCGAACACCAGCAGCTTGCCGACGTAGAGCACTGCTGCCTGCGGCTCCACCGAGCCCGGTTCGAGCTTCAGCCGAACGCCGATATATTCTCCAGGCTCGAAGCGCCAGAGGGCCGGCCAGTCGTTGGCGAGCAGGTTCGCCGGAACAAGCTCGTCCCAGTCGCCGTCCGTCGCTGGGTTGCCGCCGAACGGCAGGCATTGCACCGTCACCTGAACCTGGCCGCTGCCGAAGTTGTGGCGCGCGATGGCGACATAGTCGACCTCGACGGCGAGCCCGAACAGCACCGTGAGATACTGGTCGGCCGTGCTGCCCGACTTCCACACCAGATTGGTGGCGGGGTTGGCGAGATTGCTGGTCGGATACAGCGCCTCTTCTTCGTCGACCTGGATGGTGTCGACGGTGCAGAGGTTGTGCCAGCCGATGATCGGATAGTCGGCGTTGCCAGCCGCTGAGAGCGTGAGCGCGTAGGCGTTCGGGACGATGATCATGCCGGGTTCACGTTCAGTTTGAAGCCGTCGCCCATGGCGTCGTTCATGTCGCGGAAGAGCTGCTCGAGCTCGTTGCGGCTGTAGCGGCCGCCGCCCTCGAGGGTGAGATTGATGGCTCGGCCGCCTCCGACAGTAGCGGGCGGGGTGGCTACTGCTGGGGTGCTCGTCGATACCGAGGGCGCCGAGGAAGAGCCAGGCTGCGCGCTCAGGATGTTGCCGATCTGAACGGCGCCGGCGGCCGCGATTGCGGCGGCACCGGCGAAGCCGAGTAAGCCGCCCTGCTCGAACGCTTTCATCACGCCTGCTGCCGTGCTCACCACGGCATTCGCTACGGCGAGCGCCTTGTTGTCCTTGAACGCGCCAGCGAGCGCGCCCGTGATCGTGCCCAACGCTCCGATAGTGCTTTCGATCTGTTCCTCGGCGGACAACTTCGACACCGCTCCGAGACCTTTGAAGGCGTCAGCGTTCAATTGAAGCGCCGAGGTCACCTTGTTGATGGCCGGAACGGTGCGGTCGGCCATGCCTTCCACGCTGTCGGCGAACTTGGTGGGCAGGTCCACGTTGATCGCGTCGCCCAATGCCAGTCCGAGCCCTGCGTCGCTGAACAGGTTCGGGTTCGGGGCTTCGAGTTGCGCTGCGGCAGGGGTCGTTCCCGAGTTGCCCGTGGGACGCCCCTGCAACTCAGTTATGCGATCGAGAAGACGCGTTGCCTGCGCCTCGAAGTCCGCCAGCTTGGTCTTCGCATCGGCAAGATCCAGCCGGAGGATCATCCCGTTCGGGCCGTTGCCCGCAAGCTCGGTTTCGATCTCCGTGATGCGGTCCTTGACGGGCTGCATCGCGTTGTAAGTTTCGGCGAGCTGGTTCTGCAACGGCCGGAGGAACTGGCGCTGCTCGATAGCCTTGGTCTGTTCGTAGGCAATGCCGAGGAGCCGGGCGAGTTCGGCCGCCCACCCTGCGGCATCTGCCATCAGCGGCGCGAGCGCCACGAAGCCAACGCTCAACTGGGTGTCGACGATCTGCGCGGCGGTGTCGAGCTTGTCGCCCAACTCGTCGGCCCGTTCCACCAGGTCGCGGGAGACGATAATGCCCATGTCGCGAGCCTTCGCGACCATGTTGTCAATTGCTGCGCCGCCCTCGCGGAGGATGGCAACCAACTTGACGCCTTCGCCACCGAAAGCCGCTGTAGCGATAGCAGCCTGCCGACTGGCGTCCGTCTCGTCCCTAATCGCATCAGCGACGGCCTTGATCCGGCCTTCCTGCGTCGTGGCGAGTTCGATGTTGCGCAGCAGTTCCGGGTTGAGCGCCTGAAGCTGCGAGACCAGTTTGCCCTTGCCCTCGGAGGCGAGGCCGACGTTTTTGTTGAACGTGTCGAGCGCCCCGGAGAGTGATTCCATGCCGATGCCGGCGAGGCTGGCCGCATGCGTCAGCCCCTGAAAGAACTCGGCGTCGATGCCAGCAGATGCCGCCTTGTCAGCGACACTGCCGAACTTTTCGAGCGACCTGTTCACGCCGTTGATCACAGCGTCGAAACTCAGAAACCCCGCCGCCGCAGTAGCGAGCCCGCCGACCAAGCCTTTTGAGATCGACAGTGCGAAGCTATCTGCCGATTTCTTGGATTTGCCGAGCCCGGACTCGAACTGGGCGCTATCCAGGCTCAGGCTGACCTTCAAGGCGCCAATGGTCGCGCTCGCCGCCATAGCCCTTCACTCCAATTCACAGCTGGGCTACCGTCCGCCCGGATCGGGAGGCGAACGGTGCCATTCTTCTTTGCGGGTTGCGGATTGGCCTGCGCAGCTGCTGCCGCATGGGCCTGGGTCAACTGGCGCGTTGAGACCGATATCCAGTTGGGGATACTGGTCACGCTGCTGGTCGGGGCGTTCCTGTTCCTGGGACTCGCCTACGCAATTCAGGTGCTCAACGAGATCCGGCGACGGCTCGACCGGTAGGCTATCGCTTCCGCCTTGAAAGGATGCCCCTCAGGGCCTCGATCTGATGGACTGGGTCCTGTCTGCGCTGTTTCGATAGAGCGGGAGCCGGAGCGGCAGGCCTTACGAAGTCTTTGAAGCTCGTTGGCTTGCGCCCCTTTGGCAGCGCATAGGAGTGCCAGGTGTGCCAGCGCTTGGATTCCTCGTCCCGTTCCCTGCGTCTCGCGGCCACCTTGAGATGCAGTGCCGCTTGGCGCGGTGTGCACGCCCAAAACAGTGCCTCGGGGTAGTCAAACAGCCAGTCTTCTAAGAGCCGCTGCCAGCCCCGTGACTGGCCTTCGGAGGGTTTCCCGCGCTCGCCCCCTCACTGTCCGGGAAAGCAACCGCCATAGCTTCGTTGAGCTTCGCGACCGTCTCAGGCACGCCAGCCACCCCCATGATCTCGCCGGCTTCATCTGGAGTGCACTTGTGGAACTCGCGGAGGGCACCCCACAATATTCCGCGCCAGGTCGTCAGGCGAAGGCCGCCCTTCGGCCTGCGAAGCACGGCGAGGATCTCGTCGATGCCGAGCCCCATCATCTGCTCGACTTCGGCGAGCGAGTTGATGCTCAAGCGCAAAACATAGGTCTTGCCACCTGCGACGAGTTCGACCTCGCCACGTTCCGCATTTGCCACGTCGATGCTCCCTTACGCCGCGATGATCGGGCCGACAGGCAGCGAATAAACCGTGCTGCCGGCACCCGCCCCATTGGTCGGCGTCACGCCCACCCGCAGGAAGTCGGCGATGTCGCCCACCACCGGCGCATAGGTCTTGCTCGTGCCGCCCACCGAAACGTTGGCGAAGGTGCCGTTGCCGGATGCGTCGTGCTGCCACTGATAGGCGTAGCTGTCTGGCGCGCCCTCGTACTCGCCTTCGATCGCCGTGAGAGTGACGCCGACCTGCACAGAGGCGCCGACGATCGACGGCTTGACCAGATTGACCGGAATCGCCTCGTTGCCCCAGGTCTCTTCACCGGACACGGCAACGGTGATCGTCGCGGTCATCCGGTCCTCGAGCGGCAGCACCTTGGAGAACCCGGTGATCTGCGCGTCGAAGGCCACGGTGACCCCGTTCGGGAAGACGATGGTGTGCTCTTCGGTGTCGCCGGAGGCGAGCAGAGCCCGGATGGCAACGTCGGTCGCGTTGCCAGGCACCCAGTTGATCTGGAAGCTGGCCTCGCCGCTGTCGATCATGCCGGCGATGTATTCGTGGCGCCGGCCGGGCGACTGCATATGCGTGGCCTGCACGCGCTCCGAGGTCGCTTCGCCGGGCGTGATCTCGATGACCTCGCCCATCTCCACGCCGTCGATAAGGTATTTGCTGCCGTAGCCAATCCGGGCATCGGTCATTTCAGTCTCCTGTGATGTGAAGAAGGATCAGGCCGACGCGGCCCAGACGTCGAAATCGAGCGATGCCCGATGGAGAAGCACGTCACTGCCGGTCAGTTTGTCGCTGTCCTGCCGCTCGCTGTTGGCGAAGATGCCGGGGAAGTCCGCATCGCGGTGCCCGTGCAGCAGCGCCAGCACCTGGTCGCGGATCGCCCACATTGAGGTGACCGTCAGCGCCTGCACATCGATCTGCACGATGCTGCCGGTCAGCCCATCGCTGCCCTGCATGGTGATGCCCGGCGCGCCGGAGACCTTGTAGAGCACTATCGCCGGGCGGACTGTCGCCTGCGGCAGGTGGTTCCAGACGATGCGCGGCGCGCTCGGGCCGCCGACGAGGTTCGCCAGCGGGGCGTAGCCGACGAGCAAGGCGCGCAGTGCAGCTTCCATCACCCTGCCCTCGCTGCCTTTGCCGCGGCGCGCTTGGCGACCCGTGCGGCGGTCTTCGTGATCTCGTCGCCGAGTTCGTCGGCCACGATCTTGATGGCGCCATCGGCATTGGCATCGAACGCCGGGCGCATGAAGGGCTGCGGCCCATGGTTCACGTTGCCAAATTCCTGCTGAACGCCGGCGGGATCGTTCGTGCCCATGAACACCTCGGCGAAGGACTTGTCCTCGCGCTTCCGGTTGAGCCGGGTCTGCGACTTGTTGAGCTTCGTGCCGACGGTGATCGAATTCTTGAGGTCGTTGCCCTGGGTGGCCGGGTCATCCGGCGCCAGCTGGCGAGCGGCTTCCGCCATCGGCTGCAAGGCCTTGATGCCGACACGGCGAAGCACCGCACGAGCTGTCGCCTTCGGCAACTCGCCGAGCGCGGCGTCGAGCTCGCGCAGCCCATCTATCCGCATGGTGGTTTTCACGCCGGCGTCTCGGCACGGGCGATGGATGAAATCTCGATGCCTTCGCGGCGGCCGAGTTCCTTGGTCCCGACGATGTCGTGCACCCGCCCCTCATAGACCAACCGGTCGAGCGGCGAGAGGTCCGACCACGACGAGTCCCATCGGATTTGCCAGCGGGTGCCTATCTCGGCGGAGACCTCGGCGGACGCCACGCGCTCGCTGTCGGAGACATCGCGCTTCGCGGCCCAGACCGTGGCGAGGGTCGACCAGGTCTTGACCTGCTCCCCGCTGCCGGAATCGGTGGTGTAGGTGAACCGCTGCAGGGTGATCTTGCGGTCGAGTTTGGCGCTCTGCATCACATCACCGGAACCCAGAGCGAGCGGACGAGGCTTTCGATGGCTCGCCGGCTGATCGCGGGGTCGACGCCGTCGAGGGTCATTCGGACGTGCAACTTGATCGCGGTCTTCATCAGGGCGATGCGCTGCGCGTTCTCGCCCTCGACCATGCCGACGGTGTACGCGGCGGTGACGGTGCCAGCCTGGTCGGCCAGCGTCGGCCACGCGCCTCCAGAAACCAGCCCCACCGACCCATCCGGCTGCACTATGTAATCGGCCGCATCGAGCGCCACGGCGTCTCCTGCGCTGTCGATATAGGTAATCACGACGTCGCCGATGATAGGGCCGCCCGGCAACCTGATGCATGGATCGTCGAAGCTGTCGAAGGTGACTTCGACGCCCTGCTGCGCAACCGAGATGCCGACCCAGCCCTTCGGCCCGTCGAGTTCCGCCTGAGCGGCGAGGATCAGTCCCTCAATGAGGTCGTCCCGGTCGGTGCCACTCTCGCCGAGCGCCACCTTGGCCTCCTCGAGCGAGACCAGCATGTCGGGAAACGAGATAATGACGATCTGCATTACCGCACCTTCGCCAGCACGGGGTAGAGGTCGATTTCGACCTTCGAGCCGTCGCCGTTGACCAGCGTCAACATGCCCTGATTGTCGATATGACCGGCCACCAGCGGCTCGCCGGCGGGGCCTTTGTCACCACGGCCGACTAGACCGCGCTCGCCCGGCTGCCCGCGCTTGCCCGGCGAAGCGATCAGTTGCCAGCCGTCGCCGGGACATGGGCCCGGATCATCCTTCTTGGCAACAAACGCGCCACCGTTGAGAGACACCAAGTCGAGCGCGGCATATTCGCTGCCCTCGGCGTGCGTGCCGCGGATTCGGAAACTGCGACCGTCGGCCCCGTCGCGCCCGGCGGCGGCGATGCACTGCCAATCCTCATGGGACGGGTCCTTGCCGGTATCGCGCAGCGCCTGATACGTCGCGCCACCGTAGGTGACGACGTCGCCCTCCCGGTGAACTTCGTCGACCCATGCCTTGACCCGCGGCAGTTTGCCGACGGGACCCTCAGGGCCCCTATCGCCATCCTTGCCGTTGATGCCATCGGCGCCATCGCGGCCATCCTTGCCGGGCTCGCCATCGCGACCAGCCGCGCCATCGGCGCCGGGCAGACCATCTTTGCCGTCGACGCCGTCTTTGCCATCAGCGCCAGGCGCGCCATCTTTGCCATCCTTGCCCGGCTGGCCATCTAGGCCGTCACGACCAGGCGCGCCGTCCGCCCCATCGCGAGGGGGCGGCAATGCAGCGACGGCTTCAGCGATTCCGGCGCGGATCACCTCGGCGTGGTCGATCGCCTTCAATTCGGCAATCTGCCGCTTGAGGTCGTCTCGCTCATCGACCAGCGGCTTCACCGCAGCGGCAATGAGGTCGCGGATGACCGGCGCCACGCCCTTCATCAGGGCGGCGATGTCGCTGTGGTTCATGCGGGGTCCGCCTATTGCTTCGTGAGCATCAGTGACGGGCTCATTTCAGCGAACTCGGCGTATAGGAACGCCTTGGCCGCTTCGCCCTTCTCGTCGTCGGTCAGGTCTTCGTCGTCGTTCGCCGCGGCGGGCGTTTCTGACGCCGCCGGCTTATCGAGGGCCTGTTGCTGGACCTTGCTGGCCATGGCCAACGGGATGTCCTGCATTTGCACGTAGAGATCGTCGCCGCCATCCTTGCGTGGCTGCCCGATCTTTTTGCGGGCCTCGTTGTAGGTGAGCACCTTGCCGGCCGCCGTGTTGAGCGCGTCGATCATTTCCTTGAACGACGAGCGCAAGAGAGCTTCGGTATCGAACTCAAGGTACTCGTCTGGCTGGCCCTTGAGGCGGAAGAGCAGGCCGAACGCCTCCTCGATGTGGTTCAGCGCGAAGCCGAGCCCAGTCGCCTTCCATGCAGACATCAACGCCTCAGTCGAGGCGAAGGGTGTCCCGCCGATTCCGAACAGCTGCAGTGGCATACGAAAAGCGAGCGCGATGTTTTGGTCGCTGAGCTTCAGCATGTCGGCGAGCTTGGAATCGTTGGCCGTGGTGCTGACCGCCTTCGCCTTCAGGCCCCAGGTGAGGATCGGCGTGCCGCCGGCGCCGTCGCCCTTGGTCTGGGCGTCCCAGAGCTCGCGGAGCTTCTGCGTCTGTTCAGTGGTCAGGGTCTGGTCGGTCTCGAGCATGAACGATGGCTTGGCCTCGTTCAGGTAGAACGCGATCTGCTGGTTCAGCGCGGCGCCGGACAGCGCCTGGTCGAGCGCCACAGCGAGGATGGGGCTGACACCCTTCAGCGGGTGCCGCGGCGTCTTCAGCCGGACATGGAGCACATCACGCGCCGGGATTGGTGCCGAAAGGTCGAACCGCTGCTCGGCGATCTCGTTGCCGCTGAGGCTGTAGAAGATCGAACCATCGGCGCCGATGTACGGGTAGCCGTACCGCATGCGGTGCAACTCGACGATCTCGTTGCGGGCGTTGCGAACCGCATAGGCGAACGCTTCGCCGCCGCGGTACAGCCGCTCGGTGAGGTTCAGCAGGAAGTCGGAGATCGACTCGTAGTCGTTCGGGCGCTTCAGGATCCGCGACAGGTCGGAAGTCGTGATGACCTCCGAGCCGCCGTCGCCGGTGGTGCGCTTGTGGGCGCCAGGGCACATCGCCACGGTCTGCGAGTAGGCGGAGACGCAGGCCTCGACCATTGCACCGCCTTCTCCCAATGGATTGAGCGAATGTCCTGCCTGCCACCAGTTCAGCAGCTTGCCGGCGCTGGCCGAAAGCCAGCCGTCGGACAGCAGGTATGGCCCGGGCCGATAGGCGCCCTCGGCGGCCTTCTGCTTGCCGGTGAACGGGACCCTGAGGCCGAAAAGCTTCACGGTCAGCGCGCCTTGCGGGTCTTATAGCCGGGCTTCTTGGCCTGCAGCTTGGGTGCAGGCGCCGGACGCATCTCGGTGGTGGTCTTCGGCGCGACAGGAGCGGGCGCCGGGGCAGGTTTCGGGGCCGTCTCGTCGACATCGACGCCGCGGCTGCGCGGAGTTTCGCCGTCCTCGCGCATGGCGACTAGGCCAAGCTTGTGGGCGAGCCTGCCCTCGTCGTTCGGCTTAACTTCGCTCGGATGGACGGGGGTGCCATCCTCCAGGACATACCAGGTGTCGCGCATCGATCAGTCTCCAATGGGAGGAAACGGGGCAGCCGAAGCCGCCCCGCCGAAATCAGGCGTCCGCAACCGTGATGACGAAGGTGCCGGTCTTGGTTGCGCCGGCCTGAGCCAGCACGATCTTGACGCGGTCACGGCCAAGGGCGATGCGGTCGTTAACAGCGCCGGTGGCGGCGTATAGGGCCGCTACACCGGCCGTGGTGTGCGTCGCGGCGCGGGGCCGGACGATTTCCGAGGCGTTGATATTGGTGTCGGTCCAGATGTTCTCGCCGGTGGCCTCGGCGGTGATCGTGAAGTCGACGCCATCCGTGTAGGGCGTGGTGCCGTCCTTCAGGTACTGCACGGACTCGATGTAGCCCGAGATATACGGCGAGTAGAACGTGCCGACCTGCGAGCCATCGGAGATCGCGACGACGGTGTGCTTGCGCGAGCGTGCCATTTCCGCTCACCCGTCAATCGTGACGTGGAGGGTGCCGGTCTTGGAGACGCCTCCGCCGTCGACCACGATCTTGAGGCGATCACCTCCGATGGCGATGCGATCGAGCACGGCCACACCGGCATCTGCGTAGAGCGCAGCGGCGCCGGCAGTCGAATGGGTGGCGGCACGAGGATACCGCGTTGCGGAGGCGTCGACGCTGTCCTCTGCCCACACCGACTCTGTGGTGGTTTCGAGGGTGCAGACGAAATCAACGCCGTTGGCGAAGTCGGTCTTTACGTAGCGGATGGACACGAGCTCGCCATAGAGCGGCGGCGTGTAAAAGGTCCCGTCACCGCTGGCATCAACGGTCATAGGGACGACAAAGCGACGAACGGTCATGTGATTTCTCCCGCGGACTAGCCCGCACAAGGTGAAAGCACGGGGCCACCATTGGCCCCGTGCGGGTTGTCAGCCGCTTACCAGCTGGTGCCGTCGATCCACTGGACCATGCCGCTCCGGCGCATCTTCCAGGCGACGTCCATCAGCATGCGGACGCCGATGGTTGCGGTCTGGAAGAACGAGCGGGTCGGATCGGCCACGGTGCCGGCGGCCGACACCAGTTCCAGCGGAGTGGTGTCTTCCATGTGTACGGTGGCCTGCTCGGACACGTCGAACTCGGGCGCGTCACCGAGAGCCGTGGCGAAGTCCGAATTGCGGATCGCGATGAGGCGGCCCGCGGTGACGGTGGTCGATTCCAGGAAGGTGACGCGATCGCGGATCGCACCCATGAAGCTGCCGATCACACCGTCGGGGCCCGGCATCATCGACAGAGCGAGGCCCTGCGCCGGGTTCATGATGACGGTGATGTTGTCGGCGGCATTGGCCGCGAAGAACGGCGCCAGCAGTGCCTTGAAGTCGGCGAGGACAGCTGCATAGTCGCCGCCGCCATAGCCGGAAGCCACCGCCGAAACGCCGTTGAGCAGGCCGGCCGGACGTGCCGAGCTCGAGGCCACGGCATCGAGGAGTGCTGCGTCGAGGATGACGCCGGTGTCTTCGAGGATCGCCTGGCGCACCAGGGCTTCAATGGCCGGGGTGCTGCGCTTCGCCAGTTCTCGGGAGAAAGGCACGATCACGCCAAGCTTGCGCGGGGTCATGGTCGTCGCCGCCGTGGTGATACGACCGACACGGATGGGCGAGCCCTCTGCGACGAAACCGCCACCGGCACCGCCGGCAGTGCGGCTCGGGATCGACACCGTGCCGATGCCGTCGAAGCTGAGGCCGATGCCGCGGGAGCGCAGCGCCGGATAGATGGAGAACGGCATCAGCGCATTGACGAACCCGGCGTTGACGGTCTGCACCAATTCAGACGCCCAGCCCGACACAGTGGTCGTGCCGATCGTCTGGTCGGCCTTGACGATCATCGCGGTGGCTTCGTGACCGGGATAGCGCTCCTCGAGCACCTTCTCGATCGACTTGCCGCCGAAGTGCGACAGGCCCTTCACGACGGCAGCGCGAACGAGAAGGTCAACACCGTTCACTTCCTTCTGGCCATAGCCGAGAGGGCGACGGACAGTTGCCGGCACAGCGGCAAGGGCGTTGGTGCCGATCTTAGCCTCGGAGGCCTTGAGATTGGTAACGCTGCGCTCGAGGCCTTCGATCTCGCCGTTGATCGCCTCGATGGCGTCATTGTCGAGTTCATCGGCACCGGTGAGTTCCGCCAGCTTGTCCTTCTTGGCGGTCAGGTCATTCTGCGCATCCTCGATGCGCTGCGACAGGGTCTTCATCTTTGGAGCTTTCGTGTTCGGCTGACGGTCCGCACGGGAGCGCGTCAGGTCCGCTGAGGTCGTGTCGGCTTGCTCGCCGGTGGCAGTGAGGTCGCGGCGCTTCACGTCGGCTTGCTCGCCGAAGGCCAGGACCAGAGTTTCGTCGGAGACGTGCAGCGACTTCGCCAAGGCGATCGCCGCGGGATTGGCCGGCACCGAGACGAGGCTCGTTTCCAGCAATTCCTGTTTCGTGTAGCGCTGCCCGCCGTACGGCTCTTTCGGGTCGATCGGCTCGCTCATCAGCGGGCGGAAACCGACGGACACGGCGCGGAGAATCCCCTGCTCCACCAGGCTGATCAGCTCGTCGATCCGGTCGCTGGTGCCCTTGGCTGCCAGCTTCAGCGTGCCGATGAGCCTGGTGCCCTCGATGCGCAGGTTCGACCAGTTGCCGATCGGAAACGAACCGGAGTGCCCGAACAGGGCAATCGGGTTCTTCTTGAAGTTCTTCAGATCCCAGCCGGCCGCCTCGATGATGTCGCCGTAGCGATCGAGGGTGTTGTCGGACAGAACGAAGTCGAGCCCGTCGCGCTCGGCGACGGTCTTCCGAATGACGGTCATGGTGGTGTTCTCCAGCTAGCCCAGCATGGCCATGACGTCGGCGACGGGCTTCTCGCCAAGTTCGTTATCCGCGGCGCCTGTGGCCATCGCGATGGTGACGAGACCGTCGATCCGGCCCCTGCTGCGCTTCTTGTCGAAGGCCCGATTGGCCTGCCCATCGCTATCGACATGCGCGTTGGCAGCGCATGAGGTAGTGACGGGCGAATCCTCGATGGTGATCGTCTGCGCGAGGATGCGATCTTCGAGCCGTTCGATGCTGCGCGGCATGGTGAGCTGCCGATCCTCGAACCGGACCAGCTTCCCCTGGGCATGACTGACCAGCTTCAGCCCCTGCCCCTCTGGCTTGTCCGGCCCCTCGAACTTCCAGACTGGAAACCCGATCTGCTCGCACGCCGCGATGAAGTCAGCGATGCCGGCCGGGTCGAAGGCCATGAACTCGACGTCATGCTCGGCGCAAATCTTAGCGACTTCCGCCGCGATGAAGGTCTTGTCGATGACGGCGGCATCTACCGCCGTGATCCACTTCGCTTCGGCCCATTCGACATATGGCGCCTGGTCCTCGATCGAACGCTCCTTGAGCCGCTTTTTGACCGTCCAGTACCAGGTCTTTGCCCAGAGGTGCCCGTGCTCGTCGATCCATACGGCGGTCAGCGAGGTGAGGTCGTTCTTGTCCGAAAGGTCCAGCGACAGCCAGCACTTGCGGCCCTTGAGGGCCGGGACGTTCACCTCGCCCTGCACCGCGAGCCATGCGTCCTCGGCGATCCAGAACTCGGTCGCCCCTACCGGAATGCCGAAGTACAGCCGCTTCGTCGACAGCGCCGTCGAGAGCATCTGCTTGGCCGTGTTGACCATGCCCTCGATGTTCTCGCGGGGGAATGTGATCCCCAGCGCCGGCAGCGACTTCGACCACACCTCGGGGGTCTCGAAGATTGTCTCGTGATCCTTGGCGTCGACCCGGGCGATGAAGGCAAACGCCTCATCATCGAAGAACTTGCCGGTCGCCACCTTCTGATAGAACGTCGAGTAGCTCGACCCGACAATCTGGTCGACCGCCGGCGTGTTGGTCCCCAGGAGCATCAGCGCATCCCCGGGCATCTTGGCGATCGCCTGCTTCCAGAGCTCGATCGAGGTGTTGACCTTGAACTCGTGGATCTCGTCGGCCGCGACCAGCGTCGGCTTCGGACCCGAGATCGCCTCGCCGTTCGCCAGCGACTGGAACAGCGAGTCCGATTCCGGAAACTCAATCTTCCAGGCGTTGTCGCCTTCGCCGCGGATTAGCGCGATGCCGCGCTCGACCAGCGTGTCGGCCTCGTCGACTTCCTCACCCGGCGCCGGTGGGATCGGTCCGCGACACATCGCGACCGCATCCTTGAACAGCACGTTCGCCGTATTCCGGTCCTGCCCGATGGCGAATGCCTTGGCTCGAGGGATGCCGTAAAAACCCGTCATGTAGAGCCCGATGGCCGCCATCAGCGGCGACTTCGCCTGCCCCTTGCCCGTCTCCAGCCAGGCGGAGCGAAACCGCATCCGGCCGCTCGTCTTCCGCCAGCCGAACAGCGAGCCGACGACGAACACGTGCCAGGGCAGCAGTTCGAACGGCAGCCCGACCTTCGCCCCTTCCGAGATCGTCAGCATCGCCGGCATGAAGCCGATGGCGTGCGCCGCCCGATCCGGCTCCCAGCGTAGCCCGCGATCCGGGCCGTACTTCAGGTCGTCGAGATGGCGCTTGCACGCCGCAATTTCGAACTCACCTGGCAACGAACCATCCGGCCGGCGTCCAGCTGCAACAGCAAGCGCATAGGCCGTGGTCGCGTCATTTGACGGCGGCGAGGTATCCGTCGGCGGCGCGGGGCGTTTTCTTGCCATTGGGCACCTTCGTCGCTGCAGCACGCCGGCGCGGCGACAGACCAAACTCCTGCTCGAGCACCGCGGCATCGGATGCCGCCTCGCGCATTACGGTGAAGTGCGGCGAGGTGCGCGCGATCGCCTTCGGGTTGCCGCGCTTCGGCTTCGTGACCGCGCCGTTCTCGGCGACCTCGCGGGCCGACCGGTCGTACATGATGTAAGCGACGACCAGGCGCTGCAGGGCGTGGGCGTTGCCCGGCGCCAGCAGCTGCCGATCCCGCAGCTCAGTGGTGACGACGCGCCAGTGTTCCTTGGCCGCCGCGATCTCCAACACGTCCGAGAACAGCGAGTCCCAATCCGGCTCCGGCACCATGGCGCCAGTGTTCTCGATCACGTTCATGCAGATTACCCCTTCGGGGTACCCTCAACTTTTAGGTCTGAAATTGCTTCCGGTGCGAACGAAAGCCCCAGCGGTGTCCTCTATCGAGGGTTGCAGACTTTTGACCCGCCCCCCTACACCTTGATCATCTGGATCTTGCGGGTGTCGCGATCATCCCTGACTTCGCAGGTGAGTTGCTGTCCGTCTTGTTCGATGTCGTCACTGGCGACCACGAGCCGCACTGTATCTGGCGAAATAGACGCAGCAGAGCCAATGATCCGATAGGTGCTCGGGAACATGGAAACCGCATGGGCTAGTATGTCGATGCTCACGTCGATGTTGGCCCAGCGCATGCTGCTCACCTGTTCCATGGGTGGCTGCGATCCTTAGGCCTGCCGTCGAGCCCGATCTGCTGCCTTGGTGCTTGCGTGAAGGCGAATTGCTCGGCCGTCCGCTTGAGGTTGTGGTCATCACACAGGTTGCGGGTGTTCTCGTCGGTGTCTGGTCCGCCCTTACTGAGCGGGACGATGTGGTCGACGATGGTGGCCAGCGTTACCCTGCCCTCTGCCTGGCAGTCCTGGCACAGGTAGTTGGTGCGCTTGAGCCTGCGGTCACGCTGTTTCTGACCTGCCCTGCCGCGAAGGCGCGGGGTGGGCTGCACGTTGGTGAGCTTACCCATTGCGCAGTTGGCCTTTTACACAGAACCGTGTCAGGCTGTTACTTTGGGTTGGGAGGACCGACAAATGATCACAACCGGCAAATGCCCGAAGTGCGAAGAACGACTGCTCAACGTCAAGATTGAGCCGATCGATTTGATTGAAGGGCTCAGCACTAAGTGGAAGGGTGCCAGCTATATTTGCCCGCGCTGCCAAACCATTCTCGGGGTCGAGATGGACCCAACTGCTTTGAGGTCGGCGATCGTGGGTGACGTGAAAAAGCTGTTGGGCCGCGGGTAACTCATCTTTTGGCCGAGCGAACGAGACGGGCTGCACACGCAGCCTGGGCTCCCCCGGGCAAAGCCACCAAAGTAACGCCATCAAGGGCACAGGGAGTCGTCCTGTAAGGACGGCTAGCCCTGTTCGCCTGATTTGGCAAGAGTCACGCGGCTAATGCGGCCTCGCTGTCCACGGTGTCATGCTGCACCGGGATGATCTCCTCGAGCGGCTTGAACGTCTTGGCCGTCGGCTTGCCCATAAGCTCGACCTCGGCGCGAACCAGGCCGTTGGTTTCGATGCCGAGAAGGGTCACCACCTTGCCCTCCCATGGGCCGGCGACGATCATGCCGTGCTCGGCATTGCCGAACAGCGCCGAGGACAATGCTGCATCGAACGATGCCGGCGCGCCGCGGCGGCGGCCCATGCGATAGATGCGATCGTGCTCGGCCTCGTGCTTCATGGCGCGCTGATTGCGCAGCAAGGCCGCCACTACCTTGTCGGGAACAAGCGCCGGGGCGCCGGTGGTGCTCTTGATGATCCGGACCATGCCCTCGCATTCCTTGACGTCCGGGTAGAACCCAGGGGGGAAGCGGGCGAAGAGATAGCCAGGCATCAGGGCGCGGTGCTTGACCTTCTTCTCGCCGGTGCGGCGGTTGACCTGCACCCAGCTCCATTTGGGGGAGTAGGTGCGGAAGCCCTCGCCATGGCGCTGCCTATCGGCGAGGCGGCGCAGTTCGCTCGCCGCCTTGCGCTCGTGCTGTGACGAGGTCTGGATGATGTGCCAATGGGTCATGGTGCTTTCCCCTTCCCGTGTCTATCGAGCTCGCGCATAGCGGCCTTGATCTCTGCCATTGCAGCGGTGGCCCCGAGGCCGCAATCGCTGTACTCGGTCACCACCTTGCGGATGCGCTCGATGCAGGCCTTGCGGAGGCCGCCGCGCTGCTCTACGCCTGTTTGGGAGTAGGTCATGAGCCCCCTACACTTCCGGAATCTCACCCACGCCGAGCATCACCGGCGGGTGCAGGGTGCCTACCACTCTCAGGTGGATCGGCGCGCCAGCGTTCAGCGCGGCGAGCTCGTCGGGGGTCGGCATCCACGCCGTGACCATGCACGGGGTGCCGGGGCCGGTGACGCTATCGTTGATGATCTCGTCCCGAAGCGGCAAGCCGTAGTAGCCTTGGCTCTTGCCGATAACGCGGGTGCAGCCGGTGATGCGTCCGATTTCCATCAGCCGTGCCCCTTGATTTCGGCCTGGCCTTCGAACCGCGCCACTATCTCTTTGAGGGCGACGACGATGTCCTTGCGGTCGGCATTGCTGATGTAGTTCGTGCGGGCGCCTTCGCCTGCGTCGAAAGGGAACATCAGCAGGACGAAGCCGATAGCCCGGTCCTTGCCGCGCTTGTCGCCGTTGAAGACGGTATCGAGGGAGCGAGCAACTTGGTTCATCTGCTCGCGGTAGGCCGCATCAATTGGGACGCTCATGCTGCTTCTCCGTGGTTCGATTGTTCGTTCGCCCGCCTGCACCCATCCGGCCCGCACCAGCACTTCACCTTGCTCGGATCCTTCGTGCGGATAGCCTCGTGAAGGCTGCCAGTGCCCCATGGGGCGTGAGGGGAGCCGCAGCCGTCGCAGGTCCGAAGCACCACGAGCGAGCCGCCGGGTATCTGGTGCGAGCGGATCGGCATCACGCTACGGCCCTCGCCTCAGCCCAGCCGCCCCACTGGTCAGCCATGGCGTTGGCCATGCCGGGGAAGAATCGGCTGCGCTCTTTGCCCCGGTCGGCGCCGGGAGGCATGCGCCACACCCGATTCCACGCCTTCCACTCATCGCTCCCGTGCTCCGGCTCTTCGAGCATGTCGGTGGCGATCAGCGGCGGCAGGTTACGAAGGTACCAGCCGGTGCCCTTGTATTCGGGATGCCCGAACCAGTGCGGTTGGACGATACGCGGCTTCGGGAGGTCAATCGGCATCCGATCCCGAGCGATGTCGTGCATCTCGGGGTTCTCGATGGCTACCCGCGCGACCGGCGCCCGCCAGCACGCAAGGAACAGATCAACACCGTCGTCGAACTCCGCCTTCATGCTGTCCCAGGTGCGACCCTTCGGCAGCTTCTTGGGAGGCGTCATCTTGCCGGGGCCAGACAGCCAGCGCCGCCCCGAGCGGCAGAGCCGCGTGCATGGCGGGTGGGCGACAACAAGCAAATCCCAGCCATTGTCGAGAACATCACGGACATCGCCGACTATGTGGCGGTTGCTTCGATCCTCGGCCGGCAGAAGGTCGCAGGACCATGCATCATGGCCACGAGCTGCGAATGCGCGGCGGACGGTTCCGGTGAACTCGCAGCCGATCAGGACGCGCATCGGCGCAACAATTCCTTGCTCTGAAATCGCGACAGACCCATGAAATGTGACAGCCTCGCCCATCAATGCACTGCCCCTGAGCTGGATTGTTCGGCCACGAGCTCGCGAGCCTTCGCGACGACATCGGCGCTGAAAGACCACGGGCTGGACGGCGCAGCCTTCTGCCTGACTGCCTCGCAGGCTGCGAACAGCGCGGCATCGAGGACGCGATCGAGCCGCACCATGGGAACGGTCGGCGTCTGGGCGGCGCCAGCGGTCACGCTGCCGACCTCACGCCAAGCACCATCCTCGATCCATTTCGCCAGGTGCGGGGCATATCGGCGGCCTGCGTCGACGGTCCGGCCCCGCGCCGCGCAGTCCTCAGCGAACCACTGGCGATAGCGGCGCGCCGCGGCGAGGATCGCATCTCGATCCTCCGCCTTCGTCGCACTGAATGCCGCCTCGGCTTTGGCTTTTGAGCTCGTGGGGTTGCGAGGGAACACCGACCAAAGCAAATCGAAAAGCGCGCGCGCCTCGGCAACAGGAACCGGCGCGGGCGGTTTTTCTTCTCTTGGTTCTGGTGAAGGTGAAGGTGGCACGCCCGTGTATGTGCTTGTGCTGTCCACAAGCTCTGCATGTGCATCGCTTTTGTTGCCGCCGTGGCGTGCATTTGCAGCGGCTTTGCGCTTGCCGATGATCTCCTCGGCCTTCGCGAGTTCTTCATCGATGCGTTTGTGGCGCCAGCCGTCACGGAAGAGGCCGGCGAGGATGTCTCGGCTTTCCGCCCATTGGTCAGCCGACATGCGAGACAGCCGCGCGATCATCCGCTCGTCATCGGGCAGGCCACCGTTCACCCAGTAGTGCATGATCAGCATGAGGTAGGCCCCATGCTCAGCAACCGTGAGGTGTCCGGTGTCCCGCTGATAGTCGCCGATATCGAACGGCATCCACGGCTTCTTGCTCATCAGCCCGGCGCCCCCGTGTGCTGCTGTCGCACCTTCCGCACTTCCGAGCGGATGAAGCTGTTGACCATGTTCCGGTCGATGCTGAGCTCGCGCATGATCTCGGGGACCGTGCGGTTGTCGTCGAAATACATCTGCACGGTCTTGCGATAGAGCGAGCTGCGGGTGCCTACGCGCTCCGCGAGTTTGTCGGCGTAGACGGGGGCCAACTCAGGGTGGCGCTGAAGGTGGGTGCGGACAGCGTAAAGCACGGTGGAATGATCGATGCCCAGTCGACGGCCAACCGCCGGCATAGTCATGTCGAGGTCAGCGCTCAGCCGATAGCAGCATTCTCTACGAGCCGCTGCGACGAGCCGCGTGCGATCCCTGCTCAGTATCTGGTCGACGCGAATGCCGTGCTTCGCGGCCACTTGGTCGAGCACTTCGGACCACGGGGCGACCTTCGCCATTGCCTCCTTCAACTCCTTGCGCTGCTGCTCGAAGACCTCGCGCTTCTTCTCCACGACTTCGGGAGGCGTCTCGGCAGCGGTCCGGAGCGGGTTGAATGGCGACAGTGGGCGTGGCGTGGTGGGCTTGGCCGGAACGGCCAGCGCTGCCCGGTGCATGCGCTCCAACCTCTCGCGGCGCTGCTGCTCGAAGCGCTGCTGCGATGGAACTGCATCCGAGGAACGAACAGGGGCGATGTTGAGCTGGTGGTGGAGGATCATGCTGCCTCTCCCAGCGTGTCGAACAGCGTGGGAGTGGCAACCTCCTGCTCCATCGCCTGCAGGTACTTGATGCCGTCGAGGAAGTAGCCGGGATTGAGTTCCGACGCCCTGCCCTTCCGGCCGTGCTTAAGCGCGCGGTAGGGCACGGTGAACAGCCCGCCGAACGGGTCGAATACCGTCTCGCCCTCGTTCGAAAAGCGCTTGATCAGCCGATCAACGATATCGAACTGCAGGGGGCAGATATGGTTCTCCAGCCCCTTCTTGGTCTGCTCGCCGTTGAGGGTGCGCATCCGGTTAACATCGTGCCAGGTGAAGGCATCGTGCGCGCCGGGCGCCAAGCTCATGAACGACGATGGCAGCGCGCCGCGCTTCTCAAGGGCCTGCCCGATGCGGATGTGCGTCTCGTAGTCGTAGACGTTCTTGAGCGTCCACTCGGTGAAGGTCTTCGCCAGCAGGTCCGGGCCCATGCCGGCGAGCTCGTCGGGGGTCAGCAGGCGCTCTCCTGACGATCGCCAGAAGGCGTGCGCATCGACCTGCCACCGGGCCCGGGTATATTCGTCCTTCGACTTCTTCACCGGCTCATCGGCATAGGCCTTCGAGCGGTCGGTCGGCAGCTTACGGAACAGCAGGATATACTCCGGCGAGCCGACGCCCATCTTGGAGCCATCCTTGCAGTTCTCGGTCCACCCCAGCCGGTAGGTTTGATTGTTCTCGCGCACCACGTCTGTGTTGACCGTGATCATGCCCATGTAGGCGAATCCGTGCGCGATGGTGTGGAACGCCGTCTTCATGTGGAACGGGTTGACGGTCGGCATGCCCATGCCGGTGACGTTGCCGAACATGATCCGGTCTTTGGTGTGGCAGGCGTAGATTCGGCCGGGCTTCAGTATCCGCAGCAGCTCGGGCGTCAGGAAATCCATCTGCTCAAAAAAGTGGGCATCGCTGTCGGTGTGCCCGAAGTCGTTGTAGCTCGGGGTGTACTCATAGTGGTTGCTGAACGGGATGGACGTGACGATGAGATCCATCGAGTTGTCGGCAATCGACCGGGCTTCATCGACGCAATCGTTATTCGCGACAATCCAGTTGTCGCCGCGCGCCTCGATGCGCTCCACGCCGATCGAGCGCGTCAGCGCGTCAGCGGCCGACAGCTTGTCTAGGCCGTGCTCTCGAATGATCTCGCTCATGTGGGCAACCATCTCGTTGTGGCGGTCCCACTTGCCTTGCAGCGTGCGCAGCACTTCGCGCTCGCTCTCGGCGTAGATGATGTGGATTTCGACCGGCGCGGTTTGGAGGAAGCGGTGAATGCGATGCACCGCCTGGATGAAGTCGTTGAACTTGAAGCCGATGCCGAGGAACACGGCCTTATGGCAGTGTCGCTGGAAGTTGCAGCCCGAACCGGCAATCACCGGTTTGGCGGAGAGGTACTGAAACTTGCCGTCGCTGAAATCGATGATGGCCTGTTCGCGTACCTCAAGGTCCTGCGAGCCATAGACCGAGACGGCACCCGGCACCGCGGCATCGATCGCGTGACGCTCGTCCTCTAGGTCGTGCCAGATGATGAAGTGATCATCCGGGGCAGCTGCGAGGATTTCGCGTAGCTTCTCAACGCGCGCCGGTTGAGTGTCGCGCTTCTCCCGGCTGGCGCTGACCAGCCCCATGGCGGTGTCTTTGAACAACGCCTGCTGGCCGTCGCGGTCGGTACCGCCGTCCGCGATATCGGCAATGACCTCGTGATAGATCACCTGGAACGGCGGCAGGTCGTAGCCCTGGTCCGAGTGGCCAAGATCTGATGGCCGCTGAAGGAAGATCGCCCACGAGTTCAGCCACAGCCAGAATTCCCGCTCCTTGTGGGGGTAGAGCGTCAGGTTGTTCGCCTGGGTGCTATCCCGCTGGAAGAAGCGCGTAAGGGCCTGCCCGGTGTCCATGATGCCGAGGAACCCGGCATAGTGGATGAGTTCCTTGTACCGGTTCGGGCTCGGGGTCGCAGTGGCAACGAAGCGGTACCGCACGCCATCGAATAGATCGAGGAACGTCTGATAGGTCTTCGAGCCGTACGAGCGCAGCACGGACGCTTCATCGAGGCTCACGGCCGTGAACAGGTTCGGGTCTAGCTTGCCATCCCTGACCGTCTCGTAGTTCGTCATGTAGATGCCGGTATCCCCGGCTTCTTCGATGCTGCGAATGAACTTGATCTCGACGCCGAGCATCAGCCCGTCGCGCCGAAACTCCTGTCGCACACCAAGCGGCAACACGATAAGCGCTCGGCCCTTGGCATGCGCCGCGACAATGCGCAGAACCTCGATCTGGATCACGGACTTGCCGAGCCCGAAGGCGGCGAAGATGGCGCGCTTGCCCCCGCGCACCGCCCATCGAACGATGTCCACCTGGTGCGGCTTCAGCATCGGGTTCACGTCGCCGGCGTCGATCTCGAAGCCGGTCACGGGCGCCATGCGAACCTTGTTGGCGAGGAAGTCGGAATAGGCGGTCATGCTCCCCTGCCCTGCTCTCGCTGCTTGTCGGTAAGCGGGGGGGTGACTGCGCGGAGCTTGGCGGCGTCACGCTGCGCCTTCCGCAGGCCCTTGAGGTTCCGGCGCAGCTGCGCGGCAATGGCGTCCTGTTGCCGGAAGCGATCCCGGCTGCGTGTATAGGTGTCCATGGCGGTCCCCGTGGTTGGGTTAGGCGGCGATCGTTGCCGGGTCGTCGAAGACGCCCGCGTAGTCTCCGGGGCCACGCGCTAGCGCTTCGGCATGGTGCGGCTCGGTGTAAGGCCAGAGGACCGGCGAGGCCCACATGTGCGGGTCGAACTCGTGCAGCCCTTTGGCGACGATGCGTTTGCACCAGCCCTCGTTGATCCGCTGAGCGCCGAGGTGCGCGGCGATGGCGTCAGGCGCAGCGATCAGGTCGTCGGGCCCACGAACCGAGATTGCCCAAAGCTCAGCCATTACCGCCCCCATCCTTCGCGCTGGTCAAAGTCGAACGAGACAGGACGATCAGCGCATCGTGCGCGCGGTCCATCTCCCATGCCTCAACCTTGCGCGCTTTCCCCCGCAGGAACTCGTTCGCCCGGTTCCACGAAACGCCGAGGCACTGCGCTACCGCAGACGTCCGGGCCTTGACGCTATGACCGACACGAGCGAGATCGGCGATCTCTGCCGCCATATCCTGCATCCTGGCGATGTCGGCTTTGGTGCCGGGCTCACGCGCGGCGACAAACAGCGCGCGCAGATCGGGCTCGACAAATCCGGCGCCGAAGAAAGCAGCGCCTTGGCGCTTGACCGCCTCGACCAGTTCGAGCACGGCCGGCGCCGGCGTGAACCATTCCCCGCGAAGCCGATGAGGCGCCAGCATCTCGTGAATGTGGGCTTCGAGCGACGCTCCGCCGCGTACCGTGCAGAGGACTTTGATCGCTCGGCTGTTGCCGACTGCTAGATTCGTCAGCCGCTCCGCAATGTCATGCGTCCAGCCGACTTTGACTGCACCCGCATCGCCCTCTTGGGCAAAATAGACCACGCTCGTCATTCGTCACCGCCAGTTCCGGGATTGATCGTCGAGCTCGCGCGCCTGCGCTTCTGCCGCTCCCGCCGCCTCTCCAAGTAGAGCCGCAGCCTCATCGACAAGAGTGCAGCCAGCCGGCGAAAGACCGAGGGCACGGGTGAGTTCGATTTCATGGGCAAGGCGCGCCTCCTGGCTCTTCACTTCGGCCGCAACAGCCATTTCGAGACGCTTGTAAATGTCGGCCCAGATGCGCTTGGGCTTCCGGTATCGGAGCGCCCACAGCACGCGCTCGGGAAGCCGGTGCTTCCGTGCGGCGCGCAGTCGGGCGGCGTCGATGGTGTCGCCGGGGCCGCGATGTTCTCGCCTCACCAGCATGTCCGCCCAGCCGGCGGCCTCATCGACAACTGACAGGTCAGTCATGGTCTTTTGCTCCGGGAGCAAAGGATCTTTGCGCATGCGGCAATCCGTTCTCGTTAGCGTCATGGCTATCGAGAAGGCGACGAACGGAAGGATCGGACGAATGGATACGTGGCACCAAGTCAGCGAATGCCTGGACAGCGGGCTGGTTGGTGCACTGAAGATTGATGGCTGCAGCGCGAGCGTCGGCACCGGAAAGGCCGACGCGGCGCAGCTCGTTGATCTCCCGCAGGCTGGCGGACCAGCCGAGGCGGAGAAAGCGGCGGGAGCCGGAGCCCCCGCCCAGGTGACGCGGCGACAGGGAGGAACGCGCCGCGGAGGTCTGACGGTATTCATAGGTGGACGACTGGCGCTTCACGTCGCCGCAACGCGTGAGGCTGTGCCCTCGGCCCGCGTCGGTCGTCTTCGTTTGGCTACCGTGGATGGCAAGCGCGTGGATCATTCCGCCACCTCGAGATGACGGTCGAACGCCCGCATGATGTCGTCGGCGCGCGATGGCTCCAGCTTCGCCAGCTTCTGCGCGATCAAGCGGCGCTGCTGCTCGGAGGGCTTGCGGCTGGCGAGGTTCCACCGGATGCAGTCGAGCAGCGGGTCGGTGCCATCGTACTGAACAACCGGATACTCGATGCCAGCATCACGGGCGGCGAAGTAGCGGCCGCGACCGTCGAGGATGAGCTTGCCGACCTTGACGATGGGCTGGCGCACGCCACCGGTGACATTGATCGGATTGACCGGCCAGCACGCAGCGAAGGGATGGGCGACGATGCCTTCGGGCGGGCAGCGCTCCACCACGACCACGCCGGGCTCGGCATATTCGGCAACGAAAGGCTCAACGACCGGGGCTGCAGAAGGGACAACCGCGCCCCGGTCGCCGGGCTCCGCTATCTCCGAGGGGGGAGAAGCGGGTTCGGAATGGGGAACGGACGAGACGGGCGGAGTTACTTCCCCCTCGTCCGCTTCCTCGACTTCATGTCGGGGAAGGGTTTCGACGGGCGGGACTTGAGCACCCGCTCGCGCCCCCGCTACCTGGCTCTGTGGCGAGCCCTCTTCGGTGTCCAGCGGCCTTTCGCTGTCCTTAAGCGGGTAGCCATCTCCCAGATCGCTCTTTTGGGGATGGGTCTCGATGACGGGGAGCGAACCCGGCACGTCCTTCCGTGCTGCCGTCGAAATGTTGGCGGAGGACGAGGCGCGCACGGTTGCCACCTGCACCTGGTCCTCCGCGCCGTCGGCATCATTACCGACCGGTTTGAATTCGCCCGTCGCCGGGTCAAATTCCTCAATGATTTCTACGCGCGTGGCGCGCGGCGCGTTGGAGGTGGTGATTTCGAGGAATATCTCGTCGGCGATGGCGTCGCGGTGCTCGACCACGTCCTCGCCCTTCTTCTCGATCGCGACCTTGCGGCGATAGGCGAGCTTGAAGCCCTCGATCTCCGCCTTGATGTTGTCCTTGTCCATGCCGAGGCCATCAAGCTGCCCGCGATAGGCGAGCGTCGCTTCGCGCTTGGCGGTCTGCGCGGCCTCAATGATCGCGTCATGCTCGGCGTAGGTGTCGGCGAGGGATTTGCGCGTGATGGTCACAGCCCGCGCCTCCACGGCCATGCAGCCAGAGCGAACAGCCCTGCAACGATAGCGACGGCAGCAATGGCAGCGCCGATGTCGATGGCTTCGAAGGTCATGCTGCCCTCACTTTCCCAGCGAGAGCCGCGCAAGCCATGAGCCACGCGATCATCAACGGTATGGCGATCAGCCACTCGCTCAGATCGAAGGCGCCGCAGACGACAGCGATGCCAAACATCTCCGCGATCGAGTATTCCGGCTTGAGGAAGTACCTTGCGACCTGGGTCATGCTGCTTCCCTCTCGTGCTTTTCCCGCAGCACGCGAATGTCGACACGATCTAGCCCCGTCGCCTCTTGGACCTGCCCCTCGGATAGAGTTTCTTCGACGTGCAATCGGATGATCAGATCGAGCATGGTCGCGGCATTCGGCTTGATGGCAGGTCGATATCCCTGCTCGCGCCGTCGCGCCCAGGATGCTCGCATGGCGGCCGAACGGTCGCGCGTCTCTCTCACGGGCTTGAGCTTGATCGGAGCTCGAATATCGTTCCGAGTGAGGTGCGCGGCGACCGTCGCGTAGTTCACGTCAAGTTCGGCTGCGATCGACTTTATCGACGCGCCGGCCAGCCGCATTTCCTTTGCACGATCGTGCCATCGACCGTGACCGGCCGTCATGTGGGCCCCGATGGCACTGGCGGACAGCACCGCGTGCCGTTCCTTCGACTTCTGGTTCCACACCAGCTTGTTGCGCCTGATGTACTGATGGGCCCAAGCACGGGTCTTGCCGCACGCAGCGCCGATTTCATCGGCCGTCGCGCCATCGCGCGCCATCTTGCGCACCGTCACCAGTTCCTGGTCGACCCACCCAGCCGAGATGTGCTTCAGCGCGGGGTTGATGGCGAACGAAGCGCTGCTCTGGAACGTGGTCTTGCGGCTGTTGGCGCTCATGCTGCCGCCCGCCGCTTCAGTGCGTCCTCGATCTGCCGCACCGTCCTCATGGTGATCGTGTTGCCCGCCCGGAGGCGAGCGACCAGCTTGCCGTCATTGACGGACCGGAAACCGAACGTGCTCTCGGCGATGCCGTGGCGCGCGCAGTATGCTTCGATGCGTTTGAGGAGTGCGTCGTTCTCGTTCATGTCGATAGTAGTGGTGGGCTTTTGCCCATTTGTCAATGGGCTATAACCCAAGTGCTATGGGCAGCCCATTGAGCGATGGTCAGCGCATGGCTGATGACGACTGGCGCGCCGAGCTTTTGAAGCTCATCGAGGACAACAAGCTTGCGATGAAGGCGGTGTCATTGACCGCCGGCATGGGCGAGACGTTCGTGCGCGACATCCTCAAGCGAGGGCGCGAACCGTCCCACGAGAACCTCAAGGCTGTTCGAGAGGCCATCGCCCGCTTGACTGGCCGCGTATCGCTGGAGCCGGCGACGGAGGTTCGTCGGGCGGAGGATGTCGACCCGATCTCGCGCAACCAGCTTACCCGAGATGTTGACGTGCTCGGCACCGCGGCCGGCTCTGACCTGGGCCGCGGATCGTTCCGTTTCAGCTTGGACCCGATCGATCGCGCCGCCCGCCCGCCAGGGTTGATCGGGACGCGGGGCGTGTATGCGCTCTATGTGGAAAACGACTCTATGTCGCCGAAGTATGAGCCGGGCGATCTGGTCTATGTGAGCAACCACCGGCCGCCGGCGCCGGGCGATGTCGTCGTCGTCCAGAATGCCGGCGAGGTTGAGGGCGACTTCTCAGGCTTCATCAAGATCCTTGTGCGGCGCGGACCGGAATGGATCGAAACGCGCCAGCTGAACCCGGCCGGCCCGGTGAAATTCCGAAACCACAAGAACCTCATCCTGCACCGGGTCTACACGAACAACGAGCTGTTCGGCATCTAGTGCAGCGTCGATGGGACCTGAGGCTGAAACGCCTCGAGCGCGTGAGCAATCTCCGCGAGTAGGTAGGGGTTGGGTTCAAGCAGCTCGCCAGCGACCCCGTCGCCTACCGACCCAACGACCGGCACAACAACGAACCCCATATCGGCATCTGGCTGGCTGACCAGGCTGAAGCGGCACGCCGGAAACGCCGCCTTCAGGTAGGCACGCAACTGCGCCCGGACGGTCAGCAGGTAGTCGTGAACGTCGGGTCCACTGAGGATGACAAACTCGGTTACTCCCTCGGCATGCATGCATGTTCTCCCTTCGTTCTCGTTAACAAACCAGAGCCCGCCACAGGAGTCGAGTCGGTTTCTGCCCATTCTTGATGGTCAATTGCCCATTGACAGTTGGGCAGAAGCCCATTACAGTCGTCTCAACAAATGGAGACGCACCGATGGACCGCACGATCAAGATCACCGGCAGCCGCACCACGGCGCTGATCGACATCACCGACATTCCCGAGACCACCACCGAAGCCCAGTTGCTCCGGCACTACCTGCAGCTGGCCGGGACGTACTTCCCCGACATGGGCACCGTGCGCTCGGTGAGGTTCGTCACAACGGATGACGCGCTTGACCAGATGGCAGCGGAGCATGCTGCCGGGTTCGTGGGCGAGACGCAGATCATGGCGAAGGTGGCGTGATGGCCCCGCGTCCGACCTTCCTATCCACCTGCTACGCCTACCCGTGGGCGCTTGTGCGCCGCGCTGGCGACACCCTCGGGAAGCGCCCCAGCACCCGCATGGCCTTCATCACGAAGGCGAACGCCATCGGCGGCGAGATCGTGTCGTTCTCGGGCTACGTGATGAACAACGACATGAACACCGGCTGGACGAAGAACGTCGTCGAGATCGGGGTCGATGACATCGTGAAATCGTGGCGGCACCAGCCGTCTTTCGCGGCGGTTGTGCGCGTGAAGAAACGGATGCCGGTCATCACCGCCGACGATCAGCGGTGGAACTGGGACGGGCGTGAATCCGCTAGCGCGGGTGTCGCATCATGACCCCGCTCACCTCCCTCACCACCGACCGCGATACAGCCCGCCCCCTGCCGGCGCCGTCGGTCGGCCCTGATCCATCCCACACCGACTTCGATCTGATGCTGCGCGCATGGCACTCCGGCCCCGTTGGCCGGGACGTGGCGCTGCAGATGGCCGATCTCGACCGCAACCGCGCAACGCGCACCAACACTGGAGCTGAGACATGTCTCTGAAGATCACCCGTGCCGCCGACCCGATCACGGTCGACCGCCTCAACATGGTCATCTACGGCCCGCCCGGCATCGCCAAGACCTCGCTGGCGTTCACCGCCGCCGCGCCGCTGCTGCTCGACTTCGACAACGGCAGCCACCGCGCCGCAAACCGCAAGGACGTGGTGCGCGTCACCAGTTGGGCGGAAGTCGCCAGCATCGGCGCTGCGGACCTTGAGCCCTACTCCACCATCATCATGGACACCGCCGGCCGGGCGCTTGACGCGTTGACGGTCGACATCATCGCGGCGAACCCGAAGCATGGTCGCGGCGGCGCGCTGACCCTGCAGGGTTACGGCGAGCTGAAGTCTCGGTTCGGCTCGTTCCTGAAACTGCTGAACAGCTTCGGCAAGGACGTGGTGCTGATTGCCCATATGGACGAGCAGCGCAGCGGTGACGACATCATCGAGCGCCTGGACGTGCAGGGCGGCAGCAAGGGCGAGATCTACAAGGCCGCCGACGCCATGGGACGGCTGGTCATCGTCAACGGCGAGCGCTGGCTGCGCTTCTCCCCGACCGACGCCGCCTTCGGCAAAAACCCGGGCCAGTTGGAGCCGCTGAAGGTGCCGCATTTCGAGGCGCCGGAGTTCGATGGGTTCCTCGCCAGCGTCATCCAGATCACCAAGGACAAGCTCAACACGCTGTCCGAGGAACAGAAGGCCGCCAAGGCTGAGCAGGATTGGTTCCGAGAGGCCCTGGCGAAGATCGACGCCGCCGACAAGCTGAACGCGCTGCTCGGCCGCGCCAACGCCGCCGGAGCCACGGTCCGCGCCATGGTGCGCGAGCGTGGCAAGGCGATCGGCCTTGAGTACGATCCGGCATCGAAGCTGTTCGTCCCCGCGCAGCAGAAGGAAGCGGCGTGATGGACGCGATCAGGGTCAGCGCGACCGACATCGACGCGCTGCGGTTCTTTCTCTATCCGCCGATCCCCGAAATGGAGATCGAACTGACCAAGCTGCTGGCGCGCTTGCGCCGGCAGGAGCCACCCTCACCCGCCATGCTCGCAGGCACTGCGCTGCACAAAGCGTTGGAGCTCGCCAGCACCGGCGACCACAAGGGCTTCTCGATCGACGACCACACCTTCTCGTTCGACTTCGACGGCGACATTGATCTGCCGTCGATCCGCGAAATGAAGGCCACCCGCGACTATCTGATCGATGGATGCGCCGTAACCCTGGTCGGCAAGGTCGATGGGATCCACGGCAAGCGGATCGACGACCACAAGCTGACCGAACGCTTCGACGCTGAGAAATACCTCGATAGCTACCAGTGGCGCATCTACCTCGAAGTGTTCGACGCCGACGAGTTCCGCTGGAACGTCTTCGAGGGCCGCCCGACGATCGAGGGCGGCAAGGACTACATCATCCGAGCGGTTCACCCGCTGCGCATGCACCGCTATCCGGGCATTGGTGAAGACGTTGAGCGCGAGCTGCACCGGTTCGTCTCGTTCGCTCGCGACCACATGCCGGAGAAGTTCACCCGACATGAGCCGATCCCCGAGGCGAGTATGCAGCTCGTCCGAAACCTCGCGGCAGGCTGATGAGCAAGCTCGTCCTCCGCCGCAAGGGGGCAACCCTTTACGCGCCATCGCTCGACTGGGCGGATCTGCTCGTCGAGTTGCCGGAGGGCGTCGACCTCAACGTCACCGCCACTCGGGCGCGCTCGCTGCCGCAGCTCGGAACCTATTGGGGCGTGCTGACGTGGGTTTGCGCGAACGTCGATGCTGCCGAGCCGTGGCCGACGAAGGACGAGCTTTCCGACTTCCTGCAACTCGAAACCGGATTCGTCCGTCACATCGCAGTGCCGCAGCCGAAGGGCGATCCGATCTATATCCGGGTGCCGGCGTCGAAGTCGTTCGCCGAGTGCACTCAGGACAGGTTCAACCTCTACTTCGAGGCCGCGCACAAGCGCCTGGTCGATCTTTGCGACTATGACCCGCTGCCGCTGTATCTCGAATACCTCCGCCAGCGCGGCGCGGGGAGGAAAGCAGCATGAGAAGGCTCACCCTCACCGAACAGGCTGCCCTCTACTTCCTTGAGCGGGATGGCTCCTACTGCCCCGGCATGGCCGATGACGCCAAGCGCCAGATGGTTCGCAAGGTTCTCGATGGCCTGGTGAAGAAGAAGTACGTCACCGCCGAGGCCACGGACGATGGCCCGAGGTACACGATCATTCCGGGGGTGCTGTCGTGACCCTCCGCCAGCGCCAGCCCCGAGAGGAAGACCCGGCCTACCTCGCCTATGTGCGAACGCTGCCGTGCATGATCTGCCAGCGTCCCGGCCCGAATGACCCGGCGCATCTCCGCACGGGCGCGCGGCAGTATAACAAGCCGCCAACGGGCATGGGCGAGAAGCCATCCGACTGCTGGGTGTTGCCCCTGTGTCGCACGCACCACGACGACCAGCATCGCAACAACGAACTGGCTTGGTGGGCTCGCCATGGCTTCCATGACCCGTTCGCCGTCGCAGTAGCGCTCTACGCCTCGCGTCCGGTCCTTACCCGGCCACAGCGCCAGTCGCGGGTCAGGAAAGCGAAGCCCCGCACGTCGAAGCCCTCCCGCCCCATTCCCCAGCGCGAGAACCCGTGGCCCGAGCAGGCCCGCAAAATCCCGTCTCGCCCTCTCTCCCGCAACATCAGATAGGACACTGCCGTGAACGAAGTGAGGACGACGCTACGCGATGACCTGATTGCGGCGAGAGCGCTGATCGATACGCCGGAGAAGTGGCGGAAAGGCGAGGCCGCCTACTGGTCGGCTCCGTTCTGCGCACTAGGCGCTTGCTCGCATGTCGCCTCTGGCGGGAACGTATTCGAACCACGCCGGATGAACGGCATGCGACGTGCGCTCCGCATGTCTTTGCCGGATGGTCCGGGCGAGGAAGAATTCGACTTTCCGACTACTCGCTTCAACGACGACCCCGACACCACCCACGCCGACGTCTTGGCTTTGTTCGATCGTGCCATTGCTTCTGCGGAGTCCTCCTCATGACCGTAGCAGGACAGACAAAACTGACCGCATACGAGTTGCAGGTGCTGATCGGCACCACGATTTCCGGGTGCAGCATGTCGCCAGACCGGACATTCGACTTGCCGGCGGCATGGGCTCGGCTGAAAGGCCTTGGCCTCATAGATCGGGCGGATGGGATAGCAAACGCCACTCCTGCCGGCGTCGAACTTGTGGCCTCCCTCCTCACCGAACTCCAGCACCGCAGAGCTGAGAGCGACAACCCGCTGATCAGCTACGAGGGTGCAGAGTTCACGGACGAAGCTGGAAACGGCCTCGTTGTCGTCCGCGCCGACCAGCACCGCAGAGAGGCAGAGGCGGGTGAGACGATCCAGTGGCGAGGTGGTCACGGAGGGCTGTGGCCCGACGCCCTCGGCGCCGCGGCGGACGCTCTGGCAGAGTTCGAAGGGGGCATAGACGTCCATTCCGATGCCGATGCACGGGCAGCGCTGGTAATCCGGGCTTACATTGGCGCACAACCAGCCCTCGCCGCCTCTCCATCCTCTCCAGCATCCGGGGTGCGGGTGACCGTCAAGCCGCTGCAGTGGAAGGAATTCCCGACGATCAAGCATGACTACGGCCACGGCGTTTGGGACGCCAATGGGCCGTGGACAACCTACACCATATCGGACTGTTTCGAGAGCGGCTGGGATGCGACGGGAGAGCGCTATTACGTCAAGGCCCTGAGCAAATCGTTCGCGACGTTCGATGAGGCCAAATCCGCAGCCCAAGCCGACTACGAGTCTCGCATCCTTTCCGCCCTCGGGGAGCAATCCTGATGAACACGGAACAGGAACTGCGCCGCGACCTGCAACAGCGTCTGGTCGAAGCCCTTTACGGCCCCGGCGTCCGTCGCTCCGACAGCATCGAGGAATTGGCCGATGCGCTGATCGCGGTCGCGGTCGCTGCCGCCCGCCGCTCTAGCGATGAACAGGCGGAGGTGGTGGGGCACATCGACGGCGACAGTGGCCAATGGGTCGGCCCGTTCATGCGATGCAAGTGTGGCGGCAACGTCTTGGTGCTCAAGGGCAAGTTCTGGTGCTGCGCAAAGTGCGGCGTCAGCTACGGCGAGCATGCCAAACCCCCTCCTGCTGTGGCAGCGGGTGGGGTGACGGCCGAAACCATCGACTTTGTCATGCAGTACGGAGGGGACTGCCGAGACTGTGCGGACGAATTCGGTACTTGCCCGCACAATAGCCTTTCCTGCGACGTCACAAGCGCCCGCAAGGCGATCGGCTTCGTTCTTCGCGCAGTCGAGTATGGTCAGCGTAACGGCTACCTCACCGCCTCCCTAGCTGTTGGCGATGAAGGGATACGGGAGGGGCAGGATGGTCAAGCTTGACGTGTTCAACCCGCGTAGCGAACGAGCGGTGTCTGTGCTGGAGTTGCCGCCAGCCTCGCGCCCCATGCGCGACGAGTGGCGCGCCATGTCGCCCGAGCTTCGCGACGCCATCCGAACCGGCATCGCCACGCTTCCGTGGGAGCGCCCCACTCCTCCATCACGGGGAGAGGGGGAATGAACCCGCGCGTTCTAAACAACCACGCGATGACCAATGCCGATCGGCGGAACTCTGTCTACATCGGGCGCGGCTCGCCTTGGGGCAATCCGTTCAAGATCGGCGTAGATGGCGACCGCGACGAGGTGTGCGACCGCTTCGAGCGCGAGGTGCTACCTACGCTGGACCTGACGCCGCTGATCGGCAAGAACCTCGTTTGCTACTGCGCGCCACTCCGTTGCCACGGCGACAGCATCCTGGCCGCTCTCGAGGACACCACCCATGCAGAGTGATGACCTGGGACTGGCTGCAAGCGTAGTTGGGCTTGCGACACAGCTAGAGCGAATGTCAGAGGGCGCGACGTATGTCGCTGACGGTCATGTTCGTGTGCGCGATCCCGTCTACCTCATCGAAAAGCTCAAGGCGTCCGCCGCAGCGATAGAGCGGCTAGTAGCCGAGAGGGATGAGGCGCGGACACTGGCCGACCGGTTGAAGCTGGAAGCGCAGGGGCACGCTATGGAGGCGCGCGGCGCGAACGCAACCATATACGAAATCTATCAGAGTGATGACCTGGGACGCCCGCGTGTGGTCGATAGCCTCTATGCCAATGACGCCCGCATTGGCGACGTTCGCCAGCGCAATCACACTAAAACGCCGCACCCGGCGGATGGGCTCACCGCGGATGTTCTTGTCGATCGAGACGCGGTTCAGACGATCATCGACCCGACATCTTTCGCGAACGGCGGGCCTGAATGGGTGATGCGCTATGGCGACCCGGAAAGCATCAGGTACACTGTGGCGTCCTTGCTCGAAAGCTACGACTACCTGCTTTCTGACTTCATCACCCTCAAGGAAGCCACGCGCAGGCTACGCCTTCTCCGCCGCGCCCGCCAAGCTCTGAAGGACGCCCCATGACCAGACGCAAGCAGCAGATTTGGGTCGTAGCCATTATCGGCGGGTTTTTTGCCCTGTGGTTTGTGCTGGCGAAGATGGGGTGGCTGCCATGGCAGGGATGAGGTCGGCCGAAGCGATCGACGATGAGCCGTTCATCACGCTCGAGGCGGCATGCCAGCGCTTCTTCGGTGGCGCCATCACGCCCGACAGCTTGCGGGCGGAAGCCAAGCGGGGCAGGTTGCATATCTCGCGGGTAGGGCGGACCGACTTCGTGTCCCCGGCCGCGATCAGGGAGATGATGGTGGCGCCATGCCAAGAAGACGCGAGCCGCCCCGCCTCTATTTCCGAGAGGACGAGCAGACCTACGTCATCCGAGACGGAGCGAAGCAGATCCGCACGGGCTGCGGCCTTGACGATAGCCGCGGCGCTGAAGAAGCCCTTGCGCAATACCTCGCAGACAAGTTCGCCCCAGCCGTCCGCGAGCATTCACCCGCTGCGCTCTCCGTCCACGAAGTCCTGACCGCCTACGGTCGCGAGCACGCACCGCATACCGGCGACCCGGCCCGCATTGGCTATGCCATCAGCGCCTTGCTGACGTGGCCGGGCTGGACGACCCTGGCGGATGTGCGCGGGTCGACCTGCCGCGCCTACATCGAGTTTCGGCGGGCAGCGACGCGCGCCAACATGACGAAGGCAAAGACCGAGGCCCGCCGGTCGCGCACCGTCAGCGACGGTACGATACGGCGCGAGCTCGGGACACTATCGGCCGCGATCGGGCATTGGCACAAAAAGCATGGCCCTCTCGATTCCGTGCCGGTCGTCACCCTGCCGGCCAAGCCCGAGCCAAAACCCGATGTGCTGGACCGCTCAGAGATGGCGCGGTTACTCGGCGGCGCCCTCGGCTTCTACCAGCTGCAGTGGAGCGACATCGCAACGCGCCAGGTCCATCGGAAGCTGAAGCGCGACCACGACGCGATCAACCGTCACACCGCCCGGTTCATCGTGCTGGGGCGCTATTCGGCGAATCGTCCGGGTGCGACGCTGGCCACGAAGTGGCTGCCGAATACCACCGGCGGCTGGCCGGATCTGAAACGGCAGATGCTCTATCGGAAGGGTGAAGGCGTAGCGGAGACGAAGAAGCGGCAGCCGGCGATCCGCGTGGGGCGGGCTGCTCTTGGCCACCTGTTGCGCTGGCAGGCGATCGACGAGCGAGAGCGCGTCGCGCTGGCCGAACGGACTGGCGAGCCGGTCACCGCCTACCTCAGCGTCATCAACTGGCGCGGAGAGCCGATCGCCGACATCGGCAAGAGCTTCATGACCGCCCTCGATTATGCTGGCCTACCGCTGCGCTACACCCCGCACATCCTACGCCACACGCGGGTAACCTGGTGGGTCGAGGAAGGGCGCACGATCGAGGAAGTTGCCGACGCCGCGGGCATGACAACTCAGATGGTGGAGGAGGTTTATTGGCACCGCAGCCCGCATTTCCAGAAGTGGGTTGCCGAGGGCCGTTGACGCCCAATCTGTGCGGAAACTGTGCGACGCCAAAATCGGCAGACTGCTAAGTCATTGAGAAGATTGGCGCACCCGACGAGATTCGAACTCATGACCTCTGCCTTCGGAGGGCAGCGCTCTATCCAGCTGAGCTACGGGTGCAGCGGGACTAGGCAATAGGCGATTGGTGCGACGAGTGCAAGACGGTCGGCTCCCGGGAGAGCCGACCGGTGGAAAGCTCAGGCGGCGCGGTGCCAGAGGCGATCGAGTTCGCCGAGCAGCCGGAAGGTGACGCCGTCGGCGGCTTCGAGATCGCCAAGCGGTTCGACCGGAGCGCTGTCCTGCTGCGCGGCGTGGAGCGCCGCGAACACCGAGGCGATGCCGTCTTCGAGATCGACATCGAGCAGCGGCGCGTCGTCATCGCTGTCAGCCTCGACATCGAGCTCGACGATGGTGTCGGCATAGGCGGCCGGCATGTGCTCAAAGGCGCTGGCAGCAAGCGGCGCGGGCGCCGCGTCCAGCAGAGCGGCTTCAATGGCATCGGCGATATCGGCGGAGCCGGCCGCTTCGGCCGGAGCCTCGTCGCCGAGATCGACGGCGGCATCGGCCACCAATTCATCGGTCGCCGTCGCAGCGTAGACGGTCTCGCCAGACTGGGGGATGGGTTCGCCTTCGACGACATCGTCGAGATCGGCGGCAGCCGACGGCTCGTCCGCGTCGCTGCCGGCGCTATCGGAGAGCTCCACAGTGTCGGCTTCCGGCCCAAGGGGCGCTTCCACGCCGGCGACCGGCATGGCCTCGGCATCGACCGGTTCGGCTGCTTCAAAGCCCTCCACCGCCGCGGCGGCTTGGGTATCGTCTGCCAGGGCGGCGACGATCGGGTCGATATCGGAAGCGGCGTCCTGCCGGTCCTTGATCTCGCTCATCGTTCTCTCCGAGCTCGGGTTGAGACGCTGGCGACGCTAAAAGGCGGAAATGGCCCGTTTCAGGCCTCAATCCGGCACTCCAATGACGATTTCGTGACAGGCCGGCCGGCTGCGGCGGCTCAGAACGGCGCCGGAACGCGGAAATTCACCCAGTGTCCAGCGGGGTGATTGAAGCCCAGTTCCTCGGCGTGGAGCTGCAGCCGATCGGCGGCGGCGAAGGCCTCGCCGGTCGAATAGAACGGATCGCCGAGGATCGGGTGGCCGAGCTCGAGCATGTGGACGCGCAGCTGGTGGGTCCGGCCGGTGAGCGGGTAGAGCCGCACCCGGGTGATGCCGCCCTCGCGCGCCTCGACCTTCCAGTCGGTGACGCTCGGCCTCCCCCGCTCATAGTCGACGCGCTGGCGCGGCTTGTTTTCCCAATCGGTGGCGAGCGGCAGGTCGACGCGACCCTCGTCGGCTTCAACATCCCCCCAGACCCTTGCCACGTATGACTTTTTGGCGCGGCGCTGTTCGAATTCCTGGCCGACATGGCCGAGCGCCCGCTTGTTGAGACACATCACCAGGACGCCGGACGTATCCTTGTCGAGCCGGTGCGCCATGGCGGCGCTGGGCCAGCGCCCTTTGACCCGCGCCTCGAGGCAATCGGCCAAAGCCGGGTCCTTGCCGGCGACCGAGAGCAGGCCCGAGGGCTTGTCGAGCACGACGATATCGTCGTCGGCATGCACCACGGTGAGCCACGGTTCGGTCGGCGGGCGATAGTCGAAACTGGTGGGGACGGGATTGAGCATTGCGCCGCTCATAGCAGGATCGGGCGACGGTGAGAAACCTTGCGTTACGTACCTCATTTGCCTCTGGCAATCGACGCCAATTGCGGCGATGCTGCCTTGAAGATTGGAGCGGCGCGCCCGCGCGGGCGGATCGGCCGGTTTACCGACAGGGACGGAGAGAGTGACTATGGACGGCAAGCGTCGCGTTGGCGTGGGGATTATCGGGTGCGGCAATATCTCGAGCCAGTACCTCAAGGCGATGCGGGATTTCCCGGTATTGGAGGTGATCGCCATCGCCGACATGAAGCCGGAGGTGGCCGAAAAGAAGGCCGCCGAGTTCGGGCTTACCGCGGTCTCGGTCGAGGCGCTCCTGGCTGACCCGAGGGTCGAGATCATCGTCAACCTCACCATCCCCCGGGCACATGTCGAGGTCGGCCTTCGCGCCATCGCGGCGGGCAAGCACGTCTATGGCGAAAAGCCGTTCGGCATCACCTATGCCGAGGGCAAGACCCTGGCCGCGGCGGCGAAGCAGGCGGGGCTCAGGGTCGGCTCGGCGCCCGACACCTTCCTCGGCGGCGCACACCAGGAGGCACGAGCCCTGCTCGATAGCGGCGCGGTGGGCGAGATTGTCGGCGGCACGGCGTTCTTCGCCTGCCCGGGACATGAGCGCTGGCACCCCGATCCGGCGTTCTATTACGACGTCGGCGGCGGGCCGGTGCTCGATATGGGGCCGTATTACATCACCGACCTCATCAACCTGCTTGGCCCGGTGACGAGCGTGCAGGCGATGAGCGCGACGCCGCAGAAAGAGCGGCCGATCTATTCGGAGCCCAAGAAGGGCCAGCTGATGCCGGTGAAGGTGTCGACGCATGTGGCGGGGCTGCTGGAGTTCCACTCGGGCGCCATCATCCAGGTGACGCTGAGCTTCGACGTGCCGGGCCACGCGCACCTGCCGTTCGAACTCTACGGAAGCAAGCAGAGCGTGCTGGTGCCCGACCCGAACATGTTCGGCGGCGAGGTGAAGACCCGCGCCGCGGGCGAGAAGGACTGGACGGTGGTGCCCTACGCCCTGCCCTATGCCGATGCGAACTACCGCTCGCTCGGCGTCGCCGACATGGCGCACGCCATCCTCGAAGGCCGGCCGCACCGCGCTTCGGGCGACCTGGCGCTGCACGTCCTCGAGGTGATGGAAGCGTTCGAGACGGCGAGCCGCGAGCGCCGGGCGGTGGAGATCACCACGCCAGTGGAGCGGCCGGCACCGCTCAAGGAGTCGGTGATCGCCTAGGGCAGCGAAAGGCTGCCGACGACGGGATGGCCGGCGCGGGCTGCCCCCCCACCCCTGTCCCCTCACACAAATATCGAGGCTGACGTCTCCCTCCCCCTGTTTGAAGGGGAGGGAACAGGGGTGGGGGGCAGCTCGCACCGGCTCCTGCGCGAAAGCACCGCATATCGGTTCAAATCCCCCGCAATTCACCCGGGTTCCCCCGCGCAAAAGCTTCTGTTAATAGAGACTTTATGTTCAGGGCCCCTGTTCTCTCGCGCGTTGTGCGCCTCACGCTCGCTGTGCCTGTCCTCGCCGGGCTGGTCGCGGGCTGCTCGATGGCGGGGTTGCCGGGGTTCAAGCCGGCCTCGCCGGCGGCAATCGCGGCGATTGCACCAGTGCCAGAGACGCGGCCCGAGAGCGAAGGCGAGGCCTTCGTGCCGCTGGCCTTTGCCGAAGCGCCGGCCCGCACCTCGTCCTCCGGGGTGGACGGGCTGATCGCCAAATATGCCAACGTCTACGATGTGCCGGAGTCGCTGGTGCGCCGCGTGGTGCAGCGCGAAAGCGGCTTCAACCCGGGGGCGCGCAACGGGCCATATTACGGGCTGATGCAGATCCGGCACGATACGGCGCGCTCGATGGGTTATGGCGGCGGCGCCTCCGGGCTGCTCGATGCCGAGACCAACCTCAAATACGCGGTGAAGTACCTGCGCGGCGCCTATATCACCGCCGGCTACAATTCGGATGGCGCGGTGCGCTACTACGCCCGCGGCTATTATTACGACGCCAAGCGCCTCGGCCTGCTCGAGGAAGCTGGCCTCCGCTGAGGTGCGTTGCGCCCTAAGCCCCTAAGGCGACTTCCACAGATCTGCTGGCAGGCTGACGCCGAACTGGCATAGTCTATCCCCGATCATCACGCTGCTCGACGGCGGCAGCGCCGATTAGCGACGGATCGCCGGCTATGCCTGCCGCGGTTTCCTGACCTGGACGCTTAGCCGCCCGGATGCGCCCTTTTGCAAGAGAGGGGGTCCTTGAGGGCACATTGGCTCAGGCACCGGAAAACGGAACCACCGGCGTCATTGCTGCAAAAGCCTCACGTCCGTTCGGGAGCCATCGCGAACGAAAGGTGCTGCTTCGAGGCAGGCAACAACCCGGTGGAGCCGGGCAGCGCGGGGGCGGCGCTGCTGGCGCTCCTCGCGTCCTGCGGGGAGCATTTTGTCTCGGGGCATCTTCAGTTTCGTCGAGACGATGCCCAGTTCCTGTCTGGTCGCACTTTCGAAAAGTCTTACAACTTTCCCTGAAAGCACTCAGCTCTCGATGGCGAGCCGAACCAGTTCGGCGGTGTTGCGCGCGCCGATCTTTTCCATGATGTGCCGGCGATGCACCTCGACCGTGCGGTAGGAGAGGCCGAGATCGACGGCGATCTCCTTGTTGGTGCGGCCATCGACGACATATTGCAGGATCTGCCGCTCGCGATAGGTGAGCGTGCCGAAGCCCTTCACCGTCACGGTGGATGGGCCATCCTTGCCCTGTTCGACATGGATGTCGCCACGGAAGATTTCCTGCGCAGCGACAGCCAGTTCAACCGGCGCATAGGGCGGGGAAAACACTGAACTGGCGCCGTGCTTCATGGCGGCCACCACCATTTCAGCACGTACGTCGGGAGGCGCCAGAAGGAAGGTGTGGATGCCCAGGTGCTGGCCGCGGATGGCGTTCAGCGCCTCGAGCGCGTCCGCCATGTCGCGTTCCTCGCCGCACAGCGGCATCAGCACCAGATCAGGACGCCTGAGCGCCATGAGCCTCGTCAGAGCCATCACGTCCGGCACCATGGAAACCTGGAAGCCCTGCGCGATGAACTCGTCGCACAGTGCCTTGGATATCCGTGCTTCCGGGTGCGTTAGATAGATCAGCCGATCTCTATTGAGATAGGGCCGATAGGGTATCGAGTCCGCAAGTCTGTCCACTTTGCCACCTGAGGTTGCAGGCCAAAGCTGTTGCCGATCTGTACCGGCACCAGTAGGTAACGGGGCTCATCCCCGTACCCTCGAATCGCGTCCACATAAGTATTAGAGCACGACTGACAGAAGCCTGACAATGCACAGTAACCGGGTCGTTACCTAATTCGGCAGTGTAATTTGCGCACCATCTACGGTGATAACGATAGTCATCGATTTGTTCTATTTTGAGCTAAATAGGAAAATCCACTGCCGAGCTTCGGAAAAGCTGAATTCTGGCGTCCGCATTTGTAGCGCAGCTAAAGTCCACGTAAACGTTTTCGGGGCCTAAGCTTAACCCGGCAGCACCCGGCGCGACACGCAGACGCCTGCACAGGCTACGTTTTTCGTCCTCACCCAGCACAACAGTGGTGCAAAACCCGGGTGCGGCGATTCACCGGCGCTACAACAGCGCCTAACAGTGAGGCGTGGGAACGACTCCTGAGAGGGTTTGGTTATGTTCAGAAGACTATCGGCCGAAGCATTCGGCACATTCTGGCTTGTATTCGGCGGATGCGGCAGCGCCATTCTTGCGGCAGGGGTGCCTGATGTCGGCATCGGCTTTGTCGGCGTGTCGCTGGCATTCGGCCTGACGGTGCTTACCATGGCCTATGCGGTGGGCGGCATTTCGGGCGGGCATTTCAACCCGGCGGTGTCGCTCGGCCTCGCGATTGCCGGCCGCTTTGCCTATAAGGATCTGGTGCCATACTGGGTGGCGCAGCTGATCGGCGGCGTTGCCGGCGCGGCTGTACTGTTCATCATCGCCTCGGGCGTCGCCGGCTATACGCCGGGCGGCTTCGCCTCGAACGGCTACGACACGCTGTCGCCAGGCGGCTACGGGCTCACCGCGGTGCTGGTTGCGGAAGTGGTGCTGACGGCGTTCTTCCTGATCGTCATTCTCGGCTCCACTGCCAAGGCGGTGCCGGCCGGTTTCGCCCCGATCGCCATCGGGCTCAGCCTGACGCTGATCCACCTGATCTCGATCCCGGTGTCGAACACCTCGGTCAACCCGGCCCGCTCGATCGCCGCGGCGATCTTTGCGCAGAACGGCGCGCTCGGCCAGGTCTGGCTGTTCATCGTGGCGCCGCTCATCGGCGCCGCCATCGGCGCGGCGATCTGGAAATACCTGCTGTCGCCGGGCGAAAGCCCCGCCAATATCGGCCAGGTCGAGTAAGACCAGGTCTCGATACAACAATAGAGGGCCGGGAGACCGGCCCTTTTCTTTTATGCATCGGGTACGGGGCGAACCAGGTCGGACGCGGTCGCGGCGCCGGACGGGATCGCCAGTAGCACTCTCCCACCCACCGGCTGTCATCCCAGCGAAAGCTGGGAGGTGGATTCTCGTTCGAAGTGCAACAGTTGGTCTGAGAAGGCTTCGGCTGGTGTCTTCCAGTCAAGGCACTTTCGCGGCGTAGCGTTGTAGGCAGCGATGAGAGCGAGGAAGCGGGTGTCGTCGAGGGTGGCGAGATCGGTCTTTCGGGGCAGGAAGCGGCGCATGCGTCCGATAGCGTTCTCGATGCCCCCCTTCTGCCAGGGAGCGTGGGCGTCGAAGAAGAAGGTTTGGATGCCAAGGGCGTTGAGCTCGTAGTGGCGAGCGAACTCAGTGCCATTGTCGAAGGTGACGGTTTGTCTGAGCGGGCGTGGGAGCCATTCGAGCATGGCGCCCAGCGCTTGGCCGACGGGTACGGCCTGCTTGGTGACCAGTCGCGCTCCGATCAGCGCCCGGCTTGAGCGTTCGTGCAGCATGAGGATGTTCTGGCCGTAGCGGGAGAACGCCATGAGGTCGGCTTCCCAGTGGCCTGGGGTCTGTCGGTCGCTCGCTGCGGCTGGCCGTTCGAGCAGGGGCACACGCTGGGCGATGAAGGAGGCGGGCGATCGGGCCTGCATGGAACGTCGGCCACGCCGAGCCTTGGCCCGCGGCAGGTAGTTGCGCCAACTGTAGTCGTTGTGGCGGGTGATCTGGGCGTAGATGAAGCGGTAGATGGTCTCAGTACCGATGCCGTGTCCTGACCGCCCTGCGATCTGTTCAGGCGACCAGCCGCTGGCCAACTGCCCCAGAACCGCGTCGCGTAGCACCGCATCACGATCTAGCCTGGAGCCGATCCAGTGCCGCGCCTTGGCCTGTTGGTCGGCATAACCAGGAGCGTATCCGACCTGGCTGCCGCTGTTGCGCTTCAGCTCTCGAGCGACCGACGATGGCGCGCGATCCAAAGCTGCAGCGATCTGCCGGATCGAGCGGCCTTCGCCAGATAAGCGGGCAATCTCGATCCGCTCCTCAAGGCTGAACTGTCGATATCCTCGTCCCATACAAGCACCTTACGCAGGTGTTGCACTTGGTTTGAGAACTCAGGGGACCCATCCACCAGCTGGTGCGGGCGGCACCGGACGAGGGCAGAGCCCTCGCCGGGAGGCCCCAGCTTTCGCTGGGATGACATCGAGTGAGTTCGCAAATCGAGAACATGACTGCACATTTCAGGCGGGCATTGGTGAAACCACCTCGCCCCAGCGAGCGTTTATGCCAATCGCAGTCGTCCATCCGGATGCACGGGCATGTTCACGCAGCATGGCATCGAGCCCAGTTTCACCGATCGACACGAGGCCGGCCGGGCGTTGGCCACCGAGCTTCAGGCGCTTCACCTCGACAACCCGCTGATCCTGGCATTGCCGCGCGGCGGTGTGCCGGTGGCGCGTGAGGTAGCGACGGCGCTTGGCGCCGAGTTCGACCTGCTGCTGGTGCGCAAGATCGGCGCACCGGGGCACGAAGAATATGGCATCGGCGCCGTGGCCGAAGGAGCGCATCCGCAGCTGGTGGTGAGCCAGGCCGTGCTGGGTCTGGCCGGGGCATCGCAAGGCTACCTCGAGGCCCAGCAGGAGCGGCAACTTGCCGAAATCGAGCGCCGACGGCTGCTGTGGCGCGGCGGACGGCCGCCGATCCCGGTGGCCGGACGTACCTGCGTGGTGGTGGATGACGGCGTCGCCACCGGCAACACTGCTCGCGCCGCCATCCGTGCGCTGCGCTTTGACGGCGCGGCCCGGATCATCCTCGCCGTGCCGGTGGCGCCGCCCGATGTGATCGAGCAGCTGGCGCAGGAGGCGGATATGCTGGTCTGCCTCAAGACGCCCGAGCCATTCCTCGCGGTGAGCCTCCACTACCAGCATTTCGGCCAGCTCGGCGACGAGCAGGTGACCGAGCTGCTGGGCTAGCGTGCGTCGCTGGCAACGCTCTGGGACGCCGCCGGCCCAATGTACTCGGAATAGACCCAGCCGCGTCCGCCATTGGGGCCACTGACCAGGGTCCAGTTGCCCTCGATCCGGGAAACCGACAGCCGGGCGCCTCGTTCGAGGGCGACGACCCTGGCGCTGCGCTTGCTGGGCCCGGCGCGCACCCAGAGTGACTGCACCACCACTTCGTGGGTCAGGGTTGGCGGTTCAGGCGCCGTGGCCGTTGCGGCCGCCGCGGCGAGCGGCGCCACGGCAACGAACTTCGCGATATCGAGGTCGGTGGCAGCGGCCCTGGGCAGGGAGGCCACATAGCTGGGCCGCGGGTCCGACTTCACCGGCGCCGCGGCGACCGCCTCGGCCAGCCGTTCGACGGTGAATACGGCTCCGGCGGTGATGATGAAACCAGCGGCGATGAGTGTGCCGGCGAACCAGAGGAGAGAGTGAACGGACCGCGCCATGGGTCAGCTCCATATCGCCTCCCGGCCCGGTCGGAGGTTAGCTGTGAGGTCGACTGGCGCCTCGGAAAGCGCCGCAGCTCAAGTCGCATCCGGCCAAAAGGTTCCGGCGGCATTTTCCTCAAATGCCGCCGGCCTGCCGATCCCCGCTAGGTTTCGCCGACACTGGTCGGGACGCGCCGCAGCACATGCAGCAGGTACTCCTTGCGGTTCAGCGGATTGTTGTCGGAGCGCCGCCGGGTGGGCACTGGCCCGGCCACGGCGCGGTAGCCGGCAAAGCTGGTTTCGAGGACGCCCTCGCCATGGGTCAGCCCGGGCAGCAGCTGCTGCAGCTCGTGCACCCGGGCGGCGGCGATCTCGCCTTCGACCACATAGCTCGCGCCCTCCAGCACCGGCTGGCCCGGCAAGGCATCGAGCCGCGCCAGCACCGAGAGCGCGGCCGCCAGCGCCTCGGCTGGGACATCGATGAGGAAGTGGTGGATCGGCTCACACACCGCGGTACCGGCGAGCCGCAGCGCCTCCATCAGCACCAGCGGCGTCAGGTTGCGGAAATCGCCGGCGGCGCTCATCGGCGCCTTGTGGCCAGCATCGGTGACGCTGACAATCGCGTCGGTCACCTGCCAGCCCATCAGCCCCTGCCGCAGCGTCTCGCCAATCGCCACTTCTATGGCTTCATAGAATGCCACCGGCATGGCCCCGAACATCGCCTCGAGCCTGATATCGAGGCCCGAGCCGACCGGTCCGGGCGCGACCCGAATGCCGACCGTGGCGAGGAACGGGTTGGGCGGCTTGAAGATCTGCTCGACCGCCGTGCCGGTGCCGAGCGGGCGCTCGACGCAGATCATGGTGGTTTCGCGGAACGCTACCGCGAGCCCGTAATCGGTGAGGAGCGTCGCCTCGATCACTTCCTTCTGCACCTCGCCGTAGAGCGAGACGAAGATCTCCTGCCGTGTATCGTCCTTGCGGAGGTTAATCAGCGGATCCTGCTCGGCCAATTGCCCGAGCGCCGTCCACAGGGCCCGGCGGTCGGCGGCCGCGACCGGCACCACCAGCGTTTCGAGCGTCGGTGGCGCGAAGTGCTGCGCTGCCGGGCGCGGCGAGATGCCGATGCTGTCGCCGATCCGCACATCGAGGCCACGCAGCCGGGCGATCTCGCCGGCCACCACCCGATCGCGCCGCACGACGGCGCCACGCTCGAACACCTCGACGCCAGTGATCTTGGCGTCTTCGCCGCGCAGCTGCAGGCGCTCGCGGTTGTGGAGGGTGCCGGCGAACATCCTGACATAGGCGAGCTTTTCGCCGGCTGGACCGCGATCGACCTTGAACACCGTGCCGGAGGGCGGCGCCTCGAGGTCGGCAGACGGGGCGGGCAGCAGCTCGGCGATGCCTAACAGCAGCGCCTCCACCCCGGCCCCCGATATGGCCGAGCCCATGAACACCGGATGCAGCCGGCCGGCACGGCTCTGCTGCGCCAGCGCTCCGCGCAGCCGGTGGTAAGGCAGGTGGCGGTTGTCGACATAGGCGGCTAGCACCGCCTCGTCATGCTCGGCGAGACGTTCGGCGAGGGTGTCGCGGAAGCCTTTGTCGTCGGGACCGAATGGGGCAAATGCCGCGGCGGCGGTGCCGAGCCCCTGCCCCATGCCCATCGGCACGATATCCGGGGTCAGCCGACGGCGGATGGTCGCCAGCACCCGGTCCGGGTCGGCGCCGGCGCGATCGAGCTTGTTGATGAAGATCAGCGTGGGGATCCTGAGCCGCTGCAGCGCCCGCATCAGCACGCGGGTCTGGCCCTGCACGCCTTCGACCGCCGAGACCACCAGCACGGCGCCATCGAGCACGTTCAGCACCCGCTCCACCTCGGCGATGAAATCGGGGTGGCCGGGGGTATCGATCAGGTTGATCGTCGTATCATGGGCGACGAACGACACCACGGCAGCCTTGATGGTGATGCCGCGCTGGCGCTCCAGCGCCATTGTATCGGTCTGGGTATTGCCGCCATCGACGCTCCCGAGGCGGTCGATGACACCGGCTGCGTAGAGCAGCCGTTCCGTCAGAGAGGTCTTACCGGCGTCGACATGCGCCAGAATCCCAAGGTTCAGTGTTCGCATTGCGCGTCACGTTCTCAAGTTGGGGAAGGGCTCCTTTCTCGATGAACATGACTCGGGGCATTGCGATCTCCATGGGAGGGCTGTGAAGGACGCGAAATTAATCACGGGCGGAAGCGGTGAGCAACCCCGGCCGGCGCGCCCTGCCCCCCACCCCTGCCCCCTCCCCGCGAGGGGACGACGAGAGGTCGCCCTGGAGGGAGGGAGACCAAAACACTGGCGCCGGTGTGAGCGTCTCCCTCCCCCTTGCGGGGAGGGGACAGGGGTGGGGGTCAACACGGACCCGGATCGAGGGGTAACGCCGATGCCCGACGCCGCTAGTTCAGGTAGTCCTTGTAGACCCAGCCGGTGCGGCCCTGGTCGTCGGTGATCTTCAGCCAGCCGCGCTGGTTTTCGCTCACCGTGACCTTCTCGCCGCCGGCGAGGCCGAACACCCGGCCGTTCGACTTGCCCGGGCCGGAGCGGACATTGACGCCGGAGCCGGCAACGGTGCGGGCATCGCCGGAGGCGGCCGCTTCCTGTTTGGCGGGTGCGGGTTCTGGCTTGGCTTCCGGCTCGGCGGCAGGCTGTTCCTTTGCCGGTTCCGGCTCGGGTTCGGCAATCGGCTCGGGCTCAGACTTCGCCACTTCAGCGAGCTTCCGCTCAGCCTCCGCCTTGACGGTCGCGGCGGTCTCGGTGGGCGCTTCGGCGAAGGCCGCTACGTCGAGCGGCGTCGGGCGCTCCAGCGGCTTCGTGGTATCGCCGGCAACGGCGTCCACCGCCTCGACAGCGGTCTCGTCCTGCACCGGCGG